>JRYL01000057.1_pt1 | contig 288169 bp, 263 predicted proteins | sample 235391 | NCBI WGS metagenome assembly JRYL01 (sample SAMN03074223, study PRJNA261481) | activated sludge metagenome | biome: Wastewater Treatment Plant; feature: Wastewater; material: Activated sludge; isolation source: activated biomass of a wastewater treatment plant treating wastewater from......
CAAAGATAAGCACCTTTTTTTATTGTACAACATTCAATCGAATTATTTTTTTTCGGTTGGATGTTGTCCAAAATTGTATGGCTCAAACCTCACAAATTTTGGAGGTGCAAATATAGAAACTTTTAAAGGTGTTTTCCAAAAGTATTTAAATATTTTTTTAATATTTTTTTAATTTCAAAATTATAAGTTGATAATCAATTGTATAAATTGATGGATGGCTGCAAATTAGTGGCAAAAAAATCTTTGGTTACGGCTTTCAAGTGTTATGGACGGCACCTAAACCTTGGTACTTCTAAAGGAAAAAGTTCCAAACGAGCCCGAAACGTATTATAAAATCCCGATAAGGGTAGTGTGGGGCAGAATAAAAATCATACCCGGTAAGAGATGAATTGAAGTGTTCTAGCTTGAAGAAAATCCTTGTCTGGCGGACTTTGGCATTGACAAAAAAATCGAGTCGCGGAAAATCACCGATCTTGGTATCGTTTTGAACATAAAATTCAGCAAGCAATGGGTCATAAGCATTCATATTATAACTTGTAAAATAATTGAATATGACACCTGTTTGCAGATAAAGTGCTTTCTTGAACAAATGGTTGGAGTAATAAAGAGTGTTTCTGGTGACGAGCTGGGGCACATTGATGGTGTTCTGGCCATTGAGGACTTTTTGGTACAATACCGTATTGTCAAGGGCAAAATTTCCTACTTTAAATTCTTTATTTGCTTTGATCCTTATATAATTTATGGTAGCGTTGTCCTGAAAGGGTTTTACATTGCCGAGACTGTCCTGCGAAAAATAGGCATAGTTTGTTATGGTATTATAGTCAAATGCAATAGTTGCCAATTTTTGTGACTGGAGTTCAAGGGCCAGTTGTTGTGTGCTGATGTTTCTATATTGTCCTGTATTGTCCCAGTTATAGTCCATATAATCGCTTTGATAGAGCAACCAATTGTAATTGGGCGCCTTCAGGCTTGTATTGATATTTGCCTTAAGAAGTAGATCGTCGGTGAACTGGTAGCTTGCCCCGGCGTTGAGGAAGTTTCCTTCAAAATCACCGGAAATGTTTATGCCAAATTGGCCTTTGACGTCAAACTGCCCTATTTTCTTTTGGTAAGCTCCTCCTAATGTAAAAACATCGCCCTTGATTCTATTGGTGATGATCTGTCCGTTTATGAAGGTAACCGTATCGTAACCATAATTGTAATTGCCATAGTCTGCATTGAATGACAGATTGCCCAAAAGATTGTTTGAATAGACAAGGTAAAACCTGTTGCGAAAATACTCCAGGGTTGCCCTATCGCTCAAATTGCTCTCACGGAATGCGTCTCCGAAATAATCGGACCTATTTTTGTGGTCAAATTGATAATATTTGTCTTCAAAAGACAGTATGTTGCCAATGCCCAGGATGTTGTGGCCTGTAGAATCTTTTTTGCTTACTATATCATATTGGTGTTCCAGATGGAAACGTTTGCCCTTGAGTATGTTTTGTGCATTTACAAGAATTGGGTCAAATACGCCCCGGTCGATGAATTCTTCTTCACCTGACTCAAAATTGGAGACACCTTCATCTGACAATCCGCCGCTCTCATAGTTCATCAGGTCCTGTGTCACCATGTGGCCACGCGCTTGGTATCTGTTGTTTTTGGACACATAGTTGGCCGTTGCCCTAAAATTTCCGGTGCTGGATAGAATTCGCTGGTATTTTCCCAATGAGCGCAACCCTTTGTAAGCAATCGAAAAATTGAATTGTTTTGAGATGTTGTTTGAGAAGAAAGCGTCCAAAAGTTGCCCCTGTTCAAAGGCAGTCTTGTACAGGAGTTCTGTGAACGGCGTTGGAACATGGTAATAGTTTATGTCCTCGATTTCCATATAGTTGAAATGCTTGGCACGTGCACCGAACAACGGAAGCGTGCTTGCGTTCCGAAAATCAATGGTCAAGCTATTGTAGGTCTGGCCAATGTTATTGAATGGCAACAGTCCGAAGTTATCCTTTCGCAAGTAATTGTATCTGTACTCTTTTTTGATGGATAGGGTCGTGTCCACAAGAGTGGTGTCGTTTTCAAACGAAATGATTTTATAAAGGTCAATGGTAGCTTTTTGGTCCTTTATTTTTTTATTGGTCGTGCTTTTGGTCCCCAGTCTGCTCGAATCGATTACCTGATAATTCAGGTCTTCCTTGTCGCTCTTATCTTTGGACAGGACAGGGTTTATTTGTGAGTGTCCTTGATACATGGCGACCAATGACAAAAAAGAAATCAATAAAATTATTCTATTCATAAATTTTTTTTGACCTTGCAAAGGTAAACATTTACAATAACGCTGCCAGAATAAATATATTTAATGCTCAAGCACAGTTTTAGTACTTTCGACTTGGAATGTGGCACCGATGAAGCCGGCCGGGGATGCCTTGCCGGGCCGGTGACAGCGGCAGCGGTCATATTGCCAATGGGTTTTGGGAACGAAACACTCAACGATTCAAAAAAGCTTACCGAGAGCAAGCGCGAAATGCTGAAATCGTTGATTGAATCTGAATCGGTTTCGTGGGCGGTTTCGCACGTTCTTCCAGAGACAATCGACAAAATCAATATCCTGAACGCCTCGATACTTGCCATGCACCAATCCATAAAGCAATTGACGACCGTACCGGAGTTTATCAGTGTGGATGGCAACCGTTTTAAAAACTATGCGGGCATTCCACACCAAACAGTCGTGAAAGGCGACGGCAAATATCTCAACATAGCTGCCGCTTCTATTTTGGCAAAAACCTATCGGGATGCCTATATGTGCAAAATCCATGAAGAATTTCCGATGTACAACTGGAAACAGAATAAAGGCTATCCCACCAAAGAGCACAGGGAAGCAATCAGGGAATTTGGAACCACAAAATACCACAGAATGTCATTTCGGTTGCTCGAGGAACAATTAAAATTGGAATTGTAACTTTATATTTGCAAAAACTTTTGACATGAGAAACTATTGGGCGCTGATTTCTTTCTTATTTATATTATTGACAGGTTGTCAAAATGATGCCGCAAAGGGTTCGGAACTTACCTCATTAGTGCCCGGCAACGCCTCCTACATCATCAAGGCCAAATCCATGGAAAGTTTAAAAAGCGCCTTTAGAAACAATGCACTATTGGGACAATTGAAATCTTATAGCAGTGCAAAAAACGTTCAGCAGCATTTGAATTTTTTGGATTATTTGAATACAAACGAGATGGTATTGCTCGCTTTCGGCAAAACACCAAAAGATTCGGTACAGTTTACCTTGATTACCAAATATTCAAAAAACTTGTTGGCACTAGATTCCGCAAAGAACAAAATTGTGGAATCCTACACCTATAACCGACTGGCAATCAACAAAACAACTTTGGACGACCGGATTTTTTACAGTGCCATAAAAGACAGTATTTTTATGGCTTCAAATGACAGAAGCATCATCGAGAGCGCTTTCGGTGCTACAAAGCCCGCAAACAGCAAGTTTGCAACACTGCTTTCCATTGCCAATAGTGACAAATCCATTTCTATACTTATCAATGCCACAGAACAGTCGTCTCCGTCCTTTTTCATGGACCACGCGCTTAACAACGCTCTCTTTTCGGGCTATTATGTTGTGGATGCCGATGTTTCACAGGATCAATTGGCTTTTAACGGCATAACCAAGGCCAAGGACACAACGGGCTATCTTATCAATGTTTTTGGCAAAACGGTACCGCAGGAAAACCAATTGCCGAAAATTTGTCCGGCAAACGCCGACGGGTTTTTGAGCTTTACGTTTGACAATTACAAAACATTCCACCACAATTTCTCAATATTCCGAAAGGACAGTCTTCCGCCTTCACCACTATTTGATACAGCGTCAGAAATTGGCGTTGTTTACAAAGGAAACCAACAGGCAGTAATCGTCAATTCATTAGATGCGGTCGCATTGAGCGATTTATTGCTCACGCAAGATGCCCTGGAAACCTTTCGTGAAGTCGCCCTATATCCATTTGACCAACCGGAACTTTTTCATTCCTGTTTTTTTCCATTGATTACCTTTAAAAATGCCACAAAATACGCCAATGTTGATAATTTCTTCATATTTGCGGACAGTGACACACTGCTGAAAGACATTATATCGGGTTACCAAAACTCGGCGACATTATCAGAATCGGCATCATTCAAGAGCATGTCTGAACAAATGAGCGATGAGTCTTCTCTATATTCCTATGGCAATGCAACAGGATTAAAAACCGTATTAAATGAAAATTTTTCTGAAGACAAAACACTAGACATCAGCGTCTTTGGAACTTCTGCCATACAATTTGTACAAGATCATGATTTTGCACACGTACATTCTGTAATCAAGAAACAAAAAGGTAAATCTGTATCGAATACCGTTACCGAAGATATCAATGTGGTACTCGACAACGATTTGCTAACCGAACCACAATTGGTTAAAAATCATACCAATAGCCAAATGGATATCGTGGTACAGGACGTCAAGAACAACTTGTATTTGATTTCAAACGATGGAAAAGTTCTCTGGAAGAAACAAATTGAAAGTGCCATCCTTGGAAAAATCGAACAGATCGACATCTACAAAAACGGCCGACTTCAATTGGCATTTGCCACGGCAAACCACATTTATGTATTGGACAGAAACGGCAAGGACGTGGCGCCATTCCCCATTAAATCCAAAAATCCCATAACCCAACCACTTTCTGTATTCGACTATGAAAACAAGAGGGATTACCGCCTGATGGTCGTTCAAGGAAAAAACGTGCAGATGTATGACAAAAAAGCCAAAATTGTTACAGGTTTCACTTACAAGAGCGCAAAAAATACCATTGAAACACAACCGAAGCATTTCAGGATTGGCAACAAAGATTATATTGTTTTTGCACAGGGCGACCGAATGGAAATCCTGGACAGGACCGGCAAAGTGCGTATCGACGTGAAGCAAAATATAGATTTTTCGGGCAATGACATTTACTTGTTCGACAATACATTTACCACTACCACAAAAACCGGTGAACTTATCCAAATTGACCGGAACGGCAAGGTCACTTCTGAAAAAATGAATCTTACCGACAATCATCACATCAATGCTACATCCAAAACTCTGGTAACGCTATCGGAAAACATCCTTACGATAAAATCCAAAAAAATTGAACTGAATTTTGGCGATTACACACCTCCCCAGATCTATTATGTGAACGACAAAATTTATGTTGCTACCACCGATTTGCAAACCAACAAAGCATATCTGTTTGACAGCCAGGGTGAAATTATAAAAAATTTTCCTGTATATGGTCATTCAACCTTAACGCTTGACAATATCAACAAAGACAATGCCATAGAAGCTGTTACCAATGGAAGCAGCAACAGTATTATAATATATCGGTTTTGATTTTTAATTAGTGGTTTTTAATAATTGGAATCTCTTTAACGCTCATTGCGTTCAACTTGCTGATGATTTTGTGGCAATATTTTGGCCTCAAAAAGCATCTCAAAATGCTTCAACAACTTTGTTTTCACTTCGGATTCATCCACTTTAACAACACCAAGCTCGACATTTAGAGAGGTAACGGCTTTTCCCCGTATGCCACAGGGAATGATATTATCAAAATAGCCCAAATCGGCATTGACATTGAGCGCATAACCGTGCATGGTAACCCAACGGCTTGCACGCACGCCCATAGCGCAAATTTTGCGGGCAAACGGTGTGCCTACATCCAGCCAGACACCGGTTTCTCCTTGGCTTCTTTCGGCTTTGAGACCATAATCGGCTAGTGTGAGAATGATGACTTCTTCCAGAAAACGTAGGTATTTATGGATATCGGTAAAAAAATTTTCCAAATCCAGAATAGGATAACCCACAATTTGCCCCGGACCGTGATAGGTAATATCGCCGCCTCGGTTTATCTTGTAAAACGTCGCGCCTTTTTGTTCAAGTTGGGTTTCGGTAAGCAATAAATTGGATATATCGCCGCTTTTGCCCAAAGTATATACATGAGGATGCTCAACAAACAAAAAGTAATTGGGCGTTGTAAGCTGTGTACCGTTGCGCCTATTTTGGATTTTTCTGTCGAGAATTTCCTTAAAAAGTGTTTCTTGATAATCCCAAGCAGATTTATAATCTTTTAAGCCTAAATCTTGTATGGTAATGGATTTGTTCAAAACTTAATCTTCTAAAATCACTTCTAAATTCAATGCTTCGGGATTAAGCAAGTAGTCTGCAAAATCGTATTCGACCGTTACGGTTTTTTTGTCGTCACTAAAAAGGGCTTTGCTGTTTGAAACCGATTTTACAGGCTTTGGAAAATGATAGTTAAGTTTATAGGACGAAGAACCGTAAAATGCCATGGTTTCGCTCAAGCTATCTACCATTTTTTGGTGCAGTTCTTTATCGGTAATTTCCACTTTTCTTTTAAAGATTTTGCCGTCATACTGATAGCTTAACTTTGTATAGTTATCGTTACTTATGTTGTTCATTGGGTTTTGCTGCACATTCTGCCCGGATAAGCCTTGCAGTTTTTTCATTTTTGAAAACATATCCTGAAGCTCGTTTGCATCGTTAAACTCGGTAATCAGATTAAACTTCATCTCGTTGGTTTCGGGATTTACCACCATTCGCACCATAAAATCTTTCATTTCTTCCAAAGCGGCTCGTTCTGGTTCGGGCAATTTTGCGATGCTATCCGATTGAGCTTCAAAAATTTCTTTAAACGAAAAGGTTGAATCTATAGCTCTTTCATTGCTTTGTGACGTGTTTTCGCCTGCAATTTTCATGAGTTCGGTGGCGTCAAACGAAAATTCCATGGTTCCGGCACCTTCGGGATTGATGTAGATGTTTTCAGAAAATTGACAACTTGTTAAAAAGGCAAGAGCCAAAGCGCAAACGAAAGTGTATAATTTGGTCATATCTAAAGTGTTTTTATGTCACAAAGATACATATTGTATTGGTAAAACAGGCTTTTATCTGTTAGGATTGTTGAGGATGACAAGGGCAGCAATAACTCCAGGGACCCAACCGCAAATCCACAATATAAAGACAATGGCAATCGAGCCACAACCCTTGTCATAAACAGCAAGCGGTGGGCAAATGATAGAAAGGATAACCCTCCAGATACTCATAACTTTTCAGGTATTGTTAATTTGTAAAACAATTGGACGCAAAAACCGGAAATTTGTTACACTCCGATAAGTGTTTAAATTTACTATAAATTATAGTAGTTTCGTGGCATGCGAACAATTTCCTCAATTTTATTGTTTTTTTGTGTTCTTACCACACAGGCACAATATGATTTTAGTGGCCAGATAGACAAAAACCACTGGCACGAAGATGTATATCTTTCTGTCATCGAGGATTATAGAAAAATTTCCGGGATCTACGCAGAGCAAATCGTGTCAAGGGCCAAAGCTGATAGCCTTGGCATTTTCAGGTTCACCGGCAACCAACTCGAAGCCAAAAACAGGATTTACAGAATCCATGTAGATAACTGTTTTGATGGCGAACAAGGCCAAAACCACTTCAACGGACATTGTGATGACAGCAAAGAAGTCATTTTTATTGCCAAGAACACCGATACCATTGTGTTTCCGTTTTCGTTTGAAAAACAGATGTTTTGCGATATCCGATCCACCAACGAAAAAACAGAGGTTTTTATAAAGATCGACTCTATCAGGGAAGAAATGAAATACGCCTTTGGTGAATTCCGAAGTGAAGCCAACAGGCAGCTCAACAGCAAAAAATGGTTCAAGACCTTGCAAGAATACGGCAAAAACCTCAACGAACCCATCGCAGAAGTTTACATTTATGCATTTTTGTCCGACCGCAGCAATGACCTGCACGGCCACTATCTTGAAGACTTGAAAAACAACACCTACTACGACGATTTGCTCGAAAGGCTCAAGGACCATTACCCCAATTCGGGTTACACAAGGCAGTATGAGGAAGAATTGGCATCGGACAAGTACATTGTTTCGGGCTACAAAAAACCATCAAAATGGCTCTATGCCCTGATTCCCGTTTGCATATTGTCGCTTGGTTTCAATTTTTATTTGGCTTCAAGAATAAAAAAACTCCAATCAAGAAAAACAGGCGCCAAAAAAGATCAGCTTACCAACCAAGAACAAAAAATACTCGAAATGCTTTTGGAAAACCAATCCAACAAAACCATCGCAGAACAGCTTTTTGTGAGCGTAAGTACCGTTAAAAGCCACATCAACAACATTTACAAAAAATTAAACGTGAACTCAAGAGAAGAAGCAAAATCGCTGTTCAAGAATTAGTTACAAAATTAAACCCTGGTCTTAGTACCTTTTTCAACCCTGATTTCTACCTGGTTTTCAGAATATTTTTTGCAAGTTTGCGACAATAATCAAAAAAATTAAAAAGTATGAAGAAACAGATTTTCAACAACACATTTGCCCTAAAAGCAGTTATGGTATTAGCACTTGTGCTGAGCTCCCAAATGACAAAAGCACAAGATGCCGTTGACACAAAAAAAGAAAAAGTAGGTGTACTTACCTTTGAAACCACCGAAATCGATTATGGAAAAATCGAACAAAATACCGATGGCCACCGGACATTCAAATTCACCAATACCGGCGATGCTCCGATTGTGATCACCAACGTAAAAGGCTCTTGCGGCTGCACCGTACCGACCGCCCCGAAAGAAGCCATCATGCCCGGACAATCGAGTGAGATTCAGGTAAAGTATGATACTAACCGTGTTGGTCCCATTTCTAAAACAGTTACCGTAACTTCCAATGCCTCGGAACCAACCAAAATACTGAAAATCAAAGGAACGGTTCTACCTCCTGCACAAGCTACCGAAAAACCGGCACAAATCAAAAGCTGAACTGTTCAAGAAAAGGAATTCACAGTAAAACCAAAGAGCCGCAAAGGCTCTTTTTTATTGGCCAAAATATTTGCTTTACTGGTCATCACAGAAGATTGTAGCGAATTATATAGCAATTAATTGACATACTAGCGTGGACTCCTTATCTTTGTCCTCCATAAAAAAACAAGAATCGCATACTATGTCGCAATTTTCAGAACAAGAACTTATCCGCAGGGAAAAACTGGACAAACTCCGTGAGATGGGCATCAATCCCTATCCGGCCAATCTGTTTCCGGTAACACATTCATCCACACAAATAAAAGTTGATTTTGAAGACGGCAAAAAGGTTGTGGTCGCCGGCCGGCTGATGTCCATGAGAATTCAAGGAAAAGCCAGTTTTGCAGAACTTCAGGACAGTGAGGGGAGGATCCAACTCTACTTTAACCGTGATGAAATCTGTCCGGGCGAAGATAAAACCAAATACAATGAGATCTATAAAAAATTGTTAGATCTTGGCGATTTCATAGGAGTAACAGGCGAGCTCTTTACCACCAAAGTAGGCGAAAAGACTGTTATGGTCAAGGACTTTTCCTTGTTGAGCAAATCTTTGAAACCATTGCCACAACCACGTGTGGATGCCGAAGGAAAAGTGCACGATGCCTTTACCGACCCCGAGCAACGCTATCGGCAGCGCTATGCAGATTTGGTTGTAAACCCCAACGTGAAGGAAGTTTTCATAAAACGGACAAAATTGTTCAACGCCATGCGCCAGTTTTTCAATGATGCAGGCTATTTTGAAGTAGAAACACCCGTTTTGCAACCTATTGCGGGAGGCGCAGCGGCACGCCCGTTCGTGACCCACCACAATAGCCTGGACATCCCCCTGTACATGAGGATCGCCAACGAACTCTATTTAAAACGACTAATTGTGGGAGGTTTTGACGGCGTGTATGAGTTCTCCAAAAACTTCAGAAACGAAGGCATGGACAGAACCCATAATCCAGAGTTTACGGCCATGGAAATTTATGTAGCATACAAAGATTACAACTGGATGATGGATTTCTGCGAGCGCCTTTTGGAATATTGTGCCATGGCTGTCAACGGATCTACCAAAACCACTTTCGGTGAGCATCACATCGACTTCAAGGCACCATACCCTCGTGTGACCATGACAGATGCAATAAAGCAATTCACAGGATTTGACATTACCGGCAAAACCGAGCATGAAATAAGGGAAGCCGCCAAAGCAATGGGCATTGCCGTAGATGACACCATGGGCAAAGGCAAATTGATCGATGAGATTTTTGGCGAAAAATGTGAAGGCAACTACATTCAGCCCACATTTATAACCGATTACCCAAAAGAAATGAGCCCGCTATGCAAGGAACACCGCAACAATCCCGAACTGACAGAACGTTTTGAACTGATGGTTTGCGGTAAGGAAATTGCTAATGCTTACTCCGAACTCAACGATCCCATCGACCAACGCGAACGCTTTGAACACCAAATGCTATTGGCACAAAAAGGCGATGACGAAGCCACCGGAACAATAGATTACGACTTTTTGAGAGCTTTGGAATATGGTATGCCTCCCACTTCGGGCATGGGCATAGGGATGGACAGGCTTATCATGTTCCTGACAAATAACCAATCGATACAAGAGGTGTTGTTCTTTCCACAGATGAAACCCGAAAAGAAAGCCGCCGCACTGACCGATGAAGAAAAAGCGGTTTTTAACATCCTGAAAACCAATAATCCAATAGACTTGAACGTTATAAAGGAACAAACAGGTCTGAGCAACAAAAAGTGGGATGCTGCAATAAAAGGCCTCACTTCAAAAAAAGTCGCTAAAGTAAGTAAGACCGATACGGGATTGATCGTAGAAATAACCTGACCCGTTATTTCAAATAAATAATAAAGCCGCCCGAAATGATAAAAAAAATTATGGGGAAAGCTTCCGGAAACGCCATACCATTTTTGGCACTGGGGGTAATTTCCGTTCATTTTTTTTTGGTTTCCACCAAGAAACTTTCCCCTTGGAAAGGCGGAGGCTTTGGCATGTACACAAGCATCCACTATTTTTACAATGATGTTTACGTGACACCTTATGGACACGAACTCGATTCACTTGCCAAAACCGATGCGGACATCAAAAAAGCCATCAAAACCCTAAAACTGATGCCTAATACTCCAAACCTGGAGAAATATGCCAAAGTGTTTTACAGATATGCCGAAACAGACAGTATAACCATACAGATCTGGAAACCCAAGGTAGAGGCAACCAAGGCTACTTATACAAGAGAAATTGTCAACCAACTCACCTATTATAAATGAAAGGGACAATTTTGAAAGCCATAAATCTCACATTTCAAGACAAGGAGCGATTGGGCGCCAACCTTTTCTTCTTGTTTTCTTCTGTATATCTTTTATTTTCTTATGGAGATCATTCCCGCGTCAAAACATTTGCACTGACCCTGGCACTAACTATTACAGTGGTCTTTTTCAAACAGTTGCGCCAACCCTTTGTCTGGTATGTTTTCCTTGCACTGTTTCTTCTTGACCTTATCATAAATTACCACACAAGGGCCAATCATCATTTCATGCTGGTGTACCTTACAATGGCCTACATCATGTATTTAAACACACGCAACATCGCAACCTTTACCACAAATGTCAAATGGCTCCTATTTATATTATTGTTTTTTGCTTCTGTCCAAAAATTGATGTCATCGGAGTTTGTATCGGGAAATTTCTATTATTACATGATAAACACGGGCAAGTTTTTTAAACCGTTGGCACCATTGGATCAAACGGTTGCCGTTGTGATTTCGAACAATAACGCATTGATCGAAACCCTGAACCATCAGGACCCGAACCAATATGGCACAGTTTCACTAAACAATATTCTTCCTAACATCGCGTCTATCAGCAAATGGTTTGCTTGGGCAACAATTGCACTCGAATTCCTTACCGGGTTACTAATTGTCCGTAAACCAGAATATCGGTTCACCCATATCATTTTCGTTATATTGATTCTGGGAATATCTGCGACCCGACTCGAAAGTGGGTTTTTGGCGCTATTGTGCATTAGCGGCCATTGGCTATGCAACAACACGATAATCCGGAAGATTTATGTAGTTTTAACCGTGATTTTCACAGCTTTGACCATCAGTCAATTAGGATTTTATTAGATAACCACGGCTTATGTTGAAACTTATTTTTGCCGTTACCAAAATTTCACTGCTCGTCATTTTTTTGTCGTTGCTATGCCTTCATTTTGTAATAAAGGATCGTTACTTTTTCACTGGGATTATTTTTTATTCGACACCGTTCCCATTGGTGCTTGCCTTTGGATATTTTATCAACCTACTCTTTTATAAGACGAAAAAAGTGCTTGTCTTTTTGGCACTTCTCAATATTGGGTTGACCATTTATTTTTTCGCCCATTATTTTGGCAGCATCCACAAACCTCTGGACGGCAAGATCCATACCGCACTTTTCTGGAACGTTGCCCAAAACCAGCCATTGCCTACCGGCACCCTGATAAAGAACATCAAATCAACTAATTCTGACATCGTGGCTCTCGTAGAAGCAGTGAATGTATCCAATGAGGATTTGGATATTTTGAGCAATGCTCTGCCCGAGTATCAGTTCAGGCCGCTTTATGGCACCATGCTAGTCGGGGTACGAGGACATATTGAAACTATAAAGTTCAAGGCAAAAAACAGCGTTTACAAACTCAACCACATTACTGCCCTGATAGATGGGGAGAAAAAAAACATCATCATCATAGACATCAATGCGGTGCCGATGATAGATAAAGCCATCTCCATTGGCTACATAGACAGCTACCTCCAAAAACACAGGGCAGACATCATACTTGGAGATTTCAACACACCCTACGAGAGCATTTTTCTTGATGCTTTTAAATCAGATTACAAAAGTCTCCACCCTTACAGCATAGGGATGACCAGTACTTGGCCATTGCCTTTTCCTGTGATAGAAATTGACCAGATATGGCTTGAAAGATCGTACCAGCCTATCCAATTGAAAAAATATGCCTTCCCGGAATCCGACCACAAACTGTTGGTGGCCTTTTACCAAAAGAAATCGGAAGCGCCATAAATACAACGGCTTATTTCATTTTATAATAATATTTTGAAAAAATTCATTTTTTCCTCGATGACATTGGGAACTTTAAACGATGTAGGGATATATAACTTTCAAATGATACTCTATGAAATCTATTTTTACCTTATTGTCCCTTTTCATCAGTTTTCCTTTCATTTACGGGCAAAATCCAGCTATTGAATGGCAAAATACCATCGGTGGCGCACTCACAGAAGACTTGACCTCCTTGCGGCCTACTTCTGACGGGGGTTACATCATCCTTGGCTATTCAGATTCAGACATGTCTGGCGACAAAACCGAAAACTCCAATGGCGGCATAGATCTTTGGGTCGTAAAAGTGGGGAGCACAGGAGCAATCCAATGGCAGAACACTATTGGCGGAAGTGATATCGATTATGGGATTTGGATAGAACAGACGCCCGACAATGGCTACATCATCGGCGCTGGTTCTAGCTCCAACATATCTGGCGACAAAACCGAAAACTCACGGGGCGGAAACGATTATTGGATCATAAAACTGGACGAAGTCGGCAATATCGAATGGCAAAAGACATATGGCGGAGCCCAACCCGAATTTGAAACCCGCGTACTGCCGACTTCCGATGGCGGCTATTTTGTGGGCGGCTACTCGGACTCCGGCGTTTCGGGCGACAAAACCGAGCCCAGCAAAGGACAAAGGGATTATTGGGCATTGAAGCTTGACTCTAACGGCAATATCGTATGGCAGAAAAGCATTGGAGGTTCTACCGTGGACAGGTTACAAGAAATTCTGGTAACCGATGACGGCAACTACATTCTGGCAGGGTACTCAAATTCGGGAATATCCGGAGACAAGACCGAAGCAGGCCGGGGTTTGATGGATTATTGGATTGTTAAAATTAATACTAGTGGAACCATCATTTGGCAAAAAACCATTGGCGGAACAGGCAATGACATTTTGAGGGACATCATCCAAACTTCCGATGGTGGATATCTGGTGGGTGGCTATTCAGAATCTAACATATCGGGCGATAAAACCGAAAATTCGCGAGGCGGCATGGATTATTGGGTAGTAAAGCTCAATGCGGTCGGCAATATACAGTGGCAAAAAACCATTGGCAGTAGCGGAATTGATTATTTAAGAAGCCTCATGGAACTCAATGACGGAACTTATTTGATTTCGGGATATTCTGATGGTGGCATTTCCGGCGAAAAAACCGTGGCTTCCAACGGAGGGTACGACTATTGGCCCGTAAAAATCAGCAATACTGGCGCCATATTAGGACAAACCAGTATAGGCGGCTCTTTAGACGAAAGCGGTGGGTATTCAATACCAACGGCCGATGGCGGGTTTGTCATTGGACTGACTTCTCAATCCAATATTTCCGGAGACAAAACCGAAGACAGCGAGGGCGAGTATGATTATTGGATCTTCAAAGCATCATCGGCAATCCTCGGTATCGATGAAATAGGTCTTGGCGCAACAAAAATGTCTTTGTACCCAAACCCGAACAATGGCAATTTCTCGATAAGCCTTGGCAAAACCATGCCAAAGGTCAGCACTACAACATACAATGCCATTGGGCAAAAAACAGCCACTTCCACCTATGAAAACACAGACACACTGAACCTCACCATCGAGGGAGCTTCAGGGATATACTTTGTGGTAGTTTCCACGCCAAACGGGGAAAAAACAACACTGAAAATATCTAAAGAATAACAAATTGCCGAACAATAAACTTGCCCCCACATTGGAGGCATTTTTTTTCTTTTAGACCGTGTGGCACAGCATTAATATTTTACTATCTCAAACAAGAATTTACACCAACATACTGTAAAATAAACCGTTGAACGATTAAATTTCACATTGAGTATATTGGGACATATCTTTGGCAAGCATTTTGCTTCGGTAAAATTGTTTGAACTATTACACAACATGAAGAAATTAATGCTTTTTTTAGTTGCAGTATTTTGTACTAATTTTTACAATTACTCGCAGAGCATTTCCGGCACTTATAGCAATCGTTGGGAAGCACATACCGGCGAGGCTATCACCTATACGCTTACCCTAAAGTCCGATGGCACTTTTGTATTTTATTCCGATCAGAAATTCTATGGAAATGAGGGCGAAAAACTGACCATGGTCAAAGGACTATGGGAGACCAACAACCATCTGCTTGTCCTTACAACAAAATCTGGAGAGGATTATGACCCCAATCTTACCAAAAACCTTAACAACAACAAGGCCCGATACAAACACATATCCGAAAGAAAGCAATTGACCAGTCAGGAAAAACCTTCTTTGCTATTCTACAAATCCAAGGTCTTTTATACTAAAAATATGGAGCTTTTCAAACAGGCATCCATATCCACATCCGTGGATTAATTTTTTCACAACCGCACTTTTTCCCAACATAATTGGGTTTCGGTTTTTGACAATTATGCTCAAAATATCGATTTAATCTGTTACGTGTCAACTTTTTTATTAATTTACGCAACCATTTTCCGAGAATCCATTACCCAAATGAAAAAATTACACACCTCCATTTTTCTGATTTTGTTTCTGGTATCCTGCCAAAAGGACGATGAAATCTTGGTACCCGTCCAGACAATCAATCCGCCCACCATTGAGGAAACCCTGACCGACACCACAGTCGAATTGCGCTGGGCAGATATCAATGCAGATTTTTACATCGTTGAATATGGATTTTCCGGATTTTCGCAAAACACCGGTAACACGGTACGCACCGAAAACCCACATATTGTCCTAACAGGTCTTGAACCAGAGACTACTTATGATTACTACGTATCAGCAAGCTTTAATGGCACATTGAGGAATATCGTTAGATCCATTAGAGGGTTTACCACTATGGCAGCGCCGGTTTCGATCGTTTTCAAAGAAACCCTTTCGGAAATGCGCATTTTCAGGGGCGCATTGGGCAACTTAACTCCAAGTCCCTACGCTTTTATCTATGACCTCAACACCCGACTGTACACAGATTATGCCAGCAAGCAGCGCCTCATAGCCATTCCTCTTGGCACATCAATGGTTTACGCCGGAGATGGCCTACCCGTTTTTCCCGACAATACGGTAATAGCAAAAACCTTTTATTACAATCATGACGACCGGAATCCGGGTTTGGGAAGGCAATTGATAGAAACCCGAGTGATGATCCTCCAAAACGGCACTTGGGAATTTGGCAACTACATATGGAACGAGGCACAAACCGAGGCCTTTTTAGACGATGCGGGCGGGACAACACCCATTTCCTGGATTGACAACAACGGGAATACCCGAAACATTGCATATAAAATCCCTTCAGCAGCAGATTGTTTTACCTGTCATCAATCGTATGGAAACCCAGTGGTTATCGGACCTAAATTGAGAAGCATGAATTTTGACATCAATGGCACAAACCAATTGGAACACCTCATTTCCCAAGGCTATCTCACCGGGCTTGCTGACCATACATCCGTACAGGCACTGCCAGATTGGGAAGACACAAGACTCACCGACGAAAGTAGGGTTCGCGCCTATTTTGACATGAACTGTGCCCATTGCCATTCTGACGGTGGCTACCATAACGAGAATTATAGCCTCGATATGAAATTCGATTTTGAAACACCTTTTGAACAAACAGGCATTTTTGAACATCGCTACAGTATCATGACGAGGATATTGACCAGTATCGAGGGCTACAGTATGCCCTATCTGGGAGTGACCTTACCACACCAAGAGGCTTTGGATCTTATCGTTCCTTATCTCGAAACCTTGGAATAATGTGCCGAAATGATAAAAGACCGCAACAAGCGGTCTTTTTTTATATCTTTTATTTTTTTTATGTTAAAATTCACCTAATAATTTAAACCATGTGTATCCACTAAAGTCAAAGAGACATAATCTTTAAAACTCGAAAAATGAAAAAATTCCTGATGTTTGCTTTCGCCATGATGACTATTGGGGCGACTGCACAAGAAAAAATAAAACAAGAGCGGGGAGCCTCTGTAAAAGAAAATGCTGAAGCCAGAAAAAACATGTCACCTAAAGAGGTAGCCGACATCCAAACCGAAAGAATGGCAAAATACCTAGAACTTTCTGAAGACCAAAAAAAACAAGTGCACAAAATCCTCGCTGAACAATCTGCCTTAAAAAAGGCAAAACTGCAAAATATTGAGGACAGCAAAAACGCTAGTCCGGTTAGCAAACCGCAACTTTCAGAAGAACAAAAAAATAAACTAAAAGCCGAGCGCAAAGCGCAAAAACAAGCAACCGATACCAAACTCAAAGAAATCCTTACAGAAGAACAGTTTGCCAAGTACCAGACCATGAGGGAAAGACAAGATAAGCGCAAAAAACACATGATTGAAAAAAAGGCAACGGACAAAAAAGAATAATAACCGCTCAATGGAATGCTCCGTATGAAAACCACAAAAAACGGCTTTGACAGAAAATCAAAGCCGTTTTTTTTGCAGTTGTGGATTAAAAATCATTATTTTGGTACTCTGTTCAATTAAACAAATAAATAGACATGAAAAAAATAATCACCCTTTGCCTATTTGCCTTTGCAATGTTCATCGGTAACCAAACGGTTTTTGCACAAGCTTCCATCGTAGAGGTCAACCGTATGGCCGCTGAAAAAACCAAAGAATTAAGAGCCTCCTTGAAATTTGACCAAGACACCGAAGATTTGGTTTACCAAACCTATCAGGAATATGCAAAAAAACAAATCAGATATGCCCAAGCAGAAGCTGACGGCAAGGTCACTACTGAAGAACAAAAAGAAAAATTGGAAAATTGGCTGACAGAAAAATTTAAGGGCATCCTTACTCCAGAACAATTTGAAAAATTTCTCAACTACGCAAAGAGGCCTAAATAAATTTTGAAAATTTAGGATAGACAATTAAGGCGGCCCACTATAGCTAGGTTGCCTTTTTTTATTTTCCAAACTTTTCTATCAGGGCTTTATCGACTTTAAGGCGAATTACAACAACACCTACAGCAGCTATCGTAATGCCCAACACAAACCCAAGAGCTGTATGTATTTCTATCAAAATCCCCAACAAGGCCAGCAACACAAAAAAAGCGGCAAATTTTACATAAAGCAACCCCTCGCAGTTAATTGAAAAATCCCAATGCGCCCCACTCCTTACCTGATATTTTGATTTTGCCAACACTTTGTACGATTCCCTATATTTTGGCGGTTTTTTTAGATACCACCAACCGTTAAAAAACATAACAACAGCCACGGTAAAAAGGATAATGGAAAAACTATTCTGGGCATTCATGCAACCAAAGATATAAAAAAAAGATGTCGTATGTTTTCGATTAAACTTGCCTTTAATTTGTATTTTTGAAGATACTATAAAAATTCGTGCGCTTGTGGCAAACACCATTAAAAATTATATCAACGGTCAATATGAAAATCCAATAAACAGTAATTGGCTGGACAACTACGACCCATCTAACGGCGAGATCTACGGTAAAACCCCCAACTCGTCAAAAGAAGATGTCGAACAAGCATATTTAAGTGCCCAATCTGCTTTTGAACAGTGGTCGCAAACCACTTTGGAGGAGCGCAGTCGCATCTTGCTCAAAATTTCCGAGGGCATTGAAAGCCAACTGGATGCTTTGGCAGAAGCCGAAAGCAAGGATAACGGCAAGCCTATCAGTTTAGCAAAATCGATAGACATACCGAGAGCGGCAAGCAATTTTAGGTTTTTTGCCAACGCAATAACCCAGTTTGCCAGTGAAAGCCACGAAAGCGTCGGGCAGAACGCCATAAATTTTACACTGCGCCAACCCATTGGTGTAGTGGGCTGTATTTCTCCTTGGAATTTGCCATTGTACCTCTTTACTTGGAAAATCGCTCCGGCAATCGCAGCCGGAAACTGTGTAGTGGCCAAACCCAGTGAAGTGACACCAATGACGGCTTATATGCTGGGCGAAATCTGCAACAAAGCCGGATTGCCCAAAGGCGTCCTCAACATTGTCCACGGATTGGGAACTACCACAGGGCAAGCCATCATTGAGCATCCTAACATCAAAGCGATTTCGTTTACCGGCGGAACGGCAACCGGAGCACATATTGCCCGAACGGCAGCACCAATGTTCAAAAAACTGTCATTGGAACTTGGCGGAAAAAATCCAAACATCATTTTTGCCGATTGCGACTATGACGCCATGTTGCGCAATACCATCCATTCGTCTTTTGCCAACCAAGGTCAGATTTGTCTTTGCGGTAGCAGGATCTTTGTGGAGAAATCCATTTATGAAAAATTCAAAAATGATTTCGTTGAAAAAGTAAAACAGCTCAAGGTTGGGCACCCAGCCAAAGCCGATACCGATATCGGGGCATTGGTATCCAAACCCCATCTGGAAAAAGTATTGGATTACATCAACATCGCCAAACAGGAAAATGGCACAATCCTCTGTGGAGGGAACAGGATTACTGTGAATGGCCATGAAAACGGTTACTATTTAGAACCTACCGTTATTGAGGTTCCAAACGAACATTGTCGCGTGAACCAAGAGGAAATTTTCGGCCCCGTAGTGACCATTATGCCGTTTGGCACTGAAGACGAAGTATTGCAAATGGCAAACAAAGTCAAGTATGGCCTTTCGGCAACGCTATGGACCAACGACCTCAACCGTACCATGCGAATGAGCAATCAAATACAAGCCGGGATAGTGTGGATAAACACTTGGCTTATGCGCGATTTGCGCACTCCTTTTGGCGGTGTGAAAGCCAGTGGCGTAGGCAGAGAAGGCGGTTTTGAAGCACTCCGATTTTTTACCGAACCGAAAAATGTATGTATAAAATTTAAATAGAACCAAGAATCAAGGCCAACATCCTGTCAATCGATTCTAAATACAACCATTATCATGAAAGAAGTACAATCTGGTATTTTTTTTTCGGCAGACAGAAAGGACATGGATGTGGATACCATCTTTAGGTTCATAAAGCAAAGTTATTGGGGCAAATCCAGAACTTTTGAAGAACAACAAAAAGCATTGGCAAACACACTAAATTTTGGGCTATTCAATAATGGTAAACAAATAGCGTTTGCAAGAGTCCTTACCGATCATGTGTTTTTTGCCTATTTGATGGATGTTTTTGTTCTTGAACCCTATCGGGGCAAAGGTTATTCTAAATTGCTCATCAATGAGATAATGGCCCATGAGCCCATTAAATATATAGACAAATGGATGCTTGCCACCATAGATGCTCATTCCCTATACAGCAAATTTGGCTTTGGCACTATAAAAAACCCCTCCAGAATAATGGAAAAATTAAGCGACAGAGCAAAAGAAATACACCAATAAAATGAATTTGAACTTAAACAATAAAAATGCATTGGTATGCGGAAGTACCGCCGGCATTGGTAAAGCTACGGCCATCCAATTGGCCAATGAGGGTGCCAAGGTTACGTTGATAGCCAGAAACGAAGACAAACTAAAACAAGTTTTGTCAGAACTGCCCAACCCAGAAAACCACAGTTACATAGTTGCCGATTTCTCAAACCCGGAGGAATTGGGGCTAAAAGTCGCTTTTTTCATCAAAAATCGTTACGAGGAAGATTTCGGTTTTCACATTTTGGTAAATAATTCTGGAGGCCCAAAAGGCGGTCCCGTTTTTTCAGCCCAATTAGATGAATTTGAAAATGCATTTACCCAACATTTAAAATGCAACCATATATTGGTTCAAACCGTGGCACCGTTTATGAAACGCGAGGGTTACGGAAGAATCATCAATGTGATTTCAACATCGGTAAAGCAACCGTTGGACGGACTTGGCGTGAGCAATACCATTAGGGGTGCGGTGGCCAATTGGAGCAAGACCTTGGCAAATGAACTTGGGCAATATGGCATCACGGTAAATAATGTCCTGCCCGGCGCAACAGGAACGGAGCGTCTTACGGAAATCATCAAAAACAAATCGGCAAAGACAGGAATGTCAGAAGACGAAGCGGCCAACGACATGATGCAGGCGGTTCCTGCAAAGCGTTTTGCCAAACCGGAGGAACTGGCCTACGCCATTACTTTTTTGGCAAGCGAATGTGCAAGTTATATCAATGGGATCAATCTTCCTGTGGATGGTGGACGCACAAAATCGCTCTAAAAACGACAAAGATGCAAGAACCAAGAGCGTAGGCTTTTTGGTTTGCTGTTTTATATGTATTTTTAATTCAAAATTAATCTGCGTGAGGGATTGAGGTACTGTTGGAGCTCTTTTGTTTTTTCTTAAAAACTAAAAGCGACTACCGAAAGCCCGACCCGATAGGGACACGCCCAAAATATACAGAAAATGAGCAATTTAGTATCACCCCTGAATTTTAAGAAATGGATTGATGAAAACCGCCATTTGTTGAAACCGCCCGTGGGCAACAAATGTGTCTGGCCCAACGGCGATTATATTGTGATGGTAGTTGGCGGGCCAAACAGCCGAAAGGATTACCACTACAACGAAACTCCTGAATTTTTCTACCAGTTGGAGGGCGATATGGTCTTGAGGATTATGAACAATGGCAAACCCGAGGACGTCCACATTAAGGAAGGGGACATCTATCTATTGCCCCCCAAAGTGCCGCACTCGCCACAGCGAAAGGCAGACACGGTGGGCTTGGTAATAGAATATCCACGTCCGGAAGGCGTGAACGATGCTCTGGAATGGTACTGCGAAGGCTGCGACGAATTGTTGTACCGTGAAGAATTTCCTTTGGATAATATCGAAACAGATATGCCAGTTATTTTTGACAGGTATTATGGCGATAAAGAGAAACGCACTTGCAAGCATTGTGGAAAAACCATGGAACCTCCTAAAAAAATAGACGTAAAATAGTAACAGAAAGCAGTTTAGCACCTCAAATGGAAAGACCCAAATTACGAATAAACGGCCATTCGCACTTGCTCCCCTATCCAGAAGAAATTCCACAGTTTATGAAAGATAAAGGGATTTTCTGGGTGGACAAGGATCGAAAATTCATGCTCCAAAAAGACTGGAGCAGACCCGTTACCGATTCGAGCTTCTTCCTCAACGAAAAGCTGGAATGGATGGAGCGCTTCAAGATAGACCATGCCGTAGTGCTGAACTTGTCTCAATTGTACGGCAATGGGCTTCGGTTGGAAGAAATGAAGCAAGCACTTCGCTTCCAGAACGATTTCAATGCCCGCATCCAAAAAGAAAATCCGAGCAAATTTACCTGTGGATTCGTGGTACATCCCGGTTTTGTCAGGGGCGCCGAATGGGAAATCCAACGTTGTGTGGAGGAGCTTGATATGCGTTTGTTGTGTCTCCCAACACATTATATGGACACTATAGGAACTTGGCGCTGTATCTTTGACGAAGAAAATGAACCCATTTTTGAACTGGCCGACAAGTACAATCTGGCAGTGGAAATCCATCCTTATGATGGGGAAAAATTCATCAAGCTCCAAAATACGGCCTGGCGTTTCCACCTTATATGGATGCTGGCCCAGTGTGCCGATGCTTACCACTTCTTGACACTCAATGGTTACTACGAAAAATATCCCAACATGCGCGTGTGCTTTGCCCACGGCGGACAGTTGGCGCAAATCAATCTGGGCAGGCGCATCCAGGGTTTTGACGGCCGTCACGATTTGTTTGAAGGCAAAGTACATCCAAGAAAAGCCGTGGGACACAAGAACATTTTTTTTGACACTTTGGTGCATGATACCGGTTCGCTGCAATTGTTGATAAAAAACCAAACTTCAAAACAGGTCATCATGGGGCTGGATGACCCTTACCCATTGGGCGAAATGGAAAGTGCCAAACAATCATCCTATCCTGGCAAAATCCTCGATCTGGCCATAGAACAAAAAATCATTACCGAAGACGAGCGCGACGCCATGTGGGAAGACAACGTCATTCGATGGCTGTGCGGTGATGATGAGGCCGAAAAGAAAAAATTGATTAACAGAATTTTAGGTTGAATGGGGCGGTGAAGTATTGTTTGGCATTGGCAAATGGTAAAATATGATTTATTGTCTATTTTGGTGGAATGCTAAAAGACTCACATCCCAAAAAAACAGGTGAAACATCGTCTGCGACCCTATTTACAAAACCTTGGGAGCGCTAGTAGGGCTCAACCAGATAAAACCCAAACACAACTTTTAGACATGTCACATTTCATTTCCGAACGATTGGAACAGTACCTCGAAGCACATTCTGAAAACGAACCGGAACTGTTGCAGTTACTCAACCGCGAAACGCACCAAAAAATATTGCAGCCGCGTATGTTGAGCGGCCACTACCAAGGCCGTGTGCTGGGCCTGATATCCAAACTGGTCAACCCAAAATACATTTTGGAAATTGGCACCTACACGGGGTATTCGGCTCTGTGCCTTGCAGAAGGGCTGCAAAAAGGCGGCTCACTGCATACCATTGACAACAACGAAGAACTATTTGATTTTCAGCGGAAATATTTTGACATATCTGATTATGGAAAACAAATCCACCAACACTTGGGAAACGCTCTGGAAATCATCCCAACTTTGCCATTTGTCTTTGATTTGGTATTCATTGATGCCGATAAAGAGAACTATGCCAGATATTTCCATTTGGTAATCGAAAAAGTGAGACCTGGTGGCCTTATTCTTTCGGACAATGTACTTTGGAGTGGGAAAATTTTAGAAGTGGTCAAAGATTCTGATAGGTCCACAAAAGCTTTATTGGAATACAATCAACTGCTCAAAAACGATAACCGCATTGAAACCATTATTCTACCCATCAGGGACGGATTGACCGTTAGCAGGAAACGTTAACTGCGATTGCCCCTTTTTATGGAACCCGTAAAATCTTCAAGGTCGTCCTTAATTTTGTTGATTTCGCCGGTAATGTTTTTGGTAACATCGTCTTTAACATCTACTTGGTTGATACCTTTGGTTATTTCTCCCTTGATATCGTTGGTAGCATCACGCAATTGGCGCATGCCTTTGCCCAAGCCTCTTGCAACTTCAGGGATTTTGTCAGCACCAAACACCATGACCACCACAAAAAGGATAAAGATTATCTCGCCGGTACCTATGAACAATAATGTTGCTGTCAAATTCATATTGCAAATATAGTGAGTATAGACAATTCAAAAAATTATACGACATCGATTCTTCGTTCTCCTTACCTCATAGTTACCATGTCGGTATTTTTTGACCAAGTATCGTTGCACGAGGGTCTTCTTCGGTTTTTTGGCACGTGACAAAGGTTATGCAAAGTTTACATCATCGAAAGTGTAGCCATAACGAATTGCGCAATGGTGTTTCAATCTCCAACAACCCAACAATCAATGCGATCATAATTTATGCTTTTTGAGCCTTTGGCATAATAAAACGCCAATACGTTTTCGTGCGGATGATTACTGCTTTTTTGTGCATGCAATCTGTTTATTGCGCATCCTTTTTTTGCTAATATCTAATGTTTCTTTAATTCTTTTCATTTAGAAATTCCCTGCTTTTTTGCGTCAAAAATTCTAAAAATTCCATTTCCTTACCTCTTTCGAGCAGTGAATAATCTACCCCTTTTATTTCTACAAAATTCACAAAATCATCAATTTTTTCTTTTGGGATACCAAAATTATCGGCAATGAAATGAGTGCTGTAATAATCCCGCAAACTACTTGTTGTGACATCCTCATTTTCTATATTGCTTTTATCTTGTCCGGATGCATTGCCACGTTTTGATTTAAAAATCGGTTTCAACAGGCCATGTACAATTCCCAGAATGTTGGCACCATATTGAATGTTCTGGCCCGATTGGGTCATGGCTATATTTTCTACCTTGGACTGGTAATCATCTGCAAATTTATATGTCCCTATATCATTGATACCAAAGAAAAATGCATTCATATCGGGGTTAAACGTTTTGACACGTTCCATATCGACCAATAGGTTTCCGGTAAGGTCGTAGGGCAAAATGACAACTTCGTTGAGCCTGTTTACCTTTTCGACAAGAAAAACGGTTGCTTTTTTGGTATCGATAATGTTTTGGTCGATGGTAAAGGTAAACTCTTGAAACTGCAAGGCACGAACCTCGATGATATCGTTAAGTGCCACATCTATCTTGAATTTTCCATCGGCGTCGGTCAGCGAGCCCTTATTGGACGAGGTGTTGTATATGGTAACGTTTTCCAAGTCTTCGCTATTGACAACGATTTTTCCCGAAATCTCCACCCTTTTGATGTCTTGGGAACGGGCAACAATTGCTAAAGAAAAAAGAAAAATGAAAAGTAATGCTTGCTTCATCCAATGTTGAATTTCTGATACCTAAACTAACCTATTTTTCCGTGATAATTCTTAAAATCATCATAAACTTTCCCATAACCGTGCTAACGATTAAATTTACGAAAAAAAACGAAGTCCGGCAAAAATCAATAACGCAAAAAGGTTAATGTAAAGCAAAAGATTTTTGGTTATTTTCGTTATTTAGCCCGTAGTGCATTATCCATTAAAACACAAATTTTTGGTTATCAAATTATTTTGATTGCCCACAGATGCACAATAAAATTTTTTATGGACAATGATATATTGATTGCTTTACATTCAATTAAATTAGTGCAATTGTTTGATTTTTTAATATTTAATTAATATATGTGCATTTGCAGAAAAAAACATATTGCACTACGGATGTTATTTAGTTATTTTGACATATCCTTAAAAGACTGAAAATGAAATTGAGCGGAACGAAATATCTGTAAAGCAACATAAACCACAGTCATTTTACACAACAGATTAACACAAGAACTATAGTTAAACACAGGTTCTTTAATACCTTAATTTAACACTACCATGAAACAACTCCTTCTTGCCAGTACGTCCACCGTTCACGGCAGTGGATACCTTGAATACCTCTTGGGAGATTTATCGGACTTTTTTTGCAACTCTGCAACAATCCTGTTTATCCCTTATGCAAGACCAAGTGGTATCGGGCACAACGAATATACCAAAAAGGTTGCCGAGGCGTTTGAAAAAATTGGCAAAAAGGTGACTGGTATCCACGAACACCACACGCCACTTGAAGCCCTCGCCAAGGCCGATGGCATATTTGCGGGCGGCGGCAATACGTTTTTATTGCTCAACCAACTTTACAAAAACCACCTTCTGGCGCCATTGCGGGATGCAATTTCCGATGGCGTTCCTTACCTTGGCACCAGTGCCGGCAGCAATATCTGTGGTCTTTCCATTAGCACCACCAACGATATGCCCATTGTCTATCCTCCCAGCTTTAAAAGCCTCGGGGTTGTGCCTTTCAATATCAATCCACATTATCTCGACCCAGATCCGGACAGCACCCATAAAGGCGAAACCCGCGAAACCCGCATCAAGGAATTTCACAAGTTTAACACCCAACCGGTCGTTGGTTTGCGCGAAGGGAGCTGGCTAATGGCGAACGACCATACTCTAACACTAAAAGGACTACTTTCCGCACGTATTTTTGAATATGACAAAACCCCATATGAAGTAGCTCCGGACACCGACCTTTCAGATTTAAAGTAACACGCTATGTATTTATTCCGTACAACCCGAAACCAATAGAACAAAACCATTTTTATAACAAGTTTGGTATGCATTTTCTTGATATAGCCTTATCTTTGGGGAAGAAAAAACTCTTTTTATGGACAAGAAAGTCATCCTCATGATCCTAGACGGCTGGGGACTATCGCCCAACCCAAAAGTATCGGCCATAGACAATGCCAACACACCTTTTATCGATTCACTATACAACCGTTATCCGCACGCCACATTGCGCACAGACGGCCTAAATGTTGGGCTACCAGAAGGGCAAATGGGCAACAGCGAAGTGGGCCACATGAATTTGGGCGCCGGACGCATTGTCTATCAAGATCTGGCCAAAATCAACTTGGCGGTCAAAAACCAGACCCTGGGCAAAGAGAACGTGCTTATGGATGCCTTTCGGTACGCAAAATCAAACAATAAGCCCATACACTTTTTGGGCCTTTTGAGTGATGGTGGCGTCCATTCCCATATTGACCATTTGTTTGGACTGATCGATGCCGCAGAATCTTATGGCTTAAAAGACATCTATATACACGCGTTTACAGACGGACGCGACGTTGATCCTAAATCAGGAATTGGTTTTGTTACCGAACTGCAAGACCATATAAAAAATCAAAATGCCAAGCTTGCCACCATCACGGGACGTTACTACGCTATGGATAGGGACAAACGATTTGAGCGGATCAAGCTGGCTTATGACGCATTGGTCAACGGCATTGGCGAGCATTCTGATAATGCCACAAAATCCATCGAAAAAAGTTATCAAAACAATGTGACCGATGAGTTCATAAAGCCACTCATCATGGTCAACGCATCTGGAAACCCCGTTGCAACCATCAAAAATGGCGATGCGGTGGTTTTTTTTAATTTCAGGACTGACCGAGGCCGACAATTGACCGAAGCACTGACCCAAAGGGATTTTCATGAGCAAAATATGCACAAACTCAACCTGTACTATGTGACAATGACCAACTATGACGACACTTTTACGGGTATCAAGGTTATTTTTGAAAAAGATAATCTCAACGACACCCTGGGCGAAGTCCTTGAAAAGCACAAAAAAAAACAAATCCGGATTGCCGAAACCGAAAAATACCCACACGTCACTTTCTTTTTCTCTGGAGGCAGGGAAATGCCCTTTGAAGGCGAAACCCGAATTTTGAGAAATTCACCTAAAGTGGCGACCTACGACCTAAAGCCGGAAATGAGCGCATATGAACTACGCAATGCCTTGGTTCCCGAACTTCAAAAACAAGAAGCCGACTTTGTTTGCCTCAATTTTGCCAATGGTGATATGGTAGGCCATACAGGGGTAATGGAAGCTGCAATAAAAGCTTGTGAAGCGGTCGATGCCTGCGTAAAGGACGTGGTGACCACAGCACTCGACAACAATTACACCACACTCTTGATCGCCGATCATGGCAATTGTGAAACAATGGTTAACCCTGATGGCACACCCAATACGGCTCATACCACAAATCCGGTACCCATTATTTTGATAGACAAAGAGCTGAAACACATCAAAAATGGCGTTTTGGGCGATTTGGCCCCGACCATCCTAAAACTAATGGGAATCCCTAAACCCGAAGCCATGACCCAAAATCCCTTGATTGACTGATCTGTAAATTTGTTGTAAATTTGCACCTTAAAAGAAAAAAATTGATGAATATAATCGGCAAACACATCATAGCTGTAGATTTTGATGGCACCATTGTAGAAGACGCCTATCCCAAGATAGGAAAACCGCGCATCTTTGCCTTTGAAGCCTTGAAACGACTGCAAGAAGATGGGCACAGGTTAATATTGTGGACTTACAGAAGCGGTTCTAGCCTCGATGAGGCCGTGGCATTCTGCAAAGAAAACGGCATCACTTTTTATGCGGTAAACAGGAGTTTTCCCGAAGAGGAATTTGACAGCACCAAAAGCCGAAAAATACTCGCCGACATCTTTATAGACGACCGGAATATCGGCGGTGTTCTCGGCTGGGGAGAAGTTTACCAAATGCTCACCAATTCAGAGCAGTCACTTCCACATAAAGAAAAAAAGAAAGGTTTTTTTTCAATATTCAAAAAATAGAACTCACCCCTATTTGCCCGACATCATTTCAAAATACTGTTTTTCAATACTTTCTCTGTGATTTGGATGAGCAATATCCAATAAAGCTTTCACGCGCTGCTTGATGGTTTTCCCATATAAATGAGCCACTCCATATTCTGTAACCACATAATGAACATGTGCTCTTGTGGTAACCACTCCCGCACCTCTGTTAAGCACCGGCACAATCCTACTGATACCCTTTTTGGTAGTTGAAGGCAGCGCAATAATGGCCTTCCCTCCATCGCTCAATGAAGCTCCTCGAATAAAATCCATCTGTCCTCCAACACCCGAATACATTGAAAACCCTATGGAATCCGCACATACCTGACCACTCAAATCAATCTCAATAGCCGAGTTGATGGCTACCATTCTTGGGTTTTGTTTTACAATGGAAACATTGTTTACATAATCCGAAGCCCGCATTTCAATGAATGGGTTGTCATCCACAAAATCGTACAGTCGCTTGGATCCAATGAGAAAAGTAGCCAATGCCCTACCTCTATTGATCGCTTTGTAGTTTGAGTTGATCACGTCATCAAGAATCAGGTCGATCACACCATCAGAAAACATTTCAGTATGTAGCCCCAAATCTTTATGATTGGTCAACTTGGACAAAACTGCGTTGGGAATACTACCAATACCCATCTGCAAGGTACTGCGATCTTCAATCAATCCGGCCACAAAACCGCCTATTTTGTCTTCTACAGCATCTGGTGTTGCAGCTGCATGTGATGGTAATGGCTCATCACATTCCACAAAAGCATCAATTTCAGAAATATGGATGATACCGGCACCGTGTGTACGGGGCATTTGCTTGTTTATCTGCGCAATGACATACTTGGCATTATCAATGGCCGCCAATGTGGCCTCTACTGACACACCCAAAGAGCAATAGCCGTGCCTATCCGGAACGGACACGTGTATCAATGCCACGTCAATATTGAGGATGTTACGCTTGAACAGCAATGGCAATTCACTCAAAAAGACTGGTGTATATGACCCGTTGCCAGCCTTTAGAGTATGCCTGACATTTTTACCAATGAAAAAGGAGTTTACATGGAAACTATCTTTGTACGCAGGATTGGCATAGGGCGCATCGCCCTCAATATGCAAGTGGCAAACCTCTACGTTTCGCAATTCTTCATGCCTTTCAGACATGGCATTGATGAGTTTTTGCGGTACAGCCGCTGCGGCTTGTAGATAAACCCTATCACCAGACTTTATAACTTTTACTGCCTCTTCGGCACTTACAGGATTATACATATTAAATCAATTATTAGTGTTCCAACTTATGAAGCACAAATTTAAGCACATAATTTTTTGAAATAACTGTCAATTGTCATATTCCATTAAAATTATCATCTTCTAAAAATGAGTATCTTTGTGGATATTTTTTAAAAAGATGATTATTACCAAAACTGCAGAAGAAATTGCGTTGATGCGAGAAAGCGCCCTTGTAGTCTCAAGGACCTTGGGAATGCTTGCCAAAGAGCTAAAACCCGGCGTTACCACCGCGTATTTGGACAAACTGGCCGAAGAGTTCATTCGCGAGCAAGGTGCCATCCCAGGATTTTTAGGATTGTACGATTGTCCATCCACACTGCTTTGCAGCACCAACGAAGCCGTAGTACACGGTCTTCCCACGAACGTTCCACTTAAGGAAGGGGACATCGTTTCTGTGGATTGTGGCGCCCTAAAAAATGGATTTTATGGCGACCATGCCTACACATTTGAAATTGGGGAAGTAGCCCCAGAAACAAAAAAACTATTACAGGTAACCAAAGAATCACTATATCTGGGCATCCGTGAGCTAAAGGTCGGCAATCGGGTGGGCGATGTTGGCTTTGCCATCCAAAACTATTGCGAATCCCATGGCTATGGTGTGGTACGTGAACTCGTAGGCCACGGACTGGGCAGAAAAATGCACGAAGACCCCGAAATGCCCAATTACGGCAAGCGAGGTCAGGGCAAAAAATTTGTTGAGGGCATGGTGGTAGCTATTGAACCAATGATAAATATGGGAACGCACCGCGTAAAGCAACTCAAGGACGGTTGGACCATTGTCACACAGGACGGAAAGCCAAGCGCACATTTTGAGCACGATGTTGCAATAGTGGACGGTAAGCCAGAAATCCTATCGACATTTTCGTACATCTATGAAGCTTTGGGCATTACCTCTGACGAAGAAAATGCATTTCGCAATAAAGCCCTGGTGCTTTGACGCATGAAAAAACTCTTCAAAATAATCCTGAACACTATTCCGAGGCCCATCTTAATAAGGTTGAGCTATGTGGCCAGCCCGGTGTTTGCGTTTTTTTTGAGAGGCAACACATTTACCGATCCCATTGACGGAAAGAGCTTCAAGGCGTTTTTGCCCTACGGTTATGGCAAGCAGCGCAACAACGTGCTATCTCCATCCACTTTGAGCCTCGAACGCCATAGGCTGTTGTGGTTGTATCTTCAAAACGAAACCGATTTTTTCAGAGCAAAGATAAAAGTGCTCCATTTTGCTCCGGAACAAGCATTTTACAAACGTTTCCGTGCGATGGCAAACCTCGACTATGTGACAACGGACCTTAATTCACCTTTGGCAGATGTCAAGGCGGATATCTGTAATTTGCCCTTTGCAGACAATGCATTTGACTTCATCCTGTGCAACCATGTCCTAGAACACATCCCAAATGACACTAAAGCCATGCAAGAATTATTACGTGTGATGAAACCCGGAGGTATGGGCATTTTTCAGGTTCCACAGGATTTGGGACTAAAAGAAACCTTCGAGGACAACACCATAACCGACCAAAAAGAACGCGCCAAGATCTTTGGACAATATGACCACGTTCGCATTTATGGTCGCGATTATTTTGACAAACTCCGAAATATCGGTTTCACGGTCAACGAAGTTGATTACACTGCTTCTCTTTCACCTGAAGAAATTGAGAGATATTGTTTGGCCAAAGGAGAGATTGTCCCTGTAGTCCATAAAGATTAATCCATTGGAAATCCGTTCAAGGACAGGGTTTCCAATTCTTGATTGTCATTTTCAAAAATCAAAAACACTTTCAATTCCGGATGTGCGGACAGAAATGACTGCGTCTTGGCTATTCCCATAGATTTAAAGGCCGTTGCATAACCATCAGCGGTCATACAGTCTTCGGCAATGACCGATACACTCAAAAGATTGGTCTTACTCGGGTAACCGGTTTTTGTGTCTATGATGTGTGAAAAGCGATTACCAATGCTATCGGTACGGAACTTTCTGTATGTGCCAGAAGTAGCCATCGAACCATCTAAAGCAATGGCTTTAAAGATGGACTGCGTGCCATCAAAGTGAGGCATCTCCACACCCACTTTCCAGGGCTGTTGCTTTTCCACATTCAAACCTTTACAATGAATTTCGCCGCCGATCTCTACCAAATAATTATCGATGTGCTTACTTTCCAAAAAATAGGCGATAACATCCACGCCATATCCTTTGGCAATGGCGTTAAAATCTATATAGGCTTGTTTTTCCTTGACAACCCTGCGCTCTCTGATACCCATCCTGTTGAACCCGACAGTACGCATCAAGCTATCAATCTTTAGACTGTCCAAGTTGGCAATCGCACCGTCGGGACCAAAATCCCAAGCGTTGACCACAGCACCAATACTTGGATCGAAGGCACCTTCGGTAAAACGATAAATTTCTTTTGATTTGTTGAAAACCTTGATAAAATGGTCATCGACCTCTACCGCTTCGTTGCGGTTGATTTTAGAAATATCGGATTCGGGCATGTAGGTGGACATGGACTTATTGATGATGGCAAAAATGCTGTCAAATTGCTTGCCATAATCAGTATCGGCATCATAAATCACAGAGTAAGAGGTGCCAAAGACTTCGCCGTAAATCTTGGTGTTGTGCGGTGTGCGTTCACAAGATAAAACAAACAAAAAAACGAGTAAAAAGTATGGATGTTTCATCAGTTTAGACTCATGTCAATATTCTGTATACCATTATATTCCATTAAATAAGCTTCATTCAAATATAGCGGCAGGCCTTCTTCTTGGGGGTTGGCCAGGCCCACACCTGCATACAGCACCTTGGCACCTTGGCCACGGGCGTGATTTTTGAAAGTTTCCATCCATACCACATCATAATTGTTGGGATTATCCGGCAACATCACTGCTCTAACAATCACAAAATAATATTGGTTTTTTTTGTCAATGCACACAAATTGCGGGTGTTTTTTTAGTTTACTGTTTACAGCTATAAACTCAAAACCAAGGCGCTCAAGTTCATGACCTACGTGGTTCATGGCGAGGTTGTGCAACTCTTGATCTGTTAGCGGTCTATGCATGGGCATAAAATTACAATTAAAATGACATAGGTGCAAAGAACCAAACAAGGATTCTGTGCAAAACAGGCCGAAGCTGTAGCAGGACAGAAAAACTATGCCTGGATTATTGGCGTTGCATTGAATAGTAGTGTGGATATTTGATAGTCCGTAAATTCCTTCGGATGTACGTACCGCATGCCCAAAGATAACTTCACCTATATTTTATACAATAGAAATTAAATCAGCACGTTCTTTTTATGAACGGCAATATGTTGGGACGATAAAACAAGAATTATGGCTGCACGTGTATTAAAAATGATTTGGTTTTCGGTTTTGGCGCTGCCCTTTTCCTCCTGTGGCCAAAAAAGTGATGTAGGACAGACCGAAGCGTTTAAAGAAATGAACCAAAGTAAAAAAAGCGACGTTGTGAACGAAACGGAAACCGCGACTTTTGCGGCAGGTTGTTTTTGGTGTGTGGAAACACAATTCAAACAATTGGAAGGGGTGCTCGATGTGGTATCGGGATATACAGGCGGAAATGTTGCCAACCCAACGTACAAGCAAGTATGTACAGGCACGACAGGACATGCCGAAGCCTGCAACATCATTTACATCCCCAGCAAAATTTCATTTGATGAATTGTTGGCTGCATTCTTTATTGCCCACGATCCGACACAATTAAACAGGCAAGGAAATGACAGAGGCACACAATATCGCTCGGCCATTTTTTATCATAATGACAAACAAAAAGAATTAGCGGAACATTACATCAACAAATTGAATGAGGAAAAAGCGTATAACAGCAAAATCGTTACCGAAGTAAGTCCGTATTCAACGTTTTACAAAGCAGAAGATTACCACCAAAACTACTATGAGAACAATAGGGACGAACCCTATTGCAGAATGGTCATCCAACCTAAATTGGAAAAATTCAAAAAGGTGTTTCACGAAAAACTGAAAATGGAACAAGCCGTAAAAAATGGTAATCCTTATTATTCAAGAACAGACACAACACATTTGAGCATTAGCAATGCCGAATGGAAAAAAATCTTGTCTGCCGACCTTTATGCAGTTGCAAGAGAACAAGGCACTGAACGACCATTTACGGGAAAATACTGGAATACGGATAGTAAGGGAACCTACTTTTGCGCCGTTTGCGGCAACAAATTGTTTCGCTCCGACGCAAAATTTTCAAGCACCTGCGGGTGGCCAAGTTTCTTTGAAACTGACAGGCCCAACAGTGTTTTGTACAAAAAGGACAACTCGCACGGCATGCAGCGCATAGAAGTAGAATGTGCTCGTTGCGGCTCGCATCTTGGGCACATCTTTGACGATGGACCGGCACCTACCCACAAACGCTACTGCATGAATTCCATCTCATTGGACTTTGAGCCCGACAACTAAAAATCTACCTCCAAACGTTTTTGGTTTACTGGTGTGCAATTCGCCAAAGCAGCTCACAAAGGCAAAGAATATCAATGTGCGCATCGTTTCAATGAAAATGAAGCACTCACGGAAAAAGAATTGCTTTTTCTTCTGCCGATGGAACTTTCTTCGCATATTCCTCCATTTTTTGTACCTTTAGAAAAAAGCATCGCACCATGAAAACATCACAACGGTTAGATTCTGCCATAAAAAAATTGTACAATGCATTTCATAACAACCGTTTGCATCCCGAATGTTGCAAACAATGTGCCGTTGGCAATATTCTGGACAATAGGGATTTTTGGAAACACTTATCAGATGACCACGGCTCTGTTAAATTGAACTATTGGGGTCATGTACACCAAAATCTTGGAAGAACGTTCAATGGATACTCACCATTGGAACTAATGGAAATCGAAGCTACTTTTTTAAGGGGCTGTGGGTACAAGCTACCGCTCCACCACAAAAACAAAAAGCCCGACAACCCTACCGACCAAAATGTGATTTTCGAAGGATTATGTGCCGTTATCGCCTTATTGTGCCAAATGGATGGAATTACCAATGTTATGGACTATACCGCTCTGTTTAAAGTGGAAAATAACCGGGAAGAAAAAATTTTGGTTTAGTGAACAAAAAAAACCGACTAAAAATCGCGTCGGTTTTTTGATGCTGAACCAAGTTCAGTATGACATTCTTTTTCGTTAGGAATATTATCCTCCAAAGTCGTCAAAACGAATATTTTCATCTGGAATACCAAAATCCTGTCCCATTTTTTGAACAGCTTGGTTCATCAATGGCGGACCACAGAAATACAATTCAATATCCTCTGGCGCTTCGTGATGGTTCAAATAATTATCAATCACACAATTGTGGATAAAGCCCACAAAGCCATCGCCCGGCGCATCGATGTTTTCTTTTACTTTCCAGTTGTCTTCCGGTAACGGTTCTGATAATGCCAAATAGAACTTAAAGTTAGGGAATTCCCGTTCCAGTTCACGGAAATGCTCCAAATAGAACAACTCTCGTTTGGAACGTCCGCCGTACCAATAGGTTACTTTTCTACCTGTTTTCAAGGTCTTGAACAAGTGGTACAGATGTGAACGCATGGGTGCCATACCGGCGCCTCCGCCCACGTAAAGCATTTCTGCTTCTGATTCGTTTATAAAGAACTCTCCATAAGGTCCGGAAATAACAACCTTATCGCCCGGTTTTTGGTTAAAAATATAGGATGAGGCTATACCGGGATTGACGTCCATCCAACCATTTTTGTTTCGGTCCCAAGGCGGTGTCGCAATTCGTACATTAAGCATAATGTCACGTCCTTCGGCAGGGTATGAAGCCATAGAGTAGGCACGCTCAACGGTTTCTGTATTTTTCATGACCAAAGGCCAAAGATTGAACTTGTCCCATTCTGCCTTGAACTTGTCCGGTGTTTCGTGTTCTTCAGGATGTGCCGTAATATCGATATCTTTGTAGTTAACGGTACATGGAGGTATTTCAATCTGGATGTAGCCACCGGCTTTATAGTTCATATCTTCCGGGATACGTACCACAAATTCCTTGATGAAAGATGCCACGTTATAGTTCCTTACTACTTCGGCTTCCCATTTTTTGATACCGAATACTTCTTCTGGAATGGTAATTTCCATATCCTGTTTTACTTTTACCTGACATCCCAAACGAGCACCTTCCTGAAGTTCTTTACGGGTAAAATGTGGTGTTTCGGTTGGCAGAGCCTCACCGCCCCCAGAAAGGACATGGCACTCACATTGCAGGCAGGTTCCACCACCACCACAGGCCGAAGGCAAAAAGATTTTGGCATTCCCCAAAGTAGATAGCAAACTACCTCCTGATGGCACTTCGATTTCTTTTTCGCCATTGATTTTAATCTTTACCGGGCCCGATGGCGACAGTTTTTGTTTTACGAACAATAACAATACCACCAAAACCAAGGTCACCACCAAAAAGGCAACCACGGTCGCTAAAATTGTTCCTAATGTACCTGCTGCTAATATCATATTACTCGTTTATTGTAGTCGTGTTTTCAGCTAATTTGTTGTCCTCTTCCTGTTTCTGCACCTGTTCTATCTGTGCTGTTTCGGTCTGCTCTGAGGTTTCTTCATCGCCACCGGTCAACATGCCCCCAAAGCTCATAAATCCAATGGCCATCAATCCAGTAATGATAAAAGTAATTCCTAAACCTCTTAACGGCGCCGGCACGTTAGAGTAACGAATTTTTTCACGGATGGCAGCAATGGCCAAAATAGCCAAAAACCAACCAATTCCTGAAGAAACACCATAATTTAATGCTAACCCTAATGTTGGAATTTCTCTAGCTTGCATAAATAGCGACCCGCCAAGAATGGCACAGTTTACGGCGATAAGTGGCAAAAAGATACCCAAAGAGTTATATAATGATGGTGAGAATTTCTCAACCACGATTTCTACTAATTGTACCATGGTGGCAATGGTGGCAATGAACAAGATAAAAGATAGGAAACTTAAATCATAATCGGCATATTCCGGTCCCAACCACCGTAATGCACCGGGCTGTAATATGTATTGGTCCAACAGCCAGTTTAATGGTACGGTTACTGCCAGTACAAAAATAACGGCGGCACCAAGGCCAACGGCAGTGCTCACTTTTTTAGACACGGCCAGATACGAACACATCCCGAGGAATGTGGCAAATATCATGTTGTCTATAAATATCGACTTGAAAAATAATTCTAAATGTTCCATATTTTATAAGTATTCAGTCCTCAGTATCCAGTCCTCAGTAACTGCTTACTGCGACTGCTAACTGCTTACTAATTTTAATCTTCAATTAACGCCCTGTTTTTATAACGCTGTACCCAAATGATGACACCGACAACAATCAATGCCATGGGTGACAACAACATAAATCCATTGTTTTCATAACCTAAAGCATAGAGTCCGGTTTTTTCAATGGGGTCACCCAGAACCCTAAAACCTAATAGTGTTCCCGAGCCCAAAAGTTCCCTAAAAAAGCCCACTATCACCAAGATAATAGCATATCCGGCGGCATTTCCTATGCCATCGAGGAAAGAGCGCCAAGGGCCATTCCCAAGGGCAAATGCCTCAAAGCGCCCCATAATGATACAGTTGGTTATGATTAAGCCCACAAAAACTGATAGTGTTTTACTTAATTCATATGAAAAAGCTTTCAAGATCTGGTCAACCACAATAACCAATGCGGCTGCCACCACCAATTGGACTATAATCCGGATTTTTGATGGAATAATGTTCCGCATTAAAGATATGACCACATTCCCAATGCCCAGTACCGCCATCACGGAAATACCCATCACTATTGAAGCTTTTAATTCGGCTGTGATGGCCAATGCTGAACAGATACCCAAAACCTGAATGGTTATCGGGTTGTTATCGGCTAATGGGTCGGTAATTAATTTTGTATCTTTTTTTGATAAAAGTCCCATACGATTATTTGTTTTTTAATTGGTCGAAATAAGGTTTGTAAAGCCTAAGGTCACTTTTTAACATGGCACTAACGCCGTCTCCCGTAATGGTAGAACCTGCAATGGCGTCAACGGCATTATCGGTTTTTCTTTCGTTTTTGGGGTCGGCATTTCCTTTTAAAACAGTTACTCCCTTAAAGTTTCCGTTGTTGTCCAAAAGGTGCTCCCCTATAAAATCGTCCGTAAAAAAGCGCTCTTTTATGTTGGCTCCCAATCCCGGAGTTTCCCCAGCATGGTCAAAGAATGCCCCTTGGATAACCATGTTTTCATCCATGGAAACATATCCCCAAATAGCATCCCATAACCCTTTACCGTGAACAGGGACTATATAATAGGTCTTGCCATCTTTTTCCCCTATGAACAAAGGCAACCTCCTTCCAGAAGCCCCTTTGGATTTTTCTACCTTGACATCTATCAGATAAGCAGCATTGTCTTCTATTTCCTTTCCGTTTTCGATGACCAACTGCTTGGTGATATATTCAGAAAACAACTTGGGCGCGTCTGTGGTTGAAACAAACTTTGCACTGGTTTCGTCATTTTCATTCACACCCATGGCATATAGGATATTTTGTTGCTTTTCCAACTCCATGTTTTTTGTTATCGTTGGTTTTAACGACGCCGCGGTAAAGGCCAACAGCGCACCAACTATGATGACCATACCTATTGAAAACAATATGGTATATACGTTGCTATCAGTTCTTTTACTCATAACTTAAGCGGTTTTAACTTTTAGACGTTTTTTTCTTTTCTTGATGTTCCCCTGTACCACAAAATGGTCAATGGTCGGAGCGAACACGTTCATCAACAGTATGGCCAACATAACTCCTTCCGGATAAGCAGGGTTGAACACACGAATCATGATGGAAATAAACCCAACGAAGAACCCGTAGATCCATTTCCCTTTGTTGGTCTGCGAGGCCGTTACAGGATCTGTGGCCATGAACACTATACCGAACGCAAAACCTCCGAGCAACAAATGATGCCAAAATTCGGTACTCATCAATGTGTAAAACTTGCTACTTTCGGTAATCCAGCCCGAACTTACGACACTGTTGAAAATCAAGCCCATGACTAAAGCCCCGATGACGGACGAGAGCATAATCCTCCAGCTCCCTATCTTGGTAAATATCAAAAATAATCCGCCCAACAATATCAAAACGGTCGATGTTTCGCCCACCGAGCCAGGTATCATCCCAAAGAACATTTCGGAAAGCGAATATGCCGATTGATGGCCCTGTGCCAAACTTCCCAAGATGGTTTCGCCTGAAATGGCATCGAGGTTGGCGCCTCCGGCAATTTCATTGGAGCGCTCTACGGCACCGTGTACCCAAACTTTATCGCCAGACATCCATGTAGGATAGGCGAAAAACAGGAACGCTCGGATGGTCAGCGCCGGATTGAGAATGTTCATCCCGGTACCTCCAAAAACTTCTTTTCCGATGACAACGCCAAAGGCAACTGCCACAGCCAGCATCCATAATGGTGTATCGATCGGAACGATTAGAGGCACAAGCATCCCGGTTACGAGATAACCTTCTTCTACTTCGTGTTTTTTGATAACTGCAAACAAAAATTCGATGGCCAAACCAACGCCATAAGACACTACCACCAACGGCAGTACTTTCCACAGACCAATGGTAAGGTTGTTCCAACTCCAAAAAACGGGATCAAAAAAGCCAGAAGCCTTCCCAATTTCCCCGAGGGCATAATGGTGTTGGTAACCAGCATTGAACATACCAAAAATCAAGCACGGAATCAAGGCCATGATGACAGTGTTCATCGTCCGTTTCAGGTCGTCTGCTGCTTTGATGTGTGTACCACCGTGGGTGGTATCATTGGGAGTGTACAAAAAGGTGTGGATGGCATTGAATGCGGGTGCCATTTTTGTGCCTTTGTACTTCTCCTTTAGGTTGTGTAAACTGCTTTTTAAGCCCATTTTTCTATAAGATTGACCTTTAAGACTATGCTCAAGGTACCATAATTATTTATAATCCGATTTCTTTTATCATTAAATCCAAGCCTTTTCTGATGATGGCCTGGTGTGGTTGCTTGGACACACAAACAAACTCTGTAAGTGCAAAATCTTCGGGTGCCACTTCGTACATTCCCAATACTTCCATTTCATCAAGGTCTTGGTACATGCAGGCTTTGAGCATCTGCAACGGATACATATCCAGAGGAAAAACTTCTTCGTAGCTGCCGGTCATTACAAAAGCACGGTGCTCGCCGTTGGTATTGGTGTCCAGTTCATATTTTTTATTGGGCGACATCCAAGAAAAGGTCAACGCCCTTGAAGTGGATATTTTATTGAAAACCGGCTTGTTCCATCCAAAGAGCTCATAATCGTCCCCTTCAGGAATGACCGTAATGGTATTGCTGTAATAATCCAAAGAACCATCAGGCTTTACCTGTTTTCCGGAAAGCACGTTCCCTGAAATGATACGGTCGTTACCGTCTTTATCCACACCATTGTCATAAACCATCGTGGCGACTTCACTTCCAATCTTGGTAACAAAATAACGCGGTTTTTTCACAGACGAACCTACCAACGCCACGATACGCTCGGCATTGAACTTGCCGGTGAGCAACAATTCGCCAATTATCACCAAATCCTGTGCGGCCACTGTCCAGACCACTTCGCCTTTGTTGACAGGATCAATCTTGTTAATCTGTGTGCCTACGTTACCAGCTGGGTGCGGTCCGGAAACTTTGTGCAACGTGATTCCAGACAACCCTTCAAATGGCGATTGGCCAGTTTTGCCCACACAAATGTGCACTTTGCCATTTGTAAGTTTTCCCAAGGCATTGATGGCAGCCTGAAGTTCAGCTTCTTTACCCTTGAGCGTATAGTTTAGGTCTGCGGCCAAAGGTGCCGTGGAATAGCCTGACACAAAAATGGCTTTAGGCATCTTGTCTGGCTTGGCTATGATATCGTAAGGACGCTGCTTGATAAACGGCCAGCAGCCGGAGGCCAAAAGGTGGCTTTTTATGGCTTCTGCATTGGCATTATCATCAAACTTTCCGTAGTCCACATAGGTTTGTTCTTTATCAGCCTGTACTTTGATGGATAGGATGCGACGTTTTTCACCACGGGCTATATCGATAATTTCGCCCGATACGGGTGATACAAACTTTACCGTTTCATCGGATTTGTCATAAAACAAGGGTTCGCCTGCCTTAACCTTGGCGCCTTGTTTGGCTATCAATTTTGGGGTAACCCCATGAAAATCTTCGGGCCTAATGGTGAAAAAATTGCTGATAATGGCCTTTTCGGTAGTCTTTTCAGCTTCTCCTCTTAACTTGATATCCAGACCCTTGGTAATCTTGATGTCTTTTGACATGTGTATAGCTATTTGTTATATAGTCACGTAAATTGATTCTTCTATTGAAAAAATTCCGCCAAATTTACAAAAATTAGACCACTATAAATCCAAAAACAAAGCATAACTTTTTTTATTTATAATTGTTCTAAATAAGTTATGGCCGAAGTGGGTTTTTGTCATGTGTTGATTATTTATTTTGATTTGCGAGTAATATAACGGTACCGGGTGTTCATGTAGTTGAAGACCAAAATCATCAAGACATGTTTTCGAAAGAAAAAACGGCTGACAATGAGCCAAAAAGATTTTGCAAGCAAATACCATCCGTATATTTGCAGTGTCAACCTGTCGACACCACCGGCCGCCAACCCTATCCAATGGCATAAATTTTGCGTATATTTACAACCACAACCACATGCAACATGCCTATAAAAGCCATAACGTTACTCGCTGCCCTGCTCTGCATTACGCCCCTATACCCACAAATTGAGGAGGTAAACCCGCCAAGCTATATCAGGACCATTGCTTTTAGGGGAAGTGGCCAGATAAGCCAATTGCCAATACTGCGACTTGGCGAGCCTCTTTTTTTGGAGTTTGATGCCCTTAACGGCCGTGAGGAAGATTTTTACTACGTTATCGAACACTTCAATTTTGATTGGACGCCATCGCCGCTTGTAAAATCGGAATATATCCAAGGCTTTGACGACCAGCGCATACGTAATTACGACAACAGCTTCAATACGCACCAGATCTTTTCTCACTACATGCTTCGCATCCCCAACGATCAAACCCGTGGCATCCTCAAAACGGGAAACTACATCCTATCTATTTGGAATGACAATAACGAACTTGTGTTTTCAAGAAAATTCATGGTCTATGAAGACGCCGTAAACGTTGGCGTGAGCATAAAACGTTCACGAGATGTGAAGTTCATAAACGAAAAACAATCGGTGGATATCATCATCTCAAACAACAATTTTAACTTCAATAACCCAATGGAAACGGTTAAAGCCACCATTATTCAAAACTATAATCTCAACACGGCCATAACCGGTCTAAAACCGCAATACATCCTCGGCAACGAACTTTCTTACAGGTATGTATCCGAATCCAGTTTTTGGGGCGGCAACGAGTACCGTTATTTTGAAACCAAGGATCTCAGGGCTGCCAATGTGGGTGTTCGGACTACCGACCTCAAGGATATATACCACACGTATCTCTTTACAAACCATCAAAGGGCCAATCGTCCCTATACCTACAATCCGGACATCAACGGTAGCTTTGTCACTACCGCCTCTGACAGGGAAAATGTATCCATTGAAGCGGACTACACCTTCGTACATTTTTCACTGCAATACAACCTATTGAAAGAAGGGCAAAAGATCTACGTATATGGCAACTTCAACAACTATGCACTCGATGCCGAAAACGAAATGCATTACAGCCCCGACACCAATCTTTACGAATGCGCCATAAAGCTAAAACAGGGGTTTTATAACTACAAATATGTGGTGACCGAAGCAGACGGCAGCCTCAACGATGGCGCCATTAGCGGCAACTTCTGGCAAACCGAAAACAACTATAAGGTACTTGTGTATTACAAAGACCTTGGCGCACGGTATGACCGGTTGATAGGTGTGGGAGAAGGTTCGTCTGTAGATATTTCCAATTAAAAAACGCGCTCATTGCCATATCCCAACAGATAATTTGACACCTTAACGAATATTCATTGGCCTACCCATTGCAATGTCTCGAAATTGTCCTATATTTATCGCAAATCTGTTAAACATCCATGGTACAACAAGTTACAAGTGGCATTAGAATTTCTGTAGAAACCACTTACGAGGGCACACTTTACAAAAACCACAAGGTACATTTTGCATTTGGCTACAAAGTGACTATTGAGAACCAAAGCAAAGATTCTGTTCAACTCTACTCAAGACATTGGGAAATACTCGATGCCCTGAACAACATAGAAATAATTGAAGGCGAAGGTGTAATCGGGAAGAAACCCATACTAAAACCCGGCGAATCGCACACATATACATCAGGCTGTCTACTCACATCCCCATTTGGTGCCATGCAGGGACATTACAATATGGTCAACTTTACCAATGCCAATACATTTAAGGTATTTATCCCAAGCTTTAAGCTGAGTGCCCCTTTTGCCCTGAACTGACAGCTCTTTTTCCTGTCCTTTCATGGACAACCACGCTAAAAGAGCAAAACAAATGCAACAGTTTGAAGCAGCCTTTCAATAAGAAACCAAACTAATTTTTGTACCTTTGCACCACAAAAATTTCAACTTTCAAAATCAAAAACAATTATGGGAAAAGGATTTTTCAATGTACCCGTAGCCGTCAACGAACCCGTTAAGACCTATGCCCCCGGCACACCAGAACGCGAAGCGGTAAAAAAGGCCTATGCCGAAATGTACCGGAGCAAAATAGACGTACCATTATATATCAATGGCAAAAATGTAAAGACCAACAACACCCGAACCATGTCGCCTCCTCACGATCACAAGCACGTTGTTGGCACGTACCATTTGGCAGAAAAAAAACATATTGAAACCGCTATCGCCACGGCTCTCGAAGCCAGAAAAACCTGGTCACAATTGCCTTGGGAACAGCGTGCCGCCATCTTTCTGAAGGCTGCTGAACTTATCGCCGGTCCGTACAGGGCAAAAATCAACGCGGCAACAATGATTGCACAGTCCAAGACCATTCATCAAGCAGAAATAGATTCTGCTTGCGAACTGATAGATTTCTTGAGATTCAACGTACAGTTTATGTCCGAGATATACAAGGAGCAACCCAAAAGCACTAGTGATGCGTGGAACCGTGTGGAATATAGGCCATTGGAAGGTTTTACTTATGCCGTAACGCCATTTAACTTCACGGCCATTGCTGGGAATCTTCCATCATGCATGGCATTAATGGGCAACGTGGTGATATGGAAACCAAGTGACAGCCAAGTGTATTCGGCGAAAGTCATCATGGATGTATTTGAGGAAGCCGGTGTTCCAGCCGGGGTCATCAACGTGGTTTTTGGCGACGCAAAGATGATAACCGACGTCGTGTTGTCAAACCCGGATTTTTCGGGGTTGCACTTTACGGGTTCTACGGAAATATTCAAAATGCTATGGAAACAGATTGGCAACAATATCAATATCTACAAGACCTACCCAAGGATTGTTGGCGAAACAGGAGGCAAAGATTTTATTGTTGCCCACAAAACCGCCAACCCAAAACAAGTGGCCACTGCCATTACCCGAGGGGCTTTTGAGTTTCAAGGACAAAAATGCAGTGCCGCCTCACGTGCTTATATTCCCAAAAGTTTGTGGAAAGACGTGAAAAAATATGTCATAGAAGATGTGAAATCATTCAAAATGGGATCGCCAGAAGACATGAACAACTTCATCACAGCTGTCATCCACGAAGGGTCATTCAATAAGTTGGCGAAGTACATCGACCAAGCCAAAAAAGACAAAGATGCCGAGATCATCGTAGGTGGCAATTACGACAAGTCCAAAGGCTATTTTATTGATCCAACGGTAATTGTGACCACCAACCCAAAATATACAACGATGTGCACCGAGCTGTTCGGCCCTGTAATTACCATCTATGTTTACGAAGACAAAGATTATAGCAAGACACTGAAATTGGTGGACGAAACCAGCGAATATGCTCTTACCGGAGCCATTCTTGCTACTGACAGATATGCAATTGAAGAAGCCACAAAAGCATTGCAGAACAGTGCGGGCAACTTCTACATCAACGATAAACCAACAGGCGCAGTTGTTGGGCAACAGCCATTTGGAGGCGCCAGGGCTTCTGGAACCAACGACAAAGCGGGCAGTTCACAAAACCTGTTGCGCTGGGTATCGCCAAGGCTGATCAAGGAAACCTTTGTGACGCCTTCCGATTACAGATATCCGTTCTTGGGATAAGAATTAATCACAATCCGAAAACAAAACCTTTGACCTGATGTATGGTTGAAGGTTTTTTTTTGTTCGCATCGAAAGTATAATCTTTTTTTGTACATTTAGCTTTGTACTAACACCAACATCATGAAACATTTATACATTCTTTGTTTTTTAACACTTCACATTCAGCTCTTTGGCCAAAGTGCCTTACGCACTTTGGAGAGTTCAGATGCCCAAACAGACATCATCTTTGGAACTTTCCCTTTGATAGACATCGGCAACTACCAAGATCAGGCAATAACTGTACATAACTTTTATCAAGCCTACAACGCCATCGAAAAAAATGATCGGCTGCAACGGCTCAACGAGATCGGTACTTTAAAGGAGCAAGAAAAAGAAAGCTATTTTACCAACCTTGTGCCCTTGGCAATACTGAATACGGAATACGAAACCCTAAAACCAATGGCGCTATTGGACGGGAGCATTACCAGCACAGACGGCACCACATATTCAAGAACAACCAGCGCACCTATTTTTGACAAACACGCGCTTTTTCTTGCTTCTCCACTGCGCACCGGCCACAAGGGCCTGAACACCGTGTTTGTGCTACCGCAAGAAAATGTGTTCAATACAACCGGTAAAAACATCTCATCCATTGCCATAGATTTTGACAACAATCAGGGTTACACAACAATACAAACCGGACAACACTATGATGTCCATTATCTTACTGAAGGCGAAAAAAAACTCAAAACCCGTATAATTTTTTCTGACGGAAGTCAAAAAGTATCGGAATCCGTTCTAAAAATAAGCTATTCGAATGAAGATTTGAATAGCTTGCACTACCGAGCGGTAACACAATTCACCTCTACCAATGTGCCAGCTGCCGACTTATCAGCATACGGTGAAGCCAATAATTACAAAGGCATTGGAGAATATGATATTTACTTGAGTCCGGACAATGTCCTGGACAAGCCCATCATCTTGGTTGATGGTTTTGATTTTGGCGATACCCGAAACATTCAGAGCATTTACGAATTGCTGAACTTTGATGATAATGGCACGCCATCCAACCTTGCCGATTTGGTAAGGGCCGAAGGTTTTGACGTGATCATCCTCAACTTTCCCGTTTATACCAGACCGGAAGACAACGCTTTGATTGACGGCGGCGTGGACTATATTGAGCGCAATGCGATGCTCCTTGTAGAGCTGATCCAAATCATCAACGGACAAAAAGAAGGCGATGAGCCAAACGTCATCATCGGCCCGAGTATGGGCGGATTGATTTCGCGCTACGCGCTGAACTATATGGAAAACCAATCCCTGACGCACGACACGCGCCTCTGGATTTCGTTTGATTCGCCGCACCTCGGCGCCAATGTTCCAATTGGGTTTCAGCATTTGTTCAACTACTTGGCTTTTGGCCTACAATTGGGTGGTCTTGCCGGCGACCAAAGCGTCGAAGCGTTGCAGCCCGTTGTCAATGGCATGTTGAAATCGCCCGCCGCCAGACAGATGCTCACCGACCAGTTTGAACCGCATTTGGCCAATGGCAGCAACGTGGAATTTGACGACAACCTGAAACTGCCGATGGCACATCCTTTTAAAGCCATTTTTTACAATGCGATGAATGCCCTGACGCCTTCCGGATTTCCCGAAAACCTGCGCAAGGTTTCCATCATTAACGGCAGTGGCAACGGCAATCCTTATCCGGACAAGAATGGCACACCCATAATGCCAGGCCGTGAAATCCTCAATACCACCATACCGGTCATTCCCAGCATCACCGATGCTACGTTCAAAGTCAGGCTCACCCCACAGGCTTCGGCCACCAACCAGATTAGCTACTTGTTCCTTGATTCTATATTTATATGCTTTTGTGACTTGACTGCCGATGCCGATTCGCAATCCTTTTCATACTCGCATGGCATCGATGCAGGGTCTGGCGGTCTTTTTGATATCGGTGGACTTTCGGGCGAATTTGGTACCGGCGACCCTATGATCGAAAGTTTTTTGGGCGCTCTGCAAACCGATTATTTTAATTTCATTCCATCCATAAGTGCCTTGGCATTGCAGATAACCGACAATGAGATTGACTGGTTCCACGTTCCGACCAACCTTGCTACCGGAAGGGGCGTTAACAACATCACACCGTTTGATGCTTGGTACATGCCGGAAGTAAACGAACCACACGTGACACTGACCCAAGGCAATGTAACATTTGCGCTGAACGAAATACTACAGCCATCGCTGGGTGTCAGCAATCCATCAATTGCGGATTATATCAAAATAGAAAAAAACCCGATAACCAATACCTTGTCGATTTTGAGCACAAGAGTACACCAAAACACCACCATTCATATCTCTGACCTAACCGGAAAAACCGTAATCAGCCATCGATTGACACTAAACGAACATAACAGCATTCCGGTTGAAGTCGAGTCCGGACTCTATATTTTGAATATAGTTACCGAAGCGGGTTTAAACCTGACGACAAAACTTGTGGTAAAATGATGAATATGAGAAATACTGTTTTGCCAAAAACCAATTAATCCACTCAAGGCGCTCATAAGCAAACAAATCTTTTTATGCCGATGCGATAAAAACCTCGCATTTATAGAAGTTTAAAAAGGGTTGGACAACAATGTTCAACCCTTATATTTTACGGGCAGGTGAACGACTTTTTTAGTTTCAAAGAAGGTGTCGTCAAAATAATCGGAAAGATTGTAAACGGTTGCGGTTCGGTACACTTCCAATTCCTCGGTAAGGTCTCCACCTTTCAAATAAAGGATGCCGTTTTTCAATGAATGGCGTTGTTCTTTTTTGAACTTGTTCTTTACCCATCCCACGAATGTTGGCATCGCGGTCACGGCTCTACTTACCACAAAATCAAAATCTTGATCGATATTTTCAGCTCTTTCGTGTGCCGTAGTTACATTTTTAAGACCAATAGCTTCTGCGACACCATCCACGACTTTTAGCTTTTTTCCAATACTGTCCACAAGATGAAATTTTGTTTCAGGAAACAAGATGGCCAGCGGAATACCTGGAAATCCGCCTCCGGTACCAACATCCAAAACTGTTGCATTAGGGACAAATGACACCACTTTGGCAATACCAAGTGAATGGAGGACATGGCGGACGTAAAGTTCGTCAATGTCCTTTCTGGAAATAACGTTTATTTTTGAGTTCCATTCCCTATACAGAGCGTCCAACTGGTCAAATTGCCTTTTTTGGGTTGCCGTTAGTTCGGGAAAATATTGGCCTATAATGCTTGCCATATTTTGGTTTTGGTGCAAAAATATGCAATTTTATGTCGTTAAAATTAGCATCGAGCGATCTTTGGCGCACATTTTATTGATTATATTTGCCACGAGAAATCACATTAGCACCTAAAATTTGGTGTCAAGAAGTAAATTTTAAATGATGATACAGCAACCCATATCCTTCTCGAGAAACGATTCCACAAAATTCTTTAGAACGCTCAACAAACGTGTGAACGATTATTTTAAAGAAAATAACATCAAGCGTACCGGGAATTGGAAACTGTGGCTAAAGACCATAGTCATGTTCACCCTGTTCCTGACGCCATATTTCCTGATACTTACATTAAATCTACCCACTTGGGCTTTGTTACTACTGAACATTATTATGGGTATCGGAATGGCAGGTGTGGGCATGAACGTGATGCACGATGGCAACCACGGTTCGTTTTCAAACAAAGAATGGATCAACCGATTGATGGGCAGCAGCATCTATATTTTGGCGGGCAATGTCTATAACTGGAAAGTACAGCACAATGTACTGCACCACACATATACCAACATCCACGGCCATGACGAAGATTTGGAAGCGGGTCGCATTCTTCGCTTTTCAAAACACGCCGAATGGCGCAGGCACCACAAATTTCAACATTATTATTCTCTGTTCCTATACGGTTTACTGACCATCAACTGGGCCATCACCACAGATTTCCTTCAGATGAAACGCTACCTTAAACGCAAGCTTTCCTACGGAAAATTTCCAAATCCATCTACTGAATGGAGCAAATTGGTCATTTCAAAAATAATCTATTTATCCATCTGGATTGTACTGCCCATTTTGATTACCGATATCGTTTGGTGGAAAATACTACTCGGTTTCTTTTTGATGCACTATGTTGCCGGCCTTATATTGAGTGTGGTTTTCCAGTTGGCGCACGTCATGGATGAAGCCGAGATGCCATTGCCCGAAGCAAACGGTACGATGAAAAACACGTGGGCCATCCACCAATTGGAAACCACCGTAAATTTTGCAACCAACAACAAAATCGTCAATTGGTTTACAGGAGGTCTCAACCATCAGGTAGAACATCATATATTCCCTAATATCAGCCATATACATTACACGAAGATTTCCAAGATCGTAAAAGAAACCGCAAAGGAATTCAATTTGCCTTACAAAGAATACGAAACCACACGAAAGGCCATTGCGGCGCATTTCAGGTATTTGAAAGAAATGGGGATGAAACCCGCAATCCAAGCATAAACTTTATGGTACAACTTTCTGAAAGGGTATTGGGCATGACGACGTCTGCCACCCTTGCCATGGCAGCAAAAACCCGTGAGCTACGTGCCGAAGGCAAGGACATTATTGGCCTAAGCCTTGGCGAACCCGATTTCAATACGCCCGATTATATCAAGGAGGCTGCAAAGCGAGCAATCGATGAGAATTATAGTGCTTATACACCTGTTGACGGCTATGTAGAACTAAAGGAGGCCATCGTTACAAAATTCAAACGTGACAATGGGTTACACTATACACCGTCACAGATTGTGGTTTCTACCGGCGCCAAGCAATGTCTGGCCAATGTAGCTGCAGTGATGATCAACAAGGGAGATGAGGTCATTCTTCCCTGCCCATATTGGGTTAGTTATAGCGACATCGTCAAGTTGAACGAAGGCATTCCGGTGGAAGTCCAAACGTCTATAGATAATGATTTTAAGCTCACTCCGGAGCAATTGGAGGCCGCCATTACACCAAGGACCAAAATGCTATGGTACAGTTCACCCTGCAACCCGAGTGGTTCTGTGTACAGCAAAGCAGAATTGCGAGCGCTAGCCGATGTATTGCAAAAACACCCGGGTATTATTGTGGTTTCTGACGAAATTTACGAACATATCAATTTTGTGGGCGGTCATGAAAGCATGGCGCAGTTTGACGATATGTTTGACCGCACCGTGACCGTCAACGGCGTATCCAAAGCTTTTGCCATGACAGGGTGGCGTATTGGCTACCTCGGCGCACCAGAATATATTGCCAAGGCCTGTACCAAAATGCAGGGACAGATTACCAGTGGTGCCAACAGTATTGCACAGCGAGCCACAATTACCGCCCTTAACGAATCGCCAGAACGCATCAAGTTTATGGTGGACGAATTCAGGACACGGCGCGACCTTATTTTGTCTTTGCTCAACGAAATCCCCACTTTTAAGAACAACGTTCCCGAAGGGGCTTTTTATGTCTTCCCCGATGTTTCGTATTATTTCGGAAAAACATTGCGAGGAAAACACATAGCTAATGCAGATGATTTCTCGATGTACCTTTTGGAAGAAGCCCTGGTGGCAACGGTAACGGGCGGTGCCTTTGGAGATCCTAACTGCATCAGGCTGTCCTATGCTGCATCCAAAGAGCAAATTACAGAAGCCGTAAGGCGGATCAAGGCGGCGTTGACATAGGCTTTAAGCTACCCAGACTATCGGTTTCTCCAGAAAAAAGGCGTCAACAAAATCAGAACGGTAAAAAGCTCCAAACGGCCAACAAGCATCAGAAAAGAAGCCCACCATTGTGCCAAGGGCGGCAAGCTCGCATAGTTGTGCACCGGGCCAAAATTGCCAATGGATGGCCCAACATTTCCAAGACTGGCGGCAGAAATACCCACAGAGGATACAAAATCAATTTGGAACATTGAAAACACCAAAGCCCCTATGATAAACAAAAGCATATAGAGGATGAAAAAACCCAAGATGTTGTAAATGATTTGCCCGGAAATTGCCTTGGAATTGTACCGCACAGGCAATACCGCATTTGGATGAAGTGCCCGCTTGAACTCCAAAAAACCGTTTTTGATAAGTATAAGATGGCGCATTACCTTGATACCGCCCGAAGTACTCCCTGCCGATCCACCCAAAAACATGATACCAAAAAAGAATACGACCAAAAAGGGCGTCCATAAGGTATAATCTGCCGAAACAAAACCGGTAGTGGTAATGACGCTCAATACCTGGAACAAAGCATGCCGCAGTGAAGCCTCACCCAAACCGAACACCATTGGGTGGTCAATACTCGATATTGAAAAATCAGTCTTAAAATAAACAATGAGAGCAACTATGGCCGTAAAAGTAAATATGAACTTAAAATACCACTGCAATTCTTCATCGCCCAATGCTTTTTGTACTTTTCCTTTAAAGGCATAATAACTTAGCACAAAATTGGTTCCTGCCAAAAACATAAAAACAATGACAATGTACTGTATGGCAGGCTTGTCGTTCCAATAGGCAAGGCTGGCATTCTTGGTCGAAAACCCACCTGTTGCCATTGTACTCATGGAGTGGTTAATCGCATCAAAAAATGACATTCCGGCTACTTTCAGCAGGATGGTTTCTGCCACGGTATAACCAAAATAAATCAACCAAAGCCGTTTAGCGGTATCGGTAATTCGAGGATGGAGCTTATCAGCATTTGGGCCAGGTGCTTCGGCCGCAAAAAGTTGCATGCCACCAATACCCAGCAATGGCAAGATGGCAATGGCCAGAACAATGATACCCATACCGCCTATCCAATGGGTCAAGCTCCGCCAAAACAAGATTCCTTCGGGCAAGGATTCTATATCCTCCAAGATGGTAGAACCAGTGGTCGTATAGCCGGACATTGTTTCAAAAAACGCACTTGTAAATGTAGGAATCGACCCTGTGGCCAAATACGGAACAACTCCCGAGAGCGCCATCACCACCCAACCGAAAGTCACTACAAAATAACCTTCGCGCTTGTTCATCACCTTGCTGTGTTTTTTGGTCAACAACATCAGCAAAACACCGAGAAACAAAACCGAAATACCCGAAACAAAAAGACTCAATGTCGCCCCATCGCTATAAATGGCACTCACCAAAGCAGAAAGCAGTATAAAACCACCATTGAAGAGCAGGAGCAATCCAAAAAAATGAAAAATGAGCTTTACGTTGAACCTCGACATGCTATTAAAAGAAAAACTTCTCTACTTCAGTGATGCACCTTGGCAAACAACATACAACCACCCTATCGCCTGGCTCTATTTTGAAATTTCCCAACGGGATGACGCCCTTACCGTTCCTGATAACACCGCCAATGATGGCAGAGCGCGGAAACTCTAAATCTTTAATCAACTTATTGGTAATCTTCGACTTGTCTTTTACCTCAAATTCCAATAGTTCGGCATTCATATTGGTCAGTTTGGTCATGGCCACAACTTCACCTTTACGGATGTAACGGAAAATGTTATTGGCAGCCAACAGCTTTTTGTTGATCAGCGTATCGATACCTATAGAATATGACAACTGGTAATAATCCATGTTCTCAACAAGCGCGATGGTTTTTTGGACGCCTTTTGATTTTGCCACCAGGCAGGACATGATATTGGTTTCAGAGTCACCTGTAACCGCTATAAAAGCATCCATGTTGCCAATATTTTCCTCATCGAGCAACTCCACATTACGTCCATCGCCATTGATAACCAAGGCTTCGGGCAGTTCATCTGCCATTTCGAAGGCTATCTCCTTGTCTTTTTCTACCAATTTGACCTTAAACTTACTATTGCACAGTTCTTTTGCTGTTTTTAATCCTATCTTGCTCCCTCCAAGAATCATAACGTCCTTGATGTCCATCCGCACTCTACCGGAAAGTCCGAACAATTCCTCTTCGCCACCTTTGGTTGTGACAAAAACCACTTTATCGCCTTCCTTAAACTGTGTATCACCGTGCGGAATGATGGTATATTGGGTGCCAAAACGCTAGATGGCTATGGGAACAAAGTTCAGTTCCGGAAAAAGTTCTGCAGCTTCTTTTACAGTTTTATCGACAAAACTCGCCGTTCTTGACAGCCTCAAGCTCACCATGCTCAAGGCGCCATCCTCAAATTCGTAGCTATCATTGAAACCATACTGATTGAGGAGCAGTTCTATTTCGTTTGCAGCCAAAGTTTCGGGGGAAATAAGTTCGTCAATACCAAACCTGGAAAAACCGACAACATCCTTATGATCAATAAATTCTGTATTTGAAATTCTTGCAATGGTACGTTTTGCACCCAATTGCTTTGCAAGAACGCACGCAGTAATGTTGGTAGTCTCGGATGAAGTAACGGCAATAAAAAGGTCAGAATCGTCTATGCGCGCATCGTTGAGGACTGCAATAGACGTGGCATCGCCTTTAATGACCCGGATATCCAAGTGATCTATGGCATATACAAGGCTTTCCTTTTTGGTATCGAGCAATGTAATCTCCTGTGATTCAAAAGAGAGCAATTTTGCCAAATGGAATCCTACCTCACCTGCTCCTGCAATGATTATTTTCATTTGAAATGATAATTCAACTTACAAATATACTACAATTTAACCTAGAGACTCAACAAAGTACGTTTTTATAAATCTGCGATATTATTTTAAAACCCATGGTTTATCATATATTTGCCAAAATTTTTCGGATGTCAGAAAAAGTTACACCATACAAAGGCAGCAACCTGGACAAGAAACAGCAGGTCACGCAGATGTTTGATACCATCTCCAATGAATATGATGGCCTCAACAGGGTCATTTCATTGGGCATCGATGTGAAATGGCGCAAAAAAGTTGTGGCACTAATAACAAAACAACATCCAAAAAATGTTCTGGATATAGCCACCGGAACGGGTGATCTGGCCATACAGCTAGCTGCCAAAACCCATGCCGAGATCACAGGGGTAGATATCAGCGAAGGCATGTTGGAGGTCGGCAGAAAAAAAGTGGCGCAAAAAGGACTCAACAACAAGATCACGCTTATGGTGGGCGATTCGGAAAACCTTCCTTTTGAAAGCAACAGCTTTGACGCTGTTACCGTTGCTTTCGGAATCCGCAATTTTGAAGACCTCGAAAAAGGACTGTCAGAAATACTTCGGGTGTTGAAGCCCAACGGTACCTTTGTCATTTTGGAAACGTCTGTGCCCACCAAAAACCCGTACAAAATGGGCTATTCGTTTTATACTAAAAACATACTCCCGAACATTGGGCGCCTCTTTTCCAAGGACCGTTCGGCGTATGCCTATTTGAGTGAATCTGCCTCAAAGTTCCCTTACGGCGAGGCACTGAACAATATTTTGAGGCAAATTGGGTTTAATAATGTCGAAGCGATGCCCCAAACCTTTGGCGTGGCAACGATATACAAAGCATCGAAATAATATATGAAAAAAATAAGCACATTCATACTCTTTCTGTTTTTGGCGCAACTATCCAGTGCACAGCTTTTTACCAAAGAAAAGATAATCAATGACGCCAACGGCGGAAAAGGATCAACCGAAAAAAACCTGTTGAACTGGGGCTATTTTTTTGGCCTCAACAGTTATGACTTTAAGTTTGAATATGAAGAAGACAAGCCCGATATTTTGGTTGAGGACAATATCGGTTTTAATGTTGGGCTTGTGGGCGATTTGCGCATCAACGACCATTTCAATCTTCGCTTTGAACCTGGCCTGTACATCACACAACGCAACATCCAATACGATTCCATTTATTTTACCGGCATCAATTTCACTGACGCCGACCTGAAAAGGGAGGTAAAATCCACCTATATCCATCTCCCTTTGCTGTTGAAGATTTCTACCAAGCGCATCAACAACTTTAAACCTTTTATCGTCGGCGGATTTTCTACGGCACTCAACCTTTCGAGTAACGAAAAGAACCCGGACGATAACAGTTCCGGACAGTTCCGATCTAAAAAAAATATGATGTTTTATGAACTTGGCTTTGGTATCGATTTTTACCTTTTCTATTTTAAGTTCACGCCTTCCATCCGTGGTGTTTTTGCCTTAAACGACGAAATTGTTCGGGATGTTGACCCAAACAGCCCTTGGACTTCCAACGTGTCTTCAATGAAAACCAGGGGCGTTTTTATAAATTTCACGTTCCAATAGAACGCCTTGCAAACTCGCTCAACATTATAGCGGTAGCGGTGGCAACGTTGAGGCTTTCAGCCGATTTTGCATCGCCAAATTGTGGAATGCCAACTCTTTTTTTGATTGAAGACGCTACCTCTTGCGAAATGCCGTTGGCCTCGTTACCCATAACCAAAATACCTTGTTTGGGCAAAATATGGCTATAAATATTGGCGCCGTCCATAAATGCCCCAAATATTGGCACGTTTGAAGACCCCAAAAAGGCTGCCAAATCTGTATAATGGACCGAAACCCTTGCCAATGACCCCATCGTGGCCTGCACAACCTTTGGGTTATAACAATCTACCGTTGCTTTGCTGCACACCAAATGCTCGACACCAAACCAATCACAAAGCCGGATAATCGTGCCGAGATTGCCAGGGTCACGGACATCGTCAAGCGCAAGCACCAATTTAGAAAAATCAATGGTTTTGCTCTTGGGTATCCTGAAAAGGGCAATGCAAGTGTTTGGGGTTTTCAATGAACTGGCTTTTTTGAGTTCTTGCTCCGTAATTAGGGAATGTTTATTCTTTTTGACATCAAAATCATCGGAAGTCGAGTACAAATGGTGGAGTTCCATGTGCGAATCCAAGAATTCCAGGATCGATTTTTTACCCTCAACAATGAAAAGTTGGTGTACTTCCCTGTATTTTTTTTGGGAAAGACTATTAATTAGTTTTATTTCGTTTTTAGAAAGCATTAGAATCTGTTCAATTATATTTTCACAATTCATTTTTGCTTCTTTTTGGCTTCAACTTCGGTAATTTTTGAAACGATAGCCCTGCTATCCTTTAATCCCAAAGACTATCTGGATCCGTCGTTTTGCTAAAAAAAAAGTATAAATTTTCTTGCAAAACAAATTTAAACAGATTCTTAAAATGTAATTACTTTTGTTTCGTTTATATTGTTGAATGTTTTTTTGCTCTAAAACGGTTTTGAAGCACATTATCACAAAAATAGCATTGATTGCACTGTCGACTGCCCTGCTCACGTCCTGCAACGCCATAAAGCGGGTCAAAAAGGACGAGCATCTGCTTACCAAAAATTCCGTTTTTGTCAATGGAAAAAAAAACAATACTGAAACTGTCAATAATTTGATATACCAGCGCCCCAACAGCAAGCTTTTGGGTTACCCGTTGCGGCTCCATCTGTACAACCTGGCACGCCCCAACATAGATTCCATTCTGGAAGCAAAATACAGAAACCCCGAAAAACCAAGGGACGGCCAGAAGAAATTGCTTTCCATAAAACAGTACGAAGCACTGATACAAGCCAAAAAGAACATCAACACTTGGTGGAAAACTACCGGGGAAGCTCCCGTGACCGTCAATGAAGATTTGGCAGAAAAATCAAAAACGCTGCTGCAAAAATACTATTTCAGCAAAGGATGGTTCAATGCAAAAACGTCCTACACCATCAATAGAATGGACGACCAGCGCGCCACGGCCGATTATTTTGTCAATACCGGCACGCCCTACATTTTGGATTCCATCACTGCAAAGATAGCCACCCCGAGCATAGACAGTCTTTACGAAGCCAACCTTAAAGCGGGTTCTTTGCTAAAACCGGGGAAACAATACGATGACACCGACTTTGGTGCCGAACGGTCAAGGCTGTCGGAATCACTCCGCAACCTGGGTTATTACCATTTTGGACAGGATTACATCAATTTTGTTATCGATACCACAAACACAGACCACAAGGTATTGACCGATCTGGTTATCCAAAACCGCACTTTCAGAATCTCTGATTCTTCTTACAGCCAACCTTTTAAAGTCTATAAAATAAAAGAGGTCAATATTTTTACCGACAACAAATTTGAAAACAAAGATATAGGCATTTCCGACTCTATCACCTATAAAAACTACAACCTGTACAGTTACGGAAAGCTAAAGTACCGCCCAAAAGCACTTACCGATGCCATTTTTATTGCCAAAGACAGGCCTTTCAGGGATCTCGACAGGACACGGACTTACAGATACCTCAGTGAACTAAAGATATTCAAATACCCAACGATCAACTATGTGGAAAACCCTTCCGACAGCACATTGATAGCCAACATCTACCTCACGCAGAAGGAAAAATTCGGGCTCAACTTTACAACTGAAGTGTCACAGAGCAACATCCAGACCATTGGGCTTTCGTTCAGTTCCGGGCTTCTGGTCAGGAACATTTTCAAGGGCGCTGAAATTTTTGAAATATCGGCATTGGGTTCAATAGGATCTTCAAAAGAAAGCAGCAACTCAAAAGACAAGTTTTTTGATATTAACGAGGTAGGCGCCAATATGAAACTTACCATCCCGAGGATCTTTTTCCCCTTAAATACCGAACGGTTGATCCCGAAATACATGTCGCCCAGCACACGCATTAGCGCAGCTGCCACCAGCCAAACAAACATAGGGCTTGACAAACAAACCTTTACCGGTGTTTTTAGTTTCAATTGGTATCCGTCCCGAAAGGTCACCAATACCTTGGATCTTTTTAACGTTCAATATGTAAAAAACCTCAATGTTGGCAATTACTTCAGGGTTTACCAGAATTCATACAACCGACTGAATGACATAGCACACTCCATAAATTATATTTCCAATACAGAAAATCTCGGCATCCCCGATCAGGCCGATACCTTTATAACCGATGTTCTCAACGGCAATACGTCATTGGATCCAGATGATGATGCCTATCGTAGTGTCAATGCCATATCGGAACGCAAAGAGCGCTTGACAGAAGAGAACCTTATATTTTCAACAAGTTTTAATTATGTGAAAAACAGGCGCGAAAGTCTTTTTGATAACGATTTTTCCATCATACGTTTCAGGGTCGAACTGGCAGGCAATATGCTTTCAAATATTTCGGGCATTCTTGGATTGGAGAAAAATACCAACGACCGCAATGAAGTTTTCGGTGTGGCGTTCTCTCAATATGTCAAAGGCGAAATTGATTATGTGAAATATTGGGATTTGGGGCACAAAAACGTGTTTGCCATCCGTACTTATGCAGGCATTGCCATTCCATATGGCAACTCGGACAACATCCCGTTTACAAAAAGCTTTTTCGGTGGCGGCCCAAATGACAACAGGGCATGGACGGCCTACAATTTGGGACCTGGCAGCACAAAATCCATCAACGAATTTAACGAAGCCAATTTCAAATTGCATTTGAGCGCTGAAGAACGTTTCAATATTTTCGGAAATTTTTACGGCGCAATTTTTGCCGATGCAGGAAACATCTGGAACGTGCTGGACAACACGAAAGATGAAGGTGCCACATTTGATAGTTTCAGTTCGTTAAAGGACATCGCTCTGGGTTCAGGATTTGGTTTTCGTTACGATTTCAGTTTCTTCGTGCTCCGCTTCGATATCGGCTTTAAGACCTATAACCCTGCCCGGTCCGAAAACAACCGTTGGTTCAAGGACTACAATTTCAGCCGTGCGGTTTACAATATCGGCATCAATTATCCATTTTAAAAAATTACCCATTTTTTAAAATCATGTGCTTTCAACAAAAAACCAAAATGATTGCCCATTGAATTTATTTTTATTTCACTATTTTTGAAGTGCGAATCATCCAACTAAAAATCAATATCCATGAGTCACAATATCAAAGGCGGTGTTGCCACAGGCAGAGAAGTCCAAGCCATTTTTAAACTTGCAAAACAAAAAGGCTTTGCATTGCCAGCAGTCAATGTCATCGGTTCAAATTCAATCAACGGCGTTCTAGAAACCGCCAAAGCGCTCAATGCCCCTGTTATCATCCAGTTTTCTAACGGTGGCGCGGTATTCAATGCCGGCAAAGGATTGAGCAACGAAAACCAGAGAGCAGCCATTGCCGGTGGTATTGCCGGCGCAAAGCACATTCATTTGCTCGCAAAGGAATATGATGTCCCTGTGATACTGCACACCGACCATTGTGCCAAAAACCTGCTCCCTTGGCTGGATGGCCTGCTCGATGCCAGCGAAAAGCATTTTGCCGAAACCGGAAAACCGCTCTATAGTTCGCACATGATTGACCTTTCTGAAGAACCAATCGTAGAAAATATCGACATCTGTAAGGCATACCTGGCTCGCATGAGCAAGATGGGCATGACCCTTGAGATCGAGCTTGGCATTACCGGTGGCGAAGAAGATGGTGTGGACAATAGCGACGTGGATGATTCCAAACTCTACACCCAACCCGAAGAAGTGGCGTATGCTTATGAAGAATTGAGCAAGGTAAGCGACCAGTTTACCATTGCAGCTGCTTTTGGGAACGTTCACGGTGTTTACAAACCGGGCAATGTAAAACTGACCCCAAAAATCCTCAAAAATTCACAGGACTATGTGTCCAAAAAATTCGGGGTGGAGCACAACCATATCGATTTTGTATTCCACGGTGGGTCTGGCTCGTCGGTTGAAGAAATCCGAGAGGCTATCGGCTACGGCGTTATCAAAATGAACATCGATACCGACATGCAATACGCCTTTATGAGCGGCATCCGAGATTATATGAACGACAAGGCCGACTATCTAAAATCGCAGATAGGCAACCCTGAAGGCCCTGATGCGCCAAACAAAAAACACTATGACCCAAGGGTTTGGCTCCGTAAAGGCGAAGAAGCCTTCATCGCAAGGCTGAAAAAAGCTTTTGAAGACCTCAATAACGTAAATACTTTATAACTTTGCAGCGCACACAAGTTAGAAGTTGGAAGAAATTACCAATCGTTAATAGTAAAACGTAAATTACATGTCTTGGTTCAAAAGAAAAACTAAAGGGATCACTACCGCCACCGAAGAAAAGAAAGACACCCCGAAAGGCTTATGGTACAAATCCCCAACGGGAAAGATCATCGACACCGAAGAACTCGAAAAGAATTTTTTTGTAAGCCCCGAAGACGGCTATCACGTACGTATCGGGAGCAAAGAATATTTTCAGATCTTGTTTGACGATAACAAGTTTAAGGAACTGGATGCCAACCTTGAATCCAAAGACCCGCTTAAATTTATGGATACCAAAAAATATCCCGAGCGACTCAAGGCAGCGCAAGAAAAATCCAACCTCAAAGATGCCGTACGCACTGCCGTGGGCAAATCAAAGGGCAAAGACTTGGTGGTTGCCTGTATGGATTTTGCCTTTATCGGAGGCTCCATGGGAAGCGTGGTCGGCGAAAAGATAGCACGGGCGGCAGATTATTCGCTCAAGAAAAAAATTCCGTTTCTCATCATCTCAAAATCTGGCGGCGCCCGGATGCAGGAAGCTGCACTATCCTTGATGCAATTGGCAAAAACCTCTGCAAAACTGGCACAGCTCGCCGATGCCGGCATCCCTTATATTTCATTGTGCACTGACCCGACCACGGGCGGTACAACTGCTTCGTTTGCCATGCTGGGCGATATCAATATCAGTGAACCCGGTGCATTGATAGGTTTTGCTGGGCCGCGCGTGGTAAGAGATACCACAGGGCAAGAACTCCCCGAAGGATTCCAGACCGCCGAATTTCTATTGGAACACGGTTTTTTGGATTTTATAACCGAGCGAAGGGACCTCAAGGACAAGATCAACCTTTATATCGACTTGATTACCAACCAGCCGTTGCGGGTCTAGTGTAAATCGTCAGCAAAAAGCGGACTGATTTAGGCGAAAATCAAGAGCTTTTTTTTCAAATTTATCAACTTTGACCCTAATTTTTCACAAAGCAATTTATGCCTCTAAAGCTCAATACTTGGCTTACGTTTGAAAAATCTTAAAATCGGACAGGTGAGCATAAATTTCAGCAGGAATTACAACGGACCCTACACTAACTTGTTTTTTCAAAACTATCAACTGAACAGCTGTCATTCTTTCTTGAAAGGGCAAGAAAAAACAGAAATCCATAGTTCATCTTATTTTTTGACCGGAACCACATATTTTTAGCTTCCGATAAATTTCAACTTTCGGATTAACATAAATATTTCAAAATCCATTTTTAACAACATCAAATCAAAAACCTCTTGGGAAAATGTAGAAATAAATGCAATCTATTAACTGTCGGATGTTTGGATAGCTTCATTAAAAAAACAAAAACTATTTCACGAACGACACAAATAATTTTGTTGATTTTGTTTTAAATCACAATCCAAAAAAACTCAAGATTTTCATATGAATTTGTTGCCAACAACTTGATGGATGAAAGGTTGTCTTCAATAAATGAGATCGATGAGATTTACATCTACAAATCCACCATACGGTTAGTGCCAAGCTTATGTGTATGCAAGGTTAAAGGATAGATTTTAGAATAACTCCAAAACCTATTGACCATTTTGATTTTTATTTATAATCCCCTTGTAAATTACTAAAAAACACTATATTTGCACCTTGATTCGAAAATCGGGTCAGTACATAACAATCATTTACAATAATATTAGCATGTATCTAACAAAAGAAATTAAAGAGGAAATCTTTAAAAAGCATGGCAAAGACGCCAAAGACACAGGCTCTACAGAGGGCCAAATTGCACTGTTCACGCACAGGATCAACCACCTGACAGAGCACTTAAAAATCAACCGTAAAGATTTCAATACCGAGAGGTCATTGGTAAAACTCGTGGGCAAGCGCAGGTCACTGCTCGATTATCTTGCAAAAAAAGACATCATGAGATACCGTGCCATCGTCAAAGAATTGGGATTGAGAAAATAGCCTATCAAAAGACCACGCCCGCAAGCGTGGTTTTTTTGTTTTGCAAAGCTCCTGCGCAAGAGCCAAAACCCGTGTTACAAGAAGCTAATTATAGTTTTTCATTGGTCACACAACAACACAACCCTGCCCGCCCGGTAATGGCGGAGACCATTGTTTAATTAGAATTAAAAAAAATTATGATTCCAAAAGTTTTTAAAGAGGTCATAGACCTTGGTGATGGAAGGACCATTACCCTCGAAACAGGAAAATTGGCCAAGCAGGCCCATGGTTCTGTTGTTGTACAAATGGGCAAGGCCATGCTGCTTTGTACCGTTGTTTCCAATTATGACGCATCGGATGTGGATTTTTTGCCACTGACAGTTGATTACCGCGAAAAATTTGCCGCTGCCGGTCGCTATCCCGGCGGTTTCTTCAAAAGGGAAGCTCGTCCCAGTGACGATGAAGTCCTGACCATGCGCCTGGTGGACAGGTGTTTGCGACCATTGTTCCCAAAAGATTACCATTCAGAAACGCAGGTCATGATACAGCTTATGTCGCATGACGAAGACGTTATGCCCGATGCTTTGGCAGGACTTGCCGCCTCGGCTGCCATCCAATTGAGCGACATACCGTTTGAAACGACCATTTCGGAAGTAAGGGTAGGCCGTATCGACGGCCAGTTCATCATCAATCCAAGCAGGCAACAATTAGAAGTTTCCGACATCGATATGATGGTCGGTGCCTCTGTGGATTCTGTAATGATGGTCGAAGGCGAAATGAGCGAAATTTCAGAAGAAGAAATGGTCGAAGCCATCAAATTTGCCCATGAGGCCATCAAGATCCAATGCGCTGCACAAGACCGACTGGTAGCACAAGTAGGCAAAAAAGAAACCCGCGAGTACACGCCCGAAGTTGAAGATGAGGCGCTTGCCAAAAAAATTCACGAAGCGGTTTATTCACAATGCTATGACATTGCCAAACAAGCTTCTTCCAAACAAGGACGAAGCCAAGCGTTCAGCGATGTTAAGGAAGCATTGCTTGCCGGTTATTCTGAAGAAGAATTGGCCGAAATTGGTGGTTTGGTTTCAAAATATTTCAACAAAACACAAAAAGAAGCCGTTCGCAACTTGACACTCGAAGAAGGCCTCCGTTTGGACGGAAGAAAAACTACCGACATCCGACCTATCTGGTGCGAGGTGGACTATCTGCCCTCAACACACGGTTCGGCCATTTTTACCAGGGGCGAAACACAGGCTTTGGCAACGGTTACTTTAGGTACTTCCAGAGAGGCCAATATCATCGACATCCCAACCTTTCAGGGCGAAGAGCGCTTTTACCTACACTATAACTTCCCACCGTTTTCCACTGGTGAGGCAAGACCCATCCGTGGCACTTCGAGAAGGGAAGTTGGGCACGGCAATCTGGCACAACGTGCCTTGAAACGTATGGTTTCAGACGATTTTGCCTATACCGTGAGAGTGGTTTCGGAAGTATTGGAAAGCAACGGTTCGTCATCTATGGCCACCGTATGCGCCGGCACCATGGCGCTAATGGATGCGGGTGTACCGATGCGAAAACCGGTTTCGGGCATTGCCATGGGACTGATTTCTGATGGCGATCGCTATGCCGTTTTGAGCGACATCCTTGGCGATGAGGACCATTTGGGCGATATGGACTTTAAAGTTACCGGTACCGATGAAGGTATTACCGCTTGCCAAATGGACATCAAAATCAAAGGATTGAAATATGAAATCTTGGTAAACGCACTGAAGCAGGCGCAAGCAGGACGTTTGCACATCTTGGGCAAACTGACCGAAACCATTGCGCAATCTAACCCTGACGTTAAACCGCACGCTCCAAAAATGATCACAAGGATCATCCCTAACGAGTTCATCGGTGCCTTGATCGGTCCCGGCGGAAAAGTAATCCAAGAACTACAAAAAGCGTCCAAAACCACGATTGTCATCAACGAAGATCCAATTACGGAAGAAGGCATCGTCGAGATTCTCGGCACTGACCAAGCAGGTATCGATATGGTATTGGCAAAAATCGATTCTTTGATGTTCAAACCGGAAATAGGCAACGTATATGAGGTAAAAGTCATCAAGATGCTCGATTTTGGCGCCGTGGTGGAATACACGCAAGCACCGGGCAACGAAGTGCTGCTGCACGTGAGCGAACTGGCATGGGAACGCACCGAAAATGTGTCTGATGTGGTGAACATGGGCGATGTTTTTGAGGTTAAATATCTTGGTGTCGATCCAAAAACCCGTAAGGAAAAAGTATCGCGCAAAGCAACCCTTCCCAAGCCCGAAGGCTATAAAGAAAGACCGCCAAGGGATAACAATGACCGAGGCAACGGCGATAACCGTGGACGTGACAACCGCAACGGACGTGACAACCACAGAGGTCGCGATAACCGACGTGATGACAGACGCCCAAGGGAAAATAGAAGCGAAGATTAAGTTTTCCTTCAGATATTTAAAAAGAAAAGTCCCGAAGTTACGGGACTTTTTTTATGTTCAATCCCGGCCATTGTTTTGGACAAAAACCAAACAAATCAAATTTTAATATGGCGCTTTGTAACATTTTGATCGGTTTTTACGTATAACTATTAGCAACGCAACTATCACATAAAAAAATCACATTGAACCATAAATGAGACAGCTAAAAATTACGAAGCAGGTCACCAACAGGGAAACCGCTTCGCTGGATAAATATCTCCAAGAAATAGGTAAAGTGGACCTCATTACCGCAGATGAAGAGGTAGAATTGGCACAACGTATCAAGGCTGGCGACCAGCGCGCCCTTGAAAAACTCACAAAGGCCAACCTCCGTTTTGTAGTGTCGGTCGCCAAGCAGTACCAAAACCAAGGATTGACACTTCCCGATCTGATCAACGAAGGCAATCTCGGGCTTATCAAAGCCGCACAACGTTTTGACGAAACCCGAGGTTTCAAGTTCATTTCCTATGCGGTATGGTGGATACGCCAGTCAATACTTCAGGCATTGGCCGAACAGTCCCGCATTGTGCGCTTGCCGTTGAACAAGATAGGTTCCATCAACAAGATCAATAAAACTTTTGCCTTTTTGGAACAAAGCCACGAACGTCCGCCAAGTGCCGAGGAAATTGCCAAAGAGCTCGACATGACCATCAACGACGTTAAGGAATCGATGAAGAACTCCGGCCGCCATGTATCGATGGATGCACCATTGGTAGAAGGCGAGGACTCCAATCTTTATGACGTTTTGCGTTCCGGTGAGTCGCCAAACCCAGACAGGGAACTGTTGCACGAATCGCTGCGCACAGAAATCGAAAGGGCGCTCGAAACCCTGACGCCCCGTGAAGCAGACGTGATCCGTTTGTATTTTGGACTTGGAGACCAACACCCTATGACCTTGGAAGAAATCGGCGAAACATTTGACCTCACCCGTGAACGTGTACGCCAGATCAAGGAAAAAGCAATCCGTAGGTTGAAACACACCTCAAGGAGCAAAATCCTAAAAACATATTTGGGCTAACCATTTGCGACCCAATGACAGCAACAAACAGTTACTCATAACTGTTCGTTTTTTGATTGATGAAAGAACCCCCGGCTGATTACCGGGGGTTCGTTTTTAAAACTTATCCCTAATTCACTTTCCAAAGGAAAGGTACTTTGTGATAAGCTTCAAAATGAATACTAATTTTTAATTATCTTTGCGCATATACGCCCATCTTATGACCAAACTGATAGCTCCCTCCATCCTTGCCGCAGATTTTGCAAATCTCCAACGCGATATCGAAATGGTTAATGCAAGTGAGGCAGATTGGTTTCACATTGATATTATGGACGGTGTTTTCGTGCCAAACATTTCGTTTGGTATGCCCGTTCTGAAAGCCATTACAAAACACGCCAAAAAGTTCGTCGATGTCCATTTGATGATTGTTGACCCAGACAGGTACATTACCGAATTTGCACGCTTGGGCGCCAACAACCTCACGGTTCATTACGAGGCTTGTACGCACCTCCACCGAACATTGCAGACCATTAAAGCCGAAGGCATGCTCGCTGGCGTGGCCATCAACCCACATACCAATATCAGTTTGCTCGAAGACGTCATCAACGATATAGATGTTGTGTGCCTGATGAGTGTCAACCCCGGATTTGGTGGTCAGAGTTTTATAGAAAACACCTACAACAAAATTAAACAGCTCAAAGCACTCATTTCCAAACGAAATGCCAAAACCCTAATAGAGATTGATGGCGGAGTGACGGATAAAAATGCCCAAGCGTTGATAGCAACCGGAGCCGATGTCCTTGTGGCGGGAAGTTTTGTGTTCAGTAGCGCCGATCCCGTCAGGACCATCCAAAATTTAAAAAGCCTGACCAAAAACGAATTTTGACCAGGCTTGTCATTTTTTTTTCTTTAGCCGTTATTCTTGATGGCCATAACCATAGGTATAACCGTAATTGTAGGTGTAACCATACGACTTACTTGCCCCAACGCCATTGATAACATAAGCCATGTTTTTAAGACGTCCGGTATCGCTCAACTCTTTTGAAAATTCCAAAAGGTTTTTCTCGGTAAATTCTGCCCTGACCAAATATAAGGTTGCATCGGCCCATTGCGAAATAAGCATCGTATCGGTAACCAAAATGGTCGGTGCGGTATCGACCACTATGTAATCAAACACTTCCCGAGCTTCTTTCAAAAGCCGTTCAAAACGTCCGTTGGTCAGCAATTGGGTCGGGTTTGGCGGGATGCTTCCGGCAAGTAGTGTGTAATGCTCGGGGTAGTTCTCAAACCCTTTCATCAGTGCCGAACGCCATTCAAAATTTTCATCGTGCAGATAGTTTGACAACCCTGCAATATTTTTGTTGTGTCCCGTATAGTTATGGATCTGCGGGTTTCTCAAATCGGCACCGATGAGCAGCACTTTTTTGTTGATACTTGCCAAAGCCAGAGAAAGATTGAGACCTACATATGTCTTGCCCTCGCCCTTGATCGTGGAAGTACAGTAAATGACTTTTCCGGTCTTGGCAGCATTGGCAGAAAGGATGTAATTGACATTGGAACTCAATATCCTAAACGCTTCGGCCTGAACCGTTCTGTCAGTGGGATCCCTGAACACCAAATCCCTGTCCTTGATTCTTGGGAGTTCTGCCAAAATGGGTACATTGATCGCTCGAATCTCAATGTCGTGCTTGCTTTTGACCTTGGTATCAAGCAAAATCGTTACATAGAGAATAACAAACGGAACGAGTATGCCCACCACCAATGCAATCAAATAAATATTGTTTGGTTTTGGTGAAATCGGAAGGCTACTCGACAAAGCATATTCCACAACTTTTATTGAAGGTTCGGTAATAGCAAGGTTTATGGCCGCTTCTTCCCTTTTTTGCAGTAGGAACAGATAGAGCGTTTCTTTGATAACCCGCTCACGTTCTATGGAGTTGAGCAATTTTTCCTTGGCAGGGAGCATGGAAACTTCTGACGCAAACCTTCTGTTCCTGCTCATCAGCTGCTTTTTTGTAGCTTCCAGTTGCTGCTTTGAAGTTACTAAAGAAGCGTTAATGTTTTCTTTTACTTCTTCGAGTTTATTACTGATGACCTGTACTTTAGGATTGTTATCACCACCACTGACTTTCATTTTGTCTCTTTCAAAAACCAGGGTGTTGTATTCATCGATAAGGGAATTGATACTCGAATTCTCAATGCCGATATTGGCCGGTAAGAGGTCTGACTTTTTGTTTTCGGCATTTAAGGATTCCTTGAGCATGTTGGACAGCAAAATTTGGTTTTCTACCTTAAATACATTTTCGTCCGACATGGCCCTAAGGGACAAGCCTTGCTGCGCATCAGATTCAATATATATGATATCGTTTGATTGCTTGAAGTCTTTCTTTTCGGTTTCAATGGAATCTAGTTCTTGCGCAAGAAAAACAAATCGTTCGTCAATGAAATCAATGGTGCGTTTGGAGACTTCTTGCCTATCGGTAATGCCGTCTTGGTTGAACACCCTCAAAAGCTCATTAAGTATCCGCTCCGATTTCTGCCGGCTCTCGCTCGAATAAGTGAGCTGCAGCAAGTCGCTTCCTTTTCCAACCATGCTGATGCCTATTCTGTCTTTTAGCATCATGGTAGCTTTGGACACCGGTAAAAACTTGAGCAAAAAAGTCTTGCCCTCCATATCCTTTAGTCCATTGGCATCCCTCAACATAACTTCAAAAGGAAGGTCGTGACTGACGCCATAGGAGTTAAAATCATTGATGGTGGTCGATTTTCCGGTTCCAATATTGTAGATATTGAACGAAGACTTTTTCACCTCAATCCTGAACGTTTGTACCCCTAAAATACTGTCGCCGTCAATTTTCTTTTTTAGTTCAAAAGGAAAACGGTCGATTTCTGTTGTTCTTACATTACCTTCTTCATAAAATTCCATGGTCAGGTTTAGGTTTCTGACTACTCTTTCTATGATCCTGTAAGATTTGAGTATTTCTATTTCGTTTTCAAGATTGATATTGGAACGGTTGAAGATAAATGCCGAAGATGGCAATTCAAGCCCTTTTTGCTTATTGAGAATCTGCATTTTTGCATTACTCATATACACCCTTGGGGTATATCGCAAATAGAGAAAGGCTACTAATACAGAAAGAAAAACACCTATGGCAAACCACACCCAATAGCGGAGGTACTTATAGAGTTCCTGTTTTATCTGCTCCCCTTGGTCTGATCTGTTTCCTCTTGCAGCTCTTTGTTCTTCTGGACTCATGTTATTATCGGGTTATTAGGACTATTGTGCTCAAAAGTATTGAAATCACAGAGATTAAGGTACCTGTATTCCCTACAAAACCAGCGCTTTTTACTTTTGGCTCATTGGGGTTGACAATAATGACATCATTGGGGCGTATGTTGTAAAATGGGGTTTCCATAAGTTTAGCAGAAGTTAGGTCTATGTGCGATATCTGCCTTAAACTATCGGCCTCCCGAATCACCAAAATATCTTCTCTCTTACCGTTGATCGTCAAATCTCCGGCATAGCCCAACGCCTGTAACAACGTCATGTTCTGTTCAGTAAAGTTGTACGTGCCTGGCCGGTTGACTTCTCCCAGAACGGTTACTTTTGCATTCAGCAATCGTACGTTTACGGTCGGGTTTACAAGGTGGCCACCGTCTTCGAGCATTTTTTTTAGCAATTCCTGCAATTCCTGACAAGTGATTCCCTTGGTGGATACGGTTCCTAATTGTGGGAAATTAATAGTATGGTCTTTAGTAACGATATATCCATCCAACTGCATGACTTCCAAGTTAACAGATCGCGCGTTGTCACCAGTGGGCCTGTTGTAAGGAATGGCCGCTTCAGGTTCCAGCGTCCCGACGGTTATCTTCAAGATATCGTTTGGCTGTATGATAGGCACAGAAAAATTGATGACGGAATTATTGTACGATTCGGCATCTTGCACGTAAAGAATCTCTTTTTTGTTGGCACAAGAGCAGGAAAGCAATGCAACAAACGCCACAATTAAAATATTTTTCATCTATAAATTCTTAAAAGCTTTTCACAAATATACTTGCAATTGGGCGATTGACAAAAGAAGTCACTTTTTAATATCATGGAGCCTGTCAAAGGTTTCAGCTTTGGAACGTTTGCCGGATATTTTGTGCCGGATAAAAAATACCGAATACAGGGAAATACCAATTAACAGGAGCAGGAAAAATTGCAGATGGACATCGACACTTCGCAACAAATAAGCTGCAACAACTATCATAACATTGATGAACACAATGCACAGAGTGGTTTTTAAGTGTGAAAACCCGAGTTCAAGGAAACGGTGGTGCAAATGGTTGTTGTCCGCTTCAAAAGGGCTTTTTTTGTATACAAACAGTCTAATAAAAAAAATCCTCAAAGTATCCAAGAGCGGGAAGAAAAGGATTGCGATCGCAATAACCGGTGCAGAATCGTGGTATTCGGATTTTAGGTTCGTTTGCGAATATGCTATAAACCTAACTGCAAAAAATGCCAACAGGAATCCAATGATCATGGATCCGGTATCTCCCATGAATATCTTGTTTTTTTCTGAAAAATTCAACCTGATAAAAGGCAGCAATGCCCCGATAAGCCCAACGGCTATCGTTGCCATGGTTATGTCATCGATCGATATGGACAACAGGGCAAAAGCCACGCTTGCAAATAGCGCCAAACACCCGGCAAGTCCATCAACGCCGTCTATAAGGTTGTAGGCATTGATGACCAGTACGTAAACAAAAAGAGTAAAGAATGTTGATACCCAGTAAGGCATTATGGTATTGCCAAACAATCCGGAAAAACCCATGATGCGCGTATCGGTAAAAAAGATGAGGAGACCGGCTGCCAATACCTGTCCAAAAAATTTCTTTCTTGGCGAGAGGATCAGAAGGTCGTCCTTGAGCCCCAAAAAGAAGAGGATCGTAAGGCCACCCAACAACAACAACAAGATTTTTGTGTCCAAAAGTGCTCCAATGGTCGTGATTACCACCACTAGGCTCAAATAGATACTTATACCTCCCAACGTGGGCGTTTTAACCGAATGGATACTTCGATGGGTGGGTTCGTCCATTAAATGCTTGGCTTCTGCCACATTGAAAATGGCAGGAAAAGAAATAAATGACATCAAAAAAGCTATCAAAAAAGCAAGAGCCAGCCATAGGCCTATATAATCTTGAGGTTTAAAATAGTTTAGTAAGTCCTGTATCATTTCAGACAATCCGTTTTTAAGATTGGAGCAAATTGATTTTGAAGCAAAAGTAAAGTGAAAGTAAGCAAATTCATAATAAAAACGGTCAAAATCAAAATTGTTGCGTTAAACAACCTTCATATATTTACGTTTGAAAACCCCCAAAAGTTGTAACATCGATTAAAAAAAGATTATAAACCCCTTTCTGCACATTGGCGAGTTATGATTTTGAGAGCCATTGTGGAATTTTTGAAATATTCTTGAAAATTACTGAAAATAACGGCCTTGGCAATCCGTTGGACTTTGCCGCACGATAATCTTCTTTTGATTTTAGGATCAAATTTTTGATACTTCTGTTACTTGCCCCGCCTACCCGCATTTTTGTGAAGGTTTCGGGCAGATAAAAGAATTTATATCCGGGATTACTGAAAACACGAAGGATGAAATCGTAATCTGCTGCTATTTTGTATGTCAGATCAAAAACACCATGGTTTTGGTAAACAGATTTTTTTAGGAACAATGTGGGATGAGCAGGCATCCACCCCCTGTTTAACAATGCTTTCCTGAAAGGTTGGCTGACCCAGTTTCTGACAATTGTGCCGGGGGCATCAAACTTGACATAGTGCAAGTTACCATAAACACCATCGACTTGTTGCGTATTGAAAACAGAAGCTATTTTTTCAACAATTGTACTATCGGCAAGAAAATCATCGGAATGTACAAAACCGATGACATCGCCCGTAGCTTTTTCAATGCCCTTGTTTAGTGCGTCGTAGATGCCTTTATCTTTTCCCGAAACCCAAACTATATGAGGATGGGCAGCCGCCTTGGCCTTTATGAGATCAACGGTGGCATCGGTAGAGTTTCCGTCGATGATGAGGTATTCAATATCCCGATAAGTTTGGTTAAGCACCGAATCCATGCAAACATTTAGGGTTTTGGCACTGTTATAAGTTGCTGTAATGATTGAAATTTTCATTCTATAATCCTCTGCTTGACTTTCACGGCAGGATTTCCTCGGTATATGCCGTAAGCTTCAAGGTTTTTGCTTGCTACAGAACCTAATGAAAGTACGGCATGACTACCAACGGTGGTATTCGGCCCGACGATGGCTTTGGCACCTATCCAGGCTCCTTCGTTAATGGTTATCGATCCAACGATCAGATCGAAAGTACGCTTTTTATAATCGTGGTTGCCACAAATCAGCATGGCTCCTTGAGAGAGGCAAACATTATCGCCAATGATAACGAGACCAAGGTTGTCGATCCATACGTTTTCACCTATCCAACAATTGTTGCCCACTTGCAATTTCCAAGGATATTTGATATTTACTCTTGGTTTTATGACAACATTTTTTCCGAGTCTTGCACCAAAGGCCTTCAATACCATCACTTTAACGCTTGAAAAAGTAACAAATGGGTTTCTCAAGACCAGTTCGTTGATAACGTACCAACAGATCCGTTTAAAAAAACTTCCGGGTCGATACCAACTATTGTTGTATGTAGCTAAATCTGTTTTCATCTTTATTGGCAAATGTATGGAGAAATCGGCAAACTTGTCCAAAACACAAAGGGACCGAATGTCAATACGCCAACGGTCACGGTGTTGTCAAGAGAAATAAACTTCGGGTTTGGTTTATTATTTCGGGATTTTCTGTGAACTTTTTGGCATGCTCAAGTGCAGAGTTGGACCACACACGGTAAGTCTTACCGTCCATTGCGGCAAAGTGCTCAATAGCTTTTATAAACGCATCCCTATCTTCAAGAGCAATATCATAACCCAATTTTAGGGCCTCAAGATTGTGCCAAGGCGTTTGGTCAGAAATGATGACCGGGCATCCGTATTGCCACGATTCCACGATTACATGACCGAAGTTTTCACCATAAGTGGGCAAGAGGAGCAAATGCTCGTCCCGTATATGTCCCGACAATTCGTGGTTGGGTATTGCCCCAATATAGTTTACTTTGATATTGTCAGACATGTTCTGCATTCTCGACTGGCATTTTTCCCAATAGTGCTTATCGTCAACCGGGCCTATTATGGTAAATGCTATCTTATAGCAGGGTTTTGTTGCAGAAAGCATATCGAGTGCCGCGAGCAGGTTTTTTTTGACCGCTATGCGTGACAAAAAGAATATGCGGATCTCATCTACTTTTTTTTGCTTTTCCCCTATCTCAAGCCTATGCAAGGATGGCAAATTAGGCGCCAAAATTATGGTTCGTTCTTGCCCAAAGTGCGTTTTTATTTCTTCTGCTTCACTTTGTGATGTGGCGTGCCAATCGACTTTTTTATGGAAGCCCATCTGTTTGAACAACTTGAGGAACAACTTCTTTTTGATTGGTTTTATGGCCAATGCCCCTTTGGCCAACATGCCTCGGGTTGCCAGGACTTTTTTCACTGGATGGTTTCTCAAGACCCATAGTGGCAATAAGGTAAACTTTATTGAAAACATTGAGTTGAAATACACTACATCAAACGAGTTTTGTCTCAAAAGTTTCTTGTAAAAACCAATGTTCTGGTGTGCCGGATCTAAATATATGATATGGCAGCCGTCTTTATCAATCCATGTGTTAAGTTGCTGCAAGTCCATGATCTCGCCCAGATCGTTATTGGACGTTATGATGTACAGGTCCAATTCGTCCTTGAGCCTATCGACCAGATTGGCGATAGACTGTATTGGCCCTCCTGCTTTGAAAGCAGGCAAGTACCAATCAATAAAAATTCCTACCTTAATTTTAACTGATTGCATTTTATAATGTACGGTTACATGAGCTCAACACGAGATTTTCAGGCTTTTATATTTTTTCCATTTCTTGATAAATGGCCATGTACTGTTGTGCAATGGCATCAGTACCAAAGCGTTGTACGTTTTTAAGTCCTTTACTGATAAGGTTTTTCCTTAAATCACTGTCTTCAATAACTTTTTTTATTGCGTCCCTAATGTCATCGACATCATAGGGATTGACCAATAGTGCCGAATCTGCGGCAACTTCCTTCATTGCCCCGAGATCTGAAGTTATCACGGGCCTTCCGGTAGCCTGTGCCTCGATGATGGGCATCCCAAAGCCTTCATAGGTTGAGGCAAAACACAAAAGGTCACAGGCCTTGTATTCGGTCATGATTTCTTCAAACGTAAGGTCGAATTTTACGGTTGGGTGCATATGCAAGCTTTCGACCAATTTTTTTTGGGCTCCAGAAAGCTGTCCAATCAGTACTATTTCGCAATGGATATCTTTCAGGGCATTTAGGACACGCTCGAGATTTTTATTAGGCTTGGTACCCAATAAGAGAATTTTTGGCTTGCCATTGTCAAAAAAATAATCTTCAACATGAAATCTGGCATCCACAGGATTATGCACAACCTTTATCTTGTGTTTGGCAAAGGGGATGATTTTTCCGAGTTCGGCCTTTGTAAACTCCGAAATAACCGTAATGCGCTTGGCAAACAGTGCCGGGAGCCAGAACCAGAACAATTTCAGATATAGCTTTTTGAGAAAAGTTCCCTTCACGATAGAATGGACGTCGTGAATGGTCAAAATGGTTTTTTTTCCGGTTGCCAACGCCATATAATGTACGTCGCCTGTAATATGATAGATTGTGTTTTTGTTTTTTTTGAAATGCTTTAGGTTGGACCAAATTGTCTTGAGGTTTCCTCCAGAAAAGGGCAATTCCAATCGTGATGTGGTCGCTGTCGAAGCCACTGTTTCCTCAAGATTACCAAACAACCCCTCGATGCTCTTGTAATTAGGATCGGGTTTTCGGAAAATATAAACAATCGTAGATTTCATTATTTGATTAAAAATCAATTATTTATCATCCAATTTGATAGTCATTATCGACATTCATAAACATTAACGACCGAACACCGCAAAAATCTGCCATTTAAGATAACGTCTGGTAAGCCAGAAAAACAAAGTGACCACGATGATCGATTTAACAAGGTGGTTCAAAACCACAACAAGTTCTGTTTCCGCCTTGACAACCTGAAGGAATATCAGTGGCAGAAAAAAGATTAGCAACGGTATTTTGTATGTATGGCTTATCAACCGCCTCCATATCATCGCCAGGCACATACCCCAAATACCCATCAGTAAAACCCCGAAAGCCACACCAAAATTGGCATAAAACTCCCCGATGATGCTCAATCCCATAGAAGTACTGTCGGACAGATCCAGACCTGTATATTCCCTGAAGTTTTCCTGTCCTCCGGCTTCTTTTTTGTTTGGGTTCAAAAATCGGGGCATCAAACTTGCGGCTATGGCCTCCTTTATTGTTTTCCCTTTTGCAAATTCGCGATTTCGGGGCACATGATCCATAATGGCACTGATAATCCAGCCTTGGTTCAACCGCACGTTCAGGTAAGAGGTTTCCTCTTCATCTTCAAAAAAACCTGCTTCGTACTTTTGGGATACCGTACCAAAAAACACATCTACTACACTACCCTCAAAACCTTCACTCAACATCATGCGATAGTCGGCTTTGACAGCCTGTATGATCGTTAGTGTTGCAAAACCTCCAATGATAGTAGCCAATTTGAGCTTCGCTGACGGTCTGTTCTTGATAGCCCAGAACATATAGAAGAAAGTACTCCAAAGGATAAAATCATGAAAAAGAGCTTTTCGCAAGGAGACATAAATCAAGAACACCACGGATCCATAGAATATATATCGATGGATACGGGAATCGGAAAAAAACAGGATAATGGCACCTACAAATTTAAAACCTGACATGAGAAATACCAAAAATCCAAATGCTCCGGGAGCAACAAAACCCAACAGATCGAAGGCCACGCCAATAAACAAAATCGTGACACCATATTCTGAATATTTTTTAAAATCGAGAATGTCCGGCGCATACACCTTAAAATTTCGTTTTAGCAAGATAACACAGGCCACAAATACCGCATATGCCGGCACAATGTATCCCATATAGACACTTTGGGGCACATACATATAATATTTAATATTATGAAAGTCCGAACTATACTCGAAAAACGGCCCCACAATCCATTGCAATCCTGCAATGAGCAGCATCAAGTCCAATATAGGCAGTTCTTTTCCTAGGGCTTTAAAAAACTTAAAGCCCACATATGACACCAGCGCCAGCCCGAGAAATGTTAATAACTCCATTGGCTTTTTTTTATTGGCATTATGGTATTAAAGTTTTGAAAGTTGATTTTCGATGGCATTTGCAATAGCTCCAAAATTATACTTTTGGATATATACTTTAGCCTGTTTACCGGACACTTTTAGATTTTCATAATTCAGGTCTGCCAAAATTTTGATAAGCGCTTCCACATTATCGTGCGGGAACACATAACCATTATCTGTACCGATGACCAGATCTTCAGCACAACCTACTTTGGAACTCACAATGACCGGTCTTTCACAGGCCATGGCTTCATTGACAGCCAATCCCCATGTTTCTCCAGGTCCTTTTGATGGTAAGCAAAGTAGATCTCCCAACCGATAGACCAACGGCATCTGGGTCTGGTTCTGAAAAGGCAGAAACTGAATGTGAGGATTGCCATCGGCCATTTTGTGAAGCTGGGCTTCGAGTGGGCCATTGCCGACCAGAAGCAATTTTAGGGGTTTTTTTCTAATATCATTGGCCGCAATTATGGCAGCAACCAATATATCCGGCTGTTTCTTGGTTTCAAACTTCCCTGCAAACAGTACCACGGTATCTTCATTTGAATATCCCAGTTTGTGACGCCATTCCGATGCAGATTGCTCACAGGACATGCACTCTCCCATAAACCTATCATTGTCAATGGCATGTGGCGCATACACCAATTGCGATGGCTTTAAACCATGCTTTAAAAAATATGCTTTATTGGCTTGCCCCACATAAAATGCCCTGTCCACATATCCATATACTTTTTTGAGAACCATTCTGCGAAGCAGCGATCTATACCCGCCTTTCTCATCTAATAAAGTTGAATCGCCACGGAACCATATCGGTACCTTTCCTTTAAAATGCCGTATGGCTGACAGATAACTTTTGAATTTCCATCCAAAAAAAAGAATGGCATCGGGTTGATATGCTTCAATTTTTGATATCAAAGCCGGACAATCGATACCAAAGAAATGGTGCGAGCCGGGGTTTTTGGATACATTTTCGACAAATTCATAATCATAGCCTTCCAATAGCGGGATGTCCCACTTAATCTCTTTTCCAAAAGTACGATCGGTAACAGAAGTTTCAGATTGCGACCAGGTATAGAACACCTTTAACCGACACTGTTTTCGGTCTGATAACATTCGGAACCACGGAGCGTAATACTGTATGGGATGTGTGATGATGATGGCTAAACGTTTCTCCACACCTACGAACTTTTTATTGGCAAAATATCATCTGAATACCGAACAAAACCAAAGGCCTCAAATATCTTTAAGCCTTGTGCTATTTCTTCTGCTGAACAGTGCTGCTTCCATTTTGATAGTTGCGCCACGGCATCGGATTGGGTGTGTCCCCGGCTAGAACTGAAACTTTCTCTTGAAAACGATTTCTTGAGGGCTTCAATATCAACCGGAAAACCCAATAGTGACTCCAACTGTCCACCTATGGTTTCTGGATGAATCACCATATCTTCATAATAAACGACGATGGTATGGTGCTTGTTAAGTTTTGAAAGAACAAAACTGTATTGCGAAACGGCCTGAAAGACGATAAGTGTAAAAGCAGAATTAATGAGATGCCGTTTGGAGTTATACTGTTCAAAGAAGCCATGTCCCCATTTGCTGTCATTGTAGCGCCATTTGTCATAATTATTCTTGTGCCAATCATAGTTAGAACCAAAATTGAGCGCTGATGCCGCCACCGCAAAAGGATGTCTCAAAAGCAATATGGATTTGCAACCATATCTTTGGTCAATGTATGGGTACAAGAAATTTCCAAAACAAAACTTAAATACCGTCTTTTTTTGATCAACAAACCTTGAATGATTTGTATGCCTGTAAAACCTTATGTTCCTTTCTTTTAAACCCAACAACCTGTCAAAATATCCATTGACCTCTTTGTGGTCTTCACCGTCCACATATGGGCTCCAGGAAAATTGAAGTTTATTGTACCTATGAGTAGAGTATGGATTGATTCTTTCAAAAGGCACTTTTCGATAACGAAAAAAAGGTTCCCACACGAATCTTGCGTCCAGAATTTCAACCAGAGTTTCTGCGAGCAAGGTAGTACCGCCTCGAGAAATACCATAGATAAGTATGTTCTCATTGCTTTTTATCCTTGCAAACGCAATTCTGTAAATAAACCTGACCGCTTCTTTTATCTTGCCTACCATACTTTTGTTGTGCCATTAATACCACTGTGCAGCAAACTGTAAGATGTAGCATTCACGTGACTTCCACAGAATAAAACCTTTTTGATTTGCTCTTTGGTATCATAATTTAATACATTGACTTTCATGGGATATTTCTGGACCACTGTAGATCTCCAACAGTATTTAATTTGTTTGGATAAATATAGTCTATTTTGAAAATACATTATAGAGAATATGATTATCAGCGTGTTACGATCATCCTATTACTGTCTGGAAAAAATCACATTGGGCTTTTGTCATGGCTTTGGCTGTAAATGTTTCGAATTTTTTCCAATCGGTGTCCGGTTCAAATGGAATGCGAACCATTAAGTCTGAAAGCATTTTTAGACAATGTGTTTCGGCATCCGGCTGGTCAAAATGGACCACTTCGCCTGCATGCAATTCCTTTATGATATCGCCCATACTACTATTGGAATGTGAAACGCAGAGCAACGGTTTCTTCGCCAATATATTGGGATATATTTTTGATGCCGTATAATTCATGTCGTTGGAGCTGGGCACAAAGATGATATCTGCCTTTTGCAACAACGAAAGTGCCTCAAAGTATGGGCGGCGATGTACTACCTCGGTAACATATTGCGCTAACCCGTACTGTCCGGCAAGTGACCAAATAGGTTTTATGTCATTTTCTTCGGATACACTGCTAGTGCCTATGAACCAAAAATGGCAACGTTGAAAGGTATCGTTGGTGTCCAAAAGTTTTTTAAAGGTCCTAAACACTAAAGAAATACTATCCTTCAAATCATGACCTCCCCTTCCCACATAAACGATATTGATCTTTGTTGGGTCAAAAACGATAGAAGACGGCAGGTTCATTTTGGACAGCAGCTCAAAATCTCTAACAGTTGCACCAAAAGTCAGTACTTTTGATGGTTTGTCCTTTATGCTCGGATATCGATCGGCAAGCATTTGAACGTAGCCTTTTGAAACCGAGATCATTCCGTCCATTTTGGGGATAGTGTATGCTTCGAGGAGCGTGTTCAGCCGATGGGCGAACCAAAATTTGGGAGGCCGTTCCTGCTTTGGTACCGTGAGATAATAGTCGTTGCGCCAGGGATCATGCATATCAACCACATAAGGCACCTTGAACTTGCGCTTCCACAATCGTCCCAATGGCATCGATGCAAAAACCGTGGTGCTAAAATAGACAAGATCGTATTTTTCAGCTTTCAAGAGCTTGTTCCCTTGTTTATACAATTGATAAAATGCCCTGATGCCCAAATTTCCCAAACCGAACCATCTGGTCAATTTCAACGGACACGCTTTGACCCTATGAATTTCTACCGTATCGGGAATGGTTATTTCAAGTAGCGGATCTTTTGGCATATCCACAAACTCCGGCACAACAGCCAATACGGTGGGCTTATATCCAAATTGCTCAAAATAAGGGAGACTTTGGCGCACACGGTGCATATCTGCTGCATTGACAGGAGGAAAATGGGGCGATACTATTAAAATCTTTTTCAAACCTGTTTATGTTTAAGCTTGATCCGTCTTGACCATCGATGTGACGGTTTCTCAATATAGATATAAAACAACCATGCCGCAAAGATAGAAACTCCAACCGCTGCCAATACCACCAAAACTTGGGTGTAAATGGTCTGGTCAAGCCGTTTGCCTAAATTTATAACCCTTCCGCCTATCGGAACGTGAATCAAATATAAGGAATAGGATATTTTCCCCAGGAAATTCAACCACTCAAAATTCTTGATATTGTCCAAAAAAGCAATTCCGAGTGATGCTCCCACACTCAATATGGCTATCACATAATCATGATGGTAATAGATGACCAACCCTAATATCGCCACCAAAACCAGATAGTGTGCCTTTTTGAGATATTCTTTTTTATAAAAAGCACAGATTATACCTATAGTAAATATATCAGTGTGCCTAAAAAATTTGATTTCCTCCTGTGGCCAAAAAGAAAGTGCAAAAAAAACCAAAAGGCTCAGTACAGTCAAAATTTTGATATTCTTGCTCCACAAGACCATAAGCAGACCAACGAGCAAGTAGTACTGGAACTCAATAGCCAAAGTCCAATACACAGGATTGAGCCACGTTCCGTCAAAAAAATCAACTAAGTAGCCCAAATGGAGCAGTATGTTGTGACCCGAAACCCCAAATGGATCTCCTTGATATATGGTAAACAAACTTGATATATAATTCAGTATCAGTATGATTGCTATAGATGTCAGATAAGCAGGTTCAATCCTTGCCAGTCGTTTGAGGATGTAACCTCCATAATTTTTGAACTTAAATGGGTAGCCCAAAACCGAATAGGGAATCACGAATCCCGAAATCACAAAAAAGATTTCCACACCCACCCATGCGTATGGCAAGAATATGTCCGAAACTGGGACTTTTCCAATAAATCCTTTTGTGAAATGGAACAAACAGACCGACAGCGCTGCAATACCCCGAATAAGGGAAACAGATCTCAAATATTTTTTTTGTTCCACTGGATCAGTAATCGGTTTGTTCAAGACCTATCCTTATTTTTGACGACCTAAGCGATTCGGGGAATTATCGGCAAACTTAATGCTATTTTTTAACATTTTGATAACATTTACAGCATTTATTATGTGGGATCAAAATAACTGTTACTGACCTATGGCCTTATCCATTGCTTCTGCCAGTACTCTTGCCGATTGTTTTGATGAGTACTGCTCCAGCGAATCCAGATTTGGAGACCATTCCTTAATATCAATATTCTGCAAGTCAACAAGCATGGTGTTTAGCTGTCGCACAATTGTGGTAGTTGTATCGCCGTCATGGTATTCAAACAAAAAAGCGTCGGCCCTGGCCGATTTGATGACATCTACAGCGGAACTATCGGCGTGTAACATCGAAAATACGGGCCTATTGCTCAACAAGCACTGAAAGGTCTTGGATGCCGTATAATGTTTTTCGGTACTGCCAAAAAGCATCACCCTATCTGCTTTTGACAAAAAATTGAGTACGTGCAAAAACGGGAACCTTTCTCTGTGTTCGATAACGATATCTTCTATCCCAAAATCCTTGGCGTAGGCGGTAATACGTTTTGCAGGATAGGGTCCGGTACCCACAAAGAACAACTTGATGGTATTGTCCCACTTGCCTGCTTTCTTTAGCCCCGCTATGGCTTCAAAAAACGACTGTACAAACAGATGCGAATTGGGCAAAAACGCACCGGCATAGATCCATGGCCTACAATTGGGCATATCGTTCCAAGGCAATCTAATCTCATCGAGATTAATCATGTGGTCATTGGGGTCAAATCCATAAGGCATCCCGGCATGTACGGGTGCTTTCTTAAAGCTCCTGTCGATAGCCGGCTGATAATAGGGCGTGGATACCCCAGTGATGAGTGCCGCTTTTTTGATGGCATAAGGCTCTAAAGTCCTGGCGACAATCTGGCTCAATTTTGCCCTTAAATTGTTTTGATTGGTAATATCCCTAACCCACGGATCTATGTAATCTATACCATATGGAATACCGGTCCTGTCATGCAGTTGCCTCCCCAAAATGGCAGTGTAAAATGAAGGTATTGGTATCCAAATAAAATCTATCTTGCGTTTTGCACACAGTTCTATAGCTTGTTTCTTAAGAAACGGAAAAGCGCGCAACCCGATATCGCCGATAAGCCTTGGTTTGGTAACGTTGAACGCTTTCGTATAGACCACTTCTATGTCTTTAGAAACGGTCATTTCCATCAATGGATCCAGGGGTTCCTCATAATATTGGGATGCTACGGTAAGCAACAAAGGATCCCACCCGAAGTGTTTCAGGTAATTGCCAATGAGCCTGGGCCGTTGTACGCCCGCGAGGTTTGCCGGTACCCAATGTGGGTAAATTATCAACACTGTTTTCATTGCAGCAATGCCTTTAGTTTTAGTTGTTCGTTGTCCCAGGAAAACGCTTTTGCTCTCTGCCACCTTTCGGTTTTGCAATCGATGTCCAGCAAGTTTGGATCAAACTGGTTTATAGCGTCTTTCAAAGATGTGCCTATGACTTTTCCTGCCTTGTAGTCCAGTGCATTCAAAAATTGCGACTGCCCAAACGTATCGGTCGCCAAGATATAAAGACCGGCTTGAGCGTATGCCATAATTTTGTTGGTCAAGCAAATATTCCTGTTTTGGTCTGCGGATATATCTTCAAGTGCAAGCCCAATGTCCATCAGCCCCAAAAACCGGTACAGGTCTTCGGCTTTCATACTGTTGTGAAACTTTATGTTATCGGATAAGGCCATCCCTTCGAGATAGTGCATATTTGGATTCCCAATGAGATGAAACTCAACCTGGTCCAAACTTTTGGCGGCTTCAAATATCTGTTCAAGCCCACGATTGGGTCCTATGTGTTGCGAAAACCAAACACATTTTATGATGGCCGATGGCTTATCGGGCGACTTAAAATATTTTGCCTCAAACGCATTGAGAATTGTGGCCTGTTTGGTTCCATCTCCTATTCTGAACTGTTTCTGACACTCCAGTGCGATGCCTTCGGACGCATACGTAATGGTGTTGGACCGACAAAAAGCCGCTTGCATGATGTACATCCTGTTTTGCTTTTCAAAACTTTTGTTAAAATACAATGCCTCTCCCGGATGGTAATCCTCGATGTCCAACTGCAAACCGGATGCGGTAAGTTTTGCGACTCTCATAGCCGGGTAAAATGCGCCTATATTATGCGCAATGACCATTTTGGGCGGTTTTCCTTTTGAAACCAAAAACGCATTGAATAGCAACTGTGGTGTCTTGTCGTTGCTTGCAAAGGCACAGACCACTGTATTTTTTTTGAACCAAGGATTGCATAGCCTTGCCACCCGATGAAACAGTTTTGACACAAGGGTTTGCAAAAGCTGCTTTTTCCTGTCTATCGCTACAAAATGAACTTCGGGGTTTCGTTGCACTATACCATCGGACAGTTTTAAACCCCAATCAAAATGTTTGAAACACAATACATAACATTCAAAATCGTGTTTTAGGGTTTCAACCTCTTTTACCAACCTCGGATTGGCTGCCAGACTGGATGTAGTGATAAACAGGATGCGTTTCATTTATTTGAAAAACCAATTCTTCGAACTGTCAGTTTATACTTTTTGTCCACGAATCGTGAACGGTCTTGCCGACTTAAGCCTTTGGGACACAAATTCAAGATCCCGGATATAAATCGTATTTTTTTCGGTATTGGCTCGGTTGAGCTTTATCAATGTCCTTGAAAACGGTTCATAGTCGCAAGGTTCAAAATGCAAGTCCAATAATTTTTGATGAATCAGATTTTCGTCAAACCCAAACGATTTTCCATAACCGTTGAGTTCGATAATCATAGCTTTGAGATGTTCGTTTTCCAAGGCTTTTGTCATGCCCTCGATGACACTGGCCTCAAAGCCTTCCACGTCGATTTTGACCATGGTGGTAGTATCCAAAGTTATATGATCGTCAAAACGTTCTACTGGGAGATCTATCGTATCAATATCATATGCTTTGGCCACTTGGTTCATGGCGCCTAAATTCGTTGTAAACTTCAAAACCCCTTTCTCGTTGCCCAGACCGATAGTCAGCACCTTGACCAATGTTGACACATCGTTCAGTTCGATGTTTTGCTTGAGAATGTCGTAAGTTTGGGGTATGGGTTCAATGGCAATCGTTTGTGTACGGCACTCATTGCTTGCAAGTATGGTATAGCTGCCCACATTTGCACCCACATCAACAAACAGGTCGTCGCTACGCAAAAAATGGAGCAGGAACGCCATGTCCTCAAATTCGTGCAATCCCGAATATAGGTTTCCGGTTGCTCCATCGAGCCCTCTTTTGACAATGATTTTGCTCTTCTCGCCAAAACGGGCAATCGTAACACCAGATCCAAGACGCGATTGCAGCTGCCATCTCAAAAACCTCCATACCGCCCTGACCCTTTGGTTTTTGTTCAAGGGATGGTTGAGGATAAAATTTATGGTGTGGCTAAGTGCCATTTACTTGACATTTTAAAAGTTAAAATCTAATGCATTGAACCCCACCATAATCAATGAACCCAATACCACAGGGTTTTTGCTGCTTTCCAGCCCAAAATGCGCTTCACCAACTCTATGATCTTACCACCAAGTACCGGCTCGTAACTGCTTCCGCCCAATGTGTTGGAAATAGTGAGCGCTTGTTCTGACAGGTCCTTAAATTCAGGATAAGCATTGATGGCGATGATCTTGTATTGTAATGCCATGGCATTTTTGTAAGCTATGGTGTTTTTCTCGGTCTCCAATTGTTTGGATTTGGAATGGAGCGATTGTAATTGACTCAACAAGTGGTTTCTCGATTTTCCACTGGATACGTTACCCGACTGGCGGTGTTTGCGATAGAAGCAAAGCACGTTTTCTGAAAGGCAAATGCCTTGCGATGCCACAACCACCCTACAAAAAAACTCACCATCTTGATCTTTTACAAGTGTTTCGTCCCAAAACCCTACTTTGTCAATGATCTTTTTTGGGGTCAGCCATGCATGTTGCGCCACCATATTATGGTTTTTGGCATCTGCACCATAGAGATTAAGCAGAAATGCCTTTGGGTTATCAGTTGTATATAGAAAAGGTGTGTCTGTTATAACACCCTCGCCTACAGTGCTGTAAAAATGTTTAGTGCTGCAAACCGCAACATTATTGGGATATTGTTCAAGCAATGCCACCTGCTCCGCTATCTTGTCTTTTGACAGTAAGTCATCGGCATCGAGAAATTGGATGTATTCTCCCTGTGCGAGGCGCAATCCATGGTTTCGAGCTGCACAAGCACCTTTTGATGGGTTTTTGACGAGCTTTAGATTTGGCTGGTTGCTTTTTTCAATACATTGAAACGAACCATCGGTGGAGCCATCATCCACAACAATGATTTCAAGGTTGGGATAGGTCTGGCCAAACACCGACTCAAGGGTTTCTTCAATAAACCCGATGCTGTTGTAATTTGGGATAATAACCGATACCAATGGTTGGGACATGGCTTAAAATTTGATTTTTGTCAAGGCTTCAAACTTTTTGATATCATCGGCCAGAAAATGTTCCAACAATTCCCTACTTTGTTCGGACAAAACGTCCAATTTCGGATTTATTTTCCTTCGGGACAGTTTTTGGAAAGCCTTACCTTCCTTTAAGGTCAACATGATTTTGGAAGGAACAATGCATTTAATAGCTTTTCCAAAAGGCGATTGCGACAATTTTATATACCTGCTCGACATATACGTTTTTGATGACGAACTGTTCAGGACTGTTGTTTCCACCTGCACGGGCTTCAGGCCCAGGAACTCAAACACACCATCCATGGTGGCCTGTGGTTGGGCTTTGAGGTCATCGGCCTTTAGGAAATACATGTTCTTCAAATCAAAATCCGGCAGATAGGCCTCTATTTGATAGTAGTACATACTTGTTTTTAGGTATGGGTTATCCTCCCCCTTTTCTTCGACAAATTTGTCGATTGAGTAAAATGAAGGAACATGTCCATAGGTTTTGGAATCCGTAAAATTTGACTGCAGCCTATCTATCGGCTCCCTGACAATGTAAATCAATTTGATGTTTTTGCCCAAATCTTTCAGTATCCTGCTTGCCACCTCTGGGAAAGCATGTCTTTTGGAATAGTTTACGGAAGCTTCGCCGTTATAGGCATAACCTTCCTTAAAAAAAGAACTGTACCACGAAAGTCCTTTTTTATAGTTTTTATCATTGCTGAAAAAATTTATTTCTTTGGTATCGGACATCTGGATTTCCGGGTGCATATCCAGATAAGTGTGCAGGCTTGTGGTACCGCATTTCATGGCACCAATTATAAGTAAATTTGGCATTAACATAATTGAATACTATTTTATGATTGTCAAGCATTCCGTCTTTGACCCGAATGTGCTTTCTGGTACAAAAAGTCTATAAATGCTTTACTATTGTTTAGCAAATCAAAATCTTTTGCATACGATACTCGAGCTTGCTCCCTACGCTTTGATCGCGACTCTTTGTCCTCCTTGGCCAAAAATCCGATGGCTTTTGCCACGTCTTCAGGGCTGGGGTTCGGGGCGAGCAACACGCCGTTGTCCGTATTGACAAGTTCGGAAACACCTCCTACATCTGTGGCAATGACGGGAACAGAAGCCGAAAATGCTTCCATGATGACCACGGGCAAGCCCTCTGTTTCGCTTACCAAAACCAATGCCCCAATACCATTGTTTGAATAATAGTCTTCTATAGCTTGTGGTGGCAACCATCCCAAAAATTCTATCTCACAGTTTTGATTGGCATTTTGGACGATGTCTGCCTTTTTTTTGACAGCATCAAAAGCATAACCATCACCAATATGGGTCCATTTGATGGGAAAGTTTACCATTTTCAAAGCATCAACGATAAGTTCCAATCGCTTTAAGGGCACAACTCTTGAAACGCTTATGACATGAAATGTGTTGTCTGGATCAACGATATTGGTCTTCATGGCCTTTGCCCCAAGGTAGTGCAAATGGCATTTTTCTTTTACAAAAGGATAGCGTTTTTGGATATAATCGAGTCCGTGCTTACTTATAAACGTACAAGCACTTGCTTTTTTCAAGATACTTGGTTTGTATGGTGCATACTGATGGTGCCTAAACTCATAAAGATCATACCCGTGCATCCTGCAAACAATATTCCGATAGCCCCATTTGTACAACGACGGCACCATCAGGGCGTTGTTCATGGTCCATTGAAAAAACAAAACACACTTTTCTTGATGTTTTCTGTTTTTCTTAAGTTCTTTAAAAACAGGTCGCTTTACAATGATATCACTATATATTGTAGCAAGATACCAATCAAGAATAGCTTGTTTTCCTTTAGGGAAAGCTCTAAACAATTCTTTAAGCCATTTTTGAGGTTGAGAAAGAGATATCAGATGTTTAAGATATTTTGGTTTTGCAAACAATGTATTTCGTAACGTTGGGGCTTCGATGCGCACATTATTTGGAAACATTAAATGATTTTCTGTTTTGAACGTAAATGGCACTATTATCACCTCTTCAAAAACTTGGGAAGCTTCATATATTTCTTTCGATTTCCAGGTAATATCTGCTGAAAAAGGATAAGAGTCCGTGAAATAATAGAGTTTCAATTCATTTTTCATTACTAAATTCCTTTCGACAGTTGTTGGAAACCGCAATCAACCATCTGTGATAAGCCCCCTCTTTTGATTCGAATTCGCCTTTGGAGACAGACAATATCTCTAACAACGTCAGTAATACATACAAATTGGTATGATTCGATTTCTTTACCCTTTTTTTAAAATAGCTTTTTAGTATATTAAAATCATCTGAAAAATGATGGTGACCGAATGAATGGTTTGGCGATTTATAAATAGCTTTTGATATATAGTCAAAATACCTGTTTAAAAAGCCTCCGTCTCCCGAATCGATTATTTTTATTTTTTTGTTCTTAATGAGAATTTGCCCTGTATTGAAATCTCCGTGAACTAATGCCAATTCTATTTCTTGGTTCTCCCCGAGATGCTCTTCCTCAATATTTTCTTTTAACCGTACTAAAGCGCTTTGGAGTTCTTCATTTTCCAACTCGCCTATTTTTTTTAAAAGTTGGCTGTAATAGTGTTCAAAACCTCTGGTTTGAACGGTTTTCTTATTTAAGCTTTTAAGCTTTTTTTGAGATTTCTCGAACTGTTTTTTATCAACCAATTGCCGACCCGCATCCACAGCCAGTTCTTCCTCATAGAAACAAGGATCGTATTGATATCTAATAAGTTTAGGAAAAAGTTTTTTGAACTTATCACAATGCATTCTTGCATTTAGTTCATTTAAAAACCGCTCTTTGTAAGCACTTTTTGCTAACACATGAGTTACGGTTTTATTGGTATAAGAAAATATCCCAAAAAAATGCCATTCGACATATATTAAATCAATATCATCCCAGTTCAAGTTTTCATACGCTTCACTGCTAATTATGGTATTGGATAATCCCATCAAATTAAGAGTCCAAGCCATCATGGGAAATTTGGAAGTAAGCCAAAGACAAAACCACACCAAATAGGTTTTGTAAGTTCTTACCTTATACACATATTGGAAAAAAAAATTAATTGAACCGGGCCTTAAATGGATACAAACATTGTAGCGTGGAACACATATAAAACTAGCTTTCTGATTATATGTTCTATCGAACAGACCACTGTTATTCAGTGTTCTAAAAATGTCATCTATGTTATATCTTCTAATCCGCATTGGTGTTTCATTTCAATTAATTTGAGAGGTTATCAAATGTAATTTTTAGTGTTTAATAATTTAACCTATTCAATTTATAATAGCTTTTTTGAAAAGGACTAAAGTTTTCAAAAACGGTTTTCAGATTTTTAAAAATTGGCGCACTCGCAATAATGGCACTGTAAATCGTTGCCAAATACCAATCTATGACGGCCCGTTTGTCTTTGGGCAGCGCCCTTAACAATTCAAAAAAAACCAGTTTTGTGGTTGGGATGCGGCGAACAGGTATTTGATGTATTTGTGTTTTGCAAAAAGCGTATTTCCCAAGGTGGGCGGCTCAATGCGGACATTGTCCGGAAACTTTAGGCCATTTTCTTTTTTATATGTAAAAGGAACGATGATGAACTCATCAAATTTTTTTGCAGCGGCTTCGATTTCCATGGATTTGCATGTATAGACTACCGAGAAGGGATAAGAGTCCGCGAAATAGTAAAGGTGTTTCATACAATATAGTGCAGAACGGTTTTCATTGCCTCAATTATCAATACACCCAATTATGGAAATGCGCTTGGATAAATTTTCCCAACAAGTCCCTTGACTTAGCTTTACAGCAATGCTTTGTTTAAAAAAATTGCCTGTTGTTGGCACCAAAACTGCCTTATTGGGGATTTTGCCCAAAAAAAATCGCCTTTCTTTTGTGTTTTGTTGGCATCGATCCAAGAGTCGTCACCCTTACAAGTCGCTGTGTATTTGCCAGCACATTTTGTAAAATCAAACAGGGCATACATAATTTTGTAAGGGGACCAAGGGCGAATTATTATAGCAGATTATACAAATGGTTCATTTCGAAAAGATCGATAATATGCTGCGCTTTGATAAGTCTTTCCTTACCCAATTTCTCTTTTGATTTATTTAAAGCCACCTGCAAGCTGTCTCTTTGTTTCCTTGAAGATGAAGAAGTTTTGGAATAGTGCTTTTCATCTAGATCGCTTATTTTTATTCCCGTAAATTTGAAAATATCTTCCATGACGGTTTGATCCCTCTCAACAACATCTTCATATTTTACACAAATAAAGGAATTGGGCCTACACCGTTTTAATGGGTAAGAATTATAAATACACCAATAGTAAACACTTAATAAAAATGCATCGTCCTCTTCTCGATAAGTTTTCAGTAAACCATCCGGAATAAATTTTACCACATCTTCATTAAGCAAAACCATCTCTCTCAAATCATGCCCATTGCCAAAATTCAATCTTTCCCAGGACTCAATTACAGAAATTGGATTTCTCAAAAGAAATATAACTTTTAGATCCGGAAAGTTTGTTACAATCCATGGCAACAACATATTTGCCCTCACCAACTTTACGAGTCTTTTGGAATAAATACCTGCTTTGTTCTCACGGTCTATCCATTTGTTGGATATATTCCCTTTGATGATATCGGCAAAAAATTTTTTATATTCTACCGTATTATCATCTTCTGGCAAGGATAGTGGCAGATCAACTTCTTGAGCCCTTTCGACATAGCTTTTGTGCAAAGGCTCAAACAAAACACGAAAATCTCTTTTATGATTCAGCAAATTCGCAAAGAATGTACTGCCCGATCGAGCTTGGGATACTACAAACAGTGTTTGGTCAACCCGTTTCCCAAGGTCAATAATCGGCAAAATGTTATTTATCTGAACTTTCATTTTTTTTTAAACTAATTAGACCTTTAAGTTTTCTTATGGCAAGCTGGGTTTTACCTTCAAATAAATTTTTTATCGAACGGTACAAGTCCTTATCAAACATAAAAACCGTTCCGAAATATATCAAAGTAAAAATCGGAGCCACAAGCAACACCATTTTCAAGGACACTACGTCTTTTACAACAAACAATTCGATAGGCAACACCAATAAAAAAGCCGGAATCAGCTTTGAGGTAAATACCGTAAGTTGGTCCTTCATTGAAAAACCAAACTTTTGGTACGTCAACACGATGTTCATCACGAAGAATAAATAAGCGACGCCCACCAAACTATACAAAAAAACATCCATTCCATAATGTATGGAAACAAACATGACCAGCAGTGAAAACACGTTCTTAATAAGCTCATAACCCATCAAGAACTTCGACTTTCCCTTGACCATGAACAGGTTGAGGTTTATGGCGCTTATGGGAAGCACAAGCCCTGCAAGGCACAGTATTTTAAGTATAGGTGCCGATGCCACCCACTGTTTCCCATACAGATAATAGATCAAAGTATCAGAAAACATAAAGAAGAGCGCCATCAAAAAAACCACGAACAAAGACACCATTTGTATGGCTTTAAGATAGTAAGCCTTCAACCGGGCATCGTCATCCTGTATTTTGGACAAAATAGGAAAAAACACTCTGTTGAAAAGTGGGCCGAAGTTCTGAAGTACCAGTTTTCTTGTGTTGGCCGCCCTGTTGTAAAGTCCTATGGTCTCTATGGAAAAAAACTTTCCGATGAGTACGGTGCTAAAATTTCCCGACACGGTATTGACAATGCTCAATCCCAAGATGCCGGTACTGTATGCCAAAGTAGGTTTCATACTCGCATAAGAAAACGCTAATGACGGTCGCCATGAAACCTTTCGCCACAGCAATGAAGCTGAAAAAACACCACTGACAATACTCCTGAAAATAAGACTATAAACCCCAAAGCCCAAAATAGCCAGCAGAATGGTTATCAATCCCGACGAAATATTGATGCCCACATCCAGTTGCGACAAAAACCTAAAATTAATCTCGCGCTTCAACAACACCATTGGAATCAATCCAAGAGAACTCAAAAAAAACTGGAGCGAACTCAACTGCAAAAGTGGTGCAAGCGCTTTACTTTCAAAAAGCCCCGCAATGTAGGCGCTCAAAAAAAACACCAACAGCATGATCAATACCCCAATGGCGAGGTTGAGATAAAAAAAACTGGACAGCTCTACTTGGTTGACCTCCTTTTTGCGTATCAGTCCCGAAGATAAGCCCGCATCAATAAAAATCTGCCCGATGAGGTTCACGACCATCACAAGACCTGCAAGCCCAAACTCTTCGGGGGTGAGCAACCTTGCAAGAACCAAGGTAATCACAAAAGTCAGGACTTGGTTGGACAGCTGCCCACCCAAAGCCCAGCCAAAAGCCGATACCGATTTTGCCTTGAGATTATCTGACATTAACAATTATGGAAATTTTAGCTCGCATCGAAAAGTGACAATAAGGTTGAAAACTGTGGACTCGAATTTGTTTTCCCAATTACCTCGATGGATTGTCATCCCTACAACCCAAGCCGTTCATTTTTTCTACGGCTTCGCCATCACCAGTCACATTTGATATTTAATGTGATAGCGTTCAATTATTTATATATATAAATAGTCCCTTTTTTTGGGGACTACCAGATTGAAACGAGCGGGCAAAAATACGACATTTCCAAAGATAGCAAACCAATTGTACCTGCCAAAACGTTCAAATTTGCAATTTGACAATATAACCCATATTGTGCAAGACTACCCAGCATTGGTTTCCCGATACATACCTCACAGTACCCCGTTCCTTCTCAAAACCGAGGCCATTAATGTCAATTTCCTTGCCAACTTCCATTTTCTGAACGTCCACCTTGGCCTGACTGTGGTTCCTGATGTCCCGCAACGCTTCAATCTCGGCTTCAGAAACCGTTGCAGGCCTGCCGAGCCAAAAAAGGTAACGCAAAGCACCGGCAGCTTCAAAGACCAACGGGCGTGTCTTTTCTTCGAGGTTCACCAATACCATTGATGGCAGCAGTGGCACTTCAACCTTTTTCTTGCGGTCGCTCCATTGCCGCAACTCCGTTCGTACCGGGCAACACACCTCCACACCAAGTATTTTTAAGCGATCGGCTACTTTTTTTTCGGCATTGGGCTTGGTGATAAGGACGTACCAGGGCATGTACTCAATTTTAGATATGTGGTTACAATAGCAAAGCTATGATTTTTTGGGGAATGGTGCCCAAACAAAAACCTTGGGTCAACCCCAAAGCACCGAACATCTTCTTTTCCAAAGTTTAAAACTTGTAAAAATTAGCATTTCTTAATGACAAAATACCATAATAATCGGCAAGATGTGTATATTTGCACGTTAAAGCCTTTTTTACAAAATTTTAGAAAACAGCAGCACTATGAAAAATTTTTACATCCTATTGATAACATTGACCTTCAGCCTAACGGGGTTTGGGCAGATTATAAGCCAATATGTCGAAACCGATTCAGGCTCTGTTCCAAAAGGCATTGAAATATGGAACAATACCGCTTCAACCTTGAACTTTTCGAGTAACAATTTAGCTATTAAGCAAGGAACCAATGGAGGGACTCCTGCAGCAGTTTATACCATTAGTACCGGAACATTGGCTCCCGGCAATGTTATAGTCATTGGCACTTCAGGAGACTTAGAGACTGTGACCCAAGGCAATGGCAGTGATTTTTATAGCTATAATTTTATTTTCAATGGAGACGACTCCCTTGTTATAGAATATGGCGGAAATGAAACCGATGTTTTTGGGACTCCAGAAACTGATCCTGGTACTGCATGGACAGGTGGTGGCGTTTCAACTGCCAATCAAAATATAGCTTTGAATAGCGGAATCACAACTGGTTCGACTGGATTTTCAGATCCAAGCACGAGATTTAACACGATTTCCACAAATCCAAGTGGTGGTAGTGCGGCCCTTTTAGGTTTTGGAATAGCTCCAGTAATCCCTTGCACCACCGCCACCCTACCCTTCGCCGAAGGCTTTGAGGATGGCAGTGTACCTCCAAACTGCTGGGACAGTTTTGACAACAGTGTTGGCACCGGGCAGTCTTGGGAGATAGAAGACGGCAGCAATTACCCCGCCCAAAGCGGCACTTTTTCAGCAAAGATCAACCCCGAATTTTTGGCTTCCGGCACTTCCGAGGACTGGCTCGTAACCCCTGCGATAGACCTTTCTCCCACCACCGGCAACCAACTGACTTTCTGGGGACGAAGGATATTTAACACAATATCAGGAACCAACGACTATGCCGTTAAGATCTCTACAACTTCACAGACCGATACCGGCAGCTTTACCGACCTCCAAACCTATGCTGCTACAGATTTTGGCATGTCATTCAGCCAAAAAACCATAGACCTATCTGCATATGACGGACAGACGGTCTATATCGCCTTTGTATATACCCAAAACGACGGTGTGGGCTGGATCGTGGACACCATAAACATTGAAGGCACCTGCGATGCCCCCAACACACAAGCATCGGGCTATAACACAACAGGCATCGACGCCTTTGCCGGCACAGCCACTCTCAACTGGACCCGTGGCGATGGCGACAACGTACTGGTAGTGATGCGAGAAGGCAGTGCCGTAAACGCAAATCCGGTTTCCGGTACATCCTATACCGCTGATGCTGTTTTTAGCGATGGCGACGAAATAGGCAGTGGTAATTTTGTGGTCTATAATGGCAATTCAACTTCTGTGAATGTTTCCGGACTGAACATGAGCAGCACTTACCACGTTGCCGTCTATGAATATAACACTACCGAAAATTGCTACAACACCGATAGCCTGGCCACTGGCAACTTTACCGTAGCTTGCGAGACCTTTTCACTCCCTTTTACCGAAGGCTTTGAGGACGGTGCCATACCTGCATGCTGGGCAACCTACCGCGGCACAAACGGACTGGGAACAATAAACGATTGGACAATAAACGGCGATGCCAATACCGGCGCTTTTGCCGCATATGTAGAATATGAAAACGTGTCGGGCGGCAACGCCGAAGATTGGTTGGTCACGCCGGCCATCAACATCCCAAACAATGCCATTACCCAACTCTCTTTTTATACAAAAGATGAATACTCAAGTTCTCACAATACAAATTATACCATAAGGGTCTCTACCACCTCGCAAACAGACCATGCCAGCTTTACCACAGTAGAAACTTATACAGAAGCAGAACTCGGAAATATTTACAACCAAAAATTGGTGGACCTCAGTGCCTATAACGGCCAGACCGTGTATATCGCCTTTGTAATGTCGCAGGATGATGGCGACAGCTGGTTTGTGGATGATATCGTCGTGGAATTTGAGCCCGAACCAAATGATCAAGACACCCAAGTTTACGAGGCTTCGATTCAAATTCCCGCTGCAACACTCAATCCTTTTGACATGTTACACGACGAATTGGCTGTAGATGTCTTTGGCTTTGTGATAGAAGACATCGGCGGCAACGACGGCCTGCCTACCAATGTCACTACCATGCGTTTTGTTCCTGGACCCAACAATACGGCAGACTGGAGCGACATCATGCAAGGCGTGACCATTACCGATGGAAATTCGGTAAGCTACACACCAACATCTACAACCATCAACGATAACGAAATCATCGTGACCTTTGCCACACCAATCGTCATACCCGATATGGATTATTTAGATTTTACCTTGGGCATGTACTTAAACCCAACCCCGGTAGTGGATCATAGCATCGTACAGTTTCAGATCAATGCCATTAACAGCGGTTTTGTGGCCGATGCCAATGGCTCCGGTTTTGATAATACGTTTATAGATGGTGACGTAGTGGGCAACAACATGACCCTTGATGTGGAAGCTACCACAGTCCACTTCCAACAACAACCTACGGATACTTACATCAACGCCGCTATGTCGCCGGCAGTAACGGTAGCTGGTACGGATGACTTTGGTAACATCGATATCGATTACGACGGTTTTGAAATCGAAATCACTTCCGAAGGTGCTCTCGACGGAGGTTCGGTAACGGCAACTACCGTGAACGGTATTGCTACCTTTGCCAACATCGTACATACGGCTCCGGGCACATTTTTAAGGTTGACCGCTTCGGGCGAAAACTTATATATGAACGACATGGAAAGTGATCCGTTTGATATATTGGACTTACCAGTGGGCGCCACAGACCTTTTTATTTCTGAATACATAGAAGGCAGCAGCAACAATAAATATATTGAAATATATAACGGTACGGGAGCTGTGGTCAATTTAGCGGATTATTCCATTGAATTATACGCAAATGGGGCCAGTTCTCCTACCAATACTCAAACTTTTGCTTCCGGATTCCCGGCTACATTGGCAGATGGCGAGGTAATAGTGTTAAAAAATTCAAATGCTACTATATATACCGGTACTGCTTACAATTCTGCAGTATGCAACTTTAATGGTGATGATGCGATAGTCCTTAAAAAACAAGGTGTTATCATCGATGTCTTTGGCAATGTCGGTTGTGACCCAGGCAGTCAATGGTCTGATGGAGGTTTAAGCACTCTGGATAGAACCCTTGTCAGAAACGCCGATGTATGTAGCGGTGTTACAAGCGACCCATCGAATTCTCCATGTGATTTCCCAACTTTAAGCACAGAATGGACATCTTATGCAACAGACACGGTAAGTAATCTTGGTTCGCACACGGCCAATTGTGGCCCTGCCTCCACAGACTATGTCTATAACAATGGCTGGACACCTTCTGACCCAAGTGGTGTTTCTACCGATACCGATAACATACAAGTAATCGCAGGTACTACCGTGCTTACCGCTCCTACCATTGCCAATAACCTGACCATAGATGCGGGTGCAACCTTAAACATCAATGCAGATGCTGCGTTTACTGCGTCCGGTACTGTGGAAAACAATGGCAGCTTGGTATTGAACTCAACCTCCACAGAATATTCAAGCCTGATTGCAAATACCATTACAGGAAGTGGCACCGTCAGCTACGACCGACACGTAAATACAGGAGCGGTAAACGGCGAAGGGGGCAATGACCTTATTGCTTCACCGCTTGCCGGACAGAATTTTGGCGATTTTGCGGCCGATAACGGCAACATCATCACCGACCCCAACGATGCAACAAGAAAACTATTTGGGCCATTTGACAAAGTTACCGGTGCGTTTTTGATTTACGAAACCGATACCAACGCCAGCACGCCTTTGGTTTCCGGGGAAGGCTACCGTGCCGCCTCTACCGATGGCAACGGCTTTACCTTTACCGGAACGGTCAACACAGGCAACGTTAACAGAACCATTGAATATTCTGGCGGAGCTATCCCGTTCCGTGAATGGAACCTGGTCGGAAATCCGTATCCGTCATACATCAAACTGTCTGACTTCCTTGCTGCCAATAGCAGTTCGTTCAACACCAACTCCGCCGGAGTTTACGGTTATGACGATAGCGCCAGTAACTATACCATCTGGAACGAGGCTTATGCTTTGGCCAACCCCAATGCACTCATCGCACCCGGACAAGGTTTCTTTGTGGCGGCCCAAACGAGCGGCGGCAGCATAGCCTTTACGCCAGCAATGCGTGCAACGGGCAATAGCGATGACTTCATCCCCGGAAGGTCGGCCAACATTGCGCACCTAAAGCTCAACGCAGCCATCGATAACAAAAACTATAACACAGATTTCTACTTCCTTGACCAAGCAAGCAGAAACCTCGATCCCGGATTTGACGCCAGTGTGTTCGGCAAGGTTGCTCCATCAACAGCGTTGTACTCGCAATTGGTCGAAGGGAATACCGGCATTGATATGGCCGTACAGTCTTTGGCGTACAGCGATCTCGGAAGCGATGTGATCATTCCTTTGGGCATCAATGTGGCCGCAGGAAAAACCGCCCATTTGAACATTGCAAGCTCAACCCTTCCTGAAGGCACCAATGTGTACCTTGAAGATTCGGCAAACAATACTTTTACATTATTGAATAGTGGCACATTTACGTTTACAGCAAATGAAACGCTTACCGATACCGGCCGTTTCTATTTGAGGTTTACAAACGAAACACTTTCGGCAACAAGCCAAACATTAGAACAATTGAGTATCTTTACGACCTTCAATCCAAGAACTTTGTTCGTGAAAGGTATTGTGGCCCAAGGTACCTCACTTGCCATCTATGACCTACAAGGACGTTTGGTACTTGCCACAGAACTTGACAGCAGCTCGAGGAACAATACCGTGAACGTAAACGGTATCAGCGATGGCATTTATGTAGTGAAAGTGCGCAATGCAGAACAACAAAAAACACAAAGGGTCATCATCCGTTAAGAGTGTCCCTCTTTAACAACATTTTTAAAATGCCTTATCAAGAATCAGATAAGGCATTTTACATTTACGGCGCTTGGGCACCATTTCTGTTACGGACAGGAGTCATGTTGCAACATCTACTTGCCAGCCTGAATGTGCCCAAAAGCAAATGTGCCTTATAAAATATCTACAAAACACACCGGGTATCAATTATATAGTAAACTAAACGGCTGGAGCGCGAAATCGGTCGGCCATGTAACTATTTATCAACACTAAAACGTTTTCGTTGCCGGTAATTGAAAGGCATGATGATTTAGTCGGCTCAATTTTAATACCTTGTGAAATAATTGTTCTTGAATTATTTATTCAGTATTAATAAATCAAACTCTATGAATGTCATTTTTTCAAAAAAAATAAAACTTTTTACTTTATTGGTTATCGTTCTGACATACAACACCCATGTCGTATATGGTCAGTTTAGCTTCGCCTCTGACAATGCCAGCGATGCGGCTTACGGTTCAGGCTTTGGCAGTGGTCAAAATGGCGGCAATGGTTTTAATGCCTGGTCAATAACGTATGGGAGCAACACGGGAAGTTTTATCGGCAATCCTGCCTTCGACGGAATGGGAACATCGGGCATTGGCACCCAAGCATTTGCATTTTACGCTACCGGCGGTTCCTATCTAAATGCTTCAAGAAGTTTTGAAACACTCCAATTCAATGATGTATTGTCGTTCTATTGGGCCATGAACTGGGATGCCAACAGTGGCAACAAAGGCTTTGATCTGAAAAGTGGCGGCACTACCGTATTTAATGTGAACAACGCCGGCAACCAAAACATATCAACCACCAATGGCATTGCAGATTCCGGATATGGCACTGACCCAATGCTTGTTACACTAAAACGGACCGGAAATAGCACCTACGAGTTCAGTATGACTTCACGCTCCGGGGGCGCCACCTACACAACGACCATCAATTCTGCATCGGCAATCAACAATATCGAGATTTATATAGGCGGGCAAAACGACGGATCGGGTCAGCGTAACATCTATTTCAACCATTTCAATATCACAAATGACGGTATTTTCAATATACCGACAGGGGCAGTAACTTATACCCGGGATCTGTCAGAAACTGGCGCGCTTTCCAAGACTGGTAGTGGCGATTTGGTACTGACAGGCAACAATACCTATACCGGCAGCACAACGATAAATAACGGTACCTTGGAACTTCTATCGGGCCTTCCCAATAGCGATGTTTCAATAGCGTCTTCTGCTATGCTGACTGTTTCGGACAGCGATATCATTTTAAAATCGCTTATCGTAGATGCTGGAGGAACAGCAACCGTTGGTCCTGGCAATGCCTTGACCATCAGCAACAACCTGACCGTTGACACCAATGGGAACTTAAGTTTGCAATCTACTTCCACGACCTACTCGAGTCTCATTGTCAATGGCACGGCAAGCGGAAACATACGCTACGACCGCCATGTCAACCAAAATGCATCCTCGGGAGGCAATGACCTTATTGCTTCGCCGGTAGGTGGCGAAACATTTGGTGCCTTTGCGGCAAACAATGCCAATCTTGTCCAAGACCCAAACAATGCCAACAGAAAATTGTTTGGACCTTTTGACAAAACGAGCAGTCAATTTCTTATATATGACACTTCGGTACACGGTAGCGTCGGGATACAGTCCGGGCTCGGTTACAGGGCAGCCACGACAGATAACGGCAACTTGACCTTTACAGGCACGGTAAACACCAATACTGTCAGCCAGAACATCAGCGTTTCCGGACCATCGTACCAACTTTGGAATTTGATAGGCAATCCGTACCCTTCTTATCTGTACGTTAAAGAAAATTTTGGAGTACATCCCGGATTTTTGTCTGAAAATGCTTCAGAACTCGACGCAAATTTTGTAGCCATTTACGGCTATGACGATGACGATTCTGACGGAAACATATATACCATCTGGAATCTGGCCAATACAAGTACAACATCGGTCATAACGCCCGGCCAAGGCTTTTTCGTAGCTTCAAAAAGTGGGGGCGGCACAATTTCCTTTACGCCAAATATGCGCAGCATTGGCAGTTCTGATGATTTTATCCTCGGAAGGACCTCATCGGAAAATAATGCCCACCTGAAGCTTCAGATCAATAATTCGAACCAACATTACGCAACTGATTTTTATTTTAATGATGCCTATACCTTCGGTCTCGACCCCGGCTATGATGCGGGCGTGTTTGGAGGAACGCCCCCTGCCTTTTCACTGTACTCACAATTGGTAGAGGACAATGGCAATGCTCCTATGGCGATACAAGCGCTGCCTTTTATGGCAATAGATGCCGAAACCGAAATCCCTTTGGGGGTCAAGGCAGTTGAAGGGCAACAAATTACGTTTAGGATTTCTGAAAACACATTGCCCGAAAGCACCAATGTATATCTTGAAGACCGTGAAGAACAAACTACCACCCTGCTCAATACTTCAGATTATATATTGGATGCCACCACGGCACTTTCCGGTTATGGAAGGTTTTACTTGAGATTTTCCGAAAGTACGCTTTCTAACCAAACAAATGTTTTGGATGCACTGTCAGTTTTTGTCACAAAAACACAAAACATTTTGACAGTCAAAGGTTTATTGTCAAAAGACACATTGCTAAATCTGTATGATCTGCAAGGTAGATTAATCCTCACCAAAACCTTGGCGTCGGGATCTGATGACAACAGGATAGATGTTTCCAGAATGGGCAGAGGCGTGTATGTGGTAATGCTCAACAACCGCACAAACACCAAAACCCAAAAGGTCATTTTACATTAATACAAGAAAAATCGACAAAAATGACCTTTAGTCTTTTAAAAATTAGTTATTTTTGAAATGATTTTTATATTTGCAGTATGAATAAAAATAGCCAACGCAACCAAATAACCCGTAAAGAGGCCATCAAACGCATGGGCAAATATGCTGCTCTTACCGCTGTAGGGACTTTTTTAATATTGAATCCTCAACAATCGCAGGCACAATCCGGACCGCCAGATCCGGGAGGAGATCCATTCAATTAAGCTCAAAATTATTTTGAAACCGGAATCAGGACCAGTATTTTCCAAACGACTTGGTAAATCCCATATTCTTTGGTTTCAGGATTCCAACAGTTATATTATCATATCAAATACTGTTCAGCAATTGCTGGACTGTTTTTTTTTGGCAAACGACAAAAGTGATTTTGTACAACGCGCCACAGAAGTAGTCAAAATTGACGAATCCCTTGCTGATGTTTACTATGATGAACTGAACGCCTTTTTGGATGATATCTCACTGAAAAACAACGATGTACACACCCATACTGAACCCAATATCATCCCAAAACCGAAAATAGAGCGGCATTATTGTTTTGGGAAATGTTCTTTTTCCATTAACTACTCATCGGAGCGTCTTATGGAACTTATCCATCCCAATTTATCCCATGCCCATAGCAACAACCTCCATGAGCCAAAAGCCGTATTTGATATTTTTGAAAGCGATGGCCTTCTCCATATGTTCAAAAATCAACATTACATTGGTTCATATGAAACCCATAAATTTCATTTTTTGCAGGGTAAATTTGCCATGGAGTTGCTAACCACCCTTTATGGCAACACAGAATCTGATTGGTTGGCAACATTTCACGCCACTACCGTGAGTAATGGCAAAGAGGCAATTATGCTCATCGGCGATTCCGGAAATGGCAAAAGCACATTTTCAGCACTCCTCATGGCTTCCGGATTGGACCTGTTGGCCGACGACCTTACTCCTATGCTTGCAGAAGATGGCCACTTGTACCGTTTTCCTTCGGCCATATCCATAAAGGAAGGCGCTTTTGATAGCATTGGTGAACACTTTGAAGGTTTTGCTGCTCTGGAAACCCATCAAAGCCAGTCAAAGCATATAAAAGTCAAGTACTTACCTCCAACCATTTCTTTTGAAAGCACAAAAAGAGATTTTGGTTGCCGAAAATTGGTTTTGGTAAAATATGACAAGGATACCAGTGGGTGCGAGATCAACCCTTGCGAACCTGAAAAAGCGCTACAGATCCTGATTCCCGATTCATGGATTTCTCCCAAAAAGGAACATTCCCAGACTTTTTTAAATTGGTTGGGTAATCTGGAATTTTATGAACTACATTATTCTGACAATGAAATCGCTGTCAAAAAAATGATGCGATTATTTGACGATAATCGTTAAGCTACACGTTTCTTTGGTTAATTTAGCAAAAATGAACCTGATTTGGCAGAAAAAACACAGACTTTGCAACAAACCCTTGGGCTCATAGCCGATATCTTGAACCCCTGTATTGCACCTAAACAACTGCACGAACGATTGGGAAACGGTACGGTTGATTGGGACCAAATGGTCATTGTCGGGAGCAAGCACCTCGTGCTGCCTGCACTGTATTGCAACTTGCAAAGAAAGTCGCTATTGGAGAGCCTCCCTCCTGAATTGGCTTCCTATTTGAAGATGCTCACAGACATCAACCGGGAGCGCAACCGAAGTTTACTCAACGAAGCCAGCCACATTTCGGCCCTGCTACAGCAACACAACATTGACCACGTTTTTATTAAAGGAATGGGAATGCTGGCTGGTGACAACTATTTGGATATGGGCGAACGGATGATAGGAGACATCGATATTTTGGTAGCACAAGAGCAATTGGACAAGGCGTTCGATATTTTAGAAGCAGACGGTTATAATCACTTCATCAAATTCAATTATGAAACCAGAAATTATAGGCACAAGCCAAGACAGATAAGTAACACAAAACTTGCAGGCGTAGAATTGCACGGAGCGCTTTTGAGACACAGATACCGAAACCTGATCGACGTTAAAGATGTCCTCGCAAAAAAAAACTCTGCAAACGGTATTGCCGTCCCATGTCCTGAACACCTCATCAAAAATACCATTTTTGCACAACAGATCAACGACAGGGGTACCTTTTTTGGATCACTCAACCTCAAAGGCACTTATGATGTAATCTGCACCAAACTCCATAAAAATGACTTACTGAAAGACGAACTGTCCAAAACGAAACATGGAAGCTGCTTTTTGGGGATTTCTTCTGTCTTTTTTAAGAATTTAAGTCCATCACAAAACACTTCTATATCCAATAGATATCGAAAATCCTACATGGCCAGGCTCAAGCATCAAAAATTATCAAGGGAAATATATAGGGCAAAATCAGTTTTTATCAATGTTTATGACCGCATTATGCTACTTCTGACCAATGAAAGTTACAGGGCACATATACTCAAACATAAGATTTTAAAAGAAAAAACATAAGTCAGTCTCAAAAAAAAAACCGCTCTATTTTTGTAAAGTAACTGTAATAGTCTATTTTTGGTTAAAGTTTATAAATATGAAGAAGGTAATAGTATTGCTGTTTATGTCAATGATGGGTTTCTTGGTAAATGCCCAAAACCCTGGAAATGATTGGCTTTTGAGTGTTGGTGTTAATACAACAGTGACTTTCGGAACTCGTAATCCGTTTGAAGACCTGAGCGACAATCTGGATCGGTTTGCCTTTAGGCACCCCCTTGCGGTTGGCATTGAAAGACGTTGGACAGAACATTTATACATTGAACAGGATTTCACATTGAACGGGTTCAAAGAAAACAAATTCATTGACAATGGTATTCCGAGTAGAGATCTCACTTATTTTTCTACTAATACAACCTTGAAGTATTATTTTGACGACCATCTATTTAGGAATACAGATTGGCTAAACCTATATGCCGGTGCCGGTGTGGGGATTTTCAATATCCACGAACTCAACACCTCCATCAATATCGTTCTTGGAACCATTGTTTGGGTTAGCGATACCGTAGGTATCCGTCTTGGCACGATGGGGAAATTTGCCCTTAACCACGGCGAAAGAAAATATGACAACAACCACTACCAGTTTATTTTACAAGGCGTATTTAAGCTCTAAACTGTTGGCAAACCATAAAAAAACCGCATTTCGGATTTCTGGAATGCGGTTTTTTTATTGGCCAAACAAAGGACCGTTCTTAAAAATACAATGCGAAGCCCGAAAGATCGACATTGCCTCCAGACAGGATAATGCCCACTTTTTTATCTTTGAGCCTTGCCTTTGACTTAATGACTGCGGCCAATGCTACAGCACTGGATGGTTCCACCACTATTTTCATCCGTTCGTATATGAATCGCATGGCATCCTTGATTTCCGGTTCTTCAACAGTGATAATGCTATCTACAAATTGCTGAATGATCGGAAAATTGACATTGCCCAAATGTGTGCGAAGCCCATCGGCGATTGTGTCGGTATTTTCATTGATTTCAATTTTTCCACTTATCAGGGAACGATAGGCGTCATCCACATTTTTGGGTTCGGCGCCCAAGACCTTACAATTGTTCCCAAAAAAATGTGTTGCCAAGGCCGTACCCGCCAAAAGCCCACCACCGCCTACAGGAGCAACGATATATTGAAGATCCGGAAAATCTTCCAAAAGCTCCATAGCTGCCGTGGCATTGCCCAGTATAACGTCAATATCGTCTGATGGATGTATGAATGTTGCCCCTGTTTTGTCAATGACCTGCTGGGTAGTGGTTTCTCTATCCTCAATTGCCGACCCGCAAAAAACTACCCGTCCACCATAACCTTTTACCGCTTCAACCTTAACCTTTGGAGCATTATGGGGCATCACTATGTGGGCAATGACACCAAGGTTTCTGGCAGCCAAAGCAAGCGCCTGCGCAAAATTGCCCGATGAATGTGTCACAACACCATTGTTTTTCGGGCGGTCACTTAACTGCATGATGGCATTGGTAGCGCCTCGCATTTTAAAAGCGCCCATTTTCTGGAAATTCTCACATTTGAATACAATTTCTGCGTCACAAAGTGCATTGACAGCCCTCGATGCTATAACGGGGGTCCGATGTACAAACGGTGCAATCCGAGAATGGGCTTTAAGTAAAAGGTCTCTGTCCATAGAAGTCATTGTTTAAGGTTTAAGTGGTACAAACTCCCAACTCTAAACCCATATATCGTAAATAATAAACCGTAAATATATCATTTATCGTTAATCTTAAATCCACAACTCCTTTATAGATACTCTATGGATACTCTATGAAAGTCCTATGAAATCACATTGAAGTGAAACCCCTCTAAAAACAGTATTGGAACAAAATCCAAAATTCCGAATTCCAAGGCTGATAGTACTGAACACGAACCGCCCATACACTTTATTTCATTATCTGCCTGTTTCATTGCCACAATTAATATCCCGCAAAATTAAAGTTGAGCATCTGCTTGGTTTTGTCATAAATTATGGGAAACCGTGCTTTGAATTCTTTTGGCGTTTCAATGAACGTCTCGATAATGACCGCTACAAATTCATACTGATTGGTATAAGCGTAATTCCTAAAATACTCGGAATCGATAAGAGATTTTCTCAAACTTTCTTCATGCGCCAACAAGTCGGTCAACTCTTTAACCGAATCTGAAAAAATGGTAGAGCTCACATCTCTTTCTTTAATGCTATTGAGATGAATGGCATGGGCAAACTCATGGATTCCGAGATTGACGCCATCGGAATTGTCTTCAAATCCTTCCATAAAATCTTTCCACGACAAAACCATGGCCTGTAACTTGGGGTTGAACTCGCCCTTGTGATAGTGTTCATTGGTTTTCGAGAAAAATGCTTCAGGATAAAGAAAAATCTTTTGTATCAAACCTATATAAAAATCCCTGAACCCAAAAGTGAGCATAACCGCTGTGGCTGCTACCATAATCTTCATTTCTTCCGTAATCTCAAGACCTCCACGACCTATAAAGTCTTTGTCCTTGATAAAAGAGTTTACCCGATCTTCAAAATAGGCCTTGTGCTTGTCCGATAATTTCCTATAAAAAACAAACCGCTTTTTCAATATTTGTCTTTGCGAATCACTCAATTTTGTCAAAAAGAAAGGATTATACACATAAAATGGCCGTTTGTGGCGCAAAATGTATCCCATTTCCACCATCCTTACGGCATAATATACGATCACACAAAAAAGTATCGCCACAAAAGCCCAAATGATAAGGTTGGCTCCCTCAAGCTCACCAGCTTTAAAAATTGCAATCGCTATCATCGATTTATGGATTTTGGCATTAAACTCTTGAGGGAAAATGGACTATTGGAAAACTAAAGATACAAAAGAAATTGGAAATCCAACATAGAGCCTTAATTTTAAAACCGTTAAGACTTCGATCAGAAACATGCAAGCAAAAAAACGCTCAAGCAAGCTTGGCAGAACCTCGGGATTGGATTTCCCAAAGCGTTCCGCTTTGAAAATGGTTTGAACAAAAAAACGCTCAAGCAAGCTTGGCGTTTTTTCTTATCAAACCATTTATTCGTGACCACGGAGGGATTCAAACCCCCGACCGCTGGAGCCGAAATCCAGTGCTCTATTCAGCTGAGCTACGTGGCCAAAAAACCCTGTATGCACAGGAATTTCTATTTTTAAGCCAATTTGGCTTTTACTATCGTCGAAATGGTCTTGCCATCGGCCTGACCTGCCAATTGCTGGTTGACAATGCCCATAACCTTGCCCATGTCTTTCATACCTTGAGCGCCTACCTTTGCAATGGTTTCGGACACTACTTTTTCAATTTCGGCCTCGCTCAATTGGGCGGGCAAAAACTGGCTGATGATTTCTGCTTGCACAAGTTCAGGACCGGCCAAATCTTGTCGGTTCTGTTCCGAAAAAATGGCGGCACTGTCCTTGCGTTGCTTGACCAATTTGGAAAGAATCTTGATTTCCTGTTCTTGTGTCAAACTTTCTTTGGATCCGGTTTCTGTTTGCGCCAACAAAATTTCGGACTTTACCGCACGCAATGCAGCCAAAGCCTCTTGGTTTTTTTCTTTCATGGCATCTTTCATGGCCGCCATGATCTTTTCTTGCAAACTCATGTTCTCTTTTCAAATAAATGAAATGCAAAATTAAGGTAAAATTTGAGAAGTATAAAATGTTATACGCATCAACTTTGACATTCGACAAAAAAAAAACCCGAAAAGCATTGTCGCTCTTCGGGTCTCGTACAGAACTATTTTGCACAAAGATTTATATCCCTATTTTAATCTACATTGTCGTGCAAAAACGAATTGTTGCTCCTCAATTGGACTTCATCGTTATCGTCAGTGCCAATGGACATTCTCGAAGCCTTGGTCTCGGTTGAGTGTTGGGTGTCATCGAGATTGACTCCTTGCCTTTTATAGGCCGGTATACGCTCAAACTCATCTACTTTGGCATTGCTGAACTTATGGTTAAATTCCTTGAGCTTGCGTCGGCGTTCGTCGGCGCGTTCTTTGATAAATTCAGAAATCGGACTGTTCAAAGGGTCTTCTTCTTCTGTATCAGCGACATGTGTGTGCTTGGGTTCTAAAACCTTTTTTTCAAAGACAACTTCTTGATCTTCAATCTCTATGGTCTTGGTCTTGGTGCTGTTGTTCATTGAAGATTCAAAAGCGACACAATCGTCAAGTGCATAACGGATTTCTCCCGATTCTCCTGCTTCGGTAACAGGAATGATTTCTATATGATCTTTGACGTTCAAATCTTTTACATCGTCATCCAATGAAAAAAGTATATGGGTCTCATCTTCTGCTTTGATGTCTTTTTGGTTTTCGGACAATGGCAAATCAAAAGTCAATGTAATCTGTTCTTCTTCTTCAAAAATGACAGGCGCCTTTTCTTGAATGGTTTGTACTGGCGTGATGATAAAATCGTCTTCATCGACCGTATCCAATACTTCTTCATAAATAACGCTCAAGTTTCTGATGAACTCCGAAGTTGGGATCAGATCTGATTGTACTGTGCTGTCTTGTATTTCTTCCGGCAAATCATCTTCAAAAAGGGTGTGTTTCACCACGATTTCTTTTTCTTCCACTTTTTCCAAAACAATGTCCGGCGTGATGATGGCGGGTTCACGCTCCTTGACTTTCACGTCGTTATTTTGGTCGTCTTCAAGTGCATGGATTACTTTCTTGGTTTCGGTATTGGATATTTCGTCCTGTTGGTCGATATCAAACCCGGTAGCGATGATGGTCACTGAAATGGATTCTTGGAGCGATTCGTCTTCACCCACACCCATTATGATGTTTGCGCCATGGCCTGCTTCGTTTTGGATGTGGTCATTGATTTCACCTATTTCGTCAATCGTGATTTCTTGAGAGCCAGAAACGATAAGCAGCAATACGTTTTTGGCACCGGTAATCTTGTTATCGTTCAGCAAAGGCGAATCGAGGGCTTTCATGATAGCTTCTTGAGCTCTGGTCTTTCCTGAAGCTGTAGCCGATCCCATAATAGCGGTACCACTGTTGCTCAAAACGGTCTTGGCGTCGCGCAAGTCGATGTTTTGTGTATAGTGGTGCGTGATGACCTCTGCAATACCTCTTGAGGCCGTAGATAGGACTTCATCGGCTTTGGAAAAACCTGCCTTGAAGCCAAGGTTGCCATATACTTCACGGAGCTTGTTGTTGTTGATGACGACCAACGAATCTACATGGGCGCGCAAAGTTTCGATTCCTTTTTGTGCCTGTTCGTTACGCAATTTTCCTTCAAATTGAAATGGCATGGTTACGATTCCTACGGTAAGGATATCTAGTTCCTTTGCCATTTTGGCGATGATGGGCGCAGCTCCTGTTCCGGTACCCCCGCCCATACCTGCCGTGATGAACACCATTTTTGTATTTGTATCAAGCATCCGTCGGATTTCTTCAAGGCTTTCTATGGCTGCCTGTTGGCCAACATCGGGGTTGGCACCTGCCCCAAGTCCTTCGGTTAAGTTCACGCCGAGCTGTATCTTGTTTGGCACACCGCTGTTTTGGAGCGCCTGTGCATCGGTGTTGCAGATCACAAAATCTACACCTTTGATTCCTTGCTGAAACATGTAATTGATAGCATTGCTACCTCCACCACCTACGCCAATGACTTTGATGACGTTGGATTGGTTTTTGGGCATATCAAATAGGATGTTCCCGATTTCATTTTTGCTGCTCATACTATTTAGGGTTTTTTACTGGATTACAATTAATATTTTATGCTGTTATTTTAATTCTTATTCTGCATTGTCCAAAAAATCTTTGACCCGCTCGGTAAGCTTGTCCAGAAAGGATCTGCGTTCTTTTTTGGGTTCACGCACATCTACTATCGGCCCATCTGCTTTGGTTTGTTGTGGTTCGATAGTTTCGGTTGCGGTGATTTTGGCCTCTTCGGCATCATTTTCTCGTCGTTTCCTTTCTTGTCGCTTTAGGCCGTCCATTACCAATCCCACAGCTGTAGCATACAGTGGGCTTGCCACTTCTTTGTCGCTATTGCCAGCAATGTGCTCATTGGGATAGCCTAATCTGGCATCCATACCAGTAGTATATTCCACTAACTGTTTCAAGTGTTTCAACTGCGCTCCTCCTCCGGTAAGGACTATGCCCGCGATCAATTTTTTCTTTTGCTCTTCGTGACCGTAATTCTTGATTTCGAGATAGACCTGCTCGATGATTTCGGTAACACGTGCATTGATAATTTTTGATAGGTTTTTTAAGGTAATTTCTTTGGGTTCACGTCCTCTCAATCCCGGAATGGACACGATTTCGTTATCTTTGTTTTCTCCTGGCCATGCAGAGCCAAATTTTATTTTTAAAAGTTCGGCTTGTTTTTCAATGATGGAACAGCCTTCTTTGATGTCTTCGGTGATGACATTGCCTCCAAAGGGAATCACGGCGGTATGTCGGATGATACCGTCTTTGAACACGGCCAAATCGGTCGTGCCGCCACCTATATCGATCAGGGCAACCCCTGCTTCTTTTTCTTCCTGGCTCAAAACGGCATTTGCGGACGCCAAAGGTTCCAAAGTAATGTTTTCGAGTTCCAGTCCAGAGCTTTTTACGCATCGGCCAATATTCCTGATTGAAGATACTTGTCCGACGACCACATGGAAATTGGCTTCCAATCGGCCACCATACATCCCGATGGGTTCTTTGATTTCGCCCTGCCCGTCCACCTTGAACTCTTGTGGCAATACGTGGATGATCTCCTCGCCCGGCAGCATCACAAGCTTGTGCACCTGATTGATCAGACGATCTATGTCATCTTCATCAATGACCATCTCGGGGTTTGGCCTTGTAATATAGTCACTGTGCTGAAGGCTCCTGATGTGCTGGCCGGCAATTCCAACGGTTACTTCTACTATCTTCTCGTCGCTCTCGGCTTCGGCTTGTTGTACCGCTTGTTGTATAGATTGAATGGTCTGTGTAATGTTGTTGACCACGCCCCTGTGGACGCCCAAACTCTTGGCTTTACCGAGACCCAAAATCTCGACTTTACCATACTCGTTCTTACGTCCGATCATGGCTACGATCTTGGTGGTCCCAATGTCCAATCCAACTGAAATCTTATTGTTTTCCATCGTTTACTTTTTAGTGCAAATGACCTGTTTGTCAAACCTTAAATTTACCACACTGTATTTTTTGAGCATGCTATCCTTAATTGCCTTTTGGTAAAAGGCTTTTAGATTGTTGATTTTTTTGTCCAACTTTTTAATGGTGCCAAGCTGTACCACAAAATCCTCGTTCCGCATTTTAAAATCCAAACTTCCATCTTCATTCTGGTGTATGCCGACAACGTTTTTGGATAAAAAATCATCTTCTCTTACTTTGCTTGCCACAACCGCTATGTTATGGAGGTCGTTTTTCTCCACATATCCCGTCACAAGTGGCACCCTTGCCGTGTAATTTGTTGACAATGGCATATAAGCCCCATCACTGTCGACGTAATAGGACGCATTGGTACTTACTCTTGCTATCGGTTTTCTTTGTCTGATCTCGGCATTCAATTGCCCATCAACGCTGATGTACACTTGCGCTTCCTTGATCATGGGGCTGGAATTTAGAGCGGATTCCAGACCGTTCAAATCTATAATTTCTTTAGGCTTATCCGCAATGTTTCCTTGATTTACTATTAACAATTTACTAACAGCCTCGTGGGAAACAAAAAGGTTTTCTTCGCCCAAAAAACTGATGTTCGGATCGCCTATAATCCGATTTGAGTTTCGTAAGGACGAAAATGCAAAAAGGAAGGCTACCAGAAACAGCAACAACCCTATTTTGATATGCTTATAATACTTTCTCATCTTCCAAGGCGTGTCTGATGTGTTTTACTTCTTCTCCAATATCTCCTGCGCCTATGGTCAAAATTATGGGCGCGGCCGATTGTTTTATTGCGGTTATCAATTCTGGTTTTTGGACCAACTTTTTGTTTGGGTTACTGATTTTCCCAAGCAACCATTCAGAGGTAATCCCTTCAATAGGAAGTTCCCTTGCCGGATAGATATCCAATAGTATCACCTCATCGAACCGGGAAAGGCTTTTGGCAAAATCATCGGCAAAATCGCGGGTGCGGCTGAACAAATGAGGCTGGAAAACAGCCAGAACCTTCTTTCCGGGATACATCTCGCGCACCGCTTGATAGACGGCATTGATTTCTTCCGGGTGGTGTGCATAATCATCAATAAACACCAGGCGGTCTGTCTTTATCTGATAAGTGAACCTTCTTTTGACTCCCCTGTAAGATGCCAATGCTTTGGCGAGCTGTTGGTGAGGGACACCATATTCCACAGACATCGCCAAGGCAATTAAAGCATTCGACAGGTTGTGTCTTCCAGGTAGGTTAAATTTGAAATTTTCGAGCAGCCGTGTAGGTGTCTTAACGTCAAAAACATAGCTGCCATTTGATATTTTTAAATTTTGAACCGAATAGTCGGAACTGTCTTCGATACCAAAGGTGATGCCCTTGAGCGGCAATCCATTTTTGATAAACAGTTTTCCGTTGGTCTTTAATTTTTTTGAAAATTCAACAAAAGAACTTCTTAAGGCATCGGCTTCTCCATAGATGTCAAGATGGTCGGCATCCATTGAGGTAATACATGCCATATCTGGCGAAAGTGTAAGAAACGAGCGGTCAAACTCGTCTGCCTCGACCACAGTGACTTTAGTGCCTTTGAGGATAAAATTAGAATTGTAGTTTTCGCTAATACCGCCCAAAAACGCTGTCACTTCCACACCACATTCGCTTAACAGATGCCCAAGGATGCTGGTTGTGGTAGTCTTGCCATGCGTTCCTGCCACTGCAAAACAGAACGTATCCTTGGTAATCTCTCCCAGCACGGCCGATCGTTTGAGTACTCTAAAATCGTTGTTCCTGAAATATGCCAATTCTTTGTGGTCGTTTGGAATGGCGGGCGTATAGACCACCAAGGTTGTATCGCTGTCCAAAAACTGTGTCTCTATACGCTTTATGTCATCTTTGAAATGGACTTTTACGCCCAAGGCTTCCAAAGCCTCGGTAATATCGGTCCTGGTCTTGTCATATCCGGCCACTGTTTTTCCATTGGCAACAAAATACCGAGCCAAGGCGCTCATACCAATGCCGCCTATACCAATAAAATAGACATTATGTACTTGACCAAGATTCATGACAGTTTTAATAATTTTTCAACTTCATCGGCAATATCTCTTGTTGCATTGACAAGCTGCAGTTGCTTAATGTTTTTTCCCAATTGCGCCTGCTTTTCGGGCGCTGCAACCAATTGCGAAAAGCGATTCTCAAAATCGACTTCCAAATCGGATTCCTTGATAAGCAATGCCGCATCTCTGTCTGCGATGGCCAGGGCATTTTTGGTTTGGTGGTCTTCCGCTACATTGGGTGACGGGATGAACACCACGGGCTTTCCGACAACACAAAGCTCTGACACTGAACTGGCGCCGGCCCTTGAAATGATAAAATCTGCAGCGGCATATGCCAAATCCATTTCATTAATGAAAGCATGTACCTGTACATTTTCCTGATGGTTGTATATCTTGTACTGATTGTAATACAGTTTTCCGCATTGCCAAATAAGCTGCACATTTTGGGTGTCAAAAAAATCGAGTTCCTTTTCCACCAGCTCATTGATACGTTTAGAACCCAGGCTACCACCCAAAACCAGCAAGGTGTATTTTCCCGTCTTTTGGTTGAACGCAGCTTTGCCTTCGGCGGTTTTATTGCCTATTTCCAACAAATCCCTACGTATGGGGTTGCCGGTTTTAATCAATTTTTCCTTTGGAAAGAACCGCTCCAATCCATCATAGGCTACACATATTTTATTTACCTTTTTTCCAAGAATCCTGTTGGTAACCCCTGGATAGGAATTCTGTTCTTGGATAAGGCTTGGAATACCTTTTGAAGCTGCCACGTTAAGCAAAGGACCGCTGGCAAAACCGCCGGTGCCAATGGCAACATCTGGCTTGAACTTTCTCACGATACGCCTTGACTTAAACAGGCTGCTCATCAATTTAAACGGAAAGGACAGGTTTCTTAAAGTGAACTTTCTTTGTATACCCGAGATCCATAGTCCTTGTATTTTGTAGCCTGCCTGTGGGACTTTTTCCATTTCCATACGTCCCAAAGCACCCACAAACAAAAACTCTGCATCCGGAAAACGGCGCTTCAATTCGTTGGCGATGGCTATGGCCGGATAGATGTGGCCTCCGGTACCACCACCGGAAAGAATTATTTTATATGTTTTTTTGCTTGACACCAATTTTTAAATTTCAAATTCCAAAAAACAGATTTATTTTTGATACAATACGGGTTTGGCACGCTACGCCCAATAATTCAAATCGTCTCACTTAAAATCTCGAGCGGATTTTCCTCATCAGAATTGCCCAGAACCTTTATTCCTTCACGTTGCGAACTTACGCTCAAAATGATACCCAATGCCAAACAGGTCATCCATATGGAAGTCCCGCCACTGCTTATCAACGGGAGCGTTTGCCCTGTTACCGGAAAAAGTTCCACTGCCACGGCCATATTGATGAACGCCTGAAACACGATGGGCATACCGACACCCAACACTAACAATTTTCCAAAAACGGTATCCGATTTCTGCGAAATGATTATGATGCGGAACAGCAGCCAACAGTACATAACCAGCAAAAACAATCCGCCCAGCAGTCCATATTCTTCAACAATAATGGCAAAAATGAAGTCGGACGATGATTGTGGCAAAAAGTTTTTCTGGATGCTTTTTCCCGGACCAAGACCAAAAATATCGCCCGATGCTATGGCTATCTTGGCTTTTTTTATCTGATAATCGGCTTCGGTATCTTCACCATTAGCATAATTCAACAGCCTGTTTTCCCAGGTCTGGATACGGTTTGGCATCAAATCCGGAAAGGCTTTTGCCACCAAAACGAACATGGTTAGCGCCAACAAGCCTGTGCCAATGATGATGGCCAAGTATTTAACAGGATAGCCACCAATGAATGCCAAAATCATTACCATGGCAAATATGATAGCTGTGGTTGAGAAATTTGCGGGCAATATCATAATCAGCACCATAAATACCGGTATCCACAGTGGCAAGATGGTTTCTTTGAACGTGATGTCCTTGTCCTTAATTTTTGAAAGGTACCTAGCAACATATACCATTATGACCACTGAAGCCAGTGTGGATGTCTGAAACGACATACCAACAAAAGGAATTTGAATCCATCGGCTGGCGTTGGCTCCTTCTATGGTTGTACCCTGTAACATGGTTAAAAGCAACAGCACTAAAACAACAGGAATCATTACCATCGAAAGCCCCCTGAAATATCGATACGGAATGCGGTGAACTCCATAAATAATCAAAAACCCAAAGATCAGGTGCATGAAATGCCTCACAAAAAACATAAAAGTACTACCGGATCCACTGTTGTAAGCTAAATTACTAGCAGCGCTGTACACAGGGAGAAACGAGAAAATGGCCAATAGTGCCACTATTGCCCAAATCAATCTATCGCCTTTTAAATTTTTGAAAACATTTTCCATACTATGCCCATCAATAGGTTAGTCCCATTTTAGCGTTATTTATAAATTCCTGACAGCGTCTTTAAACTGCCGTCCACGGTCTTCATAATTTTCAAAAAGGTCAAAACTGGCACATGCCGGTGACAATAGTACGGTGTCGCCTGCTTCGGCAATCTTGTATGCTATTTTAACCGCCTCACTCATAAACTGTGTTTCCACAATCACGTCCACCATATTGCCAAAAGTGTCAAACAACTTTTGGTTATCGACACCCAAGCAAATGATAGCCTTTACTTTTTCGTTTACAAAGGGAAACAATTCTGTATAATCATTGCCTTTGTCCTGGCCGCCAACTATCCAGACTGTTGGGGTTTCCATGCTTTCCAAAGCATAGTAGGTGGCATTTACGTTGGTTGCCTTCGAATCGTTTATGTATTGTACTTTATTGATTTTCAGTACATTTTCCAAGCGATGTTCCACCCCTTGGAAATTTTCGAGGCTTTCGCGAATGGTCTGCTTTCTGATTTTCAACAAATGTGCTACCGTAGCGGCCGCCATTTGGTTCTTAATATTGTGCTTTCCTTCTAATGCTAAATTTGCTGTTGGCATGATTATTTGGTTATTATCTATTGTTATTTTTATGTTTTCATTATCTAAATACGCACCATTTTCAATAGTTTTCACCAATGAAAACGGCAGTAATCGGGATTGGATTTGATGGCTTTTGAGCCATTGGCCGATAACTTCATCATCGGCATCATAAATCAGGTAATCGGCCTTGGTCTGGTTCATCGCCAGCCTGAATTTTGAATCGATATATTTTTCAAATTTGTAATCATATCTGTCCAAATGATCGGGCGTGATGTTCAATAGTACGGCGATGTGAGGCTTGAAATCCACAATGTCATCTAACTGAAAACTACTGATTTCAAGTACGTAATTTGGATAATCGTGTTCTAAAACCTGCTGTGCGAAGCTCTTGCCGATGTTTCCGGACAGCCCAACTTCCAATTCATGTTTCAGTATATGGTAAGTGAGGCTCGCCGTAGTGGTCTTGCCATTGCTCCCGGTTATGCCGATGATTGTGGCATTGGTAAATTTTGAAGCAAATTCAATTTCCGAAACCACCAAAATCCCTTTCTCCCTAATTTTCTTTACTATTGCCGCTTTATCGGGGATACCAGGGCTTTTCATCACGATGTCAGCATTCAGGATTTTTGGTTCCGTGTGCTGCCCGTATTCAAATTCAATCCCATGATGTATAAGAACGTTTCTATAATTTTCTTTTATGGTGCCTTGGTCAGAAACAAAAACCTCAAAGCCTTTGGCCTTTCCCAAAAGCGCTGTTCCAATGCCGCTCTCGCCACCGCCCAATACCACTAACCTCCCATTCTCTTCAATAAAAAGTTTTTTGCCATCGTTACCATTTTCCGCTTCCATAATCTTTCAATCAGTTTCTCTTCTCTTTTGGCAATAGCCCAAGAGATGGATTTTATCTAATTTTCAATGTCACAATCGATACAATGGCCAATAAAATCCCTATAATCCAAAAGCGCGTGACAATCTTGCTTTCGTGATATCCGGATTTTTGATAGTGGTGGTGCAACGGTGACATCTTGAAAATGCGCCTGCCCTCTCCATATTTCTTTTTGGTATATTTGAACCAGCTCACCTGCATGACCACGGATAAGTTTTCTGCCAAAAAAATTCCGCACAGCACAGGTATCAGCCATTCCTTTCTCACGGCGATGGCGATGACGGCGATAATTCCTCCAATGGTCAAACTTCCGGTATCACCCATAAACACCTGTGCCGGATAGGCATTATACCAAAGAAACCCAATGAGCGCCCCTACAAATGCCGTAATGTAAATCGTAATTTCCTCAACCCTTGGTATGTACATGATATTGAGATAATCCGAAAAAATGATATTACCTGACACCCAAGCAAAAATGCCCAAGGTCAGTGCTATAATTGCCGATGACCCTGCGGCCAGGCCATCGATGCCATCGGTCAGGTTGGCTCCATTGGACACGGCGGTTATAATGAAAATACTGACCAAAATGAACACTACCCATGCATATTTCTTTAGTTCAGGGCTTATCCAAGTAATCAGTTCGGCATAGTCAAATTCGTTTTCTTTGACAAATGGGATGGTGGTTTTGGTCGATTTTACTTCGTAGCTATATTGTTTTTGGGATGACCCGTCAGTCACGACCACTTCTTGTTGGGTTTGGGGCAATTCTTGCCGTACTGTAACCTTGGGATGAAAATAGAGCGTTAGGCCGACAATGAGTCCAAGGCCTATCTGTCCCATGACCTTGAATCTTCCCTTAAGCCCTTCTTTGTCTTTCTTGAATTTCTTGATGTAATCATCGATAAAACCGATGGTTCCCATCCACAGAGTGGTCACAATCAATAGGATGATGTAGATATTGTCCAGTTTTGCAAATAACAATACAGGTATCAGGGTGGCAAGGATAATGATGACACCTCCCATTGTCGGTGTTCCTGCCTTTTCTACCTGGCCTTCCAATCCCAAATCGCGGATGGTCTCGCCCACTTGTTGCCTCGTCAAAAAACGGATGATGCGTTTTCCATAGATGGTAGAGATGAGCAATGACAAAAGAATGGCCGAAGCTGCCCTGAACGATATGTACTGAAACAGTCCGGCGCCCGGTATTTGGTAATGTTTTTCCAAATATTCAAAAAGATAATACAACATCCTTTGTCAGATTTATTTTTCCAATGCTTTTAACAATTCTTGAACTATTTTATAATCATCAAAATCTGTACGAACGCCCATGATTTCCTGATAGGTTTCATGGCCCTTCCCCGCGATGAGGATGATATCGTTGGCTTCTGCCATCTGACAAGCCGTTTTTATTGCCTGTCTCCTATCCACTATGGAAACTGTTCTTTTAAAATTTTGCGGTTCAACGCCTTTTTCCATTGCTTCGATAATGGACTCCGGCACTTCGCTACGGGGGTTGTCGCTTGTAAAAATGACCTTATTGCTCAATGCCGATGCGATATGTCCCATTTTTGGGCGTTTGGTCTTGTCCCGATCACCACCGCAACCCACCACGGTTATCAATGCTTCATTTTTAGTACGGATGCTATTGATGGTTTCCAATACATTCTGCAAGGCATCGGGGGTATGTGCATAGTCCACAATGGCGGTAATCTTGCCATCAGAGACGAAATACTGAAACCGACCGCTCACGCTTTCGAGCTGGCTTACCAACCGAAGGTTTTCAGCACTTTCAAGCCCGAGCAGTTCGGCTGCGGCATAAATAGCCAACAGGTTATAGGCGTTGAAGTTGCCAATTAACCGAGTCCAGACTTCATGATCATTGATTTTCAGCAATAGTCCCCCCAGTTGATTTTCCAAAATCTGCGCCCTATAATCGGCATAGGTCTTCAATGCATACGTAAATTTTCGCGCTTTGGTATTTTGCAACATGACCAGTCCGTTCTTGTCATCGATGTTTACAAGAGCGAACGCATCTTTGGGCAAGCGGTCAAAAAAAGATTTTTTCACATCCCGATATTCGGCAAAGGAGTTATGGTAATCCAGATGGTCGTGCGATAGATTTGTGAAAATACCGACCTCAAATTTCAGGCCTTCTGTCCTATACTGATGAATGCCGTGCGAACTGACTTCCATAAAACAAAATTCAACGCCTTGATCATTCATCAATTTAAGGTATTTGTTGATGGTCAACGAATCTGGCGTAGTGTGGGTGGCCTTAAACTCTTGGTCGTCAACCATAATTTTTACAGTGGACAGCAACCCAACCTTATACCCGGCTTTTTTGAAAAGTTGATAAAGCAGTGTCGCCACGGTGGTTTTTCCGTTAGTACCGGTAACACCTACCAATTTTAAATTTGAAGAGGGATTGTCATAATAATTGGAAGCCATGAACGCCAATGCTTTGCCAGCGTTATCAACTTCAACGTAAGTGACTCCGTTTTTTAAATCTTCCGGAAGTGACTCACAAACTATTGCCACTGCACCACTTTCTATAGCGATATCTATAAATTGGTGCCCATCCGAAAGCGATCCTTTTATGGCCACAAAGACATCACCTACCGAAACCTTTCTGGAATCAAAATTAACGGCATTGACCTGCACATTTGTACTGCCAACAACAGCATTGATGGCTACTCTGTACAATATGTCTTTTAGTTCTGTCATTATATATTAAGGACAACCGTTTGGTTCTGTCCGATTTTTGTTCCTTTTTCAATGGATTGTCCTTTTACAATCCCAACACCATCCAGTTTAACCTGCAGTCCCATGTTTTCCAATAGCGATACTGCATCCATGGCGGGCATTCCCGTAACATCCGGCATGATGGTTTTATAGGTTTGGGCGAGGCCGTAATAAGTTTCAAAACTCTTTTCGGCATCAGCGTTTATAACTTTGAGCGATTCAACTTCATCGGTTATGGGCGTATCGGTATAAATTTTATGAGCAATTTTCTTGAACACAGGCCCGGACACATCGGCACCGTAATAACCGACACTTTTATCGGGCTCGTGGATTACCACGATGCAGGAGTATTTGGGATTGTCAGCAGGAAAATACCCAGCAAACGAGGAGATATAACTCAATTTGTCTTTTTTGGCATAGTCCTTTTGACATGTACCCGTTTTTCCAGCCATTGAAAAATTTGGAGAGTATAGCCTATGCCCTGTCCCTCCTTTGTTTTCTACCACATTTTTAAGCAATTGCCTCACTTTGTCCGCGGTTTCCTTTGAACAGATTTGCGGATTGATAATTTCTTTTTGGAATGGCACAATGGTTTTATCAAACTCCCTCACTTCCCTCAAAAATTGAGGTTTTACCATTTCGCCGCCATTGGCAATGGCATTGTAAAAGGTCAAGGTTTGCAAGGGCGTAAGCGAAACGCCATAACCATAGGCCATCCATTGCAAGGCAATACCGCTCCATCTCTGTTTATTGTTTGGATGCGGAATGATTGGCGCTGGCTCACCGATGATAGGCAAATCGAGCTTATCATTGAGGTTCATGGCGTAAAGGCGTTCTACAAATTTTTTAGGCTGTTTACCGTAGGCTTTATCTATTGCAGCGACGATTCCCGTATTTGAAGACACTTCGAACGCCTTTGAAATCGATATCTTGCCATAGCCGCCCTGTCTGGAATCTCTTACTTTTTTTCCATAAAAAGTGAGTACCCCACCGTTGGTATCGACTACATCTGTCGTATCTATCACTTTGTCTTCGAGAGCGGCTGTCAAAGCCATTAGTTTGAACGTTGACCCCGGTTCGTGCGATTCGCCAACGGCATAGTTGAGCCTTTCGTAATAATGACCATTAGCGTTTCTGCCCAAATTAGAAATCGCTTTAATCTCTCCTGTTTTGGTCTCCATAACAACGACGCAACCGTGATCTGCTTTATATTTTTCCAATTGTTCCAAAAGCGCATGGTGTGCAATATCCTGTATGTTGACATCCAATGTGGTATAAACATCGTAGCCGTCTTTGGGCTCAACTTCATTATAATCGGCAATTGGTTTCCATTGTCCTTGTCCGATTTTTTGTTTCAAACGGTGGCCATCAACACCTCGCAAATATTTAACACCAAATGCACCATCAATGCCGGCCCTTGTCACATTGCCGTCTTCATCGATGCGCTCGTAGCCAATGGAACGCTGTGCGATACCGCCCATCGGATGTTCCCTCTTGGTGGTCTGCTCCACGATAAGCCCGCCCTTGTAAGCACCGAGATTGAGCATGGGAAAATTTATGATCCGTACATAATCGGTATAGTTGATGTTGCGGGCAATCAAATAGTACCTGTTTTTGTTGGCACGTGCCTTTCTCAATTCATTTTGATGGTACGACGATGGTTTCCCGCTGTATTTTGAAAGGGAATCGCTCAAGGGTTTCAGGTAAAGTTCAAAAGTCTTTTGCAAAGGGGTAACGGCGTCAAAACGGATATCGTACTTGGGTATGGAGGTCGCCAATAAGCTACCATCCGAAGCATACACGTTGCCACGGTTTGCCGGGATGACCACATTTTTGACAGTTCCCTTTTCGACCAGGTCCCGATACTTATCACCATCTACAAACTGGATGACCACAAGTTTGTACACGACAAGAATGGCAAAGACAAACATGCATCCTGCCACAAAGTACAATCGGTTCAATATGCTTTTTTCGGTTACTGCCAATGCTGTCTTTTTAATCTCTTGATGATTTGACCTTTATTTTCTGCGGTGGGTTTTCGGAAATGTATATGTCCTTTACCGCCATTTTTTCAACAATCCCGGATTCCATCTTGAGTCGCATCAATTTTGAACGACCGTCCACAAAGGCCGAACGCCACTCCTTGACCTCATTGTTGAGCCTTGCAATTTCATAGACTTTTCTGTCCACACTGTGCGAGCTCGCTATCATAATGATAGCCAAGAGGGAAATGAAAAGGATAATTCTCCAATTTCTGAAAGAATCATCGCTTATCAGGAACTTTCCTTTGAGTATGCTGTATATGCTTTGTTTCATTTTTTTCCGGGCATCTTCAAAAAAGGAAGACCCATATCGTTTTTTATATTTTCTCGGCAACCCGCAATTTTGCGCTCCTTGCCCTATTGTTCTGTTTTATTTCGTTCTGTGTAGGAACTATCAAACTACCCACTTTTTGTAGCGGCACTTCAAAATTGCCAAACACATCGCGCTCCGGCTCGCCATCGAACATCCCGTTCCTGATAAATCGTTTTACCAACCGGTCTTCCAATGAATGGTAAGAAATGAAACTCATCCTCCCACCCTTTTTAAGGATCTCGGGCGTTTGTATTAAAAGTTCTTTCAGGGCTTCAATTTCCTGATTGACTTCTATGCGGATGGCTTGATATATCTGCGCCAAGACTTTGTTTTCGTTTTTGTGTTTCACAAATTTTTTCAACACCTCTTTGAGCTGCTCGCTCGATTTTATTTTGCCGTGTGTCCTTTCTTGAACAATGACCCTTGCCATGGCAGGTGCCTGGCGCAATTCGCCATAATGCAAAAACACGTTCTTTAACTTTTCTTCGTCAGAATCATTAATGACGTGAAAGGCAGAAATAGCACTGTTTTGATCCATACGCATATCCAAATCAGCTTCAAAACGGGTGGAAAAACCACGTTCGGCCACATCAAATTGGTGCGACGACACGCCAAAATCGGCAAGAATGCCATCAACCTCCTTGACACCATGAAAGCGTAAAAAGCGTTTGATGTGCCTGAAATTTTCATTGATCAACGTAAAACGATTGTCATCGATGGCATTCATCAATGCGTCTTTGTCCTGGTCAAAAGCGAATAATTTTCCGTTAGGCCCCAAGCGATCCAAGATTTCCCGACTATGGCCGCCACCGCCAAAAGTGACATCCACATAGATACCGTCCGGTTTCACATTCAATCCATCTACCGACTCTTTAAGCAACACAGGGTTATGATATGTCATTGTCATCATCTTGTCCCATCACTTCTTCGGCCAAATCAGCAAAATCGCCTGTAGCATCATCAATGGCCTGCTCATATTTAACTTTGTCCCAGATTTCTACGATATTGATGGCAGAAGAAACAACGATGTCTTTGCCTATACCCGCAAACGACATCAAATCCTTTGGCACTAACAAGCGCCCGGCAGTATCGACCTCAACCACTTTTACCCCTGCCGTGAACCGGCGTATAAAATCATTGTTCTTTTTCTTGAACCTGTTGAGCTTGTTAACTTTTTCCATCAGAACATTCCATTCGACCATCGGATAAAGTTCCAAACAAGGTTGGAACACAGCGCGCTTGAGCACGAAACCATTTTGCAGCACAGGTGTCAGCTGCTTTTTTATGGCAGCCGGCAACATGAGCCTTCCTTTGGCATCTACCTTACATTCGTATGTTCCTATAAGCGAGTCCAATTCCAGGATTTTACACAGTTAACGACAACGTTTCAAATATATTGAAAAATTTACCACAATTTACCACAATTTACCACTTTTGTTCATAAGTTTTGTTTTTTCTATAATTATATATCAATATTTGGATTTGGATTTTATTTATATCTTATTGGTTATAAATTATTTACGCAAATAATAATTGATCAAAACAACCAATAGCTCCGGGCTCTTTTTTTTGAAGAATAAGAAAGTGAAAAACAAAAAAGATATTTCAACGAAATACCTATATTTGCTTCACGAATGGATTAACCAATCTATGAGATATCGTTTACGAAAAGAGAAGAATTACAGCTACATAGAAGAAGGCGAAGGGCAACCCATCATCGTCTTGCACGGGCTGATGGGTGGTTTGAGCAACTTTGATGCTGTTTTGCACTATTTTGGACAAAAGGGTTACAAGGTCATCATTCCAGAATTGCCAATTTACGATATGTCTTTGCTAAAGACCAACGTAAAGAGTTTTGCCAAATACCTTCATGATTTTATCGCTTTTAAGGAGCTTGATGATGTTATCTTATTGGGCAACTCACTGGGTGGACACATTGGTTTGTACCACACCAAATTGTATCCCGAAAAGGTTAAGTCATTGATTATCACCGGAAGTTCAGGACTTTACGAAAGTGCCATGGGCGGCGGCTATACCAAGCGTGGCGATTATGAAGTCATCAAAAAAAAGGCACAGGATGTATTTTATGATCCTGCGGTTGCCACAAAGGAAATCGTGGACGAAGTATATGAAACCGTCAACGACCGCAACAAACTGATAAAAACCCTTGCCATCGCCAAAAGCGCCATTAGGCACAATATGGCCAAGGATCTCCCGAAATTAAATCTGCCGGTCTGCATTATTTGGGGCCGAAACGATACAGTAACACCCCCGGATGTAGCGGAAGAGTTCCACAGTTTGCTACCAGATTCAGAACTTTTCTGGATAGACAAATGTGGCCATGCTGCCATGATGGAACACCCAGAGGAATTTAACAAAATACTTGAGGGCTGGTTGCAAAAGAGAAAGCTTTGAGAAAATTCAACTTGAAATTGAAGTGAAGATTCAAAATCATGCTTTGGATAGCAAACCTAAAATAAACTTTGAGTCTCCAGTTACAAGTTCGGAGCACTTGAACATTTAACCATCCCTGCCACAGGCAGGCCTTGAACTTTGAATTTGATGTTGATAAAAACCGCCGAATTTATAGTCAGCAATTCCGATGTGACGAAATGCCCGAAGGACATCCTGCCGGAATACGCCTTTATAGGACGGAGCAATGTAGGGAAATCGTCATTGATCAATATGTTGACCAACCACAAGAATTTGGCAAAAACCTCCGGTAAACCGGGTAAGACACAGCTTATCAACCATTTTATAATCAACAAGAACTGGTATCTGGTGGACTTGCCGGGCTATGGATACGCTAGGGTATCAAAATCGCTAAAGAATAAGTTCCAAAAGTTTATCACCGATTATTTTGAAAAAAGGCTCCAGTTGGTCAATGCCTTTGTACTCATCGATATACGGCACGAACCACAAAAAATAGATCTCGAGTTTATGCAATGGATGGGCGAACACGGCATTCCGTTTTCTATTGTCTTTACCAAAGCAGACAAGCTGAAACCCAATACCATTGAAGACCACGTTAACACTTATCTTAACGAGCTCCTGACCAACTGGGAAGAAGCTCCAAGGCATTTTGTCACTTCTTCGACTTCTGCATTGGGACGCGAAGATATCTTGCAATTTATCGATAGCACCAATAAGGAAATCAATGCGTTGCGAAATAGTTGATGCTGTTACTTTACCAATTTGAAATTCAATTTGGAATTAAGGTTTCGCTAATTTTGTTGATGCATGAGAACAAGTACAATTTTCGTTGGCCATAAATTCATTTTTAGTTGTCACCTTCTATTTTGTTGACAAAAAATTATCTGAACAAGTGTAATACAGGATATATCGATCGGTATCTTCCTGTATTATTCAATCAGTAAAGTTTTATTTGTATTAAATTGACAGGTATTGAAACGACCAAACCTGCTTTTTAAAGCAATGTTCAACCTTAAGAATAATGGTCCGAAAAAAACAACAAGAGACAAGGTAATGACAATCAGCAAATTGTCCAAAACTTATATAAACCGTTTCTTTTTTGCCAAAGCAATGGCTTCGGTTTTGGAATGCACCTGTAATTTTTGGTAAATATTTTCGATATGCCTGCGGACTGTAGAAGGAGAAATACACAGGTTTTCGGCAATGGCGGTATAAGGTAATCCCGTTGATAATTGTTCCAACACATCGGTTTCCCTGCTTGTCAGTTTTATGGTTTCATCTTCCTCCTCATCGGTTTCTAAAGATAAAGGCGAACGCAAAAGATTGAGTGTTTTCATAGCGATGGATGGTGTCATAACTGCACCGCCCTCCAAAGTTTGAATAATGGCATCGTAGAGTGCCTGCGGTGCCGTATCTTTCAACAGATAGCCGTCTGCTCCAGATTGTATGGCTTGAAAGATATTGTCATCGTCATCAAACACCGTTAGCATAATGATTTTTATCTGTGGATATTTCTGCTTGACCAACGATGTGGCTTCAATACCATTCATTTTCGGCATTTCAATATCCATCAGGATTAGATCTGTTCGGGTATCTCCGTCTAATTTATCCATACATTCCAACCCGTTGTTGGCGGTAAAGGAAATGCTTATGTCTTCAAAAAACGATAGTTTTTCCTTGACGCTTTTTATCAGAAAGTTATTGTCTTCTATGATGGCTATTCTTGTTTTCATTGCTTAATGTTATTGTGCGTCCACAACTTTTAATTTTCTGTGTCTTTTAACGTCCAAATGATTGCTTTCTCTTTTGTGGCTCTAAAGATGGTAGAATGTTCTTCTTTTGGTTCGTCCGAGTATTTCCATTTAAGATTTGGCAAGTTTTCGGTTTTGAAAATTTCAGCTAATTGCTTTGTATAAGGGAAAATATCTGTTGCGTTTGAACCTGCAAACCAAACCCGTTTTTTACTTGTGGAAAACTTGGCTAAATGCTCTTTAGTTGTTCTCACTAAATAGTGATTGTTCCACCACAAAGATGGGTCAAAAGCGATATAGTTGTCGAACATTTCGGGTGTAAGAAATAATGTTTCCATTACAAAAAGTCCCGATGCAGACTCGCCGATAATGCTTTTTATGTTTGTTGTTCTGTATCGTTTATTGATTTCGGGAAAAAGCTCTTCACTGATAAATGCCCTGAACTTTTCTGAACCACCGACAACAGGTGCTATTTCCTTGTCCTTTTCCACTTCGGTAAATCCTGTCAAATCTCTTCTTCTTTGTGTATTTTCGATGCCGACAAGAATAAGCGGTTTGATTTTTTGTTCTTTGATAAGTTTGTCCAAAGTATTGGCAATGTGCGGAAAATCTTCTTTTATTCCACCGTCTGCCATATACATTACGGGCAAACTGTCTGAACCTATTTTATAATCTTCGGGTGTCCAAACATTGATAACCCTGTCCTCGCCAACTTGTGTGGATTTAATAGTAAAAGTTTCATGTTCGGGAATTGGGTCGTTGGGTTGTGAAGTGTTGGAACAGCTTGTTGCCATTGCAAGTACAAAAAATAATATTGGGTAGATAAATTTCATAATTTCTGATTTATGCTGATTATAATTGTTAGCTATTCTTTACTCCGAACGATACACTTGTTCCCTTGCCCGCTTCTGATAATAGTATGAGTTCTCCACCCAATTCTTCGGCTCGTTTCCGCATATTCAGCAGTCCGTTTCCTGCTTCTACTTCCGTTTCTACAAAACCTTTTCCATCGTCTTGCACCAAGAAATTTACATTGTTTTCCTTTTGGGAAATTTGGATTTGAATATGGTTGGCTTCGGCATATTTCAAAGAATTGTTGGTCGCTTCCTGAATGATACGAAAAATGTTCAGCCCTTGTAATGCCGTGAATTTCAGATCTGCCGAAATGCTTTTGTCCGCTTCGACCGAAATATTGATATTGTATTGGGACTGTTTGGCTTTTTCGATGAAGTTGGCAATGCGGGATTGCAAATCTTTCAGCATAATGTCCGATTTGTTCATCGCCCAAATCGTATCACGCAGCTCCTGTATAGTTTCTTTTGCAAATGCACCGATATTTTCCAATTTTTCGGTCAGTTTATCATTTTTGTCGTTAACATAATATTTAATGGTGTCGATTGCCGAAACGATAAATGATAGCTGTGCCCCGATATTATCGTGTAAATCCCGTGATATTGCCAAACGCTGTTCTTGCAATCGGTTTTGGCTTTCAATTTTTTCCAAAGCGAGTTTAAGCTCGTTATCTTTCTGCTGCCTGATGTTTTTAAGCACTTGCTGTTTGTACAGCAAGAAGCCCATCAACCCGATAATGACTGCCAATGTTACCAATCCGAAAATCCAAAAGTTGCGATTGGTAATTGCTGCTTTGTGTTGCAGTATTTGCTTTTCCTTTTCGGCGGTTTCGTATTTGGTCGTAATTTCTTCTACATTTTTTAGTTTTTCTGCATTGTACAAACTATCGTTGAGCACATTAAATGCTTTAAGCGATTTGTAGGCTTCTGCATAATTTCCCTGACTTTCAAAATTGTCGGTAATCTGCTGATAGTTGTACTGCTGTATATCGGGAAATTTGATTTTTTGGGCAACCTCATTGCTTTTTTGGAAATATTCATTGGAAACCGAATAGTTTTTAGTTGCTTTATAATACTCGCCCAATGCAGTGTAATTGAGCATTAAAGCAAAATCGTCTTTTCCTTTTTTTCTGACTTCCAGTGCCTGTTTCAAATAGCTTTCAGCCGATGCGTAATTTTTCTGCATCAATTCGTTGTAACCTAAAAATTCCAGCGAATAACCAATTCCTAATGTATCTTTTCGCTGTGTCTGAATTTTCAGAGATTTTTCAAACCGCCTTTTGGCTTCTTCATAATCATTGTAATCATCCCGAAAAACCACACCGCTTTCATTGTTGATGCGGGCAATGCCCTCTAAATCGTTACTTGCTTCATACAGTTCTAATGCTTTATCGTAAAAGCCCAAAGCCCGTTCGGGCTGATGCAATTTGCGGAAAATCCTTGCCATATCATCGTACAGCAAACCCAACTTTTCACTATCACCACTGTTCTCCAATTCGGAAAGGGCTTTATGATAGTAGATAGAAGCACTGTCAATGTTGCCTTTCTTCATCAATGCCCTACCGATTGTCCGCATAAAATCGCCTTTGTTTACTTTGTCATTTTTCTGACGGGCAAGGTCATAGCCAAAACGAGCCAGTTCAATGGTTTCATCAAATTTGGTAGAATAAATATTTAAGATGCTTTTTTGCAGGATTTCAATCTTTTGATTGTAATCGCTTTCTTTCTGTACGGATTGCCTGATGCTGTCCGTCAAAGTCAGTTCCTGTGCAAACGCATTCAGAGAAAACACCCCGACACAAATAATCCATATAATCCGTTTCAACTGCATACGATAGATTTAGTTTGATTAATATGGAGATAAAAGTATAAATTTATTTTATGGCTTGTGTTTATATTCGGTTTCTTTGAGCAAGTTCAATGAAGAATGTAGTGCTTGCTTAAATGCAGATGTAAGCATTTCAGGATGTTCGATTTGTGTTAGTGAAGCTGGAAATTTTTGATCCAATTCCGTAAGTCGTTTGTTGATAACGGTATTGATTTCACTGTTCCTTTCTTGACAGGAAATTATGTTTTTTTGTTTCTGTAGTTTGTCTTCAAACTCGGCTGTAAAAGCATTTTCATTCAAGCTATTGTAAGCTTTAAAAAAATCTTGCAACAATCGTACTATCCACAATAACAGTCCGATAATCACGATAAATAATAAGGCTAAAGCTACCATATCAAGCTCCTTTCTTTTTTCTTCTGATTTTATTCCATTTCACGATTGCCCAAATGAAAATGACCACGACAATAAACCCGATGATAAACGGTGCATAAATCACAAATAGGGTAAGCGCCATTGGTAAATAACCTAAAAATGTGGTTTCCACTTCGTAAGGGTCTCCAATAGCTACTTTGGTGTAGGTTAAGGTTTCTAAAGACATACGGCTCAATTCATCAATTTTTGCAAAGAGGTTTTCTGTTTGGACGAGTGCATTATCAAATACAAAGTGTTCGTTGCGTTCATAATAGGTTGCTACTAAATTGTCTTTTGGTGTAGGCGAAAAGTTAGTTTTTGTTCCGCTGTACAGTTGGTGTATTTCATTGTAACGGAAACTAAAGCCCGATGACAAGCCCTGCACATCTTTCGGTGTCAGACCGTCCATTAGCTGTACGTAGAAGTTTCCTTTTTCAATCGGTTGATGCCACACGCTACCGCTTTCCAACAGGTAGATAAAAGCGTTTTTTCGTTCGTTGTTGTATCCACTTCGTACACCGGCTTCGTTGGTATTTACGATAAAATAAACCTCTACTGTTTGGCTTTCATTGGGTGCAAATGCCATTTCCCATACTTTCCAATTTTCGCTAAAGTTTCGAATACTGCCATATTCGGCATTTGGTTTTTCTTGCAAAGGCAACCATTCGTTTTTGGCTCTGATTTTAAATTGGCTTAAGCTATCGAGCGTAACTTGGTTTAGGTCTGCATCGCCGCCATAATAAATGCCATTGACAGGATAGCCCATTTTGAAATTCAGCTTTTCGCCTGTGGCATTGCGAAACAGGTATGTGCCTTTGACCACCGCAAAGCCTTTGTATAGCTGAATATAAATCCGTTCCTGCTGCATCTGCACTTTTTTGAAAGTGGCGGAATCTTCGGGATAAAGCACCGTAAAGACTGTACCGCCTGCGTTCCAAATGCCGGGCTGTGCGGCATTGGCAAAGACTTTTGGGGAAAACAGAACAGCCATCAGTAAAAATGCTGTACCTAAAATTTTATGTATTATCGTTTTCATCTGCTTCTACTTTGTTCATTCCATTATTCATCACATCACATAGATTTCTTCATGGGCAGCAGTCGTGATGCTCAAAATCTGATTGCCTTTGGCAGGTTTGTATAATATGATTTTGTCGCCAACATTTAATTGTGCGTATAGTTCGTCCTTTACCCTGATAGTTCCTCCCGAAGTTTTTACATTGTTTGAACGATTGTATTTGGATTTGTCTTGTACAATGGCCGGAATGCCCTCTTTGTAAGCATATTGTTTATTGCGGTAGTATAACCTCCATTCCTTGTTGAACTTCCAGAATTGGTATATGGCAATCAGCATCAACGGAAACAGGAAAAATATATTTATCTGCATTTTGCCCACCAAAAACGGCACAACCAATAACCCCATTACCGTTAATGCAATCAATCTGAATTTTGCCTTGCCCCAAAACCCTCTTTTCAATGCCTTGAAATCGTCTTGTGTAAAATATGCTTTTCTCGGTGTGCTGCTCAAAAATTTCCGTTTGTCGTCATCTGCTTCTATTGATTTTTCGGGTGGTAATTCATCGGTTTTACCTACTTCTAAAAATAAGGTAACGTGAGATTTTGGTGCTTTTTCGATTATGATAGCTGCACCTACTTGTAGTTTTCCATAATGTTCCTGCTCTATGGAATACTGCACACCGTCAATTTCTACGGAATAATGCCGTGTGGTGGAACTGTGTGTACTGCTGCTGCCTGTTTTGCCTCCCGAAGAATGTGAGGTAGAGGTATGTACCCTTAATTCTTTGTCGGTTATTTTTCCCTCTATCCTATATTTGAAGCCCCTCCGCAAATCAATAACATAACTCCAAATCATATAAGCAATAACCCCAAAGAAAAATACACTAAAGCCCACGAGCATATACAGACCAATTTTATCTTGAAAAAAGCCTGTATCTTTAAAGAAAACCAAAAAGAAAGCATAGAACATTCCTGCTGCCACAAACGGAAATAGTATCGTCGGCAACAGGTGCTTCCAAAGCTTTTTGATGTCTTGCTCGTTGAGCGGTAACATTTCTTTCATCGGATGGGGTTATTTCATTTTTTCTACTCGTTGTCCAAACAGCAAATCATAATCGGTGCTGCCACTGGTGGTGCCGTCGGCATAGACGTATTTGCTAAACCACAATCTCCTGCGTGTCTGCTTGCTCGTTTTGTCCAATTGCAGTTGGCGGATGATGTCGCCATTATCGTTTCGGGAAATGGCAGGAATGTCAAACACGATTTTCCCATTTTTCTCCTTTGATAGTTTGCCGAGATATTGCTCGTCTTGCTGGAACAATCTGCGTTTTTCTATCGCATACTGCAAAGCATCGCCTTCGGCTTGTACTTCAAAATCGTAATTGTGATAGGTGTTGTGAAACCTGATGGTATTTTTATCATCAATCGTTGCGAACAATTCATCTAGGTTATATACATAGGTTGTGGTAGAGATTTTGCCATTGCCCCGTTTATCGGTTTCGGTTACTACGTTCTTCTTATGATCGAACGATGTAGTTGTTGTGCTTTCGTCTTTATATCTTCGTTGAATGGTTTTGACCATTCCATTTTCATAATAAGTAAAAGTATCGGTGTATTCGGTATGTTTTCCTGTTGATATAATATGGACAAGCTGGCCTTTTGGGTTATAATTCAATTTTCTGGTTGAGCTGAAATCTTGATTGGTTGTCAAGGTGTTGATGCTGTCCAGGACGCCGTTTTTGTACACATAATTGTGTGCCGTTTCACTGGCAAAATTGCCCAAAATATGGGTGTAATCCTGAATAAGAAAACCCTCTTTGTTGAACGATTTTACTAAAACCACAGTAGGCTCATAACCGAGGCTATCGCTTTTGTACTGTACCGTTTGTACGTGGTCGGGCTGTTTTTGATAGCCAAAGGATTGCCAATAGGTTTTGGGCGGTGTGAGATGCTGTGCCTGTGCGCTAAAACCTAGAACAAGGAAAAACAACAGGGCAGTATTTTTGAAGGTTGGGTTCATAATATTTTGAATTTAATTAACGTCTGTTTGCTTCGTCCTGGATGTAGAGTTGTTGCTCTTTGGTCAGCAGGGAAAAGACACTTTTTAGCTTCTCTGCCTCCAACCAACTGTCGGGCATATGAATAATTAATTCAAAAGCGGCTTTTTTGTCTTTGGTATATACTTCTTTGAACATATCGGCATAAGACTGCGTGATTTTTTCGGCAGAATAGCCTTTGTCTTCCCAGCTTTTGTGTTGGTTGCCCAAATATTTTTTCAGTCCATTTGGGTTTATGTTGTAGGATGCCAAATAAGCTGCTGCTTCGGTGGACATACCGCTGTATGGGTTGGTAGTATTGGTATTTGAGCCTGCTGTGGTGGTTGAAGTGGCAGGTTTATTGTTTTTAATACCTATATAATCGAAAAGTCCGTCAATAAACAAACTAACCTGATTGTTATAAAGTTGCCCTACAGCTTCGATTTTGCTATTCCTGTCAAGAACTACAAAATCCGCTTTGGATTTGAAATAGACGGCGGTTTTGAGTTTTAAAGTTAAATCATTATCTCCGATGATATACTCAATGATAACAACCATTTTATTGTCAGGTTGGTCATATTGCTGTTGCCAATTTATGGTAAAATGAAATGCTGATTTTTCTTCAATTTTATTGAAAACGAACCCTCCATTTTTTAATCGGGCAACATAGTCATTAACTTTTTGCAATGCCATTTCTTTGGTGTATTTGCCATACTTGTTGTTATAGAAACGGGTTTCGGCTGTAGTTTGCCCCGATGTATTTGCTCCTGTTGTGGTGTTGGTTGGGGTGGTGTTTTTTGGAATTTCCTGACCGGAATACGGAACGGCTTTGTAAAATGTATTCTGTGCCGAAGTTGTAAAGTTTTCCAAAACCATTGCCGGTTTTTGGTTTTTATAAAGCAGTTTAGAGCCATCGTTTAAGGTCTCTCCCAAAGTATAACCTGCTGTACTAACATAATCTCCCTTTTGCCAGAAATAGACATCGTTTTTATCATTTTTAAACCATAATAAAACGTCTTTTCCCAAATCTTCAAAAACATTGAATTTTTTACCTTCCTCAAAATCCCGACACCAATAGGTCAACGAACTGCCTTCATCGTAAATCACATAAGTTTTTCCTATGAAAACCTGTTTAAGATTACCGCTCTTATTATCACCCTCCACGAAGAACTTGATATTCCCTTTTACACTTGTGTACATAAAGTTTTTTGCTTTCAGCGTACTGATTTTCCCTCCTCCTGTACCTTGGGTTAATCCCGTAGTCGTAACCGCATTTTCTGCGACCAATGTAGTAGCGGTTACCGGCTCATAAAACAAGATGTCGGTGAAATTGTCTAGGTCTTTAGTTCCGATAGTCAGCATTCGGATTTGCCTGTCGCCAATCATCAAATAAGGCGAATAGGTAGTGTTCGTTTTTTTGTATATCCATCTCCATTTATCCCATTGCCCCAGTTCACTGTGATAATAAAATTCCCTGTTGACCTTTCCATAACGAAAAGAATTTGTTACCCAATTTCCCTTTGTGTCATACGTGTAAGTATGATTATCTTCAGACCCATTTTCTGTAAACTTCATCAAAAGACCGTTTTCATAAGCGTATTCAAAGCTCCGGCTTTTACTTTGGTTGTTTTCTGTAACCGTTTCGTAAGCAGAGATAACGATACGGTTTCCTGTGGTTTGGTAAGTATAAGCTGTAACCGTTGTTTTTGCATCTTTTTGTTCAATCTTTTTTATCAATCTTTTTTTGTTGTCATACTCATAAGTGGTAACAGACAGATACTCGCCTTGAACTTCTATTTTGGAAATCGTAGCGGTGGAATTATAGGTGTAAAAAGTTTTGTCATCAAAATAGAAATTCTCTTTGTACAACACTTTTTTCTGATTGTCCAATTCTATATACGTTCCTCTATTTATACGGGCTTTTTCTTTATTTGTAAAAAGCGTGTATAACAAGTTGAATACACGTTGTCCATTTTTATCGAAATAGATAAAACCTTCTCCGGGAACATTGCAAAATGCAATGTCGCCTTTTAAGTTCAGTTGGTTTTTGTTTTCGATATAACCTATTGGGTTCAAAGGAGCATTGACCACATCTATATATTGTTGCCCAAAACCACTGATAGCGGTCAAGAGTGTGAGGAGTGTGAAGATTGATTTTTTCATTATATTGCGTATTTGGGATTAACTATTGTTTTGTTTTTGAATGACATTATCCGAAGCCGTCAGCTTGTGCATCAGCATCCGCAACAGCAAGAAAGGCAGGATGATGAGTGCCGAACCCCAGCGGTTTTCGGGTGTGAATATTTCGGGATATTCCCTGACAACAAAGAACATCAATACCCCACCCACGATGATAGAAACGTGAAGCACGATCGTGTTGGGATTGAACGCTTCAAAGTAAACGTGCAGGGGTTGCTGTGTCTTGTGCAGATACCAGCGTTGGAGCAATACAAAAAGCAGGTTGATATTGAAAAACCAATTGTGGAACATCAACACCTGCATATTGGCAATTATTACAGCATCCGGACTGTCTGCAGCTGCTATGAACCCGAAAATCACGACCAAAAACACCCAATAAATCCCCATCAGAAACAGGCTTTCAAAAAAACGAGAGTTGCGTGTGGTTTCATACACCGCATTTTTGTTGCGTTTGTAGCACAATCTGTCCACCTCCAAACGGAAAAACTCATTCCACCAAAAAAAGTAGAGCAGATAGAAAACGGTGCTTTGTCCGTTCACGACCGACAGCAAGGTCAATACCGTAAAGATGAGAAAATCCCATTGACGGTAATACTGTAAGGGTCGTTCTATGACAGCCAGTAATGGTTTCATTGTGGTAATATAAATTGTTCAGTTCCTGTTTGGCTTCTTCAAATAATGCAAATAGAAACAGGATCGATGTTTTCATTTTATCTCGATATCATATTGCGGTGTAAATTAACAGCAGCGGTAGATGTAGCACAATAGGGCATATGCCCCATTTTTTATGTGGAGCCGTTCTAAATTTTGAAGCGGAAAATCAGGGCATCCGCACAACTACGACCAACAATCCAGAACATTAATCAATATCAATATTTTAACAGGATTTGACAAAGAACTAATCACAAACAAAAAAACTATAAAAATTGGTTTGGTTGCCACAGAAAAAGCAGTTGCATTTATTTTGTAAATACCAGTTTCCAATTGATTTACACATGGCAATCATTGAACCGCTCCCCAACCCACTTTTCCACATTATTTCCAAACAACCAACATTTGTATTACCTTTACAAGCTTCTTAAAAATTTTAATTTGATATCGCAATCTACCATATCACAAGTGTTTGAAACAGCCCGCGTTGAAGAGGTCATAGGCGAATTTGTGCAACTCAAAAAGTCAGGTAGCAACTACAAAGGCTTAAGCCCGTTTACCGACGAACGATCGCCCAGCTTTATGGTGTCGCCCGTTAAGCAAATATGGAAAGATTTCAGTAGCGGTAAAGGCGGCAATGCCGTGACGTTCCTAATGGAGCACGAACATTTTACCTATCCGGAAGCCATTAGATACCTTGCCAAAAAGTACAATATAGAAATCGAAGAAATCGAGCAGACCAACGAGCAAAAGCAAGAAGCCAACGAACGCGAAAGCCTATACCTCGTCAATGAGTTTGCAAACACCTATTTTCAGGATATTTTGCTCAATACAGATCAAGGCAAGGCCATCGGGTTGAGTTATTTCAAAGAACGCGGTTTTACAAATGAAACCATAAAAACCTTTGGCCTCGGGTATTCGATGGACGATTGGCAAGCCTTTACTGAAGCAGCATTAAAAAAAGGATATCAACTGGAATTTCTGGAAAAAACCGGGCTGACCATCGTAAAAGACGACAAGCGCATCGATCGTTTTAAAGGCCGCGTGATGTTTCCAATCCACAGTATGAGCGGAAGGATTTTGGGTTTTGGCGGAAGGATTTTGGGCAGCGACAAAAAAGCGGCAAAATACCTCAACTCGCCCGAAAGCGAGGTGTACCATAAGAGCAAAGTTCTCTACGGATTGTTCCAAGCCAAGCAGAGCATCGCCAAGGAAGACAACTGCTATCTCGTAGAGGGCTATACCGATGTGATCCAGTTTTACCAAAAAGGCATTAAGAACGTGGTAGCATCTTCCGGAACGGCCCTGACCCCCGAACAGATACGCCTTGTCAACAGACTGACGAAAAACATTACAGTGCTTTTTGACGGCGATGCCGCAGGGATACGTGCAGCCATCCGTGGTGTCGATCTGATTTTGGAACAAGGAATGAACGTTAAGGTCTGCACGTTTCCCAACGGCGAAGACCCGGATAGTTTTGCAAAACAAAATACCTTGACCGAACTCACAACGCATCTTGAAGAAAACGCCAAGGATTTTATTCAGTATAAAGCATCTTTATTGGTTGAAGATTCCGGCAACGACCCCATCAAAAAAGCCGAGACCATCCGGGATATCGTAAACAGCATCTCAAAGATTCCAGACGCCATCAAAAGGGAAGTCTATATCCGGGAATGTTCGAAAATTATGGACATCAGTGAAGATGTACTCTTTTCGACCCTGGCGCAAATAGGCAAAAAAATGTTGGCCGAAGCAAGCAAATCACAAAAAACAGAACAAAAAGCTTTTGAAGTCATTAGGGACGAACCCAAAGTACAAAAAGTGGATTACCAGTACGAACTGGAAAGGAAAATCATCGAAATCCTCCTCTTATACGGCAACAAAACCGAAAATTTTGAAGATTTTGCCCTAAAAGAGAACGATGTTACGGGCGATCTGGAGCTGGAACCGGTCTTGCTGAACGCCAAAGTCTTTGAAAAAATCTATCTGGATCTCCAAGAAGACGAAATGCAGTTTTCTAACCCCCAGTTCAAAAAACTTTATTACAGCATAATAGACCTACTTAACCAAAACCCGGAATACAACCTCAACCAGTTTGCCATAGACATTGACCCAGAATTTGCGCCAGAGGTTACTTCGATGATTATTAATGAAGAACAACACAAACTAGACAACTGGGAGCGGAACCACATATATCCAAAAAAGAAATCAGAAGGCTTGGCACAATTGGTCACAGAAACCATATTGAGCTTACGCTGCTTACTTATATACCAAAAAAACGAAGCTTTGCAAAGCATGACCGCCAATGATAAAGATACCGTACATACAGAGGTATTGGAAGACGTTATGAACTATAAAAAACTCGAAAAACTGATTTCCAGAAAACAAGAAACCTTACGGGTTGTGCGGATGAAACATTAATGCACCTTGGCCCTATACGATCTCATGATGCTTGGCCTGATGGATCAAATCTACAATATTGTTGACATTGAGTTTTTTGAAAAGCCTTGCCTTATAGGTACTTATGGTCTTTTCATTGATTCCAAGCTCCTGCGCTATATCTTTGTTTTTCTTGCCCACAGAGAGCAAGCGGAGCACTTCCACTTCTCGCGTTGACAAGCGTTTGAAGATTTTGGCTCTTGCATTTTTTGCATCATTGAAATTCATGTGCTTCATCATTGCTTGGGTAAGGTACAAATCGCCGCCGTGCACTGTCACAATGGCTTCTTTTATAATGTCCGTAGTAGCCGATTTATGGACATAACCAGACGCACCCGCTTTGACCGAACTAACCGCATAGATTTCTTCAGGTTGATGGCTGAAAATGATGACCTTAATGCTGCTGTGCTCTTTTTTTATTGCCCTTAACGCCGTGATGCCGTTAAGTTCCGGGAGGTCAATTTCAGAGATAATAACATCCACATGGTTACGTCTTACGAACTCAAAAATATCGATACCGCTGCCCACGCTGCCTATAACATTTATCTCGGGACTTCCCGAAAAAAGACATTTTAGCCCTGCACGGACAATTGGATGCGGATCGACGACCAATACATTAATCATAATACAAAGTCTTAATTGGTTAGCAATACAAAGTCCGGTTATGCAACTTTCCGGACACTTTTGAATGTGGAGATTTTGACCAAAGTACAAAAAAAATCAACACGTTGTATTCCAAATCAATAGAAGCATTCAATTATTTTAAGCCATCCGGTATGATACAAACAGGAATTGGTTCCATTTTGTGCTTGTTTGCGGCATTTCGTTTCAAGAAAATCTCAAATACTTCTTTTTGTCTGCCATCAAAATCATCAATGGTCTTTCCTGCTTCTTTCATGGTCATTGCCCATTCCAGTTCCGGATAGTTGGCACCTATCTGGTCCTCGTCGCTCCGGGCATCACCAAAAAGGCCATCGCTCGGAGCGGCATCAATAATGGATTGTGGCACTTTGAGGTGTACGGCAATTTTTCGTACTTCGGTCTTCATCAGGTCGGCAATGGGACTGATATCAACACCGCCGTCGCCATATTTGGTAAAAAAACCCACCCCAAAATCTTCTACCTTGTTGCCGGTACCTGCCACCAACAAACCATACAATCCAGCATGATAATACAGTGTGGTCATACGTAATCTGGCCCTGGTATTGGCCAGCGCCATGTCGACGGTTTCCTGCTTGCCCTCCAGTGTGACTTCGGTTTTAAATTCTTCAAACACCGGGGTCAGGTCAACACGCCTACTGTCAACGTTAGCAAAGCGTTTTTCTAATTGTGCAATGTGTTCCTGAGCCCTGCTCACGTGGCTTGCTGCCTGATGGATGGGCATTTCGAGACAGAGCACCCTAAAGCCTGTCTTGGCACAAAGTGTTGAAGTTACGGCAGAATCGATACCACCGGAAATACCCACCACAAAACCATTGACCCCTGCCTTGGCGGCATAATCTTTGAGCCAATCAACAATATAAGCAACCACTTTTTCGGTATTCATAACAATCCTTTTTTTAGAGTAAAGAATAGTATCTTTGCGAACAAAAATAACTTAAACACGCAATTTAGAAAAATTATGGGCGTTTAAGTTTTTGCGATGTTGAATATGAATAAATTAAGCTTTGTACTCTTTGTATTTGTTGTTTTTCTTTCGTGTAAGGATGAAAAGCAATTGGAAAAGCAAATTGCAGAAATCGATGTCAACGTGATCATCGAACGTTTTGATCTGGCTTTTGCAAAAACAGATGCCGCCAATTTGCCAAACCTTAAAAAGACATTTCCATTTATGTTTTCAAGGCACATCCCCGACTCCATTTGGGTAGCGCAAATAAACGACACTTTGCAACAAGAACTATCATCCGAAGTTGAAAAGCAATTTATTGATATTAAGGATGTTGAAAACGAAATCCGCAGCTTGTTCAAGCATTTAAAATATTATGACCCTACTTTTTCCGAGCCCCGTGTGGTCACGACAACCTCGTTCGTGGACTATAGGAATAATGTATTTGTTTCTGATACCGTGGCAGTTATTGCCCTGGACACCTATCTGGGAGCGCAGCACGAATTTTATGGCGACATCCCGAACTACATTACAAAAAACATGCATCGCAGCAACATCGTTACCGACTTGGCAGATGCTTATGCAGACCACTATATATTTCAATCGCAGCGTAAAACGCTTCTGGACGAAATGGTTTATTACGGAAAAAAACTATACTTTAAGGACAAGGTCATTCCATTCAAAACCGATGCAGAAAAAATGGAATATACCCCGGAAGAAATAACCTGGGCCATTGCCAACGAAAGCGAAATATGGAGTTACTTCATTGAACGCGAACTGCTTTACAGCACCGACAATGCATTGCCGAGCCGGTTTATTGCCAATGCGCCTTTTTCAAAATTTTATCTGGAACTCGACAACGAGTCGCCGGGACGATTGGGCCAGTTCATAGGTTGGCAAATCGTCAGGGCCTATATGGCAAAAAACGATGTCGATTTTATGGACATGATGCGCAAAGACGCCGAAGAAATTTTTAACAACTCAAAATACAAACCACGAAAATAATGGCCAAAAACACTACCTCCACCATAGAACTGAAAGTCGAACTCGACGAAAACCGCGTACCGGAAAAATTGAGTTGGACGGCACAAGACGGCGGAATAAACAGCGAAGAAGCCAAAGCCTTGATGCTTTCCGTTTGGGACAGCAAAGCCCAAGAAACCTTGCGTATCGACCTTTGGACCAAAGATATGCCGGTAGATGAAATGAAAAAATTCTTCCATCAAACATTGGTGGGCATGGCAGAAACCTTTAACCGTGCCACACAGGACGAAAAAATGACCGCAACCATGCAAGATTTCTGCGATTATTTTGCCGAAAAAATGGAACTAAAGCAATAGTCCGATGATGAAAAAAGTGCTGTATGCCGTATTAGTGGTGCTGATCGTGCTTTTCGCCTACCGCCTTGTGCCCGATAGAAAATCCGACGTAAGGGAAAGTTCTGAATTGATACGTGAACAGCTAAAAAACGTGAGCAAATTGGTAGTTACAGAAGGCCATTTCAGCGAAGTATTTACCTACAAAAACTCTAAAGCAATTTTTGGCGATTTCATCACTTCCAATAAAAAAGCTCTGGTCATTGTCAATGCCGATGTAACCGTGACGTACGATTTGAGCTTGATAACCTACGACATTGATGAAGCCTCAAAAACCGTCCGGATCACAAACATCCCGAAAGAAGAAATTAAAATAAGCCCCGAATTTGAATACTACGACATTCAAGCCGATTTCTTCAACCCGTTCGAAGCCAAAGATTACAACGAAATCAAAGAAGTTGTCAAAAAAACGCTACTAAAAAAACTTGAAAATTCCGATTTGAAATCCAATGCAAAAAACCGCTTGTTAAGCGAGTTGTCAAAGTTTTATATTTTGACAAATTCTTTGGGCTGGACATTAAAATATGAAGAGATGCCCATAACCGCCAGCGAAGCGTTTCAGGATATCAAGTTGTGACAGTTTGTCCGGAAATTCATTTTTTGCTTAAATTTACATCTAATACCTTGGCAGCAATTACATTATCATTTTGAATAAACCAAACCCCGAAAACCGCAAAGACGAAATCATAAAAACCGCCGCAGGACTTTTTAAGAAAAAAGGCTATAGTGCCGTGACCATGCGCGATATCGCCCAAACAATGGGCATTAAAGCAGCAAGTCTTTACAATCACATACAATCCAAGCAGGATATATTAAACTCTATCGTGATTTCCATTGCTCAAGAGTTTACCAAAGGCATGGAAACCATAAAAGCAACAAACAGCGGCAACCTCGAAAAACTTCATCAAATCGTCCTATTGCACGTTGATATTACTGCCAAAAACACCTATCAAATGGCATCGTTAAATAACGATTGGATGCATCTCGAATCACAATTGGACTACTATTTACAATTGCGAAATGCTTACGAAAAAGATGTTATGGACATCATCAAAGCGGGCATCGAATCCAACGAAATCATCGATGCAAACCCCGAAATCATTATGTTCTCCATACTGTCAACCTTACGCTCCCTATACCTTTGGATACCAAAAAAAGAAGAACTCGACACCAACGAGCTGGCGCATAATTTAAGCAAGGTGTTGATACAAGGCATTAGCCGTAAAAACTAAACTATTTTTTGTAAATTTGTCAATCAAACTAACAAGCGTTAGTTGAATTGTCTAATCATAAAAATTCCCTTTCTATTGAAAAGGCAGGGAATAGGCATCTATGGCAGAATTTCATAAACTCAAAGTTTCAAACTTATACAAAGAAACCAAGGATTGCTCGGTGGTAACTTTTCATGTGCCCGACGAACTCAAAAAAACGTTTCAATTTAAACAAGGACAACATTTAACATTAAGGCACATCATTGACGGGCAAGACTTAAGACGCTCATACTCACTGTGCACAAGTCCGTTTGACAACCAATGGAAAGTAGCTGTAAAGCAAATTCCCGGCGGATTGTTTTCAACCTACATCAACAACACCCTCAAAGCCGGCGATATAATCGAAGTAATGGAACCGTCGGGACATTTTGGGATAGATATCAGCCCCGAAACTTCCAAAAACCATATTGCGTTTGCGGCAGGAAGTGGTATCACGCCAATACTTTCCATTATAAAAACCCATTTGCAAAGAGAGCCAAACAGCACTTTTAAACTGTTTTACTTGAATAGGACCATAAAATCCATTATCTTTAAAGAGGAAATAGAACAACTTAAAAATCAGTTTTTTGGACGATTTCAAGTGTTTTATTTTTTAACCAAAGAACAGCGAGATATTCCGTTTTTGAACGGTAGGTTTGACAAACAAAAACTCCAAATACTGACCAAAACCTTTATTGATATAGAAGATACGGCACATTGTTTTATTTGCGGCCCGAAAGATATGATTTTCCTGATCCGTGACGAGTTGCACGCCGCAGGACTGCCAAAAGAAAAAATTCATTACGAACTGTTTTTTTCGGGCGATACCGATGCATCTTCTCAAAGAATTGCCCAAATTATGGAGCAAAAAGTTGAGGGAACAGAAGTTACGATTATTGACGGCGGCAAAGAATTCCATTTTGTTATGGAAAGCGATTACGACAACATTTTGGATGCCGCATTGGCTGCCGGTGCCGATTTGCCTTTTGCCTGCAAAGGCGGCGTGTGCAGTACCTGCAAATGCAAGGTTGTTGAAGGCTCGGTACAAATGAAAATCAACTACGCCCTTGAAGAAAAGGAAGTAGCTCAAAATTTTGTATTAAGCTGTCAATCAGTGCCAACAAGCAAAAAAGTGGTGGTGGATTTTGATGTGTAAAATCTCCACGAAGCGAAATATAGCGGTAAAAAAGCAAAATCACACTTTTTGCAAGGTTTGAAAAACACAACATTAGATAGATAAAAAGCATAGTTTCAACACTCAATACACCAAGTTATGAGCGAAAAAGAAATAAAAAGCCTCGAAGCAGAATTTGAAGCAAGAATAGCAAGAGACGAAAAAATCGAGCCCAAAGACTGGATGCCCGAAAAATACCGTCAGACCCATATCCGTCAAATTTCACAACATGCCCATTCTGAAATTGTGGGGATGTTACCCGAAGGCAATTGGATAACCCGCGCGCCATCGTTGCGCCGCAAAGTAGCCTTGTTGGCAAAAGTTCAGGACGAAGCCGGTCACGGATTATACCTGTACAGTGCTTGCGAAACACTTGGCATTTCCCGTGACGAACTTTACGAGCAACTGCATACCGGCAAGGCCAAATATTCAAGTATTTTCAACTACCCTACACTCACTTGGGCAGATATGGGCGCCATAGGCTGGCTTGTTGACGGCGCGGCAATCATCAACCAAGTACCGTTGTGCAACACGTCTTACGGACCGTATGCCAGAGCGATGATTCGGGTTTGTAAAGAAGAAAGTTTCCATCAGCGACAAGGTTATGAAATTATGATAAAACTGGCAAACGGCACACCCGAACAAAAAGCAATGGCACAAGATGCGCTCAACCGTTGGTGGTGGCCAAGCTTGATGATGTTTGGACCTACCGATGCCGAATCTGTCCATACCGAACAATCCATGAAATGGAAATTGAAACGCAAAACCAATGACGAGTTGCGCCAGCAATTTGTTGACCAAACCGTACCACAGGCAGAATTAATAGGATTGACCATTCCGGACCCTGATTTAAAATGGAACGCAGAGCGCAAAAGCTATGATTTTGGCGAGATTGATTGGAATGAATTTTGGCAAGTTGTCAAAGGTCACGGCCCATGCAACAAAGAGCGCATGAAAGCCAGAGTTGGTGCTTGGGAGCGAGGTGCTTGGGTGCGAGATGCAGCAATGACGTATGCGGAGAAGCAGCAGAGTTTAGTATTGAGTAGTTAGTATTGAGTATTCAGTAAAGAGTATTGTGTATGATATTCTAAAAAAAAATGAAACAGAATGGAAATAGATTTTAACTTTCTGACAAGTCTTTGGAAAAATTACAGTAATGCAAGTTTGTTGCTTACAAAAGCAATGGGCGGAATAGCTAATGAAGTTGGTGAATTTGCTGAAAGGTTGGTAGCAGAGTATTATCAAGCTGAACAATTAACTGCATCTAACAAAAGTGCCGACTTAAAAAAAGGCGATACTTTAATTCAAGTAAAGTCACGGAAAATAGACAAATTAAAGACAACAAGTCTAAATGTTATTAGAAGTTGGGATTTTGACATTTTAGTCGTTGTTTTATTTTCAAAAGACGGGAATATTCTTAAAGGTATAGAAATTAACGCAAAAGATGCTCAACAATTGGCTACATCTAACAGTCATCAAAATGGTTATGTTATTACAACCAATAACGCTTTTTTAAATCACCCAAATGCAGTAGATATAACAAGTGATTTACAATCTTTAATTGACGGACAAAAAAATAATAAGTCTATAATAAATAACTTTTCGCATCAAAACAGCACACCAAAAACAGTGTCGCATCAAACTAAAACTGGTTTTGACCGTATATATGAAGCTATTTGTGAAGACCTAAAATCAGAGTCATTAAAAACAGTTGGAAGTACGTTAATCAGTATTGATGAGAAAGGAAAAATTCGATTTGGAAATACAAAGAGAACAGAAAGTAAAGAAAATATGGAATTGCTTTTTAACTATTTTATTCAAAATCGCACAACGCAACTTTCGTTTAAGAGAGATGATTGGTTTTCATTAATTGAAAAATTAACAGAAGGTAATACCAAAACTATTGATTATAAATATTACTCTGATTTTTTACAAGAAATGTTGAATCGTTATTATAAATTTCATCAGAACAAAATACAAAAGAAGTCATAGAAGTTCAAAAAATGAGTTTCGGACTAATAAAACATTTAGAAAAATAAAAAGGAAGGTTGAGTTTTCTCAATACTCAATACCAACTACTCAATACTAATTAATATGAAAAAAAACTGGCCACTATGGGAAGTCTTCGTAAGAAGCAAAAATGGATTAGAGCATCGGCACTTTGGCAGTCTTCATGCTGCCGATGCCGAAATGGCACTCGAAAACGCTCGCGATGTTTACACGCGCCGCAATGAAGGTGTAAGCATTTGGGTTGTAGAGTCAAAACACATCACGGCTTCAAATCCGGAGCACAACGGCGAACTTTTTGAGCCGGCAAAAGACAAAGTATATCGGCACCCTACTTTTTATGACCTGCCCGATGAAGTAAAACACATGTAAAATTGAAATTGAATTTGAACTTGAAATGGTGCTATTGTGAGTGACAATAAATATGATTTGTGTGAGCGTTTGGAAGATTTTGCAGCTTCTATTATTCTGATATACGATACAAAACCGTTATCTTTCGCAGCGGATTATTTGGCAAACCAACTCATGCGCTCTTCTTGTTCGTCAGCTTTAAATTACGGTGAAGTATTTAGGTGCGGGAACCGATAAAGATAAAATTAATAAATTGAGAATTTGTTTGAAAGAATTACGAGAACGTCAACGAAACCTCAATATTCAAGCAAAGGCAAAATTAATTTCAAATGAAAATTTGCTGCCACTTAAAGATAAAAATGAACAACTTATTAGAATTATAGTCACAAGAATTAAAAACATCAAATAAATAACTAACTTGAAATTGAACTTGAGACAGAAATCAAATATAAGATTCTGTTTTTCAACTTCATTTTCAACTTCATTTTCAATTTAAAATGAAAGAAAACCAATACAAATATATTTTATTAGTTGCCGACAACTCCTTGATTCTCGCACAGCGACTTGGCGAATTATGCGGTCACGGACCCAATCTGGAAACCGATATCGCCCTTACCAACATCTCGCTCGATTTGTTTGGGCAAGTACGAAGCTATTACCAATATGCCGCAAAATTGATGGGCAACAACGCCACCGAGGACAGTATCGCTTTTCTTCGCAAAGAGCATGAATACCGCAATGTACTGCTCGTAGAACAACCCAATACTGATTTCGCCTACACCATCGTGCGCCAATTTTTGTTTGACATGTACCATTTGCTGTTTTTACAGGAATTACAAAAAAGCAAAGATTTGACACTTTCTGCCATTGCGGCAAAATCTGTTAAAGAAGTGAGCTACCACCGACGTTTTTCGTCAGATTGGATAAAACGTCTTGGTGACGGCACAGAAGAAAGCAACCGTAGAGTGCAAAATGCCGTTGATGATTTATGGGTTTACACCGATGAGTTGTTCCACCAAACCGAAGACGATATAGCTATGGTAAAAGAAGGCATAGGAGTTGATGTGACAAAGCTGAAAAACACATATTATGAGCAAGTTAAAAGCATTTTGGAAGAAGCCGCCATCGCAATACCAGAAACCGCCTATTTTCAAAAAGGAGGAAAACACGGCATCCATACCGAGCATTTAGGCTATTTGCTCAACGATATGCAGTTTATGCAACGCACTTATCCAAATATGGAATGGTAAAGTCCACTTAAATCCTCCCAAAAAGAGGAAACTATATGACGGAAAATAACAACATATTAAGTTCGGGCAAGAGTGCTTCACCTTTGGGGCAGTTAGATAGCACTGTGCTGTCTATTTTACAATCCATTTCAGACCCCGAAATTCCGGTGTTGTCCATCATGGATATGGGAGTTGTGCGCTCGGCAGTGGTTGAAAACGGGATGATAAAAGTTCAAATTACACCTACATACAGTGGATGTCCGGCTATGGATGTGATAGGAGACGACATCAAATCGGCTTTAAAAAAAGCAGGTTACACAGCAGACGTTGAGTTGGTTTTATCGCCCGCATGGACAAGCGACATGATTAACGAAGAAGGCAGAAAAGCATTGGAAAAGTACGGTATCGCGCCACCGCTCGATGTTATATCCGACAAAAAAGCACTGTTGGGCAATGAAAAAATAGTAAAATGCACCAACTGCGGAAGCACCAATACAAAATTGGTAAGTCAATTTGGCTCGACAGCTTGCAAGGCACAATTTCAATGCAATGATTGTTTGGAACCTTTTGAATATTTTAAATGTTTAAAGTAAATAAAAGTAGTTCATTGAAATAAAAATAGTAATTCAAAAAAAAGTATGACCGAAAGTATCTTATTAAAAATAGAAAACAACCTTGCCATCATTACCCTCAACCGCCCAGAGGTTTTCAACAGTTTTAACCGCGAAATGGCTTTGGCACTACAAAAAACCTTGGACGATAGCGCCTCAAACGATAAAGTGCGCGCCATTTTACTCACCGGAAACGGAAAAGCTTTTTGTGCCGGTCAGGATTTAAGAGAAGTGACAAGCCCCGAACTGAACCCAGGGTTCAAAACTATTTTGGACGAGCATTACAACCCGATTATTTCACGAATAAGAAACATCGAAAAACCCATAATCTCAGCCATAAACGGTGTGGCCGCCGGTGCCGGTGCCAATATCGCCTTGGCGTGCGATGTGGTGGTGGCTTCAGAAACGGCAACGTTCATTCAGGCGTTTAGTAAAATCGGGCTTATTCCCGACAGCGGCGGAACGTTCTTTTTACCAAGATTGATAGGTTTTCAAAAAGCATCGGCATTGGCAATGTTGGGAGATAAAATTTCTGCTCAAGACGCCGAAAAAATGGGGATGATCTACAAAGTTTTTTCACCTCAAGATTTTATGGATGAAGCAAAAATCATTGCAGTAACTTTATCCCAAATGCCTACAAAAGCACTGGCTTTGACAAAAAAAGCATTCAATGCATCGCTGAACAATACCTTGGAAGCGCAATTGGCATTAGAATCAAAATACCAAATCGAATCCGCCCAAACCGACGATTACAGCGAAGGCGTCAATGCATTTGTGGAGAAAAGAATGCCCAATTTTAAAGGTCAATAATTTATCACTGATGCCCAACTTCCACAGCAACGGAAAACTTTTGATTACCGCCGAATACCTTGTACTGGACGGTGCACTATCCCTTGCTTTACCCACCAAACCCGGGCAGTCGCTAATGGTTGAACCACATGACGAAAACAAACTAATATGGAAAAGTTTTGATGAAAAAGGCAGAATTTGGTTCGAGGAAACATTTGATTTTAGTGAAATCCTTTTGCCTTCTGTATTTAATGGCTCCATGGGCCATTACGGAAAATCACGCTTAAACGATGTGGGCAAAACCCTGCTGCAAATATTGACTACAGCCAATCAAATCAATGAATCGTTTTTGGCCCAATATATTGACTCCAAAATTGGATTGCGAGTAACCACACAATTGGATTTTCCAAACAATTGGGGACTTGGCACTTCATCAACATTGATAAACAATATTGCATCTTGGGCCCAAGTTGACCCATATCAATTACTCGAAAAAACCTTCGGCGGAAGTGGATACGACATTGCCTGTGCCCAGCACAATGCACCAATTCTTTTCCAATTGATCCATGGCAAACCAACCGTTGAAGAAATAGCATTTTGTCCTCCTTTTAAGGATTGCCTGTACTTTGTCTATCTGAACAAAAAGCAAAACAGCAGAGAAGCCATAGCCAATTACAGAAACAATAATTCGGATTTGTCACAAGAAATATCAGAGATCACTTCGATTACCAAAAAAATTGGTCGTTGTACCGATTTAATTGAATTTCGGGCACTTATAGATAGCCATGAAAGTATCATTTCAAAAATCATCCATCAAAAACCAATCAAGGAACGACTGTTCCCCAATTTTGATGGAAGCATCAAAAGTCTAGGGGCTTGGGGCGGAGATTTTATATTGGTCACTTCAAAAAACGATCCTTCAGGCTATTTTAAAGAAAAGGGGTTTAATACCGTATTGAAGTATTCGGATTTGGGACACTAAAAATAATCACTTTTGGTGTCTGGCATCAATAATCGAGCAATTGTGCCAGCTTCTTTTTAACCTTCTCCGTGCTCGGGACCATTGTTTGTTCCAATGTAGAATTCAAAGGAATTGCCGGCATGTTTTCACTGCCAACTACCATAACCGGAGCATCGAGATACCGGAAACATTCTTCCTGAATTTTTCCCGCCAGTGCTCTCGCAAAGCTGTTATTGCCCGGTTCTTCGGTAACAACAAGGCATTTCCCTGTTTTCTTTACCGATTTCATCACGGTTTCTTCATCCAGCGGATACAGCGTTCGTAAATCAATGACTTCTACCCTATCTTTCATATCTTCTGTGGCGTTCATTGCCCAATGCACGCCCATTCCGTAGCTAACGATGGTTGCGGTTTCAACTTCTTCTTGCTTCCAGATTTCCTGCAATACCCACGCTTTCCCGAACGGCAAAATATAATCTTCGGCAGGTTCTACAGATGTTGCGCCTTTAGTTCCAGGCACTTTGCTCCAATACAAGCCTTTATGCTCAAAAATCACTACCGGATTGGGGTCATAATACGCCGCTTTTAGCAATCCTTTTAAATCGGCTCCGTTACTGGGATAAGCAATTTTGATTCCGCGTATGTTGGCCACGACACTTTCCACTGATGACGAATGGTACGGCCCTCCGCTACCATATGCTCCGATAGGAACACGGAGTATCATTGAAACAGGCCATTTTCCATTTGACAAGTAACAGCTTCGGCTCACTTCGGTAAACAATTGGTTAAGCCCCGGCCAGATATAATCGGCAAACTGAACTTCAACAATCGGTTTTAGTCCTACGGCGCTCATCCCAACGGTTGAACCAATGATAAACGCTTCCTGTATGGGTGTATTGAACACACGGTTATCGCCAAATTTTTGTGCTAATGTAGCTGCCTCTCGAAAAACACCCCCTAATCTTCCTCCCACGTCTTGTCCGTACAACAAACATTCGGAATGTTTTTGCATCAACTCTTCAATAGCGTGCAACGCACAATCCACCATCACTACTTTTTCGGCGCCTTTGGGACTACGGATTCCTGTTTCTACCGCAATAGGGGTGGGCGCAAAATCGTGTGTAAATAAATCTTCGGAAGTTGGATCTTCCGCTTTTAGTGCTTCCTGATACGCTTTTTCCACTTCAATTTTAACTTCATTTTCAATTTCAAGAAGTTCTTGTTCCGTGAATCCATTTTCCAACAACTGCTTCCGCATTTTCGGATAAGGGTCTTGCGATCGTGCTTCGTCCAAATCGTCGCGATACCATTCCATCCGCACTCCCGAAGTGTGATGGTTCAACAACGGCACTTTGGCGTGAACCAGAAACGGACGACGTTCTTTCCGAATCGTTTCTATAATATGCTTTGTTGTGGTGTAACATTCCTTAAAGTCTGTTCCGTCAATGGAAACGGCTTCCAAACCGTTGAAACCTTTGGCATATTCAAAAGCGTTTTGTGCCCGGGTTTCTGCGGCATTGGCCGAAATATCCCAACCGTTGTCCTGTACCAGATACAATATCGGAAGCTGCTTTAATGCCGCCATTTGAAAGGCTTCGGCAATTTCGCCTTCAGTGACCGAAGCATCGCCTAAAGAACAAACTACAAGCCCCCTAACCCCCAAATGGGGAACTTCTTCCTGTATTTGTGAGAGGCTTTCTTTATACCAAAAACCCATCGCCGTCCCAGTAGCCGGAATGGCCTGCATACCGGTTGCCGAGCTTTGGTGCGGCACTTTGGGCTTGTCTGCATCTCCCAAACTGGGGTGGCAATAATAGGTTCTTCCTCCGGAAAACGGGTCGTCCTTTTTTGCCATCAATTGAAGCATTAAGTCTTTTGGTGTACAACCAAAACTTAACAACATGGCATCATCCCGATAGTACGGATAAGCATAATCCTGAGGTAGCAACTGCATCCCGAGAGCGGTTTGTATAACCTCGTGCCCGCGTGAAGTAGCGTGGACGTATTTGGAAACTGTTTTAAAATTTTCTTCATACAGCTCTGCCATTGCCTTGGCGGTACAGAGGTTTTTAAAGGCTTTTTGGAATGTTTCTTTTGAGATATTGTGGTTCATAATCTATTTTTATTTCACGCAAAGTGTGCAAAGTTTTAGAAAAGTAACGCAAATGGGTCTATAAATTGTTTACTATTCTATGGATTCTATCTTTCAATAACTTACAATTAAAGTTGGCGAACAAACCCAACTTTAAATCTGACAATTTTAAATAGGTCGATAATTGTGCGCAATGAACAGGCGCTAAATTTTCGACAGATATTATTTCTATGATTACCTTAGTTTCTACCAATAAATCAGGCCTGTAACCTACATCCATTTTAATTTTTTTATAAAAAAGGCATTAGCACTTACTGCATAACTTCAAAACCAGCCTGTCTAAAATCATAAACCAACGCTTTTTCAATAATCCGGGAACACTATTTTATGCAATTCAAAAGCAATCCGCAAAAAACACAAAATCTCTTTATTCTCTTTGCTATAAAAACTTGACGCCTTTTGCGTGTAATTTATTTACATTTTTCACTTCACATCAAACTGTTCAAAATAATCTGCAACCCGCCTTAAAAATGAACCTCCCAAATAGCCATCAACTACCCTGTGGTCAAAAGATAGGGACAATATCATCATGGGGCGAATTTCGATGGTATCACCTTCGGGTTTTTCGATGACTTCTGCCCGTTTTTTGATAATTCCCGTTGCTAAAATGGCAACTTCGGGTTGGTTGATAATGGGTGTTCCCATCAGGCTACCAAAGGTTCCTACATTACTTATCGTAAAAGAGCTTCCTTTTAAATCATCGGCTTTCAGCTTGTTGTTCCTGGCTTTATCAACCAACTCATTGACTTCTTTTGCCAATTGAGGCAACTCTTTTTGGTCTGCATTTTTTATTACCGGAACAATTAAATTTCCCGTAGGCAATGCTGCTGCCATCCCAATGTTGATATCTTCTTTTACGATAATATTTGTTCCGTCCACCGACACATTGATCATCGGGAAATCTTTTATGGCTTTGGCAACCGCTTCTACAAAAAGTGGTGTAAACGTCAATTTTTCGCCATATTGTTTCTGAAAAGTCTCTTTGTTGGCATTTCGCCAGTTGACCATATTGGTCATATCGGCTTCTACATAAGACGTAACGTGCGGCGAAGTGTGCTTACTGTACACCATATGGTCGGCAATCATCTGGCGCATTCGGTCCATTTCCACGATTTTTCCTTTGCCTTTGTCCAGATTCAACTGCGGTATTCGGTAAGCCGTTGGATCTTTTTCTGCAACCGGCTGTGCAAATTTGTATGGGCGACCGTCTTCAATGTATTGAAATATATCACTTTTTCGTAAACGACCGTCTTTTCCCGTTGCGGGAATACGCGCGAGTTCTTCGTAGCTGATGTGGTGTTGTTTGGCTATTTGAAGTACCAAAGGCGAAAAAAAATCCCCCCTTCCGTCCCCCAAAAAGGGAGAAACCTGCTTTTCAGTATGAATATATTTTGGCTTTTGAATTTTCTCTTTTTTAACCTTATTTTCTTCTTTTGGAGTTTTTTGTTCCCCGCTCCTTTGGAGAGGGGTTAAGGGTAAGGCTGACAGTTCCAATATAGCAATCACTTCGCCAATCTGCACTACGTCTTTGGCTTTGTATTTTATCTCTAAAAGCTTGCCCGAAAACGGTGCAGGCACTTCGTTATCCACCTTGTCTGTACCGACTTCCAATAAAATATCGCCTTCTTCAAACGACTCGCCTTCCCGAACAAGCCAGTTGATGATGGTGCCTTCGGTAATGCTTTCGCCCATTTTGGGCAGTTTAAATTCTATTTTTGACATAGTGTCTTTATTCTTTATTCTCTTTTCTGTATTCTTCTAATGTTTTATAAAAATCCTCCTGCTTCGGTCTGTCTTTTGGGATTTCCCGTAAGGGTTCTACCTCTCGTAAACTCACAAAGCAATCTGTGGGAAGTTGTTGGTACAACTTTGTTCCGGCGGTTTTCCACGCCAGCATTTCGTCGCTTACCTCTTTGATAATTTTTGCCGGGTTGCCCACTACCAAACTACGTCTTGGAATAATAGTCTCTGCTTTTACAAAGGTCAAAGCCCCTACGATGCTCTCCTCGCCTATTACGGCACCGTCCATAATCACAGCATTCATCCCTATCATGACATTTCTTTCTATGTTTGCCCCATGCACTATAGCCCCGTGCCCGATGTGTGCACTTTCTTTCAGCACGATAGATTTCCCCGGAAACATGTGGATGGTACAATTTTCTTGCACATTTACCCCGTCTTCCAATATAATTTCGCCCCAATCGCCACGTATCGCCGCACCGGGACCTATATAGCAATGTTTTCCGATGATTACATTGCCAGTAACGGCAGCCAATGGATGCACAAAACTGCTTTCGTGGATGACGGGTATGTGGTTTTTAAACGAATATATCATATGTTTCTAAATCCCCACCGATCGTAGGGGGATTTTATTAGTTAATGCGCCACACGCTTTTTCACTCCTTGAGGAGAGTTTGGGTGGACTTTTATTTATACTTCGCCAAAGTCTTTTTCGCAAATTCCGATAACACTAAACGACCACTGATTTTTGCACGTTGCAACAACAGTTGGTCCCAGTCTTCGGTGCCTCTCCAGAACATGGTTTTCATTTCGGACATGGCCTTGGGATTGTAGGTTTTGAGGTTGTCGGCAAACGCCGTCACGGCTTGGTCCAATGCCTCAATGGAATCGAACACTTTGGTATAGAGTCCTTTTTGCATGGCCCATTCTGCCGAATAAAATGTGTTGGCGTCAATGGCAATTTGCGACATGGCACTCAATCCGATTTTTCGCTCTACAGCAGGTCCGACTACAAACGGCCCAATACCAACGTTGAGTTCACTCAATTTGATATCGGCATATTGGGTTGCCATACAATAATCCACCGCCGAAGCCAAGCCTACACCACCGCCGACAGTTTTCCCCTGCACACGACCGATAATAAATTTCGGGCATTTGCGCATGGCATTGATGACATTGGCAAAACCAGAGAAAAAAACTTTTCCCGCAGTTTCATCTTCTATGGCAACGAGTTCCTCAAAGCTCGCTCCGGCACAAAATGTGCGGTCGCCGCCACTTTGCAAGACAATCACTTTGATACTGTCATCTTCGCCCGCCATATTAATTTGCCTTGCCAACTCTGACAATATGTTGCCAGGCAATGAATTATGCGAAGGGTGATAAAATTCGATATATCCGACGGCGCTCTTGTTCTTGGTCTTTACGTAAGGTTCTTGTGTCATAATCTTATGTGAAAAAGTGACTGTTTTTGGATTTTACTTGATTTTTTTGATTCAAATATAAAATTTTAAAAACCTTGCAAAAGGCACGGCAGACACAAAAAATGATACTGCCCTTGGTCTTTTGTCTTTATTTTTTTGTTGACGAATCACCATTTTTAAAGTCAATATCGTGAAGGAATTTCGCAACATTGCCTTCTGAAGCGGCAGCGGCTCCCATTACGAAAACGCCTTTTTCGCCGGTATTGGCTTCTATCCCGAATACAAAAGATTCTTCATCAGGGTCGGTATCGCCTTCGTAGCGGTAAATTTCGGTGATTTTATAGTTTTCTGGGTGTGACGCAATGGCGACATCCTGCAAGTTAAAGTCAACCGTATAACCTTTTTTACGAAGTTTATCAAGTGCTTCAATAACGGTGGCGTAATAGTAATTGGGCATTTTGTTGTGTGTTAAAGAATGTACACAAAAATACGAAACTATTTCGAACCCTTTCAGAATTCAAAACCATGAAAGGGCTATTTGATACTAAATTACAACATCCCAAACTGCTCAAAATGATGGTTCAAATGTTTCCTTTCGAGCAAATACCATTCAAAACGGTTTAAATCGCCAAACACCACGTTTCTGGTTCTGGCATCAGGATGTGTTTTAAAATAGGCTTTGTATGCCTCCCGAGCTTCTATGAATTTCTGCTTTGCTTCGGCTAAATTTGCGTATTTCAGCGGTTGTAGCACATCTTTTTCATATAAAGGAAACGCGACATTTTGCGGAAATTTTTCGTAATTATACAACGATGCGTGTACTTTTTCGAGAATTTTCTCGGGTGTGGCAATGTCAAAACCATCTATTTCGCCTGTAGCTATCTTATAGGTATATTCTAAATGTTCTACCATGTGTTGTGGCGTCATCATTCCCCATTTGGGCTTGGTGTTTTCGGTCAGCTTGTGCAAACATTCTTCAATGGCTGTATCGGTCATTTCAACAAAAACGGTCTGCTTTTTTTGAACCATGGTGAGCACCGTTGCCACGGCTACCAACTCGTCATCGGCATCAAAAACTTCGGCAAACCATTTTACGATACCGCTTGGCAACTCGGCATGGGCAATATCTCTGTCTATTTTTTGTTTACATGTCAAACGCACATAAATGGTGTCGTTATGATAAATCGGTCTTAAAAACCGGCATTCTTCCAAACCGTAATTGGCTGCTACCGGCCCTTTTTCGGGCAATACAAACAAGCCTGCCGCCGCCGCCAGAATAAAATAACCGTGCGCCGTGCGTTTTTCAAAAATGCTTCCGTCCAGTGACGTAATGTCGGTATGGGCATAAAAATGGTCCCAAGTGAGGTTGGCAAAATTGATAATATCGCTGTCGGTAACGGTGCGCTTATGGGTTTTGAGCGACATTCCGGGCTGGATGTCTTCCCAATGGTATTTAAACGGATGTTGGTCTGCTTGCTTATATTTTGCTTTGGCTTGATAAATGCCTGTTATTTCGGTAAGCGTTGTAGGCGAACCTTGAACGGCGGTACGCTGCAAATAGTGCTTGATTCCACGAATGCCACCCATTTCTTCACCGCCGCCGGCGCGTCCCGGGCCGCCATGCACCAAGGTTGGCAATGGCGAACCGTGACCGGTGCTTTCTTTGGCATTATCGCGGTTTAGGACCAATATCCGTCCGTGATGTGATGCTGCGTTCAGCACGTACTCTTTGGCGATGTTATCATCAAAAGTAACAATTGACGATACCAGCGAGCCTTTGCCCATTTGTGCCAACTGCACTGCTTCGTCCAAAGTTTTGTACGGCATAATGGTGCTTACGGGACCAAAAGCTTCACGCTCGTGAACGGCAATATTTTGAAAAGGATTATTGGTTCTCAACAATACCGGACTGATGAATGCGCCTTTAGTTGCATCTGCACCAATCGCATCGATTTTATCGAGATTACCATAGACCATCTGTGCTTCTCTGGCAATATCCTGAATGGAATTGCGAACTGCTTGCACCTGATTTTTACTGATCAGTGCCCCCATGCGCACTTCTTTAAGTCTTGGGTCGCCTATGGTTACTTTGTCAAGTTCTTTTGAAAGTGCAACTTGCACGTCGTCGATTAGTTTTTCGGGAACGATGATGCGTCTTATGGCGGTACATTTTTGTCCGGCTTTGACAGTCATTTCTTTGCGGACTTCTTTGATGAACAGGTCAAATTCCGGTGTTCCGGGTACGGCATCTTCGCCCAAAACAGAAGCGTTTAAAGAATCTGCTTCGGTGGTAAAAGGTACCGATTCCTGTATGATTCTCGGATGCGCTTTGAGCAATCTACCCGTAGCTGCCGAGCCTGTAAATGTCACCACATCTTGCGACTCGACGGTGTCCAGTATGTTTTTTACCGTACCGTTTATGATTTGCAGTGCGCCTTCAGGAAGTATTCCCGAAGCGATGATTTCCCTTGCAACGGCTTCTGCCAGATATGCCGATGCCGGGGCGGGAAGCACCACGGCAGGCATTCCTGCCATCCAGTTGACGGCGCATTTTTCGAGCATACCCCAAACCGGAAAGTTAAATGCATTGATATGAACCGCCACGCCCTTTTTGGGCGTAAGGATATGATGTGCCATAAATTGACCGCCTTTGGACAAATCGACAGGTTCGCCTTCCACATGAAACGGCTGATTGGGAAATTGCTTGCGTAAAGATGCGTTTACAAACAGGTTTCCGAAACCGCCTTCAATGTCAATCCAACTGTCGATGCGGGTTGCGCCGGTGCGGTAGCTTAATTCGTAAAACTGCTCTTTACGTTTGGTAAGGTGCAAAGCGAGCTTTTTGAGCATATTGCCGCGTTCCTGAAAAGTCATTTTACGAAGCGTTTCGCCTTTGTTTCTGCCGTATTTCAGGATGGATGGAATATCAAGCCCTTCGGTGGTAACGCTAGTAAAAATTTCGCCGGTTACGGCATCTTGTACAGGTATGCCTTCACCTTGACCTTTGGTCCAATTACCGAGGATGTAGTGTTGTATTGTGTTCATTGCAAATTATGGAATAACGAATGTTGACTATTTATGGTTAGAAACAAAGCTACCAATAAATCTTTACTTGAACGAGGATTTTTGAAAGAGAACACAGTTGGCGATATCGTTCTTTTCTATTTTCTGACAGGAATATCAGTATTTAATGATTTTATTCAAACTTTGAATGACTACAGCCAACTCGTCACTGTTAAAGCGACCTATTTTTTGTTTCAATCGTTCTTTAGAAACAGAGCGAATGTGAACAGTCATTACCTCTGATTTTTTTGACAACCCATTGATGTCATTTGGTGTTACTACAAGATTACCGTGATAGTTTTTCAATTTGGAAGTCAGCGGACAGACAATTACGGTGTTTAAATTGGCATTTGCCAAATTCCCCGAAATAATTACAGCCGGTCTTCTGCCGCCTTGTTCGCTTCCTTTTATAGGGTCAAAATAAACATCCCAAATTTCTCCTTGCTTCATTCTTCTTCCAAGTCATTGAGCTGTTTGTAATAATCTGCCATTCCTTCTTCTACCATATGAAGCATATCTTCGTCTTCAGCCATTTTTTTATAGGATTTTAGGTAGGCAGCTTTATCTAATTGCTCCAAGTACAACTCCAGGGCTTTTTCAATGATTTTGTTTTTTGGAATTTTTAGCTCTTTAGCCACTGCAGCCAAATTATTGAGCAATTTGTCAGGTAGTGATGAAGTGAATGTTGCCATTTTATATTTATTTTTTACAAATATAAATAATATTTATTGAATTTGAATTATAGCTTCAATATAAACAATAGTGATTTTTCGATACCTACAAGGTTAAAAAAACCTTGCAGGAACTCTAAACTCTTAAATGCACCGCCGTACCTTTCCCAATTTCCGATTCTACTTCTATTTTGCAGTCTATGGCTTTTGCCAAAGCTTATCCCAATGCAGGTTTTAATGTGATTACCAGAAGTAATTATTTAGATTTTATTACCTAAATTTTTTGCAGGGAGTATTCAGTCACAGTTTTAGTAAAGGCGTCATGATTTGGAACTTTGGTTGCAAAATCAACAAAGTTATCAGTATTTACCGAGAACCGAGAACTTGGTAGGCGGGTTGCATTCCCCTTTGGCGGTTAGGGGGCATTTTGGGTTTCAATAACAGCTGCATAACCTTGACCAACACCTATGCACATAGTAACAAGTGCATATTTTTTACCAGTCAAAGACAATTCCAATGCTGCTGAATGGCAAATTCTTGCACCGGTAACGCCAAGCGGATGTCCTATGGCAATGGCACCGCCATTTGGGTTGATGCGCGGGTCGTTATCTGCCAAGCCCAAAGCTCGGGTGCATGCCAATGCTTGTGCAGCAAAGGCTTCGTTGATTTCTATAATGTCAATATCGTTGAGTGTTAAGCCTGCTTTTTGAAGTGCTTTTTGAGAGGCTTCCACCGGGCCGATACCCATAATTCTCGGCTCGACACCCACAACTGCCGAGCTCACGATTTTTGCCAATGGCTTTAATCCGTACTGTTTTACGGCGGTATCAGAGGCGACGATTACCGCAGCCGCACCGTCATTAAGTCCGCTGGAATTGCCTGCCGTAACGCTTCCACCTTCAGGTTTGAATGCGGGACGCAACTTTGACAAGACTTCCAAACTTGTACTTGGTTTAATGAATTCGTCTTTATCAAAAATGAGCGCATCACCTTTACGTTGTGGGATTTCTACGGCAACTATCTCTTTTGCCAATCGTCCGTTTTGCTGGGCTTTGGTGGCTTTTGTTTGGCTCCACAAGGCAAAAGCATCTTGGTCTTCACGCGATATAGCATATTTTTCAACCAGGTTTTCGGCGGTAGTTCCCATGCCGTCGGTACCGTACATTTTATGCATTTTTGGGTTGACAAACCGCCACCCGAAACTGGAATCGTACATTTTGGCATCTGTTCCAAAGGCACTTGATGGTTTTCCAATCACGTAAGGACCGCGTGTCATATTTTCGACACCCCCGGCAATGAAAACATCGCCGTCACCTGCTTTTATGGCTCGATTGGCATGTATAATTGCCGATAATCCCGAACTGCACAACCGGTTAACGGTTTCGCCGGGAACGGTGCAAGGCAAACCCGCCAAAAGCAATGCCATGCGCGCCACATTGCGGTTGTCTTCGCCTGCTTGATTGGCACATCCAAAAATAACATCGTCATACGCTTCTTTGGGAATGTTGGGATTTCTTTTTACAATTTCAGAAATAACAAGAGCTGCCAAATCATCGGTGCGTACCGCCGATAGTGTGCCTTGATAACTTCCTATAGGAGTTCTTATGCCGTCAATAATATATGATTCCATTTTTTAAATTGAAGTTGAAATTGAAATTGAAGTTGAAAACAGAAACTTCATTCCAGATTACTACTTGTTTATTTATTGTAATATGGCCGAAAACGTATCGTGTTGCCTTATATCTCCCGATTGGTAGCCTTTCATAAACCACTCAATACGCTGCTGGGAAGTTCCGTGGGTAAATGAATCGGGGACTACATGGCCCTGCATACGTTTCTGGATGGCATCATCGCCCACGGCATTGGCTGCACTCAATGCTTCTTCAATATCGCCCGGTTCCAGATATTTTTTGTTGTGATACGCCCAAACACCTGCGTAAAAATCGGCTTGCAACTCCATAGCTACAGATAGTTTATTGGCTTCGGCTTTGCTTTGGTTTTGCTGCAATTGCCGCACTTTGTTTGATGTTCCCAAAAGGGTTTGCACGTGATGCCCAACCTCATGTGCCGTGACATAGGCTATGGCAAAATCGCCACCTTTGGCACCAAATCGTGTTTTTAATTCTTCAAAAAAAGACATATCCATATATACTTTATGGTCGCCAGGACAATAAAAAGGTCCCGAAGCAGAGCTTGCGCCGCCGCAGGCTGTTTGTACCGAGTTGGTAAAGAGTACCATTTTTGGCTCTTTGTACGTACCAAGATTGTTTTCTCTGAATATTTTATTCCAAACATCTTCTGTATCGGCAAAAACGGTGGCTACAAATTCGCCTATTTCCACTTCTGCTTCGGTAAGTTGGCCGTTTTGCAAGGTTTCAACCTGTTGTATTTGGTTAAACTGTTCTAAAACAGGTGCTAAATTTTGCCCTGTTTCACCACCAAAAATCTGCAATAAAAGTATAATGATGCCAATGGCACCACCACCTGCAACGACTTTACCGCCGGTACTCATCCCGCGACGGTCTTCCATATTGCTGCTTTGTCTGCGACCTTTCCATTTCATGTTGTTTAAGTTTTAATGTTGTTATTATGGGTTATTCCCAATCTTTACCGGTTCTGTAAACCACACCTTTAAACAGTGCTACAAGTTTATCATCTTTTTTTACTTCGACAATATGAAAGCCTAACTTATTTTTAGTTATATCGATAATCGATTCTGCAGTAATATAATCGCCGGCCTCCAATGCCTCGATATGATTGATGGATGTTTCGACGGAAACTGCAAATTTTCCGTAGGTATTAGCCGAAAAACCAAAAGCAGTATCTGCCAATGCATACGCGATACCGCCGTGGGCTTTTTCCATACTGTTGAGCATCTCTTTTCTGATGGTCATTCCCACTTTACATCTCCCTGTTTCGCAGTGGATGATTTCTATCCCAAGCCATTGGCTGAATGGGTCGAGAGAGAGCATTTTGTAAGGGATTTCTTCGGGTGTCATTGTAAGAATTATATTTCAAACATTTTTTTTTCTTTACTTAATTTTCTCAACAACGGACTACATCTATATCTGTCTTCATGATACATTTCATAGAGTTCATCAATTTGCTGTACGCACCAGTCTATGCCTTTCTCGTTCGCCCAAGCCAATAATCCTTTGGGATAGTTTACTCCTTTGGTCATGGCGAGCTCGATGTCTTTTGCGGAAGCGATGTTAAGATACAGTGCATCTGCAGCTTCGTTGATAAGCATGACGAGGATGCGGTTGAAAATGTATTGGCTCTGTTCATTATCAAGGGATTCTTTCGATACGCTCGGAATGACATTGCCAGAATAATCATAAAAACCACGACCTGTTTTTCGGCCCAAATAACCGGCTTCCACCAATCTTTTTTGGGTAAACGACGGTTTGTACCGGGGGTCAAAATAAAAGGCTGAAAATACGGTTTCGGTTACGGTGTAATTGATGTCGTTTCCTATGAAATCCATGAGTTCAAACGGACCCATTTTAAAACCGCCAAGTTCTTTCAGTGCATTGTCAATCGTATGGGTAGTGGCAATGCCTTCTTCATAAATGCGAAGTGCTTCGCCATAAAATGGTCGCGCCACACGGTTGACGATAAATCCGGGCGTGTCCTTGGCAATGGCAACGGTTTTGTTCCAATCGGCAATGGTTTTTACGGCTGTTGCCAAAACATCTTTGGAAGTTTGCACAGCTGGAATGACTTCAACCAACTGCATTAGCGGAGCGGGATTAAAGAAATGAATGCCCAAGCAACGCTTCGGGGTTTTTAACGATGCCGCAATGGAAGCAATGGACAAACTTGAGGTGTTGGATGCAATAATACAATCATTTGTGACATAGGTTTCCAATTCTGAAAAGACACTGCGTTTTATTTCCAAGTTTTCGATGATGGCTTCTATGACCAAATCGGCATCCGCCAAATCTTTCAACGAACTCACATAATGCATATTACCCTGAATGCGATACTTTTCTTCTTGAGAGATTTTTTGCTTTTCAATCAGTCGGGAAAGTGTCGTTTCCAGAGTGGTTTTGCTTTTTTCCAGTGCAGCCTGATTGGTGTCGTATAATTTCACGGAACATCCTGCTGTAGCTGCAACTTGCGCAATGCCGCTGCCCATGGTACCGCTCCCAATTATCCCAACACACTTGATTTCTGATTGTTGATTATTCATTCCTCCTTTTGTCTTTGGTCTTTAAACTGTATTTTATGCCTTCATTCGCAAATCGTTTAAGGCCGATTCAACCGCATGGTGGCTAATGGCATGGGACTTGAAATGTTCGGTCATTTTCGCTTTTTCGTCATTTGTAGCGTTTAATTGATTGAGCATGTTCAACAAATGCATCTTCATGTGTCCTTCTTGGATGCCGGTGGTGGTCAACGATTTTAAAGCTGCAAAATTTTGGGCCAAGCCCGCCACTGCAATGATTTTCATCAGTTCTTTGGCAGTTGGCTTGCCCAGCATTTCCAACGACAATTTCACAAGTGGGTGCAGGCTTGTCAATCCACCGACGGTTCCTACCGCAAGCGGGATTTCGATCCAAAACCTGAAAATCCCGTTTTCTATTTCTGCGTGGGTCAGGCTTGTGTAAGCACCACTTTTGGCAGCATAAGCATGGATGCCTGCCTCTACTGCCCGAAAATCATTGCCTGTAGCCAGAACTACCGCATCGATACCATTCATGATGCCCTTGTTGTGCGTGACTGCCCGGAATGGTTCAATTTGGGCAATCCTGACCGCCTGGACAAATTTTTCAGCAAAATGCCGCGCGTCAGGAATGTCATTATCACTTAACTCTTCGACTTTGCACCGTACTTCGGCACGGACCAGACAGTTGGGCACAAAGTTGGACAGGATACTCATCACAACTTCAATATGTTTTTCAGAATCCGAAAAGCCATCAAAACGAAGTGCTTGATCCTTAAGGGTTTTTGCAAATTGTTCCAAACACGAATTGATAAAATTGGCACCCATAGCATCCAATGTTTCAAAAGTAGCATGAAGCTGATAGTAATTTTCAAGCGCTTCGGTCTTGTCCACCAACTGAATGTCCAGGATACCTCCTCCGCGTCGTTGCATGCCTTGGGTTATAGATGCTGTTTCTGAAAAAAGCCTGGGTTTCAATATCTCAAAAAATCGCTTCAAGGAATCCTTGCTTCCTTGGTACATAAAATGCACCTGACCTATTTTTGTGGTGGAGACCACCTCTGCCGTAAAACCGCCACGCTCTGCCCAATATTTAGCAGCTTTGCTCGCCGCAGCAACCACAGAACTCTCCTCAATGGCCATGGGTATGGTGTACGGCCTGTCGTTTATAACAAAATTCGGGGCTACTCCCAACGGCAAATAATAATTGGTAATGGTGTTTTCAATAAACTCATCATGAAGCTGTTGCAGTTTTTCATCACTGTTCCAGTATTGTTTGATGATTTGTTCGGCGGATGCCCTATCATCAAAATAGGTAGCTACAATCCAGTCAATTTTTTTAGATTTTGACAATTTAGAAAAGCCAACAACAGGTTTGTCCATAAACGATTGATTTGAAAAATACAAAGATACTATGTTAAGCCCAATAATTAAGGGAACCAACACCAAGATTGCTGTTTTAACTATCAATAGTTGGTGTTTTCATTTTATTTTTAGTAAACTTGGCAATATTTTGATAAAAAACAAATACCTGTATGAAAAACATACGATTTATTTCCCTCATTTTGTTATTTCTGACAGCCATTTTACCGGCTCAAAACAAAGAAATAGGTCTTGAAGATTTGTGGAACGGCACTTTCCGCACAAAAGGCATGCAATCTTTGCACTCTATGGCAAATGGCAAGGAATATTCTGTTCTCAGCGGCAACGCTATAGACATTTATGATTACAAGACACTTTCAAAAACCCGAACATTGGTAAGCGCTTCCGACCTTAATGATGTGGGGCGTTTTTTGGATTATACCTTTAGCAACGATGAAAGCAAGGTACTTCTGGCCACAGATTTTGAGTATGTGTTCAGACATTCCAGATTAGGCATCTATTATGTATATGACATCAATACCAAAACGGTATCAAAAATTTCGGAAAACAAAATACAAGAACCGACATTTTCGCCCGACGGCAATAAAATTGCTTACGGGCATAATAACAATTTGTATGTCAAAGACTTGAAAAGCGGAACCACAACCCAAATTACACATGACGGACAAAAAAATAAAATCATCAACGGCATTACCGATTGGGTGTATGAAGAAGAATTTGGTTTTGTAAGAGCTTTTGACTGGAATGCTGATGGCACCAAAATCGCTTTCATCCGATTTGATGAATCCAATGTCCCTGAATTTTCTATGGACGTTTACGGAAATCAGCTCTATCCCACACAATATACCTTTAAATATCCCAAGGCCGGCGAAGCAAATTCCGTCGTTTCGCTACACCTCTACGATGTTGTTTCCAATAGGACTTATGATGTCAAAGTAGGAAAGTCTTATGATGATTTCTACATTCCGCGCATCAAATGGACCAATGACCCCGATGTGCTTTCTGCGCAATACACCAACCGCCACCAGAACGTTCTGGATCTTTGGATGATCAATGCAAAAAACAATACGTCAGCCATTGCACTGACCGAAACAGACAAAGCTTATGTGGACGTTACAGACAACCTTACCTTCCTAAAGGATAACAGTTTTATCTGGACAAGTGAAAGGGATGGATACAACCACATCTACCACTATTCAAAAGATGGAAAGCTCATCAACCAAGTAACAAGAGGCCAATGGGAAGTGACCAGCTATTATGGCTATGATAGCAAATCCGGGAAGATATTCTACCAATCCGTTGAAAACGGATCCATCAATAGAGATGTCTATTCCATAAACCTCAACGGAAAGAACAAAACCAGACTGACCAAAGGCACCGGAACCAACCGTGCCGAATTCAGTGCCGATTTTACCTATTTCATCAACATTTTTTCGAATGCTACGACACCCACGATATACACATTGAACGATTCTAAGACCGGAACAGTCATAAAATCCATCGTTGACAATGCTGCGCTTGAGGAAAAACTATCGGAATACAAAATATCGAAAAAAGAGTTTTCGACCATCAAAGTCAATGGCAATGACTTGAATATGTGGATGATAAAACCCGTAGATTTTGACCCGAACAAGACCTATCCGTTGTTCATGTACCAATATTCCGGCCCAGGATCCCAAGAAGTGTCCAACAGGTGGAATTCTTCCAATGATTATTGGTACCAACTGTTAGCCCAAAAAGGTTACATAGTGGCCTGTATCGATGGAAGGGGAACAGGCCTAAAAGGTGCAGCGTTCAAAAAAGTGACCCAGAAAGAACTTGGCAAATATGAAGTCGAAGATCAAATAGAAGCTGCCCGGCAACTCGGCAGGTTAGGCTATATAGACGAAACCCGGATAGGTATCTGGGGCTGGAGCTATGGTGGTTTTATGAGCAGTAACGCCTTGTTCAAGGGCAACGATGTCTTTAAGATGGCCATAGCCGTTGCGCCTGTAACCAGCTGGAGGTTTTATGACTCCATCTATACCGAGCGCTATATGACCACCCCACAAGAAAATCCAAGTGGATATGACGAAAACTCGCCCATAAACCATGTTGACAAGCTCAAAGGCGACTACCTGTTGATACACGGTACCGGCGACGACAATGTACACGTACAGAACACGATGCGAATCATCGAAGCATTGGTACAGGCCAACAAACAATTTGAATGGATGATCTATCCGGACAAAAACCACGGCATCTATGGCGGCAATACCCGATTGCATCTATATACCAAAATGACCGATTTTATCGATAAGACTTTAGGTGATAAAATTGATAAATGATAAAATCGATTTGCTAAAAAAAACTACTAAATTAAACAACTATGGATTTTGTATTAGGGTTACTTATTGTCGGATGGGTTTTTTGCCTTATTTGGATACCGCTTGTAATCAAGGCGAATTGGAAAACACACCCGAGAGCTCTCTTTGTTTGCTTCTTTGCAGAAATGTGGGAACGTTTTTCCTACTATGGCATGAGGGCCTTGTTAACACTTTATATGGTAAAGGTTGTTTTCCAACAAATTTCCACCGGAGAAGCTGATATCAAATCGCTCGCCATCTATGGCTCCTACACCGCGTCAATATATTTGGGACCGATTATCGGTGGAATGATGGCAGACAGATATCTGGGCTTTCGAAAAGCCATTCTATTGGGCGGCGTTTTAATAAGTATTGGCCATATCGTTCTGGCAGCTCAAGGATTGATGGCTGAAACCAACGAAATGTTCTTTTTTATTGCCTTATCCTTTATCGTGGTTGGCACCGGCTATTTCAAACCCAATATTTCGAGTTTTTTAGGCAAATTTTATGAACCGAACGACCCTCGCAAAGATTCAGCATTCAATATTTTTTACATGGGGATCAACGTGGGTGCCTTTCTTTCCGCACTCACCTGTGGTTATCTGGGCGAAACAGTTGGATGGCACTGGGGATTTGGTCTTGCGGGAATAGGAATGATCGTCGGATTGATAGTTTTTTGGATGAACCTAAAACATTTTGGCGATGAAGGACTTGTTCCCGATGAAAAATACAGTAAAGGAAATGCTTTTGCAGGGTTAAGCCTCAATAATGTCATCATCCTTTTAAGTTTTATTGCAGTACCATTGTGGGCTTTATTGTTCAACCACGATGAGGTATTCAAATACGGCCTTACAATCATAACAATAATTGTATTGGTCTATTTGGTTTATCTCAGCACGATTTACGAAAACGGATCACGGCTATTGGTTGTATTGATTCTTTTTATATTCCACGCTATGTTCTGGGCCCTATTTGAACAAGCCGGTGGCACGCTCACATTAATTACAGATCGATTTGTGGACCGGTCTTTGGGAAATTCCGAAATACCAGCCTCACAATTTCAAGCTTTAAATGCCTTTTTTATTGTCATTTTTGCACCAATCTACTCTTGGCTCTGGATAAAGCTCAATAAACTCAAAAGAGAGCCGAGCACTCCCATGAAGTTTGTCTATTCTTTGGTATTGTTGGCCGTAGGCTTTTTGATAATTGTTTTGGGAGCAAAATCTGCAATGGCCTCCGGGGAACTGATCGTAGTCTGGGCAATCATTTTCATGTACTTGTTCCACACTTTGGGCGAACTGTGCTTATCGCCGGTAGGACTCTCAATGATTACCAAACTATCACCAAAACACATTGTTGGATTTACAATGGGTGTTTGGTTTTTGTCTTATTCCGTTGGAAATAAAGTTGCAACCGAAATTGGAAAATTGATAAGTATAGGCGACATCAAAGAAAACGCCTCAATGTCAGAACAGATAAGCCCCTATGTTGATGTTTACCTGCAATGGGGCGTGTATGTAGTTTTGGGTTGCGCCTTGGTACTTTTAATGTTGGTGCCACTGCTAAAACGATTGATGAAAGGAATCCATTAAACCACACGACTATCATAAAAAATAAAAACAGAAGCTAAACCTAAACTAAATTTTATGAACGAAAATTCAACCGACCAGTTTTTTAAATCAAAAGTATTGGGGCATCCTTCGGGACTTTTTGTATTATTCTTTACCGAAATGTGGGAGCGCTTTTCATTTTACGGAATGCGGGCACTTTTGGTTTTGTTCTTGACGACCAGCCTTCTTGGTGGTGGTTGGGATTGGCCCCGCGAACACGCCATGTCTCTGTTTGGCTCTTATGTAGGCCTGGTGTATCTCTCCACGATGCTAGGAGGCTACTTTGCCGATAAAATCATTGGTTATCGATGGGCCGTTGTAGTGGGCGCCTTTCTGATGACTCTTGGGCACGGCTCAATGGCCATCGAGACTCCCTGGTCCATCTATCTGGGATTGGCACTTTTAGTATTCGGAAATGGGTTTTTCAAACCAAACATGACCTCAATTATTTCTGAAATGTACCAACACAGACCCGAAAAAAAAGATGGTGCCTATACCATTTTCTATATGGGTGTCAATGCGGGTGCATTCTTCGGGATTTTGCTTTGTGGATATCTCGGCGAAAAAGTTGGGTGGAGCCTCGGCTTTGGGCTGGCAGGTATCTTTATGCTATTTGGACTGATACAATTCTGGCTTTCACAGAGCATTTTTGGCGACATCGGGCTGAAACCCAATAAGAAAGATGAAAACTCCAAAACAATACTGGACGATGACAAAAGAAACCCATTCACCAATTGGCAATTGGCCATCATCGCAGTTTGTATCATTCTGGGTGTTATGTGGATTATCAACGAGCCCGCAACCTTGATATCCGGAGGAAGTTTCAATATGCTGAGCTTTCTTGGAGAAAATGGCAACAACATTGCCATTCTAACCGCACTGGCTCTTTTTGTGGTCTTATTGGTCTATCGATTAACACAATATTCTACAATCACCAAGCAAAAAATGATAGCAGTATCCTTTTTTGCATTTCTGACCATTTTCTTTTGGGCAATTTTTGAGCAATCGCCCGGAACGCTAACCATCTTTGCAAGAGATTACACTGACAGGGTGCTGGAAGGCACTTCTGCAACAGTCTTCAAGGTCGTCAATGCCTGTATGACCATCATTCCATTGAGCATCATCACATGGGTACTTTTCTTGCTTTTCAAGCAGACTTTCAAGAAATACGCCATAGCAAATATCGTACTGTCGTTAAGTTTCGTGATTGTATGGGGCGTTTCCATCTGGATGCTCAATGACCAGTTTTCGGAAGAAAGCCCCGAAGTTCCGGCCTCTTGGTTCTCTACCTTAAACTCATTGTTCATCATCACACTTGCACCAATGTTTTCTAAATGGTGGGAGAGCAAATACAACCCATCGGCCAATATGAAATATGGTATTGGAATGTTCTTATTGGCTCTTGGTATGGCCTGCGTGGCCTTTGGCGCCGGAGGTATTGAACCGGGCGCTCAAACGGCTTCGGTGAGTATGATGTGGTTGGTTTTGGTCTATTTGTTCCATACCATGGGCGAACTGTGCATTTCTCCTGTGGGACTTTCTTATGTGAGCAAATTGGTTCCTGCCAGAATGATTGCTTTTATGTTCGGGGTTTGGTATCTGGCAGTAGCTATCGGAATGAAAGGCGCTGCCAAATTTGGTGAAAACATTGATAAAATAGCCAACGAAAACGGGATTAGCTACTTCTTCTGGATGCTTACCATAATTTCGGCAGCAGTTGGTGTGGTTGCCATAATTTTACAACCAATTATCAAAAAATTGATGCACGGCGTCAGATAATAGACCTGAAATTCGTTAAATAATAAAAAAAAATGCCCCAGATTGGGGCATTTTTATTAAGTTCGGAACGGATTTTGCTCCTATATGCACAATTTACCAAATTTTTTCAAAATGAAAAAAACAACCTTCCTGTTTGCCCTGACACTATTTACAGCTTTAACCGCAGTTTCCCAATCCATCAAGTGGGTAACCTTTGAAGAAGCCGTTGCCTTACAAAAAAAGAAACCAAAAAAAATCATGATGGACGTTTACACCAATTGGTGCGGCCCTTGCAAGATGCTGGACAAAAACACCTTCCAAAATACCGATGTGGTCAATTACGTCAATGAAAACTATTACGCCGTAAAATTCAATGCCGAAGGCAATGATGTGGTAAAATACAAAGGCGCCACTTATTCAAATCCCGGCTACAAACCCGAATTTGCCAACAAACGCAACAGTGTGCACGAACTTACCAGCATACTCGGCGTGAATGCCTATCCTACAATTGTGTTTTTTGATGAAAAAGGCGAATTGATTTTTCCACTACGGGGTTACCAAAACCCACAGCAGCTTGAACTGTACCTTAAAATGTTTGGGACTGATGCGCACAAAAGTATAAAGACCCAAGAAGAATTCAACACCTATTATTCTTCATTTGTGCCAAAATTCAAAAATTAATCCGCATACCGATACCGAAAGGCACCATCGGTACCAGTGAAATGGAATGGTGTATCTTGTAAATCGCAGGTCTCTTTCCAGCGTTGCACGTACGTTCTGTAATTGCTGCCGTCTGCTATGACAAGCTTTGGATTTAGGGAATCTATCAAACGGCGCAAATTGACTTTTGGGGAGTCGCGGAGCAGCACAAAATCCGGCTTAAAGGTTTTGGTGTTGTAAACCGAAAAACTGTCCACCACCAGCAACCGCTTACCATCAAAAGTATAAACCGATTCGAGTGCAACGTCCTCAATGGAGTCGATTCCCATACCTATTTTATAGCCCCGAATGGCACGGTCATTCCTCTTGGAGTGGCTGTCGAGGTTGTCACCAACAAACAGAGCACCTCCACGTTTGGTTGCCAAAAGCGACCCTTTGCCTTTGTGAAAAACGATAAACTCGTTGTGCCTGTCAACATATTTTGTTGCGATGAAAACCCCTTGAAGTACCATGACAGACCCCAATACAACCAGCAATCTTGAAAAATTCTGTTTGTCAAGTAGCCGAAAAACTGCAATAATCAAAAGGTACGAACCAAGTAGCAGCGCTATACCAAAAGACACATTCCTAAAAACAAACCCTTCATGCTGCGACACCCAGTACACAAACCCGTTCATAAGGTCTATAACTAAACCATAGCTTTTTGCAAAAACCGACGGCAAAATATCGAAAAATGCCAGAATGATCACCAAAATGCCACAGCCCAAAATGAATCCCAAAAACGGCAAAATGACCAAATTGGACAAAAAGAACAAGGCCGGAAACTGGTGGAAATAATACAAACTTATCGGTGCAACACCAATTTGCGCCGCCAATGTCACGCAAAGCAATTGCCAGTAATAGTTTGCCAATTTCCGTTTTGGGGACCAAAAAGAAGCGATAACGGGCTTGAGACTCACGATGGAAAGTACCGCTGCATAACTCATTTGAAACCCGACCTCAAACAAGAACATAGGCTTTATGAGCAAAATCACAAACATAGATATGGCGAGGGTATTGTAAATATTGGTGGGTTTTTTGAGATTCATAGCAATGGCAATGACGGTAAACATTGACACGGCACGCGTGACCGATGGCGAAAAACCCGCAAGTGCCGCAAAGCACCACATCAGAAAAACTATAAAGCAGATTTTTACCAATCTTCCGTATCTAAACCGCTCCATAAACTTAAACAATCTGTTGAGCATCAACAAAATAATACCTACGTGCAATCCAGACACGGCAAGAATATGGATAACACCTGCATCTACGTAGCTGTTGTAGGTTTGTTGGCTGATATCTTTCTTTTGTCCCAATAGCAATGCATCAATGATTGACTGCTGTTCTTTGGTAAATTGATAAACTTTTAGTTGGGCATCTATTTTATTTCTGATTTTGGCAGTATGCCCCAAGATGGTATTAACCCGGGATTCAAGGGTCAAAACCTCATTTGGCAACACAAAAACCTGATGGTCTATATATCGCCTTTTCAGGTAATTACGATAATTGAACTGGTAAGGATTTAAAGGTACCGGAATCTCTGACAAACGTACCGGAAGCAATAGCACATCATCAACCTGCAATGGTAATTGCGGGAAATCACGCCGAATGTTGATTATAAGAGTGCCAGATGATGACGTGTTATCGATTTTCAAGATTGATCCAACGAATTTGTCCTGATTGCCCGAAGGCTTCAGCACTTCCTTGATTTTTACGGTTGCAAAAGCCGATTTGCCTTGTAAGTCAATCCTCGAATAATGGTCGTCCCGCAGCCGTTCGTTGTTAACGTTTACAGCCAAAACACCGATGGACAGCACCAACAGATATGTGACGGCATCAAACCAAATCGATTTTTTGAACCGTTTTTTTTCAAACACAAAAATCAATGAAAGCAGTAGCAACAATACCCCGACAGACGGGATAATGTACATTATGGGAACCATAACAAACTGTGCAATGATGATTCCGACAACCAAAAAAACTGTAAGCCTTATTATCGGAAATTGTAGTGGTTTCATAACACCCGGCGTGCCTGAACAAAGGCAAAATACCAATACCGCTCTTCTAAAGACGACACAATGACACCGGCATTGGTGGTAGAATGGATGAACTCAACATTGCCGTTATCTGCATAAGTGACCAAACCAACGTGGTTAATGGTTCGTTTCTTTCCGTTGGTGGCAAAAAAAAGCAAATCGCCCCTTTGTACCTTTTTCAAATCAATCCAATCACCGGAGGTTGACATTGCACTGCTCGATCGGGGAAGGATGATACCGCCGCCATCACTAAATGCCATGGTGATCAGTCCGGAACAATCCATGCCTTTTTTTGTATTACCACCATATTTGTACCGAACACCTTTATATCTGGTTGCTTCATCAATGATTTTTTCTGCCAAAACTGCGCTAGATCTGTCACCAAACCCACCATTGATATCAGGGTAACCGACCGTGTTATCTTTAGATTTTTTGGTAGTAATGACAGTCTTTGAAGGTTGTTTGGTGACAACCGTTCTATTGGTGGACGTTTTTTTGCTCTGTTTGGACGATTTACATCCAAACAAGGCACAAGCAATGCAAATGGCAATCATCAATCTTTTCATAATCATTTATTGATAGCGTTAAAAATAAGTTTAGCGGTCTTTTCACTGGCACCCTGTCCGCCAAGTTTTTTTTCGAGTTCAAAATAGTCCATAAACAACCGTTCCCTTGTTTGGTCGGTTAGTATACTGTCCAATTCATTTTTGAGCCGCTGTTGGTTGAAATCGCCCTGAATCAATTCTGTCACCGCCTCCTTGTCGAGTATAAGATTGACCAGCGAAATGTATTTAAGGTCAATGATGCGCTTACCAATTTGGTAAGAAATCCAACTCCCTTTGTAGCAAACTACTTGTGGCACTTTGAACAGTGCGGTTTCTAAAGTTGCTGTACCGGAGGTCACAAGCGCGGCCGTAGCAATACCCAACAAGTCATAAGTTTGATTGGCCACAAAGGACACGTTGTGCTCTTTGATAAATTTGGCATAAAATGCATGGTCTTGGCTGGGTGCACCGGCAATGACAAATTGATAATCGGGGTAAGACCCTGAAACATCCAACATAACCGAAAGCATTTTTTCAATTTCTTGCTTTCGGCTTCCGGGCAAGAGGGCGATGGTGGGCTTGCAGGTAAGGCTGTTTGCAGCCCTAAACCCTTGTTCATCCACTGGTGGCCTATCGGCAATGGCATCAATCAGGGGATGACCCACAAATTCTACATGGTAGTGATGTTTTTTTTCATAGAAATCCTTTTCAAAAGGCAAAATGACATACATGCAATCCACATCTCTTTTGATGTCCCGTATGCGGTTTTCTTTCCATGCCCAAATTTGTGGCGAAATATAGTAGTGTGTTTTGTAGCCTTTATGTTTTGCCCATTTGGCAATGCGCATATTAAATCCCGGGTAATCAATAAATATAATGGCATCCGGACTAAAAGCATCAATGTCTTTCTTACAGAAAGCGAGATTTTTGGTGATGGTTCGCAAGTTCATCAAAACTTCCACAAATCCCATGAAAGCCAAATCTTTATAATGCTTGGCCAGTGACCCTCCGGCAGCTTGCATCAGGTCGCCTCCCCATACCCTAAACTGGGCCTGGGCATCTTGCTTTGCCAAAGCTTTCATAAGGTTAGAACCGTGCAGGTCTCCGGAAGCCTCTCCGGCTATGATATAATATTTCATGAGTTATAGATTATGGAGTTTCATTGGTTTTTCAATCCAACAAATAGCTTTCCGTCCATTCAAAAGGTCACTTTAAGTTTATCAAAAACGTAATAACGGCAACGGCTATAGTGGCCAAAATGACACCTCTCGCCCTGTAATCTTGCTTTTTTTTTATGAACCAAAAAAAGACCATTAAGTTCAATATGGCACCAATGCTCACAAGTTTTCCAAAGAAATCATTTTCAATGGACTGTTTTACGGAGGATTGGATGTTACCGTCATTTCCAAATATCAAAACAGCAATCAACAATCCCAAAGCGTTGGCAGAAATCCCAATTAAAAACCCAATAAACACTTCTTTTTTAATCATTTATATTCCAATTGTTTAAATTTTGAATTACTGAGTATGCTGTCAGGTCGAACTGTACGGGAACAATCGAAACGTAACCGTTTTTCAGGGCCCATTCGTCGGTATCATCACCATTGTCCAGATTGACGAATTTCCCGGTCAACCAATAATAATCCCGACCGTGTGGGTTTTGACGTTTGTCAAATTCTTCTTCCCATCTTGCTTTGGCCTGCCTACATATTTTGACACCCTTTATATCGGATTTTGACAAGTTGGGAATGTTGACGTTCAGAACAACACCGCTTGGCAATCCAAATTTCAATACGTTTTCGGCTATTTTTAGGACATAAGGTTTTGCAGGTTCAAAATCCGCATTCCAGTTGAAATTCCCCAAAGAAAAACCAATGGCGGGTATGCCCTCAATGCCAGCTTCGATAGCAGCGCTCATTGTTCCTGAATAAATAACATTTATCGAGGCATTGTTCCCGTGGTTAATTCCAGATACGCACAGGTCGGGCTGACGGCCAATGATTTCTTTTACGGCCAATTTTACACAGTCAACAGGCGTTCCGGAACAACTGTATTCTTGTTGTGGGCCGCTATCAACTTTGAGTTTTTCCACAAAGAGCGTTGTACTTACGGTTATGGCATGCCCCATACCGCTTTGTGGACTGTCTGGTGCAACAACTACAACATCGCCAAGTTCGTTCATCACTTCTATGAGCGCCCGGATGCCGGGTGCCGTGATGCCATCATCATTTGTGACCAAAATTAGGGGTCTTTCATGCATACCTTATATTTTACAGCCACTAAAATACACAAAATAGGATTGAATTGACTATATTGTCGGCTTTAACAAAAAATTATCAGCATGCGCTTTTCGATGGCACGGTTTTTTCTTTTACTTTAGTAAAACTAAATCTGTTGCGTTTGCAAATTAAAAACCTAACTTATTCCCAAATATGAAGCTCACAATGAGAAGGAATTATAAACTTTTGCTATTGGTACTGCTGACAGCCTTTGCTTCGTGCAGTTTTACGACAAAAAAATTCAACGACCCCGACAAGGACAAGCTCTTGATACAGCTGATAACCTACGTGCTCAATGAGGGGCATTTCAATCCAAAAGACATAGACGATACGTTTTCAGAGCGGGTATTCTATGGCTATTTGGAACAGATCGATCCGTTCAAGCGCTACTTTTACGAATCGGACATCAAGGAATTTTCAAAATACAAACATGAGCTGGACAATCAGATCAAAGCTTATGATATCTCCTTTTTTAACCTTACCCACGAACGCCTCCTGAAACGCCAGGAAGAATCGAAGGCCATATACAAGGAAGTACTTTCCCAACCGTTTGATTACACTATTGTCGAAGATTTTTCAACCAAATATGAAAATTTGCCATACGCAAGTTCCAAAAAGGAAATGAAAGAACGCTGGAGGCAACAGCTCAAGTTTTCGACCATCGCCAACTATGACGATTTGATCTCGCAACAAGAGAACACGTATTCCAATAAAAAGAATGTAAAAAAGTTGAGCCAAATTGATTCTGAAGAAAGCTACCAGCACGATCCAAATCAAGATGAATCGATATTTAAGGATACTGAAAACCAAAACGGCACACTCAAAGACAATGATGCTTCTGCTCCAAAAAAATCATTGGAAGCACTTGAAAAGGAGGCGCGCGAAGCTACCTTGAAATCTTTGGACGAACTGTATGAGTTTATTGACGACAGGCAAAGAAAAGACTGGTTTTCGGTATATATCAATGCCATCGTTGAAGAATTTGATCCACATACCTTTTATTTTGCACCGGAAGAAAAAGACCGTTTTGACGTTTCTATGTCCGGCAATTTTGAAGGCATTGGCGCCCGGCTGCAAAAGAAAATGGACGTCATAACCATTAACGAGATCATCAGTGGCGGACCGGCGTGGAGACAAAACAAACTTGAGGTAGGCGACCAAATCCTAAAGGTAAGGCAATCCAACGAAGAAACCTCCGTCAACGTGGTGGGAATGCGGTTGGATGACGCCGTAAAACTCATCAAAGGACCTAAAGGAACCGATGTGATCCTGACACTCCGAAAAGTAGACGGCACCATAGAAGATTTACGTATCACAAGAGATGTCGTGGTGATCGAAGAGACATATGCAAAGTCAGCAACGGTTAAAAAAGAGGGAAAAATGTTTGGGGTCATCAACCTGCCCAAGTTTTACGTCGATTTTGAAAACTACAACAACAGGAATGCCGCATCAGACATCCGTCGCGAAATAGAACGGCTCAAGGAGCAAGGCATGGAAGGATTGGTCATCGATTTGCGCAACAATGGTGGCGGTTCACTTCAAACGGTTGTAGATATGGCCGGACTGTTCATCAAAGACGGGCCGATAGTACAGGTAAAGACCGCCGGCAACGAAAGAGAAGTGCTCTACGACAAGGACAAATCAATTATTTGGGACGGCCCATTGGTCATCCTGGTCAATGAACTTTCGGCATCGGCATCAGAAATTTTGGCTGCCGCCATGCAAGACTACAAAAGGGCCATAATCATAGGTGGCAAGCAAACCTATGGCAAAGGTACGGTACAAAACGTACTGGACCTGAACCGCGTAGTGCGCAACAACACCAATGGCGACATGGGAGCCCTAAAGTTTACAACCCAAAAATTTTACCGTATCAACGGTGGCTCAACCCAACTAGAAGGCGTGAAAAGCGATGTTGTTGTTCCTGACAGGTACAGCTATATTGATCTTGGCGAGAAAGACCACGACAATCCGCTACCGTGGGACAAGATAGCACCCGTGGTTTACAATGTCTTTGAAAACTATTACGACTACGACATCACCATTCAAAAAAGCAAGGAACGGATGGCCAATAACGAACAATTGAAGTTGATAGACGAAAACGCCCAATGGGTCAAAAAGATAAGGGACAAAGAAACTTACCCACTGAACTATGACGCATACCGCTCCGAAATGCGACTGAACGAAGAAGAAGCCAAACGTTTTGAGAAAATTTCGAAATACACTACAAACCTAACATTCAACTTTCTACCTTACGAGATCAAAGAAATGGAAGCCGACAGCATCCTCAAACAAAAAAGAGAGCGCTGGCACCAAAGCCTCAGCAAGGATGTTTATATCGAAGAAGCCATTAACGTGCTCAACGATTTAAAAATGTCATATCCTGTTAAGACCAAAGTAGCCACCACCGCAAAACAATAAATGGCCCGAAACAACACATTGTCCCAACTGGCGCTCCAAAAGTTCAAAAAGAATTTTTGGGGCGTCTTGGGTTTTTGGCTCATTGTTTTGGTTGGTTTGTTATCCATATTCGCATATGTTTTTGCTCCTGACAGCTCGCAGAACGCCAACCAAATGCACCTTTCAATCCATTCCAAAAAACCGGGATTTGAAGTAACAATGCTCAACATCCCATCACAGATGGACAACCAGCAATCTTGGTTTTCAAAAGTGTTTTTTGGCACCATCAATACCGATACCGAAATACCCATTGTGGATTTCAAAGCAGAAGGCGACCAATTGCTCTACACAGAATATGCCTCTGACGGTCTAAAGGGTGAGACAAAAAAAATGCCATTGGCCCGTTTTCCCAACAATGATTACCAAAAACACATTGAGCAAAAAACATTTCTGTTCGGTACCGACAAGTATGGCCGTGACTATTTGAGCCGCATTTTGGTTGGTGCCCGGATTTCATTTTTCATCGGTTTTGTGGCGGTATTCATCTCATTGGTCGTCGGGATTGTTATGGGCAGCCTTGCAGGGTATTTTGGTGGCAAGGTCGATGCATTTATCATGTGGCTCATTAACGTTACCTGGTCAATTCCTACACTGCTATTGGTCATCGCCATCACCTTGGCATTGGGCAAAGGTTTCTGGCAGGTGTTCATTGCAGTGGGCCTTACCATGTGGGTCGAAGTAGCCCGGATTGTACGCGGGCAAATCATCAGTGCCAAAGAAATGCAGTACGTTACGGCTGCAAGGGCTTTGGGTTTTAGTGATTTCAGGATTATCACAAGGCACATCTTGCCAAACATCATGGGGCCGGTCATTGTGATTTCGGCAGCCAATTTTGCCTCTGCAATCTTGGTAGAAAGCGGCTTGAGCTTTTTGGGGATCGGCGCCCAACCACCCATGGCCAGCTGGGGAGCGATGATCAAAGATCATTACAACTACATCATCCTCGGAAAGCCGTACCTTGCTCTCATCCCCGGGCTTTGCATCATGATTTTGGTCATGGCATTCATGCTCATCGGGAATGCGTTACGCGATGCGTTGGATGTGAAAGGTTAATGGACAAAAAAACAGTGAATTGATATAAGAAATATGGAACGGCCTGTAAACCATTGGTTATGGGCCCTGCCTTATTGGGCTTTTCTTGAAAATACCATTTCTTATCTACCCGACCGATCTTCTATTGACAAGTCATACACACAAAAAAGGTATCCCTAAATCCTTTTGTTGATAAAAATTCGACCTTATTTACGTTAAAAAATATGTTCTATGGACGTGCTTTTTTATATTTGGAAACTTAAGACAAGTTTTATGAAAATTTTCAAGGTTTTATTCCTTTTTATATCGTTGCAACTATCGGCCCAACAGGGCGGCATGTGGATTCCGTCATTGCTCCAAGGCATGAACGAAGCAGAAATGACATCTTTGGGCAGCAAGCTTACCGCCAAGGACATTTACGATGTCAACAATTCAAGTTTAAAGGATGCCATCGGGCATTTCAACGGTGGCTGTACCAGTGAGGTCATTTCGTCAAAAGGCCTATTGCTAACCAACCACCATTGCGGATACAGTCAGATACAATCACATTCATCATTAGAAAACGACTACCTTAAGGACGGATTTTGGGCAATGTCACTGAATGAAGAATTGCCAAACGAAGGACTTTATGTTGAATTTATTATCAGAATAGAAGACGTCAGCAAACAGATATTGGAAGGTGTTACCGATGCAATGACCGAAAGGGAACGCCAGTCAATAATAGGTACAAACAGCAGTGCAGTGGAAAGAGCTGCTCAAAAAGAACCTTGGCAAGACACCAGAATCAAGGCGTTTTACAAGGGTAACCAGTATTTTTTGTTCGTAACGGAACGTTATGAAGACATTCGTCTTGTCGGGACACCGCCAAGCAGCATCGGAAAATTTGGCAGCGACACCGACAATTGGGTTTGGCCAAGACACACCGGTGATTTTTCGCTGTTCAGGATTTATGCCGACAAAAACAACCGACCTGCAAAATATTCAAAAGACAATGTCCCATTTAGGCCAAGGCACCATTTGCCGATCTCTCTGGACGGCGTCAGCGAATCTGACTTTACCATGGTGTTTGGTTTTCCGGGTGTCACCAATGAATATCTGCCCGCAGTAGCCGTTGAGCAAACCGTCAAAAAAGTTAACCCGACCAATATTGCCATAAGAGAAGCTGCACTAAAGGTCATTGATGCCAGTATGAAAAACAGCGATCAAGTGCGCATCCAATATGCTTCAAAACAAGCAGGGATTGCCAATGCATGGAAAAAATGGATCGGCGAAAACCTCGGCATCGAAAAAACAGGTGCCATTGGCATTAAACGTAATTTTGAAAATGCATTCACGCAACAGCTCAAAGACAAAGGACTTGAAAATAAATACGGCAATATCCTCCCAGAACTCGAAAGATTGTACAAGGAGATCGAAGATATAAAAATAAAACGCAGTGTTTTTTCGGAAGTTTTCACAAGAACCAATGAGTTGATGCTAACCATGTTTCGTTTGTATCAAATGGAAAAAGCTCTTGAAAATAGCGATAATGCCTTCGAAAAATCCAGATCGGGTATGGTGGGCAGGCTCAATGGGTTTTACAAAAATTATGATGTTATGGTCGATAGGGGCGTTTTTGAAGCTGTCATGCCGTTTTATGACAAAAATACCGATGCCTCTATATATGACAAAACAGCGTTTACGAACCTCGATACCGCTTTGAAAGTTTTGGAAGGCAACCCCACAGAAGTACTACAAAAACTCAATGCCGATGCGGCTTATGCCTACGCAAAACCAAAAATAGCGCACTTCTATTCGGAAATTGAGCCGAAGTTTCAAGAACTCAACCTTCAGATCAATGCCTTTGAAAAACAATATATGGCGGCCATGATGGAGGTCATGCCCGACCAGCGTTATTTTCCGGATGCCAATGGCACATTAAGGGTCACCTATGGCAAAGTGGCCGGTTACAGTCCAAGGGATGCAGTCTATTATACACCCGTGACCTATCTGGATGGTGTCATCGAAAAATACGTTCCCGGAGATTACGAATTTGACCTTCCCGAAAAACTGATTACACTATACAACACCAAAGATTATGGACAATATGTCGATGCCAACGGAAAAGTTCCTGTATGTTTCATCGGTACAAACCATACCACCGGGGGCAATTCCGGAAGCCCGGCAATCGATGCACACGGCAACCTGATCGGGTTGAATTTTGACCGGGTTTGGGAAGGTACCATGAGCGATATGTATTACGACCCGTCCATTTGCAGGAACATCATGGTAGATGCGCGCTATGTGCTGTTCATCATCGACAAGTTTGCAGGTGCAAAACATCTTATTGACGAAATGACACTGGTGCACCCGAAAAAAGAGAAGACAACCAAGACCAACCGAAACAAAAAAGGCTAACTTTCAGTTCCTTTTAAAAAAATTGGTTTAAAACGGATCTCAACCGATATTGAAAAGTTGGGTCACGCTATTTTTATCGAGACCACATACCCTTCACTCCCGCGGACGTTAAAAACTGTTTGATCCTCAAAGATAAGATACTGGCCTTTTATGCCCATTAGCTTCCCTGTATAAGTTGGCGTCTTATCAAGGTTAAGGGCGTGTGGGTTTTTCGGATATTCCAGAACAGGAAACTCAAGGTTGGTTTCTTTGCTTGAAGCAATATAATACGCCCGTGCTTCATCAGGAATGTACGGTTTGAGCCGCTCACGCCACTCCACAAGATCCACATCAACAATTTGGTTGCGGAGCATGGTTCTCCAATTTGTCTTATCGCTAACATGGCTTTTGAGCGACACTTCGGCAATACCTGCAAGATAACGGTTGGGCACCTCCAAAATTTCAATGGCCTCATGAGCTCCCTGATCGATCCACCGGGTTGGGATTTGGCTTTTTCGGGTAACACCCACCTTAACATTACCCGAGTTTGCCAAATAGACAATGTGCGGCTGGAGCTGTACTTTTTTTTCATAATCCAGATCTCGGTCTTCTTTGTCAAGGTGTGCCGTGCTCAACTCGGGGTGAATTACCCAATCTGCAGCTTGTGGCGCCTCAAAAAAACAACTTTTGCAAAAACCTTGACGTAAAATGGGCTTGTTCTTCCCACAGTTAAGGCATTGGTATCCGACCAACTCTATGGTCAAAGTTTTATTGAGCAATTGGTTCATGTTAAGAAAGTCGCCGTCAAAGAGAAGGTAATATTGAACAGGGCTCGCATACTCGCTTTCCATTTTTGTCAAAACTCCTTGATAGTGCATGAAAAATTATTATTTTTAGGACTTTAAAGATACACTATAAAAATGCCAATTCCAATTGTCAATTCAATTGCCTCATGGTTTTTAAAAAAACGGTTCCACCAGATAGAACTGTTTTTGAAATATCCCAACGAAGTACAAAATGAATTGCTCATGGAACTTATAACGGCTGCCAAAGATACCGAAATAGGAAAGCAATACGGTTTTGGAAGCATCAAAGACTACAACACCTTTGCCGATCGTGTACCACTGCAAACTTATGAAGACTTACAGGACAACATAGAGCGGTCCCGAAAAGGAGAGAACAATATATTCTGGCCCACACCGATACGTTGGTTTGCAAAATCGAGCGGGACAACGGGTTCTAAAAGCAAATTTATACCGGTAAGTACAGAATCTCTCGAGGACTGCCATTATGCAGCCAGCAAGGATTTGCTCTGTATGTACCTCAACAACAACGAAGATTCACAATTGTTTACCGGAAAAAGCCTTCGATTGGGCGGAAGCAAAGAGCTATATCGTGAAAACGGAACGGTCTTCGGTGATCTTTCTGCCATACTTATTGACAATATGCCTTTTTGGGCAGAATTTAGCAGCACGCCCAGCAACCGTGTGTCGTTGATGAGCAATTGGGAATACAAGATGCAAGCCATCGTAGATGAAACGCTGAACGAAAATGTGACGAGCCTCGCCGGTGTTCCTTCATGGATGCTTGTACTTTTGAATACCGTTCTGGAAACTTCTGGTAAGAGCAATCTTTTTGAGGTATGGCCCAACCTTGAGGTTTATTTTCATGGCGGCGTGAGCTTTATGCCTTATATTGACCAGTACAAGATCATTTTGCCCAAGAAAAATTTCAACTATTACGAGATTTACAACGCTTCCGAAGGATTTTTCGCCATCCAGGACCAAAACAAATCAAGTGAATTGCTATTGATGCTCGATTATGGCATTTTTTACGAATTTATCCCTATGGACACTTACGAAACTGCCGAACAAAGAATCATTCCGTTGAGCCAGGTTCAAACCGGTACAAACTATGCTATGGTAATTACAACCAACGCAGGTCTTTGGCGATACAAAATAGGCGACACCGTACGTTTCACCTCTACAAACCCGTACCGAATAAAAATTTCCGGGCGCACCAAGCACTTTATCAATGTGTTTGGCGAAGAACTGATTGTCGAAAATGCCGAAGACGCCCTCAAAAAAGCCTGCAAAAAAACCAAATCTGAAATTGTGGATTATACGGTTGCACCTATCTTTATGGAAGGAAAAGAAAAAGGCGCACATGAATGGCTCATAGAGTTTAAGACCCATCCCGAAAACATTGACCTCTTCAATGAACTTCTGGACAACGCCCTGAAATCACTGAATTCAGACTATGAAGCCAAACGATTCAATAACATTACGCTCAACAAACCCAAGATAAACGTTGCGCGGCAGCAACTTTTTTACGACTGGCTCAAACGCAACGGCAAACTTGGCGGGCAGCACAAAGTACCGCGATTATCCAACAATCGTAATTACCTCGACGAACTTTTGGACATGAACGTTTGACAAAAGCTATAACCGACGTGGATTTTGTCGGAAAAAAATACAAAACGGTTTCGTACAACGAAATTAAAAGCGGGTTTGTCTAAAAGCCCGTTCTGTAATTTTTATCTTACAATTTAGCTTCTATCTTTACACCGCAAAACAAGTATAGGACCATCCCTCTGGACATTTATAAAACATTGTACCTGCAATATTATTTACTTTAATCCTAAAATAAACAAACCACCCCCGCAAATGGGAGTGGTTTTTTTTATTTGGAGTGAATCCGAAATCCACACCGTGTTTACGAGACCGCTTTTAACCGCTTGAGCGTGTTTTTCGAAATCTTCTCTTCGGCATAAGCTCTGGTAACATTAAGCTTTTGATCTTTGCTGCTTGGCAATTCAAACATAGCGTCTGTCAGGATTTCTTCGCACAGCGAACGGAGTCCTCGTGCTCCAAGCTTGTATTCCACAGCTTTTTCGACAATAAAATCCAATGCGCCGTCAGTGATGGTAAATTCGATATCATCCATTTCAAACAGTTTTTTGTATTGCTTGATGATGGCATTCTTTGGCTCGGTAAGGATGGCCCTCAAGGTTTTGGCATCCAGAGGATCCATATAGGTCAGTACCGGCAGACGCCCGATGATTTCAGGGATAAGGCCAAAGTCCTTTAAATCTTTTGGCGTAATATATTGGAGGATGTTATCGGAGTCGATGACTTCGTCGTGGGGTGCTTTGTAACCTATTGCCGACATGTTGAGCCGTTTGGAAATGATTCTTTCAATACCGTCAAAAGCACCTCCGGCAATAAAAAGGATGTGTTCGGTATTCACTTCTATGAATTTTTGATCGGGGTGCTTGCGCCCACCTTTTGGCGGGACGTTCACAACAGTTCCTTCAAGAAGCTTCAATAGTGCCTGTTGTACCCCTTCACCCGACACATCGCGGGTAATGGATGGGTTGTCACTCTTTCTTGCTATCTTATCTATTTCGTCAATGAAGACAATACCCTTTTCGGCCTTTTCAAGATTATAATCGGCTGCTTGCAGCAAACGTGTCAGAATGCTTTCTACATCTTCGCCCACATAGCCCGCTTCGGTAAGTACCGTGGCATCTACAATGGCAAGTGGTACGTTGAGCATCTTGGCAATGGTCCTTGCCACCAGGGTCTTCCCGGTTCCGGTACGCCCTACCATGATGATGTTGCTCTTTTGTATTTCTATGTCATCTTTTGTTGCCGGTTGGAGCAATCGTTTATAATGGTTGTAAACTGCAACCGACATGACCTTTTTGGTATATTCCTGACCGATTATGTACTCATCGAGAAAAGATTTGATCTGAACAGGTTTTTTCAACATAAGTTCAGATGAAAGTTCGGTGTTGCCACTTTGTTTCGATTCTTCCAAAACGATGCCGTGCGCCTGTTCGATACACCTGTCGCATATATGTGCATCCAGACCTGCAATCAGTAGATTCGTTTCCGGTTTTTTTCTACCGCAGAATGAGCATTCCAATTGTTCTTTTGCCATAAATTCGGGGTTAGGCCTTAGGCTTGTTATTTCTGTCTTACCAATACCTCATCAATCATGCCATATTCCAAAGCTTTATCCGCTTTCATCCAATAGTCACGATCACTGTCGTTATAGACTTTATCATAATCTTGTCCGGTGTGCTTGCTGATGATGTTGTACAGTTCTTCTTTTAATGTCAATATTTCGCGGGCAGTTATCTCGATGTCACTGGCCTGACCTTGTGCCCCACCGAGCGGCTGGTGGATCATAACGCGCGAATGTTTCAATCCACTACGCTTTCCTTTCTCACCGGCACAAAGCAATATTGCCCCCATGGATGCTGCCATACCCGTGCATATGGTGGCCACGTCTGGCTTTATAAGTTGCATGGTGTCATAAATACCAAGCCCAGCATAGACGCTTCCGCCGGGTGAGTTGATGTATATCTGTATGTCCTTGGATGCATCCGTGCTTTCCAAAAACAGCAATTGTGCCTGAATGATATTGGCCACTTGGTCGTTAATGGCCGTACCCATAAAAATGATGCGATCCATCATCAAACGGGAAAAAACATCAAAAATGGCAATGTTCATGTGGCGTTCTTCAATGATGTTTGGGGTAAGGCCTACAGGGTACATGCTGTTGATTATTTTGTTATAGTATGTACTGCTGATGCCTTGATCCTTTATAGCGAATTTTTCAAATTCCTTTGTGTAATCCATTGTTACTATGTTTCTTTTTATACGGTTAAAAAAAGCGTAAAACTTGTTGGTTTTACGCTCTAAAGATACGGATTTATTTTATCTATCAGCTATAGAATTCTTTGACAAAGTCGTCATATGTTATTTCCTTGACCTTTACGTTTACTTCCTTTTTGTAAAGATCCAATAGTTTTTTGCTCATCAATTGCTCTGACAAGCGCTTGACTTCATCTTTGTTGGACAAGATCCTCATGGCAATTTCGTCAAGCTCGTTATCTTCTGGGTTCATCTGACCGAATTGGGCCATTTGACCTTTGATCAATGATTTGGCATACTCCCGGAGGTCTTCGAATTTTGTTTGCAAACTATATTTTTCGATGAGCTTGCCTTCGATAAGTTGGTAGCGCATGCTCTTTTCAGACTTTTCAAATTCTTCTTTGGCTTGGTCAGCATCCATGACTTCCTCTCCTGCTGTCTGCATCCATCGTTGCAGGAACGACACTGGCAAATCAAATTTTGTGTTGTCAACCAAATATTCGGTCACATCGTTGAGGAATTTTTGGTCGCCTTGCTGTGCAAATTGCTTTTCTGAATCGACTTTTATCCTTTCTTTCAGTTCTGTAACGCTTGTCACGCCTCCTTTCCCAAAAAGCTTGTCAAAAAGATCTTGGTCAAGATCGGCAAGTTCGCGCTTGTTGATTTCACTGATGGTAAAATCAACATCTATTTCCAAACCGTGAACTTCATCATGCGGTACTTTTAGGAAATGCATCAAATCGTGGTCGTCTTCAAATAAGCCTTTTGTGTTAAGGGTTACGGTGTCACCCACTTTTTTGCCTAAAAGTTGTTTTTCTGCATTTTTGCTTTTCAATTTTTCTAATGCAAATGTGGCGGCGCTATCGATGTTTTTTTCGACATTGGCAAAAGTGCCCGTAAGTTCGGATTCTTTTGTAACTGAATCTTGCGATACAATTTTGCCATATTGTTTTTGGATGTGCTCCACTTGGTTGTCAATCATCTTTTTATCTGCGATGATGTGGTACTGGGTTATCGGGGTTTTGGATTTTAGCTCGACTTCAAATGTCGGTGCCAGGCCAAGTTCAAATTCAAAAGAGAACGAATCCGCATCCCAATCAAGATTGTCTTGTGCTTTTGGAAGCGGGTTACCCAATACATCAAGCTTTTCTTCGGTAAGGTATTTGTTAAGTGCATCCTGCAAAAGTTTGTTCACTTCATCTACCAATACCGCCTTGCCGTACTGTTTCTTGACCAATGACATTGGCACATGTCCTTTTCTGAACCCGGGAATGTTGGCAGATTTTTTATAATCTGACAGGATTTTTTCGACCTTGACGCTGTAATCTTCCTTTGCAATGTCCACTTTTAGCACTGCATTGAGCGCATCGATGTTTTCTCTTGTAATGTTCATCTTTTAACAATAAAAAATTGGGATGCAAAAGTAAGTTTTTTTTGCATCCCAACAAAGTTTTAACGTTTTGTATGTGTGCTATTTTTAGAGCCTATATGTTTAAATTATGAAATTGTTTATAGGTTGTTTTTTAAGCTAAACGAAAACTGCCATTGTTGAGACTGCCATATACCAACTTCAAAAAAGCAATGAAGTTAATGCCCTGCGGGATGGAAAGTTATTAAATAGCTTTAAACAACTATCAATCTTTTTTCATCAGTGAGAACAATATGGACTGCAATATTGAAAGTAGTACACTAAAAAGTAATGCCGTCCAAAATCCGTCCACTTTAAAGCTGTCAAGCAAAGAGTCAGCAAGCATAATAATGAGTGCATTGATGACCAGTAAGAACAGTCCAAGCGTGATGATCGTGACGGGAAATGTAAGGAATGTCAGGATGGGTTTCAAAAAAGCGTCAAGAACAGCCAATACTACGGCCACAATGACGGCACCTGTAAAACCAACTACGTGAACTCCCGGGAGAATCTCTGCCAAGACGATGACCGCAACCGCGGTAAGCAACAATCTGATGATAAGGTTCATGATTTTATAATGTTGATTATCTTCTAAAGATAACATTATTCTTTTACAAAATCCATAACGGCTTCAAAAAAATCATTCGGGTTTTCAGCATGGAGCCAATGACCTGCATTGGAAATGGTAGCCAATGTTGCGTTTGGAAAATGGGCTTTGATTATACTCTCATCCTGAACACCAATGTATTCCGACTTGTCCCCACGCAAAAACAAGGTCTTTTTTTCAAAAGTGCTATGTGCAGGTAACGGCTCGCCAATTTCGTTGGCATTGTCGGAAAGTGCTTCAAGATTCAGTCGAAGCCCCAGCCTATCTTTGGTTTCCCAATAAAGGTTTTTGAGCAAAAACTGGCGCGTGCCATACTCCGGGACATAGTGTTTGAGTGTCTCGTCGGCTTCGGCCCTGCTCTTTATGATGTCAAAATTGAGAGCGGACAAACCTCTCAAAATGCTATCGTGGTGTGCAGGATAATATCTCGGAGAGATATCGGCCACTATCAGTTTATCAACCATTTTTGGATTTTGGACAGCAAATAGCATGGCCGTTTTGCCGCCCATAGAATGCCCAAGCAGTATGACTTCATCCAAATGTTTTTGTTCAATATAGAGCTTTAAGTCTTGGGCCATAAATTCATAACTGAACTCCGCACTGTGAAAACTGCGTCCATGGTTGCGTTGGTCCATGAGGTGTACTTCAAACCCGAGTTCGGCAAACCGCATACCGAGGGTTTTCCAGTTGTCGCCCATACCCAAAAAACCGTGCAAGAGGATGAATGGTTTTCCTTCTCCCAAAATGTTTGAATATAACATCATTTCAGCTTGTAAAGATACATATTGATCACGTTTTCGATGCCAAGGTAGAGGCTTTCGGATATAAGAGCATGCCCAATGGATACTTCCAATAAGTCGGGAACATTGTTCTTGAAGAAATGGATGTTGTCCAGAGACAGGTCGTGCCCGGCATTGATGCCCAGTCCCAAAGTGCTTGCCAACACCGCACAATCAACATAAGGTTTCACGGCCATTTCGTTGCCCATACTGTACTGGCGGGCAAAGGTTTCGGTATAGAGTTCGATCCGATCGGCACCAGTGGCCTTGGCTCCTTCTATCTGATGCATTACAGGATCAACAAAAATGGATGTCCTGATCCCGTTGCGCTTAAATTCTGCAATGGTTTCTTTAAGAAAATCCTTGTGCTTTATCGTGTCCCATCCTGCGTTTGAGGTGAGGGCGTCTTCGGCATCCGGAACGAGTGTTACCTGTGTTGGTTTTATCTCCAGGACCAAATCCACAAACTGGCCTATTGGGTTTCCTTCGATATTGTATTCTGTCGTAACAACAGGCTTAAGTTCAAACACATCTTTATAACGGATGTGTCGCTGATCGGGTCTTGGGTGCACGGTAATGCCTTGGGCGCCATATTTTTGGACATCAATGGCAAACTGCACCAAATTGGGCACATCGCCACCCCGGGCATTTCGCAATGTTGCAATTTTGTTGATGTTTACGCTTAATTTTGTCATGGTACATTAACTTTCGATGCAAAAATACAAAGTGTCACAGGCTTTATGTCTTTATTTTTTGATTAATTTGCAACAGTAAACAACTTCCATGAATCCAAACAAGTTCATAATAAACGATATTGCACCATTAAATGTCCACGACAAGGTCAGCGACCTGAAAATGATGTTCAACGAACTGACTTACTCGCATATACCTATAGAAAAAGACGGTTTCTACATGGGCTGTATATCCGAAAACGACGCCCATTGTTTTGACGGTTCGAAGGAAATCAACGATTTCAACTATGCCTTTGAGGGTTTTTTTGTACGATCTACCACGCGCTGGCTCGATGTTTTGGAGGCATTCGCACAAAATTCATGCAACATCATGCCGGTACTCGGCGAACAGAACGAATACCTTGGCTATTATGAACTAAGTGACATCATCGGCCTTTTTAATGAAACGCCATTTTTTTCTGAACCCGGAGCTGTCTTGATTGTAGAAAAAGGCATCCATGACTATTCTTTTAGCGAAATAAGTCAGATTGTAGAGTCCAACAATTCCAAACTTCTTGGTGCTTTTATCTCAAAAATGGATCCCGACCTTGTTCAGATTACTTTAAAGATAGGCACTTCAGGCCTTGGGAGCATCCTCCAAACTTTCAGGCGGTACAGCTACAATATCATATCCGGACACGAAGAAGATGCTTTTCTTGACAGCCTCAAGGAACGGTCAGACTATCTCAAGAAATATCTCGATCTTTAAGCCATGAAAATTGCCATCTACGGACAGCATTACCAAAGGAACATCCATCCGGGCATCAAACTGTTGCTCGATTATGTCATTGAAAAAAAACTCGAAGTATATATAGATAAAGATTTTTTGGAACTCATCGTGAGCCAGGACAACAATCCTGCATATGCCACCTTTGGCACGTTTGGGACACTTGACAATTCTTACGGATTACTGATAAGCATTGGCGGTGACGGCACTATATTGAGGGCCATTACCTATGTTCGTGATCTGGACATTCCCATCGTAGGCATTAATACAGGGCGTTTGGGATTTTTGGCCACCATTCAGAACACCCAGATTAGGACCGCGCTGAATAGTATTCTGAAAAAACGTTTCAAAATTTCTGAACGGACGCTCTTGAGCATTGAAACTACGCCCGGCAACCAAGACATCCAAAGTACCAATTTTGCGCTCAACGAAATAGCTGTGAGCAGGAAGAACACCACTTCTATGATTACCATTACCACACATCTCGACGGCGAATATCTGACCTCATATTGGGCTGACGGGCTCATCATATCAACCCCAACCGGCTCTACGGGCTATTCGTTGAGTTGCGGCGGACCTGTGATTTCACCCAATGCCCAAAGTTTTGTCCTAACGCCAATTGCCCCGCACAATTTGAGCGCACGACCCCTGGTCATCCCGGACGATATCGAAATTCATCTCAAAATCGACGGTCGAGAGGATGAATTCCTCATTTCACTGGATTCGCGTATTGCCACCCTGCCCAACACCACGACCGTAACCATCAGGAAAGCTCCATTTACCATTAAAATGGTAGAACTTGTTGGCGAAAGTTTCATCGATACCTTACGGAAAAAACTGCTATGGGGCGAAGACAAGAGAAATTAGACAATAAATCATCATTAAAATTGTTTATCTGTAATACAAATCCGAACAAATTGTATCGGGCTTGACATATTTGTTATATTTGCAAACTTTTTAAAGCTTATGAGATATCTGATCTTGGTGATATTTAGTGTTTTCACGATCCAATCGGCTCAATCCCAAATCTATGAAGTAGGTTTCTTTTTGGGAGGAAGCAATTTCATCGGCGATGTCGGGGCTACCAATTATATTTCGCCCAACAATCCGGCATTTGGGGGTATCCTCAAGTGGAACAGAAGCCCTCGGCATTCGTTCAGGGCATCGGCCATTTTTTCAAAACTCGAAGGAATGGATTCAAAATCCGATGATCCAAGAAGGATTGCGCGCGGATATAGCTTTGAGAACAACATTGTTGAATTTGGCGTAGGGATGGAATTCACCTTCTTTGATTTTGACCTCCACAGCGAGACTTCAAAATCGACACCATACCTTTACACCGGCATTACCACCGCAAAACACGACAATTTTTTCTTTGACAACAATGGCGTCCTGACCTCCGAAAATACCAATAGTTGGGCATATGGCATCCCGATAGTGCTGGGCTTTAAAACCACGACAGCCGATGACATGATCCTCGGATTTGAAATTGGCGCACGCTACACTTTCAGTGACGAGATAGATGGAAGCATGCCAGACAGCGATTATAGACAACTACACAATAGTTTTGGCAACACCAATAGCAATGATTGGTATGTATTTACAGGCATCACTTTGACATTCACTTTTGGCAAAAGGCCATGTTATTGTAATTTTTAAATGGGCAATATCAACGATATCAATAAAGCAAAACTCCCAAAACACCTGGCCATCATCATGGACGGTAACGGTCGATGGGCCAAAAAGCAAGGTCTTGTTAGAGTTGTCGGACATGAAAACGGAGCCAAAACCGTTCGTGAAGTGGTGGAGGCCTGCGCCGAACTCGGTATCGAAAACCTCACCCTTTATGCCTTTTCAACAGAAAACTGGAACCGACCAAAGATTGAAGTACGCACATTGATGAAACTTTTGGTAAAATCCCTAAAAAAAGAAATCAAAACACTTCAGGACAACAATATCAAGCTATCGGCAATCGGCAATCTCGACCACTTGCCAAAAGAAGCTCATAAAGAACTGATTGAGGTTATCGAAAAGACCAAAGATAATCAAGCCATGACCCTTACCCTCGCCTTGAGCTACGGCTCGCGCGAAGAACTTATCAGTGCCATTAAGACTTTGAGCCTTAAAGTTAAAAATAATATAATTTCAGTCGATGCTATTGACGAATCCATTATTAATAAGCATCTTTACACGCAAAATTTACCAGATGTTGATTTGCTGATACGTACCAGTGGCGAACACCGCATCAGTAATTTTCTTTTATGGCAGATAGCTTATGCGGAACTGTACTTTACGCCCATTTTATGGCCAGATTTCAAAAAGGCAGATCTGTATGACGCACTGATAGCCTATCAAAACAGAGAACGACGATTTGGAAAAACAAGTGAACAAATTAGCTAACAAACTACTTTTGAAAACATTTCTCAATACAACCGTTACCTTAATATTATTGGTAATTTCTTTGAACAGCGCCGCCCAAGAACTAACATTTGACAAGGGCCAAAAGTACATTTTGGGCGATATTACCGTAACCGGAAACACAAACTTTAGCGACCAAACCGTAGTCTCCTATTCCGGTTTGCGAAAAGGCCAAGAAGTAACCATTCCCGGCGAGCAGATCAGCAATGCGCTGAAAAAACTGTGGAACTCAAAACTGTTCAGTGCCATTGACATCTACTTGACCCGAACAGAGAACAATGTGGCCTATCTGGAAATATACCTTGTGGACCTGCCCGAACTCAATGAAGTAACCATTGAAGGCGTTCGAAAATCCAAAAAAGAAAACATCATCAAGGACAACCAACTTACCAAAGGCGTCAAGGTCACTGAAAACCTCATCACCACAACCCGCAACTATCTGGTCAACAAATACAAAAAAGACGGTTATTTCAAAACCAAAGTTACTGTTACCACCAAAGAAGTTGAAGATTCCATCCAAAAAAGAAGGGTAAACATGAAAGTGGATATTGACAGGGGCGATAAGGTAAAAATAAAGCAAATCGCTTTTATCGGCAACGAAAAGTTGAGCGACAAAAAACTGCGCAAGGCCATGAAAAAGACCAAGCAGAAGAACCCGATACGCATTTTTAAACGCTCAAAATATGTAGCCAACGATTATAAAACAGACTTGGTATCGGTTATAGATACATATAAGGAAAATGGCTATCGGGATGCCCGTATCCTATCAGATTCCATTATCTATAACGCCGATGAGACCATTTCACTGGCCATCAACCTTGAAGAAGGCGAAAAATATACTTTTGGAAAAATAACTTTTGTTGGCAACAGTGTTTATACCGACAAGCAATTGCAATCCATATTGCGAATCAACGAAGGCGACACTTATAATGGCGTCGAACTCAAGAAAAGAATTGCCGACGATACCAAACCCGACGCGGTAGATATTGCCAACCTTTATCAAAATTCAGGATACCTGTTCTCTTCGGTAAACCCTGTAGAGGTGAGTGCTGACGGAAATGTCATCGATATGGAAATTCGCATTTCTGAAGGCAAGCCAGCCTATTTTAATAACGTCACGGTTGTGGGCAACGAAAAAACCAATGACCATGTGATTTATCGAGAACTTCGCACAAGACCAGGTCAGCTGTACAGCAAAGACAATGTGATAAGGACCATACGTGAGATAGGGCAAATGGGCTTTTTTGATGCCCAGAAAATTTCGCCCAACTTTAAAAACGTCAACCCTACTGACGGCACAGTGGATATGGAATATTCTTTGGTAGAGTCGGGATCAAGCCAGATAGAGCTACAAGGCGGATATGGTGGTGGCGGTTTCATCGGCACACTCGGTTTGTCATTCAACAATTTCGCCATCAAAGATATCTTTAACGGCAAAGCATACAAACCCGTCCCTATGGGAGATGGCCAAAGTTTGGCCTTAAGGCTACAAGCAAGCCGTTTTTTCCAAACCTATAGTTTTTCATTTGTAGAACCTTGGTTGGGAGGCAAACGACCAGTACAGTTTTCTACATCTTTGTCGCATACCAAACAGTTTCTGTACAATCCGATAACAAGGAATCCTGACAAAAGTAAAAATTTCAATATTACCGGGATTACTGTTGGGCTGGCTCGCCGACTTTCTGTCCCAGACGATTATTTTACATTGTCGCAGGCAATTAGCTTCCAGCATTACAACCTCGAAAATTACAACACCGGACTTTTTACCTTTGGCAATGGATATTCCAACAACCTTGCCTACACCTTTGGGTTGAGCAGGAACAGCACATGGACAGATCCCATATATCCAATGGGAGGTTCCAACCTGACATTTACCGCCAAAATGACCCTGCCTTATTCCTTGTTCAACAACGTTAATTACAAAGCCTTAAAAGATGAACGGGCATCACTGGACTCAAGCAATAGTGATGACTATAAGCGAATGGGAGAAATTGACCAAGAGCGCTTTAAATGGCTGGAGTTCTATAAAGTGAAGTTCAAAGCCGATTTTTACCAAAACATCGTCAAAAAATTGGTCCTGAAATCGAGTCTGGAATTTGGATTTTTAGGAGCCTATAACAATGACAGGGGCCTTATCCCCTTTGAAAGGTTCTTTTTGGGTGGCGATGGCCTCGGCACCTATTCGCTGGACGGTAGAGAAGCCATTGCGTTGAGGGGCTATCCCAACCAAACGCTGTCCTCTCAAGACGGAGGTACCATTTACAATAAATTTTCGATGGAACTCCGCTACCCGATAACCCTTGAAGGCCAGGCAAAGATTTTTGCCCTAGGCTTTTTAGAAGGAGGCGCTTCGTTTGACAATTTCAGGGATTACAACCCTTTCACTATCAACAGATCAACAGGCTTGGGGCTTCGTATCTTTATGCCTGCTTTTGGCTTGCTTGGAATTGATTTTGGATACGGTTTTGACCCACTTCCGGGAGAAACCAAAAGAAACGGTTGGGAAACCCACTTTATCATCGGGCAACAATTTTAAAGTTTGGCACGATATTTTCTAATGATACGTTCAGGAATTAGCCAAAAGGTTAAAATTTTTCGGAATATATTTCGTTAATTTGAAAAAAAAATAACTCTATATGGCTACTTCTATTTTCACGGATTGTCATTTTGGAAGTTTATTGTTTTTGGCCATAAATCATAAAATAACAAACAGATGAAGTTTAAAGTTCTTTTTTTAATGACCTTTATCGGCATGTTCAGTTTTGTATCAAATGCACAAAGGGGTGTACGGATCGGCTATATAGATACCGAGTACATTTTACAGAACGTACCGGAATACCAAGAAGCCAGCGCGCAGCTGGACGGCAAAGTTCAACAATGGAAAACAGAAGTGGACCAACGACTCAAAGCCGTCGAGACCAAAAAGGAACAGCTCAACAACGAAAAAGTGCTTTTGACCAAAGAACTTTACGAGGAGCGCCTTGAAGACATCACGGTTGAAGAAGCCGAGATACTGGACTACCAGCAAAAACGTTTCGGACCCAATGGCGACCTCATGATACAGAAACAGCAGTTGGTACAGCCCATACAAGACCAGATTTTTGCTGCTGTACAAGAAATCGTTGCCAGCAAACAGTATGATTTTGTGTTCGACAAATCAGCAAACATGGTCATGCTATACTCTGCAGAACGTTTCGATATCAGCGATTTGGTATTGAGAAGCATTACCAGATCATCAAAACGCACCCAGGCCAAGACAAAAACCGAACGAAAAGAAGCAGAAAAAGAAACTATCGTTCCGGTTATCAACAAAGAGCTCGATGAACGCGAAAAAGTTTTGGAAGAAAAACAAGCTGCCCGCGAAAAAGAAATACAAGATCGCCGTGAAGCACAGACACGAATGCGAGACTCAATAAAAGCCGCCGCAGAGGCAAGACGCCAGCAGATATTGAACGATAGAGCAAAAGCGAAGGCAGAACGTGACAGTATCAACAACCGTAACCCAAACAGCAGCAAAATGGCTCCGCCAAGTGCCGAGGATGATGTAGAAGAAAAAAAGGCCTCTATTGACGAAACCGTAGAAGAAATCAAAGAAGAAGAAAAAGAAAAAATAAATAGCGGTTCAGAAGCCAAAAACCAACAACAACAAATACTTGACGACCGTGAACGAAGAAAGCAAGAGCTAGAAGAACGCAAAAGACAGATCATTGAAGAACGCAACCGCGCAAAACAAGAACGGGAAGCGAAGAACAAAAATCCGGAAAATGATTGACGATTTAAGATTTAAAAGTTCAACAACTTAACACAATACAAATAATAACAAGTAACAATTCAAATTTTTAAAAATGAAACATTTTAAAACCCATTTATTTGCAGCCCTAATGTTTATTGGAGCAACCAGTTTTACCATGGCACAATCAAAAATTGCCCACATCAACACAGGCGATTTGATCGAAGCCATGCCGCAGATGAAGTCTGCCAAAACCGAACTGGAAAAACTCGGCAAGACATATGAAGCCGAAATCCAAAAAATGGCCACCGAATACCAAAACAAAATGAAGCAATATCAAGCAGAGGCCGAAACCAAAACAGAAGAAGAAAACCAAAAAAGGGTTCAGGAAGTAGCAACTATTGAGCAGAGCATCCGCCAGTACCAAGCTACCGCACAAGAAGACCTTCAAAAGAAAGAAACAGAACTTATGAAGCCCCTTTTTGAGAAAGCGAAGGCTGCCATCCAAAAAGTGGCACGTGCTCAAGGCTTTGATTATGTTCTGGACTCAACCCAAGGCGGCGGCGTTCTTTTGTCCGATGGCAAAGACCTATTGGCAGACGTCAAAAAAGAATTGGGATTCTAATTTTCAAAAATCAAAAATCTTAATTGAAAGCCACTTTATATGAAGTGGCTTTTTATTTTTGCATCATGAGCACGCAACCAATAGGCATTTTTGATTCGGGAATAGGCGGGACTTCCATTTTTAAGGAGATACACGCCTTGTTGCCCTATGAAAACACCATTTATCTCGCGGACAGTCACAATGCGCCATATGGCAACCTATCTAAAGAAGATATCATCCGGTTGAGCATCAAAAACACCGAGCTGCTCATCAAAAAAAACTGTAAAATCATTGTCGTGGCCTGCAACACCGCCACAACCAATGCCATCAAAACCTTGCGAAGCCAATACAACATCCCATTTATCGGGATAGAACCGGCCATTAAACCCGCCGCCCTCCAAACCCAGACCAAGGCCATTGGCATCCTGGCCACAAAAGGCACCTTATCTAGCGAACTGTTCCACAAAACAACGGATCTTTACAGCAATGGCATCACTGTAATTGAGCAAGTGGGGGAAGGTATCGTAAAACTTATCGAAGAAGGCAAAACCTTCAGTGATGCGATGAGGACACTTTTAAAAATCTATTTAAAGCCAATGGTACAAGCCAACATCGACTATTTGGTTTTGGGCTGTACACATTATCCATATCTGATGCCTTTATTGCTGGAACTGCTACCGCCGCACGTAAAAATCATAGATTCCGGAGAGGCAGTGGCCCGACAGACCAAGGCCATTTTGGAAAGCCACCAACTCTATAATGCCAAAAAATCAAAACCAACAAATCAGTTTTTTACCAACGGCAATGTGGATGTCCTGAAAAGTATCCTAAACGAAAAATTCAAGGTTGCTTATCTTGATTTTTAGAGATATGTTGATAATGAAACGGTTCTGAATTCAAATGGGAGCCAAAAGCCAAAACAAAAATACCGTCATTTTTTCTAAAAGCTTTTGATGCAAAAGCTCAAGTAAATCAGAAAATCCTCATCGGATCTGTGGCAATGGGCACATAAGGAACAAAAGAATCCATAGAATGTTTTGTCTCATTGAAAATAAGCTAACCCACAAATTTCCAAGCTGTTAAGCAGGCTGGTACAAAACAAAAAAGCATCCCGATTTTCTTGTTAGAAAAAAGGAAAGCTTCTCATTGGAATACCCGTTTTACAGGGTTTTCACTACATCCCAAACTTTCGCCTGGGAACAACACAACTTCTTTATGTTGCGGTCTGGACGGGACTCGAACCCGCGACCTCCGCCGTGACAGGGCGGCATTCTAACCAACTGAACTACCAGACCTTCGCATAAATGCGGTTGCAAATATACACCCTGTTTTTTATATCACAAACATTTTGTTCTCTTTTTTGAAAAATAATTTATCACTCATTTTGAACTTTTTTGAATGAAATGAAAATCAGCATTTTTGAGTTTGCTTGAAGGAATTTTTTAAGTTGCTCTACTACACAACTGAACGATAAAAAGATAAAAAAAGCCAAAAAGAACTTTCACTTTTGGCCATTGGAAAAATTTGGATGGGTACTTACTTAAACTTACCGCGTTCCACCATATAAGCTGTTAGGATTTTATCAAACGATTTGTTAATGTCGGCTTCGACATATTTTATCTGATATTGGCCACATTTGAGCTTTAGCCCATCAAAATAGGCCGCAACCATTGCCGTGTAATCTTCCTTGATGTTTTCTGGATAGAGATTGATGAAATCGCCCGTCTCAACATCTACAAACCGCTTTGGCGTATTGTCAAAATCGAATTGCAATTCTCTTTTGCCATCAAACACATGAAAAAGTACCACCTCATGTTTGTTGTGCTTTAGATGGCGCAGGGCTTCAAACAGAGAGGTTCTGTCCGTCTCGGCCTGGAACATGTCTGTAAAAAAGAAAATAAGCGAACGGCGGTGGATCTTTTCGGCAATCTGGTGGAGATAGGTATGGGTTTCGGTTCTTTTTTGTTCTGGTCTCGAAAGCACCATTTGGCTCAATTGCCCCAATAGCATCTGGTGGTGCCGTTCACTGCCTTTCTCGGGCGAATAATAATCATAAGCATCACTGTAAATGCTCAACCCCACGGCATCACGCTGCTTTTTGAGAATGTGCATCAGGCTAGCAGCGGCCAGTGCCGAAAAGGCAATTTTATTGAGGTGGTCGATACCAAAGGTTTCCAAATACGGATAGTGCATCGAGCTACTATTGTCTATTATCAAATGACAGCGCAGATTGGTCTCTTCGTCATAGCGTTTTGTGAAAAGCTTATCGGTCTTTGCATAGAGCTTCCAGTCGATATGCTTGGTACTTTCGCCCGGGTTGTATATTTTATGTTCGGCAAATTCTGCAGAAAACCCATGGAAGGGACTTTTGTGCATGCCCGCAATAAAACCTTCGACCACTTGCTTGGCCAATAGTTCAAGGTTTTTGAAACCTCCTGTTTTATTGAGTTCTGTTTGTAAATTCATCTCCACACAACCTCACCAATGGAGAGGAGCTATGATTGCAGACAGAAAGGTCTAAACATCATAATCTGCAAATCTAAAATCGTAAATCACAATATTTTATCAACAATTCCGTAAGCTACCGATTCTTCGGCGCCCATCCAGTGGTCACGGTTGAAGTCTTTCATGATTTTATCAAAAGTTTGTCCGCAGTTTTCCGCTAACAGGTTTGCGCTCAACTCTTTGGTTTTGATGATTTCCTGTGCTGTAATTTCAATATCGCTTGCCACACCACGTGCGCCACCACTTGGTTGATGGATCATTACTCTTGCATGCGGTTGTATGTAGCGTTTGCCTTTTTTTCCGGCAGACAATATTATGGAACCCATGGATGCTGCAAAACCGGTACAAATGGTTGACACATCACTTTTTAAGGATTTTATGCAATCGTAAATGGCAAAACCTGAAGTGACATAACCACCTGGGCTGTTAATGTACAGATGTATATCTTTTGTTTCAAGCGCATCCAGATACATCAACCTATCGATAACATGTTTTGCAGATTTGTCGTTTACCATGCCCCAGAGGAACACTTTGCGCTCTTCAATCAATTTATTGTCAATTGCGTCTTGTGTTTTTATATATTTTGCCATTCTATTAAATTTTGCTCTAAAATAAAAAAGGTTCGCTATAGCAGCAAACCTTTTGTCATTTCTTTTATCATTCTACTATAAAAGCGAATCTAACGCATCGGTATAGGCATTTTTTGGTGCTACACCTACTTGTCTGCCTACAACTTCACCGTTTTGAAATACCAAAACCGTCGGGATGTTGCGCACGCCATATTTAGCAGCAAATTCCTGGTTGGCATCCACATCGACCTTGCCTACTATGGCTTTGCCTTCATATTCTTGACTGATTTGATCAATGATTGGACCTACCATTCTGCAAGGGCCGCACCATGCTGCCCAAAAATCCACCAATACGGGTTTGTCGTTTTTCAATACTGTTTCTTCAAACGTTTCATCTGTGATTTCTAATGCCATTATATTATTTTTTTAATCGGTTTTACTTCTATTTCCGTTTGCAAAATTAATCAAAAAAATATCATTGCCCACCGGCTTAACATTTGTTTTGATTATGACTTGATTGATTGCCATTATGAACTGTCAATTCAACTTGTAATGATAGTCGTTGCTGCCAAGTTCATTCAACAATTCCTGTGAAATCCTTACTTTTTGCTTTCGGCTGGACATGCTCAATTTTATTTTGTCGTCGTGGTCGTAAATCACAAAATACAGTGGTTGGTCGCCCGGGTGCATGTCAAAGAGATCTTTGAGATAATCGATTTTGTTCCCAAGAATGTCTTTCACATCGATTTGTACCGAAAGTTTTTTTGCATAGACTTTCATCACGTCCTGCAACATCTGGAAATTATTGAACTGGATGCGGGGCTCGCCTTTTTCTCCCGTTTCCCTGTTCTGCCATCCTTCCTTTATTGACGTTTTGACGTAAACGAAGGAGTTTTTTACCAGAAAATGACGGTATTTTAAATATTCTTCGCCATATATCTTAAATTCAAAACTATCGGTATAATCTTCAATGGTAAATGCGGCCCAACCCTGGCCTTTCTTGGTGACACGGTGCTGGATGTCCGTGACCACGCCCCCAAATGTCAAATCTCGGTTTATATAGGCTTGAAGGTTTCTAAAATGTGCCAAGGTAGCATTACAGAACGCGTCCATTTCTATCTTAAAATCATCCAATGGATGCCCCGAAATATAAATACCGACAACTTCTTTTTCCCGGGCGAGCTTTTCCATTGTACCCCATTCTTCGCAAGGTGGTATTTGAGGTTCTGCAATTTGCACTTCGCTCATATCGCCAAACAAACTTACTTGTGCCGAATTTTCATTTTCCTGATGTTTGTTTCCGTAGCGTATGGCCTTTTCCAAAAATATGGAACCGTCGCCGTCTTTAATGAAATATTGTGCGCGGTGTGTTTTGGTAAAACAGTCGAAACCGCCTGCCAAGGCAAGGTTTTCAAGTGCTTTTTTGTTGGCGGCACGCAAATCGATGCGTTTAGCCATATCAAAAATGGAATTGTACGCACCGTCTTTTTTGCGATTTTCAACTATGGTTGCCACCGCACCATATCCTACGCCTTTGACCGCACCCATTCCAAAACGGACGGCGTTATCTTTGTTTACCGAAAATTTATAATACGACTCGTTCACATCGGGACCCAAAACGTTTAATTTCATTCGCTTACATTCTTCCATGAAAAATGTAACCTGTTTGATGTCGTTCATGTTATTTGACAGTACTGCCGCCATATATTCTGCAGGATAATGTGCCTTTAGATAGGCCGTTTGATAGGCTATCCACGCATAACAGGTAGAATGTGATTTGTTGAACGCATAACTCGCAAACGCTTCCCAATCTTTCCAGATTTTCTCTAATGTTTCACGCGGGTGCCCGTTGGCTTCGCCTCCATCAAGAAATTGCGGTTTTAATTTTTCGAGCAGTGCGAAAATCTTTTTACCCATGGCTTTCCGCAATACATCGGCTTCGCCTTTTGAAAAATTTGCCAACCGCTGCGACAGCAACATCACTTGCTCCTGATATACGGTAATTCCGTAGGTTTCCTTGAGGTTGTCTTCCATATCCGGCAGGTCGTAAACAATAGGTTCTTCGCCGTGTTTTCGTTTGATAAAACTCGGAATGTACTCCATTGGCCCGGGACGATACAGTGCGTTCATGGCTATTAAATCATCAAAAACGGTAGGCTTTAAATCTTTGAGATGCTTTTGCATTCCGGGCGACTCATATTGGAAAATACCGACGGTTTCGCCTCTTTGGAACAGCTCAAATGTTTTGGCATCGTCCAGTGGAAAATTATCAGGGTCCAATAAAATGCCGTGCTTGGCTTTAACGATTTTGACGGTATCTTTGATAAGGGTCAATGTTTTTAACCCAAGAAAATCCATTTTAAGCAAACCGGCATCTTCTACCACCGAGTTGTCAAACTGCGTGACGTATAAGTCCGAATCTTTGGCTGTAGCTACCGGAACAAAATCTGTGATATCGGTAGGCGTGATAATCACACCGCAAGCATGGATACCCGTATTTCTTAAAGAACCTTCCAAAACCTTTGCCTGATTGACGGTTTCGGCTTCAAGGTCTTCACCTTCCGATATGTTGAGCAATTGATTGACTTTTTCTAAATCTTCATTACGGAAAGAATTGTTCAAGGCCTCGTCATCCATATCAAAAATTTTGTTGAGTTTTGACATATTGGGGATGAGCTTGGCAATTCTATCGGCATCAAACAACGGCAAATCAAGCACTCTTGCAGTATCTCTAATGGAAGATTTTGCCGCCATAGTACCATAAGTAATGATCTGCGCTACCTGACTGCTTCCGTATTTTTTGATGACATAATCCATAACAAGGCCACGACCTTCATCATCAAAATCGATATCTATATCTGGCAGACTCACACGGTCGGGATTAAGGAAACGCTCAAAAAGCAAATCGTATTTGATTGGGTCTATATTGGTAATCCAAAGGCAGTACGCTACCACCGAACCTGCAGCCGAACCACGACCGGGACCAACGGAAACACCCATATTGCGGGCTTCGCGGATGAAATCTTCGACTATCAAAAAATAGCCGGGATAGCCTGTTTTCTCAATGACCTCTAACTCAAAATCGATGCGTTCTTTGATTTCGGGGGTGAAATTTGGATAGCGTTTTTCTGCTCCTTGGTAGGTTATATGCCTTAAATAGGCATTTTCACCTCGTTTTCCGCCGTCAACATCGTCTTCGGGATTTTTGAATGCTTCGGGTATGTCAAACTTTGGCAACAATACATTTCTTGCCAACTGATAGCTTTCTATTTTATTGGCAATCTCTTCGGTGTTTAAAATTGCTTCGGGAATGTCCTTAAACAATTCTTTCATTTGGGCAGAAGTTTTAAAATAATACTCCTGATTTGGGAGTCCGTATCGATAGCCTCGTCCGCGACCTATGGGTGTTGCCTGCTTTTCGCCGTCTTTTACGCACAATAAAATATCGTGTGCATTGGCATTTTCCTGCGCCGCATAGTAAACATTATTGGTCGCGACTACTTTTACGCCGTGTTTTTTGGACAATTCCAAAAGTGCTTTGTTCACACGGTTTTCATCTTCCTGATTATGGCGCATTAACTCAATATACAGGTCGTCTCCAAACTGTTCTTTCCACCACAACAAGGCATCTTCAGCTTGTTTTTCGCCTATGTTTAACAACTTGTTTGAAACTTCACCATATAGACTCCCTGTTAAAACAATCAAATGCTCTTTGTATGTCTCTATTATTTTTCGGTCTATTCTGGGCACGTAGTAAAAGCCCTCTGTATAAGCCAATGACGATAGTTTTGCCAGATTGTGATAGCCTTGTTTGTTTTTTGCCAAGAAAACAACTTGATATCCGTTGTCTTTTCGGGTCTTATCAAAACGGTCGTCGCAAACATAAAACTCACAGCCCAAAATCGGCTTGATTTCTTTGACTGTGGGTGTTTCGCCTTTGGCAAGAGCCTCTTCGTTTTTGGCTTTTACGGTTTTGTTGTGCGCCGTAATTTCTTTTACAAAAAGGAATGCCCCCATCATATTGGCATGGTCTGTTAAGGCTACGGCCGGCATATTGTTTTTGGCGGTTGTTGCCACCAAATCTTTGATGCTTATAGTAGATTGCAACACCGAAAACTGCGAATGGTTGTGCAAATGCACAAAATCGACAGCTTTAAGGTCGTTGATATTTTGTGCTATATCAGCTTTTGAAACTTCGGTTTTTGTTTGAAGTGCTTCTAATTGCTTTTTAATTTTATCACTCTCTTGCTTGAGGTTGATGTGTTTAAGGCCAATTAGTTGGATTGTTTGAGGGTTTTCGGTTTGAAAATTCTCAAAATAATCGGAAGCGACACCCAATTGTGTGCCCGTAAATTGTTTGCGACGGATAAGCTCCAAAAAACAGCGTGTAGTTGCTTCCACGTCTGCAGTTGCATTGTGGGCTTCAACAAATGGCTTGCTGAACAAAAAATCGTGCAACTCTGTAAGTGTAGGCAATTTAAACCTACCGCCACGACCGCCGGGAAGTTTGCATAGATCTGCCGTTGCCTCGGTACAGGTATCCAAAACCGGTAATTCTTGAAGTTGGTTTTCAAATGATTGTCTGTAAAATTCGGCACCCATTATATTGAGGTCGAATCCCACATTGTGCCCTACGACAAATTTGGACTTGCCTAAGGCTTCATTGAATTTCTCCAATACGTCAACCAGAGGAATACCTTGATGCTGTGCCAACTCGGTAGAAATTCCGTGGACTTTTTCGGCATCATACGGAATATTGAATCCATCGGGCTTCACCATGAAATCTTGATGCTCTATACAGTTACCCATAGCATCGTGCAATTGCCACGCTATCTGAACGCATCTTGGCCAGTTATCAACATCTGTTATGGGCGCATCCCAGCGTTTTGGCAATCCCGTGGTTTCGGTATCAAAAATTAAATACATAAAAGTCCCTTATAATTTCCCCGATAAGAAGAAATATTCCTTTAAAATTTTTAGTGGATTTTCTTTGATAGAAAAGTGTTTAAAAGTACATAAACTTATCCCTTTTTAAAAGTAAAAGTTATGAACATTTGGCCAAAAAAACACCCTAAACAGATTGCGTCCATGAAATTTTTCAACAAAAAAATCCAATCCCCAAATCATAAAACACAATCAGAAAGCCACCGTTTGGGCCGCAGATAGTGGCTGGTATTGTTTGTGGAGCTTGTATGCTAACGCCACAAACCCATCTTCGGTCAAAACAACAGTATAAACCGTCTGAACGGCTTATTCCACCTGTTTAGTCTTGGCTATTGGGCTTCTGTCGCCAGAATTCACGCCACTAATAGGGATTTTGGAGAAATAACCCTCATTAAAACCAACAGAATTTAGGCCGTCCTCGGTAAAGGCAATGAACCGGAACTCACCAGATACGGTTCCTCCGGGAGACTGGACAAATATTAGTTTTCCAATTTCCGGATAGAGAGACACACTCGGGTCTGGAGGGTTGGCTGTAGAATATTCGATATCGTTGAAATCACTGAACTCGGCTTTGGCGAAACTTGTGGGGGTCAGGTCAATGGTATCAAACGCAATTTCACTAACTACAAACCGCATCTCTTCCTGGTTGTTTCCCGCAACAATGGTCAACGAACCATCTGCAGCTTGGCTGGCACTAAAATAGGTGGCCCGCCACAAGTTGTAATTTTTGTTTGCACTAAAGTTGGGCGTATTGAACTCCAGATCATCGCCACAGCTCCAGAACATCAATAGGGTCATAAAAAATAGGGCTGTTTTTTTCATTAAATTCTCTTTTTATCTAAAAAAGATTTTTGAGCCGCTAATTAAAGAAAAAATAACGTTTTTTTGGTCCAAAAATCACATTAAAATCAAAGGCGCATTAAAATTTAAAATAAACAAGCGTCAATTGACAAAAAAAGTTTACCTTTGCACCCTCATTAATAACCAGGGTCGAGAACCCTACAAATTAATTTATTATGCCAGTAAAAATCAGATTACAAAGACACGGTAAAAAAGGTAAACCATTTTTTTGGATTGTTGCAGCAGATGTAAGAGCCAAAAGAGACGGAAAGTACTTGGAAAAATTGGGAACCTATAACCCAAACACCAATCCCGCCACTATCGACCTCAATGTTGACGGTGCCGTAAAATGGCTTCAGAACGGTGCACAGCCAACTGATACCGCAAGAGCTATTTTGTCTTACAAAGGTGCGCTTTTGAAAAACCATCTTACCATCGGCGTTAAAAAAGGCGCTTTGACCCAAGAACAAGTTGAAGAGAAATTCAATGCTTGGCTTGAAGAAAAAGCAGGACTTATCGAAGCCAAAAAAGATGGATTGGCAAAAGCCAAGGCCGATGCCAAAGCCCAAGCTCTAAAAGCAGAGCAAGAGGTGAACGCAAAACGCGAAGCTGAAGCCAAGCAAGCTGCCGCTGAAGCTGAAGCAGCCGAAACCACCGAAGAAGTGGCGGACGTTGTTGAAGAAACTGCCGATGAAGTTGTAGCCGAAGCAGAGATAGCCTCTGAAGAAGCTCCGGTTGAAGACAGCGAAAACCAAGAAGCATAAAAATTAAATTTTTATACTTTTAAACTCCGATAGCATTTATCGGAGTTTTTTATTTTATCATGAACAAAAAAGATTGTTTTTACATAGGAAAAATCGTAAAAAAATTCAGTTTCAAAGGTGAACTGCTCATAAAGCTCGACACCGATGAACCCGAAACTTTTGAGCATCTCGAAACCGTTTTTGTGGACTTGAGAAATGGTCTGGTCCCGTTCTTCATCGAAAGTTCGCAACTTCACAAATCGGATTTGCTTCGCGTGAAGTTTGAAGACGTCAACTCTGACGAAGAAGCCGATGCATTGCTCAAATGCGAACTTTATCTCCCTCTTGAATTGCTGCCAAAACTGGAAGGCGACAAATTTTATTACCACGAAATCATTGGTTTTACCGTTGAAGACGTCCATTTTGGGCCGGTAGGAATTGTAAAATCTGTAAACGACACCACGGCACAACCTCTCTTTGAGATTGACCACAATGGCATTGAAATTTTGATTCCGGTAAATGACGCTTTTATAAAAAAAGTGGACAAAAATAAAAAGACCATCCTGGTCGATACCCCGGAGGGATTGATCGACCTATACCTGCAATAAATTCCAAGCATAAAAATTGGGATATTAATGAACCCTTTTAAATTCAAACAATTCACAATCCATCAGGACCGATGCGCCATGAAAATCGGGACCGACTCGGTTTTGTTGGGTGCCTGGGCATTGCTCGACAAAAACCCAAACACCATATTGGATATCGGTGCGGGAACTGGCGTACTGGCCTTGATGATGGCACAAAGAAGTCGAGCAGAGCTCATTGACGCCATTGAAATCGATGATAACGCCTACGAACAATGTGTTGAAAACTTTGAAGAATCGCCTTGGAGCGACCGCTTGTTTTGCTATCATGCCGATTTAGAAGCGTTTACACATGAAATTGACGATCGGTACGACCTTATTATCTCCAATCCGCCATTTTACTCCGACACATTTAAAAGTGCTGATTCAAAAAGGGATTTGGCGCGACATGTCGATGCCATGCCTTTTGACCAACTCGCCGGATGTGTATCAAAAATGCTTTCAGAAGACGGGACATTTAATGTCATTCTCCCTTATTCAGAAGAAAAAAAATTTGTAGCCCTGGCAACAAGGCAACGACTATTTCCAAACCGGCTCACGAGGGTAAAAGGTTCGCCAAATTCAGAAACCAAACGAAGCTTAATTGCATTTTCCTTTCAGGAAAAAAATATGGTTCCAGAAGAATTGATCATCGAAACCGAACGGAACCGATATACCGAAGCCTATATCGATTTGACAAAAGATTTCTATATTAAAATGTAATTCTGAAAACGATTTCGCTACTTTTGCAGTTCAAATCAACACTTATAATTATCAAAAAAAAGATGAAGCCAGATTTATTTGAAGCTCCGGATTACTACAACATGGACGAACTCCTGACCGAAGAACACAAATTGGTCAGGGATGCAGCAAGAAGTTGGGTAAAACGCGAAGTATCCCCAATTATAGAAGACTACGCACAACGGGCAGAATTTCCCTCACAGATTATCAACGGTTTGGCAGAAATCGGCGCCTTTGGACCATACATCCCCGTAGAATATGGCGGCGCGGGACTGGACCAAATCTCTTACGGTTTGATAATGCAAGAGATCGAACGTGGCGATTCTGGTGTACGCAGTACAGCTTCGGTGCAATCTTCATTGGTCATGTACCCCATTTGGAAATACGGCAATGAAGCACAACGCCAAAAATACCTGCCAAAATTGGCAAGCGGTGAATGGATGGGCTGTTTTGGGCTCACAGAACCTGATCACGGCAGTAATCCGGGCGGTATGGTAACCAACTTCAAGGACAAAGGTGACCACTATTTGCTGAACGGTGCCAAAATGTGGATTAGCAATGCCCCTTTCGCACAAGTTGCCGTGGTTTGGGCAAAAGATGAAAATGGCCGTATCCATGGCCTGATCGTAGAACGGGGTATGGAAGGATTCTCCACACCCGAGACACATAACAAATGGTCGTTGCGTGCTTCTGCGACAGGCGAACTCATTTTTGACAATGTCAAAGTACCAAAAGAAAATTTATTGCCAAACAAATCCGGATTGGGGGCACCGCTCGGATGCCTGGATTCTGCAAGGTACGGGATCGCTTGGGGTGCCATTGGAGCCGCAATGGATTGTTATGACACAGCGTTGAGGTACAGCAAAGAACGCATCCAGTTTGGAAAGCCCATTGGGTCGTTTCAGCTACAACAGAAAAAGTTGGCCGAGATGATTACCGAAATTACCAAAGCGCAATTGCTCACTTGGCGCCTGGGGGTTTTGAGAAATGAAGGCAAAGCTACTTCGGCACAGATATCCATGGCAAAACGCAACAACGTGGACATGGCCATAAACATAGCCCGCGAAGCCCGACAAATGCTCGGCGGCATGGGAATTACCGGCGAATACAGCATCATGAGACACTCCATGAACTTGGAAAGCGTCATTACTTACGAAGGCACCCACGACATCCATCTATTGATTACAGGATTGGACATTACGGGATTGAATGCTTTTAAATAAGAAGAATTTGGTATAAACGCCAAGAGGCTATCTCAAAAAGCACCCATATTTGTCATTCTGGATTTATTTCAGAATCCAATAGAAACTGAAACCATGCCCATAGCTTTTTAGGGCAGGACAACAGGTTTCAACTTGACAAAATATAGGTTTTGAGATAGCCTTTTTTTTGGTTGTTGTCTTATCAGCGGTTTATTGTACCTTTATATTTCATTGAACCAACCATAACCATCAAACATGTTGACTTCAAAATCACGATTGGACAATGCCTATAAAAATGCAAAACAGCTTGCATTTGATGACAACAGCAAGTTCATACTCTTTAGCGATTGCCACCGTGGCGATAACAGTTTTGCAGATGATTTTGCAAATAACCGCAATATTTATTTTCATGCCCTAAAACATTATTTTTCCGAAGGATTTACTTATATAGAACTCGGCGACGGCGACGAACTCTGGGAAAATCTCACATTTAAATCCATTCTCGATGCACACAAAAACGTCTATGATTTGATGCAACTCTTTTACAATCAGCAAAGACTGCATCTACTTTGGGGCAACCACGACATGGTGTACCGCGACCCAAAAAACGTAGAAAAGTATCTTTACACCTACTTTGATGAACGTATGGGCGAAGTCATGCCACTGTTCCCGAGCATTCAGATACACGAATCTATAGTTCTGAAACACGCTGAAACCCAACAAGAACTCTTTTTGGTCCATGGCCACCAAGCCGATTGGTGGAATTTTTTGTTCTGGAAATGGAGCCGGTTTATGGTAAGGGTGCTTTGGAAACCATTGAACGTTATGGGAATTGCCGACCCTACAGAACCCGCCAAGAATTACAAAGAAATGATAAAAATAGAACGTCGAACCAAAAAATGGATTGTGGCAAACAATAACCTGGTCACTGTTTGCGGACATACCCACAGACCAAGGTTTCCAGAGCCAGGCGACATTGCTTTTTTTAACGATGGTAGTTGTGTACACCCAAGAAGCATCACGGGAATCGAGATAGAAAACGGGGCCATATCACTTATCAAATGGCAGATTGCCACCAATGACGATGGTGTTTTGCATATAGTGCGCATCCCTCTGGAAGGCCCGAGAAAACTTATTGATTACAAGGTCAACTAAACCTCCGGAGCCAATTCTACTTCCAACCCATCTAGTTCCGGAGTCATCCGGATTTGACAGCCAAGCCGCGAATTGTCCTTTACATAAAAGGCCTCTGCCAACATAGCATCTTCATCATCTTGCATTTCGGGCAATTCGTGGTTGGACAATATATAACATTGGCAGGATGCACACATGGCCATACCACCACAGATACCAATAGTGCCTTCGGGAGCCAGCTCGTAAGAGCGCACCACTTCCATAAGGTTCATGGCCATATCCGTAGGCGCCAATACTTCGTGGGCAACACCCTCTCTATCAATAATTTTTATGGTAATATCTTTCACTATTCGATTGCTTTAACTACCTGTTTTGGCGCTTCCTTACGCGTGCCATCAAATCCGTCCACACCGCTAACGGTAGTGTATTTCAATACATATTTTTTTCCAGGGTTGATAATCTGATAAGCAGCCTGGCACATCAAGGTCGCCTCGTGGAACCCACATAGAATCAGCTTGAGCTTGCCCGGATAAGTGTTCACATCGCCAATGGCAAAAATACCCGGGATGTTGGTTTGGTAGTCCAGGGCATTGTTGACTTTGATGGCATTTTTTTCAATTTCCAAGCCCCAGTCGGCAATGGGACCGAGTTTTGGCGATAGTCCAAACAGTGGTATGAAGTGGTCGCATGCTATCTCAAATGATTTTGGTTCATCTGCTTCCAATGTAACGACGATGGCGCGCACATGGTCATCACCCATAATCCCGGTAACTTCTGCCGGAGTTATCAGGTTTATTTTTCCCAAGTTTTTCAATTCCTGTACCTTTTCGACGGAATCCAGATGTCCACGGAATTCGTTTCTCCTGTGGATCAAGGTCACTTCGCTTGCCACATCGCTCAAAAAGATGCTCCAGTCCAAAGCCGAATCGCCACCACCTGCAATAACGACTTTTTTGTCGCGGTACATTTCAGGTTCTTTTATCATATACTCCACCCCTTTGTCTTCAAAATCGGCGATATTATCAATCAACGGTTTTCGTGGTTCAAAACTTCCCAGCCCTCCAGCGATGGCCACCACGGGCGCTTGGTGTTTTGTACCTTTGCTTGTAGTGACAATAAAGGTACCGTCTTCTTGTTTTTCAATGGTTTCGGCCCGTTCGCCAAGAGTAAATCCGGGTTCGAACTGTTTGCACTGTTCGAGCAACTTTTCTGTCAGGTCACCTGCCAAAATTTCCGGATAGGCCGGAATGTCGTAAATGGGCTTTTTGGGATAAATTTCTGAACATTGCCCTCCGGGCTGCGGCAATGCATCGATGAGGTGGCACTTGAGCTTGAGCAATCCTGCCTCAAAAACAGTAAACAGCCCTGTTGGCCCTGCCCCAATGATAAGTATATCGGTCTTTATCATGAAATAAATGGTTTTGGGGACAAAGATATCCCTTACATTTCTGAAAGAATATGATTTAAATCATTCACGCTCCAACATTGATCACCTGTTCAATTTGTGGCGCATATTTTTTTATTGTCATTTCTACCCCGGATTTCAGGGTCATTTGGTTTACGCTGCAACCCACGCAAGCACCTTCGAGTTTTACCATTACACGTTTTCCGTCTTCAATGGACAACAGCGAGATATCGCCGCCGTCACTTTGGAGAAACGGCCTGATTTCATCAAGTGCTTTTTCAATATTAACTCTTAATTCCTCTGTATTCATATGTTATTTTTTAACTGCCGAACATCCGGCCATTGTGGTAATTTTTATAGCTTCTGTGGGTGGCAGGTATTCATTGCGCCTTACCACTTCTTCCACAACGTTTCGGGTCAGTTTCTCAAACACAGATTCGAGTACAGAAGCGGTCTGCAACGCGGCCGGGCGACCCACATCACCTGACTCGCGAATGCTTTGCACTATCGGTACCTGTCCCAAAAAAGGCACATCGAGGTCTTCTGCTAAATGCTTTGCTCCTTCTTTTCCAAAGATAAAATATTTGTTTTCAGGCAATTCAGCTGGAGTGAAATAGGCCATATTTTCCACAATTCCCAAAACCGGTACGTTGATGGTTTCCTGTTGGAACATTGCCACGCCTTTTTTTGCATCGGCAAGGGCTACATTCTGGGGTGTGCTTACTACCACTGCACCGGTGATGGGCAGCGACTGCATGATGCTCAAATGGATATCTCCTGTTCCGGGTGGCAGGTCGATAATCATAAAATCGAGCGCACCCCAATTGGCATCAAAAATCATTTGGTTGAGTGCCTTGGAAGCCATAGGGCCGCGCCAGATAACGGCTTGGTTGGGCTGGGTAAAAAATCCGATGGAAAGTATCTTTACTCCGTAATTTTCTATGGGTTCCATCTTTGACCTACCGTCAATATTTACAGATTTAGGTCGCTCTTGTGCCACATCAAACATAATGGGGATGGACGGTCCATAGATATCGGCATCGAGCAAACCAACCTTAAATCCCATTTTAGAAAGCGTCACGGCGAGGTTTGCCGCAATAGTCGATTTTCCGACACCGCCCTTTCCTGAAGCTACGGCCAGGATATTCGTAATGCCGGGTATGGGCTTGCCCTTGATTTCGTTTTTGGGCTTTACCGCCGCGGCATCGACTTTGACATTGACGGTTACTTTTGCCTTTTCATATACCAAATCATGAATGGTTTTCATGATTTCCACCTCGGTTTTCTTTTTGGCTTGAAAACTTGGGTTTTTTATCGTTATGTCCACAATGACCTCGTCAGCAAAAACGACTACATTGGTAACGGCACCACTTTCCACCATATTCTGGCCTTCGCCGGGCGCAGATATGGTTTCAAGGGCTTTGTAGATATCTTGTTTGGTCAACTTCATGGTCTCAATTTAGATTAATTCTAAAACGCAAATATACGTCTAAATGTTCAAAATTTAAAGCAGAATGAACTGAAAGAGCCAGGGCGTATTGCGTTTTGCTAAAGATAAAGGTCAGGCAACTATACCAAATATGGGATGATTGTAGGGAAAATCGAGATCAAAATGCCTTAAATAAATATATGTCAATTGATTGCGTCTAAAATTAATTCCAATCGGAATCTTCCAAGATAAAAATTTGCGCTACCTCTACTTCAAAGATTTGCGCCAATTTCAAGGCTAAAACTGTAGATGGAACGTATTTTCCCAATTCCATGGCATTAATTGTTTGTCTGCTAACTTTTGCCATTTGAGCCAGTTCAGCTTGAGTGATATTTTTCTTTGCCCTTTCAACCTTAATACTATTCTTCATATTGCGCTGATTTTTTAAGCTTAATAATTTTTAAATTAAACCGGATGATGAAAAATATCAAGACCGTAAACATATTGAATATCATAACCCATAAAAATGAAAGACCATAAATGAATAAAAACGAAACTAAAAGGACACCATAATTGATATAAACTGCCCATACCAAAGACTCTAACCTTATTTTGGAAATATATTCATCTTCTGTTTTTTCTTTTGAAAAAGCCACTAACAAGGCACTAACAATCAGAAATATGCCCAATATTTCATTCAGAATATTATTTCTCACAATGCCAAATAATTTTTTGTCTTCAAAAATTTCATCAATTAATACTGCGGGAACGTTAAAATCCAAAAAATCAGGTTCAATCTCACCTATCAAAATAATCAATCCAACAATCGCAGAAGGTATAAGAATGAGCCAACCGATTTTTTTGAACTTATAGGGAAATAAATAGTTTTCTTTCATGACAGTAATATTTTAATTGAAACAAATGTAAAACAAACAAAACAATTAGACAAATATATTTTACATTTTGTAAAAAATATTAATCCAAAATTCTCTTGAAGCATCATTGCTACGTTTAGCACGAATAGTTGTTGTTTCGAAAAAAATATCTGTCGTCAAAATGAAATTTGGCAAACAATCCCAATAGTGAAGACACGTTTTGGGACAACAACAGAAACAATATTATATTTAACTTTGTTAAAGAACCCAAGAAGTTATCTTGACCAAATTTTCAAGATTGCAACATGCATAGACGTGAATTCATCAAAAAATCGGCGCAATTGAGCGGACTGATAATCATCAGCCCGAAAATCGATTTTAAGTTATTCGATGTGTATTCGGAAGATGAACTGACAGGGAAAAGAAGCCCTGAATTGTACGGCAAAAATTTCAAACTTCGCGAAGAAGCCTATCTGCAATTTAACTTGATGGAAAAAGCCGCCAAGGAAAGCGGATACAACATTCACGTGGTATCGAGTTACCGAAGTTATTCCCACCAAAATGCAATCTGGGAACGGAAATACAAAAATTACCGCAGCCAGGGGCTTTCACACGAAAAAACGATTGAAAAAATTATCAGGTACAGCACCATTCCGGGCACTTCGCGCCATCATTGGGGAACAGATCTGGACATCGTTGATGCAACCAAGGGCATTCCACACAACCCTTTGGCCGAAACACACTTCAACGAAGGTGGGCGTTACAGGGATTTTAAGCTCTGGCTGGATGAACATTCGGAAAAATTCGGATTTTATGTGGTTTACACCAATGCACCGGACAGAAAGGGATTTTCCTATGAGCCTTGGCATTTATCATACAAACCGCTATCAAAGAAAATGCTGGAAGTCTATAAAACGTTTGACCTCAAAAAAATACTACAATCATCTAAATTAATGGGAAGCGCACATTTTTCAAACGAATTGGTAGAAAAATACATTAAGGAAAACATCCTCGACATCAATCCAGATTTGTTGGCCTGATAAAAACAGTTATCGATAAACGCGCTTTTGCCAGTAGTGTATTATGTTTTTAGCCACAAATGCACGGGTTTTGATTAAATGACAAAATAAAATCAAGCCATTGTTCAGATCTTGATCGAATGCTTTGCGTTCAATATATACGTGAAATTATTTTATTGTCCTTAAAAAATTTATCTGCATATCTGTGGACAGGCACAACGGTTGTATTATCGATAATTTGTGTTTTTATTGACAATGCAATACGGGCAGGCTCCAGTTTTGAAGCAACATTTGGTAATTTCAATACAATCACAACTCAATCCCGGGATCCCAAAACACCTTATCAAAATCCACGATTTGGTTGTTTCTTACCTTAACCCCTTCGCTTTCTAATAATTGCTGCATCAAATTCGTGCCTTCAAAATGGTGCTTGCCCGTTAGCAGTCCATTACTGTTTACCACCCGATGCGCAGGCACATCCCTTCCAACCGATCCATTCATTGCATAACCCACCATCCGGGCACTTCTTGCTGCGCCGAGATGTTTGGCGATGGCCCCATAGCTCGTCACGCGCCCATAGGGAATTTGCCTGGCAACTTCATATACTTTTTCGAAGAAATTGAGTGTATTGTCCTGCATCAGAGCTCTTTCAAAATATTGACCAAGGTAACACAGGCGATAATTCCTGTAATAGTGCCAATGATATAGTTCATGTTTTTTTGCGACGTGAAACTCTTGGTCTTGATTTTATCAAAGAAAAAAATGTAGATGTAAAGCATCACAAATGTACCAGTGGCAGCTCCCGAAACGTAAGACACAATGGAGATGCGTTCAAATTCCAACCAACCAAACGAAGCTATGGTAATGGTCATATAAGCCTGATACGGTATTGGAAATACATTAATGGCCGACAGAAAAATGCCCTGAAAAAAACGGCTCTGTTTACTTCTGGAGTGTTGCTCAACATCTTGTTTTTTACCGGCTTTTGCAATAAGAAGAAAATAAACCGAAATAAGCACAAAAATAACAAAGGCAACGCGCTGCAAAATATCGACAACATCCTGGTGGTTGCTCAAATATCTAGCAAACATAGCCGCGATATAGGTTTGGAGAAACACCACAAAACACACACCAAGCGAAAACATAATGCCTCTCACATGGCCCTCCTTGAGGCTTATCTTTGCAGCTGTCATATTGAGCAAGCCCGGCGGGATGACACCGACAAGCGCAATTACCAAACCCAAGAAAAAAACTATTGTGATGTTCAAGATTGTTTGATTTTGAATCTAATATACGTAATTGGTTTGTTTTTTTCCAAATAGAGGCTCTCATAATGGGTCTGTATGCCAGTTACTTCGTCAGAGCTACCGTGTTGCCTATAAATGTCATGGTTGGCGTACAGTACCTCATGCCCCTCGCCGTGAAGCAAACCAAGGGTATAGCCATGCATAAATTCGCTATCGGTCTTGAGGTGGATAATACCATCGGGCTTAAGTATTTTTTTATAGCGTTCCAAAAAAAAGGAATTGGTCATACGGTGCTTGGTACGCTTGTATTTTATCTGCGGGTCCGGAAAGGTAATCCATATTTCATCCACTTCGTTTTGAGCGAAAGCATGTTCGATAAGTTCTATCTGAATCCTCAAAAATGCAGCATTGGAGATACCGTTTTCGATGGCCGTTTTGGCTCCCCGCCAAAAGCGAGCACCCTTGATATCGACCCCGATAAAATTCTTTTCGGGATAACGATTTGCCAGTGCCACGGTGTATTCGCCCTTACCACAGCCCAATTCCAGAACTATGGGATGGTCGTTCTTGAATAACTGATTGGCCCAATGGCCTTTTATGCCAAATTGGCCTTGGATGAGTTGGTCGCGGCTGGGCTGTATAACGTTGCCAAAAGATTCGTTTTCTTTAAAACGCTTGAGTTTGTTCTTGCTTCCCACTGTGTTTACTTTTCTTGATGCAATATATTGAAAGGCAAAATTAGGGAAATAACCCAAGCTTTTAAATGCATATCTTTGGGGAACGTAATTTTGCGTGAACGGCACGTCCTGATTGGCTATGGCAAAACGAATACTTGTTGCACCTTTAAACTGGGGCTTGGGCCATGCCACCCGTTGCATCCCGATCGTTAATGCGTTGATGGCTCATGGCTTTGAGCCCATCCTGGCGAGCGATGGCCCAGCCTTGGAATTGTTAACGCAAGAATTTCCACAATTGGAATGTTTGGAATTGCCCGGTTATGGCATTACTTACTCAAAAAGAGGGCAATTCTTGAAACTGAAACTTTTACAGAATTCTCCAAAGGTCATAAATGCCGTGAAAGCGGAAAAATCAGCCACAAAACGCATTGTCTCGACCCACGGTATCGAGGGCATCATTTCTGACAATAGGCTGGGCGTTCGACACGAGTTGGTGCCTTCGGTATTTGTCACGCACCAATTACAGCTTTTAAGTGGCAACACCACGTGGTTGAGCACCAAACTGCAGCAGAAGTTTATAGGAAAATTTGATGTGTGCTGGGTACCGGATGTTGCCGGTACTCCAAATATAAGTGGCAAGTTGGGACATCCGAAACAGCCAAACCCCAAGGTAAAATATATTGGCCCCTTGAGCCGTTTCGAACCGCTGAACCTTGAAAAAAAATACGATGTGGCGGTACTGCTTTCGGGGCCAGAACCCCAACGAACTTTATTAGAAACGAAGCTGTTAAGTGAATTTGGAAATTTTGAAGGCAAAGTGCTTTTTATAAAGGGGACCGTCGAAAAAAAGCACACGGTGAGTGAACACAACACTATGGTAATCCATAATTTTCTAATGGGTTCAGCCTTGGAAAAAGCGCTCAATGAAAGCCATTTGGTACTATCACGCTCCGGCTACACGACCATTATGGATTTGGCAAAACTCGGAAAGAAAGCATTTTTTATCCCTACACCGGGGCAATTTGAACAGGAATACCTTGCAAAACGGCTGGATGAATCAGGATTGGTGCCACATTGTAAGCAGGACGATTTTGGCTTGCACCAATTGCAGCGATGCATTGGTTATGATGGACTGGCTACATTAGACGGGCATCCCGATTTTGGGAATTTATTTGGCCTTTTCGAGCGTGAATGAAAATTCGCTCCCAATGCCGTATTGGCTCTCCACATAAATTTTTTCTTCATGGGCCTCCATGATATGTTTTACGATGGAAAGACCAAGTCCCGAACCGCCCTCTTTTCGCGAGCCGCTCTTGTCCACCCTGAAAAACCTTTCAAAAAGTCTTTTGAGATTGGCTTTTGAGATGCCTTCTCCGTTGTCGGTCACACGGACGATAACTTTGTTTTTTATGAGATTTTCGACACTAACCTCGGTAGTTCCCTTTTCTTTTCCATACTTGATGGAGTTGACGATAAGGTTGGTAAGTACTTGCTGAATGCGTTCTTTATCAGCACGGACACGGATCGGGGTTTTATAATCCATGTCAAACATCAGGGTTATTTTTTTCTTTGTGGCTTTCATTTCCAATAGGTCAAAGACGTTCCTGATGACTTCCAAAATGTCAAAATCTTCATATTTGAGGCTCAAATCACCTACTTCGAGTTTGGTAATCATATCCAGGTCTTTGACGATATAAATGAGCCGTTCCACACCTTTGCTGGCACGTGTTAGGTATTTTTTTCTGATGCGCTCGTCTTCCATCGCGCCATCGAGCAAGGTAAGGATGTAGCCCTGCACGGTAAAGAGTGGCGTTTTGAGCTCGTGCGAGATATTGCCCAAAAATTCCCGTCTATATTCTTCGCGTACTTTTAGGGTTTCTATCTCCAGTTTTTTGTCCCTGGCATACTTATCGATTTCCTGTGTAAGCGTGGCCATATCGGTTGTGACAGGCTTATTGATTAGCGTGGCAGACTCCAAAAGCGTGAGGTCGTCATAAATTTGCTTTACCCTACGGTAAATAAAACGTTCTACGCGGTATTGGATTATGCAGAAGCAAACGGAATAACAAATTGGAACAAAAACGAGCAATGGCAGCCAATATGGCTGATTATAAAAATACAATAAGGCACTCAAAACGAGTGTCAGGCCAATAGTGATAAAAAGTGAAGTACTAATGGCAAACTTGTAATTTTTTTTGGGTTTTTTCTGCATCAATCAACAAACTTGTACCCGACTCCTTTGACGGTCTTAAAGCATTTGTCGCCGATCTTTTCTCGTAGCTTTCGGATGTGCACGTCTATGGTCCTGCCACCGACAACCACCTCGTTGCCCCAAACCTTATCGAGGATTTCCTCACGCTTGAATACCTTGCCGGGTTTTGTTGCAAGCAAAGATAGTAATTCAAACTCTTTTCTGGGCAAAGCGATGTCTTCGCCTTTGAGGCTTATTTTGTATTCTTCTCGATTGATGACCAACGAGCCTATTTTCACAATGCTATCTGTGGACTCTTCGTCTTTGATGCGCCGCAACAGTGCTTTGACCTTACTCACCAAAACCTTTGGTTTTATGGGTTTTGTGACATAATCATCGGCACCTGCTTCAAAACCGGCTACCTGTGAATAATCTTCGCCCCTGGCGGTCAAGAACATGATGATAGTGTCGGACAGGTCGGGCAGTCTACGGATTTGCTCACAAGTCTCGATACCGTCCATTTCGGGCATCATCACATCGAGGATGATGAGTTGAGGGTGTTCTTTTTTGGCTTTTTTTATGGCCTCTATACCATTTTCTGCAGTTATCACCCGATAACCCTCCAAAGACAGGTTGTAGCTTACGATTTCCAAAATATCGGGTTCATCGTCGACCAGAAGGATTTTTATCTCTCTTTTTTTCATCCGTTAAAGTTAACAATAAATGACATGGTAAAGATACGGCAATAACAAAATACAAAAAATCCACACCATATTCATAACAATAAGATAACCTAACAGTTACTTTTTAGTAACTTAATTTCTGCCAAAAAAGACAGCGTTTAAAAAAAAGTACCATTCGTCGAAAAATTGGCATGTGTTTTGAATTAATTTACTATCTTTAACCTTTAAAACGAAGACCCTTGATGAAAAATTACTTACCTACACTTCTATTTATGGCGTTTTTCTGCCTCTCTATCAGCGGCTATTCGCAAAGTGCCGATATGGAACGGCCAGGAGTGGAAAGCATTGACGAGCTTTCCATCTATCCCAATCCGGTGAGCACAGGCAAAATCTACATTATCACCAAGCAAAACCTAACGAAAGAAGTTGAAATTTTTGATGTTTTGGGCAAAAAAATATTTTCTACTTCGCTCTTTGGCAAAGAACTGAACATTTCCGAACTCACCTCTGGTGTGTATATCCTAAAAATCAAGGAGAACAACATTTCTGCGACCCGTAAGCTTGTGGTAAAGTAACAAACCCTTAAAGCAACGTTACCATTTTGTTAAACACGGGCGATCTTGCACCGTAAAGTTTTTTGTGTCTTATTTTTTCTTATATTTGTACATCTTTAAAAAACTACAAACATTATGAAAAAAATTTACTTTTTGTTTATTGCCTTTTTGGTTGCTTCTCTTGGTTTTTCGCAAGAACTAATGGTCAACGGGGATTTGGAAAACTGGATAGACCCTAACACTCCAGCTGGATTTACTCACATTGAAGATGTTCAGCAAGAATCCGTTGAAGTACATGGCGGAAATTACTCTGCAAAAGTTGTTGCAACCTCTACCAGGGATTTAGGACAAACCATTTCGGGAGTTGTTCCTGGAAATATGTACACCATTTCTTTTTGGTACAAAGTAGAATCCGGCGACGGAACTGATGCCAGGATTTGGAGCTTTTGGAGAAACGGAACTACAAATTTAAGTGACAATGCTGCAGAATTGAGACATGACGGCACCGGTTACTTGGACAATAACGGCAACCAATGGACCCAGTTTTCTGTTATGTTGCCTGCTCCTGCCACTGCTGATGGTTTTTACTTTGAAGTTAGAACCTATAATGGCGCTACCGTATATTGGGATGACTTTTCATTCTATGCAGAAGAGTCAACAGGTGGCCCAAGCTTAACAATCATTTCTCCATCTGAAGGCTCAACACAAACTACAGCAGACACACAAGTAACTTTTATTGTAAGCAACTTTGATGTTGCAACTCCCGGAAGTGGCGACGGACACATTCACTATACACTTGACGGCGGTTCTGTGGTCATGAAATATGACACCGATCCCATCCTACTTACAGGTTTAACTGATGGCTCTCATACATTATACATGGAATTGGTTGACGACTCTCACCAACCTATTGTACCTGCAGTAAATGCAACTCTAAATTTCACAACTGACATTATTGTATATCCTTCGTTGCCTTTTTCTGATAGTTTCAGCTATACCGTTGGCGACAACCTAAACGACCAAAGTAACTGGACCTCTTTAAACTCCGGCGACGAAATAGTGGTCACAAGTGGCAATCTATCGTATTCTGGATTGGCCGGATCTCAAGGAAACTCCATTTCTTTTGACGGGGGAGGCCTTGAAAGCGTGCTTACCTACATACCTGTTACTACTGGTGATGTTTTCTCTTCTTTCATCTTTAGAGTTACGGACCAATCAAACGTTACTGTTGCTGATGGCGCATATTTTGCATCACTTTCAAACTCAACCACAAGTTATGATGCTCGTTTGTGGGTAAAACCTGCACCGCTAGAATCGTCCGATTTTTCAATAGGAATCAGCAATACAAGCACTCCTGCCGAAATTTCATTTGACTCAAATACCTACGCCGTAGGCAGCGATGTGTTTGTCGTAATGAGCTATAACATTGAAACTGGTGTTATCAACACATGGATCAACCCCGATAGCTCATCATTTGGTCAAGCATCTGCACCTACCGTCACAATTACAGCTACCGATGCATCTCCTGCTGCTTCAATAGATAAATTTATCTTAAGACAAGATTCAGCAACCAAAACACCTTTTATAACTTTTGATGAATTGCGTTTAGGTACTACTTGGGCTTCCGTAACCCCTACCACTCTGTCTGTCGGCAATGTAAGCGCAAACACTTTCGGTGTTTATCCTAACCCAACATCATTGGGCTACGTGAACATCTCAAGTAACGATGTCGCTCCATTGTCAGTTAAGGTTTTTGACGTGTTGGGCAAACAAGTGCTAAATCAAACTTTAAGCAACAACAGATTGGATGTTTCATCATTGAAATCTGGTGTTTACATTATGAAAATCAACCAAAACGGTGCTTCTGTGACCAAGAAATTGGTAATTAAGTAAGCATTTGTTACAAAACTCTCTCAAAAGAGACCGTCTCAAAACGTCACTTTTGTCAATCTGAACTTGTTTCGGATTGACGAGCGTCAAAGGTTTTGAGACGGTTATTTTTTTCATATACATTTGCAGTAATGATAAACAGTCAAGACATTTTCAATATTGGCTCTGAAGCCGATTTCAAGAGTTTGGCCCTTGAAGTATTCAGACTTCAATTTGAAGCCAATCCTGTGTATCGTTCATTCTGCGACCTGCTGTACAAACATCCAAGTGAAGTAAAAGAGCTGCACCAAATCCCTTTTTTGCCTATTGGTTTTTTCAAGAGCCATAAGGTGGTTTCCCAAAACAAGAGTCCGGAAAAAATATTTACGAGTTCCGGGACTACAGGTTTGGCAACAAGCAAGCATTATGTTACAGACCTCAACCTTTATGAAAACAGTTTCATGCGATGCTTTTCAGGCTTTTATGGACATCCTAAAGAATATGTAATACTGGCACTTTTGCCTTCATATCTAGAACGGGACGGTTCTTCATTGATTTATATGGCAAACCGTTTGATAAAGGATTCCGGACATCCTGACAGTGGGTTTTACCTTGACAATCTTTCGGACCTCAATGGCAAGATTGCCCAACTGGATCAAAACGGCCAAAAAGTATTGCTGATTGGCGTTTCCTTCGCACTTTTGGATTTGGTAGAGCTGGGCACATTGCGATTAAAGAACACAATCATCATGGAAACCGGAGGCATGAAAGGACGACGAAAGGAATTGGTGAGGGACGAACTCCACGACATCCTCAAGCAAGGATTTGGGGTTGACAGTATCCACAGCGAATATGGCATGACCGAACTTTTGAGCCAAGCCTATTCAAAAGGAAACGGTATTTTTGAATGTCCGGCATGGATGCAAGTGCTTTCTCGCGATACGGAAGATCCTTTGCACATACACACCGCTCCAAAAACCGGAGGACTGAATGTCATCGACCTTGCCAATATCAATTCTTGTGCTTTTATTGCCACCCAAGATCTCGTAAAAGTTTACGAAAACGGTAGATTTGAAGTCATCGGAAGGTTTGACAATTCAGATATCAGGGGCTGTAACTTAATGGTTCTGTAAACTTTATGTCAAACCACTTTTATGATATAGATGTTCTTTTTTCCCCGGTTGATGATGATGTACTTACCATTTATCAAATCACTGGCAGATAACAGATAGTCCTCGCCCACTTTTTCTTTGTTTACCGAAATGGAGTTTTCTTTCAATGCACGCCTCGCCTCTGCGTTTGAGGCCAAAAATCCGGTTTTGGCAGACAATGCGGCTATCATGTCGATACCGTTGCCAAATTCATCTTTAGAAATTTCCTTTTGCGGTACGCCTTCAAAGACTTCCAAAAACATCGTTTCGTCCAACGATTGTATGTCTTGCTTAAAAGCATCGCTGAACAAAATGCCAGAAGCTTTTTCAGCATTTTCAAAATCTTCATTTGAGTGTACAAAAGTAGTCACTTCTTGGGCCAGCCTTTTTTGCAATAATCGCAAATGCGGTGATTCGCGGTGTTTGTCTATAAGCCCATCAATGGTGTTTTTATCCAAAAAAGTAAAGATTTTGATATACTTTTCGGCATCCTCGTCAGAAGTGTTCAGCCAAAACTGATAAAACTTGTAAACCGAAGTTTTATCGGCGTCAAGCCATATGTTGCCTCCTTCGGTCTTTCCGAACTTGGTACCATCTGCTTTGGTAATCAATGGGCAGGTCATGGCAAAAACCTTCGCGTCTTCGTTCGGGTTCATCCTTCTCACAAGTTCAGCCCCAGTAGTAATGTTGCCCCATTGGTCACTTCCGCCCATTTGCAATTTACAGTTGTAAGCTTTATACAGGTGATAAAAATCGTAGCCTTGAATAAGTTGGTAGGTAAATTCCGTAAACGACATTCCATTGGTGCCTTCATCGCCCGAAAAACGTTTTTTTACAGAATCTTTTGCCATCATGTAATTGACAGTAATGCGCTTGCCGACATCCCGGGCAAAATCGATAAAGGTAAAATTCTTCATCCAATCATAGTTATTGACCAAAACCGGAGCATTGCTTTCTTTGGAATCAAAATCCAAAAAACGTGACAACAAGGTCTTGATGCCCTCCACATTATGGTTCAAGGTAGCCTCATCGAGCAGATTACGCTCGTTGCTCTTGCCCGACGGGTCACCAATCATCCCGGTAGCCCCACCAACAAGGGCTATGGGTCTATGGCCTGCCCTATAAAGGCGAACCAACAAAATAATTGGCACCAAACTACCTATATGAAGTGAGTCTGAAGTGGGGTCAAAACCAATATAGGCCGTTGTTTTTTCTTTGTTGAGTTGTTCCTCTGTCCCGGGCATGATATCTTGCACCAAACCTCGCCATCGCAGTTCTTCCACAAATGAATTTGCCATATTATCTTTATTGAAAATTAAAAGTTTTGCAAAGATAAACATCAAGTTGAAATAGTGGCCAAGAATTGCTATTTTCGTTGTATGATATTGGTCACGGGAGCTACAGGATTGGTCGGTTCGCACTTGTTGTACAGATTGGCAAGCGGCAATGTGCCTGTACGCGCCATCTACCGCAGAAGCCACAAACTGGAGATGGTAAAAAAGGTGTTTGCCTATTATACCGATATGGATGAAGATCTGTACCGTCGCATCGAATGGATCAAAGCCGACCTGAGCGATATTCCGGCTTTGGAAAAAGCGTTTTACGGCGTGGAGTATGTCTATCACTGCGCCGCATTTGTGAGTTTTGAGCCCGACAAATACCGCGCACTGCGAAAAATCAATATTGAAGGCACTGCCAATATCGTCAATCTCTGTATCGCACACCAGGTCAAAAAACTTTGCCATGTGTCGTCAGTGGCAGCTCTTGGAAATGAAACGGACCAAAACAAGCCCATCACCGAGAAAACGGCTTGGAATCCCGAAGAAGACCACAGTGTATATGCCATAACCAAGTATGGCGCAGAAATGGAAGTTTGGCGCGGCACGCAAGAAGGTGTCGATGCTGTGATCGTCAATCCGGGTGTCATCATCGGCCCGGGTTTTTGGAGAGGCGGCAGTAGTGGCAGTTTGATAAATATGGTTTACAATGGAGTCCCATATTACACTTCCGGAAGTACCGGTTATGTGGATGTGCTGGACGTGGTTGAAGTCATGACAACCATAATGGCCAGCAACATAAAAAACGAGTCTTTTGTTCTGGCAGCAGCAAACCTGACCTATAAAGATTTTATATACAAAACTGCAAAAGCCCTTGGGGCAAAGCAACCATCAAAAAAGGCAACACCATTGTTATTGGAAATTGGATGGCGAGCAGACTGGCTGCGGCATATATTTTTTGGAAAACGAAGGCGATTGACCAAGCAACTGGCAAAAACCGTCCGTTTTAATGCTAAATACAGCTCTGATAAACTGAAAAACCAATTTGGCTATGCTTTTAGGGATATCGATGACACCATTGTTTCGGTAAGCAACTTCTTTTTAAAAGACAAAGCCAAAAAAAACGGAACATAACGGTCATTTATCCAGTATTTTACTATCGATAAATATCGATTTGGCTGTGTCAATTTCGGTTTTTTTAATTTTGGACTTTTTGATGGAATCCTGTTTCTTTTCTTCCAATTCGATTATGGAATCAACGACTTTTTTTTCGGCTTCTATTTTTGCTTTTACTTTTGAGATAATGGATGAATAGGTTTTTGTGTCGTAAGCGTAATATTCATTACTTTTTGCAAATTGGGTACTATCTATCCCGTATTTGTCCAACAAGTATTTCTGTGGCATCACGCCGTTGTTTTCAAGGACTTTCTTATTGACGCCCTTTGCGGCATTCAACATAAAAACATCGTACAAAACATCGGCCATCTTGCTTTCAGGTATAAGATTGCCAGGTTTTTTAGGACGAAAAGAGCCATCGCACCCAAGCATCAAAACAGGAATCAGTATAGGGATAAATCGTCGCATCATCTGCTGAAAGTTAAGCGCCTGGCATACTTGGCCTCGGCAAAATTATAGTTGTTGTAAACCAAGCCACCATTGACAAAGGTATGCGTAATTCTCGATTTGAACACCACGCCCTCAAATGGCGACCATCCACATTTATAAAGGATGTTCTCTTTTTTAACGGTCCACGGGCTATTGAGATCCACTACTGTTAAATCAGCATAATAGCCTGGGCGGACAAACCCACGCTTTTCAATCCCAAAAAGAATAGCGGGATTGTGGCACATTTTTTCAACTATTTTTTCAAGTGAAATTTTACCTTTATGGTACATCTCCACCATCGCCGTCAGTGCGTGCTGTACCATCGGGCCTCCGGAAGGAGATTGGGTATAAACGTTTTGTTTTTCGTCCAGGGTATGTGGTGCATGATCCGTTGCAATGACATCGATTCGGCCATCGAGCAAAGCCTCCCATAGTTGGTCTCTGTCCTTGGCGGTTTTTACTGCAGGATTCCATTTGATCAACGTTCCTTTGGATTTGTAATCTTCATCAGAAAACCAAAGGTGGTGCACGCAAACTTCTGCTGTTATTTTTTTGTCCTTTAAAGCTGTTTTGTTGTCAAAAAGGTTGGTTTCCTTACCAGTAGAAAGATGGAACACGTGCAATCTGGCGCCTGTTTTTTTTGCAAGTTCAATAGCTTTGGACGATGACAAATAGCATGCCTCCTCACTCCTTATGATGGGGTGACATTCAATGGGAATGTTGTCTCCGTACTTGTTAATATGGGCTTGGAGGTTTTGCCTAATAGTCGTTTCGTCTTCGCAGTGTACAGAAATGGGCAAATGGGTACTTGCAAAAATCTTTTCCAGCACTTCAGGATCGTCCACCAACATATTTCCTGTTGAAGAACCCAGGAACAGTTTTAGGCCGGCAACTGTTTTAGCGTCGAGTTTTAAGATCTCATCCAGATTGTCATTGGTGCCACCAAACATGAATGAGTAGTTGGCAAACGACGTTGCGGCCGCAATGTCAAATTTTTCTTCAAGTTTTTCTATAGTTGTTGTCTGCGGTACGGTGTTGGGCATTTCTATAAAAGACGTTATCCCGCCGGCAACCGCTGCCCTCGATTCGGTTGCAATGGTAGCCTTGTGTGTAAGGCCAGGTTCCCGAAAATGTACCTGATCGTCAATGGCACCCGGAAATACGCATTTACCTTCCAAATCTATGGTGGTGACTTCTGGCGATTTGGCACTAATAGAACTCGAAATTTCCTTGATGTAGGCACCTTCAATAAGGATATCGCCTTCAGAAATTTTGCCTTCGTTGACAATTCTGGCGTTCTTTAGGAGTGTTTTTAAGGAGGTTGTTGTCATGGCTTTACAAATAAACTTTTAAATTTCATAGCCAATACACCAAAGATTGCTTCCCAGATGATATTGCCGCTCAATTTTGATTTTCCTCTTTTCCGATCCGTAAAGATTACCGCTACTTCCTTGATATTGAATTTTTTGCGGTACGTTTTGAATTTCATTTCAATTTGGAACGCATATCCGACAAATTTGATATTATCCAAATCTATGCTTTCCAACACCTTACGTTTATAGCACACAAATCCGGCCGTGGTATCACTGATGGGCATCCTTGTGATAAAACGAACATATTTTGAAGCCAGGTAAGACATCAGCACACGGCTCATGGGCCAGTTGATGACATTGACCCCTTGCACATATCTTGACCCAATAGCCATATCTGCACCATCTTTGTGACACGCTTCGTACAACCTAACAAGATCGTTTGGATCGTGCGAAAAATCGGCATCCATCTCAAAGATATATTGGTAATCTCTGTCAAGGCACCACTTAAATCCGTCTATGTAGGCTGTACCCAAACCTGTTTTTTGATCTCTTTCTAAAAGGAACAGGCGGCTTCCATACTGTATTTGGAGCGCTTTGACCATTGCTCCAGTACCATCAGGAGAATTGTCATCCACAATAAGAATATCAAATTTTTTTTCCTGTTTAAGGACAGCGTCAACAATCAGTTCGATATTTTCAATCTCATTGAACGTTGGTATGATGACTATGGCGTCTTTCATGTAAATATGTTTAGCTGTCCTTGATCGTGGTTTGGCAAAAATACGTGTTTTGGACTATAATTTTCATGGGCACAAAGATAAATAAACGTTAAAGGGTCGGATATTCTTTATAATTTTGCCGTATGTTAAGAGAGGTAGCATTTAATGAATGGTTTACGGTCTTTACCGTGCTAGGCTTTGCGGCCATCGCACTTTCAAAACAGTTGTTTTCCGTGAGGTTCAATGACTTTGTAGGTGTTTTGGGCAATTCAAAGTACCTGAAAATCTACTCCAGAGAACAAAAATTCATCGATGGTTTTGACAGTTTGCTGTTTGTCAACCTCAGCCTGTCTTTGTCCATTTTCGGCTACTTGTCCTATTCCACTATCGTTGAACCATTGAAGTTTGACCTGGCACTTTTTCTTAAGGTCGTTTTTGGTGTTTCGGCTCTTATCTTAATAAAAGTGCTCCTCGAAAGGCTAGTTGGTAGCCTTTTTGAGATCGACAAGTTGATCGATAATTATTTGTTCCAAAAGACCAGCTACCTAAACTTTAGCGGTTTTCTGCTACTTCCCATCAATGCGCTGCTACTTTATAGCATAGAGCCCACAAAAACAGCTGTTTACATAAGCATAGGCATTGTGATTTTGGTAAATTTAATAGGACTTATAACCTCTTTTATAACGCATCAAAAGTTGATATTAAACAACTTATTCTATTTTATTTTGTATCTTTGCGCTCTCGAAATCGGGCCTTACCTGATTTTGTACAAATTAATTTTTAAAAATTAAGCAACATTTACCCGCTTTGCCTATGAAAGTGAAAACAATTTTAGTGTCTCAGCCAGAACCTAAAATCGAAAATTCGCCTTACTTTGATCTTGAGGAAAAACTAAAAGTAAAAATAGATTTCAGACCGTTCATCCATGTCGAGGGCGTTTCGGCCAAAGATATCCGGCAACAAAAGGTTGATTTGGCCAATTATACGGCCATCATATTGACCAGCAGGAATTCTGTCGATCATTATTTTAGAGTTGCCGAGGAGATGCGCTTTAAAGTACCGGACACGATGAAATATTTTTGCCAGTCAGAAGCGGTTGCTTTCTACCTGCAAAAATACGTGGTGTACAGAAAACGCAAGATCTATGTAGGCAAGCGCAGTTTTGAAGACCTCCTTCCCCTGATCAAAAAATACAAAGATGAAAGCTTCTTATTGCCCACTACGGACAAACTTAAAGACGAGGTGCCAAAGATTTTGGATTCTTTGAACGTTAAATGGAAAGAGGCTGTTTTCTACAAGACCGTTATCAGTGATCTTTCTGACCTTGCGGATGTATATTATGATATTTTGGTGTTCTTTAGTCCTTCGGGCATTGAATCGCTTTTTCACAATTTTCCTGATTTCAAGCAGAACAATACCCGCATCGCGGCATTTGGCAGTACTACCTGCAAAGCCGTCGAAGAACATGGCCTACGCTGTGACATTCCTGCACCTACGCCGGAAACACCTTCGATGACCATGGCACTCGAAAAATACATTGAAAAGGCAAACAGAGGGAAATAATTACGTTCAAGCCTTTTCATGCCTCTAAGTTTTTTGTGAAACATTGCAGATGCGAGAAATGTTTCAAAACACGGAGAGATATAGACCATAAAAAAATACCGGCTCAAAATGATTCAGAATAACATATTCTAACCATTTTGAGCCGGTTTCTTTCTGTACTTGATCAAAAATATTAACTTCTCAAATTGGGAGCTCCGGCCAAGATTTCGTCATTGGCAAACGCTTCGTACTTCTTGAAGTTTTCCCTGAAAGATTCTGAAAGTTTGTAGGCAGTATTGTAATAAGCCTCATCGTTGTTCCATGTTTTTCTGGAACTCAAAACTTCTTCAGGAACACCAGGGCAGGTTCTTGGCTGCAAAAGCCCAAATACCGAGTGTGTTCTATAAGTCTGTTCGTTTACCTCGTTCAGTTCCCCTTTGAGCACGGCCGTAATCATGGCTCTTGTGTATTTTAACTTGATCCTGCTGCCCACACCGTAAGGGCCACCGGTCCACCCGGTGTTGATCAACCAAACATTGACACCGGATTCTTTCATCTTTTGGCTCAACATTTCGGCATATTTTGTTGGGTGCAACGGCATAAATGGCGCTCCAAAACAAGCCGAAAAGTTAGGGGTGGGTTCATTAACACCATCTTCTGTACCTGCAACTTTGGCGGTATATCCCGAAATAAAATGGTAAGCAGCCTGTCCTGGAGTCAATTTGGATATTGGAGGCAGGACGCCAAAGGCATCGGCAGTCAAAAAGAAAATATTTTTTGGGTTCTTACCGATAGATGGCACTTGGATGTTCTTGATGTGCTCAATGGGATAGCTTACCCGAGTATTCTGGGTTATGGAAATGTCTTCATAGTCCACAACTCCATTGTCATCCATGATAACATTTTCGAGGATGGCCCCTTTTTTGATGGCGTGGTAAATATCTGGTTCGTTTTCTTCGGTAAGATTGATAACCTTTGCATAGCAACCTCCTTCAAAATTGAATACGGTATTTTCCGAAGTCCAACCGTGTTCGTCATCGCCTATCAAACGTCTGTTTGGGTCGGCAGAAAGTGTCGTCTTTCCAGTTCCGGAAAGCCCAAAGAAAATAGCGGTGTCCCCATCTTCGCCAACATTGGCACTACAGTGCATTGGCAGGGTGTTTTTATATACGGGAAGTATAAAATTCAATGCGGAGAAAATACCTTTTTTTATTTCTCCGGTATATCCCGTACCGCCTATCAAAGCAATTTTTCTGGTAAAATCGAGTATGGCAAAATTGTGTTGTCGGGTTCCGTCCACTTCGGGATCGGCCATAAATTCCGGAGCGTTCACGATAAGCCATTCTGGTTCAAACCCTTCAAGTTCGCTCTCGGTTGGCCGAAGGAACATATTGTATGCAAACTGATTGCTCCATGCATACTCTGTGATTACACGGATGTTCAATCTGTAATTTGGATCGGCGCAGGCATAGCTGTCACGGACATACACTTCTTTATTTGAAAGATAAGCAACTACCTTGTCATATAATTTTTGGAATTTATCCGGGTCAAAAGGGATGTTAATGTTTCCCCACCAGACTCTATCTTCGGTAACACTGTCCCTGACGATAAACCTGTCTTTGGGCGATCTTCCGGTAAATTCTCCTGTGTTTACGGCTAAAGCGCCGTTCGAGGCCTCCTTACCCAGTCCTTTCTGGACGGCTATCTCATGAAGCTTGTCGGGAGACAGTTGATAGTTTACTTTGGCATTTTTGATGCCATATTGATCCAACGAAATCGATTTCGTAATTTGGGTATGGTCTAACATGGTTTTGCTGTATTGTTTGTTGGTACAAAATTAAACAATATTTTTATGTGCAAGCTCAATTTTTGTAATTATCGTTTTTCAGTTTCAAAAAACCCACCAAGAGCACGGCCCAGGCCGCAATGAGCAGCGCTCCGCCTATTGGGGTGACAAAACCGATGGCTTTGAAGTCAAAACGGGTCAATTCGTTTGTTGCCAGCCCATAGATGGAGCCCGAAAAAAGGAGGACACCGAGGACCGTCAGATACAAAACAATGCGTTTGGTCCTCACTGATAAGTGTATAAGATTTCCCACTATTAGCAGCAAAAAGGCGTGGTACATTTGGTATCTCACGCCTGTTTCGAACGTCTGAACCATTTCTGCCGAAACCAATTGTTTCAGTCCGTGGGCCGCAAAGGCTCCCAGCATGACCGCTGTCATACCCAGTATTGAAGCTGTCAGTAATATAGTTTTGTTCATAATTAAATATTGCGTTTGGGTTTTTTGAACCCATTTAGATTTAGTAATTTCGTCACTGCAAAAATATTGAAGAAAAAACCAACTATGCGAAATATTTTGATCATTGGGGCAGGAAAATCCACATCATACCTAATAAATTATCTCCTTGACAAATCTGAAGCCGAAGGCCTTCATATCATCGTCGGCGACATTAGTGCCGGGAATGCCAGAAAACTTATCGGGAACCATCCCAATGCACAAGCAATTACACTGGACGTATTTAACAAGCAATCGCGGCAGGATGCCATTAAAAATTCGGATATAGTCATATCTATGTTACCGGCAAGATACCATATAGAAGTCGCAAAAGATTGCGTGAATTTTGGCAAAAACATGGTGACAGCTTCATATGTGAGTCCCGAAATGGAAGATTTGGACAAGGCGGTCAAGGCCAAAGGTCTTGTTTTTATGAATGAAATAGGTGTTGACCCGGGCATTGACCATATGAGTGCCATGAAAATCATTGACGAAATACGTGCCAAGGGCGGAAAGATGATCCTGTTCGAATCTTTTTGTGGTGGCTTGGTAGCTCCAGAAAGTGACACTAATCTCTGGAACTACAAATTCACTTGGAATCCTCGCAACGTCGTAGTTGCCGGGCAGGGCGGTGCGGCAAAATTCTTGCAAGAAGGCACCTATAAATACATTCCATATAACCGATTGTTCCGCAGAACGGAATTTTTGGAAATTGATGGCTATGGTCGATTTGAAGTGTATGCCAACAGAGACTCTTTGAAATACCAAAGCGTTTACGGACTGGACAACGTAAAAACCTTATACAGAGGCACAATGAGAAGGGTTGGCTTCAGCCGTGCCTGGAACATGTTTGTCCAATTGGGCATGACCGACGACAGTTATACCATTGACGACAGTGAAAACATGAGCTACCGTGATTTTGTCAATTCATTTTTGCCCTACAGCCATACAGATTCTGTGGAATTGAAATTTCGCTATCAGCTAAAGATAGAACAAGATGATCTAATTTGGGACAAACTTGTAGAACTTGATATTTTCAATCCAAAGAAAATGGTCGAACTGCAAAAAGCTACACCCGCCCAAATCCTTCAAAAAATATTGATGGACAGCTGGACGCTCAAGGAAGATGATAAAGATATGCTCGTTATGTACCACAAGTTTGGCTATGAACTCGATGGCAAAAAAGAACAGATCGACGCCACAATGGTAACCATTGGTCAAGACCAGACTTATACGGCCATGGCGAAAACCGTAGGCTTGCCGGTTGCCATTGCAGCGCTTGCCATTCTGAACGGAAAAATCTCTACCCCGGGTGTACAGATTCCGATTACCAAAGAAGTTTATGATCCAATCCTGGAAGAACTCAAACAACATGGCATCGTTTTCCACGAAAAAGAAGTTCCATATCTCGGATATAACCCGTTGAACGTTTGAAGCTTTCGACAGTTTGATGAGCGTATATGAAAAAAATCAAACAAAATATTGAGATAGACGGCATTGATAAGGAAATTCTTCGTTCTTTGATGGTTGACGCTCGTATCCCAATTATGGAAATTGCAAGAAAAGTGGGCATTTCTGGGGCTGCAATTCACCAACGTTTGCGAAAACTGGAACAATCGGGGCTAATTTCTGGTTCAAAGTTTACCATCAACCCCAAAATTCTCGGCTATTCCACCATGGCTTTTGTGGGTATTTATCTTGATAAGGCTGTTAGCAATCCCGAAGCCGTAAAGCAACTCAACAAAATCCCGGAAGTGCTGGAGTGCCATTACACAACAGGTAACTGGAGCATTCTTATCAAAATATTGTGCAAGGACAACGAACACCTGATGTTTTTGCTCAACAAAAAAATCCAATCAATACCCGGAGTATCAAGAACCGAAACCTTTATTTCCCTCGCCCAACAAATTGACAGACAGATTGAAGTATAATGCGTCATAAAAATGCCATCCCAAAACCTCAATCCCAAATCCAACTAACAAGCTGTATTTCTTTATTCTGAAATATTTCCAGAATCTGGGACACTAAAGTTTTGAGATGGCATTATTGCCTTATATGATCAAAAATAATCTATCAATCCCTATTGCCAAACACTTGCAATGCCCAATACAGGAGCGATGCCAAAGCGCCGATAGCAGCGACCAGATAGGTTCTGGCGGCCCATTTAAGTGCGTCTTCAGAGCCTTTGTATTCTTCTTGAGTTACGATGTTTTTAGCTTTTAGCCATGCCAACGCACGGTTACTGGCATCGTATTCAACAGGAAGTGTAATAAAGCTAAACAATGTTGCCAATCCCATGAACACCAATCCGGCGAGTGCCACATAGAAACCTAAACCCACACCTGCAGCGGCACCAAGCACCAAACCACCGATGACCAACCATTGAGACATCCCAGAAGTAACACTCACCACCGGAACGAGTGCAGAACGCATTTGCAATGCCTGATAGGCTTGTGCATGTTGTACAGCATGGCCACACTCATGCGCTGCAACCGCAGCAGCAGCAGCATTGCGCTGATTGTAAACAGCTTCACTTAAGTTTACCGTTTTGTTTTTTGGATTGTAATGGTCCGTAAGTTGCCCTGCAACTGATATGACTTGTACGTCCCTAATGCCATTGTCAGCAAGCATTTTTTCGGCAATCTCCTTGCCGCTCATGCCGTTACGCAATTGCACCTTTGAATAAAAAGCAAATTTTCGTTTTAATTGGTTACTGACTAGCCAACTTACCAAGGCAATGGCTCCAATCAACACATAATATCCTATCATAATTGTATTTGTATTAAATTTTAAAGCAATATAGCAAAAAACAAGCCAATTAAGTAAGCGGAAATTTTGTCAGCACTAACTAATTTGCTTACTGTTCAGTCCAACATCTTGACAGAACTCACTTCAAATCGGTCTCCATGAAGCTCGCCACTAATTTCTGCTTTTCTAACAACCTCGCAAAAACCTGAATCTTTGTCATGGGCATCTCCAAAATCGTTAATGGATGCACCATCCACAAAATAGGCTTTGCCTTCTATGCGAACTGCCAGGTCACATCCTTTTTGAGAAGTCAGTCCAAACTGACATTGTCCGCATGAAAGTTCAACAATTTGTTTTGTCTCTTTTTTACATGAGAAAAATAAGCAAAATGCATAAATTAAAAATAGATTTTTCATAATGTTTATCCTATAATGTTTATAATTATCACAGGGACGATGATTGTTTTTTGGGCTTGCGCCCTTGGAACTGTTCTTTTGGATAATGTGCTTTTCCTATTGTTTATTTTTTAGATACATCCATGACAGGCACAAGCCCATCAGAAGGCATATAAATAATTTGGGGCAGATTGCCTTTATCGGCCAGCTTTTCTAACGTCCTGACAAATAAATACTGATTATAAACCGAATTGAGTGTGCCATTTTCAATGCTCATGGCCTCTGACATGCCTTTTGCCCTTTCGATCTCAGCCTGTGCATTCAGTTTTTCTGCTTCCAAACGCGCCCTGGCTTCTTCAATCAGGATTTTTCTGTTTTGTTCAGCTTTTGCCATTTCGGCTTTTCCTGCCATTTCCTGTTGCCAAACGTTGTAAGTTGGCAAGCCAAACATTAAGGCAACTATGACAACGACCACTAATACTGTAATTCCTAAATAAAATTTTATTTTCATGATTTTTTGATTGGTTCCTATAAAAAAGTCTTATCCCACTAAATTAATAATTTTCCCCGGAACGATAATTACTTTTTTCGGTTCACGTCCTTGGAGTTGCTCTTGGGTTCTTTGGTCTGCCATTACAATTTTTTCGATTTCTTCAACCGATAAATCAAGTGGAAGATTGATTGTAAATCGCATTTTTCCGTTAAACGAAACCGGATATTCTTTTTCGGATTCTACCAAATGTTTCTCTTCAAAAATCGGGAATGAAACAGTCGAAACACTTCCTGAATGTCCTAACTGACTCCATAATTCTTCTGCAATATGTGGAGCATAAGGAGAAACCAAAACAGCCAAAGGTTCTAAAATGGCTCTGTGATGACATTTTTGTTGTGACAATTCATTTACACAAATCATAAACTGTGAAACCGAAGTATTAAACGAGAAATTCTCAATATCTTCTGTTACTTTTTTGATGGTTTTATGTAAGGATTTGTACATTTCTTTGGTTGGTTCTTCATTGGTAATATTCAAACCATTATCATCAAAATACAATCTCCATAATTTTTTAAGGAAACCAAAAACACCTGTAATTCCAGCTGTATTCCAAGGTTTTGCCTGTTCCAAAGGACCTAAAAACATTTCATACAAACGCAAAGTGTCTGCTCCATATTCGTTACAAATATCGTCTGGATTTACAACATTGTATTTCGATTTTGACATTTTTTCGACCTCACGACCTACAATGTATTTTTCCTCACCCCAACCCTCTCCAAGGGAGAGGGAGCTGTTCCCGCTTTCAAATATAAATTCTGCATTTTTATAATCAGCATATAACGGATGAGCTTTGAATTTTTCAACATCCAATTCATTCGTAATATCATTAATACAAGATAAATCTACGTGGATTGGATGAACAACCGTATCTCCAATCTGATTTTTAGAAATCAGAGTTTTTGAATCTTCCGTTCTATATACAAAAGCACTCATTCCCAAAATCATTCCTTGGTTGATGAGTTTTTTGAATGGTTCTTCGGTTGGAACAAGGTTTTTATCTTTTAAGAATTTATTCCAAAAACGAGAATACAACAAATGTCCTGTTGCGTGTTCGCTTCCTCCAATATACAAATCCACATTTTCCCAATAATTGATAGCTTCTTGAGAGGCAAATTCGTTTTGGTTATCCGAATCCATATAACGTAACCAATACCAAGACGAACCAGCCCAACCAGGCATTGTATTTAATTCGAGTGGAAAAATATCCTCCCCTAGCCCCTCCGAAGGAGGGGAACAAACACTATTTGTCTTTGTATTCCAATACCATTCTTTTGCATTTCCGAGTGGTGGCTGTCCGTCTTCGGTTGGTAAATATTTCTCCACTTCAGGCAAACGGATTGGCAGATATTTATCTTCAATCATTTGAGGTAATCCATTCACATAATAGACAGGAAACGGCTCCCCCCAATATCTCTGCCTCGAAAAAACAGCGTCCCTCAAACGATAGTTTACTTTGGCTTTTCCTGCACCGGTTTTTTCCAATTCCTCGATGATTTTCTTCGTTCCCGATTTGTAATCCAAACCGTTCAGAAAATCAGAATTAATATATTCAAAACCTCCTTTTTCCGTAAAAGCAACCTCCGAAATATCCTGATTAAAAATGTTTTTTATCGGAAGATTAAAGTGTTTTGCAAAGGCATAATCTCTTTCATCTCCACAAGGAACAGCCATTACAGCACCCGTTCCGTATCCAGCCAACACGTAATCTCCAATCCAAACCGGAATTGGTTCTTTCGTAAACGGATGTTCTGCATAAGCTCCTGTAAATACTCCCGAAATCGTTTTTACATCTGCCATTCTCTCTCTTTCCGAGCGTTTTGAAGTGGCTTCGATATACGCTTCAACAGCTTGTTTTTGTTCGTCAGTCGTAATACTTTTTACTAATTCATGTTCGGGAGCTAATGTCATAAACGAAACTCCAAAAATAGTGTCGGGACGTGTCGTAAATACCTCAATCCCCCTAACCCCCAAAGGGGGAACAGCAACTGCATCTAATTCACTTTTTATTTTTGATAAGACAGCTTCAATATTTCCAATAACTTCTTCATTTTTAAAGCGAATAACTTTAAACCCTTTTTTGTTTAGGATAATTGTTCGCTGTTCGTCATACTCTTTTTGTTCTTGGGCTAAATGATAACCTCCGTCAACTTCAACAACTACTTTTTTAGACAGACATACAAAATCAACGATAAAATCATCTATCAAATGCTGTCTCCGGAATTTATCTCCCAAATTTTGGTTTCGTAATTCCTGCCACAAAATATTTTCTGCTTCGGTAGGATTATTCCGCATTTGTTTTGCTTTATCTAAAAGCAAATGAGAATTATTGCCTCCGGTCATATATCCGGGCTTAGTTCCTTCACCTTTGGGGAAGGTTAGGATGGGGAAATTTACTGATGCTCCAACCGATTTCCCAATCCAGTTTCTTTGGCTTTCTTTGATACTTTCACTCCAATCGATAGTTTCTAATCCTTGAAGTAAACGTTCTGCATAAGCAGAAATTCGCATACTCCATTGAGTCATTTTTTTACGGATTACAGGATGTCCTCCACGTTCTGAAACGCCGTTTACGATTTCGTCATTTGCCAAAACGGTTCCAAGTGCAGGACACCAGTTTACTTCGGTTTCAGCCAAATAAGTCAATCTGTATTTTAAAAGAATTTGTTGTTTTTCTTCTGATGAAAAAGCACTCCATTCATTAGATGAGAAAACTTCAACATTTTCGTCTGAAACGGCATTTACATTCGCATTTCCTTCTTTTTCAAAAATCGAAATCAAAGCCTGAATATCTTCTGCTTTATCCGAATTTTTGTTATACCAGGAATTAAACAACTGAATGAAAATCCATTGGGTATGTTTGTAATATTCAGGGTTTGAAGTACGCACTTCTCTACTCCAATCAAACGAAAACCCGATTTTGTCCAACTGTTCTCTGTATCGTTTGATATTCGTTTCAGTTGTAATTGCAGGATGTTGTCCTGTTTGAATCGCATATTGTTCAGCTGGTAATCCGAAAGAATCGTATCCTTGCGGATGCAATACATTAAATCCTTTATGACGTTTGTATCTTGCTACAATATCCGAAGCAATATAACCCAACGGATGACCTACGTGAAGTCCTGCTCCACTTGGATAAGGAAACATATCCAAAACGTAGAAAGCCTCCCCCAACCCCTCCGAAGGAGGAGAGTTTTCCTCACCCCCAGCCCTTCTCCCAAGGAGAGGGGATCTTGGATTTTTTGCTTGGAAAGTCTTATTATCTGCCCAATATTTTTGCCATTTCGGCTCGATTTCATTCGGATTGTATTTCATAATCGGTATTACTGCTGAATAAAGGCGCAAAATTACAGTTATTGGGTGATACTAAAAAACCGGGTGGACCAATTTCCCCCGATTACATAATCCAATCCAGCGATAAATTCGTCAAAATATTGACAGCATAGCCAAAAACCACTCTCCGCACTAAACGGGATCAACTAATTTCACACGTCCTGAAACCACAATCGGGTTCGGGAAATTTTTGGTTCATTCAAGGGAAACAATCTTTTTATGTCTGAAAATAATCGGGTTTTTCGGACACAGCCGTTAATTATTGGCGGACAATCACACTACTGCTTTTTATTGCTCTGTTTTCACAAAATTCAAATCCTGAAAATCATAGCTAAAATCGGTCAATGGTGAAATTGGTAGCATTGTCAGCCCTGTAACCGTTCCGTTTTCAGTTTCGACCATTACAAAAGCATCGGCATGAAGATAGGGGTTGTCCCATTTTACGGCGTAGGTATTGTCTTTGTACCAAAACATATCACCCTGTAATTGCGACGAACGTTTGGAGGCAAACCGCAATTTTCCTTTTGATTTTGAAATTGATATTGCGCCAAACCAGTTGTCATTATACGTCCCGATTAGGTTTTGCGTATCTGGAACTTTCGAATTTTTGTTATTCTCAACGGTCTTCCAGACTTCATCCGTGATTTTGTCAGCATCTCCTTTAAGTTCGGAAATCCGTTCGCTGTATTCCTTCACCCAGTCTTTTTCGGGCAAACCAAGGTAAAAATCCTTAATGGTATTTGAAATCGACATAAAAGCCACACCTTCTTGCTGGTTGGTCAACACGATGATTCCTAATTTTTCTTGTGGTATCATCACGATTTGGGTGACGATTCCTTCGAGCCCACCGGTATGCGATACTTGTAGTTTTCCTGCTATATCTTCCAATACAAAACCTAAACCGTATGCCCTGAAAAGCGTATTATAAGGCGGATACGTCGAAAACGGCATCAATGTTTGAGGTCTGGCAAGTTGTTTTATTTCTTCTTCAGAAACGATTTGCTTTTCGTTGTGTTTTCCATGGTCCAACTGAAACTGAACCCATTTTATCAAATCGTCCACATTGGAATATATCCCGCCTGCAGCATCCAAAATAGTGTTTGTGTAACGGTCAATCACTTTCAGTTTGCCGTCAATCGGGACGTGCGGCACAATGGCGTTGGATTTGTCTTTGAGCAAATTCCAATTGGGCGCTGTCCGGTTCATCTGTAAGGGCGATAAAATTCTTTCCTGAATAAAATCTGTCCAGCTTTTGCCCGAAACCCGCTCTATCATTATGCCGGCAATGATATACAGTAGGTTGTCATAATCGTATTTTGCCCGAAAATCCGAAACCGGTTTCAAGTAATGGATATTCTGGATGATGTCCTTTGGCGTAAAGTCGTGTCCGTCCGGCCACATCATCAGGTCTCCTGCGCCCAGTCCCAGTCCGCTTCGATGTGTTACGAGGTCTCGAACGGTAAATTCTTCTGTAACGTAATCGTTGTACATTTTGAATTCGGGAATGTAGGTTTTTACTTTGTCGTCCCATTTCATTTTTCCTTCATCCACCAACATGGCGATGGCCGTTGTGGTAAAAGCTTTAGAATTTGACGCAATACCAAAATTGGTGGCCGAATTCACTTTTTTTCCGGTTTCGATATCAGAAACCCCGTAACCTTTTGCCAAAACCACTTTTCCGTCGTGGATAATCCCAACAGCAATTCCGGGGACGTTAAAGGTTTTGAGGGTTTCTTCCACTAATTTATCTACTTTGGATTCGGCGATTTCCTGTGAAAAGGAAAATGCAGAAAGCAAAACTGTCAAGAGTAAAATGTATTTTTTCATTGTTTTAATAGTTTAAGTGGATAATTTTATGATCATACGGGATTTGCCCAAGATATAATTGTTGTCAATCTTTCATTTTGGTACTTTAAAAGTACTTGTACCATCCCTTTGCTATTCTTTACTTTTCAAATAACGCTTTTTGGCCAGCAAGGGAAGACAAGCAAAATTACACTTAATATAACAATGTTGAAAGATTAAACGTTGTAAAACCAATGCAAAAGATTTCTTTTTTTATTTTTACGCCGACATAGAGATTATTTATGAGTTCTTCTTTCGACAGATATCAAAAACGCCGTTTGGTTTCTTCCTATTTTTCTGTAGTGATCAGTATAGCACTGGTACTTTTCTTATTGGGCTGTTTGGGCCTTTTGGTGCTGAACGCAAAAAAAGTAGCAGACCATTTCAAAGAGCAGGTAGTCATGACCATTTACCTAAACGATTCCGCCAAAGAGGTAGAAGTGAACCAGTTGGAAAAAAGCCTTGCTATGGCCGCATATACCAAAAGTACCCATTACGTGTCCAAAGAAGAAGCCGCTGAATCGATGAAAGCAGAATCGGGCGAGGATTTTATGGACTTTATTGGCTACAATCCTTTACAGAACTCCATTGATGTACATCTAAAGGCCGATTATGTGACCTCGGAAACACTCAAAGGCATTTCGGAAGAACTTTCGACAAAAAAATTCATTGACGAAATACGCTACGACAACGACCTCGTTGAACTGATGAACGATAACGTGAAAAAAATTACATTTTGGGTACTGGTCATTAGTGCGGTTTTTACACTGATAGCGGTATTGCTTATCAACAGTTCCATCCGATTAGCAGTGTATTCTAAACGATTCATTATCAAAACAATGCAAATGGTAGGCGCCACAAAAGCATTTATCAGAAGACCGTTTGTGCTCATGAACGTACAGTTGGGTATCATCGGGTCTGTTGTGGCACTGACAGGTATGGCGGTTGTACTGTATTACCTTAACCTGACCTTCCCCGAATTGCAACTGGCCAATAACCCGGTAATGCTAACAGGACTGTTCTCGGGTATCTTCTTGTTGGGTATTTTTATCACTTGGATAAGCACCTACATCGCCACCCAACGCTTCCTAAATCTAAAGACGGACGGGTTGTACTATTAGGTATTATGAGATTGTTTATCGGTTCTTTTTAAATTAAACCTTTACTTTGCAACATCATTTATAAATCATCACCATGGGAGAAAAAAAGAGAAAAGAAGAAGTCAAAAAAGGTTTTATCTTCGGACATAAAAACTACAAAATGATGCTTATAGGCTTGGGACTGATTGCGCTCGGTTTTATCCTAATGGCAGGTGGCGGCAGCGACGATCCCAATGTTTTTGATGAATCCATTTTCAATTGGAGGCGCATACGGCTTGCCCCGACCCTTGTTCTATTAGGATTTGCCGTAGAAGTATATGCTATCTTGCTCGACCCAAACAAAGAAAAAAATTCCAAATCCTAAAAATTTCAATAAGTGGTACCAAGGCATCAATTGAAATTTAGATATTTTGCTGATTATTAAATACTTATGAATGTAATTGACGCTATTGTTTTAGCTATTATTGAGGGATTGACAGAATATCTCCCGGTCTCATCCACAGGACATATGATCATTGCATCGTCGTTTATGAAAATTGCCAGTGACGACTTTACAAAACTGTTCACCATCGTCATACAGCTTGGCGCCATAATTGCCGTAATCGCCCTTTATTGGAAGCGATTTTTCCAAAGCCTGGATTTTTATTTCAAACTGTTGGTCGCGTTCATTCCATCGGTAGTTTTCGGTTTGCTCTTGAGCGATTTCATCGACGACCTTCTCGAAAGCCCACTCACAGTTGCCATCACACTGATTATTGGCGGGATCATATTGCTAAAAGTGGACCATTGGTTTAAAAAGAACGAAATTGAGGACATGGAACAACCCGACCTGCACACAAAAATTAGTTATTTGAGCGCACTAAAAATCGGTTTTTTCCAAGTGCTTGCCATGATACCCGGAACGTCGCGCAGCGGCGCAACCATTGTAGGTGGTTTGATTCAAAATCTCAACAGGAAGACCGCCGCAGAATTTTCTTTTTTTCTTGCTGTACCAACGATGTTCGGTGCCACGGCCAAAAAATCATACGACTTCTACAAAGCAGGATTTGAACTTACCGGAGACCAAATAAATTACCTGATTATTGGAAATATTGTCGCCTTTGTCGTAGCTATGATTGCCATCAAATCTTTTATCGGGTACTTAAGCAAAAACGGATTCAAAATTTTTGGATATTATCGTATCGTTCTTGGCGCTTCGCTTTTGATCATCCATTACTTTATTTCAGCTTAACGGTCGTTTGATGAAAGCCGCATCAGCATTTACCGACGGAAAAATACTACTGATAGACAAGCCTTTGCATTGGACTTCCTTTCAGGTTGTTAACAAAATCCGTTGGGAAATCAAAAGGTCGTTCGGGTTAAAAAACATAAAGGTAGGCCACGCCGGAACCCTCGATCCCTTGGCTAGCGGACTTTTAGTGATCTGTACAGGAAAAATGACCAAGCAAATAGACAACTTTCAGGCGCAGACCAAGACCTATACCGGCACTTTTGTATTGGGAAGCACCACGCCTTCTTTCGACTTGGAAACAGAAATTGACAAACATTTCCCTACAGATCATATTAACGAAACCTCCATCTACAAAACCACAGAATCGTTCGTTGGTGACATTTTGCAATTGCCCCCGGTTTTTTCGGCCATAAAAAAAGATGGAAAACGGCTATACGAATTTGCCAGAGAAGGCAAGGAAGTAGAGGTACAGCCGCGCAAGGTACATATTTCAGAATTTGAAATCACCAAAATCGATTGGCCGAGTGTTGATTTTAGGGTGGTATGCAGCAAAGGTACTTATATCCGCTCCTTGGCACACGATTTCGGGAAAGCGCTTGGTTCGGGAGCGCACCTCTCTGCTTTGCGCCGTACCAAAATTGGCGATTTTGATGTAAAAGATGCCTTGTCTATTGACGATTTTATCGGCTCGCTCCCTTAAATTTTAAACGACATTCAAAAAAAGAAGCTGAAACAAGTTCAGCTTCGAATACGGGGTTTTGATGTAATCCTGGAGCGAAGTGGAGAGATCTAAATTAGCAATGAAAGATATCTACCATTGTCCAATAAGGAAAATGCAACCGTGGGTTATGAACCGCACATCAAGCAATCATCGCCTTGGCCCTCTTTGGCTTGCGCAATAAGCGCTTTCATTTCTTCTGCGGTCAATGGTTCGATATCGACCTTTTCTTTTGCAAACTTTGCGGCGGTCTTTGCTGCTTGCTTTTGTTTGTTCAAAAGTGTATCATCAACTTCTACCTCATCTGTAACTTCAGAAGTTTCTACCACCGGCTCCTGCTTTTTGGAATTGTCCAAAGTGAATTTGATGGCGTCAACAGCACTCTTGGTCCTCAAATAGTACATTCCGGTCTTCAGGCCACTTTTCCAGGCATAAAAATGCATAGAGGTCAATTTTGCCATTGTAGCACCTTCCATGAAAAGGTTTAATGATTGCGATTGGTCAATGAAATAGCCTCTGTGCCTTGACATATCGATGATGTCCTTCATGCTCAGCTCCCATACGGTTTTGTACAGTTCCTTGATGTGCTGCGGGATGCTTTCTATGTTCTGGATAGAGCCATTTCCACGCATAATCTCTTGTTTCAAGGTCTCGTTCCACAAACCGAGCTCCACCAGGTCTTCCAATAGATGCTTGTTGACCACGATAAATTCACCTGACAATACCCTTCTGGTATAAATGTTAGAAGTATATGGTTCAAAACATTCGTTGTTACCAAGGATTTGGGAAGTACTCGCCGTTGGCATTGGCGCCACTAACAAGGAGTTACGCACTCCATATTTGATAACGTCATTGCGAAGTTTGTTCCAATCCCAATTACCGCTCAACTCCTCATCTTTGATGCCCCACATATTGTGCTGAAATTCGCCTTTACTGATTGGGGAGCCTTCATAACTTTGGTAAACACCGTCCTTTTGGGCTTCCTCCATACTGGCTGTGACGGCTGCATAGTACAGCGTTTCAAAGATATCTTGGTTAAGTTTTTTGGCTTCGTCACTGGTAAATGGCATCCGTAACATGATGAAGGTATCTGCAAGTCCCTGAACACCCAAACCTATCGGTCTGTGGCGCATGTTAGAGTTTTCGGCCTCAATTACCGGATAGTAGTTCCTGTCAATGACTTTGTTGAGGTTTTTGGTTACGCGCTTTGTAATCCTGTACAGTTCTTTGTGGTCAAATGTGCCGTTCTTTACAAACATCGGCAGGGCTATCGATGCCAGGTTGCAGACCGCTATTTCGTCTGCCGATGTGTATTCCAAAATCTCGGTGCATAGGTTGGATGAACGTATGGTTCCCAAGTTTTTTTGGTTTGATTTGCGATTGGCGGCATCTTTATAGAGCATGTATGGTGTACCGGTTTCAATCTGGGATTCCATGATTTTTTCCCAAAGTTCCCTTGCCTTAATGGTTTTGCGGCCTTTGCCCTCGGCCTCATACTTTGTATAAAGAGCCTCAAACTCTTCACTGTGCACATCACAAAGCCCAGGGCATTCATTGGGGCACATCAAGGTCCATTGACCGTCTTCTTGTACACGTTTCATAAACAGGTCAGAAATCCACATGGCGTAAAACAAGTCGCGAGCGCGCATTTCTTCTTTTCCATGGTTTTTCTTTAAATCCAAGAAATCGAAAATATCGGCATGCCAAGTTTCAATATAAATAGCAAAGCTGCCTTTTCGCTTGCCACCGCCTTGGTCAACGTACCTTGCGGTATCATTGAACACTTTGAGCATTGGAACAATACCATTGCTGGTGCCATTTGTTCCGGCAATATAACTACCTGTTGCTCGGATATTGTGTATAGCAAGTCCGATACCACCTGCAGATTGCGATATTTTTGCCGTTTGCTTCAATGTATCGTAAATCCCGTCTATGCTGTCATCTTTCATGGTCAGAAGAAAACAGGACGACATTTGTGGTTTTGGCGTACCAGAATTGAAAAGTGTGGGGGTGGCATGCGTAAAATACTTTTTGGACATCAACTCATAGGTTTCTACCACGGCATCCAAATCGTTCAAATGGATTCCTACTGCCACCCTCATAAGCATGTGCTGCGGACGCTCGGCAATGATACCGTTGATTTTCAACAGATAGGAACGTTCCAAGGTTTTAAATCCAAAATAATCATAGCCAAAATCGCGATTGTAGATAATGGTAGAATCCAGCAATTCCTTGTTATCCTTAATAACCTTGAAAACATCATCGGCTAGCAATGGCGAGTGTTTTCCGGTGCGCGGGTTTACATACGTATATAAGTCTTCCATAACTTCACTGAACGACTTTTTGGTGTTCTTGTGAAGGTTTGAGACGGATATGCGAGCTGCAAGACGGGCATAATCGGGATGAGCAGTGGTCATTGTTGCTGCAATCTCGGCGGCCAAATTGTCCAGCTCACTGGTTGTCACCCCATCGTAAAGCCCCTCGATGACACGCATGGCCACCTTTACCGGGTCAACCAACTCGTTGAGGCCATAGCACAATTTTCTTACTCTCGCTGTGATTTTGTCAAACATGACCGGTTCTTTACGGCCGTCTCTTTTTACTACAAACATGGTCTAAAATACGTTTTTGTTCTCCCTGATTTTAGTCAAGGTCATGGGTTAATTATTAGTTGGTTTTTTCAGAATAAAGGTTGAAAAATGCCGTTCCCGAAACTATCGGAAGCCTTCCAAATCTTTATTTCTTTATGATATTAAGTGCGTTACAAGCCCTTGATTTTGATAGATAAAGCTACCGTCAGAACGCCTGTAATTGTTTAGAAATCAGCATCAAAGCTGAATTTGTCCTTCTCTTCCTCTTTGATCAACACGCCTGCTTTTTGGTATTCCGAAACACGTTTTTCAAAGAAATTGGTTTTGCCTTGCAACGAAATCATGTCCATGAAATCGAATGGGTTTGCGGCGTTGTATTCCTTTTCACAGCCAAGTTCGGTGAGCAGCCTGTCTGTCACAAACTCCAAATATTGTGTCATCAGAACGGCATTCATCCCAATTAGGCTCACAGGGAGTGATTCGGTTATAAATTCCCTTTCGATATTGAGGGCATCGACAAGGATTTCACGGATTCGTTCTTTTGGGACTTTGTTGACCAAATGGTGGTTGTGCAAATGCACGGCAAAATCGCAATGCACACCTTCATCTCTAGAAATCAATTCATTGGAAAAGGTTAGCCCAGGCATCAAACCGCGCTTTTTGAGCCAAAATATTGAACAGAACGCACCCGAAAAGAATATTCCTTCAACGGCGGCAAAAGCAATCAGTCTTTCAGCAAACGAATCGGATTCGATCCATTTGAGAGCCCAATCGGCCTTTTTCTTGATGGCAGGAAAGTTTTCTATGGCTTTAAAAAGGATGTTTTTTTCGACCTCATCCTTAACATAAGTGTCGATGAGAAGGGAATACGTTTCGCTGTGGATGTTTTCCATCATGATCTGGAAACCGTAAAAAAACTTCGCCTCACTGTACTGAACCTCGTTAACAAAATTTTCGGCAAGGTTTTCGTTTACGATACCATCGCTTGCAGCAAAAAATGCCAAAATGTGCTTGATAAAATAGCGTTCGTCTTCGTTGAGCTTGCCTTTCCAGTCCGATAGGTCCTGATGCAAATCGATTTCTTCAGCGGTCCAGAAACTCGCTTCTGATTTTTTGTACCATTCCCAAATATCATGGTGCTGAATCGGGAAAATGACGAATCGGTCTTTGTTTTCTTGTAAGATGGGTTCAATAAATTGAGACATGTTGGCTTTATTATGAGAAAAATTAAACAAAAAAATGGTACGGTTTGGGGTTAACAAAGATTCAAAATCAAGGTCGAAAATGAAAGCCATTTTTATAAACAATGTCAACAAGTTTTTAACAATGCAGTGCTGGCAAGGGTTTGCGAGCGATTTTTAACATTTAAATTTAATGCGTTTAAAATCAGTAACTTAAAAAATGTGATGCGTGTAAAACCCTTATAAAATATGGGGTTGCGGCAATTTAAAAAAGAGGGTCAGAAGAGGTGTTTTTGGAGTAATCGGGCCAGCAGGAATTATGAGTGGCGGAGCGTACCTCCATACTAAAAAAAGCCGGGAATTACCCGGCTTTTTAACCTTGATTAATAGCATTTAATCAAAAGAAGTGAATCCCCACGATCACTCTATATTTTTGACCACTGTTGCCAGTGATTTTTTTCATTGGGACAAATTTGGATAAAAAAACGACGTCGCAAAACCAGTTTTGTACGAATGGTAAAAAAAACTGTATAATCGGTAACGCAAAACCAATCGGACCAGCATCCCAAACACAAAAAAAGAGGGTATACGTCAAAAAAATGCCCCGTACACAAAAAAAACTACTATCCGTACATTTGTCAGTGCAATAAATCAGGGTTATTTTTTATATTTGGTAACATGATAAGAGCAGTAATAGTCGATGATGAGCCAAAAGCAATCCAAAGCCTGACTTGGGAGCTGTCAAACTTTGGCGATGAAATAGAGATTCTCACCAGCTTTACCGAACCGGAAGAAGCCATAGCGTATCTCAACACCTCTGGTGCGCCCATGCCCGACTGCTTGTTCCTCGACATACAAATGCCCACAATGGACGGTTTTAAGTTTTTGGAAAAGATCAGAAACAAAGATTTTGCCATCATCATTACCACGGCCTATAACGAGTATGCCATCAAAGCGCTAAAGCACGAAGCAATCGACTATCTCTTAAAACCCATTGATTCAGACGACCTAAAGGATACCATCAAAAAGATCCAGAAACACGTCAGCAAGCAATTTAACAGTTTAAGGATAGAAGAGGCGCTTTCCAACTTCAACGCCAAGTTTGATCAGAAAAAAATCACGATAAACACCGATGGCAAGTTGATATTCCTGAATGCCGACGATGTGGTTTTCGTGGAATCGGATGGCAACTACAGCACCATCGTAACAAAGGATGGACAAAGACTGTTGATCACCAAAAAGCTGAAAGAGGTCAACGATATATTGCCGGAGCATTACTTTTTCAGGATACATAACTCCTACATCATCAACCTGAACAAAATAAAAGAATTCATAAAAAACGAAGGCTACGTGGTCATGGAGTCCAACCACAAGATTCCGGTGGCAAGGCAGCGCAAGTCGGATTTTTTGGAAAAGATATAAGTTACCATGCCAAGTATTCCCACGGAAATAGCCTACAGCCTTCGGTTTCAGGTTTTTGTTCATATCGTTTTTTTGTTCATCACGGGCGGCACTTTGGCGGCACAAACCAATGACGACGCTGTTTTTGACACAGCAATAGATTCTGTAATGGCATTTAGGCCAAAAACCTATGCCCCGCTTGAAGATTTATTTGGCAGCTACGACAGCGATAGCCTGAAAATGGTAACCTTATTGCAAAAATCGCGATCAACAAGATATATTGAGGGGCAATGTTATGCTTTAAATTCGTTGGGCATCATCTACCGAAACATATCGCATTACGACAAAGCGGTAGACGCCCACAGAAAGGCTTATGAACTTTCACTAACAATCGCAAACATTGAATTTCAGGTATGGAGCCTCAATATGATAGGTGTGGTCTATAGGCGTATGGACCTTGTAAAATCTGCTTTGGACAATCATAAGAAAGCTCTGGATCTCGCCAATACAGAGCCCAATCCCACTAAAGCCCTGAAAGCCAATATCGCCATATCACAGAACAGTATGGGCAATATTTATCTGACTTTGAGGCAATATAACCTAGCAATCAACGAGTTTGAAAAATCGCTCCAGCTCGAAAAGGAAGCTAATAACAGGCTGGGGCTTGCCATCAACTACCAAAACCTCGGCTATGCTGATGAAGCCATGGGAAAACTCGACCACGCCCTCAAAAACTACAAACGCTCACTGGACTACAATGACCAGATCGGGTCAGAAGTCGGGCGTGTTATCTGCTACAACAGTATTGGGCAGGTTTACATAAAACAAAAAAAATACAACGACGCCAAGATCATCATCGAAGAAGCCCTTAAAAAAGCCATTGTTGTCAACGACCAGTTTTATATAGCCTCATCTTACATCAATATGGGGTGGGCGCAGTTAGAAACAAAAACTTTTAGAGATGCCGAAAAAAGCCTACAGAACGGGCTTTCCATAGCAGAAAATTATGGTTTAAAATCAGCAATCGTAGAAGCCAGCTCCAAACTTTCGGAACTTTATGGAAAAACCGGCGATTTTGAGAAAGCATTGAGGCACTACAAAAAAGCAACCGAACTCGAAAAGCAGATTTTCAGTGAACGCAATGTACAATATGTAAACGACATCATCATCCAAAGCGAAAATGAGGCCAAAAACATCAAGATCAAAGAACTGGCCATAGAAAACGCGCTGGTAAAATCAAAACTTGAACGCAATCAAAGGCTGTTTTGGCTGACACTTATTGGCCTTGCTGTATTGGCAGGATTGGTGGTCGCCTTCAACAGAAACCAACAACTCCGACAAGAAAAACAGATCCTGACACTCGAGCAGGACATGCTCCGCAGCCAGATGAACCCACACTTCATCTTCAATTCGCTCAATTCCATAAAGCTTTACATTATCAACAATGAAAAAGAAAATGCTGTTTATTACCTCAACAAATTTTCGAAATTCATACGGAAAATATTAATTGCATCTACCGAAAAGGACATGAACCTCGAAGATGAATTAGAAACCATGCGGCTCTACATGAACATCGAAAATATACGTTTTTCAAACGAAATAGACTTTGAAGTGATTGTGGAAAAAGGCGTCAACCTTGCCAACATACGTGTACCGTCGTTAATAATGCAACCGTTTCTGGAAAATGCCTTATGGCACGGCCTCTCTTCAAAAAAAGGCGATAAAAAAATTGTTCTTGAGGTCACAAAATCATCTGACTATTACGTGACAATAACCATAACCGACAACGGTATTGGCAGAAAAGCATCAGAAAAAATCAATAACAGCAAGATGACAAAGCGTAAATCCGTTGGTATTGGCATTACCAAAGCCCGCTTGGCATATTTCTCAAAAGATTATTTGGGTGATTCCAAGCTGACTTTTGAAGATCTCCACGACGATCATGGCAAAGCATCAGGCACCAAGGTCATCTTGACCATCCCGGTAAGACCCAGTGCGTTGAAAATAGCCTAATCTGCTTTTTAACAATTATTTAACGGCCCTGTTGTGCTACCTTTTCCAGTTCGGCATACCAATCTTCACCAAACTTCCTAATAAGTGCCTCCTTCACAAATCGGTATATTGGGACCTGAAGTTCCATGCCCAAAGCACAAGCCGGATTGCAAATTTCCCATCGATGGTAGTTTACAGCAGAAAATTCAGTGTAATCCCTAATTCGGACGGGGTACAGATGGCAAGAAACAGGTTTTTTCCAATTGATGAGACCTTGGTTATAAGCTTCTTCAATACCACAAAGCGCCGTGCCTTTTTTGTCAAAAACCACATAAACGCAATCGGCACCATTGATCAATGGCGTTTCGTGTTCACCAAAATCATTGGTCACCGAAGTACCTTGCGCCTCTATGGCTTCGATGCTTTCTCTTCGCAGAAACGGTTTTACCTTTGGGTAAATATCGCGAAGTATTTGGGTTTCTTCCACTTCCAATGGCGCGCCAGCCTCGCCGTCTATACAGCAAGCGCCTTTGCAGGCATTGAGGTTACACACAAAATCCTTGTCGAGGATATCTTCTGATACGATTGCTTTTCCAAGTTGAAACATGGGGCAAAATTACTCAAACTTTTACAGTTATTTAACGTTATGTATCAGCATTAAAGCACTACTTTTGCAAAAAAATTAATCGAGCACGGTCATGCATCTGGATTTTAAGGAAATATTTACGGCATTTATGGTCCTTTTTGCTGTTATCGATATTATTGGCAACATCCCTATCATCATCGATCTGCGCAAAAAAGTTGGGCATATCCAAAGTGAAAAGGCATCGGTGATTGCGGGCGTCATCATGATCTTGTTTTTGTTTCTTGGGCAAAACATCCTATCCTTGATAGGCATTGGGGTCAACTCTTTTGCCGTGGCCGGTGCTTTTGTGGTATTCTTTATCGCATTAGAGATGGTATTGGGCATCACGCTCTACAAACATGAGGAAAATGACCTGACCACCGCCACTGTTTTTCCCTTGGCATTCCCTTTGATTGCCGGACCCGGAAGTTTGACCACTTTGTTGGCTCTCCGCGCAGAATACAGGATAGAAAGCATTATCCTGGCAATAATTTTCAATGTCATAATCATCTATATCGTGCTCAAAACATCGGCAAAGATTGAGCGTTTCCTTGGACCAAACGGCATAAGCATCATCCGCAAGGTATTTGGCGTTGTATTGATGGCCATAGCCGTAAAACTTTTTGCGCAAAACATCAAGGCATTGTTTGAACTGGCTTAAACCTTTGATATATGAAGACTTTTATCAACATACTTTCCATTTTGGCTTTGGGATTAATCATTTTCAATGCCACAAAACTCAATTTTGACAATCTCTTTATTGGTGAAAGCAAAATTGCCGTCATCACGATTTTGGCCTTGCTGTGCGCTATTTTGCTATTACAGATACTGCGGATTTCAAAAAAAATTGAGGTGCTTTCAAAAAGTAAAAATTAATGTTTGATGCGATTATCATAGGAGGTGGCGCGGCAGGGCTTTCTTGCGCCCTGATACTCGGATCGGCCGGGAACAAACCGTTTGCCAAAGACAAAAAAATAGGCATTGTCACACACCAACGCGCCTCGCACTTGCAGACTGCGCTTTTCAATAACGCTTTGGGGCTTGCTCCGGGCACTACCGGGGCCTCGATTTTAGAAAATGGAAAAAACCAACTGAAAACCCTCTATCCGCACATTGTACAGATTGACAATGAAAAAGTACTCGAAATTACCAAGACCGGCAATGTGTTTTCAATTACTACCAATAAGGCCAAATACACATCACAACTTATCGTGGTCGCAGTAGGATACACCAATCTGATGGACATCAAAGGTCTTGAACAATATATTGCACCCCATCCGCGTGCCATTGCAGAAAAAGAACGCATCTGGCTAAAAAATACCGACCATAAAATCGATGACGGTCTTTATGTTGCAGGCACTTTGGCAGGATGGCGCAGCCAGTTTGCCATTGCAGCAGGCAGCGGCGCACAGGTAGCCACTGATATCCTGACGCTCTGGAACGGCGGCAAAGACGCACAAGTACACGACAAGGTAGCTGTTTAGGGATAGTTTTTCGAATTGAAATTATATCAATTTGACCATAGGACTTTTAGATAGAATCATATCATTTAAATATACGAAAAATCAATTTTAATATTGTTAAATGTTGTACTTTTGGGGAAATTTGTGGTTCCCATAATGTTTCATAAAATACAATGGATAAATATTCTTTTCTCAACGCCGCACACACAGCATATTTTGCTGATTTGTATGATCAATACTTACAAAACCCCGATTCTGTAGAACCCAGCTGGAGGGCCTTTTTCCAAGGTTTTGATTTTGGTAGCGAAAATGCCGAAATCAATGGCGTACTTGCCGAAAACTGCATCCTTCCCGAAGTTCCGGAACACATGCAGAAAGAGTTTAACGTCATCCGATTGATAGACGCATACCGAAACCGTGGACATTTGTTCACCAAGACCAACCCCGTCCGTGAGCGACGAAAATATGAACCAACGCTTGCGATCGAAAATTTCAACCTTGCACAATCGGATTTGGGCACCGTTTTCAATGCAGGCGAAATATTGGGCCTTGGCCCACAGACCTTGGGTGAAATAGTGGCCCATCTTCAAAAAATATACTGCTCATCCATTGGTGTTGAATACATGTATATCCGAAATCCAAAAGAAATCCAATGGATTCAGGAAAAAATCAACATCAATGACAACCAACCAAAATTTTCGGCAGAGCAAAAAAAACATATTCTAAAGAAACTCAACGAGGCTGTTACTTTCGAGAACTTTTTGCACACCAAATACGTTGGTCAAAAACGCTTTTCGCTCGAAGGCGGCGAATCGTTGATACCGGCACTTGACGCCCTGATTGAAAAAGCATCAGAGTACGGCGTTCAAGAATTTGTTATGGGCATGGCCCACCGCGGCCGTTTGAGCACACTTATCAATATCTTTGGGAAATCTGCCAAAGATCTGTTCAGTGAATTTGACGGAAAAGATTACGAACAAGAGGTTTTTGACGGCGACGTAAAATACCATTTGGGCTGGACCAGTGACAGAGAAACCAAAGGTGGCCGTAAAATCAATCTGAACATTGCCCCAAACCCTTCGCATTTGGAAACCGTAGGTTCTGTGGTAGAAGGTATCGTACGCGCAAAACAAGACGACAAGTATCCCGACAATCCTTCACAGGTATTGCCAATCATCGTTCATGGCGACGCAGCCATCGCCGGACAGGGCATCGTTTACGAAATTATACAAATGGCGCAGCTGGACGGCTATAAAACCAGTGGCACCATTCACATTGTGGTCAATAACCAAATCGGCTTTACCACCAACTACCTCGATGCCCGATCCAGTACCTACTGCACCGATATCGGAAAAGTGACCCTTTCGCCGGTGCTCCACGTCAATGCCGATGATGTAGAAGCAGTAGTACATGCAGTATTGTTTGCCCTAGATTTCAGAATGACGTTCAAGCGCGATGTGTTCATAGACCTGTTGGGGTACAGAAAATACGGCCACAATGAAGGCGATGAGCCACGCTTTACGCAACCCAAACTTTACAAAGCCATAGCCAAGCACGACAATCCGAGCGTGATTTACAATAAAAAATTAGTGGCAGAAGGTGTCATCGGCAACGATTATGTGGAAAAACTCGAAGAAGTTTATAGAAATTCACTTGAGATAAATCTGGAAGATTCCCGAAAAATAGAAAAAACGGTCATCACCCCGTTCATGCAGAATGAGTGGCAAAACTATATTAGTGTCACTGAAGAAGAAATGATGAAACCCGTAAACACTAAAGTTTCAAGAGAAAAACTGTCACAGATTACCAATGTGATTTCTACCTTGCCGGGAGACAAAAAATTCATAAACAAGATCGTGCGTTTGGTCGAATCCAGAAAGACCATGTTTGATGAGGACAAATTGGATTGGGCCATGGCAGAGCACTTGGCATACGGCACCTTGCTCGACGAGGGGTACGACGTCCGTATCTCCGGACAGGATGTTGAGAGAGGTACTTTTTCGCATCGCCACGCCGTGGTGAAGGTCGAGGACAGCGAGGAAGAAGTAGTCCTTTTGAACCAAATAAGCAATGAACAAGGCCGGTTCTTTGTATACAATTCATTACTATCAGAATATGGCGTTTTAGGTTTTGACTATGGCTACGCTATGGCAAGCCCAAAAACGTTGACCATCTGGGAAGCACAATTTGGCGATTTCAGCAATGGCGCACAAATCATGATTGACCAGTACATTTCTGCCGCCGAAGACAAGTGGAAAATCTCGAACGGACTGGTTCTATTATTGCCGCATGGCTACGAAGGCCAAGGCGCCGAACATTCATCGGCACGTATGGAACGGTACCTACAACTTTGTGCTACCGATAATATGTTTGTGGCCGATTGTACCACCCCTGCCAATATGTACCATCTTTTGAGGCGCCAGGTCAAGGCCAAATACAGAAAACCATTGATTGTTTTCACACCAAAAAGTTTGCTCCGCCACCCAAGATGCGTTTCTACCGTAGATGAGTTTGCCAATGGTAGTTTTCAAACCCTCATCGATACAGATAACGCCAAAGCCGGAAATATCAAGACTTTGGTATTCCTGACAGGTAAATTTTATTACGACCTGTTGGAAGAACGCGAAAGATTGCAAAGGAACGATGTCGCGTTGGTAAGAATCGAGCAGTTGTTCCCATTGCCCACGGACGAAATACGTAAGGCAATAAAAAAATACAGCGCGGCAACAGATATTGTCTGGGCGCAAGAAGAACCACGGAACATGGGTGCTTACAGCCACATCCTGATGCACCTTGACGAAGCAAAAACTTTTAGGATCGCCTCTTTGAGACCTTATGCTGCTCCGGCCGCCGGTAGTGCAACCAGATCCAAACGTCGCCATCAAGAAGTCATGGATTATGTTTTTGACAAAACAAAAAACAACCAACGATAACGATAACAACACTAAAATATAGATAGAATGATTTTAGAAATGAAAGTTCCCTCACCGGGAGAATCCATCACAGAAGTAGAAATTGCCACATGGCTGGTAAAAGACGGTGATTATGTTGAAAAAGACCAGGCCATTGCCGAAGTTGACAGCGACAAGGCCACTTTGGAGCTTCCGGCAGAAGCTAGCGGCACAATTACCCTAAAAGCCGAAGAGGGCGATGCCGTTGCCGTAGGTCAAGTGGTGTGCTTGATTGACACCAGTGCAGCAAAGCCCAATACTGGCGAGCAAGCCCCTAAAACCGAAGCTCCAAAAGCTGAAGAAAAACCCAAACAAGAAATCGTTCAAACCCCGCAAGCCCATTCTACGGTCGCTGCAGCTACTTACGCTACCGGAACGGCTTCACCGGCCGCAAAGAAAATATTGGACGAAAAAAACATCAACCCTGCCACCATCAAAGGCACCGGAAAAGACGGACGCATCACTAAGGATGATGCCGTAAAAGCCGTGCCATCAATGGGAACACCAACCGGGGGCAGCAGAGGTGAAACACGCACTAAACTTTCTATGCTTCGGCGAAAAGTGGCCGAACGATTAGTGTCGGCCAAGAACGAAACAGCCATGCTCACCACGTTCAACGAAGTGAACATGACGCCCATTTACAAAATCAGGGAGGAATATAAAGACACATTCAAGAACAAGCACGGTTTGAGTCTTGGGTTTATGAGCTTCTTTACCTTGGCAGTGGTCCGAGCGCTGAAACTTTATCCAGCGGTCAATTCCATGATAGATGCACAAGAGATGGTAAGCTATGATTTTTGTGATATCAGTGTTGCTGTTTCAGGACCCAAAGGTTTAATGGTGCCTGTTATCAGGAATGCCGAAAACCTTACCTTCAGGGGTGTTGAAGCAGAAGTAAAACGTTTGGCATTGCGTGCACGCGACGGACAGATAACCGTAGACGAAATGACGGGTGGCACCTTTACCATTTCCAATGGAGGTGTTTTTGGCAGTATGATGTCCACACCCATTATCAATCCACCGCAAAGTGGTATATTGGGGATGCACAATATCATTGATCGGCCCATAGCAGTAAACGGAAATGTAGAAATACACCCGATGATGTACGTAGCGCTTTCGTATGACCACAGAATCATTGACGGCAGGGAAAGTGTCGGGTTTTTGGTAGCCGTAAAGGAAGCCTTGGAAAATCCTACAGAACTGCTGATGGGCAATGACGTCAAAAAAGCATTGGAATTGTAGGCAAAATATCTATATAACAAACAAAAGGGTGACTATACAGGTCGCCCTTTTTTGTTAGGCAACACATTTTGGAAACATTATAAAAGGCAAACAATGACATTGGCGACAATGACAGACAATGCAGCCAAAACCAGAATAGCCACCAATACTTTGTTGAGCAGATTTGCCTTGTTTTTCACTCGCATATTGTTGCAACAAAAGCCCTGAACCAATAACAATCCAGGGCTTTAAAATTAATTACCCCTAATTAATTTGAATAAACACTGTAAAAGTCGTTATCGGAGCCTAACAAAGCAATACGACATTTGCCGTATTTTTCAAAAAAAAAAAAAAAGACCCTGATCCTCATTGCGGCCCAGGGTCTTAAAGAAATTATAAAAATCCCTCTAAAAATTAATAGCACTACAAATCTCGGCGTTGAGAGGATACCAAACAATACGTAACTTTACGTATTTTTACATTTCCACCCTTCTGAACGAGTTTTTTCATGCGACTGTTTGTTTCAATTTCTTAAATTGCTGTAAACGATTGTGATTTTTTTAAACACAATGGCAAATGTATCTGTCCCAATTGTCCATTGCCAAGCACCTATAAATGGAGCAAAAGAGTTGTTGACATCGGTTTTGTATATGAAAAGTAGCTGATTTATGTGTGCCATTTTTCGGTTAAAAAAAATAGCAGAAAAGAACTAAAACTTAAGCTCGGCAATTATCCGTTATTATCATATCCTGTGTTAGGCAACTTCTTTTAGTACAACAAAATACAGATGTCTTTATATCCTAATAAAAGAAAGAAAGAAAAAGTTGTAAACGCTAAAGAATGTTTGCTTTTAACTACTTCCGTAAAAAAAATTTTACTTTCTGTCAATATTATTATTTGCAAGTATAATTGCCAAAGTCACCAATGAAATTGACACAAATATTGATATCGCAACAGTTAAACTTATGAAGTCAAAAATCGTCAATAAAATTAATACGGCTAAAATTGAAAGCCACAATATTTTGCTTTTTCTAATCATAAAGATATTTTACCCCAAAATGCCAGTTAACGCTTGTGCAAGAAATGCTGTGTCTGAAGAACCGATTGCATTTCCTGCAATAACTAAACCAACTCCAACAAGACCAACCTAAAAAAAGATGGTGATGATGTTTATGCAGATAATCAGGAGGGAAACCACTACCAGTGCAGTTACAAACAGGATATTGATAACGTTATTTTTGGGTTTCATGGCGGCTGTGTATTTACCCCTTTTTTGGGTATAAGCCCCGGAGTTTTAATCCGAGGCTTAAAAAACCCAAAAAAGTCGATTAATAGCTATCACAAATGTCGGGGTTAACCAAACACCAAACAATACGTAACTTTACGTATTTTTTACAATAAAAACTCCTGATTTTCCTTTGCCCAGATCAACAGACTGTTTTGTTTGGGCGGCAAATCCAATTTTTTGATGATATTGCTCTTATGTTTTTCAACAGTTCTTGATGAAATGTGCATCAACTCTCCAATTTCGATGCCCGTATTGTTCTTTGCTATCAATTTCAAGATCTCTATCTCGGTGGGGGTAAGCAACTCAAACGATTTTGGTACTTGTTTTATTTCTAAATGGTCCAGTAAGTCTTCACTGAAATATGGCCTGCCTTCTATAACAGAGTGGATGCATTTTTCGATTTCGGCAAGCGCAAACTCCTTTAGCACATAGCCATAGGCGTTGAGTGATTTGGCCTCATTATAGATGGCAAGGTCTTTCTCAAAGGTTATCAGCACGATTTTGGTAGGAAGTCCAAGGTTTTGACAGTATTTTGCCACTTCTAGACCCGTCAAAAACGGCATCTTGATATCGAGTATAGCAATGTCGGGGTGCAATTGCTTGATGAGGTCGAGGGCTTTACGGCCATCTTCGGCGCCACCCAAAACGTTGTACCCTTTCTCAAGGAGAAAATCATAAAGACCTTTCAGTACCAAAGGGTGGTCATCGGCTATAATAATAGAGGTTGGCATAGTGGTAGAGGTCACGAGGTTTCACTCCAAATATAACCAACTTTTGGCAAAATCGCTTATGAGCTACGGTTTAAGATAAAGATTTCTTTTATCATAGTCGATGACGGCCTTGCCTTTTTTGAGCAAATCGGCACCAATGATACCATCTACCGTTTTGGCATTGTGGCTGGCAAGGGCTGTGTTGACATGGGAAAGATCAAACAGTACCAGAGTGACCTTTTCTTTTTTCCATTTGCCAATCTTGATGGTATTTTTTTTCGAAATCCCTGTGGGCATTTCAGTAGCGCCGGCACCCGAGGCTTTCACCGCACTTTCCTTGGCATCAAGTCCAAAGGTTGCTACGGCTTCAAAACCCACACAAGAACTCGATGCCCCGGTGTCCAAAATAAACTGACCATTGATGCCGTTGAGCATCACACTGACCTCAAAATGATTGGTTTTAGTGAGCGTAATTTTTACTTTGGTGTAGCCTTTTTTTATTAGGAAATCGCTTAAGGTTGTCATAATTATTGTTTGTGCAAATATAAGAGCCTGTATAAAAAATTAGCTAATTTTGTGAAATGATCATTACCGACACACACACTCATTTGTATAGCGAAGCTTTTGATGACGACCGGGACGCCATGGTGCAACGGGCCATCGATCTTGGCATTACCCGTTTTTTTATTCCTGCCATCGATTCGACCTATACAGATGCCATGTTTCGGTTAGAAGCCGACTACCCCGACAAGGTCTTTTTGATGGCCGGCCTCCATCCTACTCACGTTAAAGAAAATTACAGGGAAGAATTGCAGCACGTGGAACGGTTGCTCTCACAAAAACCTTTTTGTGCCGTTGGCGAAATCGGCATCGACCTTTATTGGGACACATCTACTTTGGACATTCAAATCGAGGCGTTCCACCATCAAATTCGTCTGGCCAAGCACTACCAATTGCCTATAGTCATCCATTGCAGAGAGGCTTTTGAAGAGATTTTTGAGGTGCTCGAAGCTACCAAAGACGACAGTCTGTTCGGAATCTTCCATTGTTTTACCGGCAATGAGGAGCAAGCCCACCGAGCTATTTCTTATAATATGAAGCTCGGAATTGGCGGCGTCGCCACATTCAAGAATGGAGGAATAGATGCGTTTCTGGACAAGATAGACCTCAAACACATCGTCCTCGAAACGGATGCTCCCTATCTAGCTCCCGTGCCCTATCGGGGGAAAAGGAACGAAAGCGCCTATATAATCAAGGTATTGGAAAAGCTATCGGAAATCTATGGGCTGCCCCAAACAACCATAGCAGACATTACCACACAGAACTCAAAGGACGTATTCAAGATATAGACTTATGCCAAACACAAGAAAACCCAACATCCTGCTCATCTACACCGGCGGAACCATCGGGATGATAAAGGATACCAACAGCGGTGTGCTGAAAGCATTCGATTTTAAAAATCTCTTGAGAAACATCCCCGAACTGAAACTGCTCGACTGTTCCATCAAGACCGTTTCGTTCGGCACCCCTATCGATTCATCGAACATGAACCCTGACTATTGGGTAAAAATCGCAGAGATCATCGAAAACAATTATGCCGCTTTTGACGGTTTTGTGGTCCTGCACGGAAGTGACACAATGAGCTATTCTGCATCTGCCTTGAGCTTTATGTTCGAAAATCTCGCCAAGCCGATCATCTTTACCGGTTCGCAACTGCCCATAGGCGACCTGCGGACCGATGCCAAAGAGAACCTCATCACCTCCATACAGATGGCAGCGCAACAAAGGCAAGGTATCCCTATAATAAAAGAAGTATGCCTTTATTTTGAGTACAAATTATATCGGGGCAACCGCACAACCAAGATCAACGCCGAGCATTTTGAGGCTTTTGCATCGCTCAACTATCCCTGTTTGGCAGAATCGGGCGTTCATTTAAAAATTTCGGAAGAGCATTTATGGAAACCCGACCCAAGAAAACCATTGATAGTTCACAAAAACCTTGACACCAACATTGCTTTGACAAAGCTATATCCGGGCATTTCCAAAAACTATTTGGAATGTGTACTGTCCGCTCCCGGGCTTAAAGGACTTATCTTGGAAACTTATGGTGCAGGCAATACCACTACCGAAGATTGGTTTTATGATCTGGTAAAACAAACCATAGCAAGAGGCACCCACGTCATCAACGTAACCCAATGCTCTGGCGGTAGCGTGAACTTGGGACAGTACGAAACGAGTTCGCACCTCAAGGCTTTGGGGGTCATTTCGGGATTTGACATTACCACAGAGGCAGCGCTCGCTAAACTAATGTATCTATTGGGAGAAAAAATCACGCATAATTCTTTCAAAACCATATTCGAGACTTCGCTTCGTGGAGAAATGTCCTAAAATTAACGTCCAAAATTTTTTTGGGCTAAAAGTTTTTTCGTTATTTGGTGGCGCAAAAAAATTTTGCCTCAATTTAGAGAGGTGTCCGAGTGGTCGAAGGAGCACGCCTGGAAAGTGTGTATGCGCCAAAAGCGTATCGAGGGTTCGAATCCCTTCCTCTCTGCAAAAAGGAATGGCATGAATGCAAATTTATGCCACTCCTTTCTGAAATATCAAGAGGTTCAACAGAAGCCAATAAACGGCGTTTTAACAAACCTTCGGGATATTTTATTTTTTAATTACAATTTTTTTTTATCTTTAACACATTAACTAATAATTAAGATCAGAACAATGAAAAGACTATTTTCAATCCTTGCCATAACAGGTATCATGGCTTTAGGAACTGTTAATGCAACCAACGCAATCTCAACATCCTCAATGTCCACTACGGTTGCTACTGTGGCACAAGACGAAGCCGATGCGGCACCAGCAGCAGAAACATTGGGTTTCCACCAAGAGCTCAAAAAGCGCTTTATCGAAGGTGGTCCCGGTTTTATGGGTATCGTTTTGTTGTGTTTGATTCTCGGATTGGCCATCGCTATCGAAAGAATCATCTACTTAAATTTGTCCACAACCAACACAAAAAAACTGACACAAGATGTTGAGGACGCACTAAATTCTGGCGGCGTAGATGCAGCTAAAGAAGTTTGCAGAAACACTAAAGGCCCAGTCGCGTCAATCTTTTACCAAGGATTAGACAGAACTGACGAAGGTCTTGAAGCCGTTGAAAAAGCCGTTGTAGCTTATGGAGGCGTACAGATGGGCCAATTGGAGAAAAACGTTTCGTGGATTTCATTGTTCATCGCCTTGGCCCCGATGCTTGGGTTCATGGGTACGGTAATCGGTATGATCCAAGCGTTTGACAAAATCGAAGCAGCCGGCGACATGCAACCTTCTCTCGTAGCGGGCGGTATCAAAGTGGCCTTGTTGACCACGGTATTCGGTCTTATCGTTGCGATTATCCTCCAAATTTTCTACAACTACATCATTGCAAAAATCGACAGTATCGTCAACGATATGGAAGATGCATCTATTACTTTGATGGATTTGTTGATCAGAAGGAAAAAATAAATAAACACAAATCTATAGAAAACAAAAACTATGGGCTTACATAAAATATTAAGAATAGTTGCAGCCGTTTTGAGTGTTTTGGGAATAGTATTCCTGATCCGTATCATTGCGAAAGGCGACGAAGCCATCAAAGTTGCCTCTTTGACAGGTGATACCGAGATTATAGATCCAATGGCTTGGGTAACCTATATAATTTTCGCCATTACAGTGGCATTCGTACTGTTTTTTGTTTTGAAAAACCTCTTTACGGATACCAGTTCGCTGAAAAATACGTTAATAGGTGTCGGGGCTTTTTTATTGGTGCTCCTTATTGCCTATTTCGTTTCTGGAGGCGATACAACAATTTACAAATACAACGGTGCAGCAGTGACAGCTGGCGAATCGCAAATGGTCGGAGCTGGGTTAGTAGCTTTTTACATCCTGATGGTTGTGGCAGCCTTGTCGATGGTGGTTACCGGGGTTAAAAAAATGATATCATAATTATGGCAAAGAGAGCAGCACCAGAAGTAAATGCAGGCTCAATGGCCGATATAGCATTCTTGCTTCTCATATTTTTTTTGGTAACCACCACAATTGAGACCGATACAGGCCTTAACAGGAAGTTACCGCCAATAAACGAAGAAGATGTTGACGTTGTTATCAAGGAAAAAAACATTTTTACCGTATTGATTAACGACAAGAACCAATTGATGGTCGAAGAAGAATTGATGGAGATTAAAGACCTCCGTAAAGCAGCCATTGAGTTTTTGGACAATGGCGGTGGTACCGGTGAAGATGCTTGCAGCTATTGCAAAGGCAAAAAGAGCCCAACTTCATCTGACAACCCGGACAAAGCCGTTATTTCCCTCAAGAACGAGAGAGGAACCACTTACTCTACTTACATATCTGTACAGAACGAGTTGGTCGCTGCTTACAATTTTTTGAGAAACCGTAGAGCACAAGAACTTTACGGTGTATCCTTTGCAGAAATGCAAAAAAACTATGACGACGTCAATTATAAGGGCAATAAAGAAAAGCTAAAGGAGCAAATCGAGAAAATAAAAATCGAATACCCTCAAAAGCTTTCAGAAGTACAAAACAAATAAAGGACCGTTATGGGAAAGTTTAAAAAGAAGAAATCAGGAGATTTACCTGCAATCTCTACCGCATCGTTACCAGACATAGTGTTCATGCTGTTGTTCTTTTTCATGGTGGCAACCGTCATGCGTGAAAATTCCTTAAAGGTAAAGAACGTATTGCCAAATGCAGACCAAGTGGAAAAACTGGACAAGAAAGACCTCATCATGTACATTTATGTGGGTCAGCCTGTCAAAGAACTACAAAAACGCTATGGCAAAGAATCTGTCATTCAATTGAACGACAAGATTTCTTATGTGAGCGATATCAAATCGTTCGTCGCGGCAGAACGGGCTTCCAAACGTGAGGAGTTGAGAGATTACCTCACCGCTGCCCTAAAGGTGGACAAGGATGCCAATATGGGAATTGTAGGTGATATCAAACAAGAATTACGTAAAGTAAATGCCTTGAAAATTAACTACACAACACGGCAGGGCGACATCTCTGAAAACAGAAATTAAGAAAAATGTCTTTACAAAAAAAATCCCGAATCTGTCTTCGGGATTTTTTTTGTTTTTATATTACCAAATTAAAAGAACCAATTGCGATTTTTTCCCTGAAAGGTTTCCATAAACCCTAATACAAGCTTTGAATAACAAAATGAACGGTACACTTTAATAGTTTAAAGGCATTGTGCAAGAACCAAATGGCTCTTGCTGTCCGGAATACCCTAACCAAAAAATCCTGTTAGGTAAATGTCAAAATCAAATTTCGTTAAGCAACTTTGAAATTTCATCCAATTTTGGTGTCAGGATGATTTCGATACGTCGGTTTTTTGCCTTGCCATCGGCAGTTGCATTGCTTGCCAGAGGTGCAAATTCGCCACGCCCGGCTGCTGTTAGGTTTTCCGGATTGATACTTGGGTTTTGCATCAAAATTTCAACAATAGCGGTTGCCCTTTTGGTCGATAAATCCCAATTACCGCTCAACTGTCCGGAACCAGTATAAGGAACATTATCCGTATGGCCTTCAATAAGCACCGCAATATCAGGGTTTTGAGCCAATACAGTTCCCAATTGGTTGATGGCCTCTTTACCAGTTTTACCCACTGCCCAGCTACCGGACTCAAACAACAACTTGTTTTCCATAGACACATACACCTTGCCGTCGCGCTGTTCAACGGTCAATCCCTTTCCCTCAAAATTGGTCAGAGCTTCAGAAATGGCGTTCTTTAACCTGTTCATTGCTGCGTCTTTGGCCGAAATGATATTCTCCAATTCTGCAATGCGCTGCGAACGCGATTCCATATCTTTTCTCAAGGCTTCCAAACGGGCATTCTCTGCGGCAAGCGCTTGTTCCTTTGCCTCTAACTGTGCAAGAAGTTCCCTGTTTCGTTGTGCGTTTTGCTCCAATGCGGAAGAACTGTTTTTTTCCAAGGCTTCATATGATGCCTGAAGATTATCAAGACTCGATCTGGTGGTATTGAGCTCGTCTTGAAGCCTGTCCCTTGTGGCCAATAAATTGTCGTAATTTCGTTGTAAGGTTGCCAACTCATTGTGTGCATTGGCAAGCGACCTGGACAGGGTTGCTTTTTCATCGGATAGTTCTCTGTTCTCCTTTTTCAGGGCGGCATATCGGTTCTCGAGATCGGTGTATATCTTTTTTGATACACATGATGAGAACATTAAGACTGATAAAGACAGTAAGATTAGATTTTTTATCATTATATAGTTATTTAGGTTTATAATTATCAACTCGCAATTTCCAATAATATTGGACAGTGGTCACTATGTACCGCATCGGAAAGAATGATACTCCGCTGCATTTTGTCCTTTAATGGTTGACTGACCATCGCATAGTCAAGTCGCCAACCTTTGTTGTTGTTTCTTGAATTGGCGCGGTAGCTCCACCATGTATAATTATTGGGTTCTTGGTTAAAATATCTGAATGAATCAATAAACCCGCTATCTATGAACGCGCCAATCCATTTGCGTTCCACAGGCAAAAAGCCGGAAACGTTGGAAAGTCCCTTGGGATTGTGGATGTCAATCTCTTCATGGCAAATGTTATAATCGCCCAAAATGATCAGATTGGGTATCTGCTTTTTGAGTGCATTGATGTAATCCTGAAATAGGTCCATATAGTCAAATTTGTGCTGCAATCGCAGGTCGTTGGTTCCGGAAGGCAGGTAAAGGCTCATAACGGAAAAACCGTCAAAATCCAACCGAAGGTTACGTCCTTCATCATCCATCGATGCAATTCCTGTCCCATACTCCACATGGTTGGGCTTTATCTTGCTCAAAATGGCAACACCACTGTACCCCTTTTTTTTGGCACTGAACCAATAATGGTACGTATAGCCAATGGCTTCAAATAATTCTGGTTGCAATTGTTCTTTCATGGCCTTTATTTCCTGAAAGCAAACCACATCCGGATTGACAATTTTGAGCCATTCTACAAGTCCTTTGCTCATTGCTGAACGGATACCGTTGACGTTATAGGATAAGATTTTCATTTTTATTTATTTTAAAGCCAAAAATAAATAATGCTGTACTTTTATTCGATATTTTTAATAAGAACTCGTTCAAACTTTTTTATTGAAGTGAAAAACAGCCATTGCACAGGCTGGCTCGTTGGCTAATATAATCCAATGGATTGTTTTATACGCTCCATCCTGTACCTGATTTTAACTTTTATTTCGGTTTCAGGGTTAGGAAACAGGTAAAAAATGTGGCAAAAAGTCCATTTTGTGACCAATTGAAAACGTTTTAATGAGTTCTGATCTTATGTTTACAAAATATTTTACATTTTGTAGAGTTTGCCAATTTAGATGAAAACTACAATTTCACTTTTACTATGTCTTGTTGGGTTCTGTGCCTTGGCGCAAGAGCTACCTTCCAATTATAGGACGAAAAAAGTGGCTTTCGCTGATAGTATCGCTGTTGATACGTTGAGCATTAACCCCAGAAAGTTAATTGTGAAAACGAAGCTTGGCACCGTTGTGGACAGCACCAATTACACCATGGATTTTAAAACAGCCGTGCTAACATTCCATGGACCAATTGCAACCGATACCATTGTCATAGAATACTTACGATATCCCGATTTTATCACACGAAACTATTTTCAGCTTGACAAAAGCATCATTGTTGAAAATACTGATAACCTGAACAAGATTTACAAGCTATCGCAATCTACACTGACAAAAAATTACACGCCGTTTGACGGGCTTATGACTTCCGGCAGCATTTCGCGTGGCGTAACAGTGGGAAACAACCAAAACTCTGTGCTCAATAGCGAGCTCGACCTCCAGATCTCGGGAAAATTGAGCGATAAAGTGTCCTTGAGGGCTTCAATACAGGATGCCAATATTCCGTTGCAGGAAAGTGGATATTCGCAGCGGCTGGACGAATTTGACCAAGTGTTCATCGAACTTTTCAGCGAGCGATGGAATATCCGAGCGGGCGATATCGATTTGGTCAATGATGATACCTATTTTGCACAGTTCAGTAAGCGCGTACAAGGATTGATGGTAAATGCCAATTTTGGCGGCGATACCTCAAAGACCAACGTTTTCGCTTCCGGCGCACTGGTCCGCGGACAGTTTACCAGCAGCCAGTTTGTGGCGCAAGAAGGCAACCAAGGCCCGTACAAGTTACGCGGCCCCAATAATGAACTATATGTACTTATCGTATCGGGGAGCGAGACTGTATATGTCAATGGGCTGCCGTTGAAACGGGGCGAAAACGAAGATTATATCATCGATTACAATGCGGGCGAGATTATTTTCAATGCAACATTTCCCATCACATCTGAAATGCGGATTACGGTAGATTACCAGTACAGTGAGCGCAATTTTTCGCGTTTTACGGTGTTCGGTGGTGGCAGTTATGAAACCGAAAAATTGAAACTCGGCGTGTCTGTCTATTCTGAAATTGATTCTAAAAACCAGCCATTGCAACAAAATCTATCGGATGAGCAAGTACAAATCTTGGCCAATGCAGGTGATGACCAAACATTGATGGTCGCTCCATCGGGAACGCCGGAAACCTATTCGGAAAACAGGATTCTCTACAAAAAAGAACTTATAAGCGGTGTAGAGGTGTATGTTTTTTCAAACAATCCCGAAGATGTCCTCTACAGCGTGAAATTTAATTTTGTAGGAGAGCACCAAGGCGATTATGTACTCACAAACAGCAACGCCATAAGCAATATCTATGAATATGTCGCCCCGATTTCGGGAGTGCCACAAGGCAATTATGCACCATTGGTGCGTTTGATAGCGCCTACGAAACTGCAAATCGCCGTACTTAACGGCACGTATCAACCCACGGAAAGGACCAATGTTTACTTTGAAGCTGCTGCAAGCAAAAACGACCTGAACCTTTATTCGAGTTTGGATGATGGCAATAACGACGGCTTTGCAGGAAAAATCAAGATAAGACAGTCATTGACCAACAAAAACAATCCATGGAGCGTTGCAGCCATCATAGATGCCGATTACCTCCAGGAGAACTTTAGATCCATCCAAAGGTTGTACCGCCCGGAGTTTGTCCGTGATTGGAATCTTGAAAACCCATTGGGCAACCAAGCTCTACTGGCCTCGGGAATTGAGCTCTTGCATCCCGACAAAGGCATCGCTTCTTACAAGTTTGAGCATTTGAACTATTCTGAAAATTACAATGGAAACCGTCACGGCATATTGGCAAATCTCACATTGGGGAAATGGCATTTTTTTACCAATTCGAGTATGCTAAACGGTAACAGTGACCTATCTAATACATCGTTTTTGAGGACTTTCAACAGAATGGTTTATGGTATGGAGAAACAATGGATAGGCGCCAAATTGGCCGCTGAAGACAACGAACAACGCCAACGCCAGAGCGACAGTTTGACGCCTTTGAGCCAACGGTTCAAATCGTATGAAGTTTTTTACGGTATTGGCGACAGCACCAAGATTTTTGCCGAGGTTGGGTACAAATACCGCATCAATGATAGTTTGCGAAACAATAACATGGAACGTGTCAATAGCTCAAATACTTATTACCTAAAGTCAAAAATGATACAAAACGAGCGAACGGATCTGGGGATTTATGTCAATTACCGTCAACTCAAATCTGAAGATCCCGGCATTGAAAACGAACAATCCCTGAATTCAAGGGTTGGCTACAACCAGCGGTTGTTTGGACAAATCATACAGTCCAACACCGTTTATGAAACCAACTCCGGCACCATGCCCCAACAAGATTTTACATATACACAGGTGGAGCCCGGTCAAGGTGCCTACACATGGATCGATTACAACGAAAACGGTATTCAGGAACTTAACGAGTTTGAAATAGCACAGTTTCAGGACCAAGGAGAATACATCAGGGTTTTGTTGCCCAACCAGATTTATGTCAAAACACACCAAAACCGTTTGGCACAGACCTTTACTATCAATTTTCAGCAATGGGCCAACGAAGCAAAAGGCTCAAAAAAATTCTGGTCTCATTTTTACAACCAAACATCGTTTTTGGTGGACAGAAAAATCAGGAAAGAAGGCAATACTTTTGATTTGAACCCTTTTTCGGACGCAGGAAACAATCCGTTGGGTTTGAACAAAAGTATCCGCAACGTCTTGTTCTATAATCGTGGTTTGCAACGCTATACCACCTCATATACCTATCTTTCCAATACTTCCAAATCACTTTTATCCATTGGTTTTCAGGAAAGCAAGCTCAAAAGCCACCAGTTGAACTTTAACCATAAGTTTGCAGTCAGTTGGCTTTTTAATATTGTTATGGATATGGGCAAAAATGAAGGTAAAAGCGAGAATTTCACATCCCGAAACTATAGCCTGGACGTGTACAGCCTCCAACCCAAACTTTCGTATCTTTTCAATGTGAATGCCCGATTTGATGTTTTTTACCGCTATACGGGCAAAGACAATACTGTGGGCAATCTTGAAACGCTCAAACAGGATAACTATGGCGTCTCGTTTACCTACAACCACACGCAGAAAATCGCCTTAAATGGGGAGGTCAATTTTTTCAAGAATAATTATCATGGCAATCCCAATACGCCCGTGGCCTATCAAATGCTGGAAGGGCTGCAACCTGGAAAGAACTTTACTTGGAGCCTTTTGGCTCAAAAAAAACTGACCAAATATTTGGACCTGAACCTCAATTATTTTGGTAGAAAGACCGAAACCTCAAAGGTTATCCATACGGGAACGGTTCAGCTAAAGGCTTATTTTTAACCTTATATTGTTATCAACAACAAAAATCAGCCACGCTACGCCAGTAGTTTTTGAAATTATTGTTTCCCTTTGAATGGATGACAACCAATGCTGGTTATTCAACCAGTTCGTTCAACTTTGCCTTTTTGGCGTTTTCTGCTTTTGCAATACAGGTTTTACACACTTCGTTATTGTCAATCTTGCGTGCTTGCCAAGCTTGTTCGACAGTTCCTTCGGACACCACACTACTTCTAACGTGCTGACAATCGTTGTAGATATGCAATTTGTTCCCGGAAGGCGTCCAATATACCATATCAACACCGTTGTTCAGTTCTTTGATTACATCGGTTTGGGCATTGATCTGTTCAGTATATTTTTCAATGGAAGGAGGGTTAAAATCATAGCTCCCTATACCTGCAATAAGCATTGCTACCCCTGCAATACTTCCGAAAATGGCTTTTTGTTTTCCGTCAATGTTCTTATTGGTCAATACAAATAGTATCAATGGCAAAAATGCCACAATAGCGGCAATCACACCCAGTTGGCTCTGCAACATAAACAAGAATTTGTTTTTTTCGGAGGGCGGGTCAAGACGGCCAGCCTTTTTCCACAACATGGAGCCAATAAGCACTAATGCCAAGTCAAGCACCACTAACCCGATTGTCCACACATTCAGAATGGATTCTTCCATATTGACCGCCTTTAATATAAGGCGTATAGCGACTATTTGTGCTACTAAGGCGCCTATCCACAGCAATGCCGCAAATATGCGCAATTGTTTTGCCTGTCCTTTTGCCTCGTCTGTGGCCACAAATTGTTTTTGTTCGTTCATCTTATTATTGTTTGATAATTAAACACTTTAGCTGGTTACAACACACATTGTAACATTGCAAATGTATGTATTTTATGTTTTGTTTTTTGGAGAATAAAAATTGTTATGAAAAAAATTGCCAAGACAGCACACAATATTCTTCAAAACAACTTTGGTGATGCTGCTTAAGAACACCGTGTATTCGACCCAAAAAATCATAATATCGTATTGAGAACGACGTAGGTTACATCTTCATCAACCAATTTTTCATGTCAACCTCCTGCTTGATGATATCCCGCAAGTCTTCAATTTTAACGCGTTCTTGTGCCATGGTATCTCGATATCTGATGGTTACTGTATTGTTTTCGAGCGTTTCATGATCCACGGTAATGCAGAAAGGTGTACCGTTGGCATCTTGTCGTCTGTAACGTCTGCCCACGGCATCTTTGTCGTCATAATCCACATTAAAATCCCATTTGAGGTCATCAACAATCTTTTTGGCTATTTCAGGAAGGCCGTCTTTTTTGACCAATGGCAATACGGCTGCTTTTACCGGTGCCAATACGGCAGGGAGTTTTAAGACAGTCCTTGTGGTGTCGTTTTCCAACACCTCTTCAACCAACGAATTAGAGAACACGGCGAGGAACATCCTGTCCAGACCAATGGATGTTTCCAAGACATAGGGCACATAACTTTCGTTGAGTTCCGGATCGAAATATTGGAGTTTCTTGCCAGAATAGGTTTCATGCTGTTTAAGGTCAAAATCTGTGCGGGAATGTATGCCTTCGAGTTCCTTGAACCCAAAAGGGAACTTAAATTCGATATCTGTTGCAGCATCGGCGTAGTGGGCCAACTTTTCGTGGTCGTGATAGCGGTAGTTTTCTTGGCCCATGCCCAAGGACAGGTGCCATTTGAGCCTGGTTTCTTTCCAATAATCAAACCATTCTTTTTGTGTTCCTGGCTTGATGAAGAACTGCATTTCCATCTGCTCAAACTCGCGCATCCTAAAAATAAATTGGCGTGCCACGATTTCATTTCTGAAGGCTTTTCCGGTTTGTGCAATTCCAAAAGGGATTTTCATACGGCCTGTTTTTTGCACATTCAGGAAGTTTACAAAAATGCCTTGTGCCGTTTCAGGGCGTAGGTAAAGGTCCGTGGCGTTATCTGCCGAAGCGCCAAGTTTGGTGCCAAACATCAGGTTGAACTGTTTGACGTCTGTCCAGTTCCTGCTGCCGGTCAAGGGGTCAGCAATTTCGAGTTCTTCAATCAGGGCTTTTACATCGGCCAGATCTTCTTTTTCCAGTGACCTTGCCATACGGGACAAGGTGGCATCAATTTTTTGCTGATACTCCACCACGCGCTGGTTGGTGCCCAAAAACTGTGCTTTGTCAAAAGCTTCACCGAAACGCTTGGCTGCTTTTTCGACTTCTTTGTCAATTTTTGCTTCGATCTTGGCGCAATATTCCTCAATCAATACATCGGCACGGTACCGTTTCTTTGAATCCTTATTATCTATCAATGGATCATTAAAAGCATCAACGTGGCCGGATGCTTTCCAAGTGGTCGGGTGCATGAAAATGGCCGCATCGATCCCAACGATGTTATCGTGCATCTGCACCATGGCTTTCCACCAATATTCGCGAATGTTTTTTTTGAGTTCAGCACCGTTCTGTGCATAATCATATACGGCACTCAAGCCATCATATATTTCACTGCTCTGGAATACATAACCGTACTCTTTGGCGTGAGAGATGACTTTTTTAAAATGGTCGTCATTGTTTATCATGGTGCAAAAATATAAAACCGCCCCAATTTATGGAGCGGTTTGTTAAAAATATTCGGACGGCTTCTGCGGCAATCGGGTTGTTATTTAATAAAATCAATGATGTTTCGGCGTAAACCCGTCGTCGCTCAATTCCAAAGGCTGGTAATCGGCAACTATTTCGGCAGCATAATCTGTTTGTTGCCTTCTTTTGGAAAGTCTTCTGGTAATGCCGTCAAATATAGAATACACTACAGGGACAATTACAAGTGTCAGGAATAACGACGAGATTAATCCTCCAATGATTACCCAGGCTAAACCGTTGTTCATTTCGGCGGCAGCACCTTTGGCAATCGCAATGGGAATCATCCCGAAAACCATTGCAATGGTGGTCATCAAAATTGGACGAAGCCTTGCATGATTTGCCTGAATCAAAGCATTATAAGTACTTTCGCCGGCTTCTTTCCTGTGGTTGGTAAAGTCCACCAGCAGGATGGCATTTTTCGCCACAAGCCCAATCAGCATAATCATGCCCAAAATGGTAAATATATTGATTGTATTACCAGTAAGCGCCAGCGTAATCAATACCCCAATAAGTGCCAGCGGAATGGAAAACAACACCACAAATGGATGCACATAACTGTTGTACAACGCTACCATTACCAAGTAAACCAAGATAATTGCCGCCAATAATGCTATACCCAGGGTGCCAAAACCTTCGCCCTGCATTTCCATATCGCCTCCCCAAACGTAGTTAACACCTGTTGGTCTTTCAATTTGTGAAAATGCGGCTTCCCATTCGGTTGCGATATCTCCGCTTGGACGACCTACAACTTGTGACCGCACCGTTACCGACGGACTTTTGTCACGTCGTTCCAATACGCTTGGTCCCGAACCTTGATTGACGTCGGCAAACTGGTCCAATCGTATTTTTTTTCCATCTTTATTGATGAAAATCAAGCTTTTTACGTCGCTAATACCCGAACGGTTGAACTCATCATAACGCATATTGATGTCGTACTCATATTCCCCGGCACGGAATTTTGCATCGGTATTGCCGCTAAAAGCAGTTTGCATTGTGATACCAACGGTTGATAAATCCAATCCCAGACGTGACATTTTATCTCTGTCAACCTGTACTGTAATTTCGGGGTTTCCATCTTCAACGGAAAGCTCTACTTCCGAAGTTCCTGCAATTTTGCGTAGTTCTTCTTCGGCTTTTTCGGCAAATATCATTGCGCTTTCAAGGTCCGGTCCTGTTACCACCAATTGTAACGGCGCGTCATCTGCGCCAAAAATTCCGATTGGGACTATGGTTACTTTTGCATCAACCAGATAGGCTTCTATTTCGCGTTTCAGCTTGGCGGCGTAAATGAACGTATTGTCTTTTCTTGAGTTTTTATCTATGAGCTTTACACTTATTTCGGACATATAGGCAGTGGCCTGAGTTCCCAGAAATCCTGAACTTGTTTCGCCGACTTTGGTTACCATATTGACGATTTCGGGCTTTTTGTCTAAATAACGCTCTGCTTTTTGTGTGATGAAATTGGTTTGTTCTATGGATGCGTCTTTGGGCAATTCTATCTGAACTAAAAATTCGCCCCTGTCCATTTGAGGGAAAAACTCGCCACCCACAAATCCTGCGCCAACCAGAGTAAACGACCCAATGAACAAAAATATAGCCAATAAAAGTGTTGCCAATTTGGTTTTCCAGCTTTTTAGTGACCATTCCAATAGTCCTGAAATCCAATATGTAAAGGCTTCCAATCTGCCTTCAAACCAAAGTATAAATTTTTCAAACCAGTTTTTGCCCGTGATGTGTTCCATCTTGCCAAATCTTGAAGACAACCACGGCACCAATGTAAAGGATGCCAAATATGAGAAAGCTGTAGCAATCATTACAGTGACCGCAAATTGCTTGATGATATTGGAGACCAAATCATTGCTCAAGGTAATCGGAAAGAAAACCACTACAATAACAAGGGTAATGGCAAATACGGTAAACCCGATTTCTGAAGCACCGTCATAGGCTGCTCGCACTTTATTTTTTCCCATTTCCATATGGCGGTGTATGTTTTCCAATACCACGATAGCATCATCCACGAGGATACCCACGACCAGCGAGAGTGCTACCAAGCTCATCAGATTCAGGGTATATCCCATAAAATAAATACCAATAAAGGTGGCAATAAGTGAGGCCGGAATGGTAATCATAACGATAAGGGCGTTTCTTAAGCTGTGCAGAAACAACAACATTACAGCGGCCACGAGGAAAATGGCAAGAAACAAATCGAACATGACGTTGTTTGCGGCTACCAGAGTAAACTCTGTGGTATCGTTTGCAATGTTGAGTTTTAGGTTGTTTACTTCATAGTCTTTTTCTATGGTTTTTGCTGCATTTTTTACTAATTCGCTAACCGCTACCGCATTGGCATCGGTTTGTTTCAGCACTTGAAGTATGATGGTGTTTTCCTGATTGTTACGAGCCAGTTTTTCAACATCTTTTTGTGTGTCCAATACTTCGGCGATATCGCTTAAGCGAACTTGCACACCGTTTTTCTCCTTGACAACAAGGTTTTTAAGTTCTTGCACATCTTTGTATTTTCCGGCAAGACGGATCAAGGTCGTGTTTTCTCTTGTTTTGACGTTTCCGGTCGGAAAATCGAGGTTCGATGCTTGTACAGCTTGTCTTATTTCGGGTATGGAAACGCCAAATCCTTCCAGTTTACTTTGGTTGATATTGACTTGTATTTCACGTTCTTCGCCACCTACAAGGTTTACTTGAGCAACCCCTGGAACCCGCGAAAGCATTGGTTGGATTTTTTTGTCCAACAAATCGTAAAATGTTGCTTCGTCCATTTGTGCCGTTGCGGCAATGGTCATAATGGGCAAATCGTCGAGTGAGAATTTGACCAATGATGGCGGGTCGGCATCGTCCGGCAAGTCTGCAAGAATGGTGTTGACCTTGCGTTGTGCGTCATTCAAAGCATAATCGGCATTGCTGCCCGCATTTAGCTGAATCATAACCATCGAAACGCTTTCAAAGGATTTTGAATCGATTTTTTTGATGTTTTCAAGTGACGAAATCGCGTCTTCGATTTTTTTGGTCACAGTGTTTTCAATCTCTGATGGCGATGCTCCGGGATATACCGTAGAAATCGTAATCATATTGGATTCAAACTTTGGAACAAGCTCGTAACCCAACTGCGAGTATGAAAATATGCCTCCTAGTGTAAGAATCGTGAACAGCACGACAATGATGGTAGGACGTTTGATTGATATTTCTGCTAATTTCATATTTTTCTTTTTTGGAGAAAGGATTTTGGAGTACAGAAAACGGAAAACAGATGTTGTAATGGTATCTGTATTATTATCTCCGTGTTCCTTTCTCTGTTCTCTGTGTTCTCTATTTCACAATATTTATTTTTGCTCCATCTTCAAGGTTGATGATACCGCTGGTAATGACGATGTCGCCTGCTTTCAATCCTTCAAGGACTTCCACTTTGTCGCCAAAATTTCTTCCCGTTACAATTTTTGTCAGCCTTGCGATGCCGTCTGTTGCTACAAATACTTCGTTATTGCTCACACTACCCACAAAGGCGTTTCTTGAAATGGTGGTTACAGGTGTTTTGTTCTCTTCTTTTGACGAGAAAATCACCGAACCGTACATTCCCGCTCTAATATCGTCGTTGTTATTCAACACTTCGACTTCTACCGGAAAATTTAATGATTCATCTGCCATTGCGGCAACAAATACCACTTTGCCTTTAAATTCTTTATCGGGATATACACCGGCTTTAATGGCAACTTGATCGCCCGTACGGATAGTGGCTACCTGATTTTCTGATGCGTTAACTTTCAACTTCAATTTTGATACGTTAACTATGTCAAACAAAGGTGTTCCCGGACCAACAACCGTTCCGGGTTCGATGTGTTTTTTGTTGACAACACCGTTGATGGTTGCTTTCACATAGGTATCGCCCAAATTGATTTTTGCCTGATTGAACCGTGCTTTGGCAGATTGCAATTGTAACCTTGCTTGGTCTAATTGCTGTTGTGTAACGCCACCTGTTTGAAATGCACTTTCAAAACGTTCGGCATCTTTTTGTGCAGTTTGATATGCTGCCTCTGCGGTTTCAAATTCTACCGAATACAAATCGGGTTTAATAACGGCAAGGGTTTGTCCGATGCTTACTTTGGCACCTTCATGTACCAAAACTTTAACAACTTGCCCGCCTCTTTCAGACGACAGTTTTAAATCTTGAAGCGGAATGAAATTACCATTGGCTCTATAATCTGTTTTTACTATTTCTGTTTTTACAGTATCTATACGCACTGCTACCGATATGTTTTTTTGTGCTACAATGGCGGTTTCTGCTTCTTGTTTTGCTTTATTGCCCGCCAAGGTAAAGCCAGCCCAAACAATTAGGGCTATTGCAACTATTGTGTATATTATCTTTCTCATTTTGTGTTGATTATTTATATTAGGTTATTTAAGCGTATTTAATTGTCCTTTTGATTTTATAAGCTCTATTTCGGCTACTTTATATTCCAAAAGTGCGTTTGAATAGTTGTTTTTGGCATCTGCAAGAGCGTTTTCGGCTTCGAGCAAATCTGTCAAAGATGCCAATCCGTTCATATAATTGTTTTGGGTATTGTCAAGTACTTCTTGAGCCAGTTCCATGTTTTCACGTTGGCTTTCAATGGTAATCACACTATTGTTGATTTGTGTTTTTGCGTTTTCAAATGAAAAATTGAGAGCGAGTTCTGTTTCTTTCATATCGGCTTCAAGAACATCCAATTGGTTTTGTGCCTGACGAACTTTTGATCGTGTTGAAAATCCGCTGAAAATAGGAATGTTAAGATTCAATCCAATAGACGCATAATCTGTCCAGTACACGCCGTCGGCAGGTTTTTTGAAAAATGGAACCGTGTTGCCCAAACCTTGATAGTTGTAATTTCCGTAAAATGAGAGCGTAGGATAATATCCGGCAACAATCGATTCTTTATTGTATTCCAACAGTTTTTTCTGGGTTTCCAAAAGTTGGTATTGCGTTAACAGTTTTACGTTGGGTGTTTCGAGAAGTACGGGGGTTACTGCAATGGGTTCTTCTTCCAGTATTATGGGCGTATCTATTTGCATCCCTATCAGGAATTTCAATGAATTTTCCTGAAGTTTTACCGCATTGTCAAGTTGTTGTTTTGATGAATTCAAATTAACGACCGTTACTTTTATCCTGTCTAAATCTACTTTTTTGGCAAGCCCATTATCAAAAAGTCCTTGTACGGAATTTTGAACTTTCAGTGTGTTGTCGAGTGTTTCTTTGACGGTTTGCAGTTTTTGTTTGGTGATGAAATATTGATAGTAGCTTTTTGCCACAGCTTCAATAACCTGTTCTTGTGTAAGCTGCTCGTTTACCTGATAAAATTCGCGGGTGGTTTTTGCGGCCTTCAATCCTGTAAACACCGAATAATCAAACAGGTTTTGTGTAAGGGACACACCACCAATAGCGGTCCATTTTTGCCCAAAAGCTACCAAAAGCGTTTCTCCGGGCATTCCCACGATTTCGCCCGGCATTGCCATTTCCTGCAAAATGGGATTGTGCATAAGGTTACCGGATGCGTTAATTTGAGGCAAGGCCCTTGAGCGGACTTCGGCTATTTGATGCTCACTGTTGACAACGTTCAACTTGGCTTTTTTGGCGTCGGCTTTGTTTTCCAATGCATAACGGATAGCATCTTTGAGCGAAAGCGTTTCTTGCGCACTCACTAAAAAGCCACCGAAAAGCAAGGCAAAAGCACTTATAACAAGTGTTTTGTGTCTGTACGAATGGTTTTTCATAAATTTATTCTGGGTTTAGTGTTTTAAAAAAATTTGGTAAAATTACTTATTTATAATGAATCTAAATTACTTTCTTCTCGGTTCCTGAAAATGGTTTTGAGGATGACTTCTCTCCTCCCGGCAAGAAGTTTGTCGTATTCTTTATCGTCTAATTCAAAATTATTTTGAAGAAACGGTCGCATAATAACAGGAAAAATAAGCATTGAGATGAAATTCAGCATAAACTGAATGGGTTTCATTTTTTGGATCGTCCCTTTTTCCATTTCCTGTTCCAACTCAACATAGAATTTTTCGGACATACGTTTTACGTGTTCCTTTTTATCATAAATACAACAATCGTCTTTAATTATTTGGGTAAGCATATAGACTTCCCTGTATGGATACATTTTTGCCTGTGACAAAAAATAATCAATAAACATTTCCAACTTTTCTCTTATGGGCAAATCAGAAAGAACAATCATTTCCTGTCTTCTTTCATCTTCTTTTTTACCCTCCTCAAATATCAGATCAAAAAGAGCGTCCCTTGACCGAAAATAATAATTAATGAGTGTTCTGTTTACGCCTGCTGCATCGGCAATTTCTTGAGTTGTCGCATTAAATTTTCCTTCTTTGAAGAACAAATTTTTTGCAGTGCTTATGATCAACTCATAGGTTGCGTCCTCTTTCTTTTGTATTGACATAATAGTTTAACGTTTATGTTTGACAAAATTGTCAAATGCAAAAGTAAGACAATCTTTTGAAGATAAAAGTGATTTTTTGCTTTTTGTTTTTTTTTTAACGTTTTCACGAAAACGGGACTGCTTTAGCTTTACAAACACAATTATTCTATTTTTGCAAAACCGAAAAACAACAATCTCAATAATGCAATCCGTCACGCAATACCAATCCTACATTTCTGACTATCTAAAAACGTTCAAAAACGCCAAAGAACCCCAAACCCTGTATGAGCCGGTTGCGTACATCCTATCGTTGGGCGGCAAAAGGTTACGTCCGGTTTTGACCTTGATGACTGCCGAAATTTTCGGGACATCCTGTCAAAGAGCGTTAGATGCCGCACTGGCTGTTGAATTGTTCCACAACTTTTCATTGATCCACGACGACATTATGGATGCCGCACCATTGCGCAGAGGCAAGCAAACGGTACACGAAAAATGGAACACCAACACCGGTATATTGTCGGGCGATGCGATGCTGATTATGGCATACCGACTTTTTGAAACCTATGAGCCTGAAACATTTCATGAACTTGCAAAGTTGTTCAGCAAAACCGCCTTGGAAGTTTGCGAAGGGCAGCAATACGATATGGATTTTGAAAACCGCGACGATGTGACCATTCCCGAATATTTGAAGATGATTGAATACAAAACCGCCGTATTGGTAGGTGCAGCAATGCAAATGGGTGCGATTGTGGCAAAAACGGATTCGGAAAATAAAAACCATATATACCAATTCGGAAAAAATCTCGGCATCGCATTTCAATTGCAAGATGATTATCTGGATGCTTTTGGCAATCCCGAAACCTTTGGAAAACGGGTGGGCGGCGATATTATTGAGAACAAAAAAACTTATTTATACTTAAAGGCCATTGCGTTTTCTAAAGCTATTGACCAACAGGAACTCAAACATCTGTACAGCATCAACCCAACCGATACAACACATAAAATAAACACCGTAAAGCAATTATTTATATCAAGCGGTGCTGCAGAAGCAACCAAAACCGAAATTAAAAACTACACCGATAAAGCCTTTGAGGTATTGGATACATTACGGATTTCCGATGACAAAAAAACGGTGTTGCGACAGTTTGGCAAGCAACTTATGGATAGGAATGTTTAATACTCGTCGATGACACAGCTTACAAATGCCGATACTATATTTGTTGAAGCAAAAAAACTCAATTTATACCCAAAACTTGTGCAGCAACTCAATAAAGATTTGCTCTATGCCAACATTGACCGGCAATTTGACGATGCCGTATTGCCCGAAAGTTTAAAACTGATGCTCCACGAAACCGTTTATAAACTGATTAATGAAAAATTTGCCGATTATCTTAACTTATTATACATCATCGATGTGCCGGAGCATCAAATAAAACAATTGGACGGCAGTGATATGTTGCAACTTTCAGAACAGGTAACCTTTTTAATCTTAAAACGTGAATGGCAAAAGGTTTGGTTTAGAAGCAAGTATAGTTGACCATATTCCCACTTAAAAATATACCCTTACAAAAGGCATCCATGCATTGGCATAAATACTTTTGCTTTTGTCATATAACACATCATACCGAATTCCAGCCGTAAAATTCTGGTTGCGGTATCCAAGCCCCACAAACAAAGCGGGATACCAATAGTTTTGGTCTTCAATTCCCAGATTGTCTTCCCATTTTCGGCTCACGTTAAGCTGTTCAAACTCCGCCGAAACTTGAAGTTCCTGTATAGGACTGTACAATCCTATGACACTTCCGCCAAAAATCGTGGATTTGTAATTGTTTTTTAACGAATTGTAAGTGCCATTGAGCCCTACACCCAATGCAAACTGCTTGTCAAACTCATAGATGGCACTTGGTGCAAGTGTCGCACTAAAAAAGCCGTCGCCAAAACTCAACCCGACACCACCACCAAAACGCACATGTTCCCAAAAAGAACCATCAGAGGTGTTTTGGGTAAAACCCGAAATTCCTGAAAGGATAAACAAACCATAGATAAAAACCGATTTCTTCATAGCGCATCAATTGGTCATTGGATTATTGAGTCATTTTGCTGCATATCGATATGTTGTATGTTTGAACGCGTGTCACATAACAGGTGGCATGTTTCGTTCCCGGGCAACTATTTCAACCAAGGCTCCAAACACCCAACAATAGGGTGGCAATTATCCTCCTGCACCGTCCTTCGTCATTTTGATTACCTCCTCAATCATATCATCGGTAGCGTTCATGATTTCTTCATAGGCATTTCGCCCATAAAGCTGTTCTGCCAATGCAGCTTTTATAAATTGTTTCATTTCTGCGTGGTAAGCCACAAAAGTAATCCGCACCTGCTCTCTTTCACTCACATAATCTTGAAACCGCACTACGATATCGTCGCTGACCTCAAAATTACGGATAAAATCGTTTTTGGTAATTCCATCAAAAGGCATTCTGTTTTTGTCGAGTTCTTCAAACACAAAATAGTTGATATAGCCGCGATTTTGTATATAGCTAAAGGTTTCATTGTTAGATTTTGAATCCAGTGGCACAAAAATATCGGGGATGATTCCACCGCCGCCGTACACCACTTTGCCTTTTGGCGTAGTAAAACGAAGGGAATCTGCCACTTCAATGTGCGATTCGTCCACGAGTTCGTCGTTGCTCAACCGTTTGTAGTAATCATTGTAGTAGTCTTCGTTCTTTCCTGCTTCGTATGGCCTTTGTATGGAGCGTCCAGTGGGCGTATAGTAACGCGATACCGTAAGGCGTACAGCACTGCCATCACCAAGAGCCATTTCGCGCTGCACCAAGCCCTTGCCATAACTACGCCTTCCTACAATAGTGCCACGGTCATTGTCCTGCAACGCTCCGGCTATGATTTCACTGGCGGAAGCCGAGTTTTCATTGATCAAGACAAAAACATCGCCTTCCTCAAAATCGCCCCTGTGCGTCGCATAGCTTTTTTCTATCTTGCCAGACTTGTTCTTGGTAAAAAGAATCAACTTATCCGCTTCCAAAAATTCATCGACTATCTGCTCCGCAATGCCCAAAAAGCCTCCGGGATTGTCCCTCAAGTCCAAGGCCAACTTGGTAGCTCCTTTTTCTTGGAGCCTATCCAATGCCGTCTTAAATTCTTTATAGGTCGATTCGGCAAAACGGTTGATTTTTATATAACCCAGTTCTGGGGTCAGCATATAGGCGGCATCCACACTTTTTATAGGAATATCGCTGCGCTTGACGGAAAAATCCAATAATTCTCCCGTAGCTTTACGATACACCTTGAGGTTTACTTTAGTACCTTTCTCTCCTTTCAACTTCGCCATGATGGCATCATTGCTCCACGAGCGTCCAAAAACGGCATCGCCATCTACCATGATGATGCGGTCACCACCCTTGATACCTGCCTTGGCGCTGGGGCCTCCCTCCACGGGCCGGATGACCGTGATGGTGTCGTGGTATGTATAAAAACTTACCCCTATGCCCACAAAGTCACCCTTCATGTTTTCGGTAATCCGCTGCAAAGCATTTTTGGGAATGTACGTAGAGTGAGGATCCAGATTATCAAGGATACCGTTGACCGTCACATCTACGATACTATCCGTATTGACATGGTCAACATATTCATAATCAATATAATCTATAAGCCTGTTGAGCTTGTCTTTTTTGCTATTGGAAGTAAACAATCGGTCAGAGGTATCCTTAAAGTTTAGCTTGCTGCCAATGAACACGCCCATGGCAATAGCTATCCCCACAATCAGCGGTATGTACTTTCTACTCTGTTTCATTCGGCTTCCAGATGTTCTATGTGATGCAACTCTATACCTGCCTTTTCCAAAAAGAGCAAGCCCGAATCGTCCTTATAATCCTGCCTGTAAACAACCCTTACGATGCCCGCTTGGTGTATCAGCTTACTGCATTCCCTGCACGGTGATAGTGTAAGGTACAATGTTGCTCCACGACACGATTGTGTAGATGACGCCACCTTAAGTATGGCATTGGCCTCGGCGTGCAGCACATACCATTTGGTATAGCCATCTTCATCTTCACAGGAGTTTTCAAAACCCGTAGGCGTACCATTATAGCCGTCCGAAATAATCATCCTATCCTTCACGATAATAGCCCCTACCTGTTTGCGCTTGCAGTGCGACAGTTTGCCCCATTCTTCTGCCATCCGCAGATAAGCCTTGTCGTACCGCAATTGCTTTTTCTTTGACATCTCTTGTTTGATTTTTTTTTTGGCGTTCCCTCGCCACGGCGGGGTCGGGCTGTCCACTGTATCTTTTTTGCCCAGAAAAACCGGTTGCAAGCACTCATGACAATTGCTCAACCGGGCAAAAAAGGATGCCGCTTCCATCCCTAACGCAAATCTATGGCGAATATAAGCGGTTCAAGGTTTTATTCCCATAAATTTAGCATTATTTTTAGAGCCTCCGACCTTAACACCGTTTTGTTGCCCTGCCGTCCAACCTTCAATAGTGATACTGGCAAGGCAGTCAAAGCCGCATGTTTTTTTTATTACGATCAACCCGTAACACATCATATTTTGGCCACAGTTCCACCGATTTCTTATTAAAAAGCAATACTTTCAAATATTCCACCAATTTCATTGAGCACAGGGCATTCACATCTGTAAGATTGTTATATGTGTTCTACAAAAAATTGTTAGAAAACATTAATTATCAATGATTTGTGTGTATATTCAACAATGAACTACAGGTGACTTCCAGTAAAATTTCCCTCCAACACAACCCACACAAATCACAATAAGCCTAACTTTGGGGCTGCCCCAAAAGGGGCAAAAAAACCTCATAACAGCAAAATAAATTTATGCCAAAACCAATAAACATTCAGTGGTTTTGGATTAACTTTAGCACATGTTTGCACTTGTCGATTGTAACAATTTTTATGTTTCTTGCGAGCGTGTCTTTCAGCCCCAACTGATAGGCAAGCCCGTTGTGGTACTGTCAAACAATGACGGATGCGTCATTTCGCGCAGCGATGAAGCCAAGGCACTGGGGCTGCCCATGGGCGCTCCGGCCTTTCAATACAGAGCCTTTTTCAAAACAAACAACGTGCACGTGTTTTCGTCAAATTATTCGCTGTACGGCGATATGAGCGAGCGCGTAATGGCCATCCTGGAACAGTTTAGCCCAGATATCGAGGTTTATAGCATTGACGAAGCTTTTTTGGAATTTAAAGGTTTTGAAAACCTGTGCTTTGACAAACACGCACAGCAGATACGCCAACGCATCCTCAAATGGACAGGCATCCCAACCTGCGTGGGTATCGCGCCAACCAAGGCTCTCGCAAAGGTCGCCAACAAAATAGCTCGAAAATTTCCAGAAAAAACCCAGGGCGTTTACGTCATCGATTCAGAAGAAAAACGACTGAAAGCATTAAAATGGCTAAAAATCGAGGACGTATGGGGAATAGGACGCGCCCTACAAAAAAAGTTAAGGTCCAAAAACTGCAATAGAGGCCTCGATTTCGTACAACTATCGGATGAATGGGTCCGCAAAGAGTTTTCAATCGTTGCGTGGCGACTGAAAAAAGATTTGGAGGGCATCCCCACCCTAAAGCTCGACCACAAAATGCCAAAACATTCCATTGCAACCACGAGAAGCTTTGAATGCACCTATTCCGATATTGACAACATAAAAGAGCGCATTGCCACCTTTGCAATTAGCTGTGCCGAAAAACTCCGCAAACAACAATCGAGCTGCCATGCCGTCATCGTGATGTTGAGCAGCGATCGGCACAAAAAAAATTTGCCACAGCACCACACAAGCAGGCTGATAAGCTTGCCGCACCCAACCGATTCATCACTGACCATAAGCCAATGTGCCGTTAAGGCCATATCGGAACTATTCAAGAAAGGCATTAAGTACAAACGGGCAGGCGTCATCGTGACCGGCCTGGTGCCAAATGACAACTACCAATTAGACATGTTCCTGCACGAAAACCCAAAACACAAACCTTTAATGCAGTGTATCGATGCCCTGAACCGTAAATACGAATCTGAAAAAATAAAACTCGGCAACCAAGACCTAAAACGCACCTGGAAAATGCGACAGGAACGCCTATCGCACAAATACACAACAAACATCAACGAAATACTTGTTATAAAATGCCACTGAAATTCCTGACACCCCAAAACGCAATAGAGTTTTACGCTCCAGACCAGACCGGTGAGGCCAATATCATTTTGGCACAAACGGGCATTTCTGCCGGATTTCCTTCACCGGCAGATGATTTTAGGGACAACCGGATAAGCCTTGACAAGGTTTTGGTAAAGAACAAAGAAGCCACATTTTATGCGAAAGTAAGCGGACAATCGATGGTAGGCGCCGGATTGGACGACGGCGACCTATTGGTAGTCGATAGAAGCTTGGAGCCCTCTCACAACAAGATTGCCGTTTGCTTTATCGATGGGGAATTCACGGTAAAGCGCTTGAAGGTTGAAAAGGGTTCTGTGTTTTTGATGCCCGCAAACCCAGTCTATGAACCCATAGCAGTTACTATAGAAAACAATTTCCAGATCTGGGGCATCGTGACCCATGTCATCAAGAAGTTATAACGTAAAAGGTCACCGTATTGCCATGTACCTTATGCACCCAAACAATGTACTTATATTGTTGCTTTCCGCAATCGTGATTGTAAAAATTTGATGTACAGGTAATTACATTCATAAGTCCGAAAGATTAACCGTTAAAAAACAGGGGATAAACAAACGAAAAGAGGTCATGTTTTGGTTTGCATTCTTTGTAGTGCGAGAATTGTATAGTCAATAAAAAACATAACAAAACGAGTGCTTGCCAATGCAATGCGCAATGCACAAAAACTATCTAAAAACAAAAAAACCCAGTATTTCTACTGGGTTTGTACTCAAGGTGGGAATCGAACCCACACTCCCGAAAGAACTGGATTTTGAATCCAGCGCGTCTACCAATTCCGCCACTTGAGCAATTACGGACTGCAAAATTATAAAATATTTTATTACAAACAACCAAAATTTGTGGCTTTATGCTTTAGCAGTCCAAATAAATTCATAAATTTGCACCTCGTTAAAAACAACGAAGCATCAACTTGTTTTAAAACAACTCGTTAACCGATGTCCAACACCATTACAGAAGCCAAAATATTTGCCTGTTCGCAAAGCAGGGAACTCGCAGAAATGATTGCGGCCAGATTTGGCGCCCCATTGGGCAATGTCATAACATCGACTTACAGCGACGGAGAGTTTCAGCCTTCTTATGAAGAATCCATAAGAGGCACGCGGATTTTTATCATTGGTTCAACCCATCCTGGAGCAGAAAACTTAATGGAAATGTTGCTGATGATAGATGCCGCAAAACGCGCATCGGCAAGACACATTACCGCGGTGATTCCTTATTTTGGATGGGCAAGACAGGACAGAAAGGACAAACCAAGGGTGCCTATTGCGGCAAAATTGGTTGCCAAGATGCTCGAAACTGCCGGTGCCACACGCATTATCACGATGGATTTGCACGCTGACCAGATACAAGGATTTTTTGAAAAACCAGTGGACCACCTGTTTGCATCCACAGTCTTTCTTCCCTATCTAAAAAACCTGAACCTCCCGGACCTCACCATTGCCTCACCGGATATGGGCGGTTCAAAAAGAGCCTATGCCTACTCAAAAGCCCTGGAAAGCGACGTGGTCATCTGCTACAAGCAAAGAGCAAAGGCCAATGTCATCTCGCATATGGAACTGATAGGCGACGTTACCGGAAAAAATGTGGTTCTGGTGGACGATATGGTCGATACCGCAGGCACATTGACCAAAGCTGCCGATCTGATGATGGATCGAGGTGCGTTGAGCGTCAGAGCAATATGCACCCATCCGGTGCTGTCCGGAAATGCCTATGAACGCATTGAAAACTCAAAGCTCCAGGAACTGATCATAACCGATTCGATTCCGTTGAAGCAACAAAACAATAAACTACACGTTTTGAGCTGCGCCGATCTGTTTGCCGATGTCATGCACAATGTACATTACAACAGGTCTATCAGTTCACAATTTTTAATGTAGTTCTTGACATATTCAAGCAGTATCAACAAAAAACTATTAAAGAAGAATATTAATTTTTAACTATAAACACAAACAATGAAATCAATTACAATCAACGGATCTCAAAGAGAAAGCGTGGGCAAAAAATCATCAAAAGCCCTACGTAATGCTGGGCAGATTCCTTGCGTGTTATACGGAGGGGATAAACCAGTGCATTTCTCTGCACCTTCCCTGGCTTTCTCCAACTTGGTTTATACGCCCAACGCGCATACAGTTGTGATTGCCTTGGACAATGGAACAACCTACAACGCTATCATGCAAGATATCCAGTTCCATCCAGTGACCGATAAAATCCTCCATATTGACTTCTATCAACTATTTGCTGATAAAGAAATCACCATGGAAATACCTGTTCACACTATAGGGACTTCCCGTGGTGTGCTCAATGGCGGGGTGCTTCGCAAAAACCTTCGAAAGCTGAAAGTAAAAGCTATTCCGGCCAATTTACCAGATTTTATCGAGGCTGACATTACACCTCTCCGCGTAGGAAGCAAACTTTACATCACAGCGTTGCCAACATCCGGCTACAAATTCATGCATCCAGACAACACGGTTGTTTGTCAAGTAAGACGATCAAGGGCAAGTGTTGCTGATGTTGACGACGAAGAAGAAGCAGAAGCTGAAGTTGCTGCCGAAGGTGCAGCCCCCGAAGCACAAGAATAAACAATTTTGTTCAATAACCACAAAGCATCCCGATTGTTTCGGGATGCTTTTTTATTTTTACAAAAAAAATAGATGTTCGGATTTCTGTTTGATGTGTTTAAAAATTCTGGCAGTTACCCTGAAAAAGTTTCTGATATGAAAAAATTCTTGATCGTGGGCCTTGGAAATATAGGTGCTGAATATGCCAACACCCGTCATAACATCGGCTTTAAAATCCTTGATTATTTGGCAAAAAACGAATCCTCAACTTTTGAAACACAAAAGTTGGGCGATGTCTGTTCTTTCAAATTCAAAGGGAGACAATTCATTTTGCTCAAGCCAAGCACTTATATGAACTTGAGCGGAAAGGCCGTAATCTATTGGATGAACAAAGAAAACGTGCCGCTTGAAAACGTACTGGTAGTAACCGATGACATCAATTTGTCTTTTGGCACTATCCGCATAAAGACCAAAGGCAGTGACGGTGGCCATAATGGGCTAAAGGACGTACAGGACAAATTGCAGACACCCAACTACAACAGATTCCGTTTTGGCATCAGCAATGACTTTTCAAAAGGGCGTCAGGTAGATTATGTTTTGGGCGAATGGACAGAGGAGGAAAACGCAAAGCTTTCTGAACGTCTGGAAAAATCAGCAGAGGCTATCAAGTCGTTCGGCACCTCCGGGGTGAGCAACACGATGAACACTTACAATGGCTCATAAAAATAGAGGCTGCCTCAAAAACCCTTTTGTCAAGTTGATCTTATTGCGACTTCTTATAAACAATTAACAAAAATTTTTATAAGATTCAGACCCTATAATTACCGGGCAAAATGACAAAATGTAACGTTTTTAAGACAGCCTCTTTATCTGTTTAACTTCAAATACTTATTCTACGATTATTTTTTTGGTAACTTTTCTGTTATCATCTTGAATCGTCAATAGATACACTCCTGATTGGGCGTTTTGCAGGTCAATACTTTGGTCAAACCTGCCGCCATTGGTCGCATAGTCATTCAACAATATCTGCCTTCCTCGCATATCGTACACCCCAATCTTAACATTGTTGGAACGAGCATCCATCTTGATGTTGAATGTGCCATTGTTCGGGTTTGGATATACTGAAAGGTCATTAAAATCAAAAGACTCTGTTGACAAAGTAGGCACTAACTCCTCGCGGCATAGTTGTATTGTAAAGGTGTTTAAATAACCTCCAGATCCATCAACCACTACATCTTTAAAATAAATTCGCCATTCGCCCGCGCTATTGTTTCCTATAGCACTATTAAAATTGCCTTGTGAATATGGAAGGAATGGATCGCCTCCATTGGTATCACATGTGGCTGAAATACCTGCCAAATCAAACCATTTATCCATATCGGCATTGGTACAAGATGTATTGTTGTACCATATACCAGTATTTAGCGCAGTTGACCATGGAAACCAAAACAATATGTTTACCTGCCCGATATTGGGATGGGTAATATCTGCATGGGTTTTAATATCGGAAATAGTAAAAGCATCCGATATTGGCAATATCATCCCTGGATAGGAGTTGTCGGAACTCTCTGTTATTGGGGCGTTTAGGTTAAACGTATAATCTTCACACACATTGCCAAGCACATATGTATAATTTCCTATTGCAAAACTCTTTGTGTTGATAGAGAAGAAAATATTCCCTACGGCTCTTACCATTACTCGGCAATAAGGCGCAGAAAGATCGGGTACCGTTATAGTTTGTGAGCCATCATTAGGGGTATTAGAAACCAAAACCGTGTCATAGTTCAATCCACCATCTGTTGACAATAATATATCAACATTTGCCGTGTTAACCCCATTTCCGGTTGTTCCCGCTACATTCCATGTAATGGTTTCCGTATTTCCGGGTGTCCACACCATTTGTTCTGCAGTCTGTGATGTAACCACAAACGGCCCAGCCGCATTGGTCACATTTACTGTCATATCGTCAACGGCCGTTTGACCCCCTCTTGCATCATTGTCCCTGACAGTTACGCGGAAATTGATTGCCCTACTAATAGACACCAATTTTTCCCAATCAGACGACCCGTAATTAATTGCCAAATCCCTCAATCTAGGTATATATCTGGTAGGGTTGTTGGTTCCTTCAAACGACCGGA
>JRYL01000496.1_pt1 | contig 266973 bp, 259 predicted proteins | sample 235391 | NCBI WGS metagenome assembly JRYL01 (sample SAMN03074223, study PRJNA261481) | activated sludge metagenome | biome: Wastewater Treatment Plant; feature: Wastewater; material: Activated sludge; isolation source: activated biomass of a wastewater treatment plant treating wastewater from......
CAAGTAACCGAACAAGTAACCCGCTTGTTGTCCACTTTGAGCACAAGGGCCATGGGCACCAAAGATTTACTCAAGCAACTTGAGCTGAGCCATCGCCCAACGCTTATCCAGAATTACTTGCAGCCTGCTTTGGCACAAGGCCTGATCGAAATGACCCAGCCTGATTCGCCGCGCAGCCCCACGCAAAAATACCGTTTAACCGAGCAAGGCAGGCAAGCGCTTGCCGATAAGGATCAGTACTGAATGAATGCGTCTTCCATTGTTTCCAGAGTCTGGAGTTTCTGCACCACCCTGCGTGATGACGGCGTGGGCTATGGCGACTATTTGGAGCAGCTCACTTACCTGATCTTTTTGAAGATGGCGGACGAATACGGCAAACCACCCTACAACCGCGATATGGGCATTCCGGCGCGCTATTCGTGGCAGGCGCTGAAAAACACCAAGGGCGCCGCGTTGGAAGTCTTGTATGTGGAAATGCTGCGCGAGCTGGGCAAGCAACGCGGGATGTTGGGGCAAATTTTCACCAAGGCGCAGAACAAGATTCAAGACCCGGCCAAGCTGTACCGGCTGATCGACATGATCGACAGCACGGGCTGGCTGGTGATGGGCGCGGATGTGAAGGGCGACATCTACGAAGGTTTACTGGAAAAGAACGCCGAGGACACCAAATCCGGCGCGGGGCAATATTTTACGCCCCGCGCCTTGATTCGGGCGATGGTGGAATGCGTGCGCCCGCAACCAGGAAAGACCATTGCCGACCCGGCCTGCGGTACGGGTGGTTTCTTCCTTGCTGCATATGACTTTCTTGCGGTGCAGCCGCTGGATAAGGAACAAAAAGCGTTCCTTAAGCACCACACCTTTTATGGTAACGAGATTGTCGCCAACACCCGCCGCCTGTGCTTGATGAACATGTTCCTGCACAATATCGGCGAGATGGACGGCGACAGCCTGATTTCTCCCAACGATGCGCTGATTTCCCCCAGCCCGGTGAGCGTGGATTATGTTCTGGCCAATCCGCCATTCGGCAAAAAAAGCGCCATGAGCTTCACCAACGAGGACGGTGAGCAAGAAAGCGACGACTTAACTTACAATCGGCAGGATTTTTGGGCCACCACATCCAACAAACAACTTAACTTTGTGCAGCACATTCGCAGCATGTTAAAAACCACTGGCAAGGCTGCCGTGGTAGTACCGGACAACGTGCTGTTTGAAGGCGGTGCGGGCGAGATCATTCGCCAAAAACTGTTGGACAATACTCGGCTGCACACCATCCTGCGTTTGCCCACCGGCATTTTTTACGCACAAGGCGTCAAGGCCAATGTGCTGTTTTTCGACAACCAGCCCGCCAGCCCGGAGCCTTGGACGAAAGAAGTCTGGTACTACGACTACCGCACCAACATTCACCACACATTGAAGAAAAAACCACTACGCTTCGAGGATTTGGCAGAGTTCATTCAGTGCTACAACCCGCAAAACCCTGCCGACCGCGTCGAGACTTGGCACGCAGAGAACAACTCCGAAGGGCGCTGGCGCAAGTACAGCTATGAAGACTTGATCGCCCGCGACAAGACCAGTCTTGATCTGTTCTGGCTTAAAGATAAAAGCCTTACTGATTTGGACAACCTGCCGGAGCCGGATGAGTTGGCAGAAGCCATTATCGAAAATCTAGAGGCTGGCTTGAACAGCTTTCGGAAAGTACTCAGCGGGCTTGCTGCAAAATAGCGCCAACTCACCTGATACATACTTGCACGTGAGTAAAAAGCGGCCACAAAGGCCGCTTTTTAGTGTGCTCACAGTTTGATGCCTATCTGCTCCTTCGCTTGGGCGCGGCAGGAATATCCGACGCCTGGCGCACGCGACGGCGCTGAGGTGGCTTTGTTGTCCGGGAGCTTGCTGGCCTGGCTGTACTTTCACGGCGTGCTGGGTCTTCACTGGCCTGCCTGCCTTCCCCGCGTCGGTTTCTGCTATTCCTGCGGCTTTCCGGCGTTTGCTGGACGAACTCCTCGCGCATGGCTTCTTCCCGCGTCTTGGTCACGCGGTGCGGGCCGCGGGCTTCCAGTCTGGTTTCAGGGTCGAAGCGGGATTTTCTGGCCTTGGGCGTGAAGGTTTTGCCGAGGTTTTCCTTTTCTCTGGCAGAAAGTTGTCGTGGCGGGCCTTTCGGCAACTCCAGTTCGGCCCATTCCATCAGGCCAGTAATTTCTTTAGGGCTCAGATGCATCATCTGGCCACGCTTGAGGCGCGGCGGCAGGCTGACGGGGCCGAAGCGTACACGAATGAGGCGGCTCACGGGCTTCTGGAAGGCTTCGAACAGGCGGCGCACTTCGCGGTTGCGGCCTTCGCGCAGGATGACTTCATACCAATGATTAGCACCCTCGCCGCCTTGCGGCCTGATGCTATCGAAATTGGCGGGACCGTCGTCCAGCTCAATGCCATAGGTCAGTTGCGCCATTTCGCCTTCGGTCAGCTCGCCGAAGATGCGCACGGCATATTCGCGCTCGACCTCATAGCGCGGATGCATGAAGCGGTTGGCAAGCTCGCCCGAAGTGGTGAAGATGAGCAGGCCGGAGGTATTCATATCCAGGCGGCCAATGGCAATCCACTTGCCGTTGCGGATGCGCGGCAGCTTCTCAAACACGGTGGCGCGTTTTTCCGGATCGTCCTGGCTGACGATTTCGCCTTCCGGCTTGTGGTAGAGCAGCACCTGCGGCAGTTCGGGTTCGAAAGGCAAACGCAGCGGACGGCTATCCAGCCGGACGACATCGCTAGGCACGACGCTTGCGCCAACTTCAGCAGTCTTGCCATTGATGGTAATGCGCCCGCTGGCAATCAGGGTTTCCATTTCGCGGCGCGACCCCAGCCCAGCCAGCGCCAATAGCTTGTGCAACCGTTGCGGCACGGCATTGGGATCAGCTGCTATAGGCTGGCTGGGACGGGAAAGACGGGGATTGCGTGGTTGTTGCTTGAACTGACGTGCCATGAGGTCGACCTTGAGGATATTGCGCGTATTATAAGCCAGAGCATGGCTATTCCGCCGGCCTGATTCAGATTAGTTATCGAGCGGGATTTCCTGCTGCACGAAATGCTGCATGGGCGGCAACTCGGACAAGGAGCGCAAGCCGAGATCATCGAGGAAGGTTTTGGTCGTGGCATAAAGCGAAGGCCGTCCCGGCACATCACGCTGGCCGACCACGTCGATCCAGTTGCGCTCGATGAACTGGCGCATGATATTGGGGTTGACCGCGACACCGCGGATTTCCTCGATATCGCCGCGCGTCACCGGTTGGCGATAGGCAATGATCGCCAGCGTTTCCAGCGCAGCGCGGGAATAGCGCACTGGCCGCTCGGGGTTGAGTCTGGCGATGAACGGTACCAGATCAGTGCGCGCCTGGAAGCGCCAGCCGCTCGCCACCTGCATCAGTTCCATACTGCGACCCTGCCACTCCTGGCGCAACTCGTCCAGCAACATGCGCAAGGTGGCACGCTCCATGCGGCCTTCAAACGGGCGCAACAGCATATCCAGCGACAGAGGTTCTCCAGCCGTCAGCAGCACAGCCTCAAGCACCTGCTTCATTTCATTGATATTTTGCGCTGCGCTCATAGCTTAGTTGACGCTCGTCAGCGGCATATCTGCCGCCTGTAGATAAATCGGGCTGAACGGCTCCTGTTGTGTGATGCGCACCAGCCCTTCGCGTGCCAGCTCGAGGATTGCCAGGAAATACACCACCAGCTTGGGCAGGCCATCCTGTGCCACGTCAAACAGCGCGGTAAATTCCACTAAGGTATCCTGCTGCAGGCGGCGCAACACCAGGCTCATGTGCTCACGCACCGAAAGCTCCGCACGTCCCACCTGATGATGCTGAAAATGGCTCGCGCGCTTGAGTACGGATTGCCAGGCCGCCATCAGCTCATCAAAGCCGACTTCGGGCCAGTTCGTTTCGGCGATTTGCTCATAATAGGCGCGCGCCACATGAATATCCCGGCCAGATTGCGGCAAGGCGTCCAGCCGCTCCGCTGCCAGCTTGATCGCCTCGTATTCCATCAGGCGTCGTACAAGTTCGGCACGCGGGTCCTCCTCCTGCTCGATCGCCTCTGGCCGTGGCAGCAGCATGCGCGACTTGATCTCGATCAGCATCGCGGACATCAACAGGTATTCCGCCGCCAGTTCCAGCCTGTGCTCACGCATTTTCTCGACGTATTCCATGTACTGGATCGTCAATTGCGCCATGGGAATATCGAGGATGTCGAGATTGTGCTTGCGGATCAGGTACAGCAACAGATCCAGCGGGCCCTCGAAGGCTTCGAGATAGACTTCGAGCGCGTCCGGGGGAATGTAAAGATCCTGCGGAATGCTATCGAGCTGCTCGCCGTAAATACGGACGTCAAATGCGAGCTGGGTCGCCATTATCTGACCGCTAATGTAGAAGATGCATCCATCATGCCCCTATCCAACGACACATCCATCACCGCTCAACCAAACAATCCGGCAAACATGCTCAGCAGCAGCACGATGAACGGCATCATAATCTTGGACAGGATGCCAGTGAACATCAGCACCAGCAGGATTATGAAACCGTAACGCTCGATCTGGGCAAATTTGTACGCCATATGGTTGGGCATCAGGCTGACCGCAATACGACCGCCGTCCAGCGGCGGCAACGGCAGCAGGTTGAGCACCATCAACACCACATTCACCAGGATGCCTGCCTGGCCCATGAGGCTGAGCGGCATGGCGAAATCGCCAGTCATCGTGGTAGAGAACTTGTAGACCATGGCCCAGAAAATCGCCATGAGGAAATTGGATGCAGGCCCGGCGGCAGCCACCCAGCGCATATCCCGCTTGGGGTTGCGTAGCCGCGAATAATCCACGGGCACGGGCTTGGCCCAGCCGAACAGGAAACCAGTACCGGAGAACACCAGCAGTGCAGGCACCAATATCGTCCCGATGGGGTCGATATGTTTGACCGGGTTGAGCGTGATACGGCCCAGGCTTTCCGCCGTGGTATCGCCAAAATAGCGGGCAATATAGCCGTGTGCGGCTTCATGCACGGTGATAGCAAAGATCACCGGCAAGGCATAAATGGCGATTTTCTGGATCAGGGTCAATTCCATCATCATGCTTCCAATCCGAACGGTGCAGGGTCACCAGCTCCCAGGCGGACCAAGCTTGGCGTTTCCCCCGTCAGGTCAATGACCGTCGTGGGTTCAAGCACGCAAGCTCCCGCATCAATCACCAGCTCCAGCTGATGCTCCAGTTGATCGCGGATTTCCCAACCCTCATTCAGCGGCATTTCATCGCCGGGCAATTGCAGGGTCATGCTCAGCATAGGCTCGTCCAGCGCTTCGAGCAGCGCCTGGGTGACAATGCGCTCCGGTACACGCAAGCCTATGGTGCTGCGCTTGGGATGCTGCAAACGGCGCGGCACCTCACGCGTCGCCTTGAGAATGAAGGTATATTGCCCCGGCGTGTTGGCCTTCAACAACCTGAACTGGCTGTTGTCCACCTGGGCATAGGTGGCAAGCTCGGCCAGGTTGCGGCAGACCAGCGTGAAATGTCGGTTTTCATCCACGCCGCGAATAGCGCGGATACGGTCCTGCGCATCCTTGTTGCCGATCAGGCAGCCCAATGCATAGCTGGAATCCGTGGGATAAGCGATCACGCCGCCATCGCGCAGGATGGCCACCGCCTGACTAACGAGGCGAGTTTGCGGGTTTTCAGGGTGGATTACGAAATATTGCGCCAAATTGCTCTACCTTAAATTGTTTAGTGATTGAGTTTCAGGCCAGTCCTGCCAGACCGGAATGCAGCCGCGCGGCAAATCGGGCAAACGCCCCATTTCAAGATAACCGCCTGGGCCGTGGTAATCCGAACCCATGGAAGCCTTGAAGCCGAACATATGCGCCAGCTTGGCATATTCCTGAAACTGGTCAGTGGTATGGCTGCCGGTCACTACCTCGATTGCCGTACCGCCGAGATTACGGAATTCTTCCAGCAACAACAGCATATTGGTACGCCCGATGTCATAGCGTCCCGGATGGGCCAGCACCGCCACGCCGCCACTGCCGGCAATCCAGGTAATCGCCTCCTCCAACGTAGCCCAGTGATGCTCGAAATAACCGGGCTTGCCTTTCACCAGATAACGCTTGAACAGGCTTTTAAAATTAGAGGCGTATCCCTGCTCGATCAGGTAGCGCGCGAAATGCGCGCGACTGATGATACCCTGGCTGGCATGCGCGTAAGCGCCTTCCAGGCTGCCTGCAATGCCGAATTTCTCCAGACTGGCGGCGATGCCTTGTGCCCGCACATGCCTCCCTGCGCGGATTTTTTCAAGCCCATCACGTAGCGGCGCATGGTCAGGATCGATACGCAGCCCTACTACATGGATGGTGCGCCTGCGCCAGGTCACGGAAATTTCCACGCCATTGACCAGCTGCATGCCATGTTCCGCCGCCACCTTGGCGGCTATTGCCAGCCCTGCCGTATCATCATGATCTGTCAGGGATAATACCTTGACACCCTGCGCGGCAGCATGTTCCACCAACGCCTGCGGCATGAGCAGGCCGTCAGAAACCGTGGAGTGGCTGTGAAGGTCGATAGGGGATGGCATGGAAATGGACAGGGGTACGGCTTGTTAGTCTTGACGAATCATAGCAAAATACCGCATTAACTTAAAATTCAACCTCCATGCACCTGAGTGCGCAGCTTGCGGACAATACATGAAGTTTCTCTACGACTTATTCCCGGTTATCCTGTTTTTCATCGTCTTCAAGCTATTTGGTATTTATGAAGCCACTGCTGTAGCCATTGCCGCCACCATCGCCCAGATCGCCTGGGCCAAGATCAGAACCGGCAAGGTGGACGGTACTCTGATCATGAGCGGCGTGATCATCGTGATCTTCGGCGGCGCCACGCTCTGGCTGCACGATGAAAGTTTCATCAAGTGGAAACCCACCATTCTCTACTGGCTGTTCACCATCGGGCTGCTGGGCAGCCAATGGCTGTTCAAGCGCAACCTGATCCGCAAACTCATGGAAAAGCAGATTGCCATGCCCGATCCGATATGGAGCCGCCTCAACCTGGCCTGGGCCATGTTCTTCCTGTTTCTCGGCTTCCTGAATCTTTATGTCGCATTCAATTTCTCCACCGATCTTTGGGTGGATTTCAAGCTGTTTGGCACCATGGGATTGATGTTTCTATTTGTCATTGCGCAAACCCTGCTGCTCAACAAGCACATGACCGAACAGAAACAGGATGAAGAATAATGTGGTACGCCATTATTGCCGAAGATAGCCCCAACAGCCTGGAAAAACGCATGGCTGCCCGGCCGGCCCACCTTGAGCGCCTGCAGGCCATGCAGGATGCTGGCCGCCTACTGCTGGCAGGCCCGTTCCCGGCCATCGACAGCACAGACCCCGGCCCGGCTGGCTATACAGGCAGCCTGATCATCGCCGAGTTTGACAGCCTGGAGGCAGCGCAGGCCTGGGCCAATGACGATCCTTTCGTGAACGCCGGTGTCTATTCCGCTGTCACAGTGAAACCGTTTCGCAAGACCTTGCCAGCCTAACACCGCACACGACATGACTTTGATAGAAGAAATCCGCAGCAGACTCTCCGCTCTGGAGCCAATCCAGCTGGACATCCGCGATGATAGCGCCCTACATCAGGGGCATGCTGGCAACAGCGGCGGCGGGCATTTCTTCCTGACCATTGTCAGCGCGCAGTTTTCCGGCAAATCGCCGGTCATGCGGCACCGTCAGGTTTATGCAATACTGGGCGACCTGATTCCACAAAGAATACACGCCCTCAGCATCCAGGCCTTTGCGGCAGATGAACATCAACCTGCCACAAATCACTAAATATATAACAACACTTTTTCACCGTACTTCATTTAACTAGTCAAGGAATTTTCATGAAACTTACCACCAGCGCCCTGATCGCTGCGCTTGCCTTCAGTGTTCTGCCACCCGCCATGGCTGCCGACAACAGCGTCGCCACCGTCAACGGCAAGCCCATTAAGCAATCCTTGTACGACTATATCGCCAAGGAGGCTTCTTCCCGTGGCCAGGCTGTCGATGACAATGTCAAGAATGTCATCATCAACAAGCTGATCGGCAGCGAACTGATCTACCAGGAAGCGCAGCGCACCGGCCTGGACAAGCAACCTGACTACATCGCCAAGGAAGACCTGACCCGCCGCGAGCTGCTGGTCAACACCTTCCTGCAGGATTACATTAAGAAGCATCCAGTCAGCGAAGCCGATACCAAGCTGGCCTACGAGAAATACAAGCAGGAACTGGGCGACAAGGAATACAACGCCCGTCATATCCTGGTAGCGACAGAAGCCGAAGCCAAGGACATCATTGCGCAATTGGGCAAGGGTGGTGATTTCGCCAAGATCGCCAAGGAAAAATCCAAGGATCCAGGCTCACAAGAAAAAGGCGGCGAGCTGGGCTGGTTCTCTCCGGCTGGCATGGTCAAACCCTTCAGCGACGCAGTCGCCAAGCTGCAAAAGGGCAAATACACCACCGCTCCGGTACAAACGCAGTTCGGCTGGCATGTCATCAAGCTGGAAGATAGCCGCTCCACCCAGGCGCCATCCTATGATGACGTCAAAGATGCCCTGCAAAAGCAATTGCAACAGCGTCACCTGGAAAAACTCCTGACCGACCTGCGCAGCAAGGCCAAGATTGAGGCTCCTGGCGTCACGATCGCCAAGTAATCATCCGGTCCGCAAACCGGCAAGCCCGCCCCGCGGCGGGCTTTTTTCATATTGAAACTGACCTATATCGAGCCTGATTCCAATGAAGCCACATGCCATCCACTATGACGTGCGTTTCAATACTCCGCAAAGCCATTTGTTCGAACTGGAGTGCCATATCGCCCGCCCCAACGCCGAAGGACAGCGCCTGTCGCTGCCTGCCTGGCTGCCGGGCAGCTATCTGGTGCGGGATTTCGCCCGACATATCGTCAGCATCGAGGCCAGCAGCAAGGGCAAACCCATCCAGTTGCGCAAACTGGACAAGCACACCTGGCTGGCCGCGCCCTGCAAATCCGCATTGGTAGTCCGCTACCAGGTATATGCCTACGACCTATCGGTACGCACCGCCTACCTGGACCACACCCGCGCCTATTTCAACGGCAGCAGCCTGTTTCTGCAGGTGGCAGGTCAGGAGGAAAATGCTTGCAGCATCGCCATCCATCATCCCGGCAAGATTGCTGCTGGCTGGCAGGTAGCCACCACGCTGCCGGCATGTGGCACCGACAAACACGGTTTTGGCCTTTATGAAGCAAACAACTACCAATCTCTGATCGACTACCCTGTCGAAATAGGCACGCTGGCGATTGCGGAATTCAAGGCCATGGGCGTGCCTCACCGATTGATCGTGTCCGGCAGGCATCATGCCGACCTCAAGGCCATCAGCCGCGATCTCAAAAAAGTCTGCGAGCACCATATCCGCTTTTTCGGCGCTGCGCCGTTCCAGCGCTATGATTTTCTGCTCTATGCCGCTGCCGACAACCAGTATGGCGGCCTGGAACATTGTGACTCCACCAGCCTGATCTGCCCGCGCAGCTGGCTGCCGGTCAAGCATGAAAAGCATGACCAACAGCAATATCAGGATTTCCTTGGGCTATGCAGCCATGAATATTTTCACGCCTGGCACGTCAAGCGCATCCGCCCCAGCGTCTTCGCCAACCCGGACCTGGGCCGCGAGGCCTACACTCGCCTGCTCTGGGTGTTCGAAGGCTTCACCGCCTATTACGATACTCTGGCGCTGGCACGCAGCGGGCTCATGAGCGAGCAGGAATACCTGGCTGCCTTGAGCAAGGATATCAACCGCCTCCTGCGCACGCCGGGGCGCAAGGTGCAGCCGCTGGAAGAATCCAGCTTCGATGCCTGGATCAAGCTGTACAAGCCTGACGAAAATACCCCCAACAGCCAGATCAGCTACTACCTCAAGGGCTCGCTGGTCGCGCTGGCCATCGACCTCAGCCTGCGAGTCAAGGGCCGGTCACTGGACGAAGTCATGCTGGCCCTGTGGCGGCGCTACAACGACGGCGTATTGGCCGATGAGGGCAGCATGCAGACGCTGATCGAGGAAACCTGCGGCGACAAACTCGCCGCCATGTTCCGCGATTGCGTGCAAGGTTGCGAAGACCCGCCGTTGGAAAAGCTGTTGTCCAAATTCGGCATCAGCTTCGACTCGCCGCCAATCGGCGATGTCGACCTGTCGCGTGAGTGGCTGGGCCTGCAATTCGCCAATGATGACACCCGCATCAGCCACGTCTACACCGGCAGCGCCGCTGAAGAAGCAGGATTGGCAGCAGGCGATGTATTGATCGCTCATAACAACCTCAAGGCCAGCATCAAGAGCATTAAACAGCAGCTCAAGCGGGGAAATCAGCGCCTGCACCTGCATTTCTTCCGGCGCGATGAACTCATGACGGCCAGCATCAAGCCACGCCCGCATGGTCTCGCGAACGTCTCGCTTGCCCTCAGTGAAAAACGTAAGCCGGAACAGGATCAATTACGCCGGGCCTGGCTCTCGATAAATTGATAAAATAATAAATCGCATTTGTATTCACCATGTATAGGTAATCCCATCATGTCTATCGCCCTGCCTCTCCCCTCACTTCGCGCATTCGCACTGGGGAGCCTTATCTGGCTGGCCGGCCTCCATTCCGCCTTCGCCGTCACCAATGAAGAAAAAGCCCAGACTGCGATACACATGCTGGATTACGTCAGCGTGGATTACCCTGAATTTGTGCAAAACGGCGAAGTGCTCAACCCTGACGAATACGAAGAACAACTTGAGTTCGCTACCCAGTCCGCCAACCTGATCGGGGAATTGCCCGCCGTTGCCCAGCAGGCAGAATTGTTGAAACAAGCTGCGCAATTGCGCGAGCAGATATTAGCGAAAACCGAGGGCGAAACCGTTTCGACGACTGCCAATACCCTGCGCCTGGCCGTTATCCAGGCTTACAAGGTGACAGTCGCTCCCAAAGATGTGCCAGACCTCAACCGGGGCGCGCAATTGTTTGGCGAGACCTGCGCCGCCTGCCACGGCACCACCGGGCGTGGCGATGGCCCGCTGGCACAGGGTTTGGAGCCGGAACCGAGCAATTTCCACAGCCAGGACCGCATGCGCATGCGCAGCATTTATGGCCTGTACAACACCATCACCCTGGGGGTGAACGGCACAGCCATGCAGCCCTATACGCAACTGTCAGAAGCTGATCGCTGGAACCTAGCATTCTATCTATCCGCATTGCGCCTGACCGATGAACAAAAGACCGCAGGCGCGCAGGCATGGCAAGCAGGACAAGGCAAAACCGCGCTGGGCTCCATAAAAAAGCTGGTGATGCAAACACCAGCCGAGCTTGAACAGGCTGGCCTCGCCAACGTGCATGCCTATCTCACCGCTCACCCTGACGCCTTGCAGTTACTGGCGGGCAACCCGCTCAATATCACCCGCAACCGCCTGGCAGCCACATTGGATGCCTATCGCGCTGGGGATTACGGCAATGCGCGCCAGCATGCCATCAGTGCCTACCTCGAAGGCTTCGAGCTGATCGAGAACGGCCTGGATAATATCGACAAACCCCTGCGCCTCAATATCGAGCGCCACATGATGGACTTGCGCACGGCGATCGCCAACAAGGTCAGCACTGAAGATATCGCCGCCCATATCGGGCAAATCAACCACCTTCTGGATGAAGCCGACGACAAACTGGGCACCAGCAGCCTCACCGGCACCACAGCCTTTGTCAGCTCCCTCCTGATCCTGCTGCGCGAAGGGCTGGAAGCCATCCTGATCCTGGCTGCGCTGAGCGCTTTCATCAGCAAGACCGGCCGCCGCGATGCCCTGCCCTATTTCCACCTGGGCTGGATTTTCGCTGTCATCCTGGGCTGCGCTACCTGGTTCGTGGCAAGCTACATGCTCACCATTTCTGGCACCAGCCGTGAAATGACGGAAGGCATTACTGCGCTGATTGCCGCCGGCATGCTGCTCTATATCGGCTACTGGCTGCACAGCAAATCCCATGCGCAGGCCTGGCAGCAATTCATCAATACCCATGTCACTGCCGCCCTCAACAAACGCACCTGGTGGGCGATTGCCGGGGTTTCCTTCCTGGCGGTCTATCGTGAGCTGTTCGAAGTCGTCCTGTTCTACCAGGCGCTATGGGTACAAGCAGGCGAAGAAGGCCAGGGTGCGGTTATTGGCGGCATCATCGCAGCCGCCATCCTGCTCGCCATCATCGCCTGGGTAATCCTGAAATACGGCATGCGCCTGCCGCTGGGCAAATTCTTTTCCTCCACTGCCGCCCTGCTTGCATTGCTGGCCGTGATTTTTGCCGGCAATGGCATCAAGGCCTTGCAGGAAGCCGGCGTGGTCGACGCTGACCGCATCAACTTCATCAGCGTACCACTGCTGGGCATCCATCCCAGCGTGCAAACCCTGACCGCCCAGGCAATCACGATCGTGCTGATCGCCGCCTGCATGCTGTGGAGCCGAGATCAGCAAAAGCAGCGGCATTAGCCCCGGCCAGTCGGGGTTCGCCACGCCCATCTGAACCAACCTCGACCAGTCGCCAGTATGATAGTTTTGTACTATCCTCTCGTCTTTTGCCACAAGTCGATCGGCCCATGCCCAACAACATCAGCGAAAGCGCAATCCTGACAATCAAGGAAGACGCCGAGTACCTGACTGCTCGGCAGTTTCCTCGCAACGAGCATTACGCCGTATTGTTATGTTCTTACATGCGGCGCACTACAAGCGAGTACGCCCTACGCTTGCCTCGCCATGTCTTGCGGATGACACATACCATGAAAAGGTATAGCGTTTAATCCAATCGACATCAACCTGCTCTGTACGTAAACTATCATGTTTGAGTCGCAACTTATCACGCACCATCTCCAACAACCTGGACGCTTTTTCTGTGGTGTCATTATGTGAAAAATTAGGGTGTGTTTTAATATTTAAAAATAATGAAAACAATTACTTACAAAACAATAACCAGTTTATACACCCAAAAGGTGCATTTCTTGTGTATTTTTAGGGTGTCTACTACTAGTTAGGCGTCAAGGAGAGAAACCATGTCGTGGCTCTTTACCAAGTATTTCATTACAGCCGCAGTTGTTGTGCTTGTATCTGAATTGGCAAAGCGCAGTGACAAATTAGGCGGTTTAGTGGCGGCGCTGCCACTGGTTACAATTCTCACGCTAATTTGGTTATACGTTGAAAACCAACCAACATCCAAAATTGCCAATCATGCGTGGTATACATTTTGGTATGTTGTTCCAACGCTTCCTATGTTTCTTGTGTTTCCAATAATGTTACCGCGCTACGGTTTTTGGCCTAGTTTGTTAGCGTGTGTGTTTATCACGGTTTGCAGCTTTGCTTTGTTTGCGGTAATTGTTCGTCGCTTTGGCATAGAGTTACTCTAGCAATGCCGCCTAACAAGTCGCTCAAGGTTCGTTCCTCGCTGCGCTTCGTCACGGACAGCCCCAATCGGCGCATGCTTCGCATTTTATGCGCCGCTTGTGTCTGCCCCTTAGCTCTGCGTTATGCGTCTAGGAGACAAATGTATGACACCTGAAAGAAGAGCAATTCTCGCAACGTACTCGGGATGGACAGCCTTGTCCGCACTACGATCAGGAGCGCCTTTAAAAAGTCGGGAAGATATATATCCACTCATTGCTCAGATAGATTTCAGTCCGATTCTCGACACGACAAAAGGGCCAATCACGAAGGAATCGTTCGAGCAGTGGCACAAGGGCGCGCTTGATAAGTTGGTGTCGGCCACCCCGAAACTTAAAGATCAGTATGGTTGGGCCGCGAAAATCATCAACGTTTACCTGAAGACATATTGTTATGTGGGTGAGGGTGGCAGGGAGGGTATTAGAAGCGTTCTTCACCCGCCAATTGATTCAGGTCTGTGGAGCGGTGTGGGCCGCAAATTTAAGAACAAGAACAAGATTTTGGCTGACTCTCATATAGTCACCAAAATCAAAGACATCTCCACTCATGCCAAGTATCTGCAGATAATCAAAGGCCTTAAAGCTGCAAGCGATGAGCTTGGCTGCACACTCATAGAAATCGAGCAACTATGGGAGGGTGCGGGAGACGCATAACAATTCGCTGCAGGCACGACGGCCCTGACGGGCCGCGGCCTGAGCTCAAACGTTAGGCACCTTCTCGACACTGCATGGAATCAACATGAATAGATGGAACATTCCTCAAGCCCTAGAAAATGAAATAATTTCTAGAGATAAAAATTGCGTTTATTGCGGTGTCAAGTTCGGGATTTGTGGCACAAGAAAATCAAAGGAATCTTGGGAACACATAGTCAACGATGAAAGAATAATCACACGGGAAAATATTGCCTTATGCTGCATGTCATGCAATTCAAGCAAAGGTGCAAAACTTCTCGAAGATTGGTTAAATTCAAAATACTGTGTGAAACGCAACATCACAAAAGATTCAGTTGCAGAAGTTATTAAAAATGCGTTAAAAAATCCACCAAAGCTAGAAACAAAATGTGCCTAACCCTTCAATCAAGCAGGGACGGCCAAAAGCAAGCTTTTGGCTCCCCTCGCCTGCGGCTCGGCGCCCCTTATTTCAAACGTTAGCCGGAAGGAGAAACGTTCGTGGACAAGTGGGATATCTACCTGCAAGAAGCTAAGATACAGGCAGAGTTCGCAAAGAGAACCTATCTTGCGTTCCGCGAAGCTGAGAAAGAGTCCTTAGTGTTCGACGTCTTCTTTCATCTCCACCATTTTCTCGTGCATGCAACGAACATTGACCGCATCCTCGACACCAAACCAGGAAGCGAACGACACACGATTTTAACAGGTCACATAGACTTGTCAGATATCGACCTCAAGCCGTTCCGGCGGTTGAGAAACCATCTTGAGCACTTTGATGAACGGCTGGATCGGTGGGTGCGTGATTTCGAAGGTCACGCTTTCTTCGACATGAACATCGTAACTGGTGCGAAGGGATTTCCTGAGAAAGCCTTTCTCCGGGCGCTCGACGGCAACACATTCAAGTTTCATGGCGAGTCTTACAACATGGTGGATCTCTATGATGCGGTGTTGGAGATCGACCGCCGGCTAACAACAGCTTAAACTCGGACCGGCTTTTCCGCTGGCGCTCCAAAGCCGGCCGGTTAAGCTGAGCGTTAGGAAACTAAGGAGATCTTCGTGCTTTTGGCATCGCTCAGTCTATCTTCACTGAGTTCAGTCCATTTTTACTGAGGAAAACTCCAGCGCATTACCATCAGGGTCACGGCAGAACAAGGCCGCGCGGCCAGACATGCTCATGGTGTAAGGCACGCCAGCCTCGTCAAAGGCTTGTTTGATCTGCATCACGTCATCCACGGCAAAAGCCACATGATAGTCACGTCCGCCATGGGCAGGCAGCTCGGCTTCCGCATAGGGATTGGGCACCACCATCAGGTGCAGTTGATTGATGCCAATGTCATACCAAATCCCTTCAAAGTTCAGCGGTGGGCGCTTGTTGCTTGGCACCAGTCCCAGCAGTCCTTCATAAAAGGCACGGGACCGCGCAATATCCGCCACGATAATCCCGGTATGCAGCATCTGGTTGATCTTGATCATTTTTTACCTTTATGCAACTTATTGGTCAAATTGAACAAAACTGCAGTCACAATCCTATCCTGCAAGAGAAGGTACGACGCAGCCCGCCCTATTGAGGGCAACACCACTCGCCAACGCCAGCCCCGACTAGATAGCGGATTCGTCAGTTTCGCCTGTACGGATGCGGATAATTTGCTCAACAGGCGTGATGAAAATCTTGCCGTCGCCGATCTTGCCGGTACGCGCAGCTTTGATAATGGATTCCACTGCTGAATCCACCATGTCATCACTGACCACCAGCTCCACCTTGATCTTGGGCAGAAAATCCACTACATATTCTGCGCCGCGATAAAGTTCGGTATGCCCCTTCTGGCGGCCAAAACCCTTCACCTCGGTCACGGTCAGGCCGTTCGCGCCAAGCTCGGACAAGGCCTCACGCACTTCATCAAGTTTGAATGGTTTGATGACTGCTTCGATTTTCTTCATCTCGCGTTCCTTCTCTTTAAAATTGTTTGATTTCCATTCCAGGACTATCCCTTGAATAGAAACTTATTAGTCAAGGGATAGCGCCTGTCCTTGCCAAACGCGCGCTTTGTCACCCTGACGCCAACCGGCGCCTGGCTCCGCTTGTATTCATTCCGGTCGATCAACTGCGTAACGCGGGCAACATCCTGCTCCCGGTAACCTTGGGCAATGATGTCTTTCCGGCTGTCATCATGCTCGACATAAGCCTCCATGATGGCATCCAGCACCGCATAATCCGGCAAGCTGTCCTGGTCTGTCTGCCCATGACGCAGCTCTGCCGAGGGAGGCCGCAGGATGATGCGTTCGGGAATGACCGGTTTGATCTGGTTGCGATACCGGGCAAGCTGGTAGACCAAGGTTTTGGACACATCCTTGAGCAGGGCAAAACCGCCGGCCATGTCGCCGTACAAGGTCGAATAACCAACAGCGGTCTCACTCTTGTTGCCTGTCGTCACCACCATGTTGCCGAACTTGTTGGAGATTGCCATCAACAAAGTGCCGCGGATACGGGCCTGCAGGTTCTCTTCCGCCGTATCAAACGGTTTTCCGGAAAATTCTTCGGACAAAGCAACGCAGAAAGTCTCAAATATGGGCGCTATCGCGATCTCGCTGTAGCGGACATTGAGCCCTTGCGCCATGGTGCGCGCATCCTCCAAGCTAATGGAGGCAGTGAATTCAGAAGGCATCATCACCGCCTGTACCTTGTCTGCACTCAGCGCATCCACTGCAATGGCCAATGTCAGCGCAGAATCCATACCGCCCGACAAGCCCAGCAGCACGCCGGGAAAATTATTTTTCAATACATAATCCCGCAGGCCCAGGGTCAGTGCTGCGTAAACGGCGGGCTCCAGCTCAGGCACCAGCACGATTTCAGCAGGCTCCGGCCCGGTGTCGCTGACATTGACGATCCCCAACGCCTCTTCAAAAGACGGCAATTGCTGGGTCAAGGCTCCTTCGTCGCTCATGACAAAGGAAGCGCCATCAAACACCAGCTCGTCCTGTCCGCCTACCAGATTGGCATAGATCACAGGCAAACCGGTTTCCGTGGCACGGCTGCGCGCCACTTCATGGCGCTCCTGTTGCTTGTTGATGTGATAGGGCGAAGCATTCAGCACCAGCAGCAACTCAGCACCAGCCTCCTTTGCACGGCGGGCAGGCCCTGGCATCCAGACATCAGCGCAGATCAGGATGCCCAGCTTATGACCCTGATGATCAATGACCAAAGGCTCACTGCCTTTGTTGAAATAGCGCACTTCATCGAATACGCTGTCGTTCGGCAGCAATGCCTTGTGATAGATATGACGGATTTCCCCGGCTTCCAGCACAGCGGCAGCGTTATAGTGTTTGCCAAGATATTGGCGGGGATAGCCGACCACAACTGTCAGCGCGGGCGGCAATGCCAGTGCCAGCGACTGCAACGCTTGCTCGCAGGCAAGGAGGAAATCATCACGCAGCAAGAGATCCTCGGGAGAATAGCCACACAATGCCAGCTCTGGGCACAGCAGCAAGCTCGCTCCAGCTGCCTCGGCACGCTTTGCCTGTTCAATGATGCGAGCAGCGTTGCCCTCCAGGTCGCCAGCCGTGACGTTGATCTGGGCAATCGCGATCTTCATTTCACGCCCGGGCTTCGCAAGGAAAGATTGTTCATATTGTGGCGACAGTTAGTAGCTTCCGCCCGCGTCCTTGATCAGCTGCACAATCTCGGGCTTCTTGCCCTTCAAGGCATACACCAGCGCAGTCAAGCCATATTGGTCGCGAGCTTTCACATCTGCACCGCTGGCCAGCAGCAGCTGCACCAGTTCGACATTGCCTTCGCTCACTGCGTATTGCAGCACGGGCGTGCCCTCGGAATCCTTATGGTTGACGTTGGCACCCTTCTCGATCAGTACCTTGGCAGAGGCTGTCTGCGATTTTTTGACGGCCCAGGACAGTGCGGTCCATTTGGTCTTGTCCTGCGCATCCACCTTGGCGCCCTTGTCTAGCAACAAGGTTGTGGCTTCAACATTGCCTTCCCGCGCGGCATACATCAGCGCAGTCAAGCCGAAACGATCACGCGCGGAAATATCGGCACCTTGCGCCAACAAGGTGGTAATGGTTTCCAGGTCACCGTTGCGGGCTGCATACATCAGGATGCTCTTGCCGTCATCGCTCTTGCTGCTGGGGTCAATCCCATGCTGCACCAGCAAGCCGACCATCTCGCTATAGCCCGAGGTTGCTGCCATGCCCAGCGCGCTCCAGCCGGACTCATCACGCACCTTAGCATCGGCGCCATGCTCCAGCAGCACCTTGGCGGTGGCGACAAAATTCTTCTTGGCGGCAAACATCAACGCCGTCCAGCCGCCCGCATCCTTGGCATTCACATCCGCGCCCTTCTCCAGCAAGGCGCGGGCAACATCGGCCTTATCCTTGCGCGCGGCATACATCAGGGCGGTAATGCCATCTGCATCGCGGGTATTTGGGTTCACACCACTATTCAGGAGCGACCTGACCGTCGCCAGGTCGCCCTTGGAGGACACCGTCAGAAGGTAAGGCACCTGGTCTTGTGCCAATGCGGGCGCAGCCAACGCCCCGAGCAATACGCTGCACAGCATGGCAGCAGTCAAGCGACGCAACATAGAAATTTCCATGAGTTTGAATGATTTCACTGAATATTTACTGTTTGGCCTCAATCGCGGCCTGCACTGCTTCGCCCAAACCAGCCGGAGAACTGGCAACAACAACGCCAGCCTGCTCCAGCGCCTTGATCTTCTCTTCCGCCTTGCCGCTGCCGCCGGAGATAATCGCACCCGCATGTCCCATGCGCTTGCCGGCCGGAGCAGTCTGTCCGGCGATGTAGCCCGCGACAGGCTTGGTCACGTGCTGCTTGATATATTCCGCAGCGGCTTCCTCATCACTGCCGCCGATTTCACCGACCATGATGATGGCCTCAGTTTCGGGATCGGCCTGGAACAACTCCAGGCAATCGATGAAGTTCATGCCGCGGATCGGGTCGCCGCCTATGCCGACACAGGTAGATTGTCCCAAGCCCAGCGCCGTGGTCTGATGCACCGCCTCATAAGTCAGCGTGCCGGAGCGGGAAACGATGCCCACCTTGCCGCGCAGGTGGATGCTGCCGGGCATGATGCCGATCTTGCACTCGTCCGGCGTGATAATCCCGGGACAGTTGGGACCGACCAGCCGTGCGCCGTTGGCATTGAGCGCGGCCTTGACGTTGAGCATGTCCAGCACCGGGATGCCCTCGGTGATGCAGACGATCAGTTCGATACCCGCATCACATGCCTCAAGGATGGAATCTGCCGCAAACGCGGGCGGCACGTAGATCACCGAGGCGTTCGCACCGGTTTCAGCCACCGCGGCCCGCATGGTATTGAACACAGGCAGGTCGAGATGGCGTTGGCCACCCTTGCCCGGCGTGACGCCGCCCACCATCTGGGTGCCATAGGCCAGCGCCTGTTCGGAATGGAATGTGCCCTGCTTGCCGGTAAAGCCCTGGCACAGCACCTTGGTATTCTTGTTGACCAGTATTGCCATCGTTTACGCCTTTACTGCCGCTACTGCTTGCTGCGCGGCATCGGTGAGCCCGGCAGCAGAGATAATCGATAATCCGCTTTCGCTCAGCATCTTGCGGCCAAGCTCGACATTGGTGCCTTCCAGCCGCACCACCACGGGAATCTGGATGCCCACTTCCTTCACGGCAGTGATGATGCCCTCGGCAATGATGTCGCAACGCATGATGCCGCCGAAGATATTGACGAGAATGGCCTTGACGTTGGGGTCGGCAAGAATGATCTTGAACGCGCGTGCGACCGTCGTAGCAGTCGCGCCGCCGCCGACGTCGAGGAAATTGGCGGGCGCGCCGCCATGCAGCTTGATCAGGTCCATGGTCGCCATCGCCAGCCCGGCGCCGTTCACCATGCAGCCGATATTGCCGTTGAGCGCAATGTAATTGAGGCCCGCATTATGCGCCTCGGCCTCCTTCGCGTCGTCCTGGCTCCAGTCGCGCTGCTCCGCGAGCTCGCGGCGGCGGTAAAGCGCGTTGTCGTCCACGCTCATCTTGCAATCCAGTGCAACCAACGCGCCTTCCGCAGTGACGATCAACGGGTTGATCTCCAGCAATGCCAAGTCGTTTTCCTTGAACAAGCGATATAACCCCTTGGCAAGCCGCGTGAACGCCGCGATCTGGTCGCCCACCAGCCCCAGCGCGAAAGCAATGTTACGCGCCTGGTAATCCACCAGGCCGTTGAGCGGGTCGCAGACTTCCTGCAGAATTTTCTCCGGGCTGACCTTGGCGATCTCCTCGATCTCCATGCCGCCCGCTGCAGAAGCGACCAGCACTACACGCTCCAGCGAGCGGTCCACCAGCATGGACACATACAGCTCGCGCGCGATCGGCAGGGTTTCCTCCACCAGCACCTTTTCCACGGGCTGGCCGTCCGGCGCGTTCTGGTAAGTCACCAGGCGCTTGCCCAGCAGGCTCACCGCCACATCCTGGATCTCGTCCAGGCTACGTACCAGCTTGACGCCGCCCGCCTTGCCGCGCCCGCCCGCATGCACCTGGGCCTTCACCACCCAGGCTTCTCCTTCCAGCGCGCGCGCGGCCTCTATCGCCGCCTGTGCCGTTTGCGCCACCTGGCTGCGCGGTACAGCCACGCCATAACGCTGTAACAAGGCCTTGGCCTGATACTCATGCAAATTCATGTGTGTACTTTTTTGATAGATTTAAAAGATTAGCTGCGTATTTTCGCGCAATTCCTGCTATTGCGCCAGCTTGGACAAGCTGCACTTACCGGGAACATGGATGTAAGGTGCATGTATAATAAGCAGCATTTTTCAATCCATACTCAACAGTATTTGCACATGCGTCTCGTCATCCAGGGCTCTGCCATCCGCCTACAACAACTCACCCACATCCACCAGCTCGCCAGCGCCCAACAGCAGCAGTTCATCCAGGTCGGCGAGCAAGCCTATCTGTTGCCGAACCAGCAGGAGATTTCACTGGAGCTGCGCGCGTTTTGCCAGGAGCAGCAGATCGATGTCGCCCTGGTACATGACCAGCACAACCTGAACCATCTCGGGCTGGCGGTAATGGACATGGATTCGACGCTGATTACCATCGAGTGCATAGACGAGATTGCGGATATGCAGGGCCTGAAGCCGCAGGTAGCTGCGATTACGGAAAGCGCGATGCGCGGGGAGATCGAGTTTGCCGAGAGCTTGCGCCGCCGCGTAGCGCTGCTGCAAGGGCTGGAGGCTTCCACCCTGCAGCGCGTGATCGACGAGCGCCTGCAGCTTTCGCCGGGCGCTCAGGAATGGATTGCCGCCTGCAAGCAGCACAATATCAAGACCATGCTGGTGTCCGGCGGCTTCGATTTCTTTGCCGAAAGGGTCAAGGCCATGCTGGGGTTGGATGTGGCGAAAGCCAATTCGCTTGAGATTGTCGATGGCAGGCTGACAGGCCGCCTGCTGGGAAATATCATCGATGCGCAGGCCAAGGCCGATTATCTGGAACGATTCCGCCAGGAGCTGGGTCTGCGACAGGATCAGGTCGTCGCCATCGGCGATGGCGCGAACGATCTCAAGATGATGTCGGCGGCGGGCTGCGGCGTGGCCTACCATGCCAAGCCGGTCGTGCAGCAGCAGGCCAGCTATGCGCTCAACCATGTCGGCCTGGAAGGACTGGCGCACCTGTTTGCGCCGTTATCCTCGGCTTCAACCTGTCATTAAGGAATAATTTATGTTGTCGAAATACTTGCGCCTGACCGCACTGTTGTTGATTGCAGCCACTTCATCCGCCATGGCGCAGCCCACAGCGGAAATCCAGACCAGCCAGGGCTTGATCGTGGTTGACCTCAATAGCGAGAAAGCGCCGAATACCGTGGCCAATTTCATCCGCTATGCCAAGGAAGGACATTATGCCGGAACGATTTTCCACCGCGTCATTGCCGGGTTCATGATCCAGGGCGGCGGCCTGGACAGCAACTTCGAGCCCAAGCCTACCCACGAACCGATCAGGAATGAAGCCGATAACGGCCTCACCAATGCAACCGGCACCATTGCCATGGCGCGCACCAGCGACCCGCATTCGGCATCCGACCAGTTTTTCATCAATGTGAACAACAATGCCTCATTGAATTTCAGCGAGCGCTCCAACACCGGATGGGGCTATACGGTATTTGGCCGCGTGATCAAGGGCATGGATGTGGTGCAGCGCATTGCCCTAATGCCGACCGATGGCGGCGATGCGCCCTTCCAGAATATCGTGATCGAATCCGTCACCATCAAGGAATAATCAGCCACACCACTCGCGCCGCGCAGCACGTGGTTGCGCGGCACTTCTTCCTCATTCAGGGTTACATGGCGCTGATCAAGCTGCCTAATGTCCTGAATGCCTGCTCGACATCCGCATCCACCGGCTGACTGTAATTGATACGCATGCAATGACGGTATTTGTGCCGCGCGGAGAAAATCGGGCCGGGCGCAATGCTGACGCCCTGTTGCAGCGCCTGATGGAATAATTGCAGGGTATCCACATGATCAGGCAACGCCACCCAGAGAAAATATCCGCCATGAGGACGGGTAACTTGTGTATCGGCAGGAAAGTATCGCGCAATCAAGTGCAGATATTGGTGTTGCTGCATCTCGAACCGAACGCGCAGTTTACGCAAGTGCCTGTCATAGCCCCCATGTTGCAGAAAATCGGCGATGGCTGCCTGGGCAATGGTGCTGGTCGACAGCGAGGTAATCACCTTGAGCCGCTCCACTTCGCGCTTGAAGCGCTGGGGCAGCAATACCCAGCCGATGCGGTAACCAGGAGCCAGGCTCTTGGAGAATGAGCCGCAATGCATGACATAGCCTTCATCATCATAGGCCTTGGCAGGCCGGTGCTCCTGCATGCCAAAATACAATTCGGCATAGACATCATCCTCGATCAGCGGCACCTGGTGGCGGGTCAATAATGCTACCAGCGCCTGCTTTCTTTCTGCCGTCATGGTCACGCCCATCGGATTCTGGAAGCTGGTCATGCACCAACAAGCCTTGATGGGCCGCTGCTCCAGCATTTGCTGCAAACAATCCAGATCCAGCCCCTGCACAGGGTCCACCGGGATTTCCACCGCCTTGAGCTGCAAGCGTTCCAGCGCCTGCAAACAGCCGTAAAAAGCCGGGGATTCTATCGCCACCAGGTCTCCTGGCTTGGTCATGGCCTCAAGACATAGATTGAGCGCCTCGGATGCGCCGTTGGTGATAACAATGCTATCCACATCCGCCTCTATGCCGCACATGAGATAGCGCCGTGCTATCTGCCTGCGCAGCCCATGGTTGCCCGGCGGCAGGGATTCAACAATTTCGGCAGCGCCCATCCCCCGCGTGGCATGCGCCATTGAACGCGACAGTCGTTCAAGAGGAAACAGCGCAGGCCAGGGAAAAGCAGAACCCAGGGATACGGTACCAGGATCCTTGATAGCGCCGAGGATAGAAAAAACCAAGTCAGAAATGCTGACAGCTGTACTTTCCGGCTCGTGAGCAGGCACGTTCGTGGACGCCAGCTGCTTAACAGCATGGTTGCTGACGTAATAGCCGGATTTGGGCTGGGCACGAATCAGGCCCATGTTCTCCAGCTCGTAATAGGCCCTGAATATCGTTGCCGGGCTGAGCTTGTAATCCTGGCATGCCTGGCGCACGGAGGGTAATTTCTCTCCCGAAGCCAACACACCGGAACGTATGGCAGCCGCAATATCATGCACCAGTTTTTCGTAGCGCTTCATTTCCGCTGCCATGGGCTGACTTTCCTTATTTTTCGTACATCCATACGACAACGGGGCCATTGGCCCCGTCGAATCGTTCGTCAGACAAGATGCCTTCGTGAAAAGGTCAGGGTAGCATTGGTGCCGCCAAAGCCAAAGCTGTTGGAAACCGCAGTCTGGATCTTGGCATTGTCGATACGCTCGCGCACGATGTTGAGCCCCTCCGCTGCCGGATCAAGGTTTGCAATATTGGCGGAAGCGGCGATGAAATTGTTTTCCATCATCAGCAAGGTATAAATCGCTTCATTGACACCCGCGGCGCCAAGCGCATGACCGGAGAGAGATTTGGTGGAGGCAATCGCCACATCGCTGCCGCCGAACACGGCACGGATGGCTTCCAGCTCCTTCACATCGCCGACCGGAGTGCTGGTGCCATGTGTATTGATGTAATCCACCGGCCCTTCCACTCCCTCCAGCGCCAGGCGCATGCAGCGCTCCGCGCCCTCGCCGCTCGGGGCCACCATGTCATAGCCGTCGGAGGTCGCGCCATAACCAACGATTTCTGCATAGATTTTCGCGCCACGCGCCTTGGCGTGCTCGTACTCCTCCACAACGAGGATGCCGCCGCCGCCGGAAATAACGAAGCCGTCGCGATCCACGTCATAGGTGCGCGAAGCTTTTTCCGGGGTCTCGTTGTATTTGCTGGACAATGCACCCATCGCATCGAACATGAAGGACAGTGTCCAGTGCTCTTCCTCACCGCCGCCCGCAAACACGATATCCTGCTTGCCGAGCTGGATCTGCTCCACGGCGGCGCCGATACAGTGCGCGCTAGTCGCGCAGGCGGAACTGATGCCGTAATTAATTCCCTTGATCTGCGCGCCAGTGGCGAGGCAGGCGGAAACACCGCTCGCCATGGCCTTGGTCACCATATAAGGCCCGACACGGCGCACGCCTTTTGCGCGCAAGGTATCGATACCGGAAAGAATGTTTTCATGCGATGCGCCGCCCTGGCCCACGATCAGGCCGGTGCGCACATTGGAAACCAGCTCGGGCGGCAGCTTGGCATCAGCGATCGCTTCCTGCATTGCCAGCCAGGCATAAGCGTGACCCTTGCCCATGAAACGCAACAACTTACGGTCGATCAGGGCTTCCAGGTCCAGGTTTTCGATAGACCCGGCCACATGGGAGCGCAGCCCCTGATCCACATATTCCTGCTGGAAACGAATGCCGGACCGGCCTGTCTTCAGGCTATCCAGAACTTCAGATTTGTTGTTACCGAGACTGGACACCACGCCCATCCCAGTGACGACGACACGGCGCATTGCGTGTTCTCCCACACTAAATTCATTAATACCAGAAATACTATTCTGGCAGGATCATCCTGCTAGAAATTGTCGGTACGCGTAAACAGACCCACGCGCAAATCGTTGGCGGCATAAATCTCGCGACCATCGATTTCCATGTGGGCATCGGCAATCCCCATCACCAGTTTGCGCATAATCACGCGCTTGAGGTCAATACGGTACGTAATCATTTTACCAGTAGGCAATACCTGGCCAGTGAACTTCACCTCACCAGCGCCCAGCGCGCGACCACGGCCCTTGCCACCCATCCAGCCCAGATAGAAACCCACCAATTGCCACATGGCGTCCAGGCCCAGACAACCTGGCATCACAGGGTCACCTTCAAAATGGCAGTTGAAGAACCAGAGATCCGGCCTGACATCCAGCTCCGCAATAATCTGCCCGTTACCATACCTGCCACCTTCCTCGGTGATGGATACGATGCGATCGAACATCAACATAGGCGGCAACGGTAATTGCGCATTGCCCTCGCCAAACATTTCGCCACGTCCACAGGAAAGCAGCTCTTCAAAGGTGAAACTATTCTGTTTTTGCATTTATTTATTCTAAATTGACCAATATTGTTATTTTCGCCTGAAATCCTGTTTTACAAAAGCCCTATCCAGAGAAAGTATTAATAAATATCCTCATAAAATCGCATCTTATCTGTGCCAGGCTCGCCTCAATATCATCCTTATCCATAGGCGTACATGACACGCAGCACACTATACCGATCTGTTTACACCATGAATTAAAACACCTATCATATGGGAAAAATTCCCCAAATCATCCAATCTAACTTCGTACTGGAATTCATGAATGAGTGACCGTCAACTGGCCGACTGGCGTGCGCAGGCGTTGCAACTTGAAAATGAAGTCAATCAGGTAGTCGTCGGCCAATCTCGTGCCATACGCTTGATCACCACCGCCATTTTTGCCCGCGGACACGTGCTGCTGGAAGGCGATGTCGGCGTGGGCAAGACTACCCTGTTACGCGCCTTCACGCGCGGCATTGGCGGCGGCTACCAGCGTATCGAAGGCACCATAGACCTGATGCCGAACGACCTGGTATACCACACCTATCTAGGTGACGATGGCCGTCCGCACGTCAGCCCCGGCCCGCTGCTCTCGCATGGCACCGACCTGTCCGTGTTCTTCTTCAACGAAATCAACCGCGCCCGCCCGCAGGTGCACTCCCTGCTTTTGCGTGTGATGGCAGAGCGCACCTTGTCCGCCTTCAACCGCGAACATATATTCCCTCACATGCTGGTATTTGCCGACCGCAATCAGGTGGAAAAAGAAGAGACCTTTGAAATCCCTTCGGCGGCGCGCGACCGTTTCATGATGGAAATCCCGATTACTGTGCCAGCGGATCTGGAGATCATGGAATCGTTGATTTTCGATACCCGCTTCCATGATGTTGATGCCCTGGTGGATAAAGTCGCCCCAGGCATCCTGCAGTTTGACGGCCTCAACCAGATCGCTGCGCTGATTCAGTCCAGCGTGCAGGCGAGTCCTGCCTTGCGTCGCTATGCGCTCGACCTTTGGCTGGCAAACCGCAGCCCGGTTGATTTTGGCCTCAAGGTGGAAGGTGTCGACATCAAGCGCCTGATCGTGGCAGGCGCCAGTCCGCGCGGTATTGCCATGATGATGCGTGCCGCCCGCGTCAATGCTTGGCTCAATGGCCGCGACGCGGTAGTGCCCGAGGATATCCATGCCGTGTTCCACGAAACCATTGCGCACCGTCTGGTATTCAACCCGATTTATGAAATGCGCCGCGCCGAGATTGGCCGTGAATTGCTCAACCAGGCCCTGCACACCATCAACGCTACCTCATGAATGCACTAGCCAAGGAATTCAGCTACCAGATCGGCTGGCGCTCACGCGGCCGTCACGCAGGCCGTCACGCCAGCGCGCAGCGGGGACTGGGCATGGATTTTGTCGGGCATGCGCCCTTGATCTCCTATCCTGATCCGCGTCGCATCGACCTGCGCCTGACCTTGCGCGACCCGATGGAGCAGGTCTATGTGCGCATCTACAACCAGCGTAGCGCCGTGCCTGTATTTGTCGCCTGCGACCTGTCGGGTTCCATGGGTTTTTCCGGCCATACCAACAAGCTCAGGATTGCCGCGGAAATTACCGCTTCCGCGGCGCAATCCGCTTCGCGCGTCAATGACCCTTTCGGCTTTATCGGCTTTGACGAGCAAGTTCGCGATGACTGGCGCGTGCCATCCAGCACCCGCGTGCAATCAGCTTATCTGCTGGCCGATGAATTGCAGCATTATCGTCCGCCTCATGTCGGTGGCCAGGGCATCCTGGAAGTCAGTCACTATCTGCCGCGCGAACGCTCGTTGGTGCTGCTGATTTCGGATTTTCACATGCCGCTGGAAACCCTCGAAGAAGCGCTGATTGCCATGCAGCGGCACCATATCGTCCCCATCGTGCTGTGGGATGCCGCCGAATACAGCGCCATTCCAGAGTTTGGCTTAACCCACGTGACGGACAGCGAAACCGGCGAAAAACGCACCTTGCTGCTGCGAAAATCAACCCATGCCCGCATCCAGTCTGCATTTGCGGAACGCCGCGCCGCACTGGATGCGCTGCTCATGCGTTATGACCGGCCCCCATTTTTTATCGAGCAAGGCTTCGATGCGGACGCCTTGACCGAGTATTTCTACCAGTTTGTCACGGCATGATCATGATGACCTTTTCCAGCTTCAAGCAACTCCCAGAGCCTGTTCGCCATCTTTTCATAGGATGCGTTGTTCTGACCATGATGCTGGCATCCTCCCTGGGCTGGGCCACCGAGAAAGATGCGGATCAGAAAAAAGACGACCCGCCAGTCGAGATCAGCGCACGCAATCCAGCCCGCGATGTTGGATATCACGTCGGTGACGTCCTCACGCGCACCGTTACGCTCAAGGTGGCGGACCAATACAAGTTATTACCGACCTCCCTGCCGATTCCTGGCAACCAGAAACGCCGCCAGAACCAGGCTCAAGGCATCGAGCTATATGCCAGCAAGATCAGCGAATCGCATCACAACGGCCAGAATATCTATACATTGACCTTGAGCTACCAGGTATTCACTTCCAGCATTGTTGCCAAGCCAGCCGCGCTGCCGCCTGAATTCATCAAGTTTTCCGGCAACGGCAAGCTGTTCCAAGCCCGTATCCCAAGCTGGAATTTCCGCATTTCTCCCCTTGCAGTTTACGGCTCCGTCACTGTCAGCAAGGACATGAGTCCCTTGCGCGGCCCTCTGCTCATCAGCGACCAGCAGCATCGCTACACCATGTACGCCACGCTAGGCGTGTTCGGGTTCAGCCTACTCGGACTTCTGTATATCTTCGGCAACCATGCCTGGCTGCCGCGCATGGGCGGCCCGTTCGCCAAGGCTTTTCGCACGATCAAGAAAACTGCACCGAATGACAATGGCCTGCAAGCCGCCATCAACGACCTGCATCAGGCATTCAAGCAAAGCTGCGGACAGAGCGTGTTTTCCGCTGAAGAAATCATCCATATCAATCCGGCATTCCTGCCTATTGCCGACGAGATCAGGCAATTTTTCCTGTTATCCCGCGCCGTCTTTTTCGATAGCACCGAGCAGAATATCCCGGCACAGCCCCATCAATGGCTACGCCAGTTTAGCCGCCGTTGCCGCGATATCGAGCGAGGGATGAAATAAGTGAATTTCGCACATCTCTGGCTGCTCCTGCTGCTGCCGCTCAGCCTGGTTCCATTGCTGCTTGACCGCCAGCATAGCCGTAGCTACTCCTGGCTGGGCCTGCTACCGCGCGACCGCTTGTCCGACCTATTGGGCATCCTGCTGAAAGTGCTGGCAGCGCTGGCCCTGTGCTTCATGCTGCTGGGTGCGGCCGGTCCAGCGACGGACGCGCAATATATCGAACGCATCGGCCAGGGCGCTCAACTGGTGCTGGTCATCGACCGCAGCGCCAGCATGGACGAGCCTTTCGAGGGTGCGGAAGTCAGTGGGATTGCCGGTGAATCCAAAGCCGCCGCCGCTGAACGCCTGATCACCCATTTTGTGAAAGAGCGCAGCAATGACATGTTCGGTATGGTGACCTTCAGCAATTCCGCCATGCATGCGCTGCCGCTCACTGAAAACCGTGAAGCGGTGCTGGCCGCCATCCGTGCCGCAGGTGGGGCTGCATTGTTCCAGACCAACATCGGCAGCGGCCTGACGAGCGGGCTCGCTGAATTCGACAAAACGCCGGATTCCGGCTCGCGCGCCATCATTCTGCTATCCGATGGCGGCGGCCGCATGGATGCACATACACAACAGAAAATCCGCGATTGGCTGGAACGCATGAATGTCACCCTATACTGGATTGTCTTGCGCCAACCGGGCGCCATCAGTATTTTCGATACCGAATACGTGCCACCCGAAGACAAACCACTGCCCCTGGCGCTGGAGCTTAATTATTTCTTCAAGACCTTGCGCACCGGCTACCAAGCATATGAAGCCTCAGACCCGAAATCCCTGGCTGCCGCCATGGAAGACATCAACCGCAAGGAGAAGAAACCCATCCGCTATCGCGAGGAAATCCCGGGGCGGGATTTTGCGCCCTATTGCTACACCATTGCAGCGCTGTTGCTATCCTTGCTGCTGCTCGCAAAATTCATCGAGGTAAGAACATGGCACTAAGCGCTAGAAAACTAAGCTGGTCGCTCGCGCTGCTGGCGCTGGCATCCGCCGGGGTTGCCGCATGGCAGGCTTACCAGATTGAGGATATCCGCGCCTTCAACCAGGCCATCTCCACCGGCAAGACACCAGCCACGCGCCAGGACAGCTACGAAGCCAAGTTCGCCGTAGCGTACTGGCAAGCAAGCAACGGACGCTACCAGGAAGCGACACGACTCTTCAGCCAACTGCAGGATCAGGGTAGCAACGCGCAGAAATCCGCCGTGCAATATAACACTGGCAACATTTTTTTCCTGCGTGGGCTGGAGATCAACGGCCGCGACCTTACCGTGCGCGACGAGGCAGTATACCTGCTGACACAGGCCCGTACCGCCTATGAGCAATCCCTGCGGCTGGATCACAGCTTCTGGGATGCACGGCACAATCTGGACCGTATCCTGAGCATGTTGCCGTCAGAGCCTTCGCCTGGTGTAGGTGATTCTGATGCACCCGGGCTCATCATGGGCAATATCCCGGTCGGGTTGCCGTAAAGGGACGACATGACTGCGCTACACCGACTCAAGCCTTATCTGCACCGCGATGTCCTGTTGCCGGCCATTGCCCTGCTATTGCTGGTCATTGCCGCATTCAAGCCCACTATCCCTGTACCGCGCAATATCTACAGCACCATGCTGGTCATCGACATCAGCCAGAGCATGAACACCAAGGGCATGAGCTGGCGCGGCGAAGACATTTCACGCCTGGAATACGCCAAGCATCTCGCGCATGATCTGGTGGCGAGCATGCCTTGCGGCAGCCGGGTCAGCTTGGCGTTCTTTGCCGGACTCAGCGTAGCCGCGCTTTATACCCCAATCGAGGTTTGCGGAAACTATGCCGTAATCCAGGAAACCATCTCCCATATAGAATGGCGCCAGGCATGGTCAGGCAACAGTCGCCTGCGCGAAGGCGTGGACTCGCTTGCCCGGCTGTTGCGCACCATGCCGGAACCCACACATGCTATCTTCATGACCGATGGCGAAGAAGCCCCACACTTGCATGCTTTCAATACTCGCGATCTCACCAACTTCCAGGCAGGTAGCGATTGGCTGCTGGTCGGTATTGGCAGCAAGGAGCCACACCCTATCCCCAAGTATGATGAAAACAACAAAATGCTGGGCTACTGGTCAGCAGAAAACTTCGTGCTGCAGCCTGGCGTCGCCCAGATATCACAGCAGAACATCGGCACCCGCGACAAAGGCACCGCCTTGTCCGAAAACGACCGCTATCTTTCCGTGATGGACGAGGAATACATGATCCAGCTCAGCCAGGAAATCGGCGTCAACTATGTCAACGGCGACAACCTGGAAGCAGTCAAATCCGCCATGAACCAGATGAAACCTAGCCGCCGTGACCTTTCCCCCATGAATATCGATTGGCTACTGGCCCTCGCTGCTGGCGGGCTAGTGCTCGCCTCCTACACGCCGCAACGGTTGAGAAAACTGCTCAAGCGCGTCTTGCATCGTAAGCCAGTCAAATAACAGCTCATTTCCCTGACTACGATAACCAGCAATTTCCAGCATCCCAGTTGACCAATATCAGATGCCATAGAACGAGCTGCACGACTCACTGGTAATTATGAAGCTTGGTTTTCTCAGGGACATTCTGACTGGAATTAGTTTAGAAATTTTTCCAATGCTGAGAAAACACGTATGCGGGCAGCCTATTACAGGGAATAGCCAGGGTAAACCACCGTCCTATCCTCACGAATAATCGCAGCTGGTGTCAACGTGGCTGTCTCGATCCGCTCCAGGCCCATGATATGAAATACCGCGCGGCCATGAGCAAGCAGATTGTCGGCAACGAGCCTTCGGTGACAGCGCCACCACACGGCTTCTGCACACATGATGGCGCAGCGTTGCGTTTTTCCCAGTGCCAACAGGTGTTGCAGCCCTGCATGAAATGCGGGAGATAGCGCGTAGTCTGCGTAACGGTGAAAGCTGGCGTTGCGCCAGTACGCGTTCAGGTTTTCGGGCACCTCGTCCCTTTTACCGCGCAGACCACCGAGTGCGGCCAGATGCACATAGTCAACACCTGCCTGGGCCAACACTACAGACAGGCTGGTTTCGTTAAACTGCGGGTTGGCACGCGAGCGGGTAAGCTTGCGCACGTCGACCAGGCACGCTATTTCCGACTGCTGCAACAAGGCCAGGAACTCGTCCAGCGGACGGTTTGAATGCCCGATGGTGAAGAACGGACAGCCATCCGCTTGGTCCTGCCGCAGTTCCGTCACAGCCGACTCGCCGCCCATCAGATCCGCTGCAGGGCGCTACCCTTGTGTGCCGCGATGTGATCTGTCTTGTCACTTTTGATCTCGTATTGGGGTTGTGCAGGCGAAGCGTGATGCCTATAACCCTTGAAGTCAAAGTCCTGCGTATGGCAGGCGATAATCGTCCCCGAGACCCAACCTGCTTCGGAATTCCAGCGTACATGGTCGCCGATCTTGAATGAATTCTGCATTGACACCTCCATACAGTCAGACTCGTGGACAAACCAATTTCCCCTACCATTAATCATGGCCGGACGGCACTCTGCATGTATTGTATCAGGCCAGACGCCAGCCGAACGGAGCTAGAAAACAATGGATGTCCGACAGTGTTCGGGGCCGCTCTGGCGCGGAACGCGTATAGAAGTTGCATGGCGCCAGAACAACTACAATCAGACCGTCATTATCCACGCCCAAGCCTCGACAAACATATCTTCGGCCAGTATGCTAACCTGCAGCGAATCAACCATACAGTAAACGGGCCACACAAGCCCAAGACTGGAAAGTCACTCACCGCAATACATCGAGGCAACTTTAATTTATGGAATTCAAGGACTACTATCAAATCCTGGGCGTGGACAAATCAGCCAGCGCCGACGATATCAAGAAAGCCTTCCGCAAGCTGGCCCGCAAATACCACCCCGACGTAAGCAAGGAACCCGATGCCACCGAGCGCATGGCCGAGGTGAACGAGGCCAACACCGTACTCTCCGACCCTGAGAAGCGTGCAGCCTACGACACTGTGGGTGCGCAGAACTGGGCGGCGGGCGCCCGCTCGGGTGACGATGTGCGGCCGCCACCGGGTTGGAACGAGGGTTTCGAGTTCTCTGGCGGCGATGGGAACGCCGAGGCCTTCCGCCAAGCCTTCCATGGCCAGTTCGGCGAAGCTGGCGAGCACAGCGATTTCTTCGAGCAATTGTTTGGCCGCGCCGGTCGCGCTCAGGCTGGACACCGCCAAGGCCGAGGTTCAACCCAGATACGCGGCGAAGATCGCCATGCCCGTATCGAACTGGAACTGAGCGACGCCTACAAGGGCGCTGAGCGCGGCATCACGCTGCGCGGCGTGCGGCTGGATGAGCACGGCCAGCCCGTACCCGAGGAGCGCACCTTGCAAGTCAAGATTCCGAAGGGGGTGAAGGAAGGCCAGCTCATCCGGCTGACGGGCCAAGGCAGCCCCGGCTTCGGCGGCGGTGCTGCAGGTGATTTGTTCCTGGAAGTGCATTTCCGTCCTGACACGCGCTGGCGTATCGAAGGCCGCGACGTGACGCAAAAGCTGTGGGTCTCGCCTTGGGAAGCTGCGCTGGGCGGCGGCGTGCAGATCGCCACGCCCGACGGCGCCATGGTCGAGGTCAACGTGCCTGCCGGCTCCGGCAGCGGGCGCAAGCTACGCCTGAAGGGGCGCGGCATTCCTTCGTCCAGCGCCCCAGGCGATTTGTACCTTGAGCTGGATATCGCCGTGCCCGGCGCCGTCACTGATGAACAGAAGGCCGCCTGGAGCGCCCTGGCTGCCGCCTACCCTGGCTTCAAGCCTCGCTGAACCTTAATCTGTGGAGCTATCCCATGACCACTAACACCCCTACTCTCGTGCCAGATGATCTAACTGAACTGCTGGAGGATGCCGCGCTGACGCTGGAGCAACTGGCGAGCGGTGCACGCCAGGCTCCCGAATGGGTGCTTACCCATGTCGAGGCAGGCGTATTGCACCCTGCTCATGGCCAGGCTGCCGCCGAATGGCGCTTTGCCAGCGCCACCCTGCTGCGCGCCCGCCGTATTGCCGACCTTGAGCACAGTTTCGATGCCGACCCGCAACTGGCTGCGCTCGCGGTCGATCTGATGGAAGAGGTAGCTGCGCTGCGTCGACAACTGGAACAACTTTGAATTTCCAGTACTGTAGCCCCTCTATTTCTGCGTGGCCCGCAGCGGCGCAATCACCAATAGTCTTGCGCTGAACCATGCCCACAATGTTGATTATAGGTGGAACATACCGTTACCCAGGCCGCGCAGCAGCTCCTTGTTCAAGCGACGAATAAATACTGTCGGCAAGCAGCAATCTCAAGCATTCTCGCCAATGCATTACAATCAACGCCTATTTCATTGCAGGAACTAAGTATGAAACTGTTTGCCCTTGCCTTGTCGGTTTGCATGATGGCCTTGCAAAGCCAGGCCCACGCCGCCTCCTATACGGATGGGAAAATATTCGAGGAGGATGCAAAGCAGGATATATTTAAAGATCAATCCCGCTCCCGCTGGCAAAACATTCAATTTCGCGGGTTGATCGTGACAAGGTTCGACGATAGCCTGAATCTCTGCGGTGAGATCAATCAATCAGGTGAGCCGGAATGGTCACGCTTTATCAAGGTGTTTGATCAGGAATCCGAACGTTTTAACTCAGTATGGATAGAACCAGCGGAGATCAGGTCAGAAGTAGAAGAGTTCAAACAAGCGCAATTTGATGCCTATTGGGATCGCCGTTGCTCAAGCCTCTACTCTATTCACTAAAACCAATTACTTAGGATGTGATACGGCATGACGACCAGCCAAATCCGCTTTAACGACGGTACCGCCTATGAGCGCTATATGGGCAAGTGGAGCCAGCTCGCAGGAAAAGTCTTTCTTGACTGGATCGCTCCTGAACCGGGTCAGCGATGGCTGGACGTAGGCTGTGGCAATGGCGCCTTTACCGAGATGCTTTTCGAGCGGTGTGAACCCCTCGGTGCATGGCCTTGATCCGTCTGAAGAGCAGCTTGCCTATGCGAGGGCGCGGCCCGCATTGCAGGCGGCCCAATTTGCGCAAAGGAATGCAATGGCGCTGCCTTACCCGGATGATATGTTCGATATTGCCGTCATGCCCCTGGTGATATTCTTCGTTCCCGATCCCGCCCAAGGCGTGGCAGAGATGAGGCGGGTAGTTTGTCCGGGCGGCAGCGTTACCGCTTATGCGTGGGATATACTGGATGGCGGTTTTCCCTATGCGGCATTACAGGCAGAAATACGCGGGCTTGGCATTGCGGTACCGACCCCTCCAAGCCCGGAGGCATCGCGTATAAGCGTCATGCAAAGCTTATGGGCCGATGCCGGCCTGAATACTATTGAAACACGGGAAATCACCGTCCAGCGGACGTTTGAGAGTTTTGACGATTTCTGGACGACAGCCCTGGGAGCGCCAAGCGTTGGGCAGACATTGGCAAAGATGGCGGCAGAGGATATCGCGATTCTGCAAATGCGGGTACGCGCGCGGCTGTCGGCAGAGTCTACGGGTCCAATCACCTATAGCGCCCGCGCCAATGCGGTAAAAGGCCACATCTCCCGTTAGGTGATATTTCACACTGCCCGCATCCCGGCAATCAAGCCGTTGCCCTGGCCTGGATATTGGCCAGATAAGCCTCCGCATCCAGCGCGCCGCCTTGCCGCTGCGCCTGCCAGATAGTCTCAGCCAGACATTCCATCAGGATATGTTGTGCCTCTACTTCATTGCCATGCTTGCGCCACAAGGTGTGATAAGCCGCGTTGATGCCTGGCGGCTGGTTGATGGACACCTGTTCCATGACGGATAGATGCAGGCTCATATGCAGGAAGGGATTGGTTTCGCCCATTTCCGGAAAATAGGACTGCTCCAGATAGCGCTCTGGCGCATTCAGCACATGGTGGTATTCAGGATGCAATTGCATGATATCGACCGCCATTCTCTCCAGGGCAGTCAATGCCTGCTGTTGTCCGGACTTGGCCCAGGCATCGAAGAAAAATTGCCGCACCTCGTCGCGACTGGGATTGAACAAGGCCATCAGGCTGCCTGCACTTTCATGGCCTGCGGCGCAAAGCCATGGTTCAATGGCCCAACGCCAGTACCCGTCTTGACGTTCGCACCTGCATCCAGCGCAGAACGCACATAGGCTCTGGCAGACTGTACAGCTTCTGGCAAGCTAAAGCCCAGCGCGAGGTAAGCAGCAATCGCCGACGACAGGGTGCAGCCGGTGCCATGCAGGTTGTGCGTAGAGATACGCGAAGAATGTAACTTGTGCAATACGCCCGCTTCTCCGGCAGTACCGGCTTGCACCAGAATATCAAGCACTTCATGTCCAGGCAGGTGACCGCCCTTAAGCAGCACGGCATGGGCGCCCTGCCGGAGCAGTTCCTGCGCCGCCCGTTCCAGTTCGTCCGTTTCCGTTAGTGGCCTGCCCAACAGCAATGCGGCCTCATCCAGGTTGGGCGTGACCACCAGCGCGCGCGGGAACAGTTCGCGCACCAGCACATCAATCGCTTCGTCGGAAATCAGCTTGGCGCCATTGGCCGCGACCATGACAGGGTCGAGCACCACCTGCAGGAGCCCGTGCACATCCAGCGCTTCCGCCACTGTCATGACGACTTCCGGCGAATGCAACATGCCGATCTTGACCGCATCCACGCCGATATCTTCCACTACGGCATCGATCTGGTCGCGCAGCATGGTAGCTGGCACGCTGTGAATCGCGCGCACGCCTTGCGTGTTCTGCGCCGTCAAAGCGGTAATAGCTGTCATGCCGTAGCATCCCAAGGCAGAAAAGGTTTTGAGATCGGCCTGTATACCCGCGCCGCCGCTGCTATCAGAGCCGGCAATGGACAATACGCGCGGATAACGGTTCATGGATGTATTCATCATTCAACTTTCAGCAGTAAACAAGCCCAGCACGACAGATTGCTGGCACAGGACATTCCGGCCATGAATGGGTGCAATCTCGCCATTGCCATAGAACCCGATCAGTGGCAGGCCTGGATAGTCACGTTTCAACAGGGAAATTTCCTGCTCTACCCCGTCATACAAATGCGGTCCACGCGCGAGGCAAGAAAACACCAAGCCAAAGGCAGGTTTTCCCTGCAGCCTGGCGTTGATGGACTGGACCGTAGCAGCCAGTTGCTGCTGCGCCGCATCACGATCCAGCATCCCCCAGGTCAGCCAGGTACCCGATGTCATTTTTGTTGCCAAGGTAACGGATTGTGCCTGCATATCAGCACTGACCAGCGGGACGGGATGATACTCTTCCTGCCAATATGCTTCTTCGCTTTCCGCCAGTATGGCTACCAGACGATGATAAGGTATGCCCTGGTCATGCGACACGCCATGGTCATCCAACGTATTGACCAGATTCATCCACGCAGGTTGTCCGGATATCTCCAGCACATCAAACCCAGCGATATAGCCCACCTGTTGTGGCATTCCAAGCGGTTTGATGGCATGTGCCACATCCACAACGCCCCGCACGCCTTGCAGTAGCAAATCTGTATACCCGGACGGTATTCCCTTGCCATTTGTCCATACCGAAAATTGCCCATGTCCGGTTGCATCGCCCGCTACGCAGCCAAAGCGTTTCCCCGGCCATTGCAACCAGGAGGCATTGAGCGCATTCGGCGCTGCCAGGGTCAACAGCAAACTATTTTCTTCATGACTTCTCACTGTGGAGATACCAGCACCATCTCCCAGCACCAGCGCTGCTGCGGCAGAACCATCGAGCACCCATTCATCCTGCGTGAAAATCCCCGGTGCGGAACAACCACTGACCTGCATAGTACTCGCGGCTACGGCGGCGGCCTGCAATGCCGGTTGCGGATTCTGGGCAAAATCCTCGCTCAGAAACAGCAATACTCCATTGGCGATGTCCAGCCCTGCACGATCCATGGCCTGGCTGACTGCCCATGCAGCCAGCTCCGGCACCGGCTGGCACCCTTGTGCAAAGCCTGTCCCGACCTTCACCCTTGCCCCACGGCAGCAGGCCCCAAGATAGTCTTGGCCTTGAATTCGCAGAGATCCTTGATCACGCACTCCCAGCATTTGGGCTTACGCGCCACACAGGTATAACGCCCGTGCAGGATCAGCAAATGGTGCGCGTCCTGCAAATATTCTTTGGGAACGACCTTCATCAGCTTTTGCTCTACTTCAAGGGGCGTTTTGCCAGGTGCCAGGCCGATGCGGTTGCCCAGCCGGAAAATATGCGTATCCACCGCGATGGTGGGCTGACCAAATGCTGTATTCAGGATCACGTTTGCCGTCTTGCGGCCCACTCCTGGCAGGCTCTCCAGCGCTTCACGCGTATTCGGCACCTCGCCGTTATACTGCTCCACCAGCATGCTGCAAGTGGCAATCACATTCTTGGCCTTGCTGCGGAAAAGGCCAATGGTCTTGATATAGCTTTCCAGCCCCTCCACACCTAAGGCAAGAATAGCTTGTGGAGTATTGGCAACGGGGAACAGCCTGGCTGTAGCGATATTCACCCCCTTGTCAGTAGCCTGAGCAGAGAGAATGACTGCGATCAGCAGCTCAAACGTACTGTGATGGACCAATTCCGTAGTGGGTTCAGGAATGGCAATGCTGAGCCGACGGAATATCTCCTGACGTTTTTCTGCGTTCATGTGTTTCCTGGTGTATCTGTCCGCTTGGAGCGTGCGCGCGCCATGGCGGCGGCCAGCGCGGCCTTTCTTGCAGCCACAGCATCCCTGCTTTGAGAGTCGGTTCTCCCGGCCTCATGATGTTCAGGCAACGGATTGGTGGAAACACGAGCACGTTCCAAACGCTGCAACCGCGCCTGATAGCGGACGCGAGCAATATCAGCCGCCCGGCGGGCATGACTGGTGGGCTGGGTGTAATCCCAATCCTGATTTTCCAGCGGTTGCATATCGATGCAATCGACCGGGCAGGGCGCCACACACAACTCGCAGCCGGTACATTCACCCGTCAGCACGGTGTGCATTTGCTTGTGCGCTCCGAGGATAGCATCTACAGGGCAGGCCTTGATGCACAGGGTGCACCCTATGCACCTTGCCTCGTCGATGATGGCAACCATCTTGGGGTGAATAGTTCCATGGGCAGGATTGAGCGGCACATAAGGCCGCACCAGCAATTGGGCCAGTGCTCGAATGCCGGAATCGCCGCCAGGCGGACACTGGTTGATATCAGCCTCGCCAGCAGCCAGCGCTTCCGCATAAGGACGACAGCCGTCATAGCCACACTGGGTACATTGAGTCTGCGGCAAGATGGCGTCAATATGCTCTACGAGTCCGGTCATTCTGTTGCCTGTTTTCACGAATCACAGAATTATACCCGTAGCCTGGATAAGCGTATTACGCTGCCTATACTTTAAACCAGGCATTGACAGGAGCTCCTGCGCTGCCAGATGCAAGCTTCAAACCAGGTTTTGCCGCTTCTCCACCAGCCGTTCATACACATAATGACGTATACTGAATTGTATATTGCTGGCCACGGTCACGAACTCCAGGCCAACCAGAAAATCTCCCGGCTCTCCCCCGCCAGCAATATTTCGCACCTTGGCTGTCAGTGTAATGTCCGATATATCTTCAGATAACTTGAAATTCAAGGCCATCTGGTCATCGACCATGCCAATGTCACGACCCACTGCAAGCTGGCACCCTGTTGCGCTGAGATTGGTCAGCCGCACCGGTACAGATGATCCATCAATCAGGACAAGGTGGGCTTCAATATCCACCTTGATTCGCATTTCCCGACGAATTTTCTTGACATGGATAGCATGGGGAAAGGTAATGCACAAGCAGTTGAGCGGATGATGGAAGGTTTGGACCACACTTGCATCAAAACTACTGATCATGATCCCGGAAAATACACGTATCGTGATCTTTTCCCCATCATAAAATGTCATGAAACTCCCTTGCACCCTAGGCAAACGGACCAACAGATATTCATTGCTTTCCATACCAACGAATGTGGAAAGATGTTGCGCTGGCACATAGCCGCGGTGTGTCAACAGCTGCAGCTTTGTGCCAGGCTGAAGATTGACATCCTCGAACCCGATGGTTTCGAGCTCCCCATTCTTCGTTTCGGTCGAATTTTCTATTATTTCTGTCATATTGACTTATTTTTATACTCTATAAAGTGCAAGTTGCTGTTATAGATGGATTATTGCTAATATCAGACAACTACACAATACAGCATTTTCAATGCTCCTCAGAGGCATTATCCATTAATTAAAAAAGGTCTTTACCGCTTCCTCAACTACGGCGTATCATATCCATATACTAATTATGGTTAATGTAAACAATTGTAAATTCAGGAAGGAAAACCATCATGCTTAAAGTGTTATTTGGGTCATGGGTCGGCATCATCTCCATCAGCACTATCATTTTGACCATTGCCGTCGCCTCTTTTTGGATAGGTTTCTGTATTTTCAAAGCACGCAAGGTGTAGAAATAACCAATCCCATCCTCATCAATTCGCTCAATACACCTTTGCTGCAACGGCAAAGGCATGAACCGACATAACCCTACTAAATATAGGTGCAATGCCTCAATTTGAGGTATGCTTGCGTTGCCTCTATTTTTAACGCTAGACGAGACACCCATGAAAGATACATCGGTCAGCCTGCCTTGGCTTAACCTTCCCAATCTACCCGCCTCCGTCAAAACCCTGTTTGTCGGCTATCTCCTCGTCATCGGCATTGGCCTATGTATGGCCGGCCTGCAGATCATGCTCACGCATGGCATGGCCGATGGCAAGCTGGGATTATCCAAGGACGATATTGTCTACAGCTACTACGGCGACCGCAGCGGCAGCAAGATCGAAAGCAAACTCAATGGCTCGATGCAACCTTTCGCACCGCCTGAAGTTCGCCTGGACATCATCAAATGGGTCCGCGATGGCGCGCCGGAAGATCAATGGGAAAATCACTTCAAGGGCGTATTCGCCGAGCGTTGTGTTATGTGTCATAGCGTCACTCCCGGCATCCCTGACTACAGAACCTATGAAGGCGTCAAGCAAGTCACGGCCGTCAACGAGGGAGCCAGCATCCAGAGCCTGACACGCGTATCGCATATTCACTTGTTCGGTATCTGCTTCATCTTCTTTATCATGGCTTTCATCTTCAGCTTTGCCGTGAATGTGCCGCGCACATTAAAAATCCTGGCCATTGCCTTCCCGTTTGCCTTCCTGATCGTGGACGTCCTGTCGTGGTGGCTGACAAAATTGAACCCTGGCTTTGCCTGGCTCACTATCATCGGCGGTGTAGGTTATAGCATCGCATCCACCTTCATGTGGTTCACCAGCATGTACCAGATGCTGATCCTGTCGCGCAACGGCAAGGTGTATGGCAATGCCTGGGCAGCAGACCTGAAAAACTGAACAATTTAACGCGCAACATCACGGGGGCAATTGCCCCCGTGATTTTTTGTAGTCCTGCATCCTGAAAAAGCATAAGGTCCTTAGCTTGAACATCGTTTACCTGCCAGGTTTCAACTCCAGTCCAGCGAGCGAAAAATCATCGCTGCTGCAAAAGCACTTTCCGCAAATCATCATCCCTAAATACAATACTTGGGATCCCACAATTTCTTATGCACAACTCGAGAAAGTCATCCAGCCGTTGCTAGCTGAAGGCATGTTGCTCACCGGTTCCTCGCTCGGTGGTTTCTGGGCCTATCAATTCGCATGCCGCTATCAGCAGCAATGCCTGCTGATCAATCCATGTATGCACCCCGAACACAGCTTGCGCCGCTATCTTGGCGAAGTAGAGAATTTCTATACCCATGAACAAGGCTGGCTTGGAGAAGCCCAGCTTGCTCAATATGCGCAATACCGGTTCAGCGGCAGGCCGCACCGTATCACCGTATTGCATGAGCAAGGCGATGAACTGATCCCTTACATGGAAAGTGTGAGGAACTTTTGCGGCAAGGCAAGGCTCATTCTGCCAGGTGGCGGTCATCACCGGTTTGCCAGAACCGACCTGATTGTGGAAAGTATTTCCCAGATGCTGGCTGTGTAACAAATGGCAATGCCGCGACATGAATGCAACCTTGGAAAGAAAGCTCAATCTACCCTTGTTTCACCTTTCCCCGCACAAGCGCCAAAGGTGAGCAAATTCATATTATGATCACGCCAGTTTCAGTTAGAATAGATGGGTTTAATCATTAAATCAGGTCGTATAACCATGCTGCAAGGCAGTCTCGTTGCCATTGTCACTCCCATGCACGATGATGGCAGTCTGGATATCCAGGCATTACGCTCACTTATTGATTTCCATGTCGATCAGCAGTCTGATGGCATCGTTGTCGTGGGCACCACTGGTGAATCTCCTACTGTCAACTTCGATGAACACGCGCTGCTGATCAAAACCACGGTCGAGCACAGCGCTGGCCGCGTTCCGGTCATTGCCGGCACAGGTGCCAACTCTACCAGTGAAGCCATAGACCTGACTCGCAAAGCCAAGGAGTTGGGCGCCGATGCCTGCCTGCTGGTCGCTCCTTATTACAACAAACCCACCCAGGAAGGCTTATACCAGCATTTCCGCGCTGTTGCCGAGGCAGTGGATATCCCGCAGATACTATATAACGTACCAGGCCGTACCGGTTGCGACCTGCAGAACGACACCGTGCTGCGCCTCGCGGCCATCAAGAATATCGTGGGCATCAAGGATGCGACAGGCAATATCGAGCGCGGCACCGACCTGCTCCTGCGCGCACCGGAAGAATTCGCTATTTACAGCGGCGACGATGCCAGCAGCCTGGCGCTCCTGCTACTCGGCGGTCACGGAGTGATTTCGGTCACTGCCAATGCTGCTCCCAAACTCATGCATGAAATGTGCAAAGCTGCGCTGAACGGCAACATCAAGATTGCACGTGAATGCAATGCCAAGCTATTCGCCCTGCATCAAAAGCTATTCGTTGAAGCCAACCCGATTCCTGTGAAATGGGTTGTGCAGCAAATGGGGCTCATCCAGGGTGGCATACGTCTGCCGCTTGTGCCCCTGTCATCCCAATACCATGACACGCTGCGCAGTGCCATGAAGCAGGCCGCCATTTGACGTCACTGTTTATCAGTCAAAGAGACACCATGAATCGATTTACCATCAAACCAGTCATACTGGTCACCTTGTTTACCATCAGCGGATGCTCCCTCCCGTTCCTCGATACCGGTTCCGATTACAAGGCCGCCGGGCGAGCAAGACCCCTGGAAGTGCCGCCTGATCTCACCAATATCTCAGCTAGCGATGCCTATGCCCTGCCTGGCGCAGCGACCAACTATTCTGACTACAGCCAAACCCTGAATGCCGATGGCCAGGTAGAAAACGAGCAACAGAAGATCCTGCCGAACGCCGATGGCGTACGCATGGAGCGTGCCGGCGCCCAGCGCTGGCTGGTAGTTAATGCGCCGCCAGAAAAAATCTGGCCGGTCATTCGCGATTTCTGGACCGACCTGGGTTTTGCCGTGCAAGTGGAAAATCCGCAAACCGGCGTCATGGAAACCGAATGGGTGGACCCTAGCTCGCTGGATGTCGGTGATAAATCCTATCTGGAAAAATTTCAGGGTTGGCTGGATAAGCTCAACAGCCTGCAAAACCGCCAAAAATTCCGTACCCGCATTGATCACGGCACGGAACAAGGTACTACCGAAATCTACATGAGCCACCGTGCTGTCAGCAACGTGCCGGATGACGGCAAGGTCAAGGTGCGCACCATCGCCGGCGAAGTAGATATGGGTTACGTGCCGACCAAGACCAAGCGGACTGGCTCGGACGAATCCCGCGCCATCGCTGAAGATATTGATGCCGAACTGTTGCGCCGCCTCATGGTGCGCCTGGGCGTGGAAGAGAAGAAATCCCGCGCCATCATCGCCAACCCTGCACCTGAGCTGCGTGCCAGCGTCAACAAGGAAGCCGATGGCACGCTCAGCCTCAGCACCAACGATGCATTTGACCGCGCTTGGCGCCGTGTCGGCCTAGCACTGGACCGTATCGGCTTTATCGTCGAGGACAGGGATCGCTCCAGCGGCGTCTTCTACGTTCGCTACTCTGACAATGATATTGATGAACTGCCAAAGGAAAAGAAGGGCTTGCTGGATTCCTTGAAGTTTTGGGGCAATGATACCGACAAGGATGGTAACAAGAAGCGCAAGACTGGTGAAAACCAGTACCAGGTCAAGGTCGAGAACGCAAGCTCCGGCTCCCTGGTCACCATCACTGACAAGGATGGCAAGCGCGAACACACCAGCACTGCCAACCGCATCATCAATCTGCTGTTCGAACAACTCAAATAAGTATGCCAGCCTGCGCCTGCTGATATGCGATTTGCTTCACTTGGCAGCGGCAGCGCAGGTAATGGCCTGATTGTCGAACAAGGCACCACCCACCTGTTGCTGGATTGCGGCTTCGGCCTGCGCGATGCCGTACATCGTGTCGCCAGGCTGGGTCTGCAACCCGATGAGATTAACGGTATTCTCGTGACGCATGAGCATGACGACCACACCAGCGGCGTATTCAAGCTTGCCAACAAATACCGCATCCCGGTCTGGCTCACACATGGCACTTATGTCATGAGCCAGAAGCTCATGCCCAAGGAACTTGGCTTTGAGCTGCATATCATCGACAGCCATCAATCATTCAGCATCGGCGATTTGCAAATCCAGCCCTACCCCGTTCCGCACGATGCCCGCGAGCCTGTGCAATATATCTTTGAAAATGGGCAGCACAAACTTGGCATCCTCACTGATGCAGGCATCTCAACACCACATATTGAAAGTGTGCTCAATGCCTGCCATGCCATGGTGCTGGAATGCAACCATGACAAGGATATGTTGCTCAACGGCCCTTATGTGCGCTCACTCAAGCAGCGCGTAGGCAGCCGCCTGGGACATCTGGATAATCAAAGCGCGGCCAATCTGTTGAGCAAGCTGGATAACAGCAAATTGCAGCATGTCGTAGCCGCACACCTCAGCGGGAAAAACAATGAGCCAGCCCTGGCCAGCGCTGCTCTAAGTCGCTCGCTCAATTGCGAAGAACATTGGATAGGCATCGCACAACAAACAGAAGGTTTCGATTGGCGCGAAATCCTTTAGCTGCTATTGATTTATGGCAACGCCCAGCTTTAATTAAGTTAGTCAGCACACGTCATAAATCATCAATGCGACAGGCAAAAAAAGCCGACATAGTCGGCTTTTTATCAATTCAAAGCTGGCGCGAAGGCCAGCGTTAAATTACTTAGCTTCTTCAGCTGGTGCTTCTGCAGGAGCTTCTTCAGCAGGAGCAGATTCTTCAGCAGCAGGAGCGGCTTCTTCAGCAGGAGCCTCAGCTGGCGCTTCTTCAACTGCAGGAGCAGCTTCTTCAACAGCTGGTGCTTCTTCAACTGCAGGAGCTTCTTCCTTTTGACCACAAGCAGTCAGAGCAAGTGCGAGCAGAGCGGCAAGCAGAGCGGAACGTGTCATTTTTTATCCCTATAAAGATGTAGTGTAGACGATGGAACTAAAAACCAGTTACGGTTAGCCTTCAAACCAACCGAGTGGCAAAAATTCTACCATCTCCGGCAGGAAATACCAATGCTTTTTCGGTATTTACCCTTAATTTAGGCCTCGATTTCTCTGCTTTTTTTAGAATATTCCACGTATATCGTTCATTCATCCACCTTGATTCGCAAACGGGTATTATTGCCTTCCTCACGCTGGCTCTGTAAGAAGATTTCCCGACTGACCTGGTCGCGATTCTGCATGAGCCCGCCAATGTCGAGCCATTCCCCTCTCGCCACGCGCACTGTCGTCGTCAATTCATCGAAATCAATGAATCCTGCCGCATTCAAGCGCGCGATACGTGGAGTGATCTCGACCTCCACCTGATTGCCGATATAACGGGGACGCACGGCAAAGCCGGTGGTAATGTCGTGAAATTCCGTAGTCTCTTGCATATTCAGGTATTGCGCCGTCAATACCATCCATTGCTGGGTAAATGGCACAGATTGTCCTACCCGGATAAATGCACGCTCGCCATCCAGCACGGTCAAAAATTGCTCACTCCCTTGCTGCATGATGCTTCGGCCACTATCTATATTGAAGCGTACACTGCCCTGCTCTTCCGCATACCTACCGACACCTATTTCAATATCGCCATGGCGTATCATACCGTCCGCGCCAATGGCATCCCTGCTATCCATTTGCTGGTTGTCATACCGCACGGTGATCCGCAGATTGCGCCTGGCCGTATCCAGTTTTTCGACTAACGCCTCGATGGCTGCCATTTTCTCGGGTGCCGCCCGTACCACCAAATGTTGATCTATCGCAGAAACCGAGCCTTCGGGACCGGCCAATTGCTGCACGGCAGGCAATACATCCTGCGGGAAACGATGCTGCAAGGTAATCATCTTGAAATCCAGCCCTGCCGCCTGCACTGATAAACTCAGCAGCAACACCATTAACCACCATGCCTGCATCATGCCTGCTATTGGCCAACGCCTCTTGCTACTCCACACCATTATGTCCATATTCAGCATCAGCGGCTCACTCGTCCATGAGGTATAAATACCCTGCCAGATACCATTCGCGCAATTTGTGCAACAGTACCGTATCCTGTAGCACAGTAGCATCGAAACAAGTTGCATTGAGTTGGCGGTCATCCGCCAAAGCTATAAGAATATCCTGGTGTTGCTCTCCGGCAGTCCATTGTTCGCCATTCATGAAGAATTGCCGCCCATGGAACAACATCTGGCTCTTGCCAGACAAGACAATCCCATGCCGGGCAAGTTGCTGCGTAAACTGCTTCAGGCTTATGTCCTCGTTTTCATCGAACAGGATATGCAGCTTGGGCTCGGAAAGATAACGTCCGAGAAAAACAGCAATATCTTCTCGTTGCCAGCGGATCTTATCCAGCATCGTGCCTACCTTGTCCAACATACCACTGCCGATTTCCGCCGGATGCGGTTGATATTGCAAATCCGGGTCGGTATACATGCCGGATAGATTCAATTTATCCTGCAGATAATCAAGAAACACACTACCCAGCTCCTGTGCAGCAGGCGCCCTGAAGCCTATGGAATAAGTCATGGCATTACCCACCGCAATCCCCCAGTGGGCAACATGAGGCGGCAGGTACAGCATATCTCCTGGCTCCAGCACCCATTCCTGCTCAGTATTGAAGTTTTGCAGGATGCGCAATGGCGCACCTTCCACCAATGAGAGGTCATCCTGCTCACTAATGCGCCATAGGCGTTTGCCCTCTGCCTGCAGGAGAAACACGTCATAGGAATCAAAATGCGGGCCCACGCCGCCCTCATCAGGGGCGAAGCTCACCATCAAGTCATCAAGCCGCGCGTAAGGCACAAAGGAAAACTGTTGCAGCAGCTCCTCTGCCTCGGGCAAATAATGATTGACGCCCTGCACCAGCAAAGTCCAGTCACGTTCGGGCAAGCTGGCAAACCGCTCTTCCTCGAACGGTCCGTTTTCCACATGCCACTGTTCGCCCTGGAACAAAACCAAGCGTGCTTGCACCTCCTCCTCACACGATAATCCTGCCAGCTCATTCGGGCTCAACAATCCATTGAAGCCGGGAATAGCCTGGCGAATCAGCAAGGGTTTTTTCTGCCAGTATTCGGCAAGAAACTGCTCGGCGCTCAAGCCACCCAGCAGAGTCAATGGGATAGTATGGGGTTGCTGTTGTTTTTTCATGTTCGCATCATAGCGCATTGCTTACGCTGCATAGAATTTGAGGTAGAATCTTTTCCGTCTTTTCCACCGCAAGGCAAGCCATGCTGCAGCCCGATACGCCAGCCCCTGACTTCTCCCTGCTTGATGCAGATCTTGAAACCGTCACCCTTGCCGACCTGCGCGGACATAATGTGGTGATCTGTTTCTACCCCAAGGACAACACGCCCAGTTGCACCCTGCAGGCTATTGAATTCAGCGACCTGGAAGATGAATTCATGCGCCACGACACCATTGTGATCGGCATTAGTCGGGATGATTGCATGAGCCACGCCAATTTTCGCGACAAGCATGGTCTGGCAGTGCAATTACTTGCCGATGATGACGGTGCAGTATGCAAGCAATATGGCGTATGGCAGGAAATGGAAAAGGACGGGCTCAGGAGAATGGGCATAGTCCGCTCAACATTTGTCATCGACCGGACTGGAGTGGTACGCTTGGCACAATATAACGTCGTGGCTAAAGGCCATGCCACAGAAATTCTCCATTTCATCCAATCACTTTAAACGAAGGATTCTTCATGCAGATTGCCATGAACACTGTTGTTACCATCACTTATGAGCTGCGCGATAGCGATGGCAACGTCCTGGAAGCCAGCCAGGAACCTGTCACCTACCTGCATGGCGGCTACGACAATATTTTCCCCCGTGTCGAGGAAACGCTGCACGGCAAGACGGTCGGCGACTCCATCGAACTTACCCTGGAGCCTGCGGATGCATTTGGCGACTACGACGAAGAATTAGTGCAAATCGAGCCTGTTTCCGCGTTCCCAACAGAAGAGCTCAAGGTCGGCATGCAATTTGAAGGGGAAGACGAAACTGGCGATGTCATACTTTACACCGTCACCAATATCGAGGACGGCAAGGTCATTGTTGATGGCAACCACCCCTGGGCTGGCGAACGCGTACTGTTCAAGGCATCTGTAGTCGCTGTGCGCCCCGCAGGTCATGAAGAAGTGGAACACGGCCATGTACATGGCCCAGGCGGCCATCACCACTAATACAAAACTCTCGCGCCAAGCCATCATTGGCTTGGACAGCAGCACAAAATCAAAAGGCAACCAATAGGTTGCCTTTTTGTATTCGGGCTATTGCCTTCTTAAGAAACAAGGCTTATTGCATTACACGCACGGCGCACGACGAAATGTCTTTTTTGCACGCACGCGCTTGCGTTGAGCAAGACGCTCACTGATGCGTGACTGGCGCATCGACAATGTCCAACTATAGCTGGTCCAACTGATTGCAGCCGCCAGCGCAACACCACCGGCAACCATTGCGCCCACCTTTTCACCAGCAAACCAGCCGAACATAGCGGCAAAAGAGGCAAATACCACGGGGATCACTATCTTGATGAAATACTCGACAATCATAATTTCCTTTTGGGATTTAATTAACTGAATTGCAACCCCGGTAAGGGTTACGCTTCACATTATGACGTAGAGTTGTTTCAGAATTATGTCTAATCGCTAGACTAATTTTTTCAATTTGTACAGTTCATCCAAGGCTTGCCTAGGCGTCAGCTCATCAGGATCCAGGTTTTCCAGCATCATGACCACCGGGTGAATCTCAGGCTCCGTCTCGACATCAGCCACAATAAACATATCTCCTTGCCCATTCGTTGACTGCTGCGCCACCTGGCTTTGCTCCAGCTGCACCAGCTTGCGCCGTGCCGCACTCACCACCGAACGCGGAATACCTGCCAGTTGCGCCACCTGCAAACCGTAGCTTTGGCTGGCCGGCCCCTCTTCCACATTGTGCAGAAACACAATGCCGTTGCCATGCTCCACCGCATCCAGGTGTACATTTGCTGCGTGCTTGAACTCCTCCGTGATTCTGGTCAGTTCGAAATAATGCGTGGCAAACAGGGTATAACTATGATTTTTCTCCAACAACTGCTTGGCCACAGCCCACGCTAGCGACAACCCGTCGAAAGTCGATGTGCCACGCCCGATCTCATCCAGCAACACCAAGCTTTGCTCTGTCGCATTGTGCAAAATATTGGCGGTTTCCGTCATCTCCACCATAAAGGTGGAGCGTCCACCGGCCAAATCATCCGATGCGCCGATACGGGTAAAGATACGGTCTATAGGGCCGATCCGGGCGGATTTCGCAGGAACAAAGCATCCACAATGCGCTAACAGCACGATCAATGCAGTTTGGCGCATATAGGTGGATTTACCACCCATATTCGGGCCCGTAATCAGCAATAACTGGCGATAAGGCGACAAGGAAACACTGTTGGCGATGAAAGGCTGTGCCAGTTGCTCAACCACGGGATGACGTCCATCGACAATGATTAACCCGGCTTCTTCCGTGAATTGTGGCGCGACATACTTCAGGACATCTGCACGTTCGGCAAATGATGCCAGCACATCCAGTTGCGCTACCGCTTCCGCGTTACGTTGCAAAGTAGTCAAAGCCGGCTGCAATTGCTCCAGCAACACATCGAACAATGCCTTTTCACGCGCCAGAGCACGTTCATTGGCCGAAAGCACCTTATCCTCGAATGTCTTAAGCTCCGGCGTAATGTAGCGCTCCACGTTTTTCAGCGTCTGGCGACGGCGATACTCGGCAGGCACATTCTCGGATTGCGCGCGGCTGACTTCGATATAAAAGCCATGCACGCTGTTGTATTCCACCTTGAGATTGCCGATACCGCTACGCTCGCGTTCCTGCGCTTCGAACTCGAGCAGGAACTCGCCGCAATTGCTCTGGATGCCGCGTAACTCATCCAGCTCAGCATCGAACCCATCAGCAATCACACCACCTTCGCGCAATACGGCAGCAGGCTCATCCTTGATAGCAGTTTGCAGCAACTCCAGCGTCGCGTACGGCGCATCCAGCTGCTGTTGCACGGTGTGCAGCAATGTCGATTCCTGTACCTGGATTGCCTGCTGTAACCAGGGGAACTGTTGCAAGCTGTCACGCAAACCGGACAAATCTCGAGGTCGAGCGGTTTTCAGGGCTATCCGGGCACTGATGCGCTCGATATCCCCAATATTGCGCAATACCGGGCGCAGCCCGTCATATTGCGCCTGCAAACTGGTCACTGCCTGCAAACGCTCCTGAATAGCTTTCTGTTGTTGCAAGGGGTGATGCAGCCATTGCCTGAGTAAACGCGCGCCCATCGCCGTCACCGTAGTATTCAACAACGAATACAAGGTGGGCGATGCCTCGCCGCGCAGGGTCTGGTCAATTTCCAGATTACGGCGTGTCGCGGCATCCAATTGGATAAACTGGCTGGCCTGCTCCACTACCAATCCCTGAATATGCGGCAGGCTGGTACGTTGCGTATGCTTGACGTAATCCAGCAAAGCGCCAGCGGCCTGGATCGCCGCTGGCATGTCTGCGCAGCCAAACCCGCCCAGGTCATAGGTATCGAACTGTTTGGTCAATGTCTGCATGGCAGAATCCAGATCAAACTGCCAGGGCGCCAGGCGCTTTCTGGAGCATTTCACCATTTCCAGCGCAGGATGCGACCAATCATCCGGATAAAGGATTTCCGCCGGGCTGATACGCTCCAGCTCCTGCGCCAGCAAATCCGGCTCGATTTCGCTGAGGATAAAGCGCCCCGAGGCAAGATTAATGCGTGCCAGACCCAATAGGCCATCGCCATGCATGAGCGCCAGCAGCAAGTTGTCGCGCGTGTCATCCAGCAGCGCTGCATCGGTCAAAGTGCCCGGCGTGAGGATGCGCGTCACTTGGCGATCCACCGGCCCTTTGCTCTTGGCAGGATCACCGACCTGCTCGCAAATGGCGACAGCTTCGCCCAGCTTGGCGAGCTTGGCCAAATATTGCTCAACCGAATGGAACGGCACGCCAGCCATGCGGATCGGCTCACCATTGGAACTTCCGCGCTTGGTAAGCGTAATGCCGAGCAGGCGCGAGGCTTTCTCCGCATCGTCATGAAACAGCTCGTAAAAATCCCCCATGCGATAAAACACCAGCATATCGGGATATTGCGCTTTGATGCCCAGGTACTGGCGCATCATGGGGGTATGTTGCTCCAGGGAAATAGTGTCGGGATTGCTCAAATTGATTGCCTGCCTAGTTGTGCTCCCACTTCAAGGAGCGCTTAAATCGCAAACGATAATTATACTGCTGTCGCAGGCTTAGCTCATCACGCAAAATTTCTGGCAATACAACCGCACGGACAAGCCAGCCTGTTTCACAAACAACCCAGTAAGTCCGAAAAAAGCATACAAGTTTCTGCCTCAGACCAGGAAAAAATCACAAAACCACGCCCAGCAAGTGATTTCAGGAAAAAATCACTTCCCCCTAATGAGTCTCATCTGCAGAATACCGCTACAATGAACTCCAATGAAAACCTCCTCCCCCCTGGTACGTTCTGGACACGCATTTCCCAGTCTTCCCGTGACTTATGCATTGCATTGCTGATTATTGCGGGTGTATTTCTCGTTTCCGCCAGGCTGGATCTTTCAGAAAAATTCATTGAATGGGCATTGGCGCATGAATCATTGCAGCTAGATGAATTCCCGCTGGTGCTTTTTGCGGCCGCCCTGGTATCTGTCTGGTTCTCACATCGCCGCATGAAAGAAATGCTCACCGAGGTCGATCGCAGGCTGGAAGCAGAACACGCTTCCCAGGAAAGCCAACGCATGTTCAAGACCTTGTTTGACCAAGACTTATGCGGCAATTTTGTTGCCGATGCCAAAGGTAACATCCTACTCTGCAACCCTGCATTCAGCGCCATGTGCGGCCACAATGAAACAACCCTCAATCTCCAGCAAGCCATCGGTAGGCGCTGGGAAGAACTATGCGCCAAGCTGCAAACAACCGAGAAAATCGATATCGCCGAACTCATCATCCGACACCCGGATAATGTGCCTTGGGTAGTCATGGCCCGACTGACAAAAGCATTGGACAACCAATCATCCCCGGACAGAAGGATTCATGGTTTCTTCACTGACATTACCGAGCAACACCTGGCCGAACGCGAACTGGCGGTTCTGCTCAAGGAAAATCAATCACTTGCTCGCCATTCCATGCAAGTTCAGGAAGAAGAACGTCGCAATATTGCCCGGGAAATCCATGATGAAATGGGACAATATCTCACCGCCATCCGGCTGGAACTCGCGGGGCTGCCCAAGGAAGGCGCCCAGGCCCTCGCTGAATTTGCAAAGCGCATCAGCTCGCATGTAGAGCATATCCAGCAGGCGGTTCGCGGCCTGATCCATCGCCTGCGCCCAATGGCACTGGATGCGCATGGCCTGGTTGAAGCTATAGAGCAACTGGTCAAGGAATGGAAAAAGCAACACCTGGACATTGATTGCCAGCTTGCATTGGACAAGCCCTGCCCGAACCTGCCGGAAAAAACCAGTATTGTCATTTACCGGATTGTCCAGGAATCCCTCACCAATATCGCGCGCCATGCCCATGCGAATCATGTTTCCATCAAATTGACGCGTATCCGCGGCATTTTGTCAGATATCTTGAATATCGAAATCAAGGATGATGGTGTCGGATTCAATCTTCACTCCACCAAAAAAGGCTTTGGCCTTTCCGGCATGCGGGAACGCGTCGAAGCGGAAGGCGGCACTTTTAATATCCATACAGCAGGCAAAGGCGTGGTTATTTCAGCCACTCTGCCTGTACACGCAATATCCCAAGGTAATTCAGGAAAGTTGATCAATGGTTCAGAAAATACTGTTAGCAGATGATCACGCAGTAGTTCGCAGCGGTTTACGCACTTTATTGGAGAACGCGGGCTATCAGATCATCGCCGAGGCAGAGAATGGCGAACGCGCCTGCACCTTGTGGCAGGAACATCATCCCGATCTCGGGATTCTGGATCTGGACATGCCCGGCATAGGGGGCTTGGAAGCCCTGCACCGCATCATTGCACGCGACCCGAACGCCCGCCTCGTCATTTTCAGCATGCATAGCGACAATATCTATGCAGTGCGCGCCATGCAGGCGGGGGCAAAGGGCTATGTCGTCAAGACGGATGCACCAGAAGTGCTGCTGGATGCGGTCAGGCAGATATTACGCGGTGGACGCTATATCGGCCATGAGTTGGCTCAGCATCTGGCCATGGATCGGTTCTCACCCACTGAGAACCCATTGGAAAAACTTTCCCCGCGGGAGTTTGAGGTATTCCGGCGAATTGCCGAAGGGGTATCGTTGAGCGGCATCGCCGAGCAATTGCATATCGGCTACAAGACAGCCGCCAATATCCAGACCCAGGTACGCCAGAAGCTAAACGTGCAGACTACAGGGCAACTGGTACACCTTGCCATCCGCTTCGGCATTGTCCAGCAACACGATTAACAATTGGCAGGCTTCAAGGATAAAAAAAACCAGGCAATCGCCTGGTTTGGATAATCCTTAGTGGTATGGAGTTGAACAACAGGCTTGACGAAAAACATATAACTGGAAATCAAAGCTGTTAGATAGCATCGTATGCTCAAGCCTGCTCATCAACCATTGCATTAATTCCTAAAGATTGCCGGGATTTTCTCCCGACATTTCCTATCACCACCTACTCAACTATCAATCACGCCATGTTTGATAGCCAGGCGCACCAATTCGATGGGGCTGTTGATACCCAGTTTTTGCTTCAGCAAGGTCTGGTAATTGGCTACCGTTTTCTGGCTGATTCTCAAGGTAGAGGAAATTTCGTCTATTCCTTTCCCTGCCGCCAACAGCCGGAATACCTCAAATTCACGCGCAGACAATAAGCGGGTCGGGTCATCGCTTCCCGACAAGGTTTGCAAGGCAATCTGCTGGGCGATGCCGGCACTCAAATACCCTTTGCCCTGCGCGACCTCACGCACCGCTTGAACCAAGTCATCAGCCGCACCGGATTTGGCGACATATGCTCTTGCCCCCGCGCTTAGCGCCTGTGATGCAAACGCCGCATTTTCATGCATGGAAAAAATAATGACGCGCGCCTGCGGATAACGCGCGATGATTCTGCGCAGAGCTTCCAAACCACCCATGCCTGGCATGGACATATCCATTACCACCACATCCGGCAGGCATTCGCCATAAAACTGATAGGCCTGTTCCCCACTCTCTGCTTCCGCAATCACCTCCACGCCATCATTCTGCTCCAGCAACCGACGCAGGCCGGAACGGACCACCTCATGGTCATCCACCAGCATGATGCGAATATTGATACTCATTGCTCTCCCCCTAGCGATTCCTTCAATGGCAGCTCAACCTTGATCCGTGTTCCCGCAGCCAGCGTGCTTTCCAACAGGCAACGTCCACCCAGGCCCTCTGCCCGCTCGCGCATACCAGCCAGCCCGAAACCGGATGGTAATTGCGCTGTGTTGAATCCACATCCGTTATCCTCAATATCAATACTGAGCATAATGTTTTCCACCCCAATCCGTATATCAACTTTGCTGGCATGCGCATGTCGGGTCACGTTGGTCAGGCATTCCTGCACGATGCGGTATACCGTAATTCTGGTCGTTTCATCCTGAATGGTATCCAGTCCTGGTGCAATATCCAGATGCACTTCTACCTGCCGGTTCCGCTGTTGCCAGGTATTCACCAGATCCGTCACCGCAATCGTCAACCCGAATGTATCCAATCCGGACGGTCGCAGCCTTTGCAGCATATCATGCACAATATCCATCATCTGCCGCGCCACTGTGCTGATTGCCTTTGCGCTTTCCTGCGCACTTTCCATGCTCTTGGCATTGAGGATAGCTGAAGCATCCACATGTACGGCAGTCAGGTATTGGCCGATTTCATCATGCAGGTCACGCGCCAGGTTTTTGCGCTCATCCTCTTGCAAGCGGATCATCTGCTGAGTGAGCTGGTGATTGTTATGGATACTTTTTTCCAGCGTTTCCGCCATGGCATTGAATTTACGACTAATGCCCGCCAGCTCTGGTAACTCGAATTCCGGCAACCGGGCTTTCAGGTTCCCCTGCTCCAACTCGTTCAGCGCCGTCATGATGCTGTCCACCGGCCTCATCGCGCGACCAACAGCCCAATATACCAATGCATTGACCGCCACAAAGAAAATCGCGACTAATGATAGCAGGCCCATGATGTCGCCCAGCACCTCTTCAATCTCATACCTGGGATCAGGTGTCACGACCAGCTCGCCTATCATGCGGCCATTGGCAAATATCTGGCGACGAATCTCTGGCATGGCAGGTGTAATCCACGCCATCGCACGGACAAGCCACGACACAGATTTTTGCTCATTATCTTTGAGATTGCTATCGCGCAAACGTCCATGGGCATCAAAGAACTCGATGCGCAGATGGCGCACATTGCCCAGGCTATGCAAGCGGAATATCGAATCGGATGGTATCTTCTCCGCTCCATGCAACCAAGTGTAGTCAGAGGTGTAATGCAGGATTTCCGCATCCAACAGGTGCATGGCCAGCGTTGCCGTTGATTGCACTTCTGCACGTACATCATCACGCGCATTGTGAACCATCATGACGGCAGCAAGCAGCAGAATCAATGCCAATAGCAGGGTAATGATCAGGTTGAGGCGTAACTTCAGGTTCATTGGCGAACTGGATCGTCTGGACGGTTGCGGGTGATTGCGCAATTTAAATCAGTTCTCCGAAAACAGAAACGGGAAAAAGTCCCGACACTTGCGTGCACAGCACAAAAATCTGATGAACAATTCCCCCGACGAGAGTGACTCATTCCTACAGTCACCCGACAAACCTTACTTTAGTATTTGATACTGAAGTTAGCTTCAGTTGCTGTTTTTAAGTACTGGTTTACCAGATTTAATCTTTAAAATACATAACTGAAGTAAAAAGTTCACTCCATGTTCTTTGCAACTTCTCCATAGTGTTTGCCAGCGTGGTTTTCCACGCTGGCTTTTTTATTTGTGTCACATGAGAAGTAGTAATTGAGTGAAAAAATGGACAGTGCTACTGTCCAAGATAGATTATTTCACTGGTGTTTTCAGAGCATCGGTCAAGTGCGGCGTCAGCACTTGCAGCATCTGCACAAAAACCTTAGGGTTAGCCGCCACGATATTACCGCTTTCCAGGAAGCCTTCGTTACCTTCAAAATCGCCGACCAAACCACCTGCTTCATGCACCAACAGAGAGCCGGCCGCAATATCCCAGGTAGAAAGACCGATTTCCCAGAAACCATCGAACCAGCCCGCAGCCACGTATGCCAGGTCAAGTGCCGCAGAACCTGGCCGGCGTAGTCCAGACGTCTTTTTCACCATGTCCTTGAACATGCCCATATAGGTTTCAAAATGCGTGAAATCGCGGAATGGAAAACCTGTGCCGATCAAGGAGTCCTGCAATTTAGGACGGCTGGTAACGCGGATGCGCTTGTTGTTCAAGAATGCACCACCACCGCGAATGGCGGTAAACAAATCATTGCGGCTAGGGTCGTAAATTACGGCGCGCGTGATTTGCCCTTTTTGCCTTAGCGCAATGGAAACGGAATATTGCTGAAAACCATGCAAGAAGTTAGTGGTGCCATCCAGTGGATCGATAATCCAGACATTCTCGGCATCCTCATCCTGCTTGCCGCTCTCCTCGCCGAAGAACCCATGGTCGGGATAGGCATTCTTCAGCACATCAATAATGGCGGCTTCGGCATTCTGATCAATTTCACTGACAAAGTCGTTGTAATCCTTGCTGCGCACAGTGAGGGCGCCAATGTCCAACGAACCTCGGTTGATGATATCGCCGGCACGGCGGGCGGCCTTGACCGCATTATTCAAGAAATGCATATGTTCTTTCCGTTTTTACTGATTTCCCGGCAGGCCGGGCTGGTTTTTAAAGAGCTGGGATAGGGACACGCTTTTCAAGAGCATGCCCAAAACTGATAAAATGGCATTTTAAGCCTTATTGCCATGACATCCAATCCCAACCTGCTAAGCCAGATCCGCATCGTCCTCTGTCAAACCAGCCATCCGGGCAATATAGGCGCCGCGGCGCGCGCCATGAAAACCATGGGCATTTCCCAACTGGTGCTGGTCAAACCCAAATCCTTTCCTCATGCAGAAGCAGTGGCCATGGCTTCGGGTGCGACAGATATTCTGGACCATGCAATTGTGTGCGATAGCCTGCCAGAGGCATTGCATGGCACCACACTTGCCATCGGCATGAGCGCGCGGCGGCGCGAGCTTTCGCATGAGCTTGTGGCAGCGCGCGAGGGTGTGCAGCGGGCGATTGCTACAGCACGCCATAGTCCTGTTGCGCTGGTGTTCGGGACGGAAATGAGCGGGTTATCAAATGCCGAACTGGACCATTGCCAATTGCTCGCCATGATTCCTGCCAATCCCGCGTACTCCTCATTGAACCTTGCCGCTGCTGTGCAGGTGCTCAGTTACGAGCTGCGCATGGCCGCGCTGGACGACCCGCAGCCAGCCGATAATGAACCAGTGCCGCTGGCTGCCAGTGAAGAGATAGAGCGTTTTTATATCCACCTGGAACAAACATTGGTCGAGATCGGCTTTCTCAATCCGGACCAGCCCAAACGGCTGATGCAACGACTGCGCAGGCTATATGGTCGTGCCGGACTGGAAAAAGAGGAAATCAATATCCTGCGCGGCATCCTGAGTGCGACCCAATCTCCCCACCCGCCGCGCTCTACTACTTTTTGAGCGTATTGCTCGCATTTAAATCAGAGTAAAATACTCAAATGTTCAGTCATATCAAAGAAGACATCAATGTTGTTTTCGAGCGCGATCCCGCCGCTCGCACCCGCTGGGAAATCCTCACCACCTATCCTGGCGTACATGCCCTGCTCATCCACCGCTTTTCCCACTGGTTATGGCAGCAGCGCTTGTACTGGCCGGCAAGATTATGCTCTCACATCGCGCGCTGGCTGACCGGTATTGAAATCCACCCAGGTGCCGTAGTGGGTCGACGTGTCTTCATTGACCATGGGATGGGCGTTGTCATCGGCGAAACTGCCGTCATCGGCGATGATTGCACTCTGTATCATGGCGTGACGCTGGGCGGCACTTCCTGGAACAAAGGCAAGCGTCACCCAACTTTGCAGGATGGTGTGGTAATCGGCGCAGGCGCGAAAGTACTGGGCCCGATTACAGTAGGAGTCAAGGCCAAGATCGGCTCCAATGCCGTCGTCGTCAAGGATGTGCCGGACAACGCCACGGCAGTAGGTATTCCCGCAAGAATTGTGGACCCGGAAAAACCACGCCAACAAGACGATAGCTCAGAAAAAACCGGTTTCTCTGCCTATGCAGTCAGCGACAATATGAACGATCCCATGAGCAAGGCCATTCATGCATTGATGGATCATATTTCGCGGCAGGATTCCCAGATTCAGGAAATGAAAGAACAGCTTGCCAAACTAGGAGCTGATATCGAAACAGACACTGAGGTAGGCCAGGCATTTGATGTGAACTATATCAACAAAATAGTTGACTAAAGCATTAAGGTATTATAGAGTTTTCATCAGAGATTTATTGCCTAAAACCGCATCAACTACACAATAGATGCGTCATTCGAACAACCTCAGGAACCGAATATGCGATTAACCACAAAAGGCCGTTTTGCAGTGACCGCGATGCTGGATCTGGCGCTTCATGAAGAGGAAAAACCAGTCACGCTCGCCGGTATCAGCGAGCGCCAGGGCATTTCTCTTTCCTATCTGGAACAGCTTTTCAGCCGTTTGCGTCGTAACGGTTTAGTCAAAAGTGTGCGTGGCCCAGGTGGCGGTTATCACCTGGCAAAAAACCATCACGACATTTCCATCTCTGACATCATCACCGCCGTGGATGAGCTGATCGATGCCACACAATGCGGTGGAAAGGAAAACTGTCACGATGGCAAGCCCTGCATGACTCATGAGCTATGGTCCAGCCTGAATGCCAAAATACTGGAATATCTCTCCGGGGTTGCGCTGGCAGACCTGGTGACTTCTCAGCGCGAAGGTAAGGAAATCCGCTTTGTGGCACGCCGCGAAAGTGTGCGTCCACAGGCGCAGGTAGCCGCCTGACCAACAACAGGACACTGAATATGAGCCGCCCCGTTTACTTTGACAATAATGGCACCACTGCCCTGCATCCAAAGGTGTTGCAGGCTATGCTGCCCTATTTGTCGGAGCAACAGGGTAATGCAACCAGCCGCCATATTTATGGCCGCTCGGCACGCAATGCCATTGACCAGGCACGGGAACAGGTGGCCGATGCTGTCGGAGCGCATACCTCGCAAGTGATTTTTACCTGCGGCGGTACAGAAGCCGACAATCTCGCAATCACTGGGGTGGCAGGCGCACTGGGGAAAGGTAGGATTGCCATCAGTAGCATAGAGCACCCTGCAGTTTCCAGGCCAGCCGAAGCACTGAGGTGGCAAGGTTGGGAGCTTGACTTGATCGCATGCAACCAGCATGGGCAGGTTGAAAAAAGTTCGTTCGTGGCCATCTTGGAAAACAGGCCCGACATCGTGTCGGTCATGCTCGCGAACAACGAAACCGGTGTGATCCAGGATGTCGCAGCGCTAGGTGAGCTCGCCCGTCAGCACAAGGCTTATATGCATACCGACGCGGTGCAGGCGCTGGGCAAATTGGACCTGAATTTCACCGATCTGAACGTGCATGCCATGAGCTTGTCCTCGCACAAGATCAATGGCCCGCAAGGTGCCGGCGCGCTGATTCTGGACAAACGTATCGACATACAGCCATTGCTTTACGGCGGTGGCCAGGAACGAGGGCTCAGAAGCGGCAGCGAGAACATTGCCGCAATCGTAGGTTTTGGTACCGCCTGTCACCTGCTTGCTACCGAGGTAAGAACACACAGGAACAAGCTAGTTGGCTTGCGCGAGCATCTTGAGCACGGCCTATGTCAGTTAGGAGCGATTATTTTTGGCGCTGAAGCCGAACGCCTGCCCAATACCAGCTTCTTCGCCTTTGAAGGTATAGACGGTGAAACCATGGTAATGGCGCTGGATAAACAAGGCTTTGCCATTGCCAGCGGCTCGGCCTGTTCCAGCGACAGCAAAGAACCCAGCCATGTGCTGCTGGCCATGGGCATCCCACCCGATATCGCCCGTGGCGCGATCAGGGTCAGCTTGGGTAATGACAACGAATTACATGAAATAAATGCCTTCTTGCAAACGTTGGAGCGCGAGCTGGCCAGATTGAGAAAATTAACTGCAGTTGCAGTGTAGGAAAATAGAAAATGACAGTACATACACCAATTTACCTGGATTATTCAGCCACTACCCCAATTGATCCACGGGTAGCGGAAAAGATGATCCCTTACCTCACCGAGCATTTTGGTAACCCGGCATCGCGCAGCCATGCCTTCGGCTGGACTGCGGAAAAAGCTGTGGAGAACGCCCGTGAGGAAGTCGCCAAGCTGGTGAATGCCGATCCGCGTGAAATCGTCTGGACTTCTGGCGCGACGGAATCCAACAACCTGGCGATCAAGGGTGCGGCCAATTTCTACAGCCCTACCAAGGGCAAGCATATCGTGACTGTGCAGACCGAGCACAAAGCGGTGATCGACACCGTGCGCGAACTGGAACGCCTGGGGTATGAAGCTACTTATCTCACGCCTGAGCCCAACGGCCTGCTTGACTTGGAAAAATTCAAGGCAGCCCTGCGTCCGGATACCGTTCTGGCATCCGTCATGCTGGTAAACAATGAAATCGGCGTGATTCAGGACATCGAGGCCATCGGCAATATCTGCCGCGACCAAGGCGTAATCTTTCATGTGGATGCGGCACAGGCAACTGGCAAGGTGCATATCGACCTGCAAAAACTGCCAGTGGACCTGATGAGCTTCTCCGCTCACAAGACCTACGGCCCCAAGGGCATAGGCGCACTCTATGTACGTCGTAAACCACGCGTGCGTATCGAGGCGCAAATGCACGGCGGCGGCCACGAGCGCGGCATGCGCTCCGGTACCCTAGCAACCCACCAAATCGTCGGCATGGGCGAGGCTTTCCGTATCGCACGCGACGAGATGGATAGCGAAAATGCACGCATCCTCAAACTGCGCGACCGCCTGCTCAAGGGTTTGCAGGAAATAGATGAGGTGTATGTCAATGGCGACCTTGAACACCGTGTGCCTCAGAACCTCAACATCAGCTTCAACTTTGTCGAGGGCGAATCCCTAATCATGGCGGTCAAAGATATTGCCGTGTCCAGCGGTTCGGCCTGTACTTCTGCAAGCTTAGAACCTTCGTATGTGCTGCGTGCCCTGGGTCGCTCCGATGAACTGGCACATAGCTCAATCCGCTTCTCGATTGGCCGTTTCACCACCGAAGAGGATATTGATTACACGGTACAACTGATGAAGGGCAAGATCGGCAAACTGCGCGAACTGTCGCCGCTCTGGGAAATGCATATGGAAGGCATAGACCTGGCCACGGTAGCGTGGGCAGCACACTAACCAACCTCCGATGTCCAGCAGGCTGGGTATCGGAAACAGCAAGAATTCATACACCTGTCAGCATGCCATGCAGGTGATGCAGTAACAGCGGCATGTTGGAAATTTTGAGGAGTAGAAAAATGGCATATTCAGACAAAGTACTTGATCACTACGAGAACCCTCGTAACGTGGGCTCCCTGGACAAAAACGACCCTTCCGTCGGCACTGGCATGGTAGGCGCCCCGGCTTGCGGCGACGTAATGAAGCTGCAAATCAAGATCAACGACCAGGGCATCATTGAAGACGCCAAGTTCAAAACCTATGGCTGCGGCTCTGCTATTGCCTCCAGCTCGCTCGTGACTGAGCTCATCAAGGGAAAATCCCTGGACCAGGCTATGGAGATCAAGAACTCCGACATCGCGGCAGAGCTGGCGTTGCCACCTGTCAAAATCCACTGCTCCGTACTGGCAGAAGACGCGATTCGCGCTGCAGTGGAAGATCTCAAGGCCAAACAAGGTATCAAAGACGAACACGCGGCTTAAGGAGGTACAGGTATGGCAATTTCGCTCACAGAAACCGCTGCCAAGCGTGTGGAGAAATTTCTTGCCAACCGCGGCAAGGGTATCGGCCTGCGGCTGGGCGTCAAGACTACCGGCTGCTCCGGCATGGCATATACGCTGGAGTTCGTAGATGATCTCAGCTCCGAAGACGTAGTGTTCGAAAGCCATGGCGTCAAGGTGATCGTGGACCCCAAAAGCCTGGTCTATATCGACGGCACGGAGCTGGATTTCACCAAGGAAGGCCTGAACGAAGGTTTCAGGTTCAACAACCCCAACGTCAAGGATGAATGCGGCTGTGGCGAAAGCTTTACCGTCTAGCCCATTGCATTGATCTGCCAGGCAGTTGGCGCAAGCCGGCTGCCCTGTTCGAGCTACCCTCTGGATATGTCTGACCTGAAGAACAATCACTTCGAGCTGCTTGGTTTGCCAACCCGGTTCGCGCTGGATATGCCACTGCTGGAGCAGAACTACCGCAAGCTGCAGGCAGAAGTGCATCCTGACCGCTTTGTAGCCTCCTCCCCCAGCGAACGCCTGCAATCCATGCAATGGGCGACGCAGGTCAATGATGCATATCAGACGCTCAAAGCCGCTACTCCCCGCGCACGCTACCTGCTGCAACTGCACGACATTGATACCGAAGAGGAAAGCAACACCGCCATGCCTGCCGATTTCCTCATGTTGCAAATGGAATGGCGCGAGGCTGCGGAAGAGGCGTTTGATGCCAGCGATATTGCTGCCCTGGATAACTTGCTCAAGGAAATGCACTCTCAAGGCAAGGCGCTGGAACAATCCCTGATTAACATGCTGGATCAACAACAAGCATGGAAGCAAGCGGCAGGCGTGGTACGCAAGCTGAGTTTTATTGACAAGATATGCAGTGATGTCGAATATAAAATAAGCAAACTGGAAGACGAATAACCGCACGATGGCTTTATTACAGATATCAGAACCGGGCATGAGCACGGCCCCGCACCAGCACCGCCTGGCAGTGGGAATAGATTTGGGAACGACCAATTCCCTGGTGGCCACCGTGCGCAGCGGCCTCAGCACTATCTTGCTTGATGAAGCCGGCCACTCTCTGTTGCCTTCCGTGGTGCGTTATACGGTCGACCAGCAGGTAGAGGTAGGTTATCCGGCCCAGATACAGCAAAGCCAGGATCCGCAGAATACTATCGTCTCTGCCAAGCGTTTTCTTGGCCGCGGCCTGCGTGACATTGGCGATACCGGACACTTGCCCTATCGTTTCGTTGAAACCCCTGGCATGGTGCAAATCGAGACTCGAGCTGGTACCAAAAGCCCTGTCGAAATTTCTGCTGAAATCCTGAAAGCCCTCAAGGCACGTGCCGAGCAAGCCCTGGGAGGCGAACTCGCCGGGGCGGTGATTACCGTCCCCGCCTATTTTGATGACGCACAGCGCCAGGCCACCAAGGACGCAGCCCGCCTTGCCGGGCTCAATGTATTGCGCCTGTTGAACGAGCCAACTGCCGCTGCAGTCGCTTATGGCCTGGACAATGCCGCCGAAGGAATCTACGTGATTTACGACCTGGGTGGCGGCACTTTTGACGTTTCCATTCTGCGCTTATCCAAAGGCGTGTTCGAAGTTCTTGCTACCAATGGCGACTCTGCATTGGGTGGGGACGATTTCGACCGTCGCATTTTCTGCTGGATACTGGAGCAAGCGCGTTTGCAACCGCTCAACCCTGCCGATACCCGTTTGCTGATGACCAAGGCCAAAGAAGCCAAGGAATGGCTGACCGACCATGCAAGCGCCAGCATCACTGCCGTACTCAGCAATGGCGATGTCATTGACCTCACATTGAGCCAGACCGAGTTCCATACGCTCAGCCAGCAATTGCTCAACCGCACCTTGATCCCGATCCGCAAGGCATTACGCGATGCTGCGCTCGTCATTGAAGAAATCAAGGGAGTGGTTCTGGTGGGGGGCGCCACCCGCATGCCACAAGTGCGCCAGGCCGTCACCAGCTTTTTTGGTCGTGAGCCATTGACCAATCTCGATCCTGACCAGGTAGTAGCCTTGGGAGCGGCCATCCAGGCCAATATCCTCGCCGGTAATCGCAATGACGACGACCTGCTGCTGCTTGATGTGATCCCGCTCTCGCTTGGGCTGGAAACCATGGGCGGGCTGACCGAGAAAGTCATTCCGCGCAACTCCACCCTGCCAATCGCACGCGCCCAGGATTTCACCACCTTCAAGGACGGCCAGACTGCTATGAGCATCCACGTCGTGCAGGGAGAACGTGAACTAGTGGCGGATTGCCGTTCTCTGGGCCGTTTCGAGCTGCGCGGCATTCCACCCATGGCTGCTGGTGCCGCCCGTATCCGTGTGACATTCCAAGTGGATGCCGACGGCCTGCTGTCAGTCTCAGCACGCGAGCAAACCAGTGGCGCCCATGCCGATATCGTGGTCAAGCCTTCCTACGGCTTGGGCGAGGACGAGATCACCCGTATGCTGCAGGCCTCGTTCACTTCTGCCGAAGCGGACAAGCATGCGCGCTCCCTGCAGGAAGCCAAGGTAGATGCCGCCCGTTTGCTGGAGGCAATCGAAGCTGCGTTGCGCCAGGATGGCGATATACTCCTGAGTGCTGAGGAAAAAGCGGAAATCATCGGGCAGATGGAGCAACTGCGCTTGCTGGCGCAACAAAATGATAGCGACGCTATTAACAAGGCTGCGGACGCGCTCAACCACACAACCGAAACCTTTGCGGCCCGCCGCATGGATGCTTCCGTCAAGCAGGCTCTTGCCGGACAATCACTGAATACCCTGGAACTTTAGGCATGGCAAAAATTACCGTTCTACCCCATCCGGAATACTGTCCTGAAGGCAAGACTTTTGAAGCCCAGCCCGACAGGTCCATCTGCCATAACCTGCACAAGCAGCATATCGAGATTGAAAATGCTTGCGGCGGAGTATGCGCATGCAGCACCTGCCATGTCTATATCCAAAAGGGTTACGATTCCCTGTCTGAACCCAGCGAAAATGAAGAGGATATGCTGGACCAGGCATGGGGATTAAAAGCCAATTCTCGCCTGTCCTGCCAGGCCATCGTCGGGGATGAGGATATCGTTGTGGAAATCCCGATCTACTCAGTCAACCTGGCCAAGGAAGCACCGCACTAGCCACTTGCACGCTGTAGCCAGTCAACTTGACGATCATACTGCCAACCCGTCGATACGGGTGCGCCCAGAACGCTTGGCAGTATCAAAGCGCAGTAATTCAAGGAAATTATCCGCGTTGAGCGGCGGGCTGAACATATAGCCCTGCAACTGGTCGCATCCCTGCTCGCGCAGGAAATCCAGTTGCTCTTGCGTTTCCACCCCTTCGGCCACTACTTTCATCTTGAGACTGTGCGCCATGGCGATAATAGCCTGTGTAATCGCCATATCATCACTGTCCTGCGGAATATCCCGCACGAAGGAACGGTCAATCTTCAACGAATCGATGGGGAACTGCTTGAGGTAGCCCAGAGATGAATAGCCGGTGCCGAAATCATCAATCAGTACATGGCTGCCAAATTTGCGGACATTCTCCAGCATCTGGCTCGCACGCTCAGCATTCTGCATGATCATGCTTTCCGTGATCTCCAACTCCAGGCAGTCAGGTGTCAAACCACTTTCCTCCAAAGCTGCGCTGATGACTTCGGTCAGGCTGTCCTCACGGAATTGCCGCGCCGAGATATTCACTCCTACCCGTACCGGACGGCCCGCGATTGCCTGCCATTCGCAGGCATCCTGGCATGCCTGTTTCAGCACCCAGGCACCTAGTTCGATGATCAGGCCTGTTTCCTCCGCAATCGGGATGAAATCTTCCGGCGATACCATGCCCAACTCCGCGCTATCCCAGCGCAGCAATGCCTCAGCGCCTATAATGCTCTGGTTAGCCAGGTCGAGCTTGGGCTGATACCACAAGGAGAATTCGTTGCGCTCCTGCGCGCGACGCAAGTTGTTTTCCAGGGCCAGGCGGCTGACGCTGTTAGCACTGTTTTCCGCCGAGTAGAAATGGAAGGTGTTTTTGCCTGCGTCCTTGGCGCGGTACATGGCCACATCCGCATTCTTGAGCAACGAGAAAATATCCATGCCGTCCTCGGGATAGACACTTATACCGATGCTCGCACTGATATACAGCTCCTGCTGCATCAGGATGAAAGGCTGGGACAGCGTAGCCATGATCTTGTTGGCCACATTCGCCAAGTATTGCTGCTCGGTGAAATCCTCCACCAACACCACAAATTCGTCTCCACCCTGGCGCGCAATAGTATCTGTCTGCCGCAGGCATTCCTTGAGCCTGCCCGCTGCCTCCTGCAACAGCATATCGCCTACCTGATGCCCCAAGGTATCGTTGATAATCTTGAAGCGGTCGAGGTCGATGAACAACACGGCAATCCGCTGGTGATAACGCTGCGCCCGCAGCAAGGCCAGTTCAGTGCGTTCCTGCAGCAAGGCGCGATTGGGCAAGCCAGTAAGCGCATCATGCGTTGCCAGGAATTGTAATTTTTCCTCGGATTGCTTGCGCTGGCTGATGTCGGTGAGCACCACGATATAGTTCTGCAGCATGCCGTTGCCATCATGAACAGTGTTGATGGAAACCCATTGCGGGTAATATTCCCCATTTTTCTTGCGAGCCAGCAGCTCGCCTACCCATTGGCCATCTTGCTGCACCAGCTTGCCAATCATCGTCTGTGCAGCCTCATCCATTTCATCCAGCAAGGATAAGCGCATGCTGACTGCTTCCTCATGCTCATACCCTGTCATGGTCAGATAAGCCTGATTGACTTCCAGAATGTTACGTTCCCGGTCTGCGATCAGGATAGCCTCGCTGGTATTGTCGAACACCTGCTTGGAAAGACTAAGGCTGGATTCCGCCAGCTTGCGCTCGGTAATATCCAGCATCACCCCCAGTAATTCCTGCGGCTTGCCGAAACGGTCCGCCATCACGCGCACAATATCCTGAATCCACACCACACGGCCATCGGCAGCCATCATCCTGTATTCAAATACGTGATCCTTAAGATGCTGAGTTTCCCAGATACAGAAATTCACCACCCACTCCCTGTCGTCCGGGTGAATTTTACTTACCCAGAAATTGGGTTTGCCTATCCATTCCTCCACCGGATAACCAAGCAAGCTCTCCGCCTCCTGGCTGACAAAAGTAAATACGGCATCCGTGGTCGCCCGCCACACCACAGCCTTCACCGATTGCACCAGGTCGCGGTATTCGGCACGGCTTTGCAGCAAGGCAGCCTCTGCCTGCTTGCGGCTGCTGATATCAATGATCAATACGACAACGCGATCACTACCGTCACGGAAATTCGCCACCGCCAACTCTATCGGGATGGATTTGCCCGATTTGCTCAGTGCTACCGTCTCATAGCGATTGGGCGTAGTTTCGCCGCGCATGCGCCGCTGATGGTTGGCTGTCACCATCTCACGCCCACTGGGATGAATCAGACTGAGAAAGTCTGACCCCATCGGAATATCACGCGCATCATAGCCGCCGACTCTCCACACTGCCTCATTGGCATAGAGAATCTTGCCATGCTCTATGATCAGCACACCTTCTCCCGCATCGGACTGCGCATTGCTCAAGGCATTGTAAAGCGTCAACTGCCGCCTCAACTTCTCATCTGCCTGTACCCGGCCCACATGCAGGCTGGATAAGCCCACGCCCATGGATACCGTAATCAGCGCAAACAACCAGTAATTGAACAGATCAAGGTTTCTGAGTTCCATGCTGAAATAACCATGCTGGCCGCCATCGCCCCATAAGGCTGCGACCACGATCAGCATGGAAGCAAGCGCCGCTCCCCGCTGATGGAAACTCAATGCCGCCCAGATCACTAAAGGAAACACAAGAATCGTCCTGATCTCCAGGGTGCCCGATTTTGATAGAAAATCACTGAATGACATCAAGCACAACGCCAGCAGCAGACCGGTCAATACAACGGCTTCCAACACCCTCGCCTTGGTCCAGCGTATAGGAGCAGAATGGAAATACGCAAGGATCGCCGGTGTCAGCAGAAGTATGCCCAACCCATCACCCAGCCACCATTGCAGCCAGGTACTTGGCAACAATGCATCCGGCACAATGCCAAATAATTTTAGGATCACGCAACCAAACGTGGCGCTGATCCACGGCGTGAACATGCCCCCTACCAGCATGATGCCCACCAGATCCCGCAAACGGGTCATTTCAGGCTGGAAATTGACATAACGGTCAAGCAAATAATAGCCCAGCACAGTGCTGATCAGCGTACCGCTACCGATGCTCAACGCAGCAAAAAAGGGAAGGCCAGCAGTATATTGCGTTACCACTGCCCCCACCAGCAAAGCAGGTAGGAAACGCACACCGCCCAAGATCAGGATAGCCAGCGCAAACCCGGCAGCAGGCCAGATAAAGGTAGCGTAGACTTGGGAAATCCCGAGTTGCATGGTGCTATGCCCCAGCAGGAAATATCCCAGGGCAACCGCCACGGAAATCAACAGATATCGAAGCAGCTTATTTTTCTCAGCAGACTGGTGACTGGATATATACATGATCTGCGCATTGTAGTAGCAAACCATCACGTTGTCGGAGAAAAATCTTCGAATAAGCAAATCAGCGTCATCACGCACTGTCCCCGCAGAACGCCGGAATAAGCGTCTATGGATATGCATATTGACTATTGTTCAGATGCCGCCAATTACCACAGTCGTCATGATCAATTTCCCTGCTGGTGTCACAATCCCTTAAAATACTGTCTATTCAATCGCGCAAAGTGCATGGAGCACCGGCAGATCACGGTGAGTTCCCACAAGCTCACGGCAGAACATTCACGCACTCCGGATCCAAATCATGTCACAGGGCAATGTTCATATATTGATGAGGTCATGATGAGTAATCTGCGCGAATCGATGAACTCTCAATTGATTTCAGGAGAAGCTATTTTATGTACAAACACCCATTAAAAGACCGAGACAAAATGTCACCACAAGAAGCATTGGACATCCTGATTGAAGGCAATGGCCGTTTTACCCAGAACATTTCCGCTCATCGGGATTTGCTGAATGTCGTCAACATCATTAAAGACAAGCAGCATCCATTCGCCGCCATCCTGAGCTGCAGTGATTCCCGCACTGCAGCAGAGCTGATTTTCGACCAAGGCCTGGGCGACCTGTTCAGCGTGCGGCTGGCAGGCAACATTGCTTCACGCAAAGCCATCGGCAGCCTGGAATATTCCTGCAAATTTCTTGGCAGCAAGCTGATCGTCGTGCTGGGCCACTCCAGCTGTGGCGCAATCAAGGCAGCCTGTGACGGCTATTCCGGCGGCCATATCGGTGAAATCACCAAGATGATTTTTCCTGCTGTCGCGGCGGAAACCACCATCACGGAAAACCGCTCAGCCTCTAACGATGCGTTCGTCGCTCACGTTTGCGAGCTCAACGTCAAAACCCAGATCGACACCATCTGGAACTCCAGCGAGATTCTTCGCGCCATGCTCGATCAAGGTGAAATCGGCATTGTCGGCGGTGTGTACGACTTGAAAACCGCTACCGTCACCTTCCCCGAGGCTTATCAGATTTTCAGTTCCAATCACCCTCTCATCCAGAATTAGATAGCCAGATAAACTCACGGGTAAAACAATAAAAAACGTGATGGGGTTGCTACTTTCATCATAGCGATGGCTGATCCACATTCCAAAAACAATAACAGCCCCGGCTGGGGCTGATTTATTGCTGATGCGCCAACCGCTTCAAAAGGCTGGCAGCACTCAGCGAACACTCCTACTTTAAGCAGACTGGATACGCTTGACCTTGCTGGTATGATCTTCTGCGGTCATGGAAGCCACATCGCCAGAAAGCTCACCGCCTTCCTCAATCAAAATCTTGCCGTAACGAATTTTCCCACTTACCTTGCCAGTGGCATGGATAATCAATTGGTGGCGCGCAGTCAATTCACCCTCGAAATTTCCGTGGATCTCGGCCACATCAATACCCACCTTGCCCGAGAAGGAGCCACGCTCGGCAATCTGGATCACGCGGCTATCCATCGTCGCTTCCACTCGGCCTTCCACGACGAGGATATCGCAATCCTGGATTTCTGCCCCTTTCAGCTTGACGTCCGGCCCTACGATCAGACGGCTGCCGGTCTGCGCCTGCAAGCCCGCAACGGATTCTTCTGCCTTGACTGATTCAGCAGCGTTGGCTGTTGTTGCATGCGATGGCACTGCAACTGGTTCAGGCCGGGAGTTGAGTGGAGTCGAAACCGGGTTGACGCTGGAGCTGGAGGGCTGGGAAGTGGGAGAAGTACGGCTGAATAGACCTTGCTTGTTTAACATGAAGAACACCTCTTGATGGATATGACAGATCAGCTCATGGAGTGCCTGAGCCAAGACCATTTCAAGATAGCAAGGTATATGCCACTACCAATTAACAAATAAAAATCATTGGCTTATGAAAATAAATTTACATTCAACTTGAGAATGGAAGGAAAAATGTCGCCGATGGCTGACACTGCAAACCTTATGCGCCATCTAATCTCCACCAAAACCTCGAAACGATAGCGGTCAATAACAACGCACGATCGCCCTGTCACTATGCGATTATATCCTGCTGCCGAATACCCGTTAGCACGCTCAAACGCCTTGTCGTTGCCTGGCAACAATGACGCCAGACAATAAACACAATAAATAAAAAAGGCCGGAGAACCGGCCTTTAATGTGTATGGATAAATCAGCTTTTTAGTGCTCTGGCCGCATATGCGGGAACAGGATTACGTCACGGATGCTGGGGCTATCGGTCAACAGCATTACCAAACGGTCAATGCCGATGCCGCAACCGCCGGTTGGCGGCATGCCGTATTCCAGCGCGCGGATGAAATCAGCATCGTAATACATGGCCTCGTCATCGCCCGCCTCCTTGGCCGCAACCTGCGCATGAAAGCGCGCGGCCTGGTCCTCGGCATCATTGAGCTCGGAAAAGCCGTTGGCAATCTCGCGGCCGGTAATGAACAGCTCGAAACGCTCGGTAATCTCTGGATTGGTATCCGAAGCGCGCGCAAGCGGCGATACTTCTACCGGGTAATCAATGATATAGGTCGGGTTCCAGAGCTGGCTTTCCGCAGTCTCCTCAAACAACGCCAGTTGCAGCGCGCCCAGACCGACATGGGCGAAGGCCTCCACACCGAACTTCTTGAGCTCCTGGCGCAGGAAAGCCGCGTCACCCAATTGTTCCAGCGTGTATTGCGGCGCGTATTTCTGAATTGCGCCGACGATGGTCAGGCGCTCGAACGGCTTGGCAAGGTCGAGCTCGCGCTCCTGATATTGCACCACGGCGCTACCGCAGGCGGCAATCGCCGCTGCACGGATGCAGTGTTCGGTGAAATCCATCAGCCACTTGTAGTCCGTATAGGCCGCATAGAATTCCATCATGGTGAATTCCGGGTTGTGGCGCACGCTGAGGCCTTCGTTACGGAAGTTGCGGTTGATCTCGAACACACGCTCGAACCCGCCTACGATCAAGCGCTTGAGATAAAGCTCGGGCGCGATGCGCATGTACATCTGCATATCCAGCGCGTTGTGATGCGTGATGAACGGTTTGGCCGCCGCGCCGCCGGGGATCGGGTGCAGCATGGGAGTTTCCACTTCCAGGAACTCATGACCGAGCATGAAGGCACGGATCGCCGCGACGATCTTGCTGCGTGCGATAAAGGTTTGGCGCGTTTCATCGGACACGATCAGGTCGACATAACGCTGGCGGTACTTGGTCTCCTGGTCGGCCAGACCATGGAATTTCTCGGGTAACGGACGCAATGATTTGGTCAGCAGGCGCAATTCGCTGACCTTGACCGACAACTCGCCTGTCTTGGTTTTGAACAGCACTCCACGCGCAGCGATGATGTCGCCCAAATCCCATTTCTTGAAAGCATCGTAGGTTTCATCACCAATATTTTCCTTGGTGATGAACACCTGGATGCGGCCGCTCTTGTCCTGCACGGTGGCAAAGCTGGCCTTGCCCATCACGCGCTTGAGCATCATGCGCCCGGCAATCGCCACTTGCAGTGCTTGCGCATCCAGTGTTTCGCCTTCTACCGCATCATAGCTGTCATGCAGGCTTTGCGCGGCATGCTCGGGTTTGAAGTCATTGGGAAAGGCTACGCCTTTTTCACGGATTGCCTTGAGCTTCTCGCGACGCTCGGCGATCACATGGTTTTCATCCTGCACACTGGCTGCTTCATTTGCCGTCTTGGAATTTTGCGCGTCACTCACCCTTAGACTCCCTGCTTCAAACTTTCAGAAATAAATGGATCCAGGTCGCCGTCGAGCACGCTCTGGGTATTGCCGATTTCCACGTTGGTGCGCAAATCCTTGATGCGCGAATTATCAAGCACATACGAACGGATCTGGTGTCCCCAGCCAATATCGGTCTTGGCATCTTCCATCGCCTGTTTCTCTTCGTTGCGCTTGCGCAGCTCCAGCGCATACAGTTGCGCCTTCAGCATATTCATCGCCTCATCCTTGTTGCGATGCTGCGAACGGTCGTTCTGGCACTGAACGACCGTATTGGTCGGCAAGTGGGTGATACGCACTGCGGAATCGGTCTTGTTGATGTGCTGCCCGCCGGCGCCGGAGGCACGATAGGTGTCGATACGCAAGTCGGCCGGATTGATTTCCACCACAATGGAATCATCCACCTCGGGATAGACGAACACGCTGGCAAATGAGGTATGGCGGCGGTTGCCGGAATCAAACGGCGACTTGCGCACCAGGCGATGCACGCCGCTCTCGGTGCGCAGGAAACCGTAGGCATAATCGCCGGAAATTTTCAGCGACGCGCTCTTGATACCCGCCACATCGCCTTCGGATTCTTCCAGCACCTCAACCTTGAAATCTTTGTTCTCGCAATAGCGCAAATACATACGCAACAGTATGGAAGCCCAATCCTGCGCTTCAGTGCCGCCCGAACCGGCCTGGATATCGAGGAAGCAATTGTTCGCATCCATCGGGTGGGAGAACATGCGGCGGAATTCCATTTCCGCCACGATCTTTTCCAGCGCCTGTGTGTCAACATCGATGCTTTGCAGGGTATCGTCGTCGTTTTCTTCGCGCGCCATCTCGAACAGCTCGCGGCTGTCGCGCACGCCATTATCGACTTCGGTCAGCGAGTTGACGACGAACTCCAGCTCGCGCCGCTCCTTGCCGAGCCTCTGCGAACGCTCGTTGTCGTTCCAGATGTTAGGATCTTCCAGTAGTTGAGAGACTTCTTCCAGGCGCTGATGCTTGGTTTCGAAGTCAAAGATACCCCCGTAATGCCTGGTGACGCTCCGCGAGGTCATCCAGCCGGTTGGCGATGAGATTAAGTTGTTCCGCTTCCATGCTGATTATCCGAACTTGCTAAATTCAAAGCGCATAATTATACATTAATGCCCGATTGCCCGTGGCCGCCAATCTCCTCTGCACTGCCTCTCACTAACCAATGTTTTATTATTTGTCACAAATATGAAATATTCACCCTTTATATTTGCGAGGTTGCCGAGAAACGGGCTCAACCGAACCAGCCCAGGCAGCATTCGATTACATCCACGGAGCCTATATGCAATCTCAATTTGTTCCCAACCAGATCCTTAAGGCAGCAGGTATTGCCGTTCTCGTTGCGACTGCTTTCTCCATGCCACATGCAGATGCCGCACCAAACACAAACGATATTATCCGTATCGATGGCTCCAGTACGGTTTATCCGATTACTGAAGCGGTTGCTGAAGAATTCCAAAAAGCCAAGAAAATCAAGGTCACGGTCGGCATTTCCGGCACTGGCGGCGGTTTCAAGAAATTCTGCCGCGGCGAAATCGATATCTCCGAAGCTTCCCGTCCTATCCTTGCCAAGGAAATGGAAGCCTGCAAGGCAGCCGGTATCGACTATATCGAATTGCCTGTAGCCTATGACGCGCTGACTGTCGTAGTCAATCCCAAGAACACTTTCATCAAGAGCTTCACTGTCGAAGAACTGAAGAAGCTATGGGAGCCAGAAGCACAAGGCAAGGTCAAGACCTGGAAGCAAGTCAACTCAAGCTGGCCTGATACCCCCGTAAAACTGTTTGGCGCGGGTTCCGACTCCGGTACTTTCGATTACTTCACTGAAGCCATCGTCGGCAAGGCCAAGTCCAGCCGCGGCGACTTTACCGCCTCCGAAGATGATAACGTGCTGGTACAAGGTGTAGCCAGCGATGTGGCCGCCACCGGTTATTTCGGTTATGCCTACTATGAAGAAAACAGCAGCCGCGTGAAGGCCGTACCTATCGTGGCCAAGGCTGGCGCACCTGCCGTATTGCCATCCCGCGAAACTGTGATGAACGGTACTTATCAGCCACTGTCCCGTCCGTTGTTCATTTATGTCAGCGCTCAAGCTGCCAAGAATAACCCCAACGTCAAGGCATTCATTGATTTCTACCTGGCAAACAGCAAGGAATTGGTGGAAGAAGTGAAATACGTTGCCCTGCCAGCCAATGAATATGCCGCTGTGGCAGAACACTGGAAGGCCCAGAAGGTAGGCACCGGCTTCGGTGGTGAGCCTGAAGTCGGCGTCAAGATCACCGATCTGCTGAAGCGCATCAAGTAACTGGCAAATCGCGTGAAGCCGATATTATCCGGCTTCACGCCATCGCCCGCCCTGCTTCATTCCATTACAATGCACGAATCATTCACCTGATCATGGTCTCTCAAGTGTTACAAAAACCTGCAGAACTTACTATCAGTGCCCGTCTTGCCAAGAATGTGCGCCGCCACCTCTTGGAAAGAGTCATTGAATTTATCCTGATGCTGGCAGCGCTTTCCGCTGTTGCCACCACCATTTCGATCGTCGTGATTCTGCTGTATGAATCCTTCACTTTCTTTGAGCATGTATCAGTGTGGGAATTCCTGACCGATACACAATGGACACCTTTGTTCGAGAATGCCCATTACGGCATCTTGCCACTAGTTTCCGGCACATTGACCACTTCAGCTATCGCGCTGGCAGTCGCCATCCCGCTCGGTACCATAGGCGCGATCTATCTCTCGGAATTCGCTTCGCACCGTACCCGTGAAATCGTCAAGCCCATTCTGGAGCTGCTGGTAGGCGTACCTACCGTGGTATTCGGCTACTTTGCGCTGCTGTTCGTCACGCCGCTGCTGCAAAAGATTTTCCCTGAACTGCCGGGCTTCAATATGTTGGGCCCAGGTATCGTCATGGGCATCATGATCATCCCATACATCAGCTCCATGGCGGAAGATGCCATGCGCGCCGTGCCCATGAGCATGCGCGAGGGTTCCTACGCCATGGGCGCCACCCACTTCCAGACTGCTGTCCGTGTCGTAACGCCTGCCGCCATCTCCGGCATCATCGCGGCCTATATCCTGGGTATTTCACGCGCGGTTGGTGAAACCATGGTGGTCGCGCTCGCCGCAGGCCAGCAGCCTAACCTGACCTTCAACCCGATGGAAAGCGCCGCCACCATCACCGCCTATATCGTACAGGTGGCAATGGGCGACCTGCCGCATGGCAGCATTGGCTATCAAAGTATCTTCGCTGCCGGCCTGGTGCTGATGCTGATGACGCTTGCGTTCAATATTCTCGGCCACATTACCCGCAAGAAATTCCGCGAGGCATACTAAAATCATGACAACACAAGCAACCGTACTGGAAAATCTCGCCGAAGTGCGGGCCATGATCCGCAAACACAAACGCAATGACCTGATTTTCTCCATTGTTGGCCTGATGGCGTTGATGATCGGCCTGCTTACCCTACTCACCCTGTTTATCGACCTGGTGGCAACTGGCTATCCCCGCTTCAACCTGGATTTCCTCACCAACTACGCATCGCGTCGCGCCGTTAGCGCAGGCTTGCTGGCCGCCTGGGTGGGCTCCCTGCTGGTGATGCTGGTTACTTTTTTCTCTGCAGTACCCATGGGGGTGGCCGCTGGCATCTACTTAGAGGAATACGCGCCCAAAAACTGGTTTTCCGACCTGATCGAGATCAACGTCACAAACCTGGCTGGTGTCCCTTCCATCGTCTATGGTCTGCTGGCGCTCGGCTTATTCGTCTATGGCCTGGGCTTTGGTGAAAGTATCCTCACTGCAGGCCTGACGCTGGGCTTGCTAATCCTGCCTATCGTCATCGTCACCACCCGCGAATCCATTCGCGGCATTCCGGTTTCCATCCGTGAAGCCGCCTATGCCGTCGGGGCGACCAAATGGCAAGTGGTCTTCCACCATGTGCTGCATTATTCATCAGGCGGCATCCTGACCGGTATCATCATCGGCATGGCCCGGGCTATCGGCGAAACCGCACCTATTATCACCATTGGCGCGCTGACCTTCATTGCGTTCCTGCCGCCAGCTCCAGTGACTGATGTCGCACCTTTCATCAATTTTGAATGGCTGCAATCCGGCTTCACCGTGCTGCCTATCCAGATGTTCAACTGGCTTTCGCGCCCCGATCATGCCTTTCACATCAATGCTGCGGCCACAGGCGCGCTGATCATTGTCGTGACCCTGCTCATGAACGGCACGGCGATCTGGCTGCGCTACCGCATCCGCAAGAACATCAAGTGGTAAGCCGTCCATTACACAGAATAAATTCAGAATCAGGATATCTACATCATGGTAACAACATCCAGCCCGGTCAAAGCCGAATCACGCAACCTGAACTTCTACTACAATGGCGGCCACAAAGCCCTCAAGGGCATCACCATGCCATTGTATGAAAAGCGCATCACTGCCCTGATCGGCCCGTCCGGTTGCGGCAAGTCCACCTTCCTGCGCTGTTTCAACCGCATGCATGATCTCTACCCTGGCAACAAATATGACGGCCAGATCATCATGCACCCGGACAACACCAACATCCTCGACAACGGCGTGGACCCGATCGAGGTACGTATGCGCATCAGCATGGTGTTCCAGAAGCCTAACCCTTTCCCGAAATCCATCTACGAAAACGTAGCCTACGGCCTGCGCGTGCGCGGCGAGCGCAACAAACGTGTGGTGGATGACAAGGTGGAAGAAGCGCTCAAAGGCGCAGCATTGTGGGATGAAGTAAAAAACCGCCTGCACGATCTCGCATTCAACCTTTCTGGCGGTCAGCAACAGCGTCTCTGTATTGCCCGCGCATTGGCGACCGATCCTGAAATCATGCTGTTTGATGAACCGACCTCCGCACTGGACCCGATTGCTACTGCCAGCATTGAAGAACTGATGTCGGAACTACGCAACAAGCTGACCATTCTCGTGGTGACCCACAACATGCAGCAGGCTGCCCGCGTCTCTGATTACACCGCTTATATGTACCTGGGCGAACTGATCGAATACGACGATACCGACAAGATCTTCACCAATCCCAGCCGCAAGGAAACCGAGGATTACATCACCGGCAAGTTCGGTTAAGCATGAACAATTAATAATATCCTGTACCCAACTTACAGCCGGATCTATCCGGCTTTTTTATGCGTCAGGCATATCGATCCAGGCTCAGGTCGTCATAGCGAATATCGGTTTCGTGTCCCGAGATAATATCCGCCAGCAACTTGCCCGAGCCGCAGGCCATGGTCCAGCCCAAGGTTCCGTGACCGGTATTAAGATATAGATTAGGAATCGTGGTTGCACCGACGATAGGTGTGCCATCCGGCGTCATGGGTCGCAAGCCGGTCCAGAAACTGGTCTGGCGCAGATCGCCCGCGCCGGGAAACAAGTTGTTGACGACCATTTTCAATGTACCTTCACGCCGGCTGCTCAAGCGGCGGTCAAAACCCACCAGCTCCGCCATGCCGCCCACCCGGATACGATGATCAAAGCGTGTCACGGCAATCTTGTAAGTTTCATCCAGCACCGTGGAAACCGGCGCGCGCGTTTCATCCAGAATAGGCACGGTGATCGAATAGCCCTTGACCGGGTACACCGGTAAATCCAGCATGCCTTTGAGCAAATCCGTGGAATATGCAGCAAGCGCCACCACATAGGCATCGGCCCGCAATAGCTGCCCGTTGGCGATTACACCTGCCACTTTGGCGCTATCCATCTGCAAGCGCTGGATTTCCTGGCCATAAAGAAAGCGTACGCCTTGTCCGGCTGCCAGCGCGGCAAGGCGCGTGGTAAAGAGATGGCAATCCCCGGTTTCATCATGCGGCAGCCACAAGCCGCCAGCGAGATGGTGGCGGGCTTGTTGCAAGGCAGGCTCCACCTTGCCCAGCGCTGATTGGCTTAATAGCTCATAAGGCACATGCGCCTGTTGCAGCACTTCGATATCCCGCGCAGCGGCATCCAGTTGGGATTGGGTGCGAAAAACCTGCAAGGTGCCACGCTGCCTGCTTTCATATTCAACTCCGGTATCACGGCGTAGCTGGTCCAGGCAATCACGGCTGTATTCGGCCAGACGCACCATGCGCGCCTTGTTCTGCTCATAACGCGTATCAGTGCAGTGTTGCAGCATTTGCCACATCCAGCGCAATTGCTGCCAAGTGCCATCCGGTTTGATGAATAAGGGTGCATGGCGGCGCAACATCCATTTGAGCGCCTTGAAGGGAACACCAGGCGCAGCCCACGGGCTGGCATAACCGGGCGAAACCTGCCCGGCATTGGCAAAACTGGTTTCGAGCGCCGGTCCAGGCTGGCGCTCCAACACGGTCACCTCATGCCCCGATCGGGCAAGATACCAGGCAGTGGTTACGCCAATGACGCCGCTGCCCATGACGATAATGCGCACAGCCTCTCCTCATCATGCAAGATGAGCCTAGCTTAGCATCAAGCCATCCGCTTTTGTTGGCAGCGCTTACAGCCTGTTCACGGCCTTAAATCTTAAGATAATCGATATTCAGAGCATGGAAAGCGCTGCGGTTTTGCACGCGCTGATAAAACTGCAGCATGCGCTCGGCTTGCAAGCGGGCCGTCCAGCGCTTGACGGCATATTGTTGCGCCGCCTGCCCCAACTTGGCGCGTTTGCCTGGATTGGCAAACAAGCTGAATACCTTGGAGGCAAAGATGCGTTCATCCTCGGGCGCAATCATCGCGCCCTCGCCTTCGATCAAAATGGACTTGGTACCCATCTCGGCCAATGCCACCACGGGCACACCTTGCGCCATGGCCTCCAGTAGCACCAAACCCTGGGTTTCGGTCCTGGAAGCGAACACGAACACATCTGCCGCCTTGTAGCAGGCATTGAGCTCGGTGTTACGGTCCAGATAGCCGATGAACTTGATATTCTCGCTTAGTCCAAGTTGTCGGCTCAATTCTGCCAAATGTTTCTGCGCCGGGCCTTCGCCTGCCACCACCAATAGCATGTCCGGCTGTTGCCGCCTGAGCTCGTGCGCCATGCGCAACAGGAAATCAATATTCTTTTCATGAGCCACCCGCCCGACATACAGGGCAACCGGACGCTGACGCGCAATTCCATAGCGATCGCGGAACGCTTCGCCATCCGCCATTTCAAAGCTTTTTTCCTGCAACCCAGTGGGGATCACCTCCGCACTGGTCTTGACGCCATAGCCGCGCAAGGCGCTGAGCATGGGCTGCGAGGGCGCGACCACGGCATTGACGTCATTGCATTGGCGCCTCGAAATATTGATCGCCATCCTACGCGCCATACCTTTCGGTATCCATGGCAGGTAATGGTGCATATAGTCCTCAAAAAAGGTGTGATAAGTCTCTAGGCAGGGAATGTCCAGCAGGCGCGCCAGCTTGATTCCCAGGTAATGCGCCACGAACGGCGTATGGATATGCACGATGTCGTAATTCTCGTCACGCAATTCGGGCAACAACTTCAGCGCCGCGCGATAGCGCATCAGCCTGTCTTCCGGGTCAAAATAAAGCGTGCGCGCGGGAATGCGCCTGATCCAGGCTTCATCTGTCGTCGCCACGCCATAATCAGGAGCGATCAGGTGCACTTCGTGGCCCAGCGCCTGCATCTGGGCGGCAAATGTACGGATCGAGGTGGACACCCCATTCACGCGGGGAAAATAGACATCTGAGATGAATAATATCTTCACGCACTCTGCTCCAAATCTTTGAGAACTCACATCAATGAAGATACGCGAGGATTATGACGCTTCCATGACTTGCCATGAGAACGTCACAGTTTTTGGTTAAACTTGCAGCATGTCTGATTTCCGTGCACTTTACCTGCTATTGACCGCGCTGCCTTCGGTAGCACTCGCAGCCCGTCCCATGATTACCGATGATGCGCGCGTGGTGGATACCCACAGCTGCCAACTGGAATCCTGGGTGAAGCACAACCGCAACAGCAATGAATATTGGGCATTGCCAGGTTGCAGCCCGGCTGAGAATACCGAACTGACACTGGGCGGCGCAGTAACGCGTGAGGACAGGCAATCGCAGAACAGCGACCTTATGTTGCAAGCCAAGGTGTTGTTCAAGCCGCTGGAAACCAACAGTTACGGTTATGGCCTGGTAGTTGGCTATGCCCAGCATCCCCGGCTGGATAACAACTCCAGCATGATAGGCAATACCTATGCCTATATCCCGGCCAGCGCTTCATTTTTCAGCGACAAGCTCATCCTGCACACCAACCTGGGCGCATTGCACGACAGGGAAAAACACCGGACTGACTTCACTTGGGGCCTGGGATCGGAAATCCCGATGTCAGACAAGGTGGAATTGATTGCGGAAACCTATGGTGATCACCGTTCCCGTGCCTTTTACCAGGCAGGGATGCGCTATTGGGTCGTGCGCGACCGGATACAGGTGGACACCACCTACGGTAACCGCATGCAGAATAATAGTGACGAGCGCTGGTTCAGCATAGGCTTGCGTCTGCTGTCCAGCCCGCTCTGGTAAGACTTTATCCCAAAATCAACAAGGCCCAGACCGCTGCGAGGTTGATTAGGGAAACCAACACCGCGGCGCTGCCGATATCCTTGGCGCGCTTGGCTAATTGATGGTTCTCAAGGGAAATACGGTCCACCGTCGCTTCGATCGCGGAGTTGAGCAGCTCCACCACCAGCACCAACAGCACACTGCCTATCATCAGCGCCTTGGCGATGCCATCGTTGCCGAGATAGCAGGCGAGAGGAATCAGGATCACCGCCATCAGCACCTCCTGACGGAAGGCATCTTCATTGCGGTAAGCTGCCTTGAGCCCATCAACAGAATAGCCAAACGCGTTGATCAGGCGGCGCAAACCGGTCTTGCCCTTGTATGGACTTTCCATGAATTCCTCGGAACAGTATGTGGGAGATTGAGCGCGGCAGTATAGCAAATTGCCCATGCCCCCTGCCATTGTCACGATAACATCATGGAGTTTTCATACTTCATTCATGCCCGGACGCCAGAGTATGCCGCATGAAGACCGGAAAAATGCTAACACCATTGCTGTGGCTAACCCCGCTTGCAAGCTATAGCGCAGACGCCTCCGCCTGGGGCCTGGTCACCCATGTATATTTCGCCCACTCACTGCTCTGGGCCATGCCCTTGCTGGACCCACGCCTGCAACGCGCCATCCGCCGCTTCCCGCAACTGGTGATGGCAGGGTCCTGCCTGCCGGACCTTGCCATCGTATCGCCGCGTTTCAGCCCTAGCCATTATTGGGAAAACGCCCACCAAATGCTGGCCAATGCCCGCACTGATGAAGAAACCGCGATTGCCATCGGCTACGCCAGCCATTTATATATAGACGTCATCGCGCACAACCACTTCGTCCCGGCCCATGAAGCCATGTGGATGAAAGGCAGCATGATTACGCACATCGGCGCAGAATGGGCCATGGATGCCTACCTGGCCCCCTTGCTGGAACATACTCCCGCGGAATTGCTGCTCAACCACAAGCACACGCTGGGACACTTCATTGCTGCTTACTTCAATTGCAGCCCGGCAAAAGCCACCCGCACCATCTCCAGATTGGGCCAGGCCGACCGGCTGTTACGACTATCGCGCCTGCCCGGCATGATCTATCGCGGCATGCGTCTCATGGACAAACGCCTGTTCCGCAACTTTACCTTCTACATCGCCAGAACCCAGACGGCGCTCGGCCATATCGGCACCTTGCTGCAAGGCGGCAGACCGCATTGGGAGCCGGAACTCAACCATATTCCCAGCGAACAAATGCAACGCTGGCGCAAACGCTGCCTGACTGATCTCAAACGCAGGCTCAATAGCCCGATCGAGTACTTTTACTGACCTATCCTGCAAGGGCGAGCGCAGCGAAGCCAAGTCGACGTTGCTTTTGATGTTGACTTCCCCGTCTAGCTGCGCCGAGTAGTACAGCTTTTAATGGAAATAGGACTGGCGTCTGTCTGAGCGCAGCGAGTTCAGCCAGTCGCCATTAAAAGCGAGCAGCGCAGGTTACCCGGAGCAAAGCTCTGGGTCGCAGACAATCGGGTCGCCTTTTCTTTCGTATCCGTCTTTTGGCGAAGCAAAAGAAAGATACTCGCCCGGCGAGACAAAACCTATCCTCGCGCAATCACAGCATGGATGCAGACTAAAAACCGTTGAGTTTGATGGGGTTGAAGATTAGGGCTTGGATAGTGAATTAAGCAACCATAGTCTTGACCACTATCGTAGGTGATTGACCCGTTGCCTTTCGCTTGCCAGCGAGTTCCTTTATTTTGCTTCGCCAAAATAAAGGAACCAAACAAAAGGCGACCCGGAGTCTACGCCGGGAGCAAGCTCCCGGTCCCCTGCGTTGCTCGTGCTGGATGGCACAGCCAGACGGGAAACCAACGTCAAACCCATACTTGGTTTCGCTGCGCTCGCCCTTGCGATAATGTGAGAAAAATAGAAACAGCTAGACGAATAAGAAAGAGATCGAAGCGATCAAAGCGCCAATTGTAGCCCCTGCCAGCACATCGCTCGGATAATGCAACCCCAGCACCACGCGCGACATCGCCACCAATACGGCAAACGGCAAAATCAGCATGCTAAGTTCCGGGTAATAGGCCAAGGCCACCATACTGAATGCCACGGCATGCAAGGTATGGCCCGACGGAAAGCTGAACTTATCGAGGGGTTTTCCCGCCAGCCAGATATCCTGATGCACTTCATATGGCCTTGGGCGCAGGGTTTTGCCTTTCAGCCATTTGTAGATCAGTGTGCCGACCAGGCCCACGGCGATCATATGCAGACAAGGCAGAACGCCCGCTTGCCCTTGGGTCATGACAATACCGAGCATGACGGCATACCAGAACATGCCATCGCCCAGACGGCTCACTATGCGAAAGCTCCAGCGTACCAGCCGATAATGGCTGCTGCGGTTGACCTTGATGCACAGCGCACTATCCAGGGCGCCGATGCGTTGCAGATAATGTGTCAGGATTCGGTTTTGCATGGGAGCAGATTGGCAACCCCTCATGACAACACCGTGTCATTGCGTTGAATTTATGATGACAGCGGCACACCTGCCGATGTCATCACGACACCTATAGAAAAGCCCATCTAGCTACCAGCAACTTGCCGCACCATGGCGGCAATGTCTTCCGCCAGCTTTTGCACCAGGTTGCGATCCTGGCCCTCGACCATCACGCGAATCTTGGGCTCAGTGCCGGAAGCTCGCAGCAGGACACGGCCACTGCCATTCAGTGTTTCTTCTGCCGCCTTGACCGCGGCTTGCAGTTGAGCATTGCCGTCCAAGTCGATGCGCTGCGCGACCTGGACGTTGATGAGCACCTGCGGATAGAGCGGCAGGCGCTTGCCCCAATCCGTCAATGTCGTCCCGGAAGCGCGCAGGGCATGCAATACTTGCAGCGCGGCAATAATGCCGTCGCCGCTGCTGTGCTTGTCCAAGCTGAGAATATGCCCGGAATTTTCCCCGCCCAGTTGCCAATCATTGGCATTAAGCAGTTCCAGCACGTAGCGGTCACCTACCTTGGCACGCTGGAATGGGATGCCCTCTTTGCCCAGCGCATGTTCAAGCGCCAGGTTGGTCATCAGGGTACCAACCACCCCGCCACCCAATTGGCCATACGCATGGCGATGATGGGCAATGATGTAAAGCAGTTGATCTCCATCCAGCAGTTGCCCTTGACTGTCCACCATGAGGACCCGGTCGCCATCGCCGTCGAATGCAATCCCAAGGTCGGCCTGGTGCTCCACTACTGCTTTCTGCAATGCCTCGGGATGCGTGGAACCGACATTCAGGTTGATATTGAGGCCATTAGGCGCGGTACCGATACTGATGACTTCCGCGCCCAGCTCATGGAATACCGGCGGAGCAACATGATAGGTTGCGCCATTGGCGCAATCGAGCACGATCTTGAGGCCACGCAGGTCCAGTGCATTGGGGAAGGTGCTCTTGCAGAACTCGATGTAACGGCCTGCGGCATCGTCAATCCGTTTCACCCGGCCAATCTGCTCGGTAGGAACCAACTGCATGGGCTGATCCAATTCAGCTTCGATCGCCAGTTCTACCTCGTCAGGCAGCTTGGTGCCCTGCGCAGAGAAAAACTTGATGCCATTGTCATCAAACGGGTTATGCGATGCCGAAATAACAATGCCTGCCTGCGCGCGCTGCGCGCGGGTCACATGGGCAATCGCAGGGGTAGGCAACGGGCCAGTAATACGCACATTGACCCCGCCTGCGCAAAGGCCAGCGACCAATGCCGTCTCGAACATATAGCCCGAGATGCGGGTATCCTTACCGATAATCACCAGCGGCTTGGTGCCTAGCGCCAGATGATGGTCCATGCGCGTCAGCACGCGGCCGGCTGCGTAACCCAGGCGCATGACAAAATCCGGAGTGATCGGGAATGTCCCGACCTTGCCGCGCACACCGTCCGTACCAAAATATTTTCTGCTCATTCTTGATTTTTCCCTTTTGATTCTTGATTCTGATCATTCTCAGGCATTAATCACCGCATTGACTACCTTGAGTGCATCCACGGTAGCCTTTACATCATGCACACGGACAATACGACCACCCTTCATCGCGGAAATCACCGAGGCCGCCAGGCTGGCGTGCAGACGCTGATCGACATCACTGCCGATGATCTGCCCCAGCACGGATTTGCGCGACAGGCCAACTAATAAAGGCCTGCCTAGTTCGAGCAATTCCGGTAATGCATTCAGCAAAGCAATGTTATGTACCGTACGCTTGCCAAACCCAAAGCCTGGGTCAAGCACGATACGCTCTGCCGTAATGCCAGCCGCCAGGGTAGCCTGCATGCGCTCCAGCAGAAAGCTTTTTACTTCCTGTACTACATCTTCATAAACAGGATCCTGCTGCATGGTCTGCGGCACGCCCTTCATGTGCATCAGGCATACTCCGGCATTACCTTCTGCGGCAACTTCCATCGCTCCTGGCTCCTGCAACCCGCGCACATCATTGATAATTGCGGCACCAGCATTGACCGCCTCACGCATTACCTGCGGCTTGTAGGTATCTATCGAAAGTGGCACATCCACCTCCTTTGCCAGCCGCTCAATGACCGGAATCACACGGCTCAACTCTTCATCCAGGCTGACCGGCACGGCATTGGGCCGGGTGGATTCGCCACCAATGTCCAGAATATCAGCACCGGCTGCCACCAGTTGCATGGCATGTTCCAGCGCCAATTGTGACGAGGCATAGCGCCCGCCATCCGAAAAGGAATCAGGTGTAACGTTGACTATCCCCATGACATGAGGACGCGTGAGATCGAGGTGATATCTACCACAAAGGAATTGATTGGAATTCGACATGGTTACTCAGAAAAGATAAAGGCCACAAGCCCCGAATGATTGCTTTCGAGTTACTTGTGGCCTGGTAGGTTAGTCAGTCTTAGATTTTGGCAGCTGGTTGTGGTGCAGGCTCGGTAGTTGTGCCGCCACCATTGCTGCTGCTGTCGGTTGCAGATTTGTTGCTAGTTGGCGCTGGCTTGGGCGGACGCGGTTGCTTGCCTTCCATGATGTCCTGGATTTGCTCGGCATCAATGGTTTCCCATTCCAGCAAAGCCGCCGTCATGGCTTCCACCTTGTCGCGATTGTCTTCCAGCAGCTTGCGCGCCACGGCATATTGCTCGTCCAGAATCCGGCGGATTTCCGCATCCACCTTCTGCTGGGTCGCCTCGGATACCGTCTTGGCCGACATGCTGCCAAAGAACGAATCCTGCTCGTTGCCCGCATAAACCATGGTACCCATGACATCGGACATACCGTACTTGGTGACCATGTCGCGCGCAATCTTGGTCGCACGCTCAAAGTCATTCGAGGCGCCAGTAGACATCTGATTCATAAATATTTCTTCCGCAATGCGCCCACCGAACAGGATGGAGATTTCCTCCAGCATCTTGTCCTTGTAATTGCTGATGCGGTCATGCTCCGGCAATTGCCAGGTCAGGCCCAGCGCCCAGCCACGCGGCATGATGGTAACCTTGTGCACGGGGTCTGCATGCGGCAGCAAGGCGGCCACTACGGCATGGCCGGATTCATGATAGGCCGTATTACGGCGCTCTTCCTCGCGCATGATCATGGACTTGCGCTCGGGACCCATGAAAATCTTGTCCTTGGCATCCTCAAAGTCCTGCATATCCACAGTGCGTTTGTTGCGGCGCGCGGCAAACAAAGCAGCTTCGTTCACCAGGTTGGCAAGGTCGGCACCGGAGAAGCCAGGGGTACCACGAGCCAGGATATCCGCCTTGACATCCCCATCAATCGGCACCTTGCGCATATGCACCTTGAGAATCTGCTCGCGGCCACGGATATCGGGCAAGCCCACCATGACCTGGCGGTCGAAACGTCCTGGACGCAGCAATGCTTTATCCAATACATCGGCACGGTTGGTCGCAGCGATCACGATGACGCCGGAGTTAGCTTCAAAGCCATCCATTTCGACCAGCATCTGGTTCAGGGTTTGTTCACGCTCGTCGTTGCCGCCGCCAGTGCCTGCGCCGCGATGACGGCCAACCGCATCAATTTCATCAATAAAGATGATGCAAGGAGAGTTTTTCTTGGCCTGCTCGAACATATCGCGCACACGCGCCGCGCCGACGCCGACGAACATTTCAACAAAATCGGAACCGGAAATCGTGAAGAACGGCACCTTGGCTTCACCGGCAATTGCCTTGGCAAGCAAGGTCTTACCAGTTCCGGGAGGGCCTACCATCAACACGCCGCGTGGGATACGGCCGCCCAGTTTCTGGAATTTGGTTGGGTCGCGCAGGAATTCAACCAGCTCGCCTACTTCCTCCTTGGCCTCGTCACAACCGGCTACATCGGCGAATGTCGTGTGATTGGAGTTTTCGTCCAGTTGGCGCGCCTTGCTCTTGCCGAACGAGAACGCACCGCCCTTGCCACCGCCCTGCATCTGGCGCATGAAGAATACCCATACGCCGATCAGCAACAGCATCGGGAACCAGGACACAAAGATACTCATCAGGATGGAAGGCTCTTCGTCAGGCTTGGCCTCCACCGTGACATTGTTCTTGAGCAGGTCGGACACCATCCACGGGTCGGAAGGCGCATAGGTCGTAAACTTGCGGCCCTCGTTTGTCACGCCGCGCAACACCCGGCCGTCAATCATAACCTTGGCAATTCGGCCCTCTTTCACCTCATTGATGAACTGGGAATACACCACCTGGCTTTCCGCAGTGCTCTTGGGGCCGAACTGATTGAAAACCGTCATCAGCACCAGCGCCACAATCAGCCAGATAGCAATGTTCTTTACAATGTTATTCAAAGTCCTGATCCTTATTCAATGGACATTAACTGCCTTATTCTAAACCTAATTGCCCTGTCATGCCCCAATAATCAGGCAATCTTGTGCTTCAGGCCCAGAAGAAACACTTCACTGCTACGGTCTCGCGATGCCTTGGGTTTGCGCGTCACCACTTTTTCAAAACTTTCGCGCATTGCCAGCATGATGTCATCAAAGCCAGAACCGACAAATACTTTGACCAGGAAATTGCCGCCCGGTTTCAGCCAGTCCCGGCTGAATTCCAGCGCCAGCTCGGTCAGGTGCGCCGCTCGCGCCTGGTCGACATCGCTGATGCCACTGATATTGGGGGCCATATCGGCAATTACAAGGTCCACCTGCTTGCCATTGAGGCTTTTTTCAAGCTGAGCCAGCACTTCATCCTCGCGGAAATCACCCTGGATGAATTCCACGCCAGGTACCGGCGGCATTTCTAGGATATCCAGCGCAATCACCCGCCCTTGCCCACCAAGGCGCTGCATCGCTACTTGCGACCAGCTTCCAGGGGCAGAACCCAGGTCAACTACCGTCATGCCCGGCTTGATCAGCTGATCCTTGTCATCGATCTCGAGCAATTTATAGGCTGCGCGGGCGCGATAGCCATCCTTTTGCGCGCGTTTGACGAATTCGTCATTCACATGTTCCTGCAACCAAGCTTTACTGGTAGGTCGGCGTTTCATCTGTTAAACTGCGAGCCTTTTTGAATCAACAAGATAAATCAATTGAATTCCAAACAAATCAGTTTTCTACGTGGCTTGGGCCACGACCTGAACCCTGTTGTAATGATCGGTAATAACGGACTGACAGAGCAGGTTTTGAAGGAAATCGAGGTCAGCCTGAAATCCCACGAACTGATCAAGATCAAGGTATTTGGCGATGATCGTGCAGCACGCGTTGCCATGCTGCAGGAAATCTGCGAAAAAACCAATGCAACTCCGGTGCATCATATCGGCAAGCAGCTCATCATCTATCGTCAGGCAGAGCAGCCAAAAATCGTTATCCCAAAATAATAAGCATGAATTGCCATCATTAAAAAACCGCAAGACTGATCATCAGTATGCGGTTTTTTTAATTGGCTTCTTATTGTCGGGACTTGAAGATCAGCACCACACCCAGCAGACTCTGCACTAGATATCCGACACTGGCCACCCCATGAACCACGCTGAATTGCCCCGCAAAATCACTCTGCATCACATCCAGAGGTAATGCTTGCGCCTTCAGGTCCGCCATCATTGGCTGGATATAGTACTGCCCACCTACCGCAATCAGAAGCATCACAACCACTGCCCAGAAAAATCCCTGCCTGAAGGCTGACCAGCCCGACCGCAGCAATCGCTGCACAATCAGGAAGAACGCGCTGGCAAAGCCTATATAAGCCACCAACTCAAACAACCGCCCTGCCAGGTTACCAGCCAGCTGCTTATCTGAGGCAAGCTGGCTGAACAGGCTGGGCGCGACAACATAGCCGACTACCCACAAAGCTCCCACCCACAAAGTGATCACTAACCATGCCAGCTTATCGGACCATGTCATCATCATGCGCTCCGTCGTTAGATATACTGCACATCAAGCACTTCGTAGGAACGGATACCACCGGGAGCCATGACTTCCGCCACATCGCCTTCCACCTTGCCGATCAGGGCGCGCGCAATCGGCGAGCCGATGGAAATCTTGCCGCTCTTGATATCAGCCTCATCATCACCGACGATCTGATAAGTGGATACATCGCCACTGTCCAAGTCTTCCAATTCCACTGTCGCGCCGAATACGCAACGGCCTTCCGCGTTCAGCGTGGTGGGGTCAATGATCATGGCATTGGAAAGCTTGGCCTCGATCTCGGCAATACGGCCTTCGATAAAGCTTTGGCGCTCCTTGGCAGCATCATATTCCGCATTTTCGGAAAGGTCTCCCAACGCGCGTGCTTCGGCAATCGCCTGAATCACATCAGGCCTATCTACGCTACGCAAACGTTGCAATTCGGCCTTAAGAAGTTCAGCGCCTTTAACTGTAATTGGAATTTGATTCATGTTCTATTTCCTGGAATTCCATAATTGATACAAAAGGCATGCACTATCCGAAAAACCGGACGACTCATGCATGCCATGAACAAAAATAAAAACCACACCTGTGCGATACAGGCGTGGTTTGATTCTGGGGTTATCTTATTACTTAGCGAGTTGTTTATGCAAGTTCTGCAGGGATTCAACTTCCAGCTCTTGCATGTGACCCATGCCGATGCAGGCAGCCTTGGCGCCCGCCAGCGTGGTGTAATAAGTCACCTTCTGTTGCAAGGCGCTGCGGCGGATTTCATAGGAATCCGCAACCGCACGCTTGTCTTCGGTCACATTGACGATAAAGCTGATCTCGCCGTTCTTGATCATGTCCACGATGTGCGGACGGCCTTCCGCTACCTTGTTCACAGGTGTTACGTTCAAGCCAGCTTCGGTCAATGCGCCAGCGGTACCGCGCGTGGCGACCAACTGAAAACCGAGATCGGCCAATGCCTGGGCGATTTCCACCACGCGCTCACGATCTTCGCGGCGCACGCTAATGAAGGCCTTGCCGCCCTTGGGCAGCTTGGTGCCTGAACCGAGCTGGGATTTGACAAAGGCTTCGGCAAACGTTTTCCCCACACCCATCACTTCGCCCGTGGACTTCATTTCCGGACCAAGAATGGTATCCACGCCCGGGAATTTGATGAACGGGAATACGGCTTCCTTGACAGAGTAATACGGTGGCACCACTTCCCGGGTCACACCCTGCTCCGGCAGACTGCGTCCAGTCATGCAACGTGCGGCAATCTTGGCAAGCTGCAGACCGCAGGCCTTGGAAACAAACGGCACGGTACGCGAAGCACGGGGATTCACTTCCAGCACATAGACGGTTTCACCTTGAATCGCAAACTGCACGTTCATGAGGCCAACCACGCCCAGCGCCTTCGCCATCTTCACAGTCTGGTCGCGCAGTTCGTCCTGCATCGCGGCGGTCAGGCTATAAGGCGGCAATGAACAGGCGGAATCGCCTGAGTGCACACCAGCCTGTTCCACGTGTTCCATGATGCCGCCAATGATGACGTTCTCACCGTCGGACAAGGCATCCACGTCCACTTCCAACGCATCATTAAGGAAACGATCCAGCAGCACGGGGGATTCGTTGGAGACCTTCACGGCCTCGCGCATGTAGCGCTCCAATTGAGCCTGTTCGTGCACGATTTCCATCGCGCGGCCACCCAAAACATAAGAAGGGCGCACTACCAGTGGATAGCCGATTTCCTGGGCGAGGCGCAATGCTTCTTCCGGCGTGCGCGCGGTGCGGTTCGGCGGTTGCTTGAGGTTCAATTCCTGCAGCATTTGCTGGAAGCGTTCGCGGTCCTCAGCACGGTCGATCGCATCCGGGCTGGTGCCAATGATGGGCACGCCAGCCTTTTCCAGATCACGCGCCAGCTTGAGTGGCGTCTGACCGCCATATTGCACGATCACGCCTTCCGGTTTTTCCAGTGCCACGATTTCCAGCACATCTTCCAATGTCAGCGGCTCGAAGTAGAGGCGGTCGGAAGTGTCGTAATCCGTGGAAACAGTTTCCGGGTTGCAATTGACCATGATGGTTTCATAGCCATCTTCACGCATGGCGAATGCAGCATGCACGCAGCAATAGTCAAATTCAATCCCCTGACCGATACGGTTAGGTCCGCCGCCCAATACCATGATCTTTTTCTTGTTCGTGGGATTAGCCTCGCACTCTTCCTCATATGTGGAGTACATATAGGCAGTATCGGTCGCGAATTCGGCAGCGCAGGTATCCACGCGCTTATAAACCGGACGCACGTTCAATGCCTGACGATAGGCGCGAACAGCGTGTTGGTCGGTACCCAGCAGTTTGGCAAGACGCTTGTCGGAGAAACCGCGGCGCTTGAGCTGGAACAGGGCATCACGGTCAAGGTCGGCCAACTGGCGGCCTTTCAATGCCTGCTCGCGCTTGATGATGTCTTCGATCTGCACCAGGAACCAGCGGTCGATCTTGGAAAGATCGAACACCTGGTCTATAGTCAGACCCGCGCGAAATGCATCACCGACATACCAGATACGCTCAGGACCGGGCTCACCCAGCTCCTGCTGGATTTTATCCAGATCAGTTGTCATTTCATCCAGACCGTCCACGCCCACTTCCAGACCGCGCAAGGCTTTCTGGAAAGACTCCTGGAAAGTGCGGCCAATCGCCATCACCTCCCCAACGGACTTCATCTGGGTAGTCAGGCGGGAGTCGGCCTGCGGGAATTTCTCGAACGCGAAACGCGGCACCTTGGTAACGACGTAATCAATGGTAGGCTCGAAGGAAGCTGGAGTCGCGCCACCGGTGATTTCGTTGCGCAACTCGTCCAGCGTGAAGCCGACTGCGAGTTTGGCCGCCACCTTGGCAATCGGGAAGCCAGTCGCCTTGGACGCCAATGCGGAGGAACGCGACACGCGCGGGTTCATCTCGATGACGATCATGCGGCCGTCATCAGGATTGATTGCGAACTGCACGTTGGAGCCGCCGGTGTCCACGCCGATCTCGCGCAGCACTGCCAAAGAGGCGTTGCGCATGATCTGGTATTCCTTGTCGGTCAAGGTCTGCGCAGGGGCTACGGTAATGGAATCGCCGGTATGCACGCCCATCGGGTCAAGATTCTCAATGGAGCAGATGATGATGCAGTTGTCCTTGCTATCGCGGACCACTTCCATCTCGTATTCTTTCCAGCCCAGTAGGGATTCTTCGATCAGCAATTCGCTGGTAGGGGAAGCTTCCAGCCCGCGCTCGCAGATGGCGATGAATTCCTCGCGGTTATAGGCGATGCCGCCGCCGCTGCCGCCCATGGTGAAGGACGGGCGGATAATCGCGGGATAACCGATGGAAGCCTGCACCTGCAGAGCCTCTTCCATGCTGTGCGCCACGGCGGAACGCGCAGAACCCAAGCCGATCTTGGTCATGGCGACCTTGAATTTCTCACGGTCTTCCGCCTTGTCGATGGCTTCCTTGGAAGCGCCGATCAACTCGACATTGTATTTTTCCAGCACGCCATGCTTGTCCAGGTCCAGCGCGCAGTTCAGCGCCGTTTGGCCGCCCATGGTTGGCAGCAATGCGTCGGGGCGCTCGATCTCGATGATCTTTTCCACCACCTGCCAGGTCACCGGCTCGATATAGGTTGCATCCGCCATTTCCGGGTCAGTCATGATGGTGGCAGGATTGGAATTCACCAGAATGACACGATACCCCTCTTCACGCAGCGCCTTGCATGCCTGCGCACCGGAGTAGTCGAACTCACAGGCCTGCCCGATCACGATCGGGCCAGCGCCTATGATAAGAATGGATTTAATATCAGTACGTTTTGCCATGGTATTTATTGCTTTTGCTGTTCCATCAGGTTGATGAAGCGGTCGAACAGATAGCTCATCTCGTTCGGGCCAGGGCTCGCTTCCGGATGCCCCTGGAAGCTGAACGCAGGTTTATCGGTGCGCGCGATGCCCTGCAGGCTGCCATCAAACAGAGAAACATGCGTTGCCTTCACGTTGGCTGGCAGCGTGTTCGCATCAACCGCGAAACCATGGTTCTGACTGGTGATGAGCACACGCTTATCCTCCAGATCCTGCACCGGGTGGTTGGCGCCATGGTGACCAAACTTCATCTTCATGGTCTTAGCACCGCTCGCCAGCGCCAGCAATTGATGGCCCAGACAGATGCCGAACACAGGAATGCCGCTATCTACCAATGTGCCGATCGCATTGATGGCGTAATCGCAAGGCTCCGGGTCGCCAGGGCCGTTGGAAAGGAAAATACCATCCGGCTTTAGCGCCAATGCCTCTTCCGCAGTTGCTTCCGCAGGCAACACTGTTACCTTGCAACCACGCTCGACCAGCATGCGCAGGATGTTCTGCTTGACGCCGTAATCGAAAGCCACCACGTTGAATTTGGAATTCTCAGACGTGATATAGCCTTCACCCAGCTTCCATTCGCCCAGCGTGAACGCACCCTTATCCTTGCGGCTCACCACCTTGGCCAGATCCATGCCGGCCAAACCAGGGAAGCTGCGTGCCAATTCCAGCGCTTTCGCTTCATCCACCTCGCCAGCGATGATGCAACCAGCTTGCGCGCCTTTTTCGCGCAGGATGCGGGTCAGCTTGCGGGTATCGACCTCGGCAATCGCCACGACATTGTTTTCAACCAGATATTCGGAAAGGGATTTTTCACTACGCCAACTGCTGCTCAGCAACGGCAAATCACGGATGACGAGACCGCTGGCAAACACATGCCCGGATTCGACATCTTCCACATTCACCCCGACATTCCCGATGTGCGGGTATGTCAAGGTTACGATTTGCTTGGTATAGGAAGGATCGGTAAGAATCTCTTGATAACCGGTGATCGAGGTATTGAACACCACCTCGCCCACTGTTTGGCCCAAGGCACCGATTGAAATGCCCCTGAACACTGTCCCGTCTGCGAGCACAAGTACGGCTGGGGTTTGCGGCAATTCTAACTCCTTGTAACTATTTGATATTCCATGAAAATATAAGCATGGAATGCAGATATGCAAAGCGGGACGGGCCATCGCCCACCCCGCTTGAAAATTTTTAGAATTATAGCTCAAAGCGCTTTTGCCTTCAACGCGAGCCTGAAGAATTTTTCAGGCTCAAGCAGGTGCATCTGCGCATCCCCTCTTGCAATCTCCGTCACTTCTCTCAGTTACCAGTAGAGCCTAGACCACTTTCCCATACGACAGAGATAAAAGCGCTCATATCGCTATGTCCATCAATCATGCTATGAGCGATATTCCTTAATACCGATACCAAAATATTGTTGTGACAATTTGTCACGCGGCAATATGCCACATTTCTATTTTCAGGCTCTGCTCATATATTTCTGGGCAACACACTGACCAACCACACTTGGACAGTATCCCTAATACATAAAAAATAACCTGGAGAAAGATATGAAAAAATTACTTGTCATCCTGTTAACAGCACAGGGAATGTTGACTGCGAATGCATATGCAGCAGATGCCAAAACAGCACAGGCATTGGCTCAAAAAAGCGGCTGCCTAGCATGTCATGGCATTGAAAATAAGATTGTCGGTCCAGGATATAAAGAAGTAGCTGCAAAATATAAAAATGACAAAACAGCGGAGGCAAAAATGATGTCAAAGATTAAAACTGGTGGAAGTGGCACATGGGGCCCCATGCCAATGCCACCTAACGCGCACGTCAAAGATGAGGATATTAAAACGATAGTAGAGTGGATACTTTCGTTGTAACTAATATCAATAGATCATATTCATTTGACCCTCATCATAGTCCATGCAATATGGACTGTGGTTTTGAAGCTGATTTCTTGCTGGAAATCAGCTTTTTTTTAGCTTGAGATCAATGCGACAAATTGTCGCGCGGCAATGTGTCACATTTTCATTTTCAACCCCTTTCCCTATATTACAGCACGGCGCTCATAGCCAATTGCTCTTAAATATTGAAAGGGAAAAATTAATGAAAAAGATTCTTTTGCTGGCGGGCATTCTTGCCAGCCAAACCGCCTTTGCCCATGTCAGTTACACAGGGCGTGATTTTGGCGTTTTTGATGGCCTAACTGACCAATCGGTCACCATCAGCAACCAAACTACCCGCAGCCATGGCTGGGCTGACGCAGCCGATGCAGATTGGGGAGATACTCACCAAGTCAAGTGGTTTACTTTCAGCATCACAAACCAGGCACTGGTCACTATTTCCGCATCTGCACTCGCTAATGCAACAGCCACTTCTCTTGATGGCCTCTTACCAGGTTTTAGCCTCTATGAAGGCAAAGCACCCGGAGCAGCTTATGACTCATCCGCAGTCACATCCGCATATCGCAACACATTGGGTTTTGATACCGAAGGCGCATTGAATGCATTGGGCAACTTTGAGATTGGTAATGATGCTGGCGTCATCAGCAAACTGAGTTTTGTTGGTTATGCAGCCGATGGAACTTCCAATAATTTGGGCAATTTGCCCGCTGTTATTGGGGATGGTACTGCTGATGGTTTTGTCAGCAGCAGCTTCCTGCTGAACGCAGGCACCTACACCCTCATCATAGGAGGCGCTGACTACGCTTCTCAGAACGACCCGCTATCGCTGGCTTACAACTATGGCCTGTCAGCCACCGTCAGCGTGGCAGCTGTTCCCGAGCCAAGCACTTATGCCTTAATGGTGCTAGGGCTGGGCATCATGGGTATCGCAGTGCGCAGTCATATAACACGCTAACCTCATCACCAACCCCTGAAAATGGAAAGTCCATACGGCTTTCTGCTTCTCAACAAGGAGAACGAAATGAATTGCAACAAGCAATATATTATCTCTGCAATATCCGCAGTATTGATGGCAACTGGTGCGAGCCAAGCCATGGCTGCTATTGATTCCTACACTATTGAAACCATTTGGCACGAGCCCGATACCCAGCCTCGTGACACTATTTTCCTTGGCAGTTTTGACTATGACAACGCCACCAAAACTGTTTCTAATCTGAAAGGGATATTGTCCGAATCGATGACAGGCAATTCAGTTGCCTATCCTCATGACAACATGACCTGGCTGACTTTGGATTATCAACTCGTATCCTGGTATGACAGTTCCCTTGGCGGCACTTTTGCCGCCACATTCAAGAACAACAATACCAACACCTTCTGGACCGGGATGGGTGGCGATGGCTGGAGCCCGCAATCCGGCGTGGATGCTGGCGGTGTTTACTATGGTTTCCCGCGTGCGGGCAATAATCCTGGCAATGCCTATGCATTGGTATTTATTCCTGATGATCCATTGCAAACATTGTCACAGACCCAGATCAATTATCTCGCTTATGCCGATTGCGCGGCAGGGGGCATGATGGGGGCAGTGTGCATGACAGGCACTAGCGCTCAAGCCTATGGCTCAGTTGGCACGATGAGCGGCTACCCTGTTTCCCAATCCATCTCTGCAATTGCAGCCGTTCCTGAACCCAGCGCTTATGCAATGCTGGGCATTGGCCTGGGACTGATAGGCATGGCAGCACGCCGTCGCCGTCAGGGTTAAAACACGTCAAGTATCAATCCTCACAATGGCAGGTGTGCAATACACCTGCCATTTGCACTCTGGAAACCTCTCATGAAAACGCCCAGCCCGCTCAGTATTGCCATCTCGCTTGCATTTATCTCTACCACCAGCATGGCAGACACGACATCGACTCAAGAGCCTGTCGATAAGCTGCTTTACCCGGTGCTTCCCCTTATTGAGGTCAGTGCTGACCGCATCGAAGACAGCGCATTTACCGGCGAGGATATTGCATCACGAAGCTTGCGTAGCCATACCAACGACACAGCCCGCCTACTTGAGCATATTCCAGGAGTAAACACCTATGGCGCTGGAGGAATTTCCAGCCTGCCCACGATGCGCGGCTTTGCCGATGATCGCATCCGCACCCAGGTGAATGGCATGGATCTCATGAGTGCATGCCCTAATCATATGAACCCGGCTCTTTCATTTGTGGATCCATCCAGCATTGAGAGTATTCAAGTATATGCTGGTATTACCCCGGTCAGTGTCGGCGGTGACAGTATTGGCGGCACCATCCAGGTCAATTCGGCAAAACCCAAATTTGCAAAAGAAGATCAGGCACTACTCACTACAGGCAGCATAGGAACATTCTACCGAAGCAATGGTGCGGCAAGAGGCGGCAACGTGGCTCTGTCCGTGGCAAGCCAGAATCTCAGCCTGGCATATACGGACTCATACTCTCAAGCCAATAACTACAGAGCTGCTGGAGATTTCAAAAAACCAGGGTTATGGACAAGGCAAATTAGCCCGCTCACGGATAGAATCACCGACAAGACCGTGGCTGGGACAGCATATCGAGGCTCACGTCACAGGGAGCTGGGTATTGCACTGAAATTATCAGAGCAGCATCTGCTTGAATTGAAACTTGGTGAGCAATCGATCGACTGGGAGGGTTTTCCTAACCAGCGCATGGACATGGTATCCAGCTACCCCGATCTCGATAACCCAGGCATGCAGATACTCAACCTCAAGAAACCTGCAAATGTGAATCGCACCATCAATCTCCACTACACAGGGCAATTTGATTGGGGCGAACTGGAAGCACGTTATTTCCGGCAAAAGCTGGATCATTCCATGGATATGCTACAAAGCCGCTCCGGGGGTATGTATATGCCCATGCTTTCCGAGGCAACCACCCATGGAGGTTTGTTAAAAGCGACTGTGCCGATCAGTGACCAGCACCTTGTGCGCGTAGGTGCAGATTTTCAATATTACCGGCTGGATGATTGGTGGCCCTCCATTAATGATGGAGGAATATCTATGTGCTGCAACGATTTTTGGAATATCCGGGATGGGAAGCGTGATCGTATCGGTATATTCAGTGAGTTGGAAACACAGTGGAATAATAAATGGACCACCCTGCTTGGCTTGCGTACTGATCGCGTCACTTCCAATACAGGCCGCGCACAAGGTTATTCCAACACATATGGAAGTGATGCAAATACATTTAATTCGCTAGACCACAGCCGTGAAGATTATCACTACGATCTGACCGCCTTGACCCGATTTAAACCAGCAGAGACTCAGCACTATGAGTTTGGGTTTGCGCGGAAAACCCGCTCCCCGAATTTATATGAGCGTTATCCATGGTCTCGAAACGCAATGGCCGCGCTCATGAACAACTTTGTCGGTGATGGCAATGGTTATATAGGCAATCCTGATCTCAAGCCAGAAGTGGCCTACACGCTCAGCGCCAGCGGTGACTGGCATGATATTGCCAAGGAGAAATGGCAGGTAAAAGCCACGGGGTATCTTACCTATGTTGAGAACTATATTGATGCAGCACGCCTGCCTGGCTATCACCGAAACGACCAATATATGTTGCTGCAATATACCAATGCAGATGCGCGGCTTTATGGAATTGATGCTTCAGCAAGCTATAAGCTGGGACATATTGCCAATATCGGCAGCTTTACAGTCAGTAGCATGGTCAGTTATGTGCGAGGCGAAAACCGCACCACAGGCGATAATCTTTATCACATGATGCCGCTGAACGGAAAATTTGCACTGGAACATCAACTAGGCAACTGGACCAACACCCTGGAAATGCACCGCGTCACGGAAAAAGACAACATCTCCCAGGTGCGCAATGAAGTGTCGACACCCGCTTACACATTATTCAACCTGCGCAGCAAACTGGAATGGCAACGTGTCCGCCTGGATATGGAAGTGGAAAACCTGTTCAATCGCTTCTACTATTTACCGCTTGGCGGTGCATATCTTGCACAGGGCTATGCCATGACAACTGGGGGTATTCCTTGGGGCATGACGGTACCAGGCCGTGGAAGATCCATCAATATTGCCTTGACTTATACATTCTGAGAATACGCCAGCCAGCCCTATTCCCACTCAACAAAACTCACACACAGCCTGATCAGTTGATTTCTCCAGCCTGTGTTTGTTGAGCAGGGCTTCTATGCACTCATTCGCGTCTGTGCCAATTCAATCGCAACCTGAATCGCAGCACGCGCCTGCGGGCTGTTTTTCCAGCAGGTAGAACCCAGCATAGCGGCTGCCTGTGCAACGATATCCAATGTATTAGCCTTGCTCAGATGTGACAACGACTCATATCCCAGTTGCTCAAGGCGCGTCACCACAGTGGGGCCGATGCCTTTTACATTCAGCAATGCCTGACGCTCTTCTGGAGAAAATGGCACGTAGTTTCCTTTTAAAAGTCTTTATTCAGTAGATACGGCAATTCAGAGCAGTGCCTTGCAAATATCCTGACTCATCTTAACAAAAGCACAAAATAATAAAGGGGTGATTTCCACCCCTTTATTACAATTACCAGCATTGATCTTTTATTTCCTCAACCCCAGCACATCCTGCATGTCATACAACCCATGTTTGTGAATTGCCAGGAATTTGGCGGCACGCAGTGCGCCGAGTGCAAATGTGGCGCGGCTGGATGCCTTGTGCGTCAGCTCTACGCGTTCGCCAATGCCGGCAAACAGGACAGTGTGATCTCCCACCACGTCTCCGCCGCGCACGGTAGCAAAACCTATGGTATTGGCATCACGCTCGCCAGTGACACCTTCGCGGCCATAGACCGCGCACTCGCGGAGGTCGCGTCCCAAGGCTTCCGCCGCAGCTTCGCCTAAACGCAATGCGGTGCCGGAGGGGGCATCCACCTTGTAGCGATGGTGCGCCTCGATGATTTCCACGTCGTAACCCTGGTTCAGCACCTTGGCTGCGGCCTGCACCAAATTGATGAGCAGAGTCACGCCCACGCTCATGTTGGGGGCGAATACGATAGCGACATCCTGCGCGGCGCGTTCGATTTGCTGTTTTTGTTCAGCAGTAAACCCGGTGGTACCGATCACCAGTTTGACGCCAGCTAGGCGGCAGGCTTCGAGGTATTGCAGGCTGGGCTCGGGGCGAGTGAAATCCACCAATACATCCGCGCCCTGCAAGGCTGCCGTCAGGTCTGCGGTGATTTTCACGCCAGTATTGCGGCCAAACTGCTCTCCTGCATCGCGCCCGATCTGCGGGCTATCCGCGCGGTCCAGCGCACCATGCAACACCAACTCGGCATCATTGAACACACCATCCAGCAGGGCATGACCCATTCGGCCTGAACATCCGGCAATCACTATCTTTTGCATTTCAACACCACATTCTTTTATTGAATCAAATTACCCTGCTAGAAACCGATTTTTTCCAGCATGCGCTCAAAATACCCAGGTTCATCTTCTGGCGGCAAATCGTCGTCATCGTCCTCTGGTTCCTGTGCTGATTTGGACGCCGGCGCTGGTTTGGCTGCTGCAGCCCCCGCAGCAGGTTTTGCCACAGCCTGGGCTGGCGCTGACTGCGCAGCAGGTTCGGATAGTGTCGTAGCAGGCGCAGATGGTGTCACCGCTGGCTGAGCCTGTGCCGGCACAGCAGCAGGAACCGCGCCTGGCGCTGCCAGTTCGGGAACCACTTTTCTTGGCGCGGCAGCATCTTCCTGCACAATCGGGGTGGTTGGCTTGGTATCGTAATATTCAGCCCCGGCTGGCGCTGCCTGCTCGTCGTCGCTCTTCCAGAACTTCAGCCGGTCAAGCACGCCCTTCTTTTCTGGGGCTTTGGGTTCGATCACGACAGGCGCAGCAGGCGGGGTTGCCACGATAGCGGTATCCTCCGGCGAGGCGGGGATGACATCGCCGCGCACGCGCTTCAGGGCATCGCCCTCGAACTCCATGATGACGCGGCGTTGCTCGATGATCTTGCCACTCTTGCGCATCTGGTAGAAATAATCCCAGCGGTCACGGTGGAAACTGTCCTGTATCAAGGGCGTGCCCATGATGAATCGCACCTGCGACTTGGTCATGCCGGGCCGCAATTGCAACATCATTTTGGATGTCACGACATTACCCTGCTGAATGTCCATCTTGTAAGGCTTGAAAGAAGGCAGCGCGGAGCTGCAAGCCACGCACAGCAACGCAGCGAAGAGGATTATATGACGCATTACCACGACTCTGACCGGAAATGGCGTAATATACCACGACATTAAAGTCGGCTTTCAGGCATATTCACGCCATTGTCGATTTTTTACTTGTAAAACCCGGGAGATAGCCTGATACGGCTCAGGCTCCGGCAGCCAGCATCTCGCTGGCATGCTGCAATGTAGTTTCCGTGATTTCCACCCCGCCCAGCATGCGCGCTACCTCATCCACCCGTTGCGCATGGTCCAGCACCTCAATCCGGCTCAAGGTTTGTCCTTCCTGCATGCGCTTGCTGACGCGCAGGTGCTGACTGCCCTGCGCTGCCACTTGCGGCAGATGGGTTATCACCAGCACTTGCCGCTGATGGCCCAATGTCTTGAGCAACTGCCCGACCACCTCGGCCACACCGCCGCCAATGCCGACATCCACTTCGTCGAAGATCATGGTCGGCACATCGCCCTGCTGCGCCGTCACCACGCGAATCGCCAGGCTGATGCGGGACAACTCGCCTCCCGACGCCACCTTGGATAAAGGCCGCGGTGCAACACCAGCATGACCGGCGACGAGAAACTCCACCTGTTCATTGCCATGCGCAGCAGGCTCCTGCGCGGTCAACGCCACGGCAAAACGCCCGCCGCTCAATGAAAGCCGCTGCATCTCGGCGCTGATCTTTTCTCCCAGACTCTGGGCAGCCTGCGCACGGCTCTCGCTCAACTTGCTGGCCAACACGTCGTATTGCGCCCTGGCCTTGGCTTCATCCTGTTGCAACTGCTGGTTGTCATGGCTGCGCTCCAGCTCGCCCATGCGCAATTGCCAGGATGCCAGCAGGCCAGCCAACTCTTCCGGCCGGGTACGATATTTACGGGCCGCTGCATGCAACTCCTGGATACGGCTTTCCACCTCCTGCAAGCGCTCGGGGTCAAGGTCGGCACGTTGCAGGTAGCGGTTCAGGAAACGGTCTGCTTCATCCAATTGAATCAGCGCCGAATTCAGCGTATCCAGCGCTTCCTGCAAACCGCCATCATAAGCCGTCAACTCCTGCAGCTTATGCTGCACGCGGCTCAACTGGCGCACGGCGGCCAGCTCGCCCTCGCTCAGCAGGTCACGGCATTCCTCCCCGCCCGCCAGAATGCTCGCGCCATGGGAAAGCCGCACATGCTCCTGCTGCAATGGCTCCCACTCTTCCTCACCAGGCGCCAATGCGCTCAACTCCCGCACCTGGTCGCGCAATTCGGCCAACTCGGCGGCATAAGCTTCTGCATTACGCTCAGCATCGATACGCTGACGATACAGCACCTGCCAATCCCGGTAGGCTGCCGCCACTTCATTCAGCAGCGACTGCAATCCGCCATAGGCATCGAGCACCTGCCGCTGGGTTGCGGCTTTAAGCAGGGAGTGATGTGCATGCTGGCTATAGATATCCACCAGAAATTCGCCTATCTCACGTAATTGCTGGATGGTAGCGGGCGAACCGTTGATGAAGGCACGCGAGCGCCCGTCGGCGTAAATCACGCGACGCAGCAGCAATTGCGCATCATCGATACAGATTTCGCTTTCATCCAGCCAGGCGCGCAAGTCTGCCAGCGTGCCAATGTCGAATACCGCGTTGATTTCAGCCTTTTCACACCCGGCGCGAGTAATGCCGCCTTCGCCGCGCGCGCCCAGCACCAGGGATAGCGCATCAATCAGGATGGATTTTCCCGCCCCGGTTTCGCCAGTGAGCACGGTGAAGCCGGGCCTGAATTCGAGTTCCAGCCGGTCGACAATGACAAAATCACGTATGGAAAGTGTTTGCAGCATGCTTGTTTGCCTTTACGCCCTAGCCCCAATGCAGCTTTTCGCGCAGCACATCAAAATAGTTATGCCCGGGGGGATGCAGCAATGTGAGGGTATTTTTCGCCCGTTGCACCTGCACCTGATCCCTTGGCTGCAACGCCATTTTCCGCTGGCCATCAAGATGCACGCTGGCGTCCTCAGCATGCACCACCTCGATCACCACCTTGCTGGCGCTATCAATTGCAATCGGACGATTACTCAGTGTATGTGGACAGATAGGCACCAAGGCAATGGCATCCAGCGTGGGATGCAGGATAGGCCCACCTGCAGAAAGCGAATAGGCGGTAGTGCCGGTCGGCGTCGCCACGATCAGGCCGTCGGAACGCTGGCGCTGCACGAAATGCCCGTCGATATGAACTTCCAGCTCGATCAGGCGCGCCATGCCGCTTTTGTTGACGACGACATCATTCAGCGCGTACCCCTGCCCGATAATTCCGCCAGCGCGCACAATGCTGGCCTCCAGCAGGATGCGTTCCTCGGTTTCATATTGGCCGTCCAGAACACCCGTGACATTGTCGAGCATGCGGTCCGAATCAATATCGGTCAGAAAGCCCAATCGGCCACGATTCACACCCACCAGCGGAATCTTGTAATCCACCAATGCGCGGGCCACGCTCAACATGGTGCCATCGCCGCCAATGACAATCGCCAGATCGGCATATGCGCCTATCGCGCTCATTTTCAGGGTGGTATAGCCCTTGATCTCGGCGCTCTGCGCAGTTTGCTCTTCGATGAACACGCCGACCTGCCGCTCGTTAAGAAACCGTGCCAAGGCAAGCATGTGCTCCCGGTTTTCCGGGCTCATGTACTTGCCTATCAGTGCAACTGTCTGAAACACATTTTTCATGGCTGGCATTAAATCATAGAAGATAGACGCATAAAACCCTCGTCGCCATTATCCCGGTAATAATTGATTGCGCGGCACCAGTCTGTATCGGATAATTTTTTCATTTCCTTGCCAGGCGGCCGTTTTCAATATTGAATTAGCAACGACCGATCCCCAATTTATACCTACCATGTTAGACAAACGCGCCCAAATATTGCTGAAAACCCTGATCGAACACTATATCAGTGACGGTCAGCCTGTGGGTTCGCGCACCTTGTCACTGGCCTCCGGCCTGGATCTCAGTCCTGCCTCCATCCGCAATATCATGTCGGAGCTTGAGGAACACGGCTTCATCGCCAGCCCCCATACCTCTGCTGGCCGAGTGCCGACCCAGCGCGGCTACCGCTTGTTCGTGGACACTCTGCTCACAATACAACCGTTGCAGAATCAGGAAATCCGCAAGCTGGAACATGTACTGTCCTCGCCCGACCCGCAAGAATTGATCAATACCGCCGCCGACCTGCTATCCAGCCTGACGCAGTTTGCCGGGCTAGTAATCATTCCCAAACGCCAGAGCACCGCGTTCCGCCATATGGAATTTCTCCCCCTGTCAGACAAGCGCATCCTGGTCATCATCGTCACAACAGACGGCACGGTGCAGAATCGCATCATCCTGGCCGACAAACCCTATAGCGCCGCCGACCTGACGCAGGCGAGCAACTTCTTCAACCAGCACTATGCAGGCAATACGCTGGATGAGGTCAAACAGAAGCTGCACAATGAACTCAAGCAGATGCAATCGGACATGACGCGCCTGATGGCCGCGGCATTAGAAGCCAGCAGCAAAACGGCAGCCAACAGCAAGGACAGCGTGGTGATTGCCGGCGAGCGCAACCTGCTGAATGTGCATGACCTTTCGACCAACGTCAGTTCGCTGCGCAAACTGTTCGAGATATTCGAGCAGCGCACCTCGCTCATGCAGCTCCTGGACCAAAGCCAGAAAGCCAGCGGCGTGCAGATTTTCATTGGCGGCGAATCTGGCTACCTGCCGCTGGACGAATGCAGCATGGTCACCGCCCCTTACGAAACCAACGGCGAAACCATAGGTACGCTGGGCGTGATCGGCCCTACCCGCATGGCATACGAACGCGTGATCCCGATTGTGGACATCACCGCGAAACTCCTGTCCAATGCATTGTCCAACACACACTGAACCGCCCAGCCAGGCTTGCAGGCAGCAACCGTCACTGTAGCGTCACGCCAACAAAAGGAAGATGCATGTCTTTTTACCTGAAAGAACCGGATATTTCACCACAAGAGCCAGACCGTACCGGCATCCTGGTCATGAACCTCGGCACGCCAGAAGCACCTACCGCCAAGGCTTTGCGCCCCTATTTGCGGCAATTCCTCAGCGACCGGCGCGTGATCGAGATTCCGCGCTTCATCTGGTGGTTCATCCTCAATGGTTTCATCCTGGTATCAAGGCCGCGCCAATCCGCCCACAAATACGCCACCATCTGGGGAAACGAAGGCTCTCCGCTGCTGGTCAATAGCCGAAAACAGGCCAGCTTGCTGGAAGGCTACCTGGGCGACACCATCGCCTCGCCTTATACCGTCGAACTGGGCATGCGCTACGGCCAGCCATCCGTGCAATCCGCCATTGCCAACCTGAAGGCCAGGAACTGCAATCGCATCCTGCTGTTCCCGCTCTATCCGCAATATGCAGGCAGCAGCAGTGCCTCCGCCATTGACGAAGCCATGCGCGCCCTCCTGCGCGCGCGCAACATGCCGGAAATCCGCACCATCCGCGATTACCACGCGCACCCGGCCTATATCAACGCGGTAGCGGAAAGCATACGCCTGCACTGGCAACAGCACGGCAAGCCGGAAAAACTGGTGATGAGCTTTCACGGCGTGCCACGCCGCACCTGCGACCTGGGCGACCCTTACTATAAGCAATGCCTGACCAGCGGAAAATTAATTGCACAAGCGCTCGGCCTGACAGAAGACCAATATTTAATTGCCTTCCAGTCGCGCTTCGGCGCAGCAGAGTGGCTGCAGCCCTACTTCGCCCCCGAGATAGAAGCCCTGGGTAAGCAGAAACTGCGCCGCGTGGATGTGGTCTGTCCCGGATTTTCCAGCGATTGCCTGGAAACGCTGGAAGAAATCGCCATGGAAGGCAAGGGCCTGTTTCTTGAAGCAGGTGGCGGCGAATACCATTACATCCCTGCACTAAATGACAGCGACACCTGGATCAAGGCCATGCGCGAGATCGTCATGGACAACCTGCAAGGTTGGGTTACCCCGCGCTCGGCTGCATAAGAGCCAGTCCCAAGATTCCAAACCCTGCCATCAGGCCAGCGGCTTTTGTTATACTTTTGGATTAGCTAGAAACGGACGCAAACAATGATAGTCATCACCGGCGGCGCTGGCATGATAGGCAGCATGATGGCATGGCACCTCAACACCGTGCATCAACGCGAAGACATCGTGATCGTGGATCGCATGCACCATCCCGATCAATGGCAGAACCTGTGCCACAGGCGTTATGCCGATTATCTGGACAAGGACGAGTTGCCTGCCTGGCTGGCCCGCGCATCCGAAACCATTGACGCCGTGATCCACATGGGCGCCATCAGCGCCACCACCGAGCGCGATTTCAACAAACTGGTGCAGGACAATATCCGCTACAGTCAATCGCTGTGGCAATGGTGCGCGGAAAACGAAGTGCCTTTTCTCTATGCCAGCTCAGCCGCCACTTATGGCGGCGGGGAGTTTGGTTACGATGACGAAGAGTCCGCCATCGACCAGTTGCGCCCGCTCAACGGCTATGGCTATTCCAAGCAATTCTTCGATCAGTGGGCGTTGCGCCAATGCGCCGAAGGCCTGCCCACTCCGCCGCAATGGTGCGGCTTCAAGTTTTTCAACGTCTATGGCCCGAACGAATACCACAAGGAACGCATGGCGAGCGTGGCGTTCCACACTTTCAACCAGTTCCGCGACCAAGGCAAGGTCAAGCTGTTCAAAAGCCACAAGGAAGGCTATGCGGACGGCATGCAACTGCGCGATTTCGTCTACGTGAAAGATGCCGTGTCGGTCATGGCGCACTTTCTGGAGCAGCCGCAGCATTCCGGCCTCTATAACATTGGCACCGGCGAAGCCCGCGCCTTCAAGGATCTGGCCACTGCCGTCATGGCCAGCATGGGCCGCGAACCCAATATTGAATACATCGACATGCCGCAAGACCTCATGGGCAAATATCAATATTTCACCGAGGCCAACATCAGCAAACTGCGCAACGCGGGTTACACCACGCCTTTTCATACGTTGGAACAGGGCGTGCAGGACTATGTCCAACAATACCTCATGCAAGCCGACCCTTATTGCTGAGCGAACAACCGGAGAACCTCATGAGTGCTGTTGACACCCTGAAACAAGCCATCGCCGAACACCAGGCCGTGATCGCAGCGCTGGAACCGCTGCTGCCGGCCATTGCCAAGGTAGGCGAAGCCATGCGCGCCTGCCTGGCGCGCGGCGGCAAGATACTGTTGTTCGGCAACGGCGGCAGCGCCGCCGACAGCCAGCATATCGCTGCCGAGATCGTCGGACGCTACAAGAAGGAACGCCGCGGCCTGCCTGCAATTGCCCTGACCACCGATACATCCATCCTGACCTCGGTCGGCAACGACTACGGCTTCGATTTCATCTTCTCGCGCCAGGTGGAGGCGCTCTGCACGCCCGCCGACCTGGTGGTCGGCTTCTCCACCTCAGGCAACAGCCGCAATGTGGTGCTCGGCATCGAGAAAGCCCGCGAGATCGGCGCCGTCACGGTCGGCATGACCGGCGGCAGCGGCGGCAAGCTCGCCAACCTGTGCGACCATGTCCTCATCATGCCCACCAGCGACACGCCCCGCATCCAGGAAGCCCATATCCTGATCGGCCACAGCCTGTGCGACCTGGCGGAAGCCGATTACTAGCCTTTAATTCATTCCAGTATGCGCGAATCACTCATCCATACCGTACAACACCGCTTTGGCCATGACCCGCTCTGGATACTGGTCATCGGTGACCTCATGCTGGACCGCTACCTGTTCGGCGATGTGCAGCGCATCTCGCCCGAAGCGCCCGTACCCGTGGTGCTGCTCAAATCCCAGGATGAACGCGCAGGTGGCGCGGCCAATGTCGCCGCCAACCTAGTCGGCCTGGACATCAGCACGCGCATCATTGGCGCGGTAGGCGAAGACCATGAAGCCACACGCCTGCTAGATTTACTGGATACAGTTGGCATTGATACCCGCCATATCTATCGCAGCCCCTTGCGCCCCACGATCACTAAAACACGGATTCTGGGTGGCCACCAGCAGATGATGCGCCTGGATCAGGAAAATGCCGCACGCTACACCACTGAGGAAGAAACCGCGCTGCAGAGCGCTATCGCCAGCGCCCTGCATGACCGGCCAGCCGCGATCATTCTTTCCGATTATGCCAAGGGCGTATTGAGCGACACCTTATGCCAGCGCATCACGCAGCAGGCACGGCAGGCAGGCATTCCGGTACTGGTGGACCCCAAAGGCCGGGACTACAGCAAATACCGTGGCGCGACCGGCCTCACCCCAAACAAGCGCGAAACTGCGGAAGCCTGCAATGTCACCATCCATGACGCGGATGCTTTGCTGAATGCCGCTGAAACCCTGCGCAAACAACTGGAACTCGACTTTCTCGCTGTCACGCGCGGCGAGGAAGGTATTACCGTGCTCAACGCCAAGGGCAGCGACCACCTCACTGCCACGGCGCGGCAAGTGTTTGATGTCTCCGGCGCGGGCGATACCGTCATTGCTACCCTTACCGCTGGCCTGGCGCACGGCTTGCCGCTGCATGAAGCGATCGAGCTCGCCAATATCGCCGCCGGCATCGTCGTCGGCAAGGTTGGCACCGTGCCTGTAAGCAAGGCAGAACTGGAAGCAGAACTGCATTCACAACAAACTGCCGCGCAAGCCGACAAGGTCTGCCCGACGCTGGATGCCCTGCTGGCCCGCGTCACCGCCTGGCGCAGCAAAGGAGAGCGCATTGTGTTCACCAACGGGTGCTTCGACCTGCTGCATGCAGGACACGTCACCTATCTCGAAGCTGCGCACAACACCGGCGACCGCCTGGTACTCGGCCTCAATACCGACCGTTCCGTCAGCGCCCTGAAAGGCCCGACCCGACCCGTGATTCACGAACAGGACCGCGCCCGCGTCCTCGCCGCGCTCGAATCCGTGGATGCCGTCATCCTCTTTGACGAAGACACACCTATCGAACTCATCAAGGCTGTACGCCCGGATGTAATCGTCAAGGGCAGCGACTACACCGAAGAGCAAGTCGTCGGCGGCGCGGAAGTCAAATCCTGGGGCGGCAAGGTCGCCCTCATTGATGTCGTGCCGGGACGCAGCACCAGCAACATCATCCAGAAGCTCGCCTCCTGATGGCTGCGGTGCGTCAGATGACCCATGCACGACAGCAAGAAAAAATTCTCGTCATGGGCCCCTCCTGGGTTGGCGACATGGTCATGGCGCAAAGCCTGTTCAAGGTGCTCAAGCAGCAAAAATCCGATTGCATCATCGACGTCGCCGCGCCTGCCTGGACGCTGCCCCTGCTGGATCGCATGCCCGAGGTCAATTCAGGCATCGCCCTCCCCTTCAAGCATGGCGAACTGGCATTGAAAGAACGCATCCGCTTCGGCCTCAGCCTGAAAAACCACGGCTACACCCAATGCATCATGCTCACCAACTCGCTGAAATCCGCCATCCTGCCCGCCGCCACCGGCATCAGGCGACGTACCGGCTTTCGTGGCGAAATGCGCTACGGCCTGCTCAACGACATCCGCCCACTGGATAAAAGCAAACTGCCGCGCACCGTGGACCGCTTCGTCGCCCTCGGCATAGAAGCCGATTCTCCGCTACCAGCCATCCCTAACCCGCATTTAGCGGCCAGCCGCGACAACGCACTGGCATGCTTGGAGAACATGTACATCCCAGCGCCAACCGCCCCGGTGCTGGGACTCTGTCCCGGCGCAGAATACGGCGAAGCCAAGCGTTGGCCGCTGGAATATTACGCCGAGGTCGCGCGTGCGGCGCATGAGCATGGCTGGCAAGTCTGGTTGTTCGGTTCGGAAAAAGATGTGCCGTTCACCGCGGAAATCAATCGCCTGAGCAACATGGCCTGCCTAGACCTGGGCGGCAAGACCAAGTTGGGCGACGCCATCGACCTCATGTCGCTCTGCGATGCCGTCGTCAGCAACGACTCCGGCCTCATGCATGTCGCCGCCGCGCTGGACAAGAAACTCATCGCCATCTACGGCTCCTCCGACCCGCATCACACGCCGCCGATGAGCAGCAAGGCGGTGATTGAATATCTTGGCCTGGAATGCAGTCCGTGTTTTCAGCGGGAGTGTCCGCTGGGGCATTTGAATTGTTTGAAACAAATACTACCTCAACAGATTATTCAAAATTTATTTAAAAGAATTTAAACAAATGCAGTTCCTGAATAAAAAATTTTTCAGTAAAAGTGAAAATATTCTTTTCTCTCTTTCATTATTGTGGTTATCAGGATATTTTTTACTTCCTTCTAGCAAACTTCACCAACAACTATTCATCTTTATCTTTAGCCTTTCTGGTATTTGGCTAATTTTTAAAAACAGTTTCAATATAAAAGAATTAAAATCCTCTAATATTTTTCTGCTATCCGTCTTATATAGCGCTTATTATCTGATCAGCTTATTATGGGCCTCACATGAGGAATTTAGTGATTATTTAAGTGAAGTTAAAAGGGTAATATTTTTCTTTTTCTTTTCGATAACTTTAATTTTCTGGATGAAAAAATCTAATGAAAAATTAGCATTACTAATAAAAGTACTCACGAGCATCGCACTCATTAGCATTGTTATTAATGGCATACTCTTCTATGGAGTCAATGGACTGAGTCTAGCCGATCGCTTTGTAGGAATCGGGAGATTATGGAATGCCTTGTGGTCGGGTGCCATATATGGGGCATTTGCAGTTTTAATGTTTGGGTTACTGAACTGGCAAAATATCAATATGAGCAAGCAGCACAAGATATTTTACTTTTTTGCTTTTATTGTCTTTTTTATCGCTACAGTTCTCACCCATAGCAGAGGCCCGATTGGTGGCATGCTAATCGCATGTAGCATTATATTTTTAACAAACCATTGGAATGTAAAGTATAAATTAGCAATATTAATATTAGCGGGAATATCTTCTTTACTAGTATTTTATTTAATGCAGCACTCTTTTGGCGCTGATATTGAGAGAGGACAAAGCTATAGGCTAGATTTATGGCAAGGATTCTTAGAGCGAGCAAAAGAGCACCTCATTTTTGGATTTGGCGCCGGAACACAAGTGTTTATCCATGCTCCTGGAGAGTTTGTAAATGAATGGCGCCACTACCATAGTGTCTATATTGGTTCCTTGGTAGAGTTGGGCCTCATTGGCTTACTGCTGCATTTAGCCTTATGTGCTTCCGTCCTCAGAGCAGGATGGAATTATCGGCATAATTTGTATGCCTGCATCGCACTGATATTATTTATTTATACGATGATTATCGGCATCACATTTGGTCAGGGCATCATCACCAGACCAAATGTACAATGGATTCTTTTCTGGCTTCCAGCGATTACTTTAGCTTCCATTGAAATCAAAAGTAATTAATAGTAGAGCTTAAATTCTTAAATAGAATCTATTTATTGCTATAGAAACATTAGAGTCCCATAAGCTTACTCATTTTCAGAGCACAAGCATTCCAGGTAAATTTCCTTTGGAATGCTTCATGTCCTTGCTTCGCAATTCTGATTCTCTCTTCAGGATAGTCAAGGTAGAATTTAACTTTACGCTTCAAATCCTCAATACCATCAAAGGTTTCTATTTCCTCGCCTATATTAAATAGCTCGGCGATTTCGTCACAGTAATCTGTGATCAGAAAGCAGCCTGCTGCCAGCGCTTCAAAAATTCTCAGGTTAACGCCAGTACCAGCAGCGTAATAGGGACCACGCGTGATATTGAGGACAATTTTTGAGCTTGTCAGTAATTGATGCAGATTCGGGCCCCAAACCTGATGGTCATCCACGCGCCTGATCAACTCCGGCGACATCAATGGAAAATTACGCTTCCAACGATTGCCAAAAATGGAAAGATGGTCACGTATGCTTTCTAGGATAATAATTCTGCGCAAATCACCACTTCCCACGAACAAGACTTCGTGCTGCTTGTCAGCATCTGTTCCGCTTGGTGCAGTGATAAAATTCGCCCCAAACGGCACAAAACTAGCGTCCAGCTTCTTAGTATCGCTGAAGAAATCCGCTGTCACCTTAGAGCATGAGAATATTTTTTTATAGATTGGCAACTCCTGTTCCAAGAAAAAAATAAACTCGCGACGCTTGGTATAGAGATTACAGCTATCCGTATCATACAAATACAAATCGACCTGATGCCGCTGCGCCAAGGCCTGTAGCGCAGTCGGCGCAATGAATTTATAGATAAACCCAACGACCAGTATTGCTTCCGGCTTGAGTTGCTCTATCAATGCCTGAATAGACGCAAGATTGCCCTTGGGCAGATAAAAAAACGCATCACCACTACTATCCCGGGCACGATTGACCAGCTTGCTAATCGCAGATTTCACTCCATATAAGGGAACCTTCGGCATGCCTAGCAAGTTGTAATAACTAGTATCAATGCCGATATGACGAAAAGCCTGAGCTAACTCTGCACCGAGAGGCACACCAGAGATGCCATCCAGCACTAACCATTTTTTCATCATGAAGCTTTTCCATTGGTGAATATTGTGTCTTGATTGTCGAGCAATGAGGTCAATGCAACCAATACATCTTCAGGCCGAATGAAAGGTCGCCATATACCCCCGTTGAACCAAGGCAATATAAATCGCGGAATGACCACGCTGCCGCTACCCCAAGCAGGACGCCAGCAAAATTGACGATTCCGTTTTCTGTAAATGGTCACTACTGGAATTCGCAATATTGAAGCCAGGTGGCCTCCACCCGAATCATTGCCGATCAATGCACCAGACTCATAAACAAAGCTCGCAAACTCATTAAGATCAGTGAATTTCGCATGCTCGAACTCCCCCTTGAGTATTGCATCCCATTTCTGGTAAGACGCTGGCGCTACGGTAAATACCGGTTGATATCCAAGCTGCTGTAATAACCTGGCCGTTTTGATGAAGGATGAAGGCGTCCAATCTTTTTTCTCTGACCAAGCAGAATCAGGACTCATGACAATACGCTTCGAATATTTTCGATAAACAAGATGAGATGGAGGAAAAAGACGCACATCCCCTGTTGCCTGGGCAAGTTTCAGCTTCTCATGCATAAAGGTCACTGCCACATCGACCAAGGAACTGCCATCCTTGAATTTCCTGAACCGGATTGATGGCCCACAATCAAGTAAAGGCGCAATCTGGGAAAATATCACGTCGGGCAATTGCCGTTGAAGTGAGTGCTTTAAATGATCACAGCTCCAAGTATCTGGGGCCTTTTGGCACAGTAACTGCCATTGTTTCTTCACATGCTCCAAATACTCCCCCTGGAAACGCTTCCGCAGTACATTGGGAGGACTGATGATCACGTGGTGATACTGGCTTAACTCGCGATCAAGATCATCAAAGTCGGGATAAGGCATCACCTTTAGCTGCGGCATCCACGCACGCAACTGATAGGCAATATCCCCATACAAGGTCATATCATATCCATGCTGACGCAGGTTCTCTGCCAGCATGTAGTAAATCAGGCTATCGCCTAAGGAATTGAAAGAAACTAGCGCAATACGCGCGGTGGTGGTGTCTTGTTGTGTATCCATGCGCGATCAATTAGCTCAAAGAATCTTATTCGAGAGGCATCATCCGAGAATCTGCTCATCAGTATGTCAGAGGCCGATTGTATTTTATTATCAGATTGAGCTGCAATTGTGCTGATTATCGCTTGAGATAGCTCCGCAACGCTTCCCAAAGTAAACAAGGTTGCAAAAGCCCTGACCACCTCTGCGCCACCTCCGCTATCACTGCAGATAATCGGCAACTCTGCTGCCATGGCCTCCAGCAGCACCATGCCAAATGGCTCATGATCTGAGCTTAGGACAAAGAGATCAAACGCCCGGAAATAACGCTTGGCATCTGGCACCTGCCCTGCAAAGCGTACTTGCTTGGTGATTCCCATGGTATTTGCTAATGACTTCAGCTCTTGTTCCAGCGGTCCCTTTCCCAGAATCAACAATAAGGTATTCGCAGGCAGCTCAGGCAGTGCCTGGGCGAAACCACGTAACAAGGTCGCTTGGTCCTTGTCCCGGTGCAAGCGGCCGACATTGGCGATTACGTAAGTATCGTCTTCCAATTCAAGCAGACGGCGGGCTTCCTGCCTGGGCAACAGGGATTGCCTGACCGCATCCACGTCAATGCGGTTATACAAGGTCTGGATTTGTTCGGCTGGCCAGTGCTTGAGATGTTGGCGCATTTGATCACGCACGGAATTCGAAACGCATAGCATCAATAGCCGTTTGCGATAAAAGTTGACGAGGATGCGACGGGTGAAGCGACCGTAATCATCATAGCTATGATGCACACTGACCACGGGAAGATCAGTCGCTAGCAAGGCGACATAGGTCGGCTTAACGCGATGGGCAATGCAAAAAGCGAAATCCCGGCTTTTTACCAGTTGTCGAATCCGGGCAATCGCCCCCAGCTTGAGCCCGCGCACCTGCTTGCTGCTATACCCTAGGAAAATCACTTCATCAGAAGCACTACCCTGCTCCACCTCCTGGTCATATTTTCCGGTTAGATACACCGTCACCACCTTATATGACGTGCCTGTGAATAGAGCCGCATATTGACGGGCGCAATCAAGAAAAGGCGGATAATAACTGTGACAAATATGAAGAACATACATAGTTCAGCTACCAGATTAAAATGTCAGTTTAGAGCGAAGTTCCGTCTCTGTATCGGCAGGCAATGCAGCAACCGCAAAATAGCTGTCTAAAAATGTTTGCCGGTCGGTAGGCGATAATGTTGCCCAATCTTCGCGATAGCGCAGTAAATGCCGAAAATTGCGGACACGATGCCAGACAGTCAGGCTGTAGGATTTTGTCTTGAGATCAGCAATATCAATCAGGCCCAATTGGCCTTCGGGTGTTCTGACCACATTGCCAAAATGCAATGAGCGGAAATAGATGCCCTGTTGGTGCAGGCGCGCGACAAACCGGCCAAATTCCTTGATTAACGCTTGATCTAGCTCGCCGGCGTTGTTTAGCTGACGCAGCGTTTTCCCGGGCAATGGCTGATACATGACGGCGGTATCCGCGCTGTCTTCGAAGTGAAATAACTGCACAATTTCCACTGTCGGGATACCTATCTTTTTTAGCCGGTCTGCATTGCGACAGAACTGGCGGGCATAGGAATAAATCCGCGCCAGGGAGAATATATGTCGCACACGGAATATTTTGAGAATATTGCCATTTTCCAACTGCATCACTTTGACACCACGCTCATCCTGCTCCAGGATGCTGGCGTTCTGGCTCAACTGTGCAAAGTGCTCAGGGGCCAGCAGATAGCTGGCACGAATATTCAGGCGGGGAATCAGCATGCGATTGTCAGCAAAGTCGTGGTCGCCAGATATTCCTTGCGAATAAAAATGGGAGCAATGCCCATCTCATCAGGTTGAAACAAAGTTTTCGTTAGGTGACATTTCCAAATGGTGCCAAACGGTCACATGGTGCTGTTTGCAATAGGTTTGCCAATCCGGCATATCGGTCCAGTCGCTGACAAAGACAAAATCCAGCCCGGCGCCGGTCGAAGCCTGATGGTCAAAACGGCTATCGCCGACAAACAAGGCGGGAAACTGGATTGTGCCGTCTGCCACCATGCGCGCCAGATGTTCATTCTTCTTGGTCGGGCCACCGTAAATACCCAGCTCGAACAGGGTATCCAGGCCGCGCCTGGGAAAAATCTGGCGTAATTCTTCCTGGTCTCCGCCAGACATCAGCATCCATTTGGCCTGGCTGGTAGCCGCCTTGAATTCATGCAGCGCCGGAGCGATCTGGCACTGCATCAGTGTCTCATCCAGTATTTCAGTGAAAGTATCCATAAACGCCTGAAACAATGCTGGCGTCAACGGTTGCTGGATGATGTCAGTGATGTAATGACGGATTTTGTCGTTACGTGGAATGCTGCCGAGCTTGATGTGATAATCGACAAACGCCTGCGCCTGCGCATCTGTCCCACCCATGCGTTTGGCGGTGTTGTAATACGCATCCACCTTGGTCTTGTTGCTGTTGAGCACCACACCGTCGCAATCCAGCACAATGGTTTTGTACTCGGTTAAATCCAGTTTTTTAGACATAAGCGCCAGTTGTTTGAACAGAAGCGAACAAGATTAAGAGCGGCTAACAAAACTCAGCGAAGTGATCCTGGCCAGGCATTCTACCGCAGACAGTGCAAGTAGCACGGCAAGATAGAACAACAACGCCAGGAGAGTTTTGTTAGCCGCTCTGAAAAGGCCTGTATTACTGCCTGATTACTTCGCCGCGACGATGGCAGAAGCTTCCTTGGCCAGCTTGGTGATGTGCGCCCAATCCTTGCGCGCGACTGCGTCAGCAGGCGTGAGCCAAGTGCCGCCACAGACCACGACATTGGGCAATGCGAGGAACTGCGGTGCAGATTCTACAGTTACGCCACCAGTCGGGCAGAATTTGACATCGCCGAATGGGCCAGCAAAGCCTTTGAGCAAGTTGATGCCGCCCACGGCAACCGCCGGGAACAGCTTGAGGAAATAATAGTCATCGGCATTGGCTTGCATGATCTCGCTGCCGGTGGAAACACCTGGCAACAAAGGCAAGCCCATTTCACGCGCGGCAAGACCCAGCTCGCTGGTGTAGCCAGGGCTGACGGCAAATTGGCAGCCAACATCCTTGCAGTTCTGCGCATCCTTGATGTTGCGCACAGTACCTGCGCCCACGATAGCATCAGGCACAGCCTTGGCAATTGCCTCCATCGCCTGCAACGCCACTGGAGTGCGCAAGGTTACTTCCAGTACCTTGATACCACCCTCAAGCAAAGCCTCTGCCATCGGTACGGCATCTTCCACCTTGTTGATGACAATGACCGGAATCACCGGGCCGTGGTTAGCTAAATCTAGTGTGCTCATGTTTGATACCTATGGGTTGATTATTAAAAAGCTGCAAGCAAGGAGAAAGGCAACAACTATATTGCCATTTCAAAATCGCGGGGGACAAGGCGTTTGAGCGCAGACAGTACGTTTAGTACGGCAATCAAAAACAACGCCCCTCCCGCACATTTTTAAATGGTTAGAGCCAGGTGACGGCGCCCTCTTCGGCACTCAGCACATTCTTGCGCATGCCGCCAAACAGTTCGCGGCCAATACCATGGCCATTGTTGTTACGCTGGGCCTCGGTCATCACGGCCACAGAACGGGATTTCCATTCTTCATCATCCACCAGCGCGTTCAAGGTGCCGACAATCGCATTCAGTCGGATCATGTCACCAGTGCGAATCTTGCCAATTGCACCGCCAGCCACAGCCTCTGGGCTCAAATGGATCGCGGCAGGCACTTTGCCTGATGCACCGCTCATGCGGCCATCGGTCACAATCGCCACACGATAGCCTTTACCCTGCAACACGGACAACGGCGGCGTCAGCTTGTGCAATTCCGGCATGCCATTGGCACACGGCCCCTGAAAGCGTACGACGGCAACAAAATCTTTTTCCAGTTCGCCACGCTCGAACGCAGCCAGCAGCTCTTCCTGCCCGTTGAATACAATGGCAGGCGCCTCAATAATCTGGCGATCTTCCGGCACGGCGGAACTCTTGATCACGGAACGGCCCAGGTTACCGGTCAGAAGGCGCAAGCCGCCGGATTCGCTGAACGGCCTGGAGGCATTGCGCACGATAGTGTCATCCGGGCTTTCCTTGGGCAGGTCAACCCAGATCAAGTCATTATCAGACTTGACTGGTTTCTTGCAGAAATCACGTAAACCGCCAATGACTACCGAATTCACATCACTATGCATGTAACCGGCATCCATCAACTCGCGAATCACGAAACTTGGACCGCCAGCAGCCTGGAACTGGTTGACGTCAGCAGTGCCATTAGGATAAACACGCGCCAGCAATGGTGTGTTTTGCGACAGCTTGGAGAAATCGGACCAATCAATGATGATACCTGCGGCACGCGCCACTGCCACCCAGTGGATCAGGTGGTTAGTGCTGCCACCGGTGGCCAGCAGGGCGACAATGGCGTTGACGATGACACGCTCGTCCACCAATTGGCCAATCGGCATGAAACGCTGCTTCTGGGTGATGGAGAGTACTGTTTTCACCGATTCACGGGTCAGCATTTCACGCATGTCGTCATGCGGATGCACAAACGCAGCGCCCGGCACATGCAGGCCCATAGCCTCGATCAGCATCTGGTTGCTGTTGGCGGTGCCGAAGAAGGTACAGGTACCTGCGCCATGATAGGCGGCAGATTCGGAAGCCAGCAATTCCTCACGCCCAACCAGCCCTTGCGCATATTTTTCGCGCACCTTGGATTTGGTAGTGTTATCGATCCCTGTCGCCATCGGGCCGGCAGGGACAAATACACAGGGCAGATGACCGAAATGCAATGCGCCGATCAGCAAGCCGGGGACAATTTTGTCGCACACCCCCAATAACAAGGCAGCATCAAATACATCATGTGAGAGGCCAACGGCAGTGGCCATGGCAATCGTATCGCGTGAAAACAGGCTAAGCTCCATACCTGGCTCACCCTGGGTAATACCATCACACATCGCAGGTACACCACCAGCCACTTGCACAGTCGCGCCGTGCTTACGTGCCTCATCGCGAATAATGTCAGGATAGGTCTCGTATGGCTGATGCGCCGACAACATATCGTTGTAGGCGGTAATGATTCCGATATGCGGGGCTTTTTCTGCCACGATACGGAACTTGTCATTGCTGGGCAGCGCTGCAAAAGCGTGTGCTACATTGGCGCAACCCAGACGATCGGCGCCACGCGGACGATTGATGATCTGGTCCAGGCGTTGCAGGTAAGCTTTACGGGTTGGCGCACTACGCTCACGAATGCGTTCTGTGACTTCTACCAGGGTTTGTGTCATGAGTTATACGCCGCTAAAAGTTGAATTTAGTTGGAAATTATCGCTGAAAGCACCGGCTATCGTCAAATTAACCATATCCGGGTTAAGGGAAGCCCACCATGGGTTTGCGTCACTTTCACGAGCACGCAAACCCTGATTGAGAACTATTTCTTGGTTACCAGCACATCTTCCATGAGCAGATATTCCAGGTCGCAACCATAGAACATATTGAGCGCATCGGTCGGGCTGCAAATCATGGGCTCACCACGGCGGTTGAGCGAGGTATTAAGCACCACAGGTACATTACGCAAGCGCTCCAGCTCTTCAATCAAAGCGTAATAACGCGGATTGGTTTCCTTGGTTACCACCTGCGCGCGCGCGGTACCATCTTCATGCACCACTTCGGGGATACGCAATTTCCAGTGCTCGGCTACATCGAAGGTAAAGGTCATGTAAGGCGCAGGATGGTTTGTCTGCAGAATGTCGGCTGCGATCCGATCCAACATGCTGGGACAGAATGGCCGCCAACGCTCGCGGTACTTGATCTGCGCATTGATGCGGTCAGCAACCCCAGGATGGCTGGGATCACCCAGGATACTGCGGCAGCCCAGTGCACGCGGGCCAAACTCCATGCGCCCCTGGAACCAGGCCAGCGGGTTGCCACCCGCAAGAATTTCGGCGCCTTTCTGCGGCGCGTTTTCAACACGCTGGAACTTGGGTTTGGCAGGATGTGCCTCGCAGGCCGCCAAACACTCCTCGGTAGTGAAAGATGGCCCTAAATAGGCGTGCTTCATGGGCTCCAATGGCTCACCCATCTCGGCAGCGACAAAACTGGCCGCGCCGAGCGAGGTGCCGTTATCGCCGGAAGCAGGCTGCACGAATAGCTCCTTCACGTGCGGCAAGGCGATGATGCGCTGATTGAGCTTGACATTGAGCGCCACTCCTCCCGCCATGGCGATACGCCCGGTTTCACGGATGATGTCGCCGAGATAGTATTCGATCATTTCCAGCGCCAGGTCTTCCAGCAACTGCTGCACGGAGGCGGCGTAATGGATGTAGGGATCGTCGATCTCGTCACCCTCGCGCTTTGGTCCCAGCCACTTGATCAACTTGGGCGTGAAGTAAAAGCCCTTGCCCTTTTCCTTGTAGCGACGCAGCCCGACCACGTTGACGTAGCCGGTATTGATCTTGAGCTCACCATCCTCGAACTTGGCGAGACGCGATAAATCATAGCGCTTGGGATCGCCATAAGGCGCCATGCCCATGACCTTGAATTCACCATCCAGCATCTCGAAACCCAGATACTCGGTAATGGCACCATACAGACCACCCAGGGAATCCGGGTCGTAGAATTCCTTGATCTTGTGAATTTTGCCGTTCTCGCCATAACCGAAAAAGGTCGTGGCGTACTCACCCTTGCCGTCGATGCCGACAATCGCGGTTTTTTCCTTGAAACCACTCAGGTGATAGGCGCTACTCGCATGCGCAAGGTGGTGTTCGACCGGCACGAAACGCGCCTTGGTCAGGCCCAATTCGCGCATAAGGTTCAGGGATTTGTCACGATTACGGCGGAAACGGCGGTTGCCGTTGAAGATCGCATCCAGCGCGCGGTCAGGCGCATACCAGTAACGCTTGGCGTAATGCCAGCGCGCATCACTGCCCAGCGGGATTTCGCCATAGGGAAAAGCGACAATATCCACCTGCTCGGGGCGAACCCCGGCTTCGTGCAAACAGTATTTTGCTGCTTCCAGCGGAAATCTGTTCTTGGCATGCTTGTCGCGAATGAAGCGTTCTTCTTCCGCCGCTGCCACGATTTTGCCATCAACAATAATGGCGGCCGAGGCATCATGCCCCAGCGCGCCGGATATTCCTAGAATGATCATTCTTTTCCCGCTTTATTTAATTCCTGCCTGATCCAGCACGTCTCTGTCAGTATAAACCGCCATGAATGCGCTACTGAAAAGATGACGGGTAACGGCGTCAGACTGCCAATTCTTCATGAAACGCCGCAAATCCCGCACATGCCTGCGCCGGAAACACATTTGGCATCCATGCTGCCGCATGCTGTCGAGGTCGATCAGCATCGGCTGCGCGCCTTGCACCAGCACATTGCTGGCCTTGCAATCACCATGCTCCAGTTGCAGGCAAAACAATTGATAGAACATGCTGGCGATTGCCAGCGCCACCTGCTGTCGTTGTTCCACACTGACCATGTCATCAGCAAAAAATGCTGCGGCATCCCGTGCCTCGACATATTCCGTAAGCAGATAGGCTTCGCGGCGTAATCCACCAACCCGGCGCTCCATCACCGCCACTGGCGCTGGCGTCGTGATATCTTTGAGCCGCAGTCGATAGGCATTGGACCATGCCTGCATCGCCCTTGAGGGGCGCCACGCGCGGCCCAGCCCATGCCAGAAATTCTTGATATTGTACCGTTTGATCACCAGTTTGCGCTGATCAATTTGTACGGCAACCACCGTACAGGTGTTGCCGCTCTTGAGCCGCAGCGCTTCCGGCTGATTAAACAAGTCGTCGGGAGACGCAAGCGCTGCTCGCAATGCAGCGCTATCGTCAGTCCGGTTGACGGCAGCATAAATTCCCGGCACCCGCCATGTCGCGACATCGCTGCAAGTGCGGCGCACCTTTTCTGCATATTGGCGCATGTCGTATTGCCAGTATTTGGCAATGCGCCGCTGCATATCACCCAGACTAAACTCGCTTTTGGCTTCGATAACAGAAGCATAATGCCGCAACAAGCCATGCAACCAGGCCTGCACCATCCCGACATCAACCTTGGATAGCAAGCGCGCGAGGTTGTCACGTTGCTGGCAACCTCGGCCCAGCATGCGCAGGCGGCGGATGCCATCGCCATCCAGGGTGTATATCCGCTGGTCTTGCACCAGGAAGTTCTTCAAGTAAAGGTCAGTTTGCAGCAAGCCGACCTTATGGTGCTTGGCCACTTCGCCTACCAGGCTCAAAGTCAGCGCATGGCGCCTTTCGACATCCAGCCCATCCCATACCTGCTCGGCATTCTCTCCAGCAACTGCGGCATACAGCAACACATGGCAATTCAGCGCTGCCACGCCCGACTCAAGCAATAACGCAGGCGTGGCAATCTGTTGTGCAGCCAGCCAGCGCACACCACGCACATCCCGCGCGGCATATCTGGCCGCCTGCTTGCCGATAAACAGCTTGGCATATACCAGTTGCCCAGCCCAATAGCCGCGACAAACAATGCGCTTGCCTGGCACGCGGCGCACTACTTCCAGCGCCTGCAACTGCTCGCCATTGTCGAGGACAAGGTCAAAAGCCGGGAGCGTTTCGCGAGAGTGTCGCTGCAGGTCGGGTTCAGTGGGCATAGATATCGAATGAACGAATAGTGCTTGGCTGATAAGGGTTGCCAATCAATAACGGATGTTCCTTGAACTGCTTGCTCACCAGGCTCAACGAAGGATCGAAACCGTCAAAGCCCAGTCCCACAAGGTCCGCCCAGGTATAGATAAAGTGCGCATTACTGTATGGCCGCTTCAGCATGTCGCCAAACTGCATGTCATGCCCGGCTTTCCATTGCTCTGAGGCCCAGACGATGAACGGCACGGCATACATGGACAGGGTTGGCCTGCCCTCATTGCGCCCCAGCACGTCATGGCCGGGCCCATCATAGACATCCTCGCCATGGTCGGAGAAATATACCAGCAGGCTATTGGGCGCCTGCGCACGCAATTTATCGATCAGGGTAGACATGACATAGTCATTGTAGAGCACGGCATTGTCATATTGGTTATATACCTTGACCTTGCCGTTATCGAGCATGGCAGGCACGCCATCACGCCCCTGGAACACATCAAACTCTTCCGGATAACGGTATTCATACTTCATATGCGTGCCCAGCAGATGCACGATGATGAATTTCCTCGGCGCGGGATCGTTCAACACCTTTGCAAACGGCTCAAACACATTGGCGTCGTACTCGCGCGAGTTCTGCGCGCGGCTGTTGTTCATGTAGTACTGCTCATCCGTCTGCTGGGAAAAATTCGCCAGCATGGTATTGCGCTTGGTAATGGTCTGCTGGTTGGTAATCCAGTAACTCTTGTAACCCGCCTGCCGCATCATATTCATCAGCGACGGCTTGGTGAGATAGAGGTCAGGATTCTCCTGATCAGCAAAACTCAGTATCTCGGTCAACGCTTCAATTGTATATGGTCGCGGCGTCACCACATTCTCAAACACATCCAGCTCGTCACGTATCGCATCCAGCTTTGGCGTCGTCTGACGGGAATATCCATATAAGCTCATACGCAGCCTGTTAGTGGATTCGCCAAGCACCAGCACCAAGGTAGCAGGCTGCCCGGCATTGGCATCCGTCAAGTTGTCCAGCGGCGGAATCCTGCTGTTTTGTTCCAGCAGCGCCTGCATGTTGGCAAGCTGTTTGCGGTAATGTAGGTAACCGACCACCATCTGCCACGGCACAGCGGGCTCCATACGGGTTTGCAGCTTTTCCACTGCCGCATCCAGCGGCAGTTGCTTGCTCACCAGCAGCTTGAACATGGGATAGCCAAACAGCAAGGTCAAGATTAACGCAGTGCTTATCCATGCCGAGCGGCGGCCAACCTGCAGCGGCTTCAGGCGCCGCCAGAGCCAAAATGCAACCGCGCTATGCGCCAGCAATACCGGAATCATCCACCAGACAAAGTAATGGGCGATAAACTCGCTGGATTCCGCGATATTGGACTCAAAAATGGTGAACATCACGCTTTGGGAGAATTCCTGCTGATAAATACAGAAATATCCAAGGCTGACCAGGGAAAATGCCCATAGCACAACGCCAATTCCCGCCGCGATCTGCCTTGAATAACGTGGAATCAGCACCACAGGAATCAACCAGAGCAGGCTCATGACGATGGCCTGGCGCATACCGACAAAAATGGTCGCGCCCGTCAGCTGCAGCAGAATATGGGTAATGCCGGAGAAATAGAAGAAAAACAGGTAATAGCTGAATAAGACGCGCAAACCAGTGCGGCCCGATGAGGAGCTGGAAGATATATGCATAGAGTTTCCGATGATATGCCGGGCTGGTCCGCGTCAGGCGACCATGCCGCCAAGCTGCTTCAGCCCAGGCTCAACCTTGTGTAACTTGATATAAAGCTTGATGGCGCGGGCCTGCACCTCGCGCCAGAGCTCGCGTTCTTCGCGCAATATCCGCTTGATGGGCTTACCGCGGTAGCGGCGCAGGAAACGCAGGTAATCCCTGGGCGTCAGCCCTGCGTTCATGGCGGAAAAATACAATGCCGCCATATCCTTCATGCGATCGCGAGGGCGGATTGTCTCACGAATTCCGACGCGATGCAGGTCTATCAGATATAGGTGAATATCACCCTGCCTGAGTCGTGGTAAATCCAGGCAGATATGGCAGATATAGAAATCCCGGTGATTGAGTCCGCTATCATGCAGCCGCGCGGCCAGGGCGGCTACCGCCAGCAGCAGGTGGCGCTTGAAGCGGAGCTCGGGGGGCGTCTGCACCCACTGTTCCGCCAACGTCTCCAGCGACAAAATATCGCCAAGGTCATGTGTAATGAGAAAGGATTGACGGCTAGCCGGGTTGCAGCCTCGGCTGCCGAATCCGGCCAACGGCGTGGTGGCAATGCCGATTTCGCCCAGCTTCTCTATGGCCTGCTTCTCTGTGGCTGCGCTCACCACCGGCACCTTGAATGCCAGCAGGTTTTTGAAAATCTCTCCCCAACCCACGCCGAAATGTTGCTTGATGAAATAAGGCCGCCCGGCGATGTCGACCCGGATGGTCTTGCGCCCCCGCACGTCGCGGAATACTTCGCCCTGCAGCGCCATGACGCGCGCGAATGCGTCGCCTTCCCCCAGTGCCTGTTTCAATTCCGCCGACAATTGCAGCGTTTCGCAGCTCATGCCGCACCTCGCTGTTTCTCTGCGACAATCCGCAGCATGATCTCAGCTTCCGCGCCGCCGTCGTTTTCCTGCATCAACTTGCGGGCATGCTGCAAGCCATTGCTGCGCCAGGCTTCCAGTTGCGCATCTCTGGTCCGCACCTTTGCCAATATATCCTGAAGCTCCCGGTTCAGCACAGCTTGCTCGAACGGCACTGGCACCACTCTGCCCGCATCGGCTTCCTGCACGTGCACAGCATAGCCGCAGCTCGCCGTCGCCAATACCGGCAAACCGCTTGCCATGGCTTCCAGAATCACCAGGCCGGTATTTTCCCGGTAAGCCGGGTGCAGGTAGAAATCCGCCCCTTGCATGAGTTGCGGGATATCTGGCCTACCGCGGGAAATAATGAGGTGTTCGCTCAACCCCAGCTTGCGCGCCATCTTGATAAAAGGGTCGGGCTTGTCCTGGCCGATGGCGATCAATTTGAAATTCCGGCGCATATCGGCAGACAGGCTCGCCAATGCATGCACGGCACGGTCCAGCCCTTTCACATAAAACCCGGAACCGACCAGCAAGGCGATATTGGTTTCCTGCGGCAGGTTGAAGGCATTGCGCAGGTAAGCCTGCATTTCCTTGCGGTCGTGCAATTGCAGGCGCTCGGCGGGAAGATAAGGCGGAATGTAGTGGAACCGCTCGTCCTGCGTATGGTACCAGCGCTGGAATACGGCTTTTTCCTTCATGTCCACCATCAACATCTGTGTTCTAGACTGTGGTGAAAAAACAACCTCTTCCATTTCCCGAAACCAGCGATACCGCGGCATCAAGCGATACAGCCAGTTGCGCTGCCTGTAAGCCCGCTCGACAAAACATGCATCAGCGGCAAAATACACGTCCAGCCCGCCCATTCGGTTATACCCTACCACCAGGTCGAACTGGAACTCCCGCGCCAATCGCGCATGTGCCTGGCGGATGAAATCCTGGTATTTCTGAAAATTGAACCAGCCTTTCCCCGGCATGACATGCACGTTGATATTGCCCTCTGGCAGATTCCTCTCCGGCATCTCGCTCTCCCACGACATCGTGAAAATATCCACCGAATGCCCGGCTGTGGCAAGACGGTTGGCTGTGCGCAGCATGTCGCGCTGCATGCCACCGTAAGGGAAATACTTGAAGATCAGGAAAGCAAACTTCAATGCTCAAGCTTTCAATCGAGAAAAGAAGCTGAATTGTATGCGAAAATGCCGCCCATGCCTCGTTTGCTCATGATCAAAACCACTTCCCTGGGGGATGTCATCCACAACCTGCCGGTCATCACGGACATCAAGGCTGCATTTCCAGACATGCAGATCGACTGGGTAGTGGAGGAAAGCTTTGCCGACATTCCCAGGCTACATCCGGGCATCAACGAAGTCATTACCGTCGCAGTTCGGCGCTGGCGCAAGCACTTATTACAGACCAGTACCTGGCAGGAAATCCGCAATATGCGCCGCCGGCTGCGCGCCCACGATTACGACCATGTCATCGACACCCAGGGCTTGCTGAAAAGCGCCTTGATCGGCTGGCAAGCCCACGGTACCTATCATGGACAGGATAGTGCATCCGCGCGGGAACCCTGGGCGGCACTGCTTTACCAGCAGCGTCACCCCGTGGCACGCGGCCAGCATGCGGTCGCGCGCAACCGCATGCTGGCTGCACGCGCGCTGGGCTATGCAATTCCGTCCGGGCCGCCAGACTACGACATTCATGCTGCTGCTCCAGACGTCGCACTGGGATTACCCAACCGTTATATCGCCGGGCTGCACGCTACCAGCCGCGATTCCAAGCTCTGGCCGGAAAACCAATGGATCCAGTTAGGCAATGCCTTGCTCGGGCAAGGCCTGGCACTGGTGCTGCCCTGGGGGAACGCAACCGAGGAAGCCCGCGCCCATCGCATTGCCAGCGCGGTTCCCGGCTGCATGGTGCTGCCGCGGCTATCCCTCACCCAGCTCGCTGCAGTGATCGGTCACAGCCATGCCGCCATTGGTGTGGATACCGGCCTGGTACATCTTGCCGCCGCGCTGAACCAGCCAACCGTAGCCATTTATACCGATACTCATCCGCAACTGACCGGCGTACTGGCGCAGGATAGTCGCAAAATTCGCAACCTCGGCGGACAAGGACAAATCCCGGATGTCAACTCGGTACTTGAAGCGCTCGCCTGCGTCACACAGCCCTAAGATAATGCATCTGGCACGCTACGCCGTACCAGCCAAATAAAACTCGCCGCTCCTCTTGTAATTTCCGCCCACACCCCCATCTGCGCCCTTGTTACATCATCATCAACAGGGATTATCATGCAGCAAGAAGACCAGATGCCAGACACCGACCTGCCAGAAAATGACACAGCCGCCCCAATAAGCGCTGCTGAGGACAGGATTGCCGAACTGGAAGCTCAGCTTGCTGAGCAACAAGCCGCCGTGCTCTATGCGAAGGCCGAGGGTGAAAACATCCGCCGCCGCGCTGCGGATGATATTGAAAAGGCCCGCAAGTTCGCGCTGGAAAAATTCACCAATGAGTTGCTATCCGTCAAGGATAGTCTGGATGCAGCCCTCAGCGTAGGCACCGCCACGCTGGAAAGCTACCGCGACGGTGTGGAGCTGACTGCCAAGCAACTAAGTTCGGTGTTCGAGAAATTCAATATCGCCGAACTCAACCCGGTCAATGAGAAGTTCGACCCGAACAAGCACCAGGCCATCGGCACGGTGGAAAGCGATGCCGAATCCAACACCGTGGTCAGTGTACTGCAAAAGGGCTACTCCCTGAATGATCGCGTGCTGCGTCCAGCATTGGTCATGGTCGCCAAATAAAGCAAATCCAACGGGATTTTTGCAGGAAAAAGCTTGAAATCGCATCAGCTATCCCCACTTTGGCAACATAGTTATCACTTACTGAGTTATTGAACGAATACAAGGAACCACATAATGGGAAAAATTATCGGTATTGACCTGGGCACAACCAACTCCTGCGTTTCCGTCATGGAAGGCGGCAAGCCGCGCGTGATTGAAAACGCCGAAGGCGCCCGCACCACACCATCCATCATCGCCTATCAGGAAGATGGCGAGATTCTGGTTGGCGCGCCTGCCAAACGCCAGGCCGTGACCAACCCCAAGAACACCCTGTTCGCCATCAAGCGCCTGATCGGCCGCCGTTTTGAAGAAAAGGAAGTGCAGAAAGACATCGGCCTGATGCCTTACAGCATCATCAAGGCTGACAATGGCGACGCCTGGGTGGAAGTGCGCGACGACAAGCTGGCGCCTCCGCAAATTTCCGCAGAAGTACTGCGCAAGATGAAGAAGACTGCCGAAGACTACCTCGGCGAGGAAGTCACCGAAGCCGTCATCACCGTGCCTGCCTACTTCAATGACGCGCAGCGCCAAGCAACTAAAGATGCAGGCCGTATTGCTGGCTTGGAAGTCAAGCGCATCATCAACGAGCCGACTGCGGCTGCACTGGCATTCGGCCTGGACAAGCAGGAAGGCGATCGTAAGATTGCCGTTTACGACTTGGGCGGCGGTACTTTCGATATCTCCATCATCGACATCTCCGAGATCGACGGCGAACACCAGTTCGAAGTGCTGTCCACCAACGGTGACACCTTCCTCGGCGGCGAAGACTTCGACAACCGCTTGATCGACTTCCTGGCTGATGAGTTCAAGAAGGAAAACGGCCTGGACTTGCGCAACGACCTGCTGGCCAAGCAACGCCTGAAGGAAGCTGCCGAAAAGGCCAAGATCGAGCTGTCCTCCAGCACGCAGACCGAAGTCAACCTGCCTTACATCACGGCTGACGCTTCCGGCCCCAAGCACTTGGTGGTGAAGATCACCCGCGCCAAGTTCGAGAGCCTGGTGGAAGACCTGATCGAGCGCTCCATCAAGCCTTGCGAAGTGGCATTGAAGGACGCAGGCGTCAAGGTATCCGACATCCAGGACGTGATCCTGGTCGGTGGCCAGACCCGTATGCCCAAGGTACAGGAAAAGGTGAAGGAATTCTTCGGCAAAGAGCCGCGCAAGGACGTGAACCCTGACGAAGCCGTGGCCGTAGGCGCTTCCATCCAGGGCGGCGTGCTGCAAGGCGACGTCAAGGACGTGCTGCTGCTCGACGTCACCCCGCTCTCCCTCGGTATCGAAACCCTGGGCGGCGTGATGACCAAGTTGATCCAGAAGAACACTACGATCCCGACCAAGGCATCGCAAGTGTTCTCGACAGCCGACGACAATCAGTCCGCCGTGACTATCCATGTGCTGCAAGGCGAGCGCGAAGTGGCTTCAGGCAACAAGAGCCTGGGCCAGTTCAACCTGAGCGACATTCCGCCTGCACCGCGCGGCATGCCGCAGATCGAAGTCACTTTCGATATCGACGCCAACGGCATCCTGCACGTGTCCGCCAAGGACAAGGCGACCGGCAAGGAAAACAAGATCACCATTAAGGCGAACTCCGGTTTGTCCGAAGAGGAGATCAAGCGCATGGAAGAAGACGCCGCCAAGTATGCGGACGAAGACAAGAAGCTGCGCGAACTGGTCGATGCGCGCAACAGCGCCGACGGCGCAATCCACAGCGTGAAGAAATCCTTGGCTGACCACGGCGACAAGCTGGAAGCCGGCGAGAAGGAAGCCATCGAGAAGGCCGTGCAGGAACTGGAAGACGTCGTCAAGGGCGACGACAAGGAAGCCATCGAGAGCAAAACCACTGCCCTCATGGAAGCTTCCCAGAAACTGGGCGAGAAGGTTTACGCCGCCAGCCAGGCTGAAGCCGGTAGCGCCGAGCAAGGCGAACCACAGGAAAAAACCGTGGATGCCGACGTGGTAGATGCCGAGTTCGAGGAAGTCAAGGACGACAAGAAGTAAGTCCCTGTTCCGTGCAACCCCGCATGAGGCACACAGGCTCGCCCTGATGTGCCTCATGCACTATCTGGCAAAAGAAATATGGCAAAACGAGATTATTACGAGGTACTTGGCGTCAACCGCGATGCCTCGGATGATGACATCAAGAAGGCTTACCGCAAGCTGGCGATGAAATTCCATCCGGACCGCAACCCGGACAACCCCAAGGCCGAAGAAAGCTTCAAGGAAGCCAAGGAAGCCTACGAAATCCTGTCCGACGGGCAAAAACGCGCAGCCTACGACCAATACGGCCATGCCGGTGTTGACCCCAGTGCGGGCGGCGGCGCGGGTGCTGGCTTCGGCAACTTCGCCGATGCCTTCGGCGATATTTTCGGGGATATTTTCGGCGGCGGAGGCGGCAACCGCCGTTCCAACGTCTACCGTGGCGCGGATCTGCGCTACAACATGGAAATCTCGCTCGAAGACGCCGCGCGCGGCACCGAGACCAAGATCCGCATCCCCGTCATGGCGGAATGCGAAACCTGCCACGGCTCCGGCGCGCGTCCCGGCACGCAGCCCGTCACCTGCACCACCTGCGGCGGGCACGGCCAGGTACGCATGCAGCAAGGCTTCTTCTCCGTGCAGCAGACCTGCCCGAAATGCCACGGCTCCGGCAAGATGGTCAAAGAACCCTGCCCAACCTGCCACGGCGGCGGACGTGTCAAGCAGCACAAAACGCTCTCCGTCAAGATTCCGGCAGGCGTGGATGAAGGCGACCGCATCCGTCTTTCCGGCGAGGGCGAAGCCGGCGTCAACGGCGGGCCTCCGGGCGACTTGTATGTCGTGGTGCATTTGAAGAAGCACGAAATCTTCGAACGCGACGGCGCCAACCTGCATTGCGAAATGCCGATCAGCTTCAGCACCGCGGCCTTGGGCGGCGAGATCGAAATCCCGACCCTGGACGGCCACGCCAAGATGAAGGTGCCGCCCGAAACCCAGACCGGCGCAGTCTTCCGCCTGCGCGGCAAGGGCATCAAGCCGCTACGCAGCAGCGACACCGGCGACCTCATGTGCCACGTCGTGGTCGAAACCCCGGTCAAGCTCACCGAGCGGCAAAAAGAACTGTTGCGTGAACTGGAAGACATCAACCAGCAGGATTCGGGGAAACATAGCCCCAGGGCGAAATCCTGGATGACGAAGGTGAAGGATTTCTTTCAGTAAGTCCTCAAGCTAGACGTTAAAGAGGCATGGTAAAACCATGCCTCTTTCCTTTACAACCGACCTGCCAGCATCAACTATGCTGTGGTTTTCTACGCCGTATTACAAACCCCATTATCCCTAGCCCTGCCAGTAGCATTCCATAGGTTTCTGGCTCTGGTACAGGGTTCGGGATTGAGCCAATATCCAAGGTCGCGTAACGGATGGTGCCACCCGCAACCAAATACTCACCATCGCCATCACCATAAAACGTGATGGTAGTAAAAGTATTGGTTGTATCAATGGCGCCGACAAAATTGCGATAACCATCACTATATCCGGGATTATCAAAATCCGTATTTGCCACAGCAACCTGGCGAGTTGCTCCGCCATCAAATGAAATATATAACGCTGATGGGAAGCAACATGTAGCCCAGTCCCCGATTTCAAGACCAAATGCATTGATAGGTGCATCAAATGTGAATGTGAGACCTGATAGATGGGCATCATCATAGGTAGGATCAATTCCGATTGCCTCGCCACTATTTAAATACCATGGATCAATATATCTGTAGTACCCATTGGTAGAAGTAATGGTATACCCAGGTCTTGACCAAGCAGTACCACCGCTTAACCCACTTAATGAATCCGTAACAACAGTACCCCCTGCTGCTGCTACAACCGCATCAAATTGCGCAGTACCATCAGGAATGTTGTCATTGTAGATGACCTGTGCTTGTGCAGTTGCCACTGCAAACAAAGAGGCCATGGAAACGCTAATGGATGCCTTTAATAAGTTCATGATTCCCTCGCTCTTAGTTAGTTTGATAGATACGAAAGACTTTATAAAACAGATATAACTTCATCGTTATAGTTATACCTATTAGCATGCTGAACCACATACATTGATAGAACAATAGTTCTTTTGTACTAATCCAAAAGTACCAGAATCACAAGAGCCTGGCTTTATCAGTACAGATGCCCATTCTCTGAAACTCTCACCCCAATCTCCCGGCTCGGGCAGATATTCATCAGTTGATAATGTCTATCAACGCATCCAAACGGGATTGCAAATCCAGTGATGCTGCGATTTCCCATGCGCGCTCCCGGATGGGAGGGGAAGGCTTTTCCGCGCGCGCGATCAGTCCGATCGAACGGTTCAGCTCGGGCAACAATGGGATAGCCGTGACTTCCTGCCGCAGTTCAAACAGGCTCAGCAGGCTGTGGGGCACGATGCTGAACAGCCCGGCGCACCGCACATGCGTGTATAGCGCCAGCACGGAATCGGTTTCCAGCTTTACATTGGGCGTTACCCCTGCTTCACGGAAAGCAGCATCGATGAGGCGACGGTTCTGCATATTCTGGGTGAGCAGGCACAGGGGCAGTTGCGCGGCCTCGCCCCAGCTCATGCCGCTTTCATTCATCGGCAAGTCAGGTTGGCGTGCAAGCAGCACATGGCGCTCACGATAAAGCGGCAAGGTGCTGAAGCCTTTGAGGCTGGGGTCTTCCAGGTAGGTTATCCCGAGATCAAGTTCAAAGTTATCGAGCTGACGAATCAATGTTTCGGTGCTTAATGAAGAAATACTGATGGATACATCCGGGAATTGCCTCTGATAAGGCTCGGTTATCAACGGGATGATGGCCAGGCTGGTAGGAATAGCGCCGATACGCAATGTCCCTTTCAGGTGCTGGTTGCATAAGGCGGCTTCCTGCTGCATGCCTTCCCATTCATAGATGATCTTGCGCGCCCATTCCAATAGATGAATGCCTTCCGGCGTGAACCCTTGAAAGCGCCTGCCGCGTTGAATGATCTTAATGCCCAGCTCCTCCTCCAGGTTCTGGATCGCGGAGGAGAGCGCAGGCTGGGAAACATGAGCCAGTTCGGCCGCCCGCCTGAAATGCTTCGTTTTTTCGATGGCGACCAGATAGTACAATTGACGGATGAACATGAGCTTTGCCTAACAGTGATTGAACCGATAAATACTTTGGAAGTATGCATTTTGATAATTTATATTTATCATAAATTCATCCAAAACAATTAGCCAATACCTTGGAACCCTTGAAAAATACTCTGCTTTTCAATGATGTGATGCTTGATACATCATTTTTTCATTCATGGCAGGTTCTAATTTCATGGCAAATGAAACACAGCTAGGCTCCATAGACGCATACTCTCCCAATGAAATCGCCTACCGGGTACAAAGCGTTGGCTCCTACAAGGCCAACATGAGCGTATTCAGGATGGTCATGCTCGGTATCCTTGCAGGCGCATTTATTTCATTGGGCGGAATGAATTACCTGAACGGCATGGCACAAGACCTGCCCAAGCTCGTCAGCGCCATGATGTTTACCTTGGGATTGGTGCTATGCATTGTCGGCGGAGCGGAGTTATTCACCAGCAACAACCTGATCGTGATGGCCTGGGCGCAAGGAAAAGTGCCCAGCCGCGCGGTCTTGCGCAATTGGTTCTGGATTTATTTCTCCAATATGGCAGGCTGCCTGGGCACTGTCGGTTTTGCCTATGCATCCGGCATCCTGCACACAGTGGATCTGGGGTTTGGCGTACAAGTGTTGAAGGTAGCCACCACCAAGGCAGGGTTGCCTGCTCACGAGATATTTTTCAAGGGAATTTTATGCAACGTCTTGGTATGTCTGGGCGTATGGCTATGTTTTGCGGCGCGTAGCGTAACCGACCGTATCCTCAGCTTGCTCCTGCCGATTTCGGCCTTTGTCAGCATGGGATTCGAGCATTGCGTTGCGAATATGTTTTTCCTGCCCCTGGGTTTTCTCGCAGCACAAGACCCATTGCTGGTTGCCGCTTCCCACCTTCCGCCTGAAGCCATCGGGCAATTAACGGCAGAAAATTTCGGGATCAATATTCTCCTGGCCACATTGGGCAATATCCTGGGCGGCTCGGTGCTGGTCGGCGGGATGTACTACCTGGCCTACCTGAAAGGCGAAGCGCCTGCTTCAGGTACCTGAGCCTGAAGAGCGCTGCTGTTATCGAATAAAGATAATGATCTGTAATTCCTAAGTACATTGCTGGCAATACCGTAAAAACGAGGAGCCAGCTTGCCTGTCAACTCATTGTGAAGGCATGCAAAGAGTAAGCAATGCTGCGACTTGATGATCAGCCCTGCTCTTCGCTCTTCACTTTACTGCCAACCCCAGGCCAGCTTCATTCAAAGCAATTTCATGCGCATAGAGTAAAATCCTGCTTTGCGTTTCCGCATTCCAGCACCAACAAAAACTTTCATTTGGTCCCAAACCAAACTCACCCACCCTTGTCACAGCCATATACTATGATAGCTACGCTTGCAGCCTGCCATCTCTAAAGACCCACTCTATATGTCCAACAAAAACATTGCCTCTCCCGCTTCCAATCTTTCACTCATGAGTGGCTGGCTACTGCTGTTGGGGGCGCTAACCGGGCTTGCACCGCTCTCCATCGACATGTACTTGCCGGGCTTTCCGGCCATCGAAAAAAGTCTGCTCGCCCAGGCAGGCAGCGCGGAGCTTACGCTGGCAAGTTACTTCATCGGCCTGGCAGTCGGCCAGTTGTTCTATGGCCCGCTCAGCGACCGCTTCGGGCGACGCTCTCCTCTGCTTGTCGGGCTGGTGATTTATATCCTGGCGTCGTTCGGCTGCGCGTTCACCAGCAGCATCCCCGAGCTGATTTTCTGGCGCTTTCTGCAAGCATTGGGCGGCTGTGCCGGGATGGTAGTAACGATGGCGGTCATCCGTGACCGTTGCAGCGCGAATGAAGCGGCGCGCGCATTCTCCATGCTGATATTGGTAGTGGGGTTGGCACCCATTCTCGCACCGCTTATCGGCGGCTGGATAGTGACAGCATTCGACTGGCGCGTCCTGTTCCTTACATTGGGAGTAGTCGGCATATTAGGCTTGATTGCTGTGTATTTCTGGTTGGAGGAAACGCATGATACGCGCCACGAACCTCCATTGGTGCTGGGCAATATCATACGCAACTACGGCAAGCTATTGATAGACCGCCGCTTCATCGGCTATACGCTCAGCGGCGGCCTGGCACGGGCCGGGATGTTTGCCTATATCGCTGGCTCGCCTTTTGTCTTCATCGAGTATTACCATATCCCGCCGCAGTATTATGGATGGATTTTCGGGATGAATGCTGCTGGATTAATCCTGTTTAGTCAGATCAACGCCTGGCGCCTGAAAAAGCACAAGGCCACAGTGCTGCTCTCACGCGCATTGTGGCTACCCGCCGGCATTGGCGTGCTACTACTGGGCATATCACTCACTGGGCATATCACCCTGCCCTTGCTGCTGACCGGTATTTTCATTTTTGTCGCCAGCATCGGCTATATCGGCCCCGATGCGGGCGCAGCCACGCTGGCCACCCACGGCCAGCAGGCAGGCACGGCATCCGCCTTGATGGGATCGCTGCAGTTCGCCCTGGCGACCATTGCAGGCGGCCTTGTCAGTCTATTGCACGATGGCACGACCTTCCCGATGGTCACTGTCATGGCGGGATGCGGCATAGGAGCTTGGCTGGCGCATCGCCTGATCATCGTGCGCCACATCCGGCGACATGGCAGATAATAAAAAGCCCGCGAACAATTGCGGGCTTTTTATTTTGTCGTTGACGTCAACTCATCGCGGCAAAAACGCCTGCTGCGCAGCCGCATCAAGGCGCTGGTACAAACGGTTGATGCCGCTGATGACGGCAAGGATGGATGCCGTGACCAGATTGTCGTGTATGCCCGCGCCATACACGGTGCCGGGCTGGCCATCCTTCTCCAGCTCGGCAAACGCCACGGCCTTGGCGGCAGCGCCTGCACCAAGCGCGCGCTCCTCGTAGTCATGGATGCGGAACTTGCTGCCGAAAGCGTGCGCCAGGGCGTCGATCGGGCCATTGCCCCGGCCTTCGAGCACGGTTTCCACGCCGTGGATGCGCGCGGTGAGCTTGATATGCTGGATATCGTCCTGCTCGTCGAGCACATGGTCGATATAGCGCACGGGCTCATTCGCCGCGATATATTCTTCCCTGAACAATTGCCAGATACCCTCGGCATTCACTTCCTGCCCGCTGCTGTCGGTGAGACGCTGTACGGCGCCGCTGAACTCGACTTGCATGCGGCGCGGCATGGCGAGGCCGTAGCCGGATTCCAGCAAGTAGGCGATGCCGCCCTTGCCCGACTGGCTGTTGACGCGAATGATGGAGTCGTAGGTACGCCCCACGTCATGCGGGTCGATCGGCAAATAAGGCACTTGCCAGAGGCCTTCCGGCTGCTGCACGGCAAAGCCCTTCTTGATCGCGTCCTGGTGCGAACCGGAAAATGCCGTGAACACGAGGTCGCCCGCATAAGGGTGGCGTGCATGCACCGGTAACTGGGTGCAGTCTTCCACGGTGCGGGCGATGCTGTTGATCTGGGAGAAGTCCAAACCTGGATCGACGCCTTGCGTATAGAGATTGAGCGCCAAGGTCACCAGATCGACATTGCCGGTACGCTCGCCGTGACCGAAAAGACAGCCCTCGATACGGTCCGCGCCCGCCATCACAGCCAATTCCGCCGCCGCCACCGCGGTGCCGCGGTCGTTGTGCGGGTGCACGCTGATGATGACGCTGTCGCGGCGCGCCAGGTGGGTGTGCATCCACTCGATCTGGTCGGCGTAATAATTGGGCGTGCCTATTTCCACCGTCGCGGGCAGGTTGAAGATCACCTTGCGCTCGGGCGTGGCCTGCCATATATCCGTAACGGCATCACAAACTTCCTTGGCGAAATCCAGCTCGGTCGCGGTGAAGGTTTCCGGGCTGTACTGGAACACCCATTCGGTTTCCGGGCGCTCGTCCGCAAGCTGCTTGATCAGGCGGGCGGCATCGGTGGCAATCTTCTTGGCCCCGGCCTTATCGGTGCGGAACACCGTCTCGCGGAACACGGGAGAAGTCGCGTTATAAATATGCACGATCGCCCGCCTTGCACCATGCAAGGATTCGAACGTGCGGCGGATCAGGTCTTCGCGCGCCTGGGTCAATACCTCGATGGTCACGTCGTCGGGAATATGCCCTTCCTCGATCAAGGTACGCACGAAATCGAAGTCAGTCTGCGAGGCGGAAGGGAATGCCACCTCGATTTCCTTGAAGCCGATCTCGACCAGCATCTTGAACATGCGCATCTTGCGTTCGGCGTTCATGGGCTCGAACAAGGCCTGGTTGCCGTCGCGCAGGTCGGTACTCATCCAGATCGGCGCCTGGGTAATGGTGCGGTTGGGCCATTGCCGATTGGGTAAGTCCACCGGAGTGAATGGGCGGTATTTGCTGCTTGGATTCTTTAACATAGCGGTTCTTCTACAAATCTTTCGTTTTCGTTCATCTCTGGGCATGATGCCATTCAACAACGCGGCATGAGACAGGCTGCCAGGCTACCGCTCGCACACGGCCCGGCAACCGCAACACAGTCGAAATTCACTTAAAAAACACCATTCAATATGCATGATCTGAACGCCAGAAAAATAATCAACAACACCTGCGCTCTGTGAAAGAGGCAGGACTAAAACTCGGCAGGAAGGGGTAAATTTAGGCGCGCGCTAGGCGCAGCAGCAGACCCAGGCTTAGAAGCGCCTGAAGTAGGAAAAGAGGATTGGTCTGTTGGGCAATCATGGTCGTTATCATAAACACAAGCAGTCTCCAGTGTCAAACCGGTCGCCATTCGGCATTCTCTGAATGGCTGAATGAAAACTGCTAATGCAGTATTTCTTCAGCCTCCAAGGCTGGTCTGCAGTTTTCTCTTGAAATTAGTACGAAAGGGCTATTGTTCAGCTCAAGGTGAGCGGCATACTATTTTTTATAAATATTTAAGAGGGCGATATTTAATCCAGCAACATGTCCCTCATTTTTCATGCCACAAGTTTCTGTGAATGGCTAACAGCAGGAATCACTAAACGACATGAAGGAAGAATCATGAATTTGCTAAAAGCATCAATCGGTTTTTCGCTCGCCTCTTTATTCTCAGTGACGGTTGCTCAAGCGCATCCTATTGCGGACCCGGGCACTGAAGGTTTTTCTGTCACTGCAAGCGGTGGTGAAATATTTGCTACATACGAAGGCACCACCGCATCGTATAGCAACGATCTTTATCTGAATGGAGTATTTATATTCAACAACCACTCCACTCCGGTTGGAACAACTGTCAGCCTGGGCATTTTCGCAGCCAACACCGAGCTAATCTTTGAGCTCAGGGTAAACAATACTGGAGAAAGTTATTTTACCGGTCCAGCAACACGCAACCCCGATGGATATGCTCATGCGAGAGTTCAGTCGGACTGGTCAACACCAGGCACCACCCTGGTCAGTTTTGAGGACTTATATAACGGGCCTTTTGAATATAATGATTTGAGTTTTTCGTTCACCAATACCATTGGCACGCCACTCCCACCAGTTCCAGAACCCTCGACCTACGCTCTCATGGTCGCCGGTCTTGCGCTCGTTGGAGCGAGTCGTGCATTCCGCTCAAAGAAAAATTAGAGTTGACAGGCATAGGCATCGGCAGTCTTGTTAAAGTCGGAGCTGCCTGAAATATAGATAGTTGGTCTGCATAACCATATGCTTCAACACAAGGCATTGTCTGTGTCAAACCTTACGACACAGCAATGCCTTGCCACTATCTGGTGATCGGATCCGGTCAAACTACTCCTTGAGCCTCAAGATACCGGCGGATTTCAGCTGCGGCTTGCTGAATCGCCGCCTGTACCTGCGGCGTACCGGCCAGCGGATTGAGCAGGCCGAAATCATGGATAGTACCCAGGTAGCGGGTGCAAGTCGTCTCCACGCCCGCATCGGTCAGCAGGCGGGCATAGCTTTCCCCCTCGTCCCGCAACACGTCCAGCTCCGCTGTCTGGATCAACGCTGGCGGCAAGTCGCTCAATTGCTCCAGCGCGGCATTGAGCGGCGATGCGTACAACTCGGTGCGCGCATCCATGTCAGGCAGATAGTAATCCCAGAACCATTTCATCATGTTGCGGGTGAGGAAATAGCCATCGGCAAACTGCTGGTAGGATTCGGTGTTAAACCTTGCCTCGGTGACCGGCCAGAACAAGGTCTGATGACGGATTAAGGGAGCGGCCTTGGTCTTGGCCATCAGGCAGACGACGGTAGCCAGGTTGCCGCCTGCGCTATTGCCCGCCACCGCGAGCCGTGAGCCGTCCACGCCGATTTCATCGCCGTGCTCTGCGACCCATTTTGTCGCCAGGTAGCATTCGATCGCTGCCGTAGGGTACTCCGCCTCGGGAGCGCGGGTGTAATCGACGAATACGACCGCGCAATTGGAAGCCACACAGAGATCGCGTACAAACCGCCGGTGCGTGGGGAAATCTCCCATGACCCAGCCGCCTCCATGGAAGAACATGACGACTGGCAAGACAGCATCCGTCGCCGTGGGCTTGACGACGAACAGATGGATGAAGTGGCCCTCGGTCGCCACTTCTCGTTCCTCGACAGTCACGCCGCCCAGCTCGACCTCCACGCCGGCTTGCAGGTCACTCAGCACTGTTCTTGCTTCTTCCGGGCTCAGTTCCTCTACCGGCTTGGCGTCGGATGCCGCCAGCTTTTCAAGGAACGCCCGTGTTGTCGATTCGACGCCGCGGTATCGATCCGTTTCAGGCGTCAAGGTATGCATAATCGGGTCAAGGATATTCACGATAGATCTCCCGCTCAGATTGGTAATGAACTCTGACTCTAGCAACTCCTCTGTTTCCAGTCTGTCAGCCAAGCGCTGACAATCCTGTCAGAAGCGTCTAACCCTGTTGCAGAACGGCATGGACGCGCTGCTGAAGTTGCGGGATGAGTTCTGCTTCGAACCACGGGTTGCGGCGCAGCCACAGATTGTTACGTGGGCTGGGATGCGGCAAAGGCACGGTGTGAGGCCAATATTGCCGCCAATTGCGCACGGTTTCGGTAACCGATGTGCCGCCATCAGGCAAATGATATGCCATGGCGTATTGCCCAATGACCAGCGTCAGCTCCAGCTGCGGCAATCGCTCCAGCAATTGCGCGCGCCAGGCAGCCGCGCATTCCGGCCTGGGCGGCAGGTCTCCCGCACGGCCAGTACCGGGATAGCAAAATGCCATGGGGATGATGGCAACGCGGCTTTCGTCATAAAACACTTCTGGTGGCATACCCAGCCAGGCCCGCAACCTGTCGCCGCTGGCATCGGTGAAAGGCCGCCCCGAGGCATGCACCTTGCGTCCCGGCGCCTGCGATGCAATGAGAATACGGGCGGTAGCGCCAGCTTGCAGCACCGGCCTGGGGCCAAGCGGAAGGTAAGGCTCGCATAGCCTGCATTGCCGTATTTCCGCCACCAGCTTACCCAGGGATGGATTGATGGGATGTATGTGTGCCATGGGCCTGCTCCTTTCCTCATCTCCAGACAGCAAGCTGAGGCAGACATGCGGTCCAGGCGCTCAATCCTGTACCGACATACCTTCCCAGCCGCCGCCCAAGGCAGCAATCAATTGTACGCTATTGATCAGACGGCTTTGCTGCAAGGTGAGCAGGGTGCGCTCGGTATTGAGCGCGGTAGTCTGGGCCGTGACGACATCGAGAAAACTGATTAAACCCACGCGATATTGGTTGGTATATTGCCTGAGCGATTTCTTGGCGGCTTCCGTAGCTTCCGTCCGCAATACGGATTCTTCACCCAGCGTATGCAAGGCCACCAGGTAGTCCTCCACCTCGCGGAAAGCGGTCAGCACGGTCTGGCGGTAGGCAGCCACAGAGGCGTCATAGCTGGCTTCGGACTGCATGACGTTGTATTTGGTCTGCCAGCCGTTGAACAAGGTCATCGCCAGTTGCGGCCCGACCGACCAGTAACGGTTGGGCAGCGTCAGCCAATCATTGAAAGTACTGCTGCGGTAACCGCCGCTCGCCGACAGGGTCAGGCTGGGATAATAAGCTGACTTGGCGACGCCGATATTGGCGTTGGCAGACATGACGGAACGCTCTGCCGCAGCCACATCCGGCCTGCGCTCCAGCAGCTGGCTGGGCACGGCGGAAGGAATCTCCGGCAGTTGCGGCACTGCCTCGCTTTCCGCCAGGCTGAAATTGGCGGGCGCTTCGCCAATCAATACGGCAATGGCGTTCTCCAGCTGGGCACGCTGCCAGACCAGATCCACCAGCTCGGCCTGGGCATTCTTGAGTTGGGTAGTCGCCGCCGCGACGTCGGCGCTGGCAACGATGCCTCGTTTGTACTGACTTTCCGTTAGTTGTATCACGCGTTTATAGGTATCCACCGTTTCACTGAGCAAGCGCTTTTGCTGGTCCATCACGCGGATTTGCAGGTAATTCTGCACCAGTTCAGATTGCATGCTGAGCCGCATAGCAGCGAGGGTCGCCGCACTGGCATCGGCACTGGCCTGGTTGGCTTCCAGCGTGCGGCGCAGGCGGCCCCAGATATCCAGTTCCCAACTAGCATTCAGGGTCGCAGTGTAAGTGGTACGTATGCCGCTGGTCTGCACCGCCTGGCTGGAAGTCGAACTACCCGTTCCCTGTCCGGCGCGTGTCTTGCCTGCAGTGGCATTCAGCTGGGGCCACAAGGCACCGCGCGAACTCTGGGCCAGGGCAAAAGCCTGGCGGTATTGCGCTTCATATTGCGCCACAGTCTGGTTGCCCTGGTTGAGCCTGTCCACCAACTGGTTCAGCTCCATATCACCATACCGCTCCCACCACTCTCCCTTGGGCGCATCGTCCGCAGGTGCGGCGAAACTCCAACCCTCTACATGCTTGAACGCGGCAGGTGTTGTCATCTCAGGGCGCCGGTAATCCGGCCCCACCATGCAGGCGGACAACAGAAGCGACAAGCTGATGGCGCCGAGCTTGGCAGATACGTTCATTCCATTTTCTCCAACATTACAGCGTGAGGCTTGCGCCGCCCGAGAACCCAGAGGCGCAAACGGTCAAGATAAAGGTAAACCACAGGCGTGGTGTAAAGCGTCAATAGCTGGCTGAGCAGTAGGCCGCCGACAATGGCGATCCCCAGCGGACGGCGCAGCGGCGCGTCGCCATCCGTGCCGAAGATCAGCGGCAAGGCGCCCAGCAGGGCCGCCATGGTCGTCATGAGGATAGGACGCAAGCGCTGCTGGCACGCTTCCAGAATCGCAGCGCGCGACGACAGGCCCCGCTCGCGTTCCGCCATCAGCGCAAAGTCGATCATGAGGATGGCGTTCTTCTTCACGATGCCGATCAGCAGGATGATGCCAATCAGGGCAATCAGCGTCAGCGGCGTATCGAACAGGATCAGCGCCAGCAAGGCCCCCACCCCGGCGGAAGGCAGAGTGGATAGAATAGTCAGCGGATGTACGTAGCTTTCATACAGCATGCCCAGCACGATATACACCGCCACCAGCGCCGCCAGGATCAGCCAGGGCATCTGCTTGAGGACTTTCCCCTGCGCGCTCGCAGTGCCAGAGAAAGTCGCCTGCACGTTGAGCGGCATATTGAGCGTTGCCAGCGCTTGCCTGACCGCTTGCTTGGCAACCTCGAGGTTGCCGCCTTCCGGCAGGTTGAAGGAATAAGTATTGGAGGCAAACTGCCCTTCATGCCTGACCGCAGCCGGAGCCGAGTTATAGCCCAGTGTCACAAGGTTGGAAAGCGGCACCCGCGCCCCGCTGCCAGTCACCACATAGAGGCTGGACAATATATCCGGGCTTTGCATGTACTGGTCTGCCACGCCCATCACCACGCGGTACTGGTTTTGCTCCTCGTAGATCGTGGAAATCTGCCGCTGGGCATAGGAGTTATTCAGCAGCGCGATGACCATGTTCACATCAATGCCCAGCCGCCGTGCCGCCTCGCGGTCTATCCTGAGATAAGCCTGCACGGTACTACTGCGGCCGCCGCCACTGACATCAGTGATTTCGGGCACAGTCTGCAAGACGGACAACACTTGGTTTTCCCAGGCGCGTAAATCCTTGACGTCATCGCTCTTCAGGGTCATCTGGTAGCTGGAATCGCTGGAGCGGCCGCCGATACGCAGATCCTGCATATTGACAAGAAACATGGATGCGCCCGGCACCTGCGCCAGCTTGGGCCGCAGCCGCGCAATCACGGCCTCTGCCGGTTCGCGCTCGCGGATATCTTTGAGAATGATAATAAACATGCCTGAGTTGCTCGCGGCCCCTGGCCCTCGGCCCCCGCCCGACATTCCCATGACCTGATCCACTGCTGGATCAGTCAGCAGTATGCTGCGGAATGCCTCCAGTTTGCTCTGCAACTCATTGAACGATACTCCCTGGTCCGCCCGCGCATTGCCGAACAGGCGGCCGGTATCCTGATCCGGAAACATGCCCTTGGGAATAGCGATATAGAGATAGACGTTGACCGCGATCGTAAACAACAGCACGACCAGCATCAGGCCGGAATGATCAAGCGTCCAGGCCAGGCTCTTGGCGTACCCGTGCTGGACACGCTGGAAGAATCCTCTTTTCAGCTGGTTATCCGCATGCCCTTCCATTGAGGCCGCATCCTTGCGCCGGAGCAAATAGGCGCACAGCATGGGTGTCAGCGTCAACGAGACAAATAACGAGATCAGGATAGCAACCGACAGGGTAACGGCAAATTCGCGAAACAAGCGTCCAGTAATATCGCCCATGAACAGCAAGGGGATGAACACCGCCACCAGCGAAATACTCATGGACACCACTGTGAAACCGACTTCCCGCGCTCCACGCAACGCTGCTTTCAACGGCGGCTCGCCATGCTCGATGCGCTTGCTGATGTGCTCCACCACCACAATGGCGTCATCCACCACAAAACCGGTGCAGATGATCAGCGCCATCAAGGTCAGGTTATTGAGGGAATAGTCGCACAGGTACATGGCGGCAAAGGTGGTGATCAACGATACCGGGACGGCCAGGGCGGGAATCAGGGTCGCCCGGCCATTTTTCAGAAACAGGAACACCACGAGGATCACCAGCGCCACCGCGATCACCAATGTCATTTCCGCCTCGTGCAGCGAGCCGCGGATATTCGGACTGCGGTCCTCCACCACGGTCAGCTTGATTTCTTCTCCCAGGCTGCTTTGTATGCTGGGCAGTTCAAGCCGGATACGGTCTATCATCTCGATGATATTGGCACCGGATTCGCGGCTTACCATCAGGAGAATCGCGCGCTGGTTGTTATGGAAACCCACATTACGGATGTCTTCCACCGAATCATAGACATTGGCGACATCACTAAGCCTAGTCAGCGCACCCTTATTGTTGGTGATGATCAGCGAACGGTAATCCTTCGCGCGCAGCAGGCGGTCGTTCGCATCCACCTGCCAGCTATATTCGTCATTCTGCAAATAACCCTTGGGGCCGTTGCCGTTGGCCGCGCTGATCACGTTACGCACGTCGTCCAGCGCCAGTCCCTGCTGCACCAGCGCATCCGGGTTGATATCCACCCGCACCGCAGGCAATGCGCTGCCCGCCACCGTGACCTGGCTCACGCCTTGCACCTGGGAAATCTTGCGCGACACCAGGTTGGAAGCCAGGTCGTACAACTCGCCCATGCTCTTGGTTTTCGAGGTCATGGTCAGCACCATGCTCGGCATGTCCGAAGGGTTCAGCTTGCGATAGCTGGGACGACTGACCATGCCGCTAGGCAGCATGCTGGCAGCGGCATTGATGGCGGCCTGCACTTCGCGCGCCGCCACATTAATATCCTTGTCCAGGTCAAATTGCAGGGTGATCGAGGTGTTGCCCTGTGAACTGGAAGAGGTCATCTCGCTAATACCGGAGATGCGCCCCAGACTGCGCTCCAACGGCGTCGCCACAGACGACGCCATGGTTTCAGGGCTGGCCCCGGCGAGTGAGGCACTTACCTGAATGGTGGGAAAGTCCACCTGCGGCAGGGGCGCTACCGGCAACAGGCCGAACGCCAGCCAACCGGCGAATAACATCGCCAGCGTCAACAGCCAGGTCATGACGGGACGTAGAATGAACAGCGAAGATATCCCACGCTCGTCAGACTTGAGCCGCGACCAGGTCAAACGACGCTTCATGGCTTTACTCCTGCCTGCATCACACCAACTCCTCACGCCCGTTATCGCTGCGTTTTCCCACCTTGTTACGGTAATGCGCCAGTTGGTCGAACATTAGGTAGATGACAGGCGTGGTGAAAATCGTCAGCAATTGCGAAAGCAACAGGCCGCCGACCATGGTAATTCCCAGTGGCTGGCGCAACTCGGCCCCGGCGCCGGTAGCGAACATCAGCGGCAAAGCACCAAACAACGCCGCCATGGTGGTCATGAGAATGGGCCGGAAGCGTAGCAAACACGCCTGGTAGATCGCATCTACCGGCTTCATTCCCTGCTCGCGTTCAGCAGCCAGCGCAAAGTCGATCATCATGATGGCGTTCTTCTTAACAATGCCGATCAGTAGGATGATACCGATGATGGCAACCATGCCGATTTCATGACCATAAATCCACAACGCCAGCATCGCGCCCACGGTGGCCGACGGCAGCGTGGAAAGAATAGTCACCGGATGGATGAAGCTCTCGTACAGTATTCCAAGCACGATATACATACACAGCAGCGCCGCCAGCACCAGCAGCAGGGTATTGGACAAGGAAGCCTCGAACGCCAGCGCCGCACCCTGGAAGCGCGTCTGTATGCTGCCCGGCAATTCCAGTTCGGTCACAGCGGTGCGGATCGCCGCCACCGCATCGCCCAGTGCAACATTGTCCGCCAGGTTGAACGATACTGTCGCTGCAGGGAATTGGTCGAGGTGGTTGATAGTGAGCAGGGTATTGCGCTCTTCCACGCGCACCAGCGAAGTCAGCGGAATCTGCGTGGCTATAGTATTGCCGTTGCTGTCCACGCTGCTGCCCGGCACGTACAGGCTATCCAGCGCGTCCGGCCCACTGCGGAAATTTGGTGGCACTTCCATGACGACGCGATATTGGCTGGCCTGGGTATAGATCGTGGAAATCAACCGCTGGCCGAAGGCGTTGTAGAGCGCGGCATTGATGGCGGAAACAGTCACGCCCAGCCGCGCGGCGTTATCGCGGTCTATCACCAAATAGGTCTGCAGGCCCTGATCCTGCAGGTCGCTGGCGACATCGGTAATTTGTGGCAACTGTCGCAGCTTTTCCAGCACGCGCGGCATCGCGGATTGCAGCACGGTGATGTCCGGGTCGGTCAGCAGATAGCGGTACTGGGTACGGCTGGTTTTGTCCTCGATAGTCAGGTCCTGTACCGGCTGGAGATAAAGCTTGAAATCCGGCATGCGTGCGGTTGCCTCTTTCAACCGCACGATTACCTCGCTCGCAGTCACATCGCGCTCGGCATGCGGCTTGAGATTGATCAATAGGCGACCGGTATTGAGCGCCTCATTGGTGCCATCGACGCCGATATAGGACGAAACACTTTCCACCGCCGGGTCGCGCTTGATGATGCGCGCCAGGGTTTCCTGCTTTTTGGCCATGGCGGCAAACGACACCGATTGCGGTGCCTCGCTGATGCCCTGGATCAGGCCGGTATCCTGGATCGGGAAAAAGCCCTTGGGCAGAAACAGGTAGAACCAGGCCGTGACCAGCAGGGTAAACAAGGCGATCACCAGGGTCACGCCCTGATGTCCCAGTACCCATTTCAGTGCATGGGCATAATGGTCGATCAACCCCTGCATCATGCGCGCGCCCGCGCGGGAGAACCGGCTTTTTTCGCCCTGCGGCACATGCTTGAGCCATAGGGCGCACAACATGGGCGTCAAGGTGAGCGAGATCAGCATGGACACCAGGATGGCAATCGCCAGGGTCAGCGCAAACTCGCGGAACAGCCGCCCGGCGATATCGCTCATGAACAACAGCGGGATCAGCACCGCCACCAGTGAAATCGTGAGCGAGATAATCGTGAAGCTGATCTGCTTAGAGCCTTTCAGAGCTGCCTGCAATGGAGAATCGCCTTGCTCGATATAGCGCTCGATGTTCTCCAGCATGACGATGGCATCGTCGATCACAAAACCCGTGGCGATCGTCAATGCCATCAGGGTCAGGTTATTGATGGAGAATCCCGCTAGGTACATGACGCCGAAGGTGCCTATCAGCGACAAGGGAACGGCGATTGAAGGAATCAGGGTGGCGCGGCCATCCTGCAGGAACAGGAAGGTCACCAGCACTACTAGTCCGATCGCCAGCAGCAGTTCGAACTGGGTATCCTTGACCGAGGCATGGATGGTCTGGCTGCGATCACTGAGGACGGAAACCTGCACATTTTCCGGCAGGCTTTCCTCCAGGTCAGGCAACAGGCTACGGATGCGCTGAACTACCTCAATCACGTTCGCACCCGGCTGGCGCTGGATATTGACAATCACGGCCGGCCGGTCATCCGCCCAGGCCGCGAGATATTCATTTTCCGCTCCATCATAGGCCTGTGCCACATCTTTGAGGCGCACCGGCGCGCCATTCTGGTAGCTCAGGATCAGGTCCTGGTATTCCTGCGCGCTACGCATCTGGTCGTTGGCGTCTATGGTAGTGGAGCGCGTAGCGCCATTGAAGCTACCCTTGGAGCCATTGAGATTATTATTGGCAATAACGGTACGTATACTTTCCAGGCTCAAACCGTAGGAAGCCAGTGCCGTGGAATTCGCGCTGACGCGTACCGCCGGACGCTGTCCACCACTGAGGCTGACCATGCCGACGCCCGGAATCTGGGCGATTTTCTGCGCAAGCCGCGTATCCACCAAATCCTGCACCTTGGGCAGGGACAAGGCGTCCGAAGTCACCGCCAAAGTGATGATGGGCACATCGGCAGGATTCACCTTGCTGTAAACCGGCTGGCTGGGTAAGTCATTGGGCAAAAGATTGGAAGCGGTGTTGATCGCCGCCTGTACGCCCTGTTCCGCAATGCCCAGACTGGTGTCCAGGTTGAAACGCAAGGTCACGACTGAAGCGCCACCAGCGCTGCTGGACGACATTTCATCCAACCCCGCGATCCTGCCGAGCTGGCTTTCCAGCGGGGCAGTAATCATGGAATTGATGATCTCGGGGCTGGCGCCTGGATACAGGGTCTTGACCTGTATCGTCGGGTACTCCACTTCGGGCAATGAAGCCACCGGCAACAGGCGGTAGGCCAGCAGCCCCGAAATCAGCAAGGCCAGCATCAGCAGGGTGGTTGCTACCGGCCTTTCAATGAAGATCCGGGATGGATTCATGAACGCGGACCTCTACCCTGTCCGGCCTGCTCGCCACGGCCCTGCCATGGCCGCTCACCCGGGCCTGCGCCTTGGCGCTCGCCAGAAGCTGCGCCTTGCTGGCCTTGGCGCTCACCAGTTCCTGCATTCGGATTTTCACCTTGGGCCTGCCCCTGGTGCTCGCGGCGCCAGGTACCGCGTTCATGCTTACGCGACTCCCCTGCTTGCGGATTGTCGGCCATCGCTACGTCGTCCTCGCCCGCGACGCGCACGGTCATGCCGTCCGACAAGCGATCCACACCGTCAATCACGATGCGCTGCCCGGCGCTCAGGCCCTCGCGGATTTCCACCTGCTCCGCCTGGCTGATACCCACTGTGACGCGCTGCTTGGCCACGACCTTTTCTGTATTGATGGTATAGACATAGGTTCCCTGGTCGTCGCGCTGCAAAGCGCCGCTCGGGATCAGCAGCGCCTTGCCGCGGTCCGCTGCATGCAGTCTCACATTGACGAACTGGTTGGGGTACAAGCCATCATCAGCATTGTCGAAACGCGCGCGCAGCTTGAACGTACCCGTGGTCACATCAATCTGGTTGTCTATGCTTGCCACCTTACCGGTCGCCAGGCGCACCTGGCGCTGGCGGTCCAACGCTTCCACCACCAGCTTGGCCGGGTTGCGCTTGAGCTGGTCGCGCACGGTAGAAAGCTGTTGTTCCGGCAGGCTGAATACCACGCTGATCGGGCGCGTCTGCGTCAATACCGTGATGGGAGTCGTTGCGCCCACCGATACCTGGTTGCCCACATCAACCTGCCGCAGGCCGACCCGCCCGCTGATGGGCGCACGCACCTTGGTGAATTCCAGGTTGAGCTTGGCAGCCTCAAGCTGGCCCAGCGCATTTTCCAGGTTGCCCTGGTACTGGCGCACCAATGCCGCCTGCGTATCCAGCGTCTGAATGGCGATGGAGTCCTCGTCACGCAGCTCCTGATAGCGCGCCAAATCGATCTCGGCGTTCTTGAGCTGAGCGCGGTACTGGCTCACCACGCCCTCAGATTGCCTAAGCGCTGCTTCATACGGACGGGCATCCACTTCCGCCAGCACATCGCCCTGCTTGACCTCCTGACCCTCCGTGAACAGTATCTTGCTCAGTTGCCCTTCCACGCGTGCCGTCACATTAACGGTATTGAGCGAAGTCACCGTGCCTACGGCCTCCAACTGCACGGAAAGCGGAGCCTCCGCTACCGTCCCCACTTTCACCAGCATGCTTTCACCAAACCTGCCGCGCGGACCCATTCCCATGCCGGGGCCACCCGGTCCGCCGCCGGGACGCATACCAGGCCCAGATCCACCCGGACCACCGGGCGGCATGCCCTGCCGCATGCCGGAAGGTCCCTGGTTATCGGAAGACGAGAGCGGCAGGTATTTCCATAGCGCATACACCACCGCTGCCAGAATAATAATCAGGATAAACCAGGGACGCAGAGCTTTCGATAATGGACTGGACATAGGAACTCAGAAGGATGAATTGAACAATGAAAGCGGCCTGAAAACCCCGAAAACATTCGCCCAGGCTGCTATCCTGGGCATAATATTATTGGCCCGCCCGGCTTGTCGCAAATGAATTTACACAACTCTACATACCACTGCCCTTGACATAGCCTCCCTTACAAATCCTTACATTGCTGCTGATGACGGGCGCACAAAAAAAAAAGCAAACCCTCAGACTGGCAGGGTTTGCTTGTAATGTGCTTGGCGGATTGTCAGTACATTCAGCACCGGGCACATAGCCCATTGTTATCGTCTGGCAGCTAGCTTAACTTCAACCTTCCCTTGCCCGCGCGCAGATTGGGCAGGTAAATGCCCAGCACGCAGAGAAACGCCAGGCTGTAATAAATCCAGGTCAGAGAATAGATAGTCACAATTTTTGCAGCCGGTTTCTGTTTCTGAACAAAGTCCAGGAACTCCTTGCTGTCCGTGCCTTCTATGTATTGCGCCTTGATTTCTTCCGCCAGAGCGATCAGATATTCCTCGTCCAGCATGGAAAGGTAGCGATCCCACTCCGCAGAAGCCACTTCGGGATCAGGATCATCCTTGCTGGCATCGGCGTAGTTACCGCCGCCTCCGCCTTCCTCTGCCTTGGAATCCATGCTCCAGAAGCCTACCCATTTGTTGTTGGCGTTATAGCGCGGAATACCCACTGCCTCCTTGCCCCCCACGCCAACAAATACTGTGCGGCTACCAACGCGCACATCGGTCAAATCCAGCTTATTGATGGCATTCGCCTTGGGCGCCTCGTCGCCATCGGTGAAAAACAGCATCCTGGCAGGCGCATCCAGGTAATCCAGCACACTTTCTGCCGCTTTCACCCCAAAGCTGATCCGGCTGTTGCCACTCCAGGCCATACGCCACTCCAATTGCGAGATGGTATCCATTATCTCGTCGTAATTGGCGCAGACTTCCAACGGTGTCAGCAGTAAAGCGACGTTTTCTGCCGCATATACGCCCACGCTGATATAGGTGCCGCATTTCGACGTTTCCACCACCCGCTTCATCAACTGCTGGGTGTAGGCCATGCGGCTGACTTCCTTGTTGTTCAGCTTCACGTCCTGGGCATTCATGCTTTGCGACACGTCCGCAAGCAGCAGAAAGTTGTGTACCTCTTGCTTCAGCATCATCTGCGGCTTGACCAAGGAAGCCAGCAACAACAGCAATGCCAGCGCGATCAGCACGTTTTCATAATGTTGACGGCCCCATGCGAGGGCGCGATGCAGTATCAGCAACGGTTTCATGGCAATCCTATCGGCAGGTTGCTCAACTCCATCCCGGTCTGCTCGCGCTTGCCGATCTGCATATTGGCGGGAATCACGGCATGCAGCAGGCTGAGGTTGAACTTGGCTTCGGACTGCGCAGGATTCTGTTTCAATGCCTGCTCGTAAGCGACAACCGCCTGCGCGTAGGCATATTTGGCCTCATCCTGCAGGCTGCCGTCTTCGCCCACCATGCGGATCAGCCCCGAACGGAACAGGTTGTTGCCGATATTGAAATATACCTGCGCGCGCAGTTCCGGGCTGATATTGCCCACTTTGTCCAATTTTTCCAGCAATTGGCCGTAATTCTGCGCCGCATGCTTATAGTTCTTCGCTTCGCCCTGAAAATAGGCTTCGGCGAACTTGTGCTGCAAGGGATAGTCCTCGCCGCCGATTTCCCCGCCGGTGCGTAGGGCATGGTTGACCTGTTCCGCCTGGCGGATCTGGTACAGGGTAATGCCCACCCCCATGAGGCCGACGGCCAGTACCACACCTGCCACGGCGTTCTTGATTTTCAAGTGTTTTTCCATGAATAAATCCTCAGATTCTTAAGCAGCAATACCACGCATCCCAATGCCAGCGCCAGCACGGCAAAATCCTGCGAGAAATTGCGGCCTGGAATGGTAATGGGGTATTGAATCGTCTTGTTTTCGCGGTTGCCGATATCCTGTATCGCGGATTGCAGGGTATCGGGGTTATCCGCCTCATAGGCCTGGTACTTGATATTCAGCGACTTGAAGTACCTGTCCAGCGCGATTGCGGTCGGCACCCTGTCCTCATCGTATTGGTTCTTGGAGAAGATGCTCACGTCGTCAGGCTGACGCAGCACGATCCAGTACAAGGCCAGATTGTTTTTCTTCAAGGTTGCCTGCAAGGTAGCCTTGACGCGAGGACTTAACTTCCCTGCTCCGTCGGACAACAGGATGATGGCGCGCGAGCCCGTGCTCTCGATATTGTCGAACAATGTCGCGCCCTTGGTCAGCCCGGCGCCGATATTGGTCTGGTTGATTGAAGGGCTGGTTGCCGCGTTGATGGCAGCATGGATCGCATCGCGGCTGGTGGTGATCTTGACACCATAGAGCGCGGAGTTGGAGAAGCCCACCACGCCCATCATGTCGTCCGGGCGGGAGTCGATGAACTTGGTAATCAAGCGCCGCGCCGCCGTGGACTTGATCTCTCCCGCGCTGCCGGAAGTCACGTCCCCGGCGAAAGGATGGTCCATGCTCACGCTGCGGTCGATCACCATCGCGATCTGCGCACCCTTGCCCACGCGCTGCACCACCTTTTCCGGGCCATGCGGATGCGCCAGCGCCAGCAGGATGGAAAGCAGCAACAGCGTCATGATAGTCTTGAGGCCATAATCCATGAGCCGCGACACGCGGTCCTGCGGCAGTATCGTCACCCATGAATACAAGGTGCCCTGCCGCCCCTTGAGCCAGAACGGGACGAAGCACAACGGCAACAGTATCAGCAGCCAGGGATATTGGAAACTCACGCCACACCTCGCTCGCAGTGGCGGAATTGCTTGCTGAGTCGCTTCAGTTCCGCCAGCACTTCTGCCGCATCCCGATCCAGCTCGAAGAACAGTTGCTCATTGGAGCTGGTGAAGAAGCGGTCGATTTCCGCGCGCGACCTGCCAAAACTTGGGTATTTCTGCACGAAGCGGTCGATATCCTGCACAAAGCAGTTGCCGCCATACCAGGTGTTGAACGCGGTATGCATATGGTAGAACGCTTCCTGGGTGGCCGACGGCGACGACGGCTTGAGGCGCTTGATGCGGCGGTGCGCCTGGGCAAACGCGCCGCCCATGAACGGCAGCCACTTGCGTTCGGCATTGATATACACCAGCGCCAGCGCGCCGAGGACGATCAGCCCGGCGAATACCGCCAGCCAGCGTTGCAGGCCGCTGATATCCACCAGCGGCGGACGGAACTGATTTTGCATGTTGACGAACGCCTTGCCCAGCCGTGCTGCGTTGCCACTGACCAGCGGCGCGAACCAGAACTTCCATGCCGGGACTTCCAGGGTTTGCTCCTGGCCGTCAGCGGCGCTGAACCTCAGGCTCAGTTCCGGCAACTGCATGGCAGCCGGGCTATCCTTGCTTGCGAATACCTGGTACTGCAATTGCAGGACATGCTGCCCCTGCTTGCCATCCTGCTGCACCTGCACGCCGACCAGCTCGATGCCGTCCTGCCTGCTGCCCCTGGCGGGCAGGCTGCCTTTCACCAATTTGCTGTTGTCAGGCAGGGTAAAGCGGATTTGCCGCATCAGCACGTCGCCGATCTGCACCCCATAGGAGCGCGGCGGATTGGTGACGGCAACCTCCGGTGCGGCTGCGGATGTTGTAGCGGCAGTTGCGGCAGTGTCTGCAACGGCTTGGGGGCCAGCCAGCATTGCCGCCAGCAACGCCATGAGTGGAATGATTTTGTTCATATGCTCAAATACTGTTGGAAATAATGGGTCATCAAGTCAGGGTGATATTCGTCCGTGACATATAGCGGTGGACTATCGAACTTGAGGAAGAGCTGCTGCAGCACCTGCTTGCGCGCCACATAGCTGTCTTCCACCTGCTGGCGCAGGGCCGAGGTGAAGAACAGTGTGCGGCTCACGCCGGTTTCCGGGTCTATCATGTTGCTGAAACCCAGCCTGGGCAGCCTGCTGATTTCATAATCGTCCCAGAGCACCACGGGAACGACCTGGTGCGCGGACATCGCAGTCAGCACCTGCTCGATATGCGCCAGCGGCATGTGGAAATCCGATAGCCAGAACACCAGGCTCTTCTTCTGTCCCAAGTATTGCGGCGCCTCCAGCACGCCATCGCTGCCGCGCCCCATGTCCTCGCAGGCTTCCACCAGGCATAACTGCCCAAGCAGTTCGGGCAAGCGGTTGCCCAGCGGCAGCAATGTTTCCTCCACCACCTTGTCGTGGTAGCCGATGAAGCTATAGACATCCCCGGCATGCGCTACGGCGGCGCCGATGGAAGCGGCAATCTCCACCGCCTGGTCCAGCTTCCTGGTGTGCCCCTTGAACTGCATGGAGCTGGACATATCGCACAGGATATACACCGGGGTCGGGCTTTCCTGGTTGAACAGGCGCACCTGTATTTGGTCGAACGGATCGCGCAGGCTGCGGCTGATATCCACGCGCCGCAGGTCGGGATAATCCACCAGCGGCACATTGCCGCGGTATTCGAAGCCGACACCGCGCTGGTTGCCCGGATGGTCGCCCAGGTGGTGGTTGTCCGATTTCCAGGGAATGCTGTAGGTAAAGAACTGTTCCGGTATTGCAATCATGGCCAGCCCGCTGCGTCAATGCTTGCCGGGAACTGCGACGGTATGGATGATCTGTGCGGTCAGGTCGCGCGCCAGCGCGGTGCGCTTGGAGTCGTACATCGGGTTGAACACCAGGCGGTGCGCGATGACTTCGTGGAACACAGCATGGATATCCTCGGGCAGCAGGCTATCGCGTCCATTGAGCCACGCATTGACCCGGGCCGCCTTCATGAGCATGCCCATGCCGCGCGGACTGGCGCCCGCCTGCACCAGGCGGGAAACCTCCACGCCTTCTAGCTTGATGCCGAACTTGTCTGGTTCCTGCGTCGCCTCCCACAAATCCAGCGCATATTCCTCCAGCACATGGCTGGAACGCACATGGCGCTGGATGGTGTCGGAAAAATCGTTGAGCTGCTCAAATTGCAGCACATGATCCTGCACCTGCTGCGTCAACGTCTCGGCGTGTTGAAACTTGGTATCGAACATCAGGGATTTCCGGTGCTCGCGGCTCTCGGGGATATGGATGGGAATTTCCATCATGAAGCGGTCGCGCGCGGCAGAAGGGATTTCAAAGGTCTCGTTCTTCTCCACCTGGTTGCGGTCGGCGAACACTACCATGTGCGGCAGGCGGTAATCCTTCTTGAACGCCTGCAGGTGGCGCTCGGCCATCACGCGCAGCATCAAGGCATGCACCTGCGGACGCGCGCGGTTGATTTCGTTGAAGAAGAATACCGACAGGTTCTCCCCGGCGCGCAGCAACGGGCCCTCGTCAATCTGTGGACGGCCTTCGGAATTGAGGTAGGTGTGATAGATCAGGTCATTGGGCATCAGGTCCACCGTGCCCTCAATACGCTCGTAGGCCCCGCCAATGCCACGCGTGATGGATTGCAGCAAGGTGGTTTTCCCCACGCCGACGCCGCCTTCCAGCAGCACATGCCCCCGCGCGAAAATCGCGGTAGTCATCAGTCGAATGGCCTTGGTCTGGCCGACGATGATCTTGCCAACTTCGCTCTCCAGCTTGAGCGCCTTGGTGCGCCAATCAGCCAGCTCTACATCATTAGAAACCGTATTCATGCTTTTCCTCGCTTCTCCACGTATTTTTTGGTAAATACAACTCAATATTTTTATTTTGTTTTTAAAAAATCATTACCATAGTGTTACCAATTGTAATAATTTGTTTCTGGAACAAAGAAGTGCCAGAAAATTTATAATGCATGGTCCAGAATGAATTTTTCATGCATTATCACATTTAATAATTCCAACGATTAAATGATTAAGTCATAGCAACTATAGGGAAAACGACATGGTAAAGCGGGTCAGGTTATGGGATTTCAAGTTTGAGCTGGAGCCGGGGTCCAGATTGCCGGTCTTCATGCAGATCGTGCAGAAGATCATTGAGGAAATCCAGGCGGGCAGGCTTACGGCCTCTTCCCCCATGCCTAGCACCCGCCAACTTGCCAGCAACCTGGAAGTGAATCGCAAGACCGTCATCATGGCCTATGACGAGTTGATCGCTCAGGGTTGGCTATCCTCCGCCATGCGCAGCAAAACCTTCGTCTCGCCCAATCTACCTGTCTCGCCTATTCATCCCGCACCATCCCGCACAGCCTCCCATACCGAGAGCACCAACCCTGAGGAGCCATCAGCATGGACCCCCATGCAAGCAGGTGTCATTTATTTCAGCGACGGCATGCCGGACACACGGCTGATTCCCGCCAGCACCATCGCCCGAGCTTTCCGTCATAGCCTGCTGCACGCGGAAAAGAACCATTGCCTGACCTATGGCGACCCCAGAGGCATGTTCGCGTTGCGCAGCTCGGTGGCGAACATGCTGAATATGGAACGCGGCCTGTATGTCACACCGGATAATATATGTATCGTCCGCGGCAGCCAGATGGGGATTTTTCTCGCCGCGCGGGTACTGGTGCAGCCAGGCGACTATGTAGTAGTCGAAGACCTGACCTACCCTCCAGCGCGAGATGCCTTTCAGTCCTGCGGCGCGCAGATACTGAGCGTTGGCCTGGATGAATACGGCCTCAAAGTGGATGAACTGGAACAATTATGCAAAACCACGCCCATACGCGCGCTCTATGTCACGCCGCACCACCAGTTCCCCACCACCGTCACCATGACCGCGGAACGGCGCCTGAAACTATTGATGCTGGCCGAGACCTATGATTTCCATATCATCGAGGATGACTACGACCACGAATTCCATTTCACCCACCACCCAATCCTGCCGCTGGCCAGCAACGACAGGCAGAAACGCGTGATCTATGTCGGCTCGCTTTCCAAGGTGCTCGCGCCCGCGCTGCGCATCGGCTACCTGGTAGCCTCCAGCAGCCTCGTGGAACGCTGTAGCCGTGAAATCATGCTCATGGACCGACAGGGGAACTCCGTCACCGAGCAAACTGTGTCGGAATTGATCAACAGCGGCACATTACGCCACCATATCCGCAAGACCTTCAAGATTTATTCCGAACGCCGCCACTACCTGGAACAACTCATTCAGGAACACTTGGCCGACCATGTAGAATTCAGGCAACCCATCGGCGGATTGGCCTTCTGGATTCTGCTCAAGAAGCAGAAAATAATGCAGTTATTGCTTAAACAGGCAGAAAAATACAAGGTGAGTTTGCTACCTGCAGCTAATTTTGCTACTCACCAGCCAGCACCTGCCGCTTTCCGGCTCGGTTTCGGCAATCTTGATCTGGAAGAAATCCATGAAGGCGTGATGCGGCTGAAACTGGCGCTGGAAGCCAACCACGGCCCGGATTAGGGCTTTATTGACCACCTGCCTGCAACACACGCTGCGCATGACGCGCAGCCATCCACTCTTCATTAGTCAGAGCAACCAGCACGGGAATGGCGCTTTCTTTCGATGAAATCACCGTGGCATGCGACTGGTTGGCGGCAGCATCAAGCTGCACACCCAGAAACGCCAGCCCCTGAACCACGCGTTCGCGGATATCCGTATTGTGTTCGCCAATACCGGCCGTGAACACCAGCATATCCAGCCCACCCAGCACGGCTGCCATCGCGCCGATTTCCCGTACGATACGTCGGACATACAATGCCAGCGCCAATCGTGCGCGCGGCTCTGCCGCCTCGCATTGCAGCAGGACACGCGGATCGGAAGCGATACCGGAGACGCCGAGCAAACCCGACTCGTGATACAGCATTGCACCCACCCTGGCAGGCGTGAGATGCTCCACCTCCATCATATGTAACAGCACGCCAGGGTCGAGCGCGCCGCAGCGGGTGCCCATCATCAAGCCGTCCAGCGCGGAAAAACTCATGGTGGTAGCCACGCTTTGCAGATTCTGCATGCCGCACAGGCTGGCGCCGCTGCCCATATGCGCGACGATCACCCGGCCTTTGGCCCGCTCGCCTGCCAGTTCCGGCAAATGCACTGCCATATATTCATAGGATAAGCCGTGAAAACCATAACGGCGGATGCCGCGCTCGAAGGCCGCATAAGGCAAGGGCAGCACCTGCTCCACCTCGGGCAGGGTATGGTGGAAGGCCGTGTCGAAACAGGCGATCTGCGGCAGGCTCGCATCTATCTCCAGCAACAGTTCGATTGCTTCCAGTGCAAAAGGCTGGTGCAACGGCGCCAGCGGAATATAACTGTGCAAGTCCTCCAACACCCGCGCATTCACGCGCACGGGCGTGAAATAACGGCTGCCACCATGCACTACGCGGTGCGCAATCGCCGCCAATTGCCCATCCTGCAACTGCTCCCTGGTCATCGCCACGATCTGCCGCAAGGCCGCAGCATAAGGATGGGCGGTATCCAGCGTGATCGCATGCGGCTTGGTCAGGCTGTCGCCATAGGTGGGCGAGCCGCTGAGTATGCCGTCCACCTTGCCGTTCCATAGCGGCTTGCGCGCGATTTCGCCTGCGCCGATGTCAAACAGGCCGAACTTGATACTGGAAGAACCGCAATTGAGCACCAGCACTAACTGCTTCATGGCGGATTGTCCCGGTAATGGCAGGCAAGTATCACCGCCACGGCACAGGAAGCCAAACGACTGATGCCGGGGTCGGCGCGGCTGGTCAGCACCACGGGTACTTTTGCACCCAGAACAATGCCAGCGCTGGCGGCATTACCCAGATATTCGAGCTGCTTGGCCAACATATTGGCGCTTTCCAGGTCGGGCGCTACCAGGATATCCGCCTCGCCCGCCACCTCGGAACGTATGCCCTTGATGTCCGCTGCCGCGCGTGAAATGGCATTATCGAACGCCAATGGCCCGTCCAGCACGCCGCCGCTGATCTGCCCGCGATCGGCCATCTTGCACAGTACCGCCGCATCCAGCGTGGCCTGCATATGCGCCGACACGGTTTCCACCGCTGCCAGCAATGCCACCTTGGGCTGACTGACGCCCAGCACCCGCGCAAGGTCAATGGCGTTCTGCACAATATCCGCCTTGACCATCAGGTCGGGCGCGATATTGATCGCGGCATCGGTAATAATCAGGGGACGCGGATAGGTCGGCACCTGCATGATGAAGCAATGCGACACCCGCCGCTTGGTGCGCAGCCCCACCGCAGAAGGCAAGATGGCGGACATCAGCTCGTCGGTATGCAGGCTGCCCTTCATGAGCGCCTGCACCTCGCCCGCAGCGGCCAGCGCCGCACCCTTGGCCGCAGCCGCGTGACTGTGCGGCATGTCGATCACCTCGATGCCATCCAGCGATAGCCCTTCTTTCGTGGCCACCGCCTCGATCCTCGCCTGTGGCCCGATCAGCACCGGGTCGATCAGCCCCAGCTTCCTGGCCTCCAGCGCAGAACCCAGGCTCACCGCATCACAGGGATGCACCACTCCCATGCGCACGGTAGGCAGCGCCTTGGCCGTATTGATGAGCGCCTGCAACAGGCCGGACGACTTCAGGCCGGCATACTGCTGCACATCTGTCGCCAGATCAGGTGAATCGGCTGCTGCCGTCGCTTGCGTAAGCGTCATGTTTGCTCCTTATATATTCGCTCAAGCGGGAGTCCAGGTGCCCTTCTGGATGAATTCCACCTTGTAGCCATCCGGGTCTTCGATGAAGGCAATCACAGTCGTGCCATGCATCATCGGCCCAGCCTCGCGCACCACCTTGCCGCCCGCCTGCTTCACCGTCTCGCAAGCCGCATAGGCGTCATCGACCTCGATCGCAATATGCCCATAGGCATTTCCCTTGTCATAACTGGCAGTATCCCAGTTATGCGTCAGCTCGATCACCGCCTGGTCGCTCTCGCTGCCATAACCGACAAACGCCAGGGTGAACTTGCCTTCCGGGTACTCATGGCGGCGCAACAGCTTCATGCCCAGCACCTGGGTATAAAACGCCAGCGACTTCTCCAGGTCGCCGACCCGTAACATGGTATGCAATATGCGCATGGCTTTCTCCAATAGTGTTGATGTTGATAGATTCATTATAACCGTAAGGTCTTGCACCTTTTGTTTGATAGAGCATGTTATATGGATAACTTGAATCAGCCCGGTTATTTCCATCTGCAAAATTTTAGGCGGCCTAAATTACTATCATTGGGCTATAGCATTGAAATTATAGAAAAGAGCAATTGACTTAACCCATCACGCTTCCATACCATCTGGTTATCTAAATATAGTTAGCTTTCATTGAAGCAGGTATTCCCTTCTTCAAAACAACCAAAGGAGAAAAATATGGCGAACAAGATTGAATTACCCAGCAATTGGGTCTGCGATGGTAAAGAGTTAAAGCCAAAGTCAGGCGCTTCATCTTCAAATACTTGGATTTTTGACGGTAAGGAAATAAAGCCAAAAACTAGTGCATCCTCATCCAATACATGGATATGGGATGGAAAGGAACTGAAACCAAAGACCAGTGCGTCATCTTCAAATACGTGGGTTATCGATGGGCAGAAGGTAAAGCCGAAAACTGGCTCAAACTCATCAAATACCTACGAAATTGGAAAGTCATCCGTTTTGGTGGTTGCAGGACAGTTAGTTCTAAGGCTTTGGTAACGAAATGAACGAACTGCCTGTTCACTCATTGATCGGCCCCGAGAACAGAGACGGGGGGCTTCTTCTATGTGGTCTGAATCACGGTTACAGCAAAAATGATGAGTTGCGGGATGTTGCCGGAATTAACAGGGCAGACCCGCATAAATCTTTTTTTTCGGACGGTGAGGTCAATGACTATCCATTTAGAAACCGTATTGTTTCTTGGTTTTCACTATGGGGTTACGAGCTTGCACGAAGTAGCGAGAAAGCAGGTTCGTTCGAAAGGTCAATCGTTCAAACAAACTGGCTACAAACATGCTCAAACAATATGGATGGCATTAACACTCAGCAGGCATGTATTGAGGATAACGAGTCATTCTTCCAGACGTGCGAAGCATTGAAACCAAGCGTAATTTTTTTCTTTGGCAGGGAGCTTCTTGGGGCATTCACTTCACCTGCTTTAAGCATTAAGGTCGAATCCATTTTTGGCGCCCGCAAAGGGGAAACTAGGTGGCTTCAAAAAGACGTGTATTTCAACGGCAAGCCACGAAGGCGCCTTCGATTTGGTTTTCAGCAGTATGAGAAGCTGACGATTGTTGTCCTTCCCCATGCCACAGGGGCACAGGGCGTGGCTGACGATTACATCGCAGCATTTAAGCCTGAAATGTCTGAGGTGATAGGCATTTGGTGGGCTAAGCACAAAGAAAAGCTAACAAATCATTCAACAGGGACGCGCTAAAGCGCGCCCGTTAATTCAAACGTTAGGCTTTTCATCAACCATCAGGGGAAATCATGGAAGTGGCGATTTATATATGCATCGGAATTGTCATAGGTGCAGCCATTGGCGCGACTGTTGTAGCAATATTCAAAAGGCAGCCATTCTCTGTTGTTACGTACCCATACAAAGAAGAGGTGGGATCCGATGGGGTTTTCTCTGACGACAGAAAAATGGAAATTGGTTACAAATTCCAATTGTTTGTCAATGGCATCCCGTGTTTTGATGCTCACAAAATTCCAGTAGAGACTCTCCAGAAAAAAGAAGTGAGGCTAGATAAAATTGAGGCAGCAACAAAGTCAGTTGCCAATATCATTGAGCATATTGCATCAATGCATCCAGCAATTAAGGCATACAATACGGCTCCCGAGCTAGCCTCGTCCGTAGCCAAGAGAATTGCGAAAGCCTAACAATTCATTCAAGCCGACGCCGCTTCGCGGCGCGGCTTAATTCAGCAGATTGTGATGCTTGATCCAGAATGGTCTAGACCGCAGGCGCCTCAAGAACTGAAGGATCAGTTATACCCCTTGTTTAAGGTCGCGGGCGTCAAAGGTGTTTACTACGAAGGCCAATGTTCATTTCGGTTGCCAGTTTGGTCTGTTGGTCTAGCCGGTGGTGGTGATTACAAAGGCTTTTCTTATCGTCCAATTGCTCACTGGAAAGGTGAGGTCATTAATACTCCCCTGGACACCAGGGATCGGGAAAGAAAAGATATTTATTTTGCTTCCCGCCCGTTAGAAAATGAGTTGTTCCTATTTTTTCATCACTGGCCGTGAAATATATCTAACATGATGCTGAACTTGGTCCTCTTTACCAATGCTGGCTAAACACTCCCCAACACCTCCACCAGCTTCCTCACAGCCCCTTCCAGTTCCAACGGCGTATAAGCCGCAAAACCCATCACAAAACCGCGCTTTTCCGCCTCTCCGGCATATAGCGCAGACAGGCCAAATAGTTCGATGCCCACGCCGCGCGCCTTGGCGATGACCTCCTGTTCCGGAATATCGCGCAGCAGCATGCACGGTATCTGCATGCCGCCATCCGGCACCAGAGGTTCGACGACGCCAACCAAGTGAGTACGCAGCAATTGCACTAAGTGATCGCGCCGCGCGGCATATAGGCTGCGCATATTGCGAATATGGGCGCTGAAATGGCCGCTCTCGATAAAGCGCGCCAAGGTCAGTTGCGCCAGCGGTGCGTTGTGGCCGTCCATCAAGGTGCGAGCGATCGTCATGGGTTCGACCAAGGCGGATGGCAGCACCATATAGCCGATGCGCAAGCCCGGGAACAGGGATTTGGTGAAAGTGCCGATATAGAGCGTGCGCTCGTATTCATCCAGCCCCTGCACGCAGACCGTGGGCTTGCCGTGGTAATGGAATTCGCTGTCGTAATCGTCCTCAATCAGCCATGCGCCTCGCTGCCGTGCCCATTCGATGGCTGCCAGCCTGCGGTCCAGGCTCAGGGTCGCACCGGTGGGATATTGATGCGAAGGCGTCAGGCAGGCGGCTTTGGCAGTGTCTTGGTATAGATGTTCGACCATCATGCCCTGCGCGTCCACCGGCACGGGGCGGCAGACCAGCCCGGCGGCATCGAACGCCTTGCGCGCACCGTGATAGGCCGGATCTTCGATGTAGATGCTGTCCCCGGCATCCAGCAACACCTGCGCGCACAGGGTCAATGCCTGCTGCGAGCTGGTCAGCACCAGCACGCGCTCAGGTGCCGCCCTCGCGCCGCGCTCCAGGTTGACGTAATCCGCAATCGCGCAACGCAATGCCTCCACTCCTTGTGGATGTGCATGCGCCAATATATGCGTGCCGTATTCCTTCAACACCTGCCGCTGCAGGCGTTCCCAAGTCTGCAAGGGAAAATTGCGCGTTTCCGGCACGCCGGGTGTGAATGGCCGTGCTTGCAGCATAAAGTCACGCACGCCGCCACTTTTGAAAATAGCCGTACCGCGACGGCTGAGCGGCGATGTTGCGAGGGAGGAAAGGCGAGCTTGCTGCCTTGATTTTCGAAGCCCATCTGGCCGATGCAATTTCACCCGCTCCGAGACAAAACTGCCACTGCCCACGCGTCGTTCTATGAAGCCTTCTGCATGCAGCTGTCCATATGCTGCCTCCACCGTATCGCGCGACACGCCCAGAGATTGCGCCAAGACACGTGATGCTGGCAATGCCTTGCCCACCGCCAGCACGCCATCCAACATCAGTTGCCGCAATGCCCGCTGGATACGCACATGACGCGGCAAGGCGCCGTGCATGGGATCATGTAAAAAAGCTTTCACGGATTCCAGTTGGGCATACTTAATCATTGGATGGGTATACTCCATAAAATTGGATGGTTTATTCAGTCCATTTTAAGGGTATAAAACAATGGTTAGACTGCGCAAGCTATTTCCCCATGGAATCCAGTTCAATGAGTACACTGCCCTATCATCAACACGCTCCTTCTTACCCACAGGCGCTGACAGCTGCCGATCTCCAGCACAACCTGGCTACCGTGCATAAGCGTATTGCCGCAGCCTGCCAACGAACCGGGCGCGACCCGTCCTCGGTGCGCCTGCTGCCGGTCAGCAAGACAGTCGATGAAGCACACATCCGCCTCGCCTATGCCGCGGGCTGCCACTTTCTGGGAGAAAACAAGGTGCAGGAAGCCCAGCGCAAGGCCGAAGCCATGGCGGACCTGCAGAATTTGCGCTGGTCTGTCATCGGGCATTTGCAAAGCAACAAGGCGAAGCAGGTAGCGCGCTTCGCCAGCGAGTTCCAGGCGCTGGACAGCCTGCATGTGGCCGATGCGCTGGAGCGTCGGCTGCAAAGCGAGGGCCGCTCGCTGAATGTGCTGGTGCAGGTCAACACATCCGGCGAGGCGAGCAAGTACGGCCTGCCGCCCGCAGAGGTCGCCGGCTTCATCCGCCACTTGCCTGCTTTTTCAGCATTGCGGGTGCGCGGCCTGATGACATTGGCAGTATTTTCCGCAGACACGGAACAAGTTCGCCGATGCTTTGTCTCCCTACGGACACTACGCGATCAGTTGCGCCAGGACGCTCCGGCGGGCGTGGTGCTGGACGAATTATCCATGGGCATGTCCGGCGATTTCGAGATTGCGATCGAGGAGGGCGCCAGCATCGTACGCATCGGGCAAGCCATCTTCGGCGCCCGCGCCCTGGCAGACAGCTATTACTGGCCGGATGCATCCGGCCATCAATGACAATAAAGATGAGTATCACTATGTTCAACCCCGGATTTGATGGCGCCCCGTCCGCGCCGGACACAGCCAATCAATATGGTCAGCCCATAGGCATGGATATGCCGGACTGGCAACCTCGCCCGCTACCCGGAAAACTGGCCCTGGAAGGAGAATGGTGCCGCCTGGAGCTGCTCTCGCCCGAGCGCCACGCCTCTGCTCTGTATTCCGCCTATCGCCTTGCCGCAGGCGGCAGTGACTGGACTTATCTCTCCGTCGGGCCGTTTAGCTGCGCTGACGACTATCGCGCCTATGCAGAAAAGATTGCACGGGATACCTCTGCATTCCACTATACCGTGATAGACCAGCGCACCTCCGAAGCATTGGGCACATTGGCGCTGATGCGCATCCAGCCCGAACATGGCGTGATCGAGATCGGCTTTGTAGCCTTCTCGCCCGCGCTGCAACGCACCCCGCTTTCCACCGAGGCGAACTTCCTGCTACTACGCTATGTGTTTGAGCAACTAGGTTACCGCCGCTGCGAATGGAAATGCGATAGCCTGAACCTACGCTCACGCCGGACCGCAGAAAGGTTGGGATTCAAGTATGAGGGCACATTCCGGCAAGCCATGGTCTACAAGGGCCGCAACCGTGACACGGCCTGGTATTCGATGCTGGCCCAGGAGTGGCCGCAGCACCGGCAGGCTTTGCAGCACTGGCTGTCGCCCGACAATTTCAATGACCAGGGCCAGCAAGTACGCAACCTGCAATCCATCCGGGCAAGCATTGAAGCCAGCAAGAACCAACCGCAACCGTCATCAGCGCTCATGGCTGCCTATGCGCGGCAAAATGTGGCTTTCGTCCGCGGCGACGGCGCCCGGCTATGGGACGCCAATGGCAAGGAGTACCTGGATGCGATTGCCGGTGTCGCCGTCACCAGCCTCGGGCATGCGCATCCGGAAATTAGCCGCATCATCGCCGAGCAATCAGGCCAATTGCTGCATACCTCCAATATGTTCCGCATTGAATGGCAGGAACGACTAGGCAAGAAATTATGCGAACTGGCTGGCATGGAGCGCGCGTTCTTCTGCAACTCGGGTGCTGAGGCAAACGAAACCGCGCTCAAGCTGGCACGGCTGCATGGCAGCCGCAAACAGGTTGCCAACCCGCAAGTACTGGTCATGGAGAATGCTTTTCATGGCCGCACGCTCGCCACGCTGTCCGCAACAGGCAATGCCGCCAAACAACATGGTTTTGCGCCATTGATGCCGGGCTTCGTGCGCATTCCTTACGACGATATTGAGGCGGTGGAAAAAGCCGCCACGCTTAACCCGGATATTGTGGCGGTCTTGCTGGAGCCGGTGCAGGGCGAGGGAGGCATCCGCGTCGCCAGCGCCGACTATTTGCGCAAGCTGCGCGCCTTGTGCGACCAGCATGGCTGGCTGCTGATGCTGGATGAGGTGCAAACCGGCATCGGGCGTACCGGCGCATGGTTCGGCCACCAGCATGCGGCTATCAGCCCGGATGTCATCACGCTGGCAAAAGCGCTCGGCAACGGCTTCCCGATCGGCGCCTGCCTCGCACGCGGAACGGCCGCTGAGCTGTTTGCTCCAGGCTTGCATGGCTCCACCTTTGGCGGTAACCCGATGGCCTGCCGGGTCGCCTGCACCGTGCTCGATATCATGGCGCGCGACAATGTGTCGCAACAGGCTGCCGTCCTCGGCAAGCAATTGCTCAACGGTCTGCAAATCGGATTGCAGCAACATCCGAATGTTATTGCCATCCGCGGACAGGGATTGATGGTGGGAATAGAATTGGACATACCATGCGCGCACGTGGTGCCACAGGCACTGAAAGAGCAACGGCTGCTCATCACGGTCACGCGCGATACCGTCATCCGGCTGTTGCCGCCGCTGATTTGCAGCCCTCAGCAAATCGACGACATCGTCAGCCGTATCACACGCTTGCTGAATTCATTATCGAAACCGTCTCCAGCATGATGCGCACGTCAGCAACAGATACAGATGCTCAGGGATGGCCTAGCTGTTGATTGGCCTAAGCGTCTATTGATGATCTTTTCATAGATACTCTGCCTCGATATTTTCGTTTGCACACACTCCCGTCATGCCCGGATGACAAACAATAAAGAGTTGGGGCATGCCCCACAAGACCAAGGGCGAGCGCAGCAATGCCAAGTCGCTGTTGACGTTGCCCCCGTCTGGCTGCGCCGAGTAGCGCAGCTTTTCATGGAAGCAGGACTGGCGTCTGTCTGAGCGTAGCGAGTTCAGCCAGTCCCCATGAAAAGCGAGCAACGCAGGTTACCCAGAGCAAAGCTCCGGGTCGCAGACAATCGGGGTCGCCTTTGCTTTGGTTACTTTCATTTGGCGAGGCAAATGAAAGTGACTCGCCGAGGGGCGAAAGGCAACATGGCAATACCCAACCATCATGCGAGAAATATCCAAACCGATAGTTGCCCAGTAAATACGGCGTACTGCCTTAACAGCGACTACGCCCTACCAAAACTGAACATGACGCAATGCCCTTCGCGATTATCCCACCTGTTTTATCTGCACAATACGCAGGTATTTCTGGTAAAGCTGGTCACTGCTCTCCACATGGCCGGGGTCGTGCGGAATGCAAGCCACCGGGCAGACATCCTGGCATTGCGGATTGTTGAAATGCCCGACGCATTCCGTGCACAGGCTGGGGTCGATCTGGTAGATTTCCTCGCCCTGGTAAATGGCACCGTTCGGGCACTCCGGCTCGCATACGTCGCAATTGATGCATTCATCAGTGATCATCAAGGCCATAGGCTGAAATCCTCTACTCTCGTCCCAGCTTGCGCGCGATGCTGGCCTGCACCTTCGGGGAGACGAACTGGCTGACGTCACCGTTCAACTGAGCAATTTCCCGCACCAGGCTGGCGGAAACAAACATATATTGCTCTGCAGGAGTGAGGAAAATGGTTTCCATCTCGGGGAATAACTGACGGTTCATGCCGGCAAGCTGGAATTCATACTCGAAATCCGACACCGCGCGCAGGCCGCGCACTACAGCGCGCGCACCCTGTTCGCGCACGAATTGCATCAGCAGGCCGGAAAAGCCGCGCACCTCAACATTAGAACAATCGGACAGGACGCTGGAAGCCAGTTCCACGCGCTCCTCCAGCGAGAACATGGGGTTCTTGCCGGGACTTTTCGCCACCGCCACGATCACCTGGTCAAACAGGCCGGCGGCGCGGCGCACAATATCCTCATGGCCGCGGGTGATCGGGTCGAACGTGCCCGGATAGACGACTTTCAGCTTGCTCAAGACTTATGTTTCCTTGCAGGGATGGGCAGGCGATTTTTCTGCCTCTACTGTCAATCAATTGATTCCGTGGCCAATTTTAACAGGTGATAGCAAACATTGCCTGCCTTGCCGTGCTTGACCACCTGCCATTGCGCATCATCTTCAAGCTGATATTCAGCCTCAACATAGAGCATGCCGCCCTCAGCAAGGTGGCCCGACAGCAAAGGCAGCAGCTTGGGCAACCAGCCTTGCTCATAGGGCGGATCAAGAAAAATCACATCGAACCGTTCGCGGTTCTGCGCCAGGAACTGCTGCGCGTCCTGTTGCAGCACGCGCGCCTGACTGGCCTTGAGCTGCGCCTGGTTTTGCTGCAATGACCTGGTCGCCACAGCGGCTTTTTCCACCAGCACCACGGTGCTCGCGCCGCGCGACAAGGCTTCGAAACCCATCGCGCCGGTACCGGCGAACAAATCCAGGCAGCGCCGCCCGTGCATGTCCTGTCCTAGCCAGTTGAACACGGTCTGGCGCACTCGGTCCGGCGTTGGCCGCAGACCGGGCACATCGGGAAAGTTCAGCAGGCGGCTGCGCCAATCGCCGCCGCTGATGCGGACGCGGTTATTGGCTGCCACCAACCACCACCGTCACCATGTTGTCGGGATTGATGCGGCGGCTGAAGGCATCCTGGATCTGGGTGGCAGTCACCGCCTCCACCTTGCCGTTAAACTCATCCAGATAGTTGAGCGGCAGTTTGTAAAAGCCGATCACCGACAGGTAGTCCAAAATTTTGCTGTTGCTGTCGATGCGCAACGGGAAGCCACCGATGATATTCTGCTTGGCGGCCTTGAGTTCGGCCTCGGTCACGCCCTTGCTGATGAACTTGCGCAGGGTTTCGCGCACCAGCTTCAGCGCATCCTCAGCCTGATCGCGCTTGGTCTGCAAGCCGACCTGGAACGGCCCCAGCTCCTGCAAAGGCATGAAGTAGCTGTAAACGCTGTACACCAAACCGCGCTTTTCACGCACTTCTTCTGTCAGGCGCGAGACGAAACCACCGCCTCCCAGGATGTAATTGCCGACATAAAGCGCGAAATAGTCATCATCTCCGCGCTTTACACCAGGATAACCCAGCAGAATATGCGACTGGCTGGCCGGATGGGCAATGCGGCGCTCCACCGGCGCTTGCGGATAGCTGACGGCAGGCAGCGCGCCCGCGGCAGGGCTGTCCGGCAAACCGGAGGAAATACGCTCGGCAATGGCCTTGGCCTGCTCCGGCGTCATATCGCCCATCAAGGCGATCACGGCATTTTTCGCGCCGTAGTATTGCTGGTAGAACTTCTGCAGGTCGTCGCGCTGCAAAGCACCCACTGCCTCTGGCACGCCCTCTTCCTCCACGGCGTAAGGATGGTTGCCATATAAGGCCTTCATAAACGCTTTGTTGGCGATACTCGCAGGCTGGGTGGCCGCTTCCTTGAGGCCTGCAATGATGCGCGCCTTTTCCCGTGTCAGGGTCGCAGCGGGGAAATCCGGCTTGTGCAGGATGCTGGTATAGATATCCAGCGCCGCCTGCTGCTCGCGCGCGCTGCTCAGGGTGCGCAGCTTCAACGCGGCGCGGTCCGCGTCCAGCTCGCCACCCAGTATGGCCCCCACATCTGCGATGCCGTTGGAAATCTGCTGGTCGGTCAGTCCAGCGGCGCCCAAAGTCATGAGATAGCGCGTGATACCAGCAAGGCCGGATTTTTCGTCATCCCGCGCACTGCCAGCGGCAAAATTGGTGCTGATATCGATGATCGGCAGGTCGTGATTCTCGACAAAATACACTGCTGCGCCATTACTGGTCTGCCAGTGCTGGATATTGAGAGCAGCCTGCGCTTGCATGGAAAGCAACAGGCCGAGCGCCACGACAAGCGGCTGCCAGACACGGCAGATAACAAAAAGATTAATGCTCATGAGGCTTGCCTTTTGGTTTTGCATTGGGGTCTATGGGTTGCGGATCAAGGGTCGCCACAGTCAGGCTGTCGCGCACCAGGTATTTACGGGCCACTTCCTGCACCTGCTGCGGCGTCACGGCCTGCAGGCGGGCGGGATAGCTTTCCAGTGTGCGCCATGAGAAACCGGTGGTTTCCAGGCGCCCGATACGCATGGCCTGATAGAACACGGAATCGCGCTGGTAAACATCGGAGGCAATCACCTGCGCCTTGACGCGCTGTAGTTCCTCTTCCGTCACGCCTTGCTGCTTGACCTGCTCGATTTCATGCCACAAGGCTGCTTCCAGGTCGGCCGCCGTCTTGCCCACGCTCGGCGTACCCTCTACTTCGAACAGGCCCACCTGCCCGCGCTGGATCAGGTCGTAGCCGGCGCCAACATCCACTGCGATCTGCTGCTGGCGCACCAGGTTCTGGTTCAAGCGTGCGGACGCGTTGCCGTCCAGCACCCCGGCGAGGATTTCCAGCGCATAAGGCTCCCAGTCCTTATCGGCATCCTGCAAGACCGGCACATGGAAGCCCATGCGCACATAAGGCAGCTCGGCGGGCACCTTGACCACGGTGCGCCGCTCCCCGATCTGGGCAGGCTCAAGCTGCGGCTTGCGCACCGGCAAGGCATGCGGCTTGACCGGGCCGAAATGCTGCCTAGCGAGCTTCAGCACCTCGTCTGGCTTGACATCGCCCGCCACCACCAGGATGGCGTTGCTGGGGGTGTACCAGGTCTGGTACCACTCGCGGGCATCCTCCACCGTCATGTTCTCCAGGTCGTTCATCCAGCCGACGATGGGTCGGCCGTAAGGATGCGCCTGATAGGCAATGGAGTTGAATTGCTCGTTGAGCATACCCTGCGGCTTGTCGTCTGTGCGCCAGCGCCGTTCTTCCATCACCACCTTGATTTCCTTGGAGAACTCCTCATTGGTGAGCTGCAGGTTCGCCATGCGGTCGGCTTCCAGCTTGATCGCCAGCGGCAATTGCGACTTTTCCAGCTGCTGGTAATAGGCGGTGTAATCTGTGCCGGTAAAGGCGTTCTCACGCCCGCCAGCGGCAGCAATCAGCCGGGAGAACTGCCCCGGCGGCACCGCCTTGGTGCCCTTGAACATCATATGCTCCAGCACGTGCGCCACGCCGGTCTTGCCATTGACTTCGTCCATGCTGCCCGCGCGGTACCAGACCTGGGACACTACCACCGGCGCGCGGTGGTCCTCCTGCACGATGACGCGCATGCCGTTGTCGAGCTTGAACTCGTGCGTACTTGCCGCCTGGGCGGCGATCGGCAATAACGCCAGCGCCAGCCATACTCCTCGAATAAACACCTTGTAATTCTCCTTTAGCCGCATGATGCCTCGCATTATAGCGGCACTTGATGACAGGGTAAGCTGCACTATTTCCACCAAACACAGTGGGCAACCTCGCTCAGACCGGGCTGCATCAGGATAAGTTCTCCATGAAAGGGGCTCCCGTAGCGGCCATTCGCTGCTGATTTTGCTTTAAAATACCGGTATTCCTTTAGCGATCAAATTCATGTTCGATTTTTTCAAGAAAAACAAACCTGCAGATCCGCCACCAGTTCCAGTTCCTCCGGTAGCTGAACCGGCCCCTGCCCCGCAGCCGCTGACCCAGGAAAAACCCACACTGAGCTGGACCGAACGCCTCAAGCGCGGCCTGGCAAAAACCCGCAGCCAGCTTGGGCTGCAGCTCGCCAGCCTGTTCGGCGGCGGCAAGATCGACGAAGAGGTCTACGAAGAACTGGAAACCATCCTGCTGACTTCCGACGTGGGCATTGCCGCGACGGAAACCCTGCTGGAGCAGATACGCACCCGCGTCAAGCGCCAGAATCTCAGCGACACCACCCAGCTCAAGGAGGCACTCAAGCAATCTCTGCTGGAACTGCTCGCACCGCTGGAAAAGCCGCTGGAAACCACTACGGCGCAGCCTTTCGTCATCATGCTGGCTGGCGTCAACGGCGCCGGCAAGACCACGACCATCGGCAAACTCGCCAATCTGTTCCAGGCTCAGGGCAAGTCAGTGCTGATCGCAGCAGGCGACACTTTCCGTGCGGCAGCACGCGAACAGTTACAAGCCTGGGGTGAACGCAACAACGTACATGTGGTCGCCCAGGAAAGTGGCGATCCTGCCGCTGTCATTTTCGACGCCGTGAACTCGGCCAAGGCCAAGGGCATTGATATCGTGCTGGCCGATACCGCAGGCCGCCTGCCTACCCAGCTAAACCTGATGGAGGAAATCCGCAAGGTGCAGCGCGTCATCGACAAGGCCTTGCCGGGGGCGCCGCACGAGGTGCTGCTGGTGCTGGATTCCAACACCGGACAGAATGCTGTGACCCAGGTCAAGGCATTTGACGATGCTTTGGGCGTCACTGGTCTGGTACTCAGCAAGCTGGATGGCACGGCCAAGGGTGGCGTGATCGCTGCCATCGCGCAGTCGCGCCCCATTCCCATCCGCTATATCGGCGTGGGCGAATCGATCGATGACCTGCGTCCGTTCAAGGCCGCTGAGTTCATTGATGCATTGTTCGAATAAGGGAAGCGCTCACGCATGATACGTTTCGACCAGGTCAACAAGCGCTACCGCGGCAGCGACGATATCCTGCGCAATGTGAGTTTTGAAATCGCCGCTGGCGAGCTGGTGTTTATCACCGGGCACTCCGGCGCAGGCAAGAGCACCCTGCTCAAGCTCATGGCCGGAATAGAACGCCCTACCAGCGGCACGGTCCTGATCGGCAACCAGAATATCAGCAAGCTGCGCCCACGTATGTTGCCTTATCTGCGCCGCAGGTTTGGCCTGGTGTTCCAGGATCACAAGCTGCTGTATGACCGCAACTGCTTCGAGAATGTCGCGCTGCCGCTCTATATCAACGGCATTACCGGACACGAGGCCGGCAAGCGCATTCGCGCCGCGCTCGACAAGGTCGGCCTGCTGGGCAAGGAAAAGGCCATGCCGATCACCCTCTCGGGCGGCGAGCAGCAGCGCCTGGCCATTGCGCGCGCCGTCGTCAGCCGGCCCGCTATCCTGATGGCCGATGAACCCACGGGCAACCTCGACGAGCAATACGCCACCGACATCATGACGCTATTCCGTGCATTCCAGCAGGTCGGCGCCACAGTCATCATTGCCACGCATGATACGCATGGTATCCAGAACATTCCGGCCAAGCTGCTGCACCTCGACCATGGAAAACTGACAGTCTCATGAAACATTGGATCAACCAGCACACCCAGGTATGGCGGCTTGTTCTCTCACGCATCCTGCGCAACAAACTCTCCACGATCATGATCTGGAGCATCATCGGTATCGCGCTCAGCCTGCCGACCATTCTCTATGTCGTGATCGACAACCTCAACCAGCTTGCTGGCCAGGTCAAAAACGAGCCGCAGATCAGCGTATTCATGAAGCTGGATACGGAACCTGCCGCCATTGAAGCTTTCAAGAAAAAACTGGGGCAGCATCCAGGCATTGCCAAACAGCAATTTATTGGCAAGGAAGCCGCCTGGCAGGAAATGCGGGAAATACAATCCGTCGCCAGCCAACTGGAAACCAATCCTTTGCCGGATGCTTTCTTCATCGAACCCAAGGACCATGCGCCCGATGCCATCACCCAGTTACAGCGTGAAATCGAGGAATGGCCTAACGTGGAGCATGTGCTGGTCGATGCCGATTGGGCCAAACGCCTCTATGCGCTGCTGCAACTCGGCAACAAGGCTGTGCTGGTACTCTCCTGCCTGCTCGGGTTCGCGCTGGTTGCCATCATCGGCAATACCATCCGCCTGCAGATCGCCACCCAGCGCGAGGAAATCGAGGTCAGTAAACTGATCGGCGCCACCGACGGCTTCATTCGCCGCCCCTTCCTCTATGCAGGCACCCTATATGGCCTTGGCGGCAGTCTGCTGGCGCTGGCATTCGTCAACGGCATCCTTACAATCTTTAACCTCTCGGTGGCAGATTTGGCAGAACTTTATGGCAGCAGCTTCATCCTAGTGTTACCCGGCTGGGAAATCAGCCTGGGTGTAGTCGTATGTGCCATCGCGCTGGGCTGGCTGGGTTCCTATATCGCTGTCAACCGCTCATTGGCCCGTCTCAACCCCAACTAACAAATCCACCATCACTCCAGGACTACACTCACCTTGGCCGCACCGCGCCTGTTCCGCCATATCACCGCATTGATTGCGCGCCATACCGGCAAGGTGGTCTCACAGCCAGAATCCCCGGATATCCCTTGGCAAACCCCTGCCAACCGGGAGCAATACATCGAATTTCGTATCAGCCGCCGCACGCTGTATGCATTGGTTTTTTCGCTCATCCTGCACCTGGCCCTATTCTTCGGCTTTGTCATGCCGACCCTGGATCAGGGCGAGGAATCGGACCAAGCGGGCGGACAGAAAGAATTGGTCGTCAGCCTGGCAAGGCCCGAGCAAAAGCCGCAACCCGAGATGGCGCCCCCGCCTGCATCCCCGCCGCCTCCTCCGGCAGTGGACAAACCCACGCCGACACCCAAGCCAGCGCGGCAACCAAGCAAGCAGGCGCCCAAAGTCATCACCGGCAAGGACAAACCCGTCCCGCAACCGGTCGAAAAACTTGAGCCAGCGCCCCAGCCTGCGCCTGCACCAACGCCTTCACGCCCGCAACCGCCAGACCCGTCGCAATATGCCGACATGGCCTCCTACATGCAGGCCATGCGCGAATACCGCAGCGCGACCGACAACAACTATGCCGCGATGATGGAAAACCAGCGCGCCCAGCGCGAATCCGGCAGCCGCTCGCTCTCGGATGAGGAAAAACGCGATGAAGCCATCAAGAAAAATCTATCCTCCGGGGCCAGCGGCGTGTTCCGCATCATGAGCATGAGCAACTACACCTCGACCTTCGAGTTCCGCGGCTGGATCAACGACTTCAGCACCGCCAAGCGCGAAGTGTTCCAGATCGAAGCCAAAGCCGGGGAAGACATCCAGCGCGCCACCGTGCGCAAGATGATAGAACTGATCCGCCGCCACTACAGCGGCGACTTCAACTGGGAATCAAGACAACTGGGCCGCGTGGTGGTATTGTCCGCGCGCATGGAAGACAGCGCCGGCTTGGAGGACTTCCTGATCAAGGAATTCTTCGGCGATGGCGACATGCGCTACCTGGATTCGCAACGCCGCCGACCGCCGCCGGGGCCGCCCAGGTATCCGGTGCCTTGATCAAGGAGCGAGTGCGGCGATGTCAAGGAAAGATATTCCCATCCAATCTCAGTTGTCATTTAGCAAGGCTATAAAGTAAAAAAAGCTTGATGCGTTGCATCAAGCTTTTTTTACTTTCTTCGGAGGTAAGCGATTTACTTCTCGGCAAACGCCCGTTCGATCACATAATCCGCGACATCACCGATACGTTCGGAAATCTTGAGGCCTGCGTTATCGAGCACCTTGCAGGTGTCAATGAGCATTTGCGGGCTGCCACAGAGCATCGCGCGGTCAGTTTCGGGATTGAGCGGCGGCAGGCCGATGTCCTGGAACAGCTTGCCGTTTTCCATCAAATCGGTCAGACGGCCCTGGTTGCGGAATTCTTCACGAGTCACAGTTGGGTAGTAGATCAATTGGTTCTTGATTTGCTCGCCAAAAAATTCGTTTTCCGGCAGCTCCTTGGTGATGAAGTCTTCATAGGCCAGGTCGTTCACATGGCGCACACCGTGCACCAAGATGACTTTTTCGAAACGCTCGTAGATTTCAGGATCCTGGATCAAGCACATGAAAGGAGCAAGACCAGTGCCGGTGGAAAGCAGATAAAGATGCTTGCCTGGCTTCAAGTCGGAGAGTAACAAAGTGCCGGTCGGCTTGCGGCTGACCAGCAAGTCGTCGTTCACCTTCAAGTGCTGCAGGCGGGAAGTCAGCGGGCCATTGGGGACCTTGATGCTGAAGAATTCCAGATGTTCCGCGTAGTTGGGACTGGCGATACTGTAGGCACGCATCAGCGGCTTGCCATCAACTTGCAGGCCGATCATGACGAACTGGCCGTTCTCAAAACGCAAAGCGTCATTGCGGGTAGTAGTGAAGCTGAACAGGCTGTCGTTCCAGTGCCTGACGCTTAACACTTTCTCGGTATTAAATGCACTCATTTAGATTCTATTCTCTCGGTTTTTTTAATTTTACTGCTTCAACGCAGTAGTCAGTTCAGGGATGGCATCGAACAGGTTGGCCACCAGCCCGAAGTCGGCATACTGAAAAATCGGCGCATCGGGATCATGATTGATCGCCACGATGATCTTGCTGTCCTTCATGCCAGCCAGGTGCTGCATGGCACCGGAAACCCCGATGGCAAAATACAGATCAGGGGCAACGATAGTACCTGTCTGGCCCACCTGGATATCATTGGGGGCAAAACCTGCATCGACCGCCGCGCGGGTTGCGCCCAGCGCGCCGCCAAAGTGGTGCGCCAACGGCTCGAGCAATTCATTGAAGCGCTCGGCCAGGCTGCGGCCACCGGATACCACCACGCGCGCGGAAGAAAGCTCGGGGCGGTCGGACACGACTTTGTCTTCCTTGACCCAGCGGCTCAAGCCGGTAGCGGCAGGCGCGGCCACTGCCACGATCTCGGCCACACCGCCAGCACCTGCGGCTGCAAAAGAGGTGGAGCGTATGGTCACGACCTGGATGGCATCGCTGCTTTCCACGGTAGCCAACACGTTGCCAGCATAAATCGGGCGTACATAGGTGGCAGGCGCGGTAATGCGGATAGCATCGGATATCATGCCGACATCCAGCAAGGCCGCCACACGCGGCAATACGCTCTTGCTGAACGCAGTATGCGCAGACAGAATGACCTGGTAATCACGCCCAAGCTGCACCAGCAAAGCTGCGACATCTTCCGCCAAGGCATGTTCAAACTGGGCCGCATCGGCCTGCAGCACTTTGGCAACCCCGGCAATTGCCGCAGCTTCCCTGGCAATTTCTGCATTATTGAAACCTGTCACCAGCAGATGCACTGGCTGTTGCCATGCGGCAGCAGCAGTGATTGCCTGACGTGTGGATTGCTTGATATGTTTGCCGTCGTGTTCGGCGAGGATCAGGATGCTCATTACATGACTTCCGCAAGACGTAGTTTTTCAACGAGTTCAGCCACATTTGCCACCTTGATGCCAGGCTTGCGTGGCTCAGGATCGGCGACCTTGACCTGTTTAAGGCGTGGGTTGAAATCAATGCCGAGGTCGGCGGCCTTGATGGTTTCGATCGGCTTCTTCTTTGCCATCATCATGTTGGGCAGCTTGATGAAGCGCGGCTCGTTCAAACGCAGGTCGGTAGTCACCACGGCTGGCAGCTTGAGCGCCACCACATCGGTACCGCCATCAACCTCGCGCGTCACCTCAATCTCATCGCCCTTGATGTCCAGCACCGAGGCAAACGTGCCCTGACCGACATTGACCAGCGCAGCAAGCATCTGGCCGGTCTGGCCGAGGTCATCATCAATGGCTTGCTTGCCGAGGATAATCAGTTGCGGCTGCTCGCGCTCGACAACGGACTTGAGCAGCTTGGCAACGCCCAGAGGCTGCATTTCCACATCGGTTTCAATCAGGATGGCTTTGTCGGCACCCATGGCCAGCGCGTGGCGCAAGCTGTCCTGACTATTGGTTTTGCCGATGGTGACAGCGATCACCTCTGTCGCCACGCCTTTTTCCTTTAGGCGCACCGCTTCTTCCACGGCAATTTCGTCAAACGGGTTGATGCTCAACTTCACGCCAGCGATATCCACATCCGAACCATCCGGTTTAACGCGTGGTTTGATGTTGTAATCAACCACATGTTTTACAGCTACTAACACCTTCATTTGTGTTCTCACTCCATCATTTGCCGCATATTTTAATCAGCGGTAGAATATCTGTTAAATCAATTATTACTATATCATATATCTACAATATAGATATGAGAATCATTCTCAGATGAAGCATACATTAAGACAACTAGAAGTGTTTGTTGCCATTGCTCGTCTGGAGAATGTATCCCGGGCAGCAGAAGCGCTATCACTGTCTCAATCGGCAGCAAGCACCGCACTCGCCGAACTGGAACGACAGTTTGATTGCAAACTGTTTGACCGCATGGGTAAAGTGCTGAAACTCAACGAACTTGGACGCAGTCTGCTGCCCCTGGCAGCAGAAGTGCTCGATCGCGCTACTGAAATCGAGAGTATTTTACAGGGAAAATCCGCCTTTGGCCTATTAAAAGTCGGCGCGACTTTAACGATCGGCAACTACCTCGCCACCCTGTTGATCGGTTCTTTCATGAAGCAATACCAGGATTGCCAGGTACAATTGCACGTGGAGAACACCACCGCGATCATGCAGCAGGTAGCGCAGTATGATCTAGACCTCGGGCTTATCGAAGGCAACTGCCATCATCCCGACCTTGAGGTCGAGCCCTGGGTCGAGGACGAACTCATCGTGTTCTGCTCACCCAAACATCCGCTCGCCAACAAAGGCTCAGCAACGCTGGCGGAGTTGCTGCAGGCAAACTGGGTGCTGCGCGAAGACGGCTCGGGCACACGCGAAGCATTTGACCATGCCTTGCGCCATTACCAGTCGCAGCTCAATGTCAGGCTGGTGCTGGAGCACACCGAAGCCATCAAGCGTGCAGTCGAATCCGGACTGGGCCTGGGATGCATTTCCCGGCTGGCGCTCAGGGATGATATTGCCCGTGGCAACCTGGTAGCGATTGCTACCCCGGAGCTGGACCTCAAGCGCCAGTTCATGTTTGTCTGGCATAAAAAGAAATATCAAACCGCTGCCGTGCGTACATTTTTGAATCACTGTCGCCTGCTGACACAGCATGTGCAGCGCAGCGACGAAATCAACATACCGTATATTCCATGAAGGTTTTAGCATGCAACGCGATGTAATGAATTATGACGTACTGATCGTCGGCGCAGGCCCGTCCGGGCTTTCCGCCGCGATCCGCATCAAGCAACTGGCGCTGGAGCAGGAGCGCGAAATCAACGTCTGCGTGCTGGAAAAAGGCGCCGAGGTAGGCGCGCATATCCTCTCGGGCGCCGTGATCGACCCGATCGCGCTCAATGAATTGATTCCCGACTGGAAGGAAAAAGGCGCCCCGCTCCACACCCCCGTCACTGACGACCACTTCCTGCTATTGGGCAAGGAAAAGAGCTTCGACATTCCCGCCAAGCTGATCCCGCCGCTCATGAACAACCACGGCAACTATATCGTCAGCCTGGGCGACGTCTGCCGCTGGCTGGGCGAGCAGGCGGAAGCCATGGGCGTAGAAATCTACCCCGGCTTCAGCGCCGCCGAAGTCATCTACGATGAGGCTGGCGTGGTTCAGGGCGTGATCACCGGCGACATGGGCCGTGACAAGGAAGGCAACGAGAAGCCGGGCTTTGCGCTGGGTATGGAACTGCGTGCGCACTACACCCTGTTTGCCGAAGGCGCGCGCGGCTCACTCACCAAGAACCTCACCGAGCATTTCCAGTTGCGCGCCCTGTCCGAGCCGCAGAAGTTCGGCATAGGCTTCAAGGAAATCTGGCAGATCGAGCCGGAGAAATCCAAGCCCGGCCTGGTGATGCACTCGCAAGGCTGGCCGCTGGACAACAGCACGGGCGGCGGCTCCTTCATCTACCACCTCAAGGAAAACACCGTGGCCATCGGCTTCGTGGTGCACCTCAACTACAGCAACCCGCACCTGAGCCCGTTCGACGAATTCCAGCGCTTCAAGACCCACCCCGCCATCCGCCCGCTGCTGGAAGGCGGCAAGCGCCTAAGCTATGGCGCACGCGCGCTGACCGAAGGCGGCCTGCAATCCATCCCGCGCCTGGCCTTCCCTGGCGGCTTGCTGATCGGCTGCACCGCTGGCTTCATGAACGTGCCGCGCATCAAGGGTTCGCACAATGCCATGAAGTCGGGCATGCTCGCGGCAGAAGCCGTGGTGGAAGCCCTGGCGCAGGAAACATTCGGCGCCACGCTGGAAAGCTACCCGGAAAAAGTCCGCAACTCGTGGATATGGAAGGATCTGCAGGCCGTGCGCAATGTCAAGCCCGCCCTGTCGCGCTTCGGCAACATCCTTGGCAGCATGTACGGGGGCTTTGAAATGTGGCTGGCCTCGTTCGGCATCACCACGCCCTGGACGCTCAAACACGGCAAGGCCGACCATGAAACCCTGAAGCCCGCAGCGTCCAGCCCCAAAATCGCCTATCCAAAACCTGACGGCGTAGTGAGCTTCGACAAGCTATCTTCGGTTTACCTCACCAACGTCATGCATGAGGAAGACCAGCCCTGCCATTTGGTATTGCGCGACCCGTCTATCCCGATTCACGTCAACCTGCCTGAATACGATGCGCCGGAACAGCGCTACTGCCCAGCAGGCGTGTACGAGATCGTCACCGCCGAAGGCACGCCACGCCTGCAAATCAATGCCTCCAACTGCATTCACTGCAAGACTTGCGACATCAAGGACCCGCTGCAAAACATCAATTGGCGCACGCCGGAAGGCGGCGGAGGCCCGAATTACGTAGGGATGTAAACCATAACCAAGACGAATGCAGCAAAGCCAAAGTACTCTGGGCTTTGCTGCATTCATCCTTCACCTAGCACAAGCTAGCGATCGTTTACTTCATATTCACTCCAAAAACAACAAACCCCTGGCAAAAGCCAAGGGTTTGTAAAATCCAATCACAGGCTCACAGGCATGCATCAAGCACGCCATTTTACATGATCAATAAAGCACACGAGTACGGATAGTGCCTTCCACCGTCTGCAATGCCTCGATTGCGGCATCGGAAGCGGACGCTTCTACATCCATGATCAAGTATCCGACATCCCCCTTGGTCATCATGCTCTGCGCTGCAATATTGATGTTATTGCGCGCGAACAAGGCGTTGACGGCAGATAGCACGCCCGGCACATTGCGGTGGATATGCAGCAGGCGGTGTGTGCCAGGCCGTTGCGGGATCGAGACTTCAGGAAAATTGACCGCCGTGATGGTGGAACCAGTGTCGGAGTAGCGCACAAATTTCTCACCCACCTCGATACCAATATTGGCCTGCGCCTCCTGGGTCGAGCCGCCGATATGCGGAGTGAGAATAACATTATCAAAAGCCCGCAACGGAGACAGGAACTCCTCGTCATTGCTCTTGGGCTCGGCCGGGAATACATCTATTGCAGCGCCTGCCAGGTGTCCGCTCTCCAGCGCTTTTGCCAGCGCGTCAATGTCCACGCAGGTGCCGCGGGCCGCATTGATGAAGATGCTGCCCCGCTTCATCTGGGCAAACTCCTCCGCACGCATCATGTTCATGGTGGAAGGCAGCTCAGGAACATGCAGCGATAGCACATCGGCCTGCGACAACAACTCTTCCATGCTGGCGACCTGGCGTGCATTGCCCAACGGCAGCTTAGCGATCACGTCAAAATAGATTATCTGCATGCCCAGGCTTTCCGCTAGCACGGACAATTGCGAGCCGATAGAACCGTAACCCACAATGCCCAGTGTCTTGCCACGTGCTTCATAAGAGCCTTCGGCAGACTTGGTCCAGCCGCCCTTGTGCACCAGCGCGTTTTTCTCGGGAATTCCGCGCAACAGCAAGATGGTCTGGGCCAGCACCAGCTCCGCGACCGAGCGTGTATTGGAATACGGCGCATTGAATACCGGGATGCCGCGCTCCAGCGCGCCTGCCAGGTCCACCTGGTTGGTGCCGATGCAGAAGCAGCCAATCGCGATAAGCTTGTTGGCGGCATTCAGCACCTTGCCGGTGATCTGGGTGCGGGAGCGCAAGCCGACGAAGTGCACATCCTTGATAGCTTCAATGAGTGCATCTTCATCCAGGGCGGTCTTGCGGTAATCAATGTTGTGATAGCCTGCGGCATGCAGCACCTCGATCGCATTCTGGTGTACGCCCTCAAGCAGCAAAAAGCGGATTTTGTCTTTGGGCAGGGAAAGTTGTTGCGTCATTACAGCTCCGGGAAAATGCGTGAAGTCGATTATCCTAGCATATCAGCAGGCTCATTAAACCCTTGTGAAACAATGGATAAATGACCTTGCGCCAAGTAAAGATGAAAATGAGATTATAAATCAATAGCGATTGTAAAAACTGATAAAATACAAGGCCCGCACACTTTCAAGCAGTGGGCGGTTTTATACCAGGTTTCGATCACTTTCACAGGTAATGTTCAATGAATGCACCCGCCAGCCTTCCTCCAGCTTTACTGGAAAAACTGCAAGCCATTGTGGGCGAGCAAAGAGTCAGGACCGACGAGGACAGCCTCAAGAACTGGGGGGTTGACTGGACCAAGCATTTCGAGCCCAAACCGTCCGTGATCGTCTTTCCCGGCACTACCGAGGAAGTGCAGACCATCGTCAAGCTGGCCAACAAATACCACACTCCCGTCACGCCCAGTGGTGGGCGCACCGGGCTTTCTGCCGGAGCAGTCGCTGCCAACGGCGAAATTGTTATCAGCCTGGACCGCATGAACAAGGTACTGTCCTTTCTGCCAGCTGACCGCCTCGTGCATATCCAGGCGGGCGTGGTGACAGAGCAATTGCAGCAATACGCCGAGACGCAAGGATTGTATTATCCGGTCGATTTCGCCGCGGCAGGCTCCAGCCAGATGGGCGGCAATATCGGCACCAACGCGGGCGGCATCAAGGTCATCCATTACGGCATGACGCGCGAATGGGTGCTGGGACTGACTGTAGTCACCGGCAAGGGGGACATCTTGCACCTCAACAAGGGCATGATCAAGAACGCCACCGGCTACGCGCTGCACCAATTGTTCATCGGTTCCGAGGGCACGCTGGGCATCGTCACCGAGGCCGAAATCAAGCTCACGCGCGCGCCGCAAGACCTCAAGGTGCTGGTCTTGAGCGTGCCCGACTTCGCCGCCGTCATGCCTATCCTGCACGCGTTCCAGCAGCGCATAGACCTCACCGCCTTCGAGTTCTTCAACCAGGTAGCGTTGGAGAAAGTATTGGCCCATGGTCATGCGGCACGTCCATTCGAGACCGAATCCCCGTTATATGTGTTGCTCGAATTCGAGGGCCGTTTCGAGGCCGTGGTCGACGACGCCATGCAGATATTCGAGCACTGCATGGAACAAGGCTGGATACTCGACGGCGTCATGAGCCAATCGCAAGCCCAGGCACAGGCACTATGGCATTTACGCGAAGGCATCTCCGAAACCATTGCGCCGTTCACGCCGTACAAGAACGACATTTCCGTGCTGATCACCCACGTGCCAGCCTTCATCGCCGACATTGATGCCATCGTTGCCGCCAACTACCCGGATTTCGAAGTCTGCTGGTTCGGGCATATCGGCGACGGCAACCTGCACCTCAACATCCTCAAGCCAGCCAATTTAACCAAGGACGAATTCTTCGAGAAATGCAAAGTGGTCAACCAATTCGTCTTTGATACCGTGCAGAAATACAACGGCTCGATCTCCGCCGAACACGGCGTCGGCATGACCAAGAAAGACTACCTCGCCTACACCCGCGACCCGGTCGAGATCGGCTATATGCGCGAACTCAAGAAAGTGTTCGACCCGAACGGCATCATGAATCCGGGCAAAATATTCGATGTTTCCTGACCGCTATTCCCTTTCTTTAAATCAAATTAAAAATGGCACTTCCAGTGCCATTTTTAATGATCCCTCATCAGAAAATTACTCCAGTTTTCAATATACCACTCACTCTCCCCTGTCCCAGCTCACCTGACAAATCAGAATCAAGCAATAATGATTTTCATTACAAAAAGTTAACCCAAGCTAATTATCCCTTTTGAGTATGTACAAAGTGGTATATCAGTCGTACCATCTCCTAAAAACCATCGCTTGATTTGTATTGTGTATGGATTCGAGGAGAGAGTGATGCATGACCAATTGGCACGCATTGAATCGCATATTGAATCACACCGGCACATGGCTGGCGCATTACTGCCTCTGCTGCATGCGATTCAGGACGATTTAGGCTATATCCCGGAAGAGTGCTACCCCTTGATATCGAAAGCGCTCAACCTTTCTGTCGCAGAGGTCCATGGGGTAGTGGCCTTCTATCATCATTTCCGCACTCATCCACCCGGCAGGCATATCCTGCAAGTCTGCCGCGCTGAATCCTGTCAAGCCATGGGCTGCCACACGTTGGAATCTCACGTAAAGTCTGCACTGGGCATCGACTACCACGAAACCACCAGTGACGGCGCCATTACGCTGGAGCCGGTCTATTGCCTGGGCAACTGCGCCTGTTCCCCTGCCGTCATGCTGGATGACCAGATATTTGGTCGCGTCAGCGCACAGCAGGTGGAGAGCCTGATCGTATCAGCAAGGGAGGTCAACTCATGACGACGATTTATATTCCCCGCGACTCCAGCGCCCTCTCCCTGGGCGCCGAACAAGTGGCCTCAGCCATTGCCAGGGAAGCCGCCGTGCGTCAGCTCCCGCTCAACATCGTGCGCAATGGCTCGCGCGGTATGTTCTGGCTGGAACCGTTAGTGGAAGTCTCCACGCCGCAAGGCCGTATCGCTTATGGTCCGGTAACGCCCGAGCAGGTCAGCTCCCTGTTCGATGCAGGTTTCCTGCAGGGCGGCGAGCATGCGCTCAGGCTCGGGCTGACCGAAGAACTGCCCTGGATGAGAAATCAGGAGCGCCTGACATTTGCCCGCGTCGGCGTCATCAACCCTGTTTCATTGCAGGACTATATTGCCCACGATGGCTACAAGGGCCTGCGCAACGCCATCACCATGGCCCGGCAGGACATCGTGCAACAAGTCACGGATTCCGGCCTGCGCGGCCGCGGTGGCGCCGCCTTCCCTACCGGCATCAAATGGAAAACCGTGCTGGATGCGCCAGCCGAGCAAAAATATGTGGTATGCAATGCTGACGAAGGCGACTCCGGCACCTTTTCCGACCGCATGATCATGGAAGGCGACCCTTTCGTGCTGATTGAAGGCATGACCATTGCCGGCATCGCCGTTGGCGCAACCCGGGGTTATATCTACGTCCGTTCTGAATACCCGCATTCGATTGCCGCACTGAATGAAGCCATCCAGCATGCCAACGCCGCTGGCTATCTTGGCCAAAATATTCTTGGCAGCAAGCATGAATTTCACCTGGAAGTGCGCCGCGCGGCCGGCGCTTATGTATGTGGCGAAGAAACCGCACTGCTGGAAAGCCTGGAAGGCAAGCGCGGCCTGGTCAGGTTCAAGCCGCCATTGCCCGCCATTTCCGGCCTGTTCGGCAAGCCGACTATCATCAACAACGTCATTTCGCTCGCCAGCGTGCCCATCATCCTGGATAAAGGCAGCATGTATTACCGCGACTATGGCATGGGCCGCTCGCGCGGCACACTGCCGATTCAACTTGCAGGCAATATCAAGCACGGTGGCCTGATCGAGAAAGCCTTTGGCATCACCTTACGCGAATTGTTGTATGACTACGGCGGTGGCTCCGCTACCGGCAGGCCGATCAAGGCTGTGCAGGTCGGCGGCCCGCTGGGCGCATACCTGCCTGAATCTCAGTTCGACACGCCGCTGGATTATGAGGAATTTGGCAAGCTGTGGGCTGTATTGGGTCATGGCGGCATCGTGGCGTTCGACGACACGGTGGATATGGCGCAGATGGCGCGCTATGCCTTCGAGTTTTGCGCCATCGAATCCTGCGGCAAATGCACGCCTTGCCGCATCGGCTCCACCCGGGGCATGGAAGTCATGGACAAGATCATGGCTGGAACAGAACACGCGCAACAGATTGCGCTGGTGCGCGACCTGAGCGACACCATGTTGAACGGTTCGCTATGCGCCCTTGGCGGAATGACGCCTTACCCGGTATTGAGCGCGCTCAACCATTTCCCCGAGGATTTTGGCTTAAGCAAGAAAGATTGCGCAGCATGAACTGAACATTCACCATCAATCATCCGTCCAATTCATAACAAGACGGAGATTTGCCGCAGTAGAGTCACGAGGAGAAAGTGATGGACAAGCAAGTAGATTACGGCACCCCAATCAGCGCAGCTACAGAAGAGGTTACGCTGGAAATTGACGGCATAGAAGTGACAGTCGCCAAGGGTACTTCTATCATGCGTGCCGCCATGGAAGCTGGTATCAGCGTTCCAAAACTTTGCGCCACAGATAGCCTGGAGCCATTCGGCTCCTGCCGGCTTTGTCTTGTCGAGATCGAAGGCAGGCGCGGCTATCCCGCCTCTTGTACCACACCAGTGGACCAAGGCCTCAAGGTGCGCACCCAGACGCCAAAACTCGCTGATATCCGCCGGGGCGTGATGGAGCTATATATCTCCGACCACCCGCTCGATTGCCTTACCTGCTCGGCGAACGGCGATTGCGAACTGCAGGACATGGCTGGCGCCGTGGGGCTGCGCGAAGTACGTTATGGTTACGAAGGCGCAAACCACTTTGATGCGCCCAAGGACATATCCAATCCCTATTTCCAGTTCGAACCGTCCAAGTGCATCGTCTGCTCGCGTTGCGTCCGGGCCTGCGAAGAAACCCAGGGCACGTTCGCGCTCACCATTCAATCCAGAGGTTTTGATTCCAAGGTAGCAGCGGGCAACTTCGGCAATTTTCTCGACTCGGAATGTGTTTCCTGTGGCGCCTGCGTGCAAGCTTGCCCCACTGCGACCCTGATAGAAAAAACCGTGGTTGACCATGGTCAGCCCGAGCACAGCGTCATCACCACCTGCGCCTACTGCGGCGTCGGTTGCTCGTTCCGCGCCGAGATGAAGGGTGAACAGGTAGTGCGCATGGTGCCGGACAAGAATGGCGGCGCCAACCATGGCCACTCCTGCGTCAAGGGCCGCTTCGCCTGGGGTTACGCTACCCACCGCGACCGCATCACAACACCCATGATCCGCAAGAGCATCCACGACCCATGGCAGGAAGTCAGCTGGGAGGAAGCCATCAGCTACGCTGCCAGCGAGCTCAAGCGCATCCAGGCCAAATATGGCCGCAACTCCATCGGCGGCATTACCTCATCCCGCTGCACCAATGAAGAAACCTACCTGGTGCAGAAACTGGTACGTGCAGCATTCGGCAACAACAATGTGGACACCTGCGCCCGCGTCTGCCACTCGCCCACCGGCTATGGCCTCAAGCAGACCATGGGTGAATCCGCGGGCACCCAGACATTTGATTCCGTCATGAAATCCGACGTAATCATGGTCATGGGCGCCAACCCGACCGATGGCCACCCTGTTTTCGGCTCGCAAATGAAGCGACGCCTGCGCCAGGGTGCCAAGCTCATCATTATCGACCCACGCGCCATCGACCTGGTATCCGGCCCACATTTCAAGGCGGATTACCACCTCAAGCTGCGCCCCGGCACCAATGTCGCAATGATTACCTCAATGGCGCATGTAGTCGTGACAGAAGGCCTGGTTGACGAAACATTTGTCCGGGAACGTTGTGATGATGAATCCTTCCAGTACTGGAGTGAATTCGTCGCGCAGCCGGAGCATTCCCCCGAAGCGATGGAAGCAGCCACCGGTGTGCCTGCTGCCGATGTCCGCGCTGCCGCCCGCCTGTTCGCTACCGGCGGCAATGCCGCAATCTATTATGGCCTGGGCGTGACCGAGCACAGCCAAGGCTCCACCGCGGTGATGGGGATTGCCAACCTGGCCATGGCGACCGGCAATATCGGGCGCGAAGGCGTAGGCGTCAACCCATTGCGCGGCCAGAACAACGTCCAGGGTTCCTGCGACATGGGCTCCTTCCCGCACGAGTTCCCCGGCTACCGCCATGTGTCGGATAATGCCACCCGCGCCCAGTTCGAGGCAGCATGGGGTAAGACGCTGGATCCTGAACCCGGCCTGCGCATTCCCAATATGCTGGACTTTGCCATTGACGGCAGCTTCAAGGCGCTCTATTGCGAAGGGGAGGACATCGCGCAATCCGACCCCAACACCCAGCACGTCACCAAGGCGCTCGCTTCCATGGAATGCGTCATCGTCCAGGATTTGTTCCTCAACGAAACCGCGATGTACGCCCACGTGTTCCTGCCCGGCTGCTCCTTCCTTGAGAAAAGCGGAACATTCACCAACGCCGAGCGCCGCATCTCGCCCGTGCGCCGTGTCATGACGCCAAAGAACGGCTACGAGGATTGGGAAATCACCGTCATGCTGTCCGAAGCGCTGGGTTACCCCATGAAATATAATCATGCTTCGGAAATCCTGGATGAAATTGCGCGCCTGACCCCTACCTTCCATGGCGTCAGCTTCAAGCGACTGGAAGAAATGGGCAGCATCCAGTGGCCATGCAACGAGGATCATCCCGACGGCACACCGATCATGCACGTCGATGAATTTGTCCGCGGCAAGGGCCGTTTCATGATCACCGAATATGTGCCGACTTCGGAAAAAGTGAACGGCAAGTATCCGCTCATCCTCACTACTGGTCGTATACTCTCGCAGTACAATGTTGGCGCTCAGACGCGCCGTACCGATAATGTCGCCTGGCACCCTGAAGATGTGCTGGAAATCCACCCACAGGACGCAGAGGATCGCGGTATCAAGGACAAGGATTGGGTCGGTGTCACAAGCCGCGCCGGCGACACCGTACTGAGGGCGAAGGTCACAGAACGCGTGCAGCCTGGTGTGGTGTACACGACCTTCCACCATCCGGGTTCAGGCACCAATGTCATTACGACCGATAACTCGGACTGGGCAACCAATTGTCCTGAATTCAAGGTGACTGCCGTACAGGTCAACCGCGTATCGCAAATGTCGGAATGGCAGCAAAAATACCAAAAATTCAGCCACGACCAGATCTCCCTAGTCCATCATCATCATGAAGCCCACACGGAATAAGGATGAAAACAGCAGAACTCTTGATAGCGCCAGATACCACCGATAGTTGCGTAACCGTGCTCAAATACGAGCACGGCGAGCTACGGGAGCGACAGGACCAGGTTGCAGAAGAAGTCCCGATTGCCATGATCTACAACGGCATCTCGCATGCCGTCATGCTGGCGACCCCGGATAACCTCACGGATTTCGCGCTGGGTTTTTCGCTTTGCGAAGGCATATTGTCCAAATCTAGCGACCTTTATGACATTGAAATCGTCGAGCGGGTCAACGGTATCGAGTTGCAGATGGAAATCGCTACCGAACACTTCGTCCACCTGAAGGAGCGCAGGCGTAGCATGGCCGGGCGCACGGGTTGCGGCCTATGCGGATCGGAAAGCCTGGAGCAGGCCATCAGGATGCCCCGCCGCATACAAGGGCCTGAGATTACCTTTGACGCCGATGCCATCTATCGCGCGCAAAGGGAATTGCAAACGCAGCAAGCCCTGCAAGGACGGACAGGCGCCACGCATGCGTCAGCCTGGGCTGACGTCAATGGCAAGGTATTGCTGGTGCGGGAAGATGTAGGCCGCCACAATGCGCTGGACAAGCTGATTGGCGCCATCACGCGGCAACAGTTGCCTCACGAGGGCTTCGTCCTGACCTCGAGCCGGGCCAGCTACGAAATGGTGCAGAAAACTGCCAGCGCAGATATTCCCATGCTGGTAGCCATTTCTGCTCCCACCGGGCTGGCCATCCGCATGGCAACAGGCTGCGGCCTAACGCTGGTCGGGTTTGCGCGCAAGGAGCAGCACGTCGTTTACAGCGGCGCAGAACGTTTGTTACACAAGGAGTTGGCATGAGCATGAATATCACGCACCTGGTCACCATGGCAAACCAGATCGGACAATTTTTTCTCTCCTATCCCAATCAGGAAGAAGCAAAAAAAGAGATTGCAAACCACTTGCAACGCTTCTGGGCACCGCAAATGCGGCAACAGATCATGCAGCATCTCGCTGACCATGACCAAGCAGAAAGCGGACTGCATCCGCTGGTATCGACTGCCATCAGGGAATATCTCCATTGAGACAAGCCATTTGCAAGCATGAAAAAGCCCGGCTGCAAACCGGGCTTTTTATTTGCCTGATATAACCAAATAACAGGGCTTGATCACGCAGCCTGCTTAGGCCTTGTCATGGCGTTTGGATCGGTCCTTGTTCTGAAACTCACCCCATTTCTGCTTCTGTTCCGGCGTCAGCACCTGATACACTTCATGCATGGCATTGCTGCGCAACACCAGCAAATCCGCCTGCAACTTAGCCTGCTCCCCTGCCAGCGCCTCTACCTTTTTCTGGTCATATTGGTCAGTTGCGGTCGCTGAAGCCAGCGCCTTGAATGAAGTCTGCAATGCCTGACGCTTTTCTGCAAACAACGGCTTCTGCTTTTCAACGATCTGCTTAACCTTGGCTTGCTGGTCTTCACTCAGATTGAGCTTGCCTAGCTTATGCTCCAGGAAACGTCCTTCAGAAAAACCATGGTGCCCGCTGAATCTCGCATGTTTTTTGTCTCCCTTGCACTTTTCGCCATCATGGCCCGAGGCTGCATAAGAGGTGACACCACTCATGGCAATGAGGGAAGAAGCCAGGACTAAGGTGGAAACCAGTAATTTACGTGACTTAATCATTTATAAAGATTCCTTGTATTGATGTGGGTTGGTGATAAAAGACAAATCAAGCTTGTCTGCATACTATGATTCAAATCACCGTGAAATGTTTGTTGGCTTCGGTCAAATCGGTGTAATGGTGGGTAAAAGTTTGTAAGATGCCGGATTCATCCTCCCAGCCTGCGGCAAAATGCAGTCTGCAACATCAGGAAAAAAGTGAAAGGTAAACCACGTGCTGCGTCTCTTGCTCATTGATGATGATGTCGAACTCTGCCAGATGATGGGAGAATATCTGGAAGCGGAAGACTTCAACCTGTCGATTGCCCACGATGGGGAAACAGGCGCGCGCCTTGCGCTGTCCGGCGAATATGACTTGGTCGTCCTGGATGTCATGATGCCGCGTTTCAATGGTTTCGATACCTTGCGGCTGATCCGCGCCAGCAGCCAGATACCGGTCATCATGCTGACCGCCAAGGGTGACGAGATCGACCGTATCGTGGGACTGGAGCTGGGAGCAGACGACTATCTCTCCAAGCCATTCAACCCGCGCGAGCTGGTAGCGCGCCTGCGCGCTATCCAACGTCGCGTCGCGGTGCGTGATGAAGCGCTGCAAAGCCAGAACACCTCCAACATCACCCGCGTGGGCAAGATCGCCATCTACCCTTCTGAACGCATTATTGAATGGAAGGGCCAGCCGTTGGACATCACTTCCAGCGAATATGCCCTGCTGGAAGTGCTCGCCCGCAATGCGGGCCGCGTGGTCAGCAAGGCCGACCTCTTCACCCAGGCGCTGGGGCGGCCGGAAACCCGCTATGACCGCAGCGTAGACGTGCATGTCAGCAACCTGCGCCAGAAGCTGGGGCCGCTGGACGACGGCCGCTCCCCCATCCAGACCGTGCGTGGCGTGGGTTACCAGTTCATTGCAGGCTAAAGATAAAGGATCAAACGGACAATTCCATGGGCAAGCTATTCTGGAAAATATTTCTCGGCTTCTCCCTGACCCTGCTGGTAACAGTAGCCGGGGTCGGCGGCGCCATTTACCTCAATGAAAAATCTCCCGTGGGGGATGATGGATTTCTGCAGGATCGCAGGGCCGATTTCGTGGTCGGCATCACTGCCAATGCCCTGGAGTACGGCGGGGAAGCCGGAGCGAGAGGATTGTTCGACAACTGGCCTGGACATCGGACACCGACTGTATTGGTGATCAACCAGCAACAGCAGGATCTCCTCGGCCGCACCGTTCCGCCGGAGACCTTGCAACAGGCGATCAAGGCACTGGATCACTCACCGCCCATCCCCAGCGTGCGTCGCGTACAGGCCAGTGACGGCAATCAATACATTCTCTTTATCCCGGCTACCAGCGCAGATTCCGCCGGGCCACCCCGCCCTCGCTACAGCCTGCAACTACAGATATTCATCGCGCTACTTGCCAGCCTGCTCTTCAGCGCCGGGTTTGCACTCTACCTGAGCCGCCCAATCAAGCTGTTGCGCAAGGCTAGCCGCAAGCTTGCCGAGGGAGACCTGAGCGCGCGCGTCAGCCCTGAACTGAATGGCCGCAACGATGAACTGACAGAACTCGGCGAAGATTTCGACTACATGGCTACTCGTCTGCAAACCCTGTTGGATGCGCAGCGCCTGCTCTTGCATGATGTCTCGCACGAGCTACGCTCGCCGGTGGCCCGTATGCGCCTAGCCGTAGGACTAGCGCAACAGCAGCCAGACAAGCTGGCTTCCGCCTTGGATCGCATCGAGCGCGAAACCGAAAGACTGGATGAGCTGCTAGGCCAGATGCTGACGCTATCGCGATTGGAGTCAGGCATCAGCAGCGAAAGCAGTGAAAAGCTCAACCTGAATGATTTACTGGCAACAATTGTGCAGGATGCCAATTTCGAAGCCCAGGCAGTTGGCAGCAATATCCAATTTCACGCTGAAAGTGAAGTGCTGCTGCGTGGCCATGATGAACTGCTGCGCCGCGCCTTTGAAAACATTATTCGCAATGCGCTTAAATATAATCGCGCGGGTGAAGCCATTGAGGTGTCAATGGCCAAGAATGAGCAATCCCTGGTGGTGGAAGTCCGCGACCACGGCCCTGGCTTGCCGGAAACTGAACTGGAATCGGTTTTCCAGCCCTTCTACCGCGTCCATGGCACAAGCCACTCGGAGCAGGTTGGCTATGGCCTGGGCTTGGCCATAGCCAAGCGCGCCATCGAGCAACACCAAGGAAGCATCTCGCTCAGCAACTGCACAGATGGCGGGTTATGCGTGCGCTGCACCTTCCCGCTCTCCATCACCGTGCCAGCGTAAATTTAACGAGTAAAGAATAACTTGATACGGCGATAAATGCGGCCCACCACGGTGCCATCCAGTTGGTAATGCTTATGTAGCGGCTGCTTTACTTCCCAGGTGCAGCGCATGCCTGCGGGGAAGGTTACAAGGTCGCCCTTGCGGAAAGTTACCGGAGCGCTACCGTCGTTAGGGGTAATCACTACCTCGCCTTCCAAGATATAAGCAATTTCCTGTTCAGGGAACACCCAGGGAAATATGGAGACTTCCTTGGTCCAGGTTGGCCATTTACTGACGCCGAGCGTCTCCAAACGTGTGGTGGAGGGCTTGCTTTCAATCACGATCTTGCTCATTGTTACGCTTTCATCAATTGTGCCTGGTGGCGTTTGGGAATCATGCTCCATGACCTGGAGCAAAAGGCGTTATGGTATCGTTCCAGTCATCACAAGGCCAGCATATCCACAGGTAGATATTCTCAACTCCTTATTTGAAACTCACTCTGGTCACTGAACAATTGACATGACATTCACTACTCCACAATGGCCTGCGCTGATCCGGCATCATGGGGACGCCGAACTGGAATATATCCCTGATGCAGAGGGATTCCACACATGGCAGTACAGTATTCCCACGCCAGCAACCCTGATAGATGCCACAGGACAGGCTTTCGAACTCAGCGCCAAGAAAGAGTTACTCTCCGCGTCCGAGCTACCATTGGAGGAAATACTGGCGTTGATTCGCGCCCACGCCGCGCTGGAAGGCGTTTGCTGCACTACAAAACTGGGGGCTCCTGACATACCCTCCGCCATGGCTCTGCTCGCCAGCCTGGTCAAGGAATAAGCATGCAGCCTCAAGACCTTGAGCTGCTGGTCACGCGCACCATGCCTTTCGGCAAATACAAAGGACGGCTGATCGCCGACCTGCCCGGACATTATCTCAACTGGTTCGCGCGCGAGGGCTTCCCCTCTGGAGAACTGGGCCGCTTGCTGGCCTTGATGCAGGAGCTGGACCATAATGGCCTTTCCGGCCTGCTGACACCACTGCGCGATAAATAGAGCACACAATCAAGATAAGTCTGCCTTCTTGATAGAGTAGATACTGGAATGCTTCGCTTATTCCGTTCAAATAATGTTTTATCGGATGTTAATGATGATAACGAAGTGAAAATGAAAACGCCGGGCAAGAAGCCCGGCGCTAGAGTTCGAGTCGTCCACCAGGGGGGAATGGCTTGGACTCTAAAAAGTAACCAGTCAAGACGCTGGCACTTCGTGCTTTTAATTAAGCACTCTCCATGCCAGCATCCATAACCAATTGATATTATTATTAATTAAATAAAGAGATTGAAATTCATTTACTTTGGTTATGTCTCAAAAATGAGACATAACCATAACTGCACCACTAGATTTCAAATCTCAACATGCTGTTTTATATAGATAAAAAAGTGTCTCTATAAGGAGACGCATTTATTTCCCTAAATCATCACATTACGTCTTTAATGCACCTTACCGGTCACTTGCACGTTCAATTGACAAATATCTGCTCAGCCACAGGGATTTCTCTTCCTTGCCATTGAAGCTCCTGTTGGCGTACCTGCATCATGCGCGCGCGCCATTCCTTCAACTGCTCATCCTCAATCTGCAACTGGATAGCCAGAATTTCCCGTAGGGAATATCCCTCATTCACCAACTGGGCATGCAACTGTGCTCCCATACGGGACAACAAGCGTTCAGTTTTCTTCTCGCTTAGCTCTCCAGCCTTGTTCAAATAATCCATCTGGTACATATGCGTTTTCATGATCAACTCCTAATCGAATCCGACACTCACCCTGAGCACCATCCCTCCGCAAATTAATTCATTTTCATGACAGGAACATGACAATATCTTTTTTGGGAACTACCCAAAGATAGGCAACATTTTCTGTCCATTGCCGAAACTTTTTGGCGCTAGCACTCTCCAACGATGAGTGCTAGAATCGTTTTCATGAGGAAGGGATCATAGATGGCCGACACCATGACATTACCTGCAGTATCGTCTTTCGACAGCCTTGATCAGTACATGCGTGCGATCAAGAGTTTTCCTATATTGAGCGCAGAAGAAGAACACTCCTTGGCTACCCGACTCCAACAACATAATGATGTGGAAGCAGCCAAGTCGCTGGTGGTTTCCCATCTGCGCCTGGTGGCCAGTATCGCGCGGCATTATTCCGGTTACGGCCTACCGCAATCCGACCTGATCCAAGAAGGCAACATCGGCCTAATGAAAGCTGTGCGCCGCTTTGATCCCGAGCGCGGCGTGCGTCTGGTTTCCTTTGCCATGCACTGGATCAAGGCAGAGATTCATGAATACATCGTGCGCAACTGGCGTTTGGTCAAAGTAGCCACCACCAAGGCACAGCGTAAGCTGTTCTTCAACCTGCGCAGCATGAAAAGCGGCCTTTCCGCCAGCCTGCAACCTGATGAAATCGCGCATATCGCCCGCGAGCTGAACGTCAAGCCGGAAGAAGTGCTGGAAATGGAATCCCGCATGTTCGGCCATGAAATATCGCTGGAAGGCAACTCCGACGATGATGGCGAGGATGTGTTCAGCCCGATTTCCTATCTGCAGGCGGCACATGCAGAGCCTTCTGAAATTCTGGTAGAGCAGGAAACGGAACACCTGCATACCACCGGACTTTCCACTGCGTTGGCAAAGCTGGATGATCGCAGCCGCCGTATCGTCGAGGCCCGCTGGTTGCAAGAAGACAGTAATGCCACCCTGCATGACCTTGCCGCAGAGTTTGGCGTATCTGCGGAACGCATCCGCCAGATCGAGCAGAAGGCAATGAAGCAGATGAAGGGGTTCTTGTCTCAGGACTAAGTGATAAAACACAGAGCAATAAAAAAGGCTGCCAGTGGCAGCCTTTTTTATTGCTCTGTTCGCGCTCAGGCAAACAATATGACTGAAAATATGCTTAACCAAGCCATAATGATCAAGCCAATGGTAATGGTGAGGGGAAGATTCTGGAAAGTAAAGAGGCCTTTGATGCCCTCTGGGTTATTGGTATCAGCCACACAAATCTCCTAGCAAGTTATTTGGGGATTTTATTCTGATTAGCCCCATTCTTCAAGTGGTTAAATGGAATCATGGGATCATCGTCATCCATCAGGATACGCTGTGCTGGCCCTTCAAGGTCATCATACTGACCGCTTTTGATGGCCCACAACACCCCCGCTGCCGCAAATCCGACAAATACAAACGTCAAGCCAAGTTGCAACAACAGGACGCCAAGGCTCATGCAGCTTCCACCTCCAGTTTATTTTCAAAAATCAATGCATTATGCATATGTTGGCGCAATATCTTAAGATCAGCCATCTGTCCCAAGATATTCTTCTCTATGGCTTCCAGCTCACCAATGCGGCCTTCCAGCGTATCAGTCGCCTTGTAGATGCGCTTGATGCTTTCCAGGCGGCGGCGCAGTTGCAACTGGTGTTCCCGCACCTGCGATTCCATCGGAGCGATCACAGCTTTCAGCCAGTTCTCGACATCACGATTGGCCACTTCATAGACATGGATCACACGGCTAGCCAGTGTCTCAAAAAACTTAGACGTCAACGTCATCTTTTCGTTCGTGAGCATGTTCAATGTCGTGTTGAATTGCTCACGATATGCCCGCTCCAGCTTGCCCAGCTCCTTCTGGTAGCGCAAAGTGGAAAATGCTGGCGGCTCCGCCTTGCGCAAACCGTGCTCCTCCGCAAATTTCTCGTACATCGCATCCATCATGCGCTTGATTTCATCCACCTGCGCATCAGACTTGACGAGGCGATCACGCAGGTCGGCAAAGAAGCTGTCCATGGCGGTACGTATGCTCTTGGTGAAATTGGCATTGATCATCGTGCTACGGGTATTGGTTACCTGCACACGCAAGGTCTCCATGCCAAGCAGGGTAAAGAGCTTATTGGTCTGCTGGGAGAAAACGCTGCGCAAGGCCTGGAAGCGCTGCAAGCCTTTCTCGAAGATTTCCTTGTCCACCTTGACCTTGTTCATCATGTGCTCGATGACATCCTCATTCTTGCCGCGCAGGCCGCGCAACTCGTCGAGTTGCTCATTGAGGCTGGCCAAGCGGGCGTCCAGCAGGTTGCTTGAGCTTTTGACCAAGTCGTCAATTTCACTCTTGGTGTTGTCGCGCACGATTTCGCGCTTGGAAGGTATCAGTTCTTCCGATAATGCCTTTTCCAGGACAGGCAAGCCGCTGCGCTCCAGCAGGGCTTCATCGCCTGCAATCCTGGCCAATAGGCCTTTTTGTGCGGAAATCGGGAAAATCTGGTTTTGCTCCAGCCCCAGCAAATCAGCGCTGGTCTGAATCTGCTTGGCAATTTCACGGCTGATTTCAGCTTCATTGCGTAGCTCATCCCACAAGCCGTCTATCTTGTTCAGGACAGCTAACCTGCCTTTCTGCTTCCAGCGCGTGCCGCTGATGTATTGGCGCCAGACGTCGATCTCCGACTTGGTCACGCCGGTATCGGCCGAGAGAATGAAGAGCAATGCATGCGCATTCGGCAGCATGTTGAGGGTAAGCTCCGGCTCGGTACCAATCGCGTTGAGGCCAGGCGTATCAAGAATAACCAGCCCCTGCTCCAGGAGCGGGTGGGGGAAATTGATCACCGCATAGCGCCAGCAGGGAATATCCACCGTGCCATCCGCATTGACCGCCAGCGCATCATCCGTGCTGCTGGTATCAAACAGCCCATAACGCTCGGCCTCTTCCAGCGAAACACTCTTGGTGCGACTTACTTCCTTGAAGACATCGACCATGTTATCGCGGTCGCTCACATCGAATGGCAAGATGGTCCACTCTTCAGGGTAACGCTTGTACTCGGTGGTGGTCGCATCCGAGGTGCGGGTTTCTATCGGCAATAGCTGCAGGGAGGTTGGCTTCGAGGGGTCGTACAACAGTTCTGTGGGACACATGGTGGTGCGGCCTGCGCTGGAAGGTAACAACCGCTGACCATAGTCCGAGAAAAAGATGGAGTTGATCAACTCGGTCTTGCCGCGCGAAAACTCCGCGACAAACGCCACATTGAGCTTATCCTCGCGCAGGCGCTCCAGCAGTTGCTGCAGGCGCAGGTCGATCTGCGCATCATTGAGCTCCTGCTCATTCAACCAGTTGCGATAATCACAGATGGTTTCTACCAATGCCTTGCGCCATTCCGCGTACGCCTGGAAATGATGTTCGAGCCTGTTCGCCATAGCACCCCCCGATGCTGTTTATTTTCTTGCTACTCTAGCATGGTTATTTAAATATATAAATAAATCAGCCGCCTAAACCATACCAATCTCATCACGCAGCAATAGGATCATGCATGCGCATGGTGACGGTATTTTGAAGCCTGTCGGCACATTCTGCTATCATCCCTTTTTTGAGCAAATTCCGGCATTTGGCAACATGAATGGCTTGAGTCCAGAAACTCCTCACCCTACCGATATCCGCCTGCACCAGGTTTCCCGCGCACTGGAAATTACTTTCGACAACGGCGCCAGCGGCCTGCTCTCGTGCGAATTCCTGCGCGTGCACTCTCCTTCCGCCGAGGTCCACGGACATGGCAAGGAAGTACTACAGACCGGCAAGCGCGATGTGAATATCACCGATATCGAACCTATCGGCAATTACGCCGTGAGATTGACTTTCAGCGACGGCCACAATACCGGGCTTTACTCATGGGATTACCTCTATACATTGCTGCAACAGCACGATGCGATGTGGCAGACCTATCTGGACAAGCTCGCCGAGGCTGGTGCAAGCCGCGATACAGAAAATTGAACAAGGCAGACAGATGAGCGACGACGCTAAGACACATTTTGGTTTTGAAACCGTCAACGAAAGCGAAAAAGCCCGCAAGGTCGGGGAAGTATTCCACTCTGTCGCCCGCAAATACGACCTCATGAATGATGTGATGTCAGCTGGCCTGCACCGCGCCTGGAAACGCTTCACGGTCGAGGTGAGCGGTGTCAGGCCCGGCGACCGCGTGCTGGACGTGGCAGGCGGCAGCGGCGACCTTTCCCGACTGTTCTCCAATAAGGTCGGCCCTACTGGAGAAGTGATCCTGACCGATATCAACGCCTCCATGCTGGCAGTCGGGCGCGACCGGCTCATGGACGATGGCAAAACCGTGCCTGCTTTGCAATGCGATGCGGAGAAGCTGCCTTTCCCCGACCAATACTTTAACTGCGTGATTGTAGCCTTCGGCCTGCGCAACATGACGCACAAGGACAAGGCGCTGGCTGAGATGCAGCGCGTACTCCAGCCAGGCGGGCGGTTGCTGGTGCTGGAATTCTCCCAGGTATGGAAACCGCTGGCGCCCATCTATGATGCATATTCCTTCAAATTACTGCCCATCATGGGCAAGCTGCTTGCCAACGATGCCGACAGCTACCGCTACCTAGCCGAATCCATCCGCATGCACCCCGACCAGGAAACGCTGAGGCAGATGATGCTGGACGCGGGCCTGAGCAAGGTGGACTACTACAACCTGGCTGCCGGGGTCGTCGCGCTGCACAAGGGCTGGAAGGCCTAGTCCTGCTTATCATTTCGCATAAACAGAAACTGCCATGCTCAAACCGTTATTGACCCGCCTGCTTAACCACCTGCTGACCCAGAACAGCTGGGCTGCTGAACAATTGCAACCCTTTGCAGGCAAGCACGCCCACCTTGCCCTGCCGCCACTTAGCGCCACTGTAGTAGTGCTTGAAGATGGCGGTCTGGCCATCGCGGGCGAAACAGCTATCGCAGACGCCACGATCACAGTGCCGCCATCCGTCGCATTGCGCATCCTGGCTGGTGACGAGCGTGCCAACACCTCCGCCGCCATTACCGGCGATACCGAATTCGCAACGGCGCTCGCCAAAGTGCTGCAAGGCATGTCATGGGAATATGAAGAGGACTTGAGCCATATCGTCGGCGATATCCCGGCGCATGAAATCGTCCGCCGTGGGCGCGCCGCTGTTTCCCAGGTCAAGCATCAGGCGGCCAACATCGCCGGCATGTTTGCGGAATATTGGCAGGAAGAGCAGCCATTGATTGCAAAAAAACGCCATGTCGAACAATTCATCCAGGATGTGGACACCCTGCAGGAAGACACGCAACGCCTCGCGAAGCGCATCCACAAACTGAAAGACCGCCTGCAGGCGGAGCATTGAGGAAAAACCCGCATGCATTGGTTGCGCCTGCTCAAGATCGTTTTTGTCACCCTACGTTTCGGGCTGGATGAATTTATCCTCGGCCATACCCGCCTGCGCTGGCTGCAGCGCCCGGTTAACATCCTGCTGTTCTGGCGCAACACTTCCCGCCCGCGCGGCGAGCGCCTGCGCCTGGCACTGGAATCACTGGGACCGATCTTCGTCAAGTTCGGCCAGATGCTCTCCACCCGGCGCGATTTAATTCCATTAGACTTGGCGGACGAGCTGGCCAAGCTGCAAGACCGGGTGCCCGCCTTCCCTTATGCAGATGTAGAAATTATCCTGAATCAGGTTTATGGCAGGCCGGTGCTGGAAGTATTCAAGAGCTTCGATGTCCAACCTATCGCCAGCGCCTCGGTCGCGCAGGTGCATTTCGCCGAACTGCCTGATGGCAAACAGGTCGCCGTCAAGATATTGCGCCCCGGTATCGGGCAGGTTATCGAGAAAGACCTCAAGCTGCTCGATGGCGCGGCCTGGTTATTGCAAACAGTCTCCGCGGATGGCAAGCGCCTCAGACCGCGCGAAGTGGTTGCAGAATTCGCGCGCCACATCCACAGCGAACTTGACCTTATGCTGGAAGCCGCCAATTGCAGCCTGCTCGGGCGCAACTTTGCCGACAAGCGCCTGCTGATCGTGCCTGAAGTATATTGGGACTGGTGCCACGAGCAGGTGATGGTGATGGAGCGCATGACCAGCACGCCGGTCAGCCAGGTGGACCATTTGCGCGAGATCGGCGTCGATATCCCCAAGCTATCGCGCGACGGCGTGGAAATCTTCTTTACCCAGGTGTTCCGTGACGGCTTCTTCCATGCCGACATGCATCCGGGCAATGTGCAGGTGGCGGACGACGGCCGCTATGTCGCGCTCGATTTCGGCATCATGGGCACGCTCAACGATGAGGACAAGCAATATCTCGCACGCAACTTCCTCGCCTTCTTCCGTCGCGATTACCGCGAAGTGGCGCGCGCGCATATCGAATCCGGCTGGGCGCCCAAGGATACGCCCATAGACGAATTCGAGACCGCCATCCGCGCCGTGTGCGAGCCGATCTTCGACAAGCCGCTCAAGGAAATCTCCTTCGGCAAGGTATTGCTGCGCCTGTTCCAGACCTCGCGCCGCTTCGGCGTGGAAATCCAGCCCCAGCTCACCATGCTGCAGAAAACCCTGCTCAATGTGGAAGGCCTGGGGCGCGACCTCGACGCCAATCTCGATCTGTGGCAAACCGCCCATCCCTATCTGGAGCGCTGGATGTCCGAGCAGATAGGCTGGCGCAGCGCACTGAACAACCTCAAGTCAGAGCTGCCCTACTGGGGCAAGATATTGCCGCAGATGCCGCGCCTGATCCACCAACAGCTTGAACGCAACCTGCAAACCGCTCCCACCAATGTCGGACTGCAACATCTTGTCCGCGAGCATCAGCGCCAGACCCGCTGGCTGAAGCTGATCTCGGTGGCATTGATCCTGCTGGTCGTGTTGCAGAGCACCATCGCGCTGCTCTGGTGGTTCAGCCAGCACTAGCCTCCAGCCAGAATATTCGCCGCAAACCTGTTGATTTTTAGAGATTAAGCCCACTCTCGGGAAAAGTTTTTGCTAAAATCTGCTTCCCTGAAAAAGGCAAAGATACTTACCCGCTTCTCAATCTCATAGCAAAGGGCTGCTTCAGTGCTGATCTGGTTTGTCATTCTCTACGTCCTGGTTTCCATCAGCATCGGCCTGCTCGCCGCCACCCGGGTCAAAACCACCAAGGATTATGCTGTCGCAGGCCGTCACTTGCCGATGCCAGTGGTCATGGCAACTGTGTTCGCTACCTGGTTCGGCGCAGAAGCAGTATTTGGCGTCTCGGCCACTTTCGTCAAGGACGGCCTGACCGGCATCGTCGCCGACCCATTCGGCTCCAGCCTGTGCCTGGTCATCGCTGGCTTCTTTTTCGCCACCAAGCTCTACAAGCTCAACATCATTACCCTGGGCGACTTCTACCGCATGCGCTACAACCGCACCGTGGAAGTGCTCACCACGATTGCCATCGTCGTCTCCTACCTCGGCTGGGTAGCCGCGCAGATCAAGGCGCTGGGCCTGATTTTCCATATCATCACCGATGGTGCTGTAAGCGAAGAAGCCGGCATGATCCTCGGCACCGCCATCGTGCTTACCTACACCACACTGGGCGGCATGCTCTCGGTCGCCATTCTGGATTTCGTGCAGATGGGCGTCATCATCGGCGGCATGCTCTACATTGCCTACATGGTCTCCGGCATGACCGGCGGCGTTACACCTGTGATCGAACACGCGCGGCTTGCCGGCAAGCTCGATTTCTTTCCGCCCGCCGATCCCTGGCTCTGGGTCACCTTCATCGGCGCCTGGATGACCATGATGCTGGGCTCCATCCCCCAACAGGACGTATTCCAGCGCATCACTTCCGCCAAGAGCGCCAAAGTCGCCATCTGGGGATCCGTACTCGGCGCGTCGATCTACTTCTGCTTCACCTTCGTGCCAATGTTCATCGCCTACTCCGCCACTATCATCGACCCGGTCTTTTTCAACAACCTGATCGATCAGGATTCGCAGCGCATCTTGCCCACCCTAGTGTTGCAACACATGCCGATCGCCGCCCAGGTGATTTTCTTTGGCGCCGTACTGTCCGCGATCATGAGCTGCTCCTCGGCCACGCTGCTAGCCCCTTCCATCTCATTTGCGGAGAACATCGTGCGCGGCTACTTCCCGCACTTGAGCGACCGAGGCTTCCTCAAGATCATGCGCCTCAGCCTGGTCGGCTTTGCCGGATGCGTGCTGCTCTATGCATTGAACACCGAGCTTTCCATCTTCCATATGGTGGAATCCGCCTACAAGATCACGCTGGCAGGCGCTTTCGTGCCACTGTTCTTCGGCGTGTTCTGGAAACGCGCAACCAACCAGGGCGCCCTGGCCGCCATCATCGGTGGCATCACGGCCTGGATACTGGTGGAAATGCTGGTGGGCGAAGATGGTGCGATTCCCCCGCAATTGATCGGCCTGGGCGTCAGTCTCATCGGCATGGTGGCAGGCTCATTGCTGCCACAAAAGATCGCGCCGCAGCAACAACATCATGAACACCTCAGCCATCTGCATGACTATACGGCACATTCCCATGCATCACATAAGTAAGTAGCAATCCCGTAAAGTTGATGCTACTTGCAATGCTGCTGGTTGCATCCCCTCAGAGCAGTCAAATCTAACCTTTTGATTTCGTTCCTGGGAAGACTTCTTAAATTACCATGCCATTTTGCTTGCCAAACCGTTACGTCATTGTTTCATTGCCGTGTCTTTCAGACTGTCGCAAAGGTATAAATTCAGAGCAGGATTTTTGGCGACGTCTGAAACTGTTTGCCTCGCTGTGCAAGTGCAGATTTCTTCAGCGTTTGGCCGCCCCAATTCAGTACAAATGCACAGCAGGGCTCATACGGCGTATGTAATTACTCTTCCCGGTTGATGCTTGGTGCTTACCAATGTTTCAGAAGGTAAATAGTATCAGGCCGTTTTTGACCTGCGCCATTGTCGAACATAAGGCCAATAACCAGCCAGGATTAACAACAGTGCCAGCACAAGATACACCCAGCGCAATGAATAAGCCGTGACGAAGCTGGCGACCGGTTTCTGCTTTTGCACAAAGGCATAAAAATCAGGCCTATCCTCGCCACGCACATATTGTCCGCTGATCTCCCCGGCCAACTCTTTCAGGTAATCCTCATCCAGTTTGGAAAGATAGCGGTCATATTCCGCCGAGGCCACTTCCGGGTCGGGATCGTCCTTGCTGGTATCGTTATAGGTCACGCCGACCGCGCCCGCCGAATTCTCCTTGGTGTCGGATGACCAGTACCCTACCCACTTGTTGTTGGAGTTGTAACGTGGAATGGCGACATCCTCAGTACCTCCGATGCCGACGAAGACGATATGCTCGCCGATCTGCACGTCGTCGAGCTTGAGCTTGTTAATGGCATTCACCTTGGGCGCTTCGTCACCATCGGTGAAGAACAGCAGCCGCGCAGGCGTATTGAGCGAGTCGAATATCTTGGCGGCCCCCTTGACGCCGAAGCTGATGCGGCTGTTGCCGCGCCAGGACATGCGCCATTCCAGATGCTCAATCGCATCGACAATGATGTCGTAATTGGCGCAGGTTTCCAACGGGGAAATCAGCAGCGCCGCATCCTCTGCGGCAAACACGCCCAGGCTGAAATAGGTGCCGCAAGGCGAGTTCTCCACCAGCTTGCGCATAAGGTGGCGCATATACACCATGCGGCTCACCGGTTTGCCGTTCAGGGTGACATCCTCGGCATTCATGCTCTGCGAGACATCGGCCAGCAGCAGGTAGTTGTGTACTCGCTGCTTGAGCTGGATTTCCGGCTTGAATATCGCGAGTAACAGCAAGGCGACCACCAGCAGGTACAGCAAGGACTCATAATGCTCCCTGACCCAACGCCAGCCTCGGCGCAGCCTCGTGCCGTACTTCATGGCAGCCCCACGGGGATATTACTCAGCTCCATGCCTTCCTGCTCTTTCTTCAGGCCCTCGATGCCATTGGGCTGCACCAACAGCACCAGACTAAGGTTGAACTTCGCCTGCCGGAAGCCGGGGTCGAGCCTCAAGGCCTGTTCATAGGCGATTTGTGCCTGGGACAAATCATACTGTGCCTCTTCCTTGAGGCTACCGTCGTCGTTTAAGCGCCGTTTCACGCCAGATTGCAACAGGTTGGTACCAATGTTGTACTGCACCAACGATTGCTGCTGCGGAGTCAGGCCAGTTTCCAGCAATTGGCTGTAACTTTGCAGCGCATGCTTGTAGTCCCCGGCCTCACCCAGCTTGTAAGCCGCCATGAATTTCTGCTCGAATCCATAGGCGCCATGGCTGATCAGATCGCCTGCCTGTATCTGGCGGTTGACGTCATGGCGCTGCAACAGCGCATTACCCTCATGAATGCTGCCTGCCAGCCCGGCGATCGCCAACAGCCCGAACAGCAAGTTCAGCCCTTTTATGCGGATTCCCATGCTTTTACCCTGAAATTTTTGATGATGAACATGCCCAGGCTTAGCACCAGGGCGGCGATGATCAAATCGCGCGCATAATCGCGCCCCGGCACGGTCACGGCATACTGGATGGTGTTTTTCTCGCGGTTGTCGATATCCTGGATCGCCATCTGCAGAGCCACCGGATTATCCGCTTCATAGGCCTTGTAGGTGATCTTGAGCGACTTGAAGAACTGGTCGAGCTGGATCGCCGCAGGGCCGCGCCCTTCCTCGAACACGCGGTCGCCGAAGATGCTCACATCATCCGGTTCGCGCAGCACGATCCAATACAGCTTGATGTCCTTGCTCTTCAGCTCTTCTTCGATCCTGGCCTTGACGCGCGGGCTAAGCTTGCCCGCCCCATCCGACAGCAGGATGATGGCGCGCGAGCCGGAACTCTGGATGCTGTCGAACAGGCTGGCAGCCTGGGTTAGCCCGGCACCGATATTGGTCTGATTGATGCCAGAACTGGTGGCGGCATTGATGGCCGCATGGATGGCGTCGCGATTGGCGGTGATCTTGACGCCATACAGCGCGGAATTGGTGAACGCGACCACGCCCATCATGTCATCCGGCCTGGAGTCGATGAATTGCGTAATCAGGCGCCGCGCCGCACCAGATTTGATCTCACCCGCGCGACCGCTGGTCGCGTCGCCCGCAAACGGATGATCCATGCTCACGCTGCGGTCGATCACCATCACGGTCTGCGCGCCCTTGCCTATGCGGTTCACCACCTTGTCGCTGCCTTGCGGCGCAGCCAGCGCCAGCACCAGACATGCAATGATCGCGGACGTCACGATCTTGAGCAGCAGCACGATATTGTCGGAAAAAGTATCCTCCGGCACCATTTCCAACCAGGAATAGCGCTGCCCCTGCAGGCTGCGGAGCCAGAAAGGCAGCAAGGCCAACGGCAGCAGCAATAACGCCCAGGGATTCAACAAATTCATGCGACTCTCCGCTCACAATTCCGCAAGCGTCGGCAAAACTGTTGCAGCTCTCCAACCAATACAGCGCTATCTGCATGTTCGCGCGTGAACAGCAAGGCTTCGGAACGCTGGAAGAAACGGTCGATCTCCTCGCCCAGCGGCTGATATTGCGGATGTTGCGCCAGAAACTCGCCTAACTGGCTGCGGAACAAGGTTTGCCCATGAACGCAGTTGAACGCCTGATGCAAATAACCCAGCGCCTGGGCATGCGCCCCGGCCTGTGCAGCAGGCAACCGGCGCAGCTTGCGGTAAGCCTGGGCGAAGCTGCCGCCCATCCAGGGCAGCCAGCGCCGGTCGGCATTGATATAGATCAAACCGCCGACACCCAGGAGCAGCACAGCCAGCGAGACCGCCAGCTGCTGCGGGTTGGTATCCAGCAACACAGGCTTGCGTTGTGGCTGAGCATTGCTGCGGGCGGTATGAATATCGCCCGAGGCAAGCGGCGTATACCAGAAATGCCAGGTGGGCACATGAATCTCAGCCGAGGCATCGCCTCCCGCCAACGGCAAAGCTATTTCAGGCAAGTGCATGACCACGGGCTTGCTGGCAGCGGCAAACACCTGATATTTCAGCGTGAGTTCATATCTTTGATTGTCACCGGATTTCTGCGGATTCTGCAGCGTTACACTCACCAGCTCCATGCCGTTGATGCGTTCGCCCTTGAGCGGCAGGGCTGTCTTGGGCAGTTCATACGGCGACGGAGCCTCGACCGCCAGCTTGCGCTCCAGCACATCGCCTATATGGATGCCTGTCGCCAGGCGAGGATTCTCCAGTGCCACCAGAGTGGGTTCTGCTGCGAAGGCTGCCGCACCATGCAGCAGGCTGATGCAGAACAACATCGTCACTTTTTTCATGTCAGGTATTTCTCGAAATAATGCGTCATTGCCTCTGCCTCGAATACTCCGCTGATGAAGTGAGGCGGACTTTCAAAGGCCAGGAACAGGTCTTCCAGCGCGGCGCGGCGCTGCTCGAATGCGGCGATGAATTTGGCGCGTACCGATTCGCGAAAGAAGATGGTGCGGTCGCGTCCGGTTTCCGGGTCCAGCATGGTGCCAAGGCCGAAGCGCGGCAGGCGGCGGTATTCCTCCTCTTCCCACAGCACGACAGGCACGACCTGGTGCCGCGAAAACATATTCATCGCCTGAATGATGGTGTCGAACGGCATATGGAAATCCGATATCCAGAACACTAGCCCGCGGTTCTGGCTCAGGAACGGCGCTACTTCGAGAATGCCCGTCGAGCCGCGGCCCAGCGTTTCTATCCTGGTGAAAGCGTCAATGCGCTCCAGCGCCTCGTGCACCTGGTAGCTCAGCGGCAGCACGTAATCGTCCAGCACATGCTGGTCGTAGCCGATCAGGCTGAAGACGTCGTTTTCTTCGGACACCGAATAGGCGACCGAGGCCGCCACCTCCTGCACCAGCTCCATCTTGCGGCGCGCGCCCTTGTACTGCATGGAGCTGGAGAGGTCGCACACGGCATAGACCGGCGTGATCGAATCCTGGTGGAACAGACGCACCTGCACCTGCTCATAAGGGTCGCGCAGGGTCTGGCGCAGATCCATGCGGCGCGGGTCGGGATAATCCAGCAGAGAGGTATTACCCTTGTATTCGACGCCCAACCCGCGCTGCATCCCCTGATGGTCGCCCGCATGCACACTGGAGGCTTTCCAGGGAATCTGGTAGGAGAACGGCTTGATATAGGCTGGCAACATGACTTGAACCGCGCTCAGGCAGGCACCGCCACGGTTTGCAGGATTTTGGCCGTCAGCTCACGTGCAAGCATGGTGCGGCGGCTTTCGTACATGGAGTTGAACACCAGCCGGTGCGCGATCACCTCGTGGAACACGGCGTGAATATCCTCAGGATAAAGGTATTCGCGATCCATGAGCCAGGCGTGCACGCGGGCCGCCTTGAGCAGCATGCCCATGCCGCGCGGGCTAGCGCCGGCCTGGATCAGGCGCTGCATATCCACTCCTTCGAGCGCGATGCCGAAATCCTGCGGCCTTTGCGTCGCATCCCACAGGGCGATCACGTAATCCTCAAGCACGGCGGAAGCCTGCACGTGGTTTTGCACCACATCGGAGAAATCATTGAGCATATCGAACGGCAGCAGGCCGGATTCCACCTTGCGCGTCAGTTGTTCCGCATGCTGGAAGCGCGTGTCGAACACCAGCGATTTGCGCAGGGCGATGTCCTCGGGCACATTGATGGGGATTTCCATCATGAAGCGGTCGCGCGCTGCGGAGGGAATTTCAAAGGTTTCGTTCTTCTCCACCTGGTTGCGGTCGGCGAACACCACCATATGCGGCAGGCGATATTCGCGCTTGAAGGCATGCAGATGGCGCTCCGCCATCACGCGCAGCATCAAGGCATGCACTTGTGGGCGGGCGCGGTTGATTTCGTTGAAGAAGAACACCGACAGGTTCTCCCCGGCACGCAGCAGCGGGCCTTCGTCAATCTGCGGACGGCCGTCCGGCCCAAGAAAAGTATGGTAGACGAGGTCGTTCGGCATCAGGTCCACTGTACCTTCGACACGTTCATAAGCACCACCGATCCCGCGTGCAACCGATTGCAGCAAGGTAGTCTTGCCAACGCCGACGCCGCCTTCCAGCATGACGTGCCCACGCGCGAAGATTGCTATATTGATGAGGCGGATGGCAGTGTCCTGCCCCAGGATCACGCCCTTCACTTCTTCCTCCAGCTTCAGGGCCCGAATTCTCCAGTCCGCCAGCTGACTTTCCGTTGCCGTGCTTGCCATTCTTTACCTCTGTCGTGAATTATCTTGATATATACAGCTCTGTATATATCAAGTATGCCGACTGGATTGATTTTTCGCAACGATTTTCAGAATAATTCACGTGCCTAGCATTGAAAGATTCAGCCTGGGAATTACCCTGGATGCAAATATGGATTTAATTTTCTGTAAGGTAAGAATAGTGCTGGCTCATACACAAGCATATGTTTTGAAAATACTTACATGTATATATTTCCGAATAATCTTTTCAAAAGGCAGGCAATAAAAAAGGCTCTTGCGAGCCTTTGGATATCCGCGAGCGGTAAATCAGACAGGATGCTTGCGCCGCCCGAACATCCCTATTAATGCCAGTCCTATCATCAGCATGACTGCGCTTTCAGGTTCAGGTACTGCGGAAATAGTGACGACGAAGTCGTTATAGTCCGGCGCTTCATGTATCCAGTCCTCATAGGCCAATGCATAGCGTCCGCTGGAGCTCTGCCACACCTGTAGATCTCCCGCTGAACCGCCCGGAGCGTACTGATCAGGAAGGTTGGAATTGAAGAAAACTCGGCTGGCTATACTCTGCAGCGTTACCGTCGATGTTGCACCGGGTGCATCACTACCAATGAAGATGGTAGTGCCGTATCCATGAATATCCGGAGTGAAAGTAGCATCCAGCCAGAACTCCTGGATTGCCGCATGCGCAGTATACTCCGCCGCTATTGTAAAAGTCAGTTGCTGGCCGACCTGGTTCCATCCTGCGTTGATGAAATCATCGTAATCCACTTGGCTCCAGGTGCTGGCTTCTATCCCTTGCAGGATTTCGGCCAAGGTTGGTTCTGCAGCTTGCGCGGAGGGCGCAAGCATTCCCGCTGCAAGAACAAGAGGTACAAAATTCGCAATCATTGCTTTCATGATGACTCTCCGGGGGTTGAGGGATTTTCATGATAAGCAATAAGAATATACTCAAAAATAGTCCGAACAGACTAATCCCCGATGCGTTGCTTCATCAGCAATAGTGTTTATTTCTGGCAGGAGGCGCAGTAAAAGGTGGAGCGCTGGCCCAGACGGGTGACCTGGATCGGACTGTGGCAAATACGGCATGGCTCGCCAGCCCGGGCATATACGAAATAGGTTTGCTGGAAATAGCCGGGATTGCCATCTGCGCCGAAAAAGTCGCGCAGACTGCTTCCTCCAGCTTGCAGGGCATCATGCAAGGTCGCCTTGATCTCCTGGACGAGCCGCTCGCACTGCGCCAGGCTGAGCGTTTTGGCGGGCGTTTGCGGATGGATGCGGGCGCGGAACAGGGATTCGCTCGCATAGATATTGCCGACTCCCACCACCAGGTGGCTGTCCATGATGACGGTCTTAATTGGGGATGCGCGATGGCGTATGGCCTGGTACAGGAATTCGCCATTGAATGCGGCATCCAGAGGTTCGGGGCCGAGCACATTGAGCAGGCTATGGGTTTCCGGCTGCTGCCCCGCCCACAGAACCGCGCCAAACCTGCGCGGGTCGCGCAGGCGCATGATGCGGCCATCGGCAAACTGCAGGTCGAAGTGGTCGTGCTTTTCGGGCGGCACGGCATGCTCCAGCAGGCACAAGCGCCCCGACATGCCCAGGTGCAAAATCAGGCAGCCGCTATCGAAACGGGCAATCAGGTATTTTCCGCGCCGCGCCAGCTCCAGCAGCCTGGCATCCTGCAAGGTTTGCGGCAGATGGGAAGGAATAGGCCAGCGCATGGAAGGCTGGCGAATCACAACTTGCGCCACGGTGGCCCCTACCAAGGGTTCCAGCCCGCGTCGCGTGACCTCAACCTCTGGTAATTCAGGCATATCTTCCTGGAAGGATTATTTGCCCAGCCCAACAGGAGGATTGAGCATGGTGAACCCGATATCGGCAGGGAAAGTGTAGCGCATGCCTTCATCAGGACGCCCCAGGATCAACTGCGGCGATTCCTGCAGTTTCTCAAAATGCACCTGCTTGCCATCCTTGAGCTTGAGGGAGAAAGTCGGATAACCGGCCCTGCGGTCAGGCGTATAAGGTTCGACAGAAAGCGCCCGTATTTTTGTCCAATAGCCGTCGAACCATTCATTGATGTCATCTTGGCTGGGCTTGGCATTTTGCACAGATACCTGCCATTTGCCATCCTCGCCCTTGTCCAACTGGAGGCGGACTTCTTGCCATTGCTCCAGCCGCGAGAAATCAAACCCGGCAATCTCCTCACCCGGCTTCAGCGGATTCTTGTCGAGCATTTCCAGCAACTGAGTGCTGGCTGTCTCGGAATACAACCCCGACAACAGGTATACGGCATCCTTGTAAGCCACGTATTGTTCAGAAGTCACCGGATTGTAGAGTCCAAACACAAACTCTTCATTATTGAGCTTGATCTTGAGCCTGGGGTTATCCAGGCCAAAACGCGCCGGATCGTCAGCAGGGAGCTTCTCATGGCTCTGCGCCGCAACGATTGAGACAATCCGCTGCACAGTCACCTGGTCCGCACGGGCAGCATAAGGCTGCACCAAATACCAGAACCCATCCTTTTTCTCGAACACCACGGGGGCCTTGGCAGGAAACTCGATACTGACCCGGTCAAAATCCGCCAGCTTGAGGTTGGAGACTTCATGCACCGCATCAGTCTCTTCATGCTCCTGCGGCTTCAGGTAGAGAAACGCCACGATTCCGGCTACTACCAACAGCAGCGCCAGGTTGACCAACCATCTTGACTTCATGCCTTGCGACGCCTCCACCAGATCACCACGCCAATCACAATCAATGCCAGCGGCAGGATGCGGCTGAAACCGATGAAGACGAACTGCGCCAGCAGGTTGGCCCAACCCTCGGCAGGAATCACCACATTCACATCCTTCAATGGCTTGGGCTGGATGGTGATCAGCCGATCATCACCCGCAAGCCAGTTGATGATATTCAGTCCCAGGTCGAGATTACCGCCATTGGAAAGGAAGGTATTGGCAAGGAAATTACCGTTGCCGACCACCACCACACGCTGGCCTTTCTCGCCATATTTGCGTTCCAATGCCACCGCGACATTGATTGGGCCAGGCAAATCTTTCTTGCTGTCGAAACTGACATTGCCGTCAACTTTGCCGGTTTCCAGCCAACCATTGGGTGCTACTTCAACCAGATTGGATACCCTCCAGCCATTTTCATAGGAATCCTCGGCATGGATCATGCGCGCTTCGGGGAACAAAGTGCGCAGCATGAAATTCTTGGTAATCGCATGCTCTCCATACTGGTTGGCAAATGCAACCTTGGCATCCGCGCCATAACGGGTTGCAGAAAGGTCCACCACCATGCCCGGTGTCAGTTGCAAACCGAGGTATTCCGCAATCGGCTGCAAACCGTGCAAATTGATTTCATCATCGATCAGCCACAGCAGGTTGCCGCCTTTTTCCAGGTATTGCTTGATCTTCTGTGTCTCAACCTCGGTCACATCCACTTCCGGACTCGCAATCACCAGCATGGAACCATTGCTCGGCACTTCCTGCGCAATCAGCAGGTCAGGGTTGGACAGTTTGAAGCCCTTTTTCTCCAGGTGACGGCCAAAATCGCCAAGGTCATGGTTCTTGAGGCCGATCAGGCTACGCTCGCCATGACCATCCAGGAACATGATGGCATTCTGGTTGGAGCGCGACAGTCGCACCAAGAGGTTGGTCATGTCCTGCTCGATAAATGCCTGTGGCGGCACAATATGCTCGGTACGCTGGTTATATTCGACCACAAGCTCCATCTCGGATTTCACCCCTGCTTCCTGGGTGGCCTTGGGCTCTTCGGTCGGGCTGACAAAGCTCAAATGGATATCGGGCTTGACGCGCTGATAGCGCTCGACAAACTTGTTGATGTACTTGCGCGCATCGTTATCCTTGACCACGTAGGCCGTGATATTGATCGGCCCTTCCATCTGTTTCAGGACATTGGCGCTACCCTCGGTCAGGGTGTTGCGGTTGCCCTGCGTCACGTCCTGGCTGGCATGGTAGCGATAGGAAAGGAATCCGAGCAGGAACACCAGTATCAGGAACAGCACCACGAAGAGGCTGTTCTGCATGAACAATTGAAAACGCAGTTTGCGGTTAGTTTTCATAGAATCCCTCGATCAGCCACGCAAACGATCTGCATCCAGCCGACGAATGGTCAGGGTCAGAAAGGTCACAATAAACAACAGGAAGTACGCAATATCACGGGTATCCAGCATGCCGCGCGAAAAAGGCTCGAAGTGACGCATCAGGGAAAGATTAGCCACAGTATTGCTCGGGTCTCCCGCGAGGAAATATTCGATCAATTGAAGAGCCAGCAACGCCACGAAAGTCACGATAGCAGCGACGACCGGCTGCTGAGTGGTGCTCGATACATACGTCCCCAGCGCACAGTAGCTTGCCAGCAGCAGGAACAGGCCCAGCAGGTTGGCAAACACATAGCCGAAATCGATATCCGCCCATAAATTGAGCGTCAGCACCATCGCGCCTATCAGCAGCACACTGACGGACAGGAAAGCCAACAGGCCGGTAAACTTGCCCAGCACGATCTCGGTCAGCGATAACGGCGCGCTGAACAGAAAAGGCAGCGTCTGCTGGCGCCGCTCCTCGCTGATCAACCGCATGGAAAGCAATGGCACGGCAAACAGCATGATGAACGGCGCCATGCCGAATACGCTGCCACCGACAAATTCGGTGACCCCCATGCGCTGGTCAGGCCGCATGGCGCCCGACATGGTGAGGAAATATTGATCCACCCCCATGAGATAGAAAGTGGCGAACACGAATTGCAGCAGGGCCAGCACCACCCAGCCCATGGGTGAGGAAAACAGCCCCTTCAATTCTTTTCTGGCAATATTGATGATCATAGAAGTACCTTAACTCACAGACCATCTGCCATCAGGCAGCGGCTGCTTCCTGGAATGTAAGCTGGACAAACACTTCTTCCAGCGAGGTCTGGTCGGGATTGATCTGGAACAATCCCCAATGCTGGCTGACGGCAGCTTGTATCAATGCCTCGGATGGCTCTGCGCCAGGCGTATAACGAATACGCAGCAGATTATCGCCCGCGGATTCCACCGCCTCCACACCAGGAATCGCCAGCAAGGCATCATATTCAGGCGGTTGCCGCAATCCGAGCAACAAGCGGTTTCCATGGCGCTGCTGCTTCAGCACATCAATGCCGCCATTGAATACCAGGCTGCCCTTATGGATGATCTGCACGCGGTCACAGACCATTTCCACTTCAGGCAGGATATGGGTGGAAAGGATCACGCTGTGCTCCCCGCCCAGCTCCTTGATCAAAGCGCGGATATCGCGGATCTGGATCGGGTCCAGGCCCACGGTCGGCTCGTCCAGAATCACCACCATCGGGTTATGAATGATAGCTTGGGCAATACCTACCCGTTGCTGGTAGCCCTTGGATAAATTCTCGATCAGGCGCTTGCCCATTTCAGTCAGGCCGCAACGCTGCTTGGCAATGTCCACGGCCTTCTTGATATGCTGTCGGCTGACGCGGTGCAGACGCGCCGCAATCGTGAGATACTCATCCACGGTCAATTCACGGTACAAGGGCGGCTGCTCCGGCAGATAGCCGATCAAGGCCTTGGCATCTTTGGGTCGCTCCATCATATCGATACCGCAAATCTTCACTGAGCCATTGCTGGGCGCCAGGTTGCCGGTCAACATCTTCATGGTGGTGGATTTGCCGGCGCCGTTGGGTCCGAGGAATCCCAGCACCTCGCCCTTGTTCAGGGTAAAGCTGACGTCATTGACCGCCGCGCGTCCGCCATATTTGCGGGTTAACTCTGAGGCCTCTACGGTAATAGTCGTCATAGTGAGTAAATTATCCGATTGCTAAGGGGTGGTAAGTTAGAAAAACATCACTCACCTGTCAAGTTTGTTTCAAGCCGGATGACAAGCTTAAAAATATACCGATCTGTCCATCACGCATTGCCATGGCACCGCGCATTATGGGTGAACTTGTCCATACTGTCACGGACTAAGAATGGCAAGGTAAAATGTGGCAATACTTACTTGGCCCCATTGAAAACATATACGGCAAGCCTCAATATGCTATTTATCCATCTGCAACGAGATTCCCTGGAAAATGCCTATCCGCAAAAAAATCGCTATTGCAACTGCCTGGACAGCCATATCGCTGTCCATGGGTCATATTGCCCACGCGGCGCCCAAGGTAGAAAGCGCACCAGCAGCCCTTACAGGCGAGTTCGTCTATAAATACCTGATCGGGGAAATTGCCGGACAACGCGGCCAGTTCGACCTGGCAAGCGCCCTGTTTCTTGATTTGGCGAAAACCAGCCAGGATTCACGGCTGGCAGAACGCGCAGCCAGAACTGCCGCCATGGGCAATGTTGGCCGCACCGCGATTGATGCCGCCAACCTCTGGTCCCAGCTTGACCCAGGTTCGACCGAAGCCCACCAGGCCCTGACGCAAATGTTGGTCAATACCGGCAATCTCAACGAGGCCAAACCGCACCTCAAACACCTGCTTGCCAACGAAGAAGGCCGCGCCAACGGCTTTATGTTCCTCAACACCCTGCTCTCCCGCCAACAGAACAAACCAGCCGTACTGGCACTGGTGCAGGAACTGGCTCGCGATTATCCACACTTGCCGGAAGCGCACTTTGCCATTGCGCACGCGGCCTGGAACGCTGGCAACATCGACCTTGCGCTGAATGAACTCCACCAGGCAAGCACGCTTCGCCCCGGCTGGGAAATGGCAGCTCTCATGCAAGGTCAGGTACTGCTTGGAAAATCACCGGCACAAGCCGTAGATTTCTACCGTGGCTTTCTCTCCGAGCATGCAGAAGCCAACGAAGTCCGGCTGGCGCTGGCGCGCATCCTGGCAAGCCAGCAGCAATTTGACGCTGCCAAGGATGAATTCATCAAATTGATCGCAGCTTCCAACGGCAACCCGGAAATCATGGTGGTGGTCGGGCTCTTGTCATTGCAGGCCAACGAGCTGCCGGATGCAGAGAAATACTTCAAGGAGGCACTGGAAAAAGGACTAAAGGACAAGGGTCAGGCCTATATCTACCTGGGACAGATTGCCGAAAAGAAGCAGAACGACGCTGAAGCGCTGCAATGGTATGACAAGGTGGCTCCCGGCGAAGTGCGCTATGTAGATGCCCAACTGGGTGTGGCCAATGTCATCGCGCGCCGTGACGGGATAGACGCCGCCATCCAGTCCCTGGAAAACCTGTCTGATCTGACGGACGCCCAGCGCGCTACCGTCATCCATGCGCAGGCCAACGTACTGACTCAGGCCAAGCGCTACCAGGAGGCCTACACGCGCCTGGAAGGCGCCATTAACACCCTGCCCAACTCGCCCGACCTGATCTATGACTTTGCCATGGCTGCCGAGCGCGTAGACAAGGTGGATGTGATGGAGCGCGAACTGCGCAAGCTGATCAAGATACAACCCGAGTTTGCGCAGGCCTACAATGCGCTGGGCTATTCTCTCGCAGATCGCAATACCCGCCTGAACGAAGCCAAGACACTGATCGAAAAAGCGCATGCATTGAGCCCGGACGATCACTACATCATGGATAGCATGGGCTGGGTGTATTACCGCCTGGGCAATCTGGACAAAGCGCTGGAATACCTGAATCGCGCCTACACCAAGCAATCCGATCCGGAAATTGCCGCCCATCTGGGCGAAGTGCTCTGGAAAAAAGGCAGGCGTAACGAAGCGGTCAAGACCTGGGAAGCGGCGCTCTCCGCTTTCCCTGAAAATGAAGTCCTGATCAGCACCAACAAGAAATTCAACCGCTAAAGATGCAAATCCTGAAACGCTGGCTGCTGGCTGGCAGCATAAGCATGCTGGCCAGTTGCGCCAGCATGCCGCCAACGACAGCCCCAAGCTCTCTGGAGGTCCATCAGCAGCACCTGGCTTCACTTGCCAACATCTCTCAATTCGGCATCAAGGGACGTATCGGTGTGCAAACAGAAGCCAAGGGGTTTTCCGGCTCCATGCAATGGCAGCACCAGTCCGAGCGGGATGATATCGCACTGTTTTCCCCGCTAGGCGGCCAAGTAGCCGCCATTAGCCAAACCGCCGATGTCGTCAGCCTTGTGACCAGCGACAACAAACGCTATGAAGCTCCAGATGCCGAGACCCTGACCGAGCAAAACCTGGGCTGGCGCCTGCCCATGAGCGGCCTGCCTGACTGGGTATTGGGCCGTCCGAACGCGCATGCGATCATCAACGCGCAATGGGATGATGCAGGGCGCCTGGTCAAACTCAACCAGGATCAGTGGGACATAGAATACAGCCAGTACATCACCACCGGAGACTACCAGCTTCCTACCAGGGTAACCCTGCGCAACCCGCACCGGCTGACATTGAAACTGATCATCCAGGAATGGCTGCTGCCATAAGAGCGGATATTTCTCCAGCGCTCCGCTCCAAGCCCATTATGCAAGATTTTCACACCTACCCCGCTCCCGCCAAGATCAACTTGTTCCTGCACATTACAGGCAGAAGGCCAGATGGCTACCACCTGTTGCAAAGCATTTTCCGCCTGCTGGATTATGGAGACACGCTACATATACGCCCACGATCCGACGGCATCATCCGGCGGACAGAAGACATCGCTGGTGTGCCCGAAGCCAGCGATCTCAGCATCCGGGCCGCCACATTGCTGCAACAACACACCGGCAGCCGGTTTGGCGCTGATATTTATACCTGCAAGCGCACTCCTATGGGCGGCGGGTTGGGTGGTGGCAGTTCGGATGCCGCCACGGTATTGCTGGCATTGAACCGCCTCTGGCAACTCGGCCTGGATCGTGGCGAATTGCTCACGCTGGGTTTGAAGCTGGGTGCGGATGTACCATTTTTCATTTTCGGCGAAAATGCATGGGTAGAGGGAATCGGCGAGAAACTCCAGGCAATTCAATTGTCTTCGGCGCACTATGTCGTACTCACCCCTAAGGTGCATATCTCGACCGCTGAAATTTTTTCATCAAAGCAATTGACAAGGAACACGAATCCCACCACAATAGCGGCCTTTCTGAGGGACTTGGTTCACAACGATCTCGAAACCGTGGTCAAGCAACAGTACCCGGAAGTTGAAAAAAGCCTGAACTGGCTATCTCAATTTTCCAAGGCTCGCATGAGTGGTTCTGGTGCTTCGGTATTCGCAGCATTCGACAGCCAGGAAAACGCAGAAGCTGTACTTGCAAAACTGAATACCGGCGAACTGCAACAAGAGGCAGGCTGTGAAATTTCAGGCTTTCATGCAAAAGGGCTGGATCAACACCCTCTGCATGATTTTGCAAACTGACAGCATTAAACGATCAAATGGGGAGTCGCCAAGCTGGTTAAGGCACCGGATTTTGATTCCGGCATGCGAAGGTTCGAATCCTTCCTCCCCAGCCAGAATAAAAGCGTGTAACTTAAAAAATTACACGCTTTTGTTTTTTGTAGCGGATTTATCTAAAACTCATTAAGGGATTCCAACTGTGGCCAAGGGCGACACGATGGTATTTACCGGCAACGCCAACCGCGCGCTTGCCGAAGAGGTGGTAGGCCACCTGGGTATTGATCTGGGCCGCGCTACAGTGGATCGCTTCAGCGATGGCGAGGTGATGGTCGAGCTGCTGGACAATGTCCGTGGCAAGGATGTATTCATCCTGCAATCCACATGCATGCCTACTAACGACAACCTCATGGAAGTCATGGTCATGGTCGATGCCCTGCGCCGCTCTTCCGCAGGCCGCATCACTGCCGCCATCCCTTATTTCGGCTACGCACGCCAGGACAGGCGCCCACGCTCCGCACGTGTGGCAATTACGGCAAAAGTCATTGCCAATATGTTGACCACGGTTGGCGTCAACCGTCTTCTGACCATGGATCTGCACTCTGACCAGATCCAGGGCTTTTTCGATATCCCAGTAGACAATATCTACGCCACGCCTATCCTGCTTGATGACCTGGTTAAACAGAAGCACGATGACCTGATCGTAGTATCTCCAGATGTGGGTGGCGTAGTACGCGCCCGTGCCGCTGCCAAGCACCTGAACGTGGACCTGGCCATCATCGACAAGCGCCGCCCCAAGCCCAACGTCGCCAAAGTCATGAACATCATCGGCGATGTCGCTGGCCGCACCTGCATACTCATGGATGACATGGTGGATACTGCCAACACTCTATGCGAAGCCGCGATTGCGCTGAAACAGCAAGGCGCGAAGAAGGTAGTGGCTTATTGTACCCACCCTGTGCTTTCCGGGGAGGCTGTGTCACGCATTACCAATTCCGAGCTGGATGAAATAGTGGTGACCAACACCATTCCTCTGCGCCCGAATGCGCAGCAATCAGCAAAAATCCGCGTGGTCAGTGCGGGCGAACTGTTTGCGGAAACCATACGTCGCATCAGCAATGAAGATTCAGTCAGCTCCCTGTTTGTAGAGTAAACGAGAGCACGGTTCCGGCGGATGAGTTAACTCATCCGCCTTTTCTGTTATCTGGTCGCGGATAACAGGCAACCCAAGGCCAAGAGGCCTTTTTTAGGAGTAGTAAAATGGCAATTGTAATCAAAGCAGCCACACGCGAAGGCAAAGGTACGGGTGCGAGCCGCCGTCTCCGTCGCGCTGGTAATATTCCTGGTGTTGTTTACGGTGGTGACAAGGAAGCTGTCAGCCTGGAATTCAACCACAAGGAGCTGTTCCTCGAGTTTCGTCATGAAACCTTCCATGCCTCTATCCTGACCCTGGATGTCGATGGCAAGAAGGAACAAGTCATCCTGCGCGACTACCAACTGCATCCAGTCCGCAACACCATTCAGCACATCGACTTCCAACGTGTCAGCGCAAGCGAGAAGGTGCACGTGAAGGTGCCTCTGCACTTCATCAACGCCGATGTTGCTCCTGGTGTGAAGCTGGGTGGTGGTATTGTCAGCCACATCCTGACCGAAGCTGACGTAAGCTGCCTGCCTGCCGATCTGCCAGAGTTCATCGAAGTGGACTTGGGCAATCTCGAAACTGGTCAGTCCATCCACTTGTCCGAAATCAAGCTGCCTAAGGGTGTTGAGTTCGTTCAACTGGCACATGACAACGATGCTGCCGTTGCTTCCGTCTCCAAGCCACGCGGTGGCGCAGCTGCTGAAGGCGAAGCTGCTGCCGAATAATCCCGGCACTCGTGCTTGAACGCGCGCCCTGGGCAACCAGGGCGCGCGTATTCATTTTAAAGAGTCACACTTCATGAACGGAATCCGGCTTTTTGTCGGCCTGGGCAACCCTGGTCCACAATACGAAGACACCCGCCACAATGCAGGCTTCTGGTGGATAGACCAGGTCTGCGCGCAAACCTCCAGCAAAACCGGCCTGGAAGCCAAGTTCTTCGGCCTGGGTGGACGCCTCAATGGGCACGCCGACACCTGGCTGCTTAAACCTACGACATTCATGAACGCCAGCGGCCGCGCTGTGGCGGCATTGGCGCGTTTTTACAAAATTTCCCCTGAAGAAATCCTCGTCATCCATGACGAGCTCGACCTTTCCCCTGGTACCGCCCGCCTGAAAAAAGGCGGCGGCCATGGCGGGCACAACGGCCTCAAGGATATCGCTGCGCAACTGGGCACCAACGATTTCTGGCGCCTGCGCCTGGGCATTGGTCATCCTGGCGATCGCAGCGCAGTGGTTAATTACGTACTCCGCCCTCCACTACGCGAAGAAATGCAACAGATAGAATACGCGATGGACGACAGCACTCTCGTATTGCCACAACTGCTCGAAGGCAAGTTTGAGGAAGCCATGCTCAAACTACACACCAAAACCAGATAATTTAATTTTAGGAACAGGCAAATCACTATGAAATGCGGAATTGTTGGCCTACCCAACGTAGGAAAATCCACCCTCTTCAATGCGATTACCCGCGCCGGTATCGAAGCCGCCAATTACCCGTTCTGTACTATAGAACCCAATGTCGGTATCGTTGAAGTACCCGACCCGCGCCTCAAGCCGCTGATCGACATCGTCAACCCCCAGAAGACACAGCCGGCTATCGTGGAATTTGTCGATATCGCTGGCCTAGTGGCCGGCGCTTCCAAGGGCGAAGGCCTGGGCAACAAATTCCTCGCCAACATCCGCGAAACCGACGCGATTGCGCACGTCGTGCGCTGCTTCGATGATGGCAACATCGTCCACGTCGCAGGCAAGGTCGATCCACTGGCAGACGTCGAGACCATCAACACCGAGCTCGCACTCGCCGACATGGAAACTGTGGAAAAAACCCTACAGCGCGAAAGCAAGAAGGCCAAGTCCGGCGACAAGGAAGCAATTGCATTGTGCGCCGTGCTGGAAAAGGTGCAGAAACACCTGGACCAAGGCCTGGCCGTGCGCACCCTCGGCCTGGATGAAGACCAGCTCAAACTCATCAAACCGCTCTGCCTCATCACCGTCAAGCCCGTGATGTACCTCGCCAACGTCGATGAAGGCGGCTTCGACAATAACCCGCTGCTGGAAAAAGTCATCGAACTCGGCAAAAAGGAAAACGCACCCGTCGTCGCCATCTGCGCCAAGATCGAAAGCGAGATCGCTGATCTGGAAGACGAAGACAAGGCCATGTTCCTCTCTGAGCTAGGCCTGGAAGAGCCCGGCCTCGACCGTGTCATCCGCGCCGCCTACGACCTGCTCGGCCTGCAAACCTACTTCACCGCAGGCGTGAAGGAAGTGCGCGCCTGGACAGTGAAGAAAGGCGCCACCGCTCCGCAAGCCGCCGGCGTCATCCATACCGATTTCGAGCGCGGCTTCATCCGTGCCGAAGTCATCGCCTATGACGAATACGTCAAGCACAAGGGCGAGAAAGGCGCGCAGGAAGCCGGCAAGATGCGTCTGGAAGGCAAGGAATACATCGTGCAGGACGGCGACGTGATGCATTTTCGCTTCAACGTCTAACCATGCTGCTTAAACAGCAATAAATCAAAAAGACCGCGCATAAGCGTGGTCTTTTTATTTGCGTCTCCTACAGTTTGATTGATTAGGATTCACAATGCGCAACTCTTTATCTCTACTATTCCTACCCTTTATTGCCTGAATCGGATAACGCTGATGCGCCCATCCGGCTCAAGGCGCATTTCCTTGACTTCATCCATATTTTCCAGCCCTTCCTCACGCAGCTTGGCCATCAACTCTTCCCTGGTAATCCATTCCCGGCGCAGGTTGTGCCATTGTATCTGTCCCCGTTTGACGAGCAGCAGGCTGGACGACTCGGTAAAACGGCGGATCATGGGAAAACGATAACCTGCATAGTCGAACACCAGGTTCCAGACCAAAAGGACAAATACGAGCAATGCGCCGTCTGAGATGGTCTTGGAGTCGCCGCTCATGGCGTTTTGCGAGGCATCCGCCACAATCACGACGAACAGGAAATCGCCGATACCGAGACTACCGACATCTCGCCGCAACACAAAGCGGAAAATCAGGAACAACAACCAGAACATCACTGTGCCGCGCACGACGATTTCCCACGGGGAAACACTAAAGGTAAAAATCTCCATGGCTGCTTTCCGTCGTCATGATTCCTCGACTATAAATCGCAGCCCGTCAATATCCTGTAGTCCGAACACCCGAAGCCTTGTAGGAATGGGATTAAAGGCGCAAGGGCTTATGCAAGGCCAGCAGCACCGCGGCAATCCGGTCTGCCGCCTGATACTGGGGCAACGCCAGCTCCTCACCAAAAATATCAGGATCGATCTCCTCATACTCAAATACCATGGCGCTGCCTTGCAGCATACGCTCCACCTCATGCAAGAAGGGATCGCGCCCATCCAAAATCGCAACACCTGTGTATAACAGCAAAGTGCCGCCCACCGCGAGCCGCTCGATCGCAGCCTCCACAATCGCCAGCGAAAGCTCGGCGCCGAATTCCCCGCCGCCATGGCGGTAGGCACGCGCCTCCCGATCAACAAGGTAAGGAGGGTTGGCAACGATCAAATCGAATTCGCCATACAAGCCATCAAGCAGGCTGCCTTGCTGCCAATGCAAGTTGCCGCAGCCGCTGGCAGCGCCGTTTACCCTGGCCAGCGCAAGCGCCTTGCTGTTGATATCCGTGCCCCACACCTCTGCCTGCGGCAACCGCGCCGCCAGAAGCACGGCTCCGGCGCCACTGCCGCAACCAATATCGACGGCGCGGCGCACCGTGGGTTTTTGCAAGGCCAGGTAATGATGGATGGCGCGAGTAAAACGGTAAGTATCCGGGCCAAAAAACACAGCATCCGCATCCAAGGTAGGAAAGGCGGAATGCAGGAACAGAAAGGCGTCCAGGCTGGAAACACGTAGCCTGCTCCGCCAGCTGCCGCCCTCGTTCTCAAGCAAATCCAGCGACTGCATGAGCTTGAATAGCGCATCGTCCATCACATGCGGCTCAAACCAGCGGTTCCAGCCGAATATGCCAGCTAAATCCCGCGCCAGGGCATTGCCAGCACGCCGGTTGACCAGCTCGTGACTGACAGGCGTCATCGTGGTGAAACGGTATTGACGTGCCTGCAACTCCTTCAAGAGCTGCCGCAAACCAAGGCTTGCCAGCATTGAATCCTCCCATGCACGCATCACGGCTCCAGCTTAAAGCGATATCAAAGCCTAGCAAGAAAATGGCAACTTGAATGTCATCCTACTCCGACAAGGATTTAATCCATCGACGGATAAACGCTACCGCACCGGGAACAGAAAATAGCTTCACGCCATCAGGAAAGCCCAGTCATGCTCCACAGCCAAGCCGCCCGGCCTGCCGGTTCAATCCCCGAGGCCCAGCAACCTTCGCCACGTGAGCTTTATTTTGCCTTGCTGCAAGACCCTGCCAATGCCGCAATGCATGAGAGCGCGCTTCGCTTCTTGCAGCAGGCCTTCAAGGATACGGCATCGCAGCCCTCGCCCATTCCGCAAGACGTCAAGCTGCTGCAGCAATGGATGGTGCGCAGCTGCCGCGAAGCAGGACAACGCTACCAGCAATACCTCCAGACAAGAAAGGCGGGAGCGCCGCGGCTTTATTTCGGCAGCAAGGCGCATGCACTCAATTTCATCAAGAATGTCGCCCCCACCAAGATGGTAGATGGCGCCTGGCTCTATAGCCTGGTCAAGCATTGGGACGATCCGCGCTATGACGATCTGGTGAATATCTACCTTGAAGAGCTGGGCGATGGGGAGGCTGGCCAGAATCACGTGGCGATTTATCGCCAACTCATTCGCGAACACGGTTGCGAGCAATGGAAAACCTTGCCGGACCGTTACTTTGCGCAAGGCTTGACCCAGCTAGCGCTTGCCATGCACGGCGATGCATTCCTGCCCGAAGTCATCGGTTTCAACCTGGCCTATGAGCAGTTGCCGCTGCATTTGCTCATCACGGCCTACGAATTGAACGAGCTGAATATTGACCCCTACTATTTCACTTTGCATATTACGATAGATAACGCGCTTTCCGGCCATGCCGTGCAGGCAGTGCGTGCAGTGCAGGAAGCCATGCAGCAATTCGGCGACCGCGAAGAATTCATGCGCAGGCTGGCCAATGGCGCCAGGCTCAACATGGCCGGCATGGGATCGGTGGAAATCATTCAGCAGTTCTCGCTTGAGGAGGAGTTGCTGAACATTTTCAAGGAGAAGGCTAGCCTCGGCCAGTTCATGCATAACCCGCATTGCCGCATAGGCAAGCGTCACTTGCAGGAGTGGCTCTCGAATGGTGAAGCCATGCCCGAGCTGTTGCAGGCGTTGCGCAACCATGGCTGGATCAAGCGCCACCAGGATCCGTGCCGGTCGCGTTTCTGGCAATTGGTCGAAAGCGAGCAAGCCGTGATGTTTGGCGTGTTCAGCGCTTATGAAAAACAGGTGCTGTATGACTGGATTGCCGGGGATGCCCTGGAAAGCCTGCCCAAACACGAGCGCCTGGGTCCGTCCTGGCGAGCCCACAAGCAGCAGGCCAGCGCACTCACGGCAACCACGCAACCCAGCAAGGTAATCCATTTGATGCCGCATAATAAAAGCCAGAATAAAGAACAGCAATTGCTCACACGGCAGCTTGCAGCATTGCCCGACCATGCTTCCCGGATGCGCCTGCTAGGGTCATGGATGTCGCCCGGACTGCATCACTTGCCAGCAGGCTTGCATGCCACCCGCCTGTTCAAGCTCGGGCTTAAACAGTGAAATGTCCCGTGATGCTGTAGCCGCAATTCCTACACGCAATTCAGCCTAGTCCGCTTCAAACCACCCGCGCATATCTGCCACCATAAAATTTCTGGATTCTGCTGGAGCCTAATATGCACTTTCCCATCACACAATGGTGCCGCCAATGGCCCTACCTCCTTGCGCTACTGCTGATATTGACTCCCATGCTGCTCATGGACGCCTTGGCCGCAGAGCCACTTTCTGCACGGGACCGCAACTACCTGAAGGATATTGCCCGCATCAACATACTACAAACCGAAGCCTGTAAGCTCGCCGCATTCAAATCCAGCAATGAAAACATCCTTGATTTCGCACGCGAGATGCTGACAGAACAAATGCAGATAGCCGAACAGCTCCGGCAGCTCGCCCAAGACAAGCAAACCAAACTGCCGGATGAGCCCTCGCTGTGGCAGAAAGCCAAGTTCAGGCACCTGTCAGCCAAGTCAGGGGAAGTGTTTGACCAACGGTACGCCAAGGCTATCGGCATCAAAATGCAGGAAGAAATTGTGAAGTTGCTGGGCAAAGCGATCTCCCGCGCCGACAATCCCGAAATCAAGACGTTCGCCCGGCAGTATTTGCCATTATTTGAATCCCGTCTCGAGACTGCCAAAGCGCTCTACGCCATCATCGAGGCCACTGATGAAATGGATTAGCCACAGCCTCCCTCAACCGTTGACCACCGTGCCGCCATTGGGATGAATCACCTGGCCAGTGATATAGGAGGCGTCGTTGGATGCCAGGAACACATAAGCCGGGGCCACCTCGCTTGGCTGCCCCGCGCGCTTCAGCAGCGTATCCTTGCCGAAACTGCCCACCTTGTCAGCCGGAAAGCTGGCCGGGATCAAAGGTGTCCAGATCGGACCTGGCGCCACCGCATTCACATGGATGCCGCGCTCGCTCAGATCAATGGCAAGTGAGCGGGTAAACGACACGACCGCGCCCTTGGTCGAGGAATAATCCAGCAGCGCCGGATTGCCTTTATAGGCCGTGATGGAAGCGGTATTGATGATGCGCGCGCCCTTTTCCAGATGCGGCAGCGCCGCCTTCACGGTATAGAACATGGCGAATATATTGGTGCGGAATGTCTGCTCAAGCTGCTCTTGCCCGATATCCTCAATCGTTCGTTGTGGATACTGCTGCCCAGCATTGTTGACCAGGATATCCAGCCGTCCCAATTCCCGCACCGCCCTCCCCACCAGTTCGCGGCAGTATTGCTCCTGCCCCACATCGCCTTGCAATGCAATGCCGCGTCGTCCATGTTCCCGGATCAGGCTCAATGTCTTCTTGGCATCCTCAAGTTCATGATCGCTCAAGTAATTGATGGCAACATCCGCTCCCTCCACGGCAAAATGCACAGCCACTGCCCGGCCAATGCCGCTGTCGCCGCCGGTAATCAACGCCACCTTCCCCTCCAGCTTGCCGCTACCGCGGTAGCATGGATCAATATATTGAGGGCGCGGCTCCATATCCGCCTCGATACCAGGCTGCTGAGGTTGTATCTGTGGCGGTTGGTTCATCTCGCGGTGATCGCGGACTGCATCGTAATCAAGTGTCATGCCAGTCTCCTTCATTTCTTCTGAATGAAAATGAAGGTTTATCCTAGGCTTGGTCTACCGCCCGGTTTATCAGCCCAGGATGAAAATAATGTCAGATAAGGCTGACCCTTTTTCTTGGTCGCGGCCATCACTAGCAAAAATCCAGATTTTTGCTTTGACATTCAGCCGGTAAGAAAATAGAATAGCGCGCTTGGTTGAATCCCTTGGGTTCTGGTGATGTAGCTCAGCTGGTTAGAGCACAGGATTCATAATCCTGGGGTCGAGGGTTCAAGTCCCCCCATCACCACCATTAAAAATATATTGGATTCAACAAGTTAAGAAGGCTCGCAAGCACGCGGGCCTTTTTTATTTTTTCCGCAATTCTTAAAATTTCCCTGTAGCTTTGCGCATTATTTAAGATCTATTGGCAGTAGTTGTTTGATATATCCGGCCCAGCCCGATTTTCGCCTTATTTAATACATTTCAAAGCAACTCCTCAACATTTAATGGATCAAATGTTGTAAAGCGCCCGCTCCTGAAGTGACTCTCTTATATTGAATACTTTTATCCGGTAGCTGATAAATACCGAGTTCGACATTGACTGGGGCCAGTGCCAGCAGTGTCGTAGCGGATATGGACACATCATCCTCATGAGCGGGCTGGGGGAAACTACTGGATATCTCCAAGCCAGGAGCATTTAATAATGCATCTTGTTATATTTCATATTACATAGGTCAATGCAGTAATGGCCTGTAATTTTAACTGCCAAGCTATCTGCCAAATAACATCATCAACAAAAAGCCAAGATAAATAACTTGATGATCTCAATTTGCAGCTAATGGATAATTCGACACTTTATGCGTGGCCTATACCGGCGTTATGCATGAGGATATTTAACTACCCCGATCATACATACATCACATCAATTTTATTTACCTCAGCAGCCGTCTATATTTCATACATAGACAGTCTGGGCATACAATTCCATTCTACGTTCCACTCATATTCTATTCGCCATGCTTTCACAACTGGTATGAAGCTCGCGATATTGGAAGGATATATATGAAGCATTTATTGTTGGTAGCCTTGGGCGGCGCCATTGGGTCAGTTGCCCGCTTCAAACTGTCTGGACTCATCCTGCATCAGGCGGCACATCTCAAATTTCCACTAGGAACATTTGCAGTCAATATTTTGGGATGCCTGTTAATCGGTATATTGGCTGGTGTGGCAGAAAAATCGGGCGCATTTCCACTGGCTTGGAGAGTGTTTCTGTTCACGGGAATCCTCGGTGGCTTTACCACGTTTTCGGCTTTTGGTCTGGAAACCATGATCCTGCTTAAGAGTGGAGAATTATTGATTGCCCTGCTTTATGTCACACTGAGCATCGTTGTTGGGTTAGTGTTAATGTATGGTGGCTTTCTATTTTTCCGTCATCTATCATGGTGATCAACACACATATATTTTTCTGGATAATTTGCATATAATCCACTTATTCATTGAATAGATAAACTTTACTCTTGTTTCAATTGATATATCTATTTCAATGTCAGGTTCAATCATCCATTTGAATATTTAACTTAACAACAGGATTTTATCCATGGCTAATTTTGATGTAAGAAAAGAAAAGCTGAAGCAAAAGATTTCGGTTTTGACTCAGCAATTGGAGGCGCTGGAGCAGTCTCCCCAACAACTGACTCGCCAGAGTGAAGGTATGCCTGAATTGATTGCAGCATTTGATGCTGTCGTCAAAACCAACAAAGTCACGCCTGTAGAGGTTTTTGAAGTATTGCTCAAGGCAAAAAGAACTGGCCTGACATTGACCAAAAAGGCTTGATTCCTGGTCAGGTTTGATTTTTAGAACCGGCGGAATTGCAGAACTCCGCCTTTCTGAAATATTCTGAGCAGCAAGCTGACATCTGCCGATCAATAGCACTTAAAAAACAACTGTGTAATAAATAATCAGAGGAGCAACTCATGACCAGCCGTATGCAGCCGTGGAACTCACACATCTGGCTTGGGCTGTTTGTCCTTGTATTTGTCGGCGCAGTGCTGTTTTATCATTTCTTTGGTACATTACCCACCCCGGATAGTGTTGAGCTGCGCAACGATCGTTCGGCTATTCAGGATTGTTGGCAGCGCCATGCCAATGCTCCGCTTTCCCCTACAGAGTTGAAATATGTCGCCGAGGCTTGTGAGTTCATGGAGAATGAATTTGTTCTGAAATACCACCAGAATCCCTAAACAATCGTTGCTATTCCTCTACCCTCGCTCTTTCACTTTTATCTCCTGCACTACCGCATAGCAATTGAATTTACATTGATATATTCGCATTCCTGTCACAATCTTAAAGCCATATATCCCCCATTCACAGCAATATAATAAAAGTTGCGCTCCTACATATTCTTGCGTTAATTTCCATGCTTTCAGATGTTTGTTCGCGCCCCGGTATGGCACAGCTGAACAATAGATTCGCATCATCCCAAGTTTAAAAGGCTTTCTCCACACATGGAGCACACACCACTCATTGCCACTATTGTTGGAGGACTAGTGCTGGCTTTTATTTTCGGCATGCTGGCCAACCGTCTGCGCATGCCACCGTTGGTTGGCTACCTGATTGCCGGGGTCGTCGTCGGTCCTTATACACCTGGTTTTGTCGCAGATGCCCATCTTGCTCATGAACTAGCGGAAATCGGCGTTATCCTGCTCATGTTTGGCGTAGGGCTGCATTTTTCCCTACGCGACCTGCTCTCTGTACGTTTCATCGCCATTCCAGGCGCAATCGTACAAATCGCCATTGCCACCTTATTGGGCCTGGCAATGGCGCTTGCCATTGGTTGGCCAGTGGGAGAAGGCCTGATGTTCGGCATTGCCCTTTCCACCGCCAGTACCGTCGTGCTGCTCACTGCCTTGCAGGAGAGACGTCTGCTCGAAACCAAGCGTGGGCAAATCGCCATTGGCTGGCTAATTGTGGAAGATATCGCCATGGTGCTCACCCTTGTGCTGGTCCCAGCCCTGAGCGGCATGCTGGGCGGCAGCGGCAGCAGCCCAAGCAGCATTGAATTACTGCATACGCTAGCGCTGACCGTAAGTAAAGTCATTGCATTCGTGGCTGTCATGCTGCTGGTGGGGCGTCGCATCATTCCCTGGTTGCTGGCACGCACGGCAGATACCGGCTCGCGCGAACTGTTTCGGTTGGCGGTATTGGCGATTGCCCTGGGGTTTGCGCTGGGCGCTACTTATATTTTCGGCGTCTCGTTTGCCCTGGGCGCATTCTTTGCCGGCATGATCCTGAGCGAATCCGAGCTTAGCCACCGCGCAGCAGAGGAATCTTTACCCTTACGCGATGCGTTCGCCGTACTGTTTTTCGTCTCGGTCGGCATGCTGTTCGACCCATCCATCCTCGTTCGCGAGCCTTGGCTTATTCTTGCCACATTGTTCATCATCGTCATCGGTAAATCGCTGGCGGCCTTTGTCATCGTGCTGGCTTTCCGCCATCCCCTGGGCACAGCATTGACTATTTCCGCCAGCCTGGCGCAGATCGGTGAGTTTTCCTTCATTTTGGCATCCCTGGGCAGTTCTCTGGATTTACTCTCGGATACAGGGCGCGACCTGATCCTCAGCGGCGCGATTCTTTCCATTCTCATGAACCCACTGCTGTTTGCCGGGCTGGACCGCTTGAAACCCTGGTTGCTCACCCGTGAAGAAAAAAGGCTATTTACAGGCGAGAGCGGCGCATCCACTATTTCCTACCCATACCTGCATGCGCATGCAGTGTTGGTAGGCTATGGACGTGTGGGCAAGCTGGTAGGCGCCTCCCTGCGTCAGCAGGACCTGCCTTTCATCGTGCTGGAAGATCAGCCGGAAGTAGTTCAAACATTACGTGAACAGGGCACACCGGCATTGTGCGGCAATGCCGCCGCCATCGGCATGATGGAAGCCGCCAACATCAAGTCTGCCCGTTGGCTATTAGTCGCCATCCCGGACGCACTGGAAGCCGGGCAAATCATCGAGCATGCACGCAAAATCAACCCGCAGATCGAGGTTGTGGCGCGCGCGCATTCCGACGCCCAAACCGAACACCTGGAAAAACAAGGCGCTTCCTACACCATCATGGGAGAGCGGGAAATTGCCAAGGGCATGGCAAACTGGGTACATGCCGGTGCAAAACTCTAAATCAGAACAAATCTAGGCAGGCTTGCGATAAGGCGCACGCTCGTCCAGCTCCTGCTGGTAATGGCTGATTCCCACTTGCTCACGCGCGACAAACTGCCTGATGGCAGCTGCGAACTCCGGATGAGCGATCTGGTGAAATGAACAGGTTGCCCGCTGGACAAAACCGCGCGCCAGTTTGTGCTCTCCCTGCGCACCGCCTTCAAAAAAGCGGATACCATGCTGTATGCAGAATGCCTGCGCCTGGTAGTAACACAGCTCAAAATGCAAATTGGGTATGTATTCCAACGCGCCCCAATAGCGCCCATACAGACAATCCTTGTCATATAGATTGAGTGCTGCCCCCACATACCGCCCATCACGCTCGGCCAGCGCCAGCATGATATGCTCCGGTAGCCGCTCGCCCAACTCATGAAAAAATGCCTGGGTCAGATAAGGGCTGGAGTGATGCTCAAGATAAGTGTTGAGATAGCATTTATAGAAAAAATCCCATTCCCGCTCACTGATGTCGCGTCCCTGCACACAGCGGCAGACTACCCCTGCCGTGGCGACTTTTTTACGCTCGTGACGGATTTTCTTGCGCTTGTCATGAGCCAGCGTCATGAGGAACTCATCAAAACTGCCAAATCCTTGGTTCTGCCAACGAAACTGCACACCATGGCGCTTGATCCAGCCTTGCGCGGACAACGCTTCCGCACTTGCCTCATCAGGGAACAAGACATGCGCGGATGATAATTGCAGACGCGCCACCATTTCGCTCAGAATACCTGCCATCTGTGGCAGCAAAGCAGGTTCACGGGACAACAGCCGCGCGCCTGTCACTGGCGTAAATGGAACTGCGGCAACCAGTTTGGGATAGTATTCCAAGCCATGCTGGTCATAGGCATCCGCCCATGACCAGTCGAATACATACTCGCCATAGGAATGCTGCTTGAGATATAAGGGAATCGCACCCACCAGGCGGCTATCGCGCCGGAATATCAAAGGTATCGGTTGCCAACCCGTCCCTTCCCCCACCGAGCCGCTACGCTCCAAGGCACTTAGAAAAGTGTGGCTCAGCAATGGAGAACCATCCGTCAGCGCATTCCACTCCGCTGCATCCAGCTCCCCGATACTGCCGACAAATTCAGCTTCGACCTTCATTCAGCCCCGATTGCTATTACTCACATAGCTCAAAATAATAAAGCAAATAGCAGGCATTACTAGCGCCCAGATTATTATGAGCAAGCAGATTGACTTGAGGAATGATGCAATGTCGCAACATTGCGACACTACAATGAAAGGCCGTTTATTTGCGCTTACCCACGGAGTCCACACCATGGCCGATGACGCCGCCAATGGCAGCTCCACCCACCGTTCCCAGCGAACTGCCACCGGTCAGCACAGCCCCTGCCACGCCACCAATCGCAGCGCCAGTTGCCGCGTTCTTCTGACGCGTTGTCATCCCTGAGCATCCGCTCAACATGATTACTACCAATACGCTGATGATTGTTTTATTCATTTCATTTTCTCCACAACACTCCAGGCTTATGCCTATCTATCTGCTTACTTAGCAAGAAATAGGCCGCCATGATTTTAAATATTAAAATCATGACGTTGCATAATCACTCCACCCTAATAGGGTAGAAAATCTGGTTATTCTCGTCGCCGATTCCAGACAAAAGAAAAGCACTGTCCCGGCAAGGCAGTGCTTCAATGGTTCACAAGGAAGATTATTATAGGAATCGCGTTAGAAGGCTCGCTTGGTCGCAAGCACGTTCGTATCCTTCACATGAACGGGAGCCACTTCGAGCATTTTCTCCCGCACATCTTTTTCTTTCTGTTCCACATCTTTATGTTGCCGCTCGGCAATCCGCATCTGAATGGTTTCCAACTCATTCATGGAAATCACGCCATCTCCATTCAAATCGAACTGCATGAAATGCCGCGACACTTGCGGCATCATCTCTACGGCCTCTTCGCGGGAAATCACGCCATTTCCATCACGATCCGCAGCCTGGAAACGCTCCATTATCCGCTGGCGCATGGCTTTACGCTGTTGTTCGATCTGGGCATGTGCGGCATCTGCGCTACGTGAATATTCATCCAGATCCTGACGCAAACGCAATCTATCCTCACCGGAGATACGGGTACCATCCAAGGTCTGGTAGATATGGGAGGTTGGCAACTCTTGCAGGTCGGATTCAACGCCAATCTCATCATTGACATGCCTAACACCTGCAGCACAGGCGATTTTGGCACTACCCAACAACACAACCGCCATCAGCAACCTACGCTGAAAAATAAAACCCTTTGCTTCCATCAACATAAAGCTAAACCACATATTTGCAAGATCATCAGATTCATTCACCTTTGCTGTCAGGGGACCAAATTATTTCTATCTCAACAAACCTGCTTGGTTATGTCGCCAGTGTCATTATTGCCTAATTTTACTATGGTCACTGCTCGAATGGGTCATCATATTCCTCCATTGTTGTAAACTGAGTGTTTCATATTGGCACCCCAATGTAAAAATTTGTAACTTATATTGAGCTACAGTTATTACACGGGGTGAAAATAAATATATTTCAAGGAGATGTTCAGTTTCGCTATTGAATGGCGCACTGATATTCCGGCAAACAATGCTTTTTATCCACCCCGTTTTTAGGCAGAAAATATAACGATGCAGACTTCTTCAAAAAAAATACTGATGGTTGATGACGATCTGCGCATGCGCGAGTTGTTGCAGCGTTATCTTGGCGAACAGGGCTTTACGGTCAAAACTGTTTCCGATGCTGGTGAAATGGACCAGGTGCTCGCACAGGAACATATTGATGTCATGGTGCTTGACCTGATGCTGCCCGGCGAAGACGGCTTGGCGATCTGCCGTCGCTTGCGTGCCAACGGCAGCACGATTCCCATCATTATGCTCACTGCGCGCGGTGACGAAATTGACCGCATCATCGGCCTTGAAATGGGTGCCGACGATTACCTGCCCAAACCCTTCAATCCGCGTGAACTCCTGGCCCGCGTCAATGCGATCCTGCGTCGACACAACCGCCTGCCGCCTGGGACACCTGTGGCCGAGGGGGGACACATCAGCTTTGGGGAATTTATTTTCGACCCGTCCACACGCACCCTGACCAAGAATGGCGAACCTGTCACCATCACCAGCGGTGAGTTTGCCTTGCTCAAGGTATTCGTGGATCATCCGCGCCAGCCCCTGTCGCGCGACCGCCTGATGCAGCTTGCCCGGGGCCGCGAGCTGGATGTGTTCGACCGAAGTATTGATGTGCAGGTCTCGCGCCTGCGCCGCCTGATCGAACCCGACCCTTCCCATCCGCGCTACCTGCAGACCATGTGGGGGTTCGGCTACGTATTCGTTCCCGATGGCGAGACACATAAAAGTTAGCGCAATACCGTGACCCTGCTCCCCCGCACCTTACTAGCACGCGTCATGCTGCTGATTGCCCTGCTGCTTGCGGCAGGGCAATTTGCCGCCTTGAAGCTATTCGACTATGTTGAAAGCGAGCCGCGCGCCATGGCAGCCGCATTGCAAGCCATCACAGTGGTGAACTATACTCGTGCGTCTCTGCTTGCCGCACACGAGAACCGCCGCCTCGCCCTGCTTTCTGAACTTTCCGGGCGCGAAGGCGTGCGGATTTACGCTGCCGATATGCTGGAGGAAATCGAACCGCTGCCCAACGATTTCCTGATCCGCAAGATTGCGGAAAAAATCCGCGAACGGCTAGGCAAGGATACATTGGTTGCCCTGAACCACTTTGGCATTCCCGGCCTGTGGGTCAGCTTCAGCCTGGGACAGGATGATTATTGGGTCGTTATCCCGCGCATCCAGGTGGAGCGTCCCTTTCCTTGGCAATGGCTGGGTTGGGGTGCCCTGGTCATCTTGCTTTCCCTGCTGGGTGCCTATCTGATTGCCTCCAACATTTATCAGCCGCTACGCCTGCTCGTCAAGGCAGCAGGAAAGCTGAGTAGCGGCGAATATCCGGCTCCCTTGCCGGAAGAAGGGGCGCACGAGTTGCGCGAAGTCAGCCGCACCTTCAATGAAATGACCCAGGCTCTGATGCGGCTGGATAACGAGCGCACCTTGCTGCTCGCGGGAATTTCACATGATTTACGCACCCCGCTGGCTCGGCTGCGCCTATCCGTGGAAATGCTACCCGATGAACATTGCGCCAGTCTCAAAACAGGTATGGTCCAGGATATTGGCGACATGGATAATATCATCCATCAGTTCCTGGATTTTGTACGCGGGATTGAAGGCGAGCCCACGCAAATGATTGATATCAATGCGCTGCTCACTTCCATTACAGACCGACATATCCGCGCAGGCCGCCAGTTGACGGTTTCCCTATCACCGACACACCTGATTCCCTTGCGTCCGCTGGCCATGCAGCGCCTGCTGACAAACCTCATCGACAATGCCTTTGCTTATGGCGGCGGCGAGGTCACAGTCACTTCCCGTATTACCGCCGGCAATATCATCGTCAGCGTGCTGGACAACGGTCCAGGCATTCCGGCCTCGCAGATGGAAAGGCTGCTGCGCCCGTTCGAGCGGCTGGACACTGCCCGAGGCAACAAGAGCGGCAGTGGCCTGGGCCTGGCCATTTGTGACCGCATTGCCAAGCTGCACAATGGATTTCTCACCCTGCTCAATCGTCCGCAGGGCGGGTTGGAAGTCCGGCTTACCCTGCCGATTCAGCCGCAGGTGACGGCACAAACCAAGCAAGCTTTTCGCGTAAACGTACAACCTCGCCGACAATGATCAGGCAAGGCGCGCGCAAACCTGCCTGCTCGACCAGCCCCGGCAGGGTCTCCAGGGTGCCATCCACGACCCGCTGACGTTGTGTAGTGCCCTGCTGGATGATAGCAATCGGCAAGTCAGGACTAGCCCCATGCGTCATCATCTGGCGACAGATTTCCGGCAATCCCACCAGCCCCATGTAAATCACCACGGTCTGGTTGGGTCGCACCAGCGCAGGCCAATCCAGGTTGACCGTGCCATCCTTGAGATGCCCGGTCGTGAACAGACAGGATTGTGCATAATCCCGGTGCGTGAGGGGTATGCCCGCATAACTGGAAACGCCATTGGCCGCCGTAATCCCCGGCACCACCTGAAACGGAACGTCATTTTCCATGAGCGTCTCGATTTCCTCGCCGCCACGTCCGAAGATGAATGGGTCGCCGCCCTTGAGACGCAGGACGCGCTTGCCTTCCTTCGCCAGTCGCACTAATAGCTGGTTGATATCCTCCTGCGGCAAGGTATGCTGGTCACGCGATTTACCCACATAAATCAACTCGGCATCCCGGCGCACCAATGCCATCACCTCCTTGCTCACCAGCTTGTCATACACGCAGGCATCAGCCTGCTGCATGAGACGTAGCGCGCGAAAGGTCAAAAGATCGGGATCACCCGGCCCGCCGCCGACCAGATACACCTCGCCATACATGGATTCAGTGTTTCCAGACAATGCCTGCTCCATGGCAAGCCGGGCGGCTTGCTCCTGCCCCGAGAGCACCTGCTCGCCTATTGTCCCCTGCATCACATCTTCCCAGAAAATCCGCCGTTGCTGACTGGTGGAAAAGCGCCGCTTCACTGCCTCACGAAAATCTGCGGCAAAGGCAGCCAATCGCCCATAGCTGGCTGGAATCAAGGTTTCAAGCCGCGCGCGCAGCATACGCGCCAGCACCGGCGAGACGCCGCCGCTGGACACCGCCACCAGCAAGGGCGAGCGATCTACAATAGAGGGCATGATGAACGTGCATAATTCCGGCGCGTCCACCACATTGACCGGAATATTGCGTTTTTGCGCTTCGGCCGACACACTGCGGTTCACCTGTTCGTCATCCGTGGCGGCAATGACGAGCGCGGCATGTTCAAGCAGTGCTGGTTCGAATGTGGCCGCAAGATATCGAATCCGGCTCTCGGCCCGGGCTTGTTCCAGCATTGGATGCAACATAGGCGCTACCACTGTAACCTGAGCCCCAGCTCGTTCCAGCATGCTGACTTTACGGCTAGCAACTTCCCCACCACCAACGACGAGGCAAGGACGGTTGCGTATTTTCATGAAGATGGGCAATGTTTCCATGCGCGACATTTTATTCCATTTCCAATTTAATACGTGAATAGGCTTGACGCCGCAGACAAGTGCCATTGCACGGTAAGGAGGAGCAACAAGGTATCGGGTAATGGGGAATGGAATTACTCCACGATTGGCTTTCCGCAGCAGCTAAGCTAAAATACGGCCTTACCTTACTGTTTTTCTTGCACTATTTTGCAACCCGCCTTTCCCACTTTTATCTTTTTTGGCGTCCCGGACGTCATCTCTCCTGCTGTATGAATCCACCCAAGAGAGTTTTTATCAAAACCTTTGGCTGCCAGATGAACGAGTACGATTCCTCGCGCATGCTGGATATGCTGCATGCCACTGAAGGCATGCAGACCACCGAGAACCCGGAAGAAGCAGACGTCATCCTGCTCAACACCTGCTCGGTGCGGGAAAAGGCTCAGGAAAAGGTGTTCAGCCACCTGGGCCGCTTTGCACCGCTCAAGGAAAAAAATCCCAACCTGGTAATCGGCGTTGGCGGCTGCGTGGCCAGCCAAGAAGGCGAAAGCATTGTGGCGCGTGCGCCGTATGTCGACGTGGTATTCGGCCCGCAGACCTTGCACCGCCTGCCGGATATGATCCAGTCCAAACGTTCCACCGGCATATCGCAAGTCGATATCAGCTTCCCGGAAATCGAGAAATTCGACCACCTGCCGCCACCACGCGTGGAAGGCGCTGCAGCCTTCCTGTCGATCATGGAAGGTTGCAGCAAATACTGCACCTTCTGCGTGGTGCCCTACACGCGCGGCGACGAGGTTTCACGTCCTTTCGACGACATCCTCACCGAGGCCATCCAGCTCGCCGAGCAAGGTGTCAAGGAAATCACCCTGCTCGGCCAGAACGTCAATGGCTATCGCAGCAAAACTGCAGAGGGAGAGACGGCTGATCTCGCCCTGCTGATCGAATACCTCGCGGAAATTCCCGAGATCGAGCGTATCCGCTATACCACCTCTCACCCTAACGAAATGTCCCCGGCGCTGATCGAGTGCTACGCTCGCGTCCCCAAGCTCGTGTCGCACCTGCACCTGCCAGTGCAGGCCGGTTCTGACCGCGTGCTCATGAACATGAAGCGCAATTACACCACGCTGCAATACAAATCCATTATCCGCAAACTGCGCGCGGCGCGGCCCGACATCTGCATCACCTCGGATTTCATCATCGGCTTCCCCGGCGAGACCGAGCAGGATTTTACCGCCACCATGAAACTGATGCAGGATGTGGGCTTCGATTTCAGCTTCAGCTTTACCTATAGCCCGCGCCCCGGCACGCCTGCCTCCTATCTGCCCGATGATTGCAGCACGGAGGAAAAGCAGGCGCGGTTGACACGCCTGCAAGCACTCAACGAAGCGCAAGGCAAGGCTATCAGCCAAGGCATGGTCGGCAGCGTGCAGCGGGTGCTGATTGAAGGGATTTCCGCCAAGAGCGCCAGCGAACTGGCCGGGCGCACCGACAACAACCGCATCGTCAATTTCCCCGGCGATGCATCACTGATCAACCAGTTCGTGAACGTAAGGATTACCGAGGCTGCCTCGCATACCTTGCGCGGCGAGCTTATCTAGGAATACGTGTGGAGTTCACCCTACAACCGGAAGACAATCTGCGCCTTGCCAACCTGTGCGGCGCGCTCGATGAAAACCTGAAGCAGATCGAGGATGCGCTGGATGTCAGCATCTCGCGCCGCAGCGCGCATTTTCGCGTGTCAGGCAACCAGGACAATGCACGCCTGGCGGCGCAGTTGATCGAAAATTACTATGCTCGCGCTAGCAAGCCCGTCAGCCTGGAAGAAATTCAACTCGGCCTGGTAGAGCTGGATCGCCTGTCGCCGGAGCACGTCAGCCCCAACCTGCCGACCCTGATGACTCGCCGACAGGACCTGCATGGCCGCACGCCACGCCAGGTCAGCTACCTGCAACAAATCCAGGATTACGACATCACCTTCGGCATCGGTCCCGCCGGGACGGGCAAGACTTATCTTGCCGTCGCCAGCGCTATCGACGCCATGACCCGCGACCGCGTCAAGCGGATCGTGCTGGTGCGCCCCGCGGTCGAAGCTGGCGAACGCCTGGGTTTCCTGCCTGGCGACCTGTCACAGAAAGTCGACCCTTATTTGCGCCCGCTTTATGATGCGCTGTATGACCTCGCGGGCTATGACAGCGTGAATAAGATGTTCGAGCGCGGCGCCATTGAAGTAGCGCCTCTTGCCTATATGCGCGGCCGCACGCTCAACCAGAGCTTCATCATCCTCGACGAAGCGCAGAACACTACGCCGGAACAGATGAAAATGTTCCTGACCCGGATTGGCTTCGGTACCAAGGCTGTCATCACTGGCGATGTGACTCAGATCGACCTCGCACGCGGTCAGAAGAGCGGCCTGATAGAAGCGCAGAAGGTACTCAAGGATGTGCGCGGCATTGCCTTCACGCAATTCCTCTCCGAGGATGTGGTGCGCCATCCGCTGGTGCAGAAAATCATCAACGCCTACGAGCGCTACGATAGCGAGAAGCATGCGCAGCCTAACTCCGCCAAGCCGGAGACCGACAAATAATGGCTAGCAGTCCCAGGCTGGACATGGCAGTGCAATATGCCACGGAAAGCGAAGATCTGCCGAGCGAAAAACAGTTCCGCAAATGGGCGCGCGCCACTTTGCGCGTCGATACCGAAGCCACGCTGCGCATCGTTGATGAAGAAGAAGGCCGCATGCTCAACCGCGATTATCGCGGCAAGGATTACGCCACCAATGTGCTGACCTTTCCATTGACGGAAGAACCCTGGCTGATCGGCGACATCATCCTCTGCGCGCCGGTAGTGGAAAAGGAAGCCAGGGAGCAAGGCATCAGCCTGGAAGCCCATTACGCCCACCTTACCATCCATGGCATACTGCACATGCATGGCTACGACCATGAAGAAGAAGCACAGGCCGAGTTGATGGAGTCCATAGAATCCGCGACCATGACACAACTCGGTTACTCCGATCCTTATTTATCAGAAAAACAGAAGCATTAACCCAACCATGGCAGAACCGGACAAACGTAGTTCCAACGATAAACCCCACTGGCTGGAACGCCTGACCAACTTCCTGCTGCGCGAGCCTGAAGACCGCGAGCAGCTTATCGAACAACTGCACACCGCCTACGAAAATAGCCTGCTGGATGCAGATGCCCTCGCCATGATCGAGGGCGTATTGCAAGTCTCTGAAATGCAGGTGCGCGACATCATGATCCCGCGCTCGCAAATGGATGTCATCGACATCACCGACCCGCCCGAGAAATTCATCCCCTTCGTCATCGAAGCTGCGCACTCGCGTTTCCCTGTCATTGATGAAAACAAGGATGACGTGATCGGCATCCTGCTGGCCAAGGACTTATTGCGTTTCTATAGCGGCAAGGATTTCGACGTACAACAGATACTGCGTCCAGCAGTCTTTATCCCCGAATCCAAACGCCTCAACGTGTTGCTCAAGGAGTTCCGCAGCAACCGCAACCATATCGCGATTGTTGTCGATGAGTATGGCGGCGTCGCCGGCATGGTCACCATCGAGGACGTGCTGGAACAGATCGTCGGCGATATTGAGGACGAATTCGACGAAGACGAGAACGAGGACAACATCATCCAGGACGCGCATGGCCGCTACCGCGTCAAGGCGCTGACCGAAATTGCCGATTTCAACGAAATTCTGGGAACTGACCTGAGCGACGAAGAGTTTTCTACGATAGGCGGGCTGGTCGTAAGCAAATTCCAGCACATGCCGAAACGAGGCGAGGAAATCAGCTTCGATGGCCTCAATGTCACTGTCCTGCGTGCAGACAGCCGCCGCGTCTATTCCCTGTTGATAGAGATCGTTCCGACCGCGCAGGAAGAAAATATCCTGTAAGCATCTCGGCAGACCACTTCGGCCTGCAGGATTCTCCAACCACCTGCAGGCCATCTTGGAAAAACAAATAGCCGGGCATCACCCGGCTATTTTTGAGTTAATCAGACATTTATCTGTCTGACGCCAGCATTAACTCAGGTATTTATCTTGAATACTTGTACCAGCTGCGCCAATCTGCCCGACTGATCCTGCATGGCTTGCGAGGCAGCGGCAGCTTCTTCCACCAAGGCCGCATTCTGCTGCGTTACTTCATCCATTTGCATCACCGCCTGGTTGATCTGCTCGATGCCAGTGCTCTGCTCCATGCTGGCCGCGCTGATTTCACTGACAATATCCGTTACATGGCGCACACTTTCCATGATCTGATTGATCGTGACACCGGCCTGCTCCACCAGCTTGCTGCCTGCTTCCACATTGGCCACGGAGTCGGTAATCAAGTTATTGATTTCTTTGGCGGCATTAGCCGAGCGTTGCGCCAGGTTACGAACCTCGCTCGCTACTACGGCAAAGCCGCGCCCTTGCTCACCAGCACGTGCTGCTTCCACTGCCGCATTCAACGCCAGGATATTAGTCTGGAAAGCAATGCCGTCGATGACGCTGATAATGTCAGCAATACGCTTGGAAGAAGCATTGATCGTGCTCATGGTACCAATCACCTGATTCACGACCTCTCCACCCTGCACCGCCACGGTAGAAGCAGCGGCAGCAAGTTGGCTGGCCTGCTTCGCATTATCAGCATTCTGCTTCACAGTCGAGGTCAACTCCTCCATGGCGGAAGCCGTCTCCTCCAGAGAGCTGGCTTGCTCTTCAGTGCGCGAGGAAAGGTCCAGGTTGCCAGTAGCGATTTCACCCGCGCTGGTCGCAATCGACTCCGTGCCATGCCGCACATCCGCCACGATTCGCGACAAGTTGCCGTTCATGGTTTTCAGCGCCTGCAACAACTGGCCGATCTCGTCCCTGGAGTCGGCATTCACGGTAGCAGTCAGGTCGCCATCCGCCACCGTCTCCGCGAGCCTGACAGCTTCGGCAATCGGGCGGGTGATGCTAAGCGACAAGCGCCAGGCGCTCAATATTCCCGACACCAGGGCTATCACGCCCAGCACCAGGAACAATATGCTGCTGGAATCCTTGACCTTCTGGATATCTAGTGCGGCGGCATCAATCACTTCGCGCTCAAAATCCACGAAATCATCCATGGCAGCAAAATAAGCCTGACGCGCGGGCAGGAATTCCGCTTGAATTCTTCGCTCCATTGCAGCCGCATCAAGTGTTCCTTGTTCGCGCAATGCCATCAGGATGTCGCGGCTATTGGCAAATGCCTTGTATTTTTCGCCTATCTCCAGGAATTTGACCCGGGCTTCGGGGCGCGAAATACTTCCTTCCAACTGTCTGGAAAGTTCTGCATTTACCTTGAGAGTTTCGGCAATCTGTTTCTGGTACATCGCGAACATGCCATTGTCCTGCACCATCAGGGCTGCATAAGTACGAATCCCGTTCTGTTTGACATTCGACAACCACTCACGCGCGAGACGTTCTTTGGGCAACTCTTCTGCCGCCATCATCTTGGCGCTCTTGCCAACCACAGCCAACTGCACCAGCCCTATCCCTACAATAAGGGCAAGCAATGCCAGAATGACTGCAAATCCGACACCCAATCTCGTTCCAATTTTCCAATCCGAGAATTTCATACCTTAATAACTCCATATAGTGACCTGAACCACGTCACTGACCCAGGAAATACTGATAACGCGTTGCTTTTTTTGATTATGGAAATGAAAAGTGAAAATGAACGATGGATACCGCCAAAACCTGGCTGACATCTCACGCATACCACTCAAGAAGACCCAGCCCTATAATCAAATGACCTACTTACTGCAACGGCAGCAAAGGCCTAATCTTTAATATTAATTAGCTTCCATAATAAATATTTCATGAAGCGCCAAAGCATGTGATTTTGCAGAAAAGACAAGGCATAACAGCAGTTCAGAATAGAAATCAGGCTGGGAAAAGAGCATAAAAAAAGCGATGCAATGCATCGCTTTTCATCTCTGGAAAGATCAGTTTATTTCTTGAGCGAATCGCGAATCTCGCGCAACAGCACGATATCCTCTGGAGTCACCGCAGGTGCTTCCGGCTCTTCTGACTTGAGCTTGTTGATGGCGCGAATCAACATGAAAACAGCAAACGCCACGATAGTAAAACTGACAACCGCATTGATGAACAATCCGTAATTCAGCGTCACCGCGCCAGCAGCCTGGGCCGCGGCTACAGAAGCATAAGGAGGAGCAATTTCAGCGCCATCCTTGAGCACGATAAACAGGTTGCTGAAATCAACATTGCCCAGCAACAAGCCGATTGGGGGCATGATCACATCGTCCACCAACGATTTCACAATTGCGCCAAATGCAGCACCAATAATGATACCGACTGCCATATCAACCACATTGCCGCGCATGGCAAATGCCTTGAATTCCTTAAACATATTATCTCCCGTTAAAAAATGGCAACATGCTGACGCATGCCTGATACCGATCACAGCCGCTATAATGCAATAAAGTCCAAATCCCCGTCCAGTTTAATACCCCTGAGGTCCACTTGAAATTCCCACGTTTCGGCTTGCCCCATTTCCTAGCCCTGCTTGCCGGCGCAGGCAGCGTCATTGGTTTTGCGCCATTTTACTGGTATCCGTTCACTATCCTCGGGTTGGCAATCCTAGTTTACCTATGGCACAAATCGGCAAGCCCAACGCAAGCCTGGTGGCTGGGATTTAGCTTTGGTCTGGGCTTGTTCGGCGCAGGCATCTACTGGATTTATATCAGCCTGCATGTATTCGGCGGCATGCCTGCCGCCATGGCTGTACTCGCCACCTTTGCATTGAGCGCCTTTCTCGCGCTGTTCCCCGCCACCGCAGGCTGGGCTGCCCGCAAAACCGGCCATCTCTGGCTGAGCGTGCCTGTCTTTTGGGTGCTAGGGGAATGGGTGCGCGGCTGGATATTCACCGGCTTTCCATGGCTGCTGTCCGGCTATTCGCAAATCCCCGGCAGCCTGCTTGCAGGTTTCGCGCCAGTGCTGGGCATCCATGGCGTGTCGCTGGCCACCGTCACCAGTGCCAGCCTGCTTGCTGCCATTGCCATACATTGGCATCAGCACACCCTTCGCCGCAACAGCCTGATATTACTGACGGTTCTGTGGCTGACAGGAGGCATGCTCAAACTCATCCCTTGGAACACGCCGACAGGTGCGCCTATCCCGGTTGCCTTGCTGCAAGGCAACCTCACCCAGGACCTGAAATGGGAAACGCAGACATTACGTGAAACCTTGCAACGCTACCTGGATATGTCCCTGAGCACCCAGGCCAAGCTCGTCATCCTGCCCGAAACGGCATTTCCGCTCCTTGTCAGCCAGATACCAGCCGAATACCTGCAACAATTGGCCGACCATGCCCGCGAGCACGGTAGCGATATCCTGATCGGCGCAGTCGAAGAGGAACAATCCGAGGCAGAGCCAGCCAGGTACTACAACAGCATGATCAGCCTGGGCACCTCGCCCAGCCAGAGTTACCGCAAAACCCATCTGGTGCCGTTCGGCGAATTCATTCCGTTGAAACAAGTATTTGGCTGGGTTTATGAAAACTGGCTGAACATTCCACTGACCGACCTTGCGCGCGGCGGATTCCAGCAACGCCCAATGCAGATTGCCGGACAAGCCGTCGCCATCAATATCTGCTACGAGGACGTGTTTGGCGAGGAAATCATCCTGCAACTGCCAGACGCCACACTGCTGGTAAATACCAGCAACGATGCCTGGTACGGCGAATCCACTGCCGCCTACCAGCATTTACAGATCGCCCAGGCACGTTCGCTGGAAACCGGCCGCATGATGCTGCGCTCCACCAATACAGGCGCCACTGCCATCATTCGCCCGGACGGTACCCTGGCGGCCCATGCGCCGCATTTCCAGACCACTATCCTCGAAGGCGAAGCCCAAGGTTACCAGGGCTCAACACCTTATGTGCGTTGGGGCAATTGGCCAGTGCTGTTGCTGCTGTTTGGCGCGCTTGGCCTTTTGTGGTGGCGTAAAAAGAAGTAAAATCAAGCTCTTTTGCACAAGCCCGCTGCATGCTGCATCCAGGCGCTCCATGCAGCATCCGGGCAACCATCCAATTCAGAAGAATCAATATAATCATGCTGACTTTTCAACAGATCATTCTGACCCTGCAGCAATATTGGGACAAGCAAGGCTGCGCGCTGCTGCAGCCTTACGACATGGAGGTCGGCGCAGGCACCTCGCACACCGCCACCTTCCTGCGCGCGCTCGGCCCCGAGCCCTGGAAGGCCGCCTACGTGCAGCCCAGCCGCCGCCCCAAGGACGGCCGCTACGGCGAGAACCCCAACCGCCTGCAGCACTACTACCAATTCCAGGTCGTGCTCAAGCCGGCACCCGACAATATCCTGGAACTCTACCTGGGCTCGCTGGAAGCCCTAGGCTTTGATCTGAAGAAAAACGATATCCGCTTCGTCGAGGACGACTGGGAAAACCCGACGCTGGGCGCCTGGGGCCTGGGCTGGGAAGTCTGGCTCAACGGCATGGAAGTCACGCAGTTCACCTATTTCCAGCAGGTGGGCGGCATCAACTGCCGCCCGATCACCGGCGAAATCACCTATGGCCTGGAACGCCTGGCGATGTATCTGCAAGGTGTGGAAAACGTCTACGATCTCGTCTACTCCAAGGGCATCAACGACGCGCCTGACCTCAAGTACGGCGACGTCTTCCACCAGAACGAGGTGGAGCAATCCACCTACAACTTCGAACACAGCGACGCCGATTTCCTCTTTACCGCCTTCAACGCCCATGAAAAAAAGGCGCAGGAACTCATGGAGCACAAGCTCGCCCTACCCGCCTACGAGCAAGTGCTCAAGGCCGCGCATACCTTCAACCTGCTCGACGCGCGCGGCGCGATTTCCGTCACCGAGCGCGCCGCCTATATCGGCCGTATCCGAAACTTGGCGCGTGCCGTGGCTGCAAGCTATCTCGATAGCCGCGCGCGTCTCGGCTTCCCGATGGCACCCAAGGCTTGGGCGGATGAAGTATTGGCAGAACTGGCAAAGAAAGCAGCAGCATGAGCAACCTACTCGTAGAATTATTCGTCGAAGAACTGCCGCCCAAGGCATTGAACAAGCTCGGCCAGGCGTTTTCCCAATTCCTGCTCGACGGGCTGAAGGCGCAAGGCCTCACCGCCGCAGACTCCAGCGTCACTTCTTACGCCTCGCCGCGCCGCCTGGCCGCGCACATCACCAATGTAGCCGCCAAGGCCGATGACAAGGCCGTCGCGCAGAAGCTCATGCCGGTTAGCGTAGGCCTGGATGCAGACGGCAACGCAACACCCGCCTTGCTGAAAAAACTGGCGGCGCTAGGCGTCGATGCCAGTGCCGATACCAGCGTAGTCGGCCAGCTCAAGCGCGAACATGACGGCAAGGCGGAAGTGCTGTTCCTCGACCTCACCGTCGCAGGAGCAACGCTGGCGGAAGGCTTGCAGAAAGCGCTGGATGAAGCCATCGCCAAGCTGCCCATTCCCAAGGTCATGACCTACCAGTTGCAGGACGGCTGGAGCAACGTCAACTTTGTGCGCCCCGCGCACGGCCTGGTCGCGCTGCATGGCAGCGAGGTTATCGCAATCAATACCTTAGGCTTAGTGGCTGGCAACCAGACACAAGGCCATCGCTTCGAGGCCACGCATAACCCTATCGTGCTGCGCAATGCCGACAGCTATGCCGAACAATTGCAGCAAGACGGCGCGGTAATTCCCGGCTTCAAGGAACGCCGCGACGAGATTGCGCGCCAACTGGAAGCTGCCGCCAGCAAACTCAAGCTGCGCCCGATCGAGGACGAGGCCTTGCTGGACGAAGTCACCGCCTTGGTCGAGCGCCCTAATGTGCTGGTCGGGCAATTTGAGCAGGAGTTTCTTGCCGTGCCGCAGGAATGCCTGATCCTGACCATGAAGGCCAACCAGAAATATTTCCCATTGCTGGATGCGCAAGGCAAGCTCACCAACCAGTTCCTCATCGTCTCCAACATCAGCCCGGCAGACCCCAGCGCCGTGATCGGCGGCAACGAGCGCGTGGTGCGCCCGCGCCTCGCGGATGCCAAGTTTTTCTTTGAGCAGGATCGCAAGAAAACCCTGGAATCGCGCATTCCGTCGCTGGCGAAAGTGGTCTACCACAACAAGCTCGGCTCGCAGGGTGAGCGTATCGCCCGCGTCAGCGCCATCGCCACCCTGATCGCCACGGCATTGCAGGATGAGAAACTCGCCGCGCAATCGGCACAGGCCGCACAACTGGCCAAGGCCGACCTGGTCACCGACATGGTCGGGGAGTTTCCCGAACTACAAGGCATCATGGGACGCTACTATGCGCAGCACGAGGGACTGAGCAACAACATCGCCTATGCCATCGAGGACCACTACCGCCCGCGCTTCGCTGGCGATGAGCTGCCGCGCAACCGCGTCGGCCTGGTCGTGGCGCTGGCCGACAAGCTGGAAACGCTGACTGGCATGTTCAGCATTGGCGAGAAGCCGACCGGCGAAAAAGATCCGTTCGCGCTGCGCCGCCATGCCATCGGCATCTTGCGCATCCTGAATGACGGCAGCATCAATCTTGGGCTGGATACCTTGCTGCAACAGGCATTGTCAGTGTTCCATCATGCATTCGACAAAACAGCCGCCCTACAAGCGCTGGAAGAATTCATTTTCGATCGCCTCGCCAGCAACCTGCGTGAAAATGGATACAGCGCGCAGGAAGTGGACGCGGTACTCGTATTGAAGCCGCAATTGATAGGCGACATCCTGCAACGCCTGGCCGCAGTGCGTGCATTTGCCGCCCTGCCCGAGGCACCCAGCCTGGCCGCCGCCAACAAGCGCGTGGGTAATATCCTCAAGAAGTCCGAAAGCGCGATTGAAACCAGCATTAACCCTGCCCTGTTGCAGGAAGAGGCAGAAAAAGCGCTGGCCCAGGCATTGTCAGAGGTGCAGCCCCAGGCGCAGCAGGCTTTTGCCAACGGCGATTACACTGCCTCGCTCAAGGCCCTGGCTGCACTCAAGGCACCAGTGGATGCTTTTTTCGACGGTGTCATGGTCAATGCCGATGATCCGGCCCTGAAATCCAATCGTCTGGCTTTGCTGGCGACGCTGCATCAAGCCATGAACCAGGTAGCCGATTTATCCAGGCTCGCGGCATAATATCCTGAACACTCGCGCAGGAGCAGCCATGAAGCTCGTCATCCTTGACCGTGATGGAGTCATCAATCACGACAGTGCCCAGTTCATCAAAAGCCCGGATGAGTGGAAGCCTATCGTAGGCAGCCTGGAAGCCATCGCTCTGCTCAATCAGAATGGCTACCGGATTGCGCTGGCGACCAACCAGTCAGGTATCGGGCGCGGCCTGTTCGACATGGCAACGCTGAACGCGATTCACGACAAGATGCACAAGGCCCTGGCCCAGGTTGGCGGACGCATTGATGCACTGTTCTATTGCCCGCATGCCGCGGAGGCAAATTGTATCTGCCGCAAACCCAAGCCGGGCATGATAGAGGAAATCAGCAAGCGTTTCGGCATGGACCTCAAGGGTGTTCCCAGCGTAGGCGACTCCCTGCGGGACTTGCAAGCCAGTGACAGGCTAGGCACCCAGACTATCCTGGTACGCACCGGCAAGGGCGAACAAACCCTGGCTGCGGGCAATCTTCCTGACAATACCTGGGTGTGCAGCGACCTTGCCGATGCCGCGCACCGCATCATCACAGAACTCGGTTAGCCATGATCTATATCCGTTCCTTTCTTTATATGCTGGGCATGTGGTTGTTCACACCCATTTTCACCACGCTTGCCCTGTTCACCTTCCCACTGCCTCGCAGAACGCGCTATATCCTGATCACCGGCTGGGCTCGCAGCATGCTCTGGTGGCTGAGAGTCACCTGTGGCCTGCGTTACCGCGTATTGGGGCGTGAAAATATTCCGACGCAGCCCTGCGTCATCTTATGCAAGCACCAATCCGCCTGGGAAACATTGGCTTTGCAGCAGATATTTCCACCCCAGGTATGGGTACTGAAACGCGAATTGCTGTTTATTCCCTTCTTTGGCTGGGGGTTAGCCATGGCTTCGCCCATCGCCATCAATCGCGCCGCAGGCCGGGAAGCGCTCAAGCAACTTGTCGCCAAGGGCAAGGAACGCCTGAAGCAAGGCTTTTTCGTGGTGATTTTCCCTGAAGGTACCCGCGTCGCGCCTGGCACCACGGGCAAATACCATATCGGTGGCGCATGGCTGGCTGCACAGACCAAGACCCCTGTCGTGCCTGTTGCCCACAATGCGGGGGAATACTGGGGCAAGAATTCTTTTCTCAAGCGCCCGGGCACCATCACCCTGAGCATAGGCAAGCCTATCGACACCAATGGCATCAAAGCGGATGAACTCAACCAGCGCGTTGAGGCCTGGATAGAAAAAGAAATGCTGCTGCTGGACCGCAAATAATGCAACACATGCTGGCCCTGCCCGGCGGCGAGCAGATTCCCTATCAACTTATCCGCCGCGCCAGGCGCACGATAGGAATGAAGATCACCTCGGATGGTTTAGTAGTGCACGCGCCACTCCGCCTGCGCCATGCCGAGCTGGAAACCCTGCTGTGCAGCAAAGCTGCCTGGATCACCAGCAAACTCAAATCCAGGCAAGCCACAGCTCTGCCTGTATTTACATGGCATGATGGTGCGGAGTTGCAACTGCTGGGGCAACCATTGACCTTGAGAATCACCCAGGCTGCGCGCAACAGCAACCCCAAGCGGGAGGGCAGCGAGTTACGGCTGGCTACCAGCAATATCGACGACCATGCGCAAATTGCCCGCAAAGTGCTGCTTTGGTTGCAGAAGGAAGCCAGGACGGATTTTGCCAAGCGCCTGGCAATTCTGGCCGCAAAACTGGGCGAAGCCATGCCCGCGCTTTTTCTTTCCAATGCCAGGACACGCTGGGGAAGCTGCAACTCCAGGCGGGAAATCCGCCTCAACTGGCGTTTGATTCAAGCACATCCAGCGCTAATCAATTACGTGATTGCACATGAACTGGCGCATTTGCGCGAAATGAACCATTCAGCAAGATTCTGGGCAGTAGTCGCCAGCATTTACCCTGACTATCGCCAGGCGGAGCAATTATTAAAATCCTGTTCACAGCAACTGTATCGCCTGGGTTGAGATATAGCCATCCACCCCTATTGTTGCATCTGTAAATAAACAATACTATACTGGCCTACATGCAACTCACTAAATTCACTGATCTCGGCCTGCGCGTTTTGATGTACGTCTCGCAACATGAGCGCAACAAGCCAATTACTATCAGTGAGATTGCCACGCAATTCAATATTCCACGCAATCACTTGATCAAGGTCGTGACCTTCCTCAACAAGACTAGCTGGATCCAGACCACGCGCGGCCCCAATGGCGGCCTGCGCTTGGGTATAGACCCAGCCTCCCTGCGTCTTGGACATGCGATTCGCGTCCTGGAAGGAAGCACTGCCCTGGTCAATTGTCAGGAGCCGCCTTGTCCATTACATGGCTTCTGCGGTTTACGCCATGCATTGGACCAAGGCTTGAACAGCTTTTATGAATTCATGGATTCCTACAGCCTGCAGGATGTCATCAGCAGCCCTACTGCCAATGTCATCATCCGGTTGCAGCGCAATCACCTAGCAGAGCTGCATTAATCATCCGGCATGAAATTCTGATGTTTTTCATGCATTAATTGTTTCATTTTATATACAACAAAGGAGCCAGTATGCTTTCCGCCGCCGCACGTCCTTATATCGATGCCAGCGTTCCAGTATTACGCGAACATGGGCTGTCCATTACCCAAGCCTTCTACAACAACATGCTGGGCACGCACCCTCATCTCACCAACCTGTTCAACATGGGTAACCAGGCCAATGGCTCGCAACAGCAATCCCTGGCTTCCGCCGTATTCGCCTATGCCGCCAATATCGACAATGCCGATGCCCTGGGTCCGGTCGTCAAGCGCATCGTCCACAAGCATGCCGCGGTAGGGATCAAGCCTGAGCATTATCCGATTGTGGGTGAACACCTGCTGGGCGCCATCAAGGAAGTGCTGGGCGATGCTGCCAGCGAAGAATTGCTGAATGCCTGGGGAGAAGCTTACTGGCAACTGGCCAATCTGTTGATCGAGGAAGAAAAAAACCTGTATTCCAACACGCCGACCACACCAGGTGCCCTGACTCCGCTCAAGGTAGTGCGCAAAGTCAAGGAATCCGAGTACATCACCTCCTTCTACCTGCAGCACCCCAACGGTGACAAGCCGGGTGATTTCCTGCCTGGGCAATATATCAGTGTGGATATGCAATTCAACGGTGGCCGCAACCGCCAGATCAGGCAATACAGCCTCTCCGATTCCGTTGTCGCTCCGTGGTGGCGCATTTCCGTCAAGCGCGAGATTGAAGACGGCGAAAAGCCTCGTGGCCGCCTGTCCAACTGGCTGCATGACGATATCAATGTCGACGATATCCTGCAGGTCACGCCTGCCTTTGGTGATTTCGCCCTTGATCCCATCGTCAGCGATAAACCGCTAGTGCTGCTTTCCGGCGGTGTCGGCATCACGCCTATCATCTCCATGCTCAACTCCGTGCGTGATCTAGCGCCGCAACGCCCGGTATACCTGGCCCATGCCGCACGTTACCCTTCCTGGCAAAGCCACCGCCTGGATCTGCAAGAAGCCATCAGCCGTATGCCGAATCTGAAGACCATGTTCTTCTACGAAGCCCTGACAGAAGGCGCCCTGCACAATCTGGGCGAAACGCACCAAGGTCTGATGGAAATCAAGCTGCTCTGGCCGGAAATATTGCAGGGCGCGGATATCTACATGTGCGGCCCACAAGGCTTCATGCAGTCGCAAAGAGAGCAGTTATTGCAGGCTGGCGTACCCGCAGAGCGCATTCATCGTGAAGTGTTCGGCCCTGACTTACTGGACCATCTGCTATAAGAGAAAAATAAACCGAGAAGAGAAATAATTGACTAACGGCACCCCGGTCGGGCAACCCGCTCACCGGGGATTTTTTTGAATTCAGGCAAAACTGATCGGCATGGCGCCGTTGTTTTCCTGGTGCGCTTCGCGTAAACATTGACGGGCGCAACTGGCGCACTGGCCACACTCCATGCCAACCCCCAGCTCACGCCGTAAATCCTTGAGGCTGCTTGCACCAGCACGCGCAGCCTGGAGAATCTGGCGATCAGTGACAGCCCTGCAAACACAAACGTACATTCAAGCAACCCAGCACTTTCTTGAGTCAAGACGAAAGCAAGTTAAATGGTTAAGTTACAAAACAAACGATAACTATTATTATTTCTAAAACATTTGCTGTCAAGACTTCATAATCAAAAAGCCCCACATGGTGTTCCATGTGGGGCTTTTTGATTATTTCAAGCTGAGTCGGAAGATTAGTCCGCAGTTTCCATATGCGCTTGCAGGTAGTTAGGCAAGGTCACATCTGTAATCAGGCTCTGCTGGGTTTCCAGCCAATCAATTGCATCTTCGCTCTTTTCCAGCAATTCTGTCAGCAGGTCGCGGCTAACATAATCCTGCAGTTCCTCGCACAGGGCAATAGCTTCAACCAACAACGGGCGGTGGATTTCTCTTTCATACTTGAGATCACCTTGCAGGCACTCCACCACGTTTTCGCCAATCAGCAGCTTGCCCAGGTTCTGCAGGTTGGGCAGCCCATCCAGGAACAGGATACGCTCGATCAACTCATCCGCCTCTTTCATCACGCGGATGGATTGCTTGTACTGGTAATCGTTGAGCTTTTCCAATCCCCAGTTGCGAAACATGCGGGCATGCAGGAAATACTGGTTGATTGAGGTCAGTTCATTCTTCAACACCTTGTTCAGGGCGTCGATAATCTTCTTGTCGCCTTTCATCATCTTCTCCTTTTCAAGCCGCAGCGTCAGACTTCATCTGGCTTTGCAGGTAGTTTTGCAGGCCAATCATCTCAATCAGGCGCAATTGCTGCTCAATCCAGTAAGCATGGTCCATTTCCGTATCATCCAGTTGCACCAGCAACATATCGCGGCTGACATAATCACCTGCTTTCTCGCATTGGGCCATAGCCGCCTTGAGGTCTTTGACCACCTTGTATTCCAGCGCCAGATCCGACTTCAGCATTTCAGGCACGGTCTTGCCGGGCGTCAAGGCATGGCGCTTCTCCAGATCGGGCTTGCCTTCCAGGAACAGGATGCGCTGAATGATCGCCTTCGCATGCTGTCGCTCATGGTCGGATTCATGCAGGGTTTTCTGCGCCAGGCTGCCCAAACCAAAATCCGCATACATTTCACCATGCAACAGGTATTGGTCGATAGCCGTCAGCTCGCCAGCCAGCAAGTCATTCAGGATATCGACGATTTTCTTGTCGCCTTTCATAGCGCCTCCTCAGAATTTGATTCAATGATCAGCATGATACTGAAACCCAGAGGAAATTGATAGTTAAATTTTAATTTAACTTATTGATTTTTAATGATTTTATAAAGAAAAATGCCAACAAGAATCATTCTTCGTTCCACACAGGAACGTGTCTTGATCGCGAACAGTCAAAGAATAAAAAAGAGAATGCAAGCACGCCTGCTAGCGCAGACGCAGCGCATTCAGCAGAACGATCAGGGAACTCACTGACATGCCGATAGCCGCCATCCATGGCGCGATCAACCCTGCAGCGGCAAAAGGCAGCGCCAGAGCGTTATAGATCAGCGCCCAGGCGAAATTCTGACGTACCACGCTCACCGTGAAGCGCCCGGTGGTCAGGGCATGGTCTATTTCCTGCAGGTTTTCCCCCAGCAGGACGATATCCCCGGAAGCGCGCGCCATTTGCGTGCCATTGCCCATGGCAAACGATACCTGAGCGCCTGCCAGCACCGGCGCATCATTAATGCCATCGCCAATCATCGCAACTACTTCCCCGCGCTGCTGCATCTCCCGCAAGGCAGCCAGCTTGCCTTCCGGTGTCAGACCTGCCTGCCAATCCGTAATCCCCGCCACCTCAGCAAAATGCTGCACGCTGGAGGCCGTGTCACCGCTTAATATGGAGACAGCTATCCTGCGCGCCCTGAGATTAGCGATCAGTTCCCCGACCCCTGGTCGCATGATATCCGCCAGTACAAACGCGGCTATCACCTCATGGGTATTGCTCAGCCAGACCACACTGGCGCCCGGCTCCATCGCTGTCATTGTGGGATAGCCCACTCCCGGATTGAGTGCGGCATTGCCAATAAAATACTGCTGTCCATCGATTTCGCCACCAATCCCCTTGCCGGGCTGATTGCTGGCCGACAGCACTGGCAATCGTTCACCCAATGGCACCATATCGATAAAGCTACGGGCCAGCGGATGTTCCGACGCCTGCTCCAGGCTGGCAGCAATACGCAGCACATGATCTGCCGCATAGCCATGAAAAGGAATAGTAGACGTAATACGCGGCCGCCCCACGGTCAGGGTGCCGGTTTTGTCGAATACAACATGCGTGACCTTGGCCAAGGACTCCAGCGCATGTCCACGCGTCAGCAACACGCCGCGCTGCACCAGGTGCGATCCAGCTGCTGCAAATGCCGCAGGCGCCGCCAGAGACAAGGCGCAAGGACAACTTACCACCAGTACCGCCAGAATGATTTCGAAACAACGTTCGGGAGCAATCCACCACCAGACCGCTCCTGTCACCACTACCGCAATCAGCAAAATAGTAGTGAAATACATGGCGACACGGTCGGCCACTCTCGCCAGCCGTGGTTTCTCCGCCTGCGCGCGATCCAGCAGGCGGGCAATGCCTGCAATCACGGTCTGCTCGCCTAAGCCGGTAATTTTGATCTGTAGCGGGCTTTCGTAATTGACACTGCCAGCATAGACATATGCTCCCGGCAGCTTGGCCACCGGATGACTTTCACCAGTCAGCAAGGCTTCATCCACCTGGCTGTTGCCCTGGGTTACGACCCCATCCCCGGAAATAGCTTCACCCGGCTTCACCAGCAGGATGTCGCCCACGTTCAGCTCATGCAGGGCTACCATCTGCGGCTGTTGCTGCGCATCCAGCCGGGTAGCCATGGCAGGAATCAGCCGGTGCAGGTTTTCCGCGGCCTCCACGGATTTCTCGCGAGCCTGGCGCTCAAGATAGCGTGTGGCCAGCAGAAAAAAGATCAGCATGGTCAAGGTATCGTAATAAACAATGCCCTCTCCCTGAAATGTCACCCAGACACTACCAATAAATCCAGTGATCAGCCCGAGGCTGATCGGCACATCCATACCAACCCGGCGATTGACGATACTGCGCCATGCTGCCTGATAGAAAGGCCAGGCCGAATAAATCAGAGCGGGAACAGTCATCACCAGGCTGAACCAGCGCAGCAGTTGTGCCGTGGCCGGTTCCAGCCCTTGTTCAGGCCCGGCATAAAATGCCACGGCCACCATCATGACCTGTCCCGCTGACAGCCCTGCAATCGCCAAGCGGCGGAAATCCTGCCGCCGGTGCTGCTCGCGCACGACTTCTTGCTGCTGGGCGCTGAAAGGGTGGGCGTGGTATCCCAGCTTGCGGATCTCGGCCAGGATCTGGCTCAGGCGGATTTTGTTGTTGTCCCAGCGTACTCGCGCGCGGTTGGAGGAATAATTGACAGAGGCAGAAACCACGCCTTCCAGTTGCTGCAAATGGCGCTCATTGAGCCAAACGCAGGCGGCACAGGTGATACCTTCCAGGATCAGCGCGGCTTCAAGCAGGTCGCCTGCTTCATCATGCACAAAGCTTTTCTGTACTTCCGGGTGGTCATAGAGTTGTAACTGGCGCAATTCTTCCGGCACCAGTTCATCAGCAGTATTGGGAAGTTCGGAACGATGCTGATAGTAATCTTCCAGACCATTTTCAACGATAGACTCGGCAACAGCCTGGCAGCCATGGCAGCACATGCGTCTGCGCTGACCGAGAACGGTAGCATGAAAATCAGTATGGCCTGGAACAGGCAGCCCACAGTGATAGCAAGCTGCCGGACTAAGCGGCGGATTACTCATCGCCGATGAACAGGGATTCCTGCTTGCGGTAACGCTTGTCACCCTGTTTCACGAGGATTTCTGCTACCCAGCGTCCGGAATCCGGCAGGAGCACTTCCGCCACATACTCTCCCGCCATCTGCTCTTGCAACGTGTAAGTCTTGTCATCACGGCTATTTGCCATGCGCCAGAAATTCAGCGTGACTTCAGCTCGGGACACGACATGATCGTTTTCATCGGTAATGCGTGCCACCAGGCGTTGCAGCACACCTGGCTCCAGATCAGCCACGCCTTGTAGCCTGATCTGCCAGCCAAGTGCCTGCTGCTGTTGTATCTGTTCCAGATGCGGTTGGTAACTCTTGTTACGATCATGAGGCATTACTCCCGGAAAAGCAGTATGCACGCGCTGGCTATCGGGGTTGGGTAAAAAGAATGATGTCAGCCTATCAGGCAGTCCACGTCCAGCCACTGATAACAGCACAGCATTGGAAATCACCAGGAAGATAAAAAAACCGATGATGATTTTCGGTCCCCAGTGCAAGGACTGCTTTTTTTGCTTCATGCCGCCGAATACTCCGAGCAAACCTGCATTGGCGAGAAAAATAGCAAAATGGATCGCCAATACATCACCGCCTGCCCAATGCTGGGCGCTATAGACGATATAAAGCAGGAACGGAATAGCCCCGCTCAGCACTGCTGCCCAAAAGTTGGAGAACCTCACCGCGCGTAGCAGAAAATACAACGCGATGGCAAAAATCAACCCGCCAAACAGGGTTTCGGTAATCGTGAGTACAGGAATGAAATTAAACATATCTTATCTACTGCTATTGAAAGGGGCTTTTACTACTATCGGGTCCCCTTCTTCCCCCATGGGAATAATAACAAACGAAAATTCCTTGGTACCTCGCGCCATTTCACTGGCAAGGCTCACCTTGGCATTGATACTCAGACTCTTGCCTGCCCGGACGCGTATTTCCTGGAGATGGCCGATATCCAGTGCATTGGCAGGAATTCCCTGCACCCGCAACTCATAGCGCTGCTCCTGCTCTGTCTTGTTGACGATGTTGATCTGGTAGCGATTGCGCACACTGCCATCAGACAGCGTGACAAACAATGGCTGGCGCACCTGCTGGACATTCGCGTCAGTTCCCTGGCGCGTGCCAATGCTGTAGAACAAGATCATGGTCGCTACCAGCAGCGCAGCAGCATATCCCAGCACTTTGGAGCGCTTCCAATCGACGCGTGGCTTATGCGGCACGGGGCTCGCAATATTCTGCTCGGAATCGTAACGGATCAGGCCTCGCGGAAAACCTACGGAATCCATGATGTTATTGCACGCATCAATGCATAATCCACAGGAAATGCACTGATACTGCAAGCCTTCGCGAATATCAATGCCTGTTGGGCAAACCTGAACGCAAAAACCGCAATCAATACAATCTCCATGCCCGGCCGCCTGACGCTCTTCACGGGTACGCCGCCCTTTAACTGGCGCAATACGCCCTGCCACCCCTTCGCCACGCTTGCTATCATAAGCTACAGCCAAAGTGGTTGCCTCATACATCACTCCCTGAAACCGCGCATAAGGACAAGCCAGCGTGCAGATTTGCTCACGCGCCAGCCCGGCAGCGATATAAGTCGTTACTGTCAATATCACGACAGTGATATACCCTGCTTCAGCGGCATGCCCCGTAAACAGGTTATGCACGAATTCCGGCGCATAAGCAAAATAGCAGGCAAAAGTCACTGCCGTCCAAAACGAGATTATGATCATCAGCGCATGAGAACCACCAACCTTGAGGACTTTTTCAGCGTTCCAGGGCTGTTTCATCAGCTTCAAACGCGCGGGCCGTTCACCTTGAATCAAGTGCTCGATCATGATGAAAAGATCGGTCCACAAAGTCTGAAAGCAGAAATATCCGCACCAGGCCCGGCCTATCAAACCTGTAGTAAAAAATAACAGTGCGGCCGCGATAAAGAGCACCATCGCCAGCCAGAAAATATCCTGGGGATATGCCACCAGATTGAGAATAAAGAAGCGACGCGACTCCAGATCAAATAGCACGGCTTGGCTAGCTCCGCTGCTTCGATTCCACGGCAACCACGGCAGCAGGAAATAAACGGCATAAGCAATCACCATCACTGCTGTCTTGAAGTTACGAAACTTTCCCTTGACCGAGCGCGTCACGATCGGGATTTTCCGGTTTAACAACGGTGGTGGTTTAGTGCTGCTGGCTGAACGGGTTGCTTCCATACCGATGGCAAACGCCACTCTCTAAAAATACAATGTCTCTAGAAATAAAGGCCCACATCGTGTGAGCCTTTAATGTATCACTACCTCTACCAACCAATACAGCGATGATTATTGACCACCACCCAAGCTATCATGCACATAGACAGTCAGGAGCTTGATTTGTTCTGGTTTCAGACGTTCGCCCCAGGCTGGCATTACACCGCGATTCACACCGCCAGCAATCACTCGCCGTACTTCAGCAACCTTATCTTCCTGGCTGGTCTTGCTAGCAACATCAGCCCACAGCCAGATCTTGTCTGTAAGGTTGGCTGAACCCATGGCAATGTTGCCCTTGGCATCAGGGCCATGACAGGTAAAGCATATCCCTGCACCGGCAAACACCGCTTTGCCCGCAGTAGCTTGGGCTGCATCATGTGGCTCGCCTGACAAGCTCAATACATAGTTCGCAAGCTGGGTAAGCTGTTCCTCTTCCAATATCTCTCCGAACGGCGGCATCACACCATGACGACCACCTTCAATCGTCGTATGAATCTGTTCATACGATCCCCCATACTGCCAATGATCATCTGCCAAATTGGGGGCCAGGCCGATCTTGCCTTGGCCGCCAGCCTGGTGACATGGCGCGCAGTTGTCAGAGAATAGCGTCTTGCCTGCAGAGTTCACGAACTGCATCAATTCCGTATCCTTGGAGACATCTTCGAAGGACATGGCAGCCACCTTGTCAAACCATTGCTTCTGCGCCGCCTGCATCTCGTTCATTTCACGCAGAAACTTGGAACGCATGTTCCAGTGCGTGGTCTTTTCTACCTCCTTGCCATCAGCCGTCTTCGCGGTATAGGTGATGGTATGCAGACCCGGAATCCCTGTCGTGAACTTGTCACCGATTGGCCAGGCCGGATAGAGCAGCCAGTAAACCACGGTGAAGATGAAAGTGATATAGAAACCCCATATCCACCATGTTGGCAACGGATTGCTATATTCCTCGATACCGTCCCAATTATGGCCTGTAGTTTTTGGTGCTGTTGTCGTAGCCTTATCCTGACTCATAATGCTTTTCCTAACTAGATTTCGTCATCTTGCAGCGGAATATTCTTGTGGCTCTCCAACCTCTCGCCGCGTTTCTTACTTCCGAAGACATAGAACAGGATGCCGCAGAACACGAGAAAGAAAATCACCAATGACAAAGGCTTGGTATTTTCAAAACGAGTGAACCAAAGCATCCAATCCATCATCTTTACCTCTTAACGGAATTTGACGAAATAATCGTCATCGTATTTCTTGAAATCAACCATGGTGCCCAATACCTGCAAGTAGGCAACCAGCGCATCCATCTCAGTAATGTTACTTGGATCAGTATCATAGTTACCCTGTTGAGCCTGGGCTTCCAGATTCTTCTCGGCGTCAGGAATGTGCAGTTGCTTGGCCACATCTTCACCAAACTCTTCCACATTACGCTGATATTCAGCCTGGCTATTGGAATACGGCACCCCGACAATACGCAAGGCCTTCATGCGATCCTGAATATCGCCATACTTCAGTGCTGTGGTTGCCAGCCATGGATAGTTAGGCATCACTGACTCAGGCACCAGCGAACGTGGTGCAATCAAGTGCTGCGTATGCCAGTCATTGGAATATTTTCCGCCCACACGCGCCAAGTCAGGCCCTGTACGCTTCGAACCCCATTGGAACGGATGATCGTACTTGGACTCAGCCGCCAGCGAGTAATGCCCATACCTCAGGGCCTCGTCACGGAAAGGACGGATCATTTGGGAATGGCAGAGGTAACAGCCTTCGCGGGTATAAATATCACGGCCACGTTGCTCCAGCGGAGTATAAGGCCGCACCCCTTCCACTTTTTCCACTGTTTCCTTGATAAAAAACAGCGGAATGATCTCAACCATCCCCCCAATGCTGATGGCCAGCATCGTGCAAACCAGCAATATGCCTAGGTTACGCTCAACTTTGTCATGCTTCATGAATAACTCCAGTAACTCGTCTTTACAATCAAGCGCCTATCAGGCTGTTGCCACATTGAGGCCTGCATGGGCCTCAACATTGCCTTGTCGGATAGTTTTGTACATGTTGTAGCACATGATGATCATACCGACCAGGAAGAACACCCCACCCAATGCACGCATGGCATAGAACGGGTGCATCTGTGCAACAGACTCAACAAAGGAGTACTGTAGATTGCCGAAGTCATCAAAAGCGCGCCACATCAGACCTTGCATGATGCCGGAGATCCACATCGCGGTGATGTAGAGCAGCACTCCGATGGTTGCAAGCCAGAAATGGACATTGATCAAACGCTGGCTATACATTTGGGTATTCCAGAGACGCGGCACCATATGGTACATGCTGCCGAAGGTAATCATGGCCACCCAGCCCAACGCGCCGGAGTGCACGTGGCCCACAGTCCAATCTGTATAGTGGGACAAGGCATTCACGTCCTTCAGAGACATCATCGGACCTTCAAAAGTGGACATGCCGTAGAAGGACAATGCCACGATCAGGAAGCGGATCACAGGGTCAGTACGCAGCTTATCCCATGCGCCGGACAAGGTCATGATGCCGTTGATCATGCCGCCCCAGGATGGCAGCAACAGCATGATGGAGAACGTGGCAGCCAGGGTTCCGGTCCAGTCAGGCAATGCTGTCCAGTGCAAATGGTGCGCGCCAGCCCACATATAGAGGAATATCAAGGCCCAGAAGTGCAGGATGGACAAGCGATAGGAATACACCGGACGGCCCGCCTGCTTGGGAACGAAGTAGTACATCATGCCAAGGAAAGCCGCGGTCAGGAAGAAACCAACAGCATTGTGACCATACCACCACTGGGTCATGGCATCCTGTGTTCCGGAGAACAAACTGTAGGATTCCAGGGAGAATAATTTCACCGGCACTTGCAGGTTATTGAAGACGTGCAGCAAGGCTGTCGCCAAGATGAATGCAAGATAGAACCAGTTGGCCACATAGATATGCGGCTGCTTGCGCCTCATCAGGGTGCCAACATAGATGGCGAGATAGGATACCCAGACAAACAGGATCAGGAGGTCGATAGGCCAGATCATTTCTGCATATTCACGCGCCTGGGTGTAGCCAAACATATACCCCAGCGCCGCCAAGGCAACCGCTGCCTGCCAGCCCCAGAAAGTAAAGTTGGCCAGCGCTTCGCCGCCAAACAAACGCGCCTGGGAAGTGCGTTGCACAACGTAGTAAGAAGTAGCGAACAGGGCACTGCCGCCGAAACCAAAGATCACACCACTGGTATGCACAGGGCGCAGACGACCGAACGTGATGTATGGATTATCAAAGTTCAGGAACGGAAAGGCCAGTTCTGAAGCGATATATACGCCGACGAACATCCCTATCACACCCCAGATCAAGGTCATAATGGCGAATTTGCGAACAATATCGTAGTTATATTGCTCGCTAGCACCAATACCAGCAGACGCAATGCTTGCCGTTGCCATGGTCCTACTCCTCATCTAATAATTAAAATCTAAAGCAAACCCGGGAATTATATGCCTTATCCCACAACCTGAACAAGAAAAACCCTAAAAAAAGTGGGTAATATCCTCAGCCAGCTGCGCCGGAGTTTCGTCGTGCCGCAAATAAGCCCGCACATACCCTTCCCGATCAAGCACATACACGCCGGCACTGTGGTCAACGGTATAGCCCCCACCTTCAACATATTGTTTTTTATACGCCACACGGTAGTTCTTGGCAACTTGCTGCACTTGTTTTTCCGTTCCATACAAACCGATAAAGCGAGAATCAAAAAACGGTACATACTGTGCCAGCACGTCTTGCGTGTCGCGCCCGGGATCAACTGTCACAAACAGCACTTGCACATCCTGGGCTTTATCTCCCAGCAGTTTCATGGCACCCGCCATGGATAGCAGCATCGTCGGACAAACATCCGGGCAATGCGTATATCCGAATACAACCACTACTACTTTTCCCTTGAAATCACCCAGCTGCCTCTGCCTGCCTTCGTGATCCATCAAGGAGAATTCCCCTTTCAACTTGGATTGGGTGATATCGGTACCATGCAATTGCAGTTCCTGCTGATCTTGCCCGCATGACGCCAGAGCAAAAGCCAAGACCAGCAGAACCAATATCCGTTTCAACACACCGCACTCCACATATTTCTGAAATGTGCCCATTATCGGACACTTCCGGATTACATCAAGCCGACCTGTTGAAGCATTCTGTAAAAATCAGAATTAGAAGCGCTTGCCGAAACCAAAGCCTATTACCCATGGATTGATGTCCAGGCTATCAATTTTCGGACCATTCTTCAGTTTTACATCAGTATCAATCCACAGATATTTGACGTCAGCATTCGCCAGCCAACCATTGCCCAGATTGAAATCAAAACCGGCTTGCAAAGCAGGGCCCCAGCTGTTGCGTTCGACACGAATATCGCCCAGCACGTCATGATGCAGGCTGTTATCCATAAAGCGGGTGTAGTTCACACCAACACCAACGTAAGGATCGAAAGTCCGGTCGGGGCGGAAGTGCCATTGTGCGGTCAGGGTTGGAGGCAACAGGTTTACAGAACCGAGATTCTGATTCAGAGCACCCGCTCCTTTAACATTCACATCATGGCGCGTGCCCAGCGCCAACACCAATTCCAGGGCGATGTTCCTAGTCACATAGTAGGAAATATCCAATTCCGGGATCACCTGATCGCCCACATCCAGCCTAGCGCCAGGAATGCCAGTGTACTTATCCAGCCGGCTATCCTCGTTCGGGCTGACATTCACCGCACGGGCACGAATCACCCAGTCGCCCGCCTCAGCCATCGCTACCAGAGGAACCATCAATGCACATGCCAATACAACACTTTGTTTCAGCTTCATTCTTTGCCTTACCTTTATTATCAAAAAAATCTATACATAATGATCAAAAAATCTATATTAACGATTTTACACACATTACCCATAACTTAAAAGTGGTTAATATCCTATTAAAATACTCAACTAAATTTGTGCTTCTCTCAGAGCCGCCAATTTCAATCTGTTTGGCTAGATCTTCCGGAATAACAACATTTTGAGAAAGCCAGCTATTCAAAATACAAGGCCTTGCGCGTACAATTGATCTTTTTTGACAGCACTTGGTAACGGAGAAACAAAGATGTCGATGGCCGACCGCGATGGTCTGATTTGGTATGACGGAAAAATGGTGCCTTGGCGTGATGCCACTACGCATGTACTGACCCATACATTGCACTATGGCATGGGCGTGTTTGAGGGCGTTCGCGCTTACAAGACAGCCAAGGGTACGGCCATTTTCCGCTTGCAGGAGCATACGGATCGCCTGTTCCGCTCTGCCCATATCCTGGGCATGAAAATGCCGTTCGACAAAGCCACGCTACTGGAAGCGCAAAAAGCCGCTATTCGCGAAAACAATCTCGAATCCGGCTACATGCGCCCGATGGCTTTCTATGGCGCCGAAGCCATGGGCATCTCTGCCAAGACACTCTCCACCCACGTGATTGTCGCCGCCTGGAAATGGGGCGCTTACATGGGCGACGATGCGATCAAGCACGGCATCCGCGTCAAGACATCCTCCTTTGCCCGCCACCATGTCAATATCCACATGTGCAAGGCCAAGGCAAATGGTAATTACATGAACTCCATCCTTGCCCACCAGGAAGCAGCTCATGACGGCTATGACGAAGCGCTATTGCTGGATGTCGACGGCTTTGTAGCCGAAGGTTCCGGTGAAAACATCTTCATCATCCGCAACAACAAGATTTACACCCCTGACCTGACCAGCGCGCTGGAAGGCATCACCCGTGATACGGTAGTACAGCTTGCCACTGAAATGGGTTACCAGATCATTGAGAAGCGCATTACTCGAGACGAGGTTTATTCTGCCGACGAGGCCTTCTTCACGGGCACAGCCGCAGAAGTCACGCCGATTCGCGAGCTGGATAACCGCGCCATTGGCGCTGGCACCCGTGGCCCAATCACCGAAAAACTGCAATCCAAGTATTTCGACGTAGTGCATGGCCGTTCGCCTGAGCATATCGGCTGGCTTACATTGTTATAACCCAGCGCTAGAGGACATTACATGGCAACCGATACCCAGGAAATTGAAGTCACGGCAAAGGATTTACCCTTGCATTGCCCCACTGACGAAGTAGCATTATGGTGCTCGCACCCGCGCGTTTTTCTTGATATTGCTGCCACAGGCCATGTAGCTTGCCCCTATTGCGGAACCAAGTACAGGTTGAAAGCTGGCGAAACTGTCAGCCACCACTAAAATAACAAGGCCGGATTAATCCGGCCTTGTTATTTTTACATCCCTTCAACAACAACGGTGCTCATCAACCTGCTCTACCGTAATACTCCCTTGAAACAAGAGATGTATCAATTGTGCCGCCTCTTTTTCAGGACTATTGGTCCAACATCTCGTGTTGCCTGATAAATGCTGCATATTCAGTAATCCCGCCTCCTGCAAGCGATACTGCAAGTGCCTGGCAACAGCAGCTCCCGTATCAATCAGTACGACCTCTGGACCAGCCAGCTCAGCAATCATCGTTTTCACAAATGGATAATGAGTACACCCCAGCACGATAGTGTCCGCCCCTGATGCCAGCAACGGTTTTACATATCCCGCCACCAACGCACGCGTTGACTCAAACTGCAACTCACCACGCTCTATGCATTCCACCAACCCAACACAAGCCTGGGTAACTACTCGGATATGCCGACCATAATTCTCCAGCAAAGCGGCAAACTGCGCACTTTTCAACGTACCTGTCGTCGCCAACACGCCTACCACCCCGCTGCGCGTTGCCGCTGCTGCGGGCTTAACTGCGGGTTCCATACCAATAATGGGAACATCAAACTCTTGCCGCAAGGTCTTGATCGCCGCCGCCGTTGCAGTATTGCAGGCCACCACAATCGCTTTTGCGCCTTGCAATAACAGGAACCGGCTAATCACGCGGGCACGCTCGACAATATCAGCCTGCGGCCTAACACCATAAGGCGCATGCAGGGAATCCGCAAAATACATCAGGTGTTCAGCAGGTAATCGGGCACGGATATGCCGCAATACGGATAGCCCGCCAACGCCGGAATCAAACACCCCAATCGGCGCCGCAGAAGCAGACTCATTAACAAAACAGTTAGATGCGCTATGCACGATAGACCAAACCAAGAGAATCGAAATAGTTTACCGAAGCATGTGCCTGCAAACCAGCCTTGCACTTGGTTTAAAATGCCGCACTACATTTCAAGCAATGACAAGGACGCAACATGGGACACCGCCTCAGCAAAATATATACGCGCACAGGCGACGATGGCACAACCGGGCTAGGTGATGGCAGCCGGGTGCCTAAAGATAGTCTACGCATAGAGGCCATGGGGTGCGTGGACGAACTCAACGCTCTGCTTGGCTTATTGTTGACAGAAAACCTGCCCAAACAAATCTCGCAACACTTGGTTGAAATACAACACGACCTATTCAACCTAGGAGGTGAACTCTCCATTCCTGGCTACACATTGCTGGATGCAGCCAGAATCAATGAATTGGAAGAATTACTGGATCAATTGAATGCCACCCTATCCCCATTACGCGAATTCATCCTGCCAGGCGGCACCCGCGCAGCCTCGGTTTGCCATCTCGCTCGCACCGTGTGCCGTCGTGCGGAACGCATCCTGATCACCACCGCGCGTGAATATGAAATCCAACAAACCGGGATTGCCTACCTGAACCGCCTTTCCGACCTGTTATTTGTCATGGCGCGCCATCTCAACCAAGTTGCCGGTGTGCAGGATGTGTTGTGGCGGCATGAGAAATCATCAGCAACACCTTAACGGCATTTCCCGGCTTCACACCCCACACCGGTAAAAGTGGCAGCAACTGACTGAAATCTGCACGCGGAGCAGTTATACGCTGCAACCTCATATTTTCGACTACCCCAACAGCGCAAGGCCATTCTGTTGCAAATTCTCACTATGCAATGAGCACGGTATTAATCTACAGGTTCGTAACCAGAATCGCCTTTCCTGTCAGGGCAATTTCATAAAACCAGAGAGCAATCAGGACGACTGTCTGGCAAAGTGCATGGCCGGTTTGTAATAGTTGTCGTACACATATACTGTTGTCGACAGGCCGATCCGGTCAATGATGTAATAATCCATCCATTTCGCGTATTGCTGATTGGGAACCTGGCGGGCGGACAGCTTGAAATTGCGGATGCCAAATGCCTTGAGCCCGTTCACCTCTTCCTGGGTCAAGGTGAAGTTTTTGACCCGCGCCACATTCTTCGGGTCACCCAGTTGTGCAAACCGGTCGGCATGGGCCCGCTGACAGAAACCATTGGATAGCTGCTCCATCAAATCCCAGTCATCCTCCAGACACGCCTTGCTGATCAAGTCATAATGTTCCTGGCGGATATTGCACTCCCGGAAGCAAGTCTCATTCACCAGCACTTCAAGACGTTCTGGCCCAAGCCTGTCCAGCATTTCCGTCAGCACTTTCTCACGATAATTGAGATGAGGCGGCAGCACAAAAACATCGTACAGATCCTCATGCGCATAGTAATACGCAGGTTCCTTATTAAAGTGCGTCAGGGAATGAACGATACGATATTCCGGGAAATGCTTGCGGATATGCTTGGCCAGCACGTGGCTGCCGACAATCACGCCATTTCCCGGCCGGTAGCAATGTTCCAGCATCCAGTTGCAGCGCTCATCGCCCAGATGCTTCTCTTCCAGAAAAAGATTGCTGAACACCAGGTTAAACTGAATCCCGCGGCGGTTGTACTCCTCCACCATCCGCGCAAAACTTTCCTTGGTCTGGCCGCCAATGAAAGCATGCGGCCGCCCACCGGCCCACCTCATTCCCGAATGCTGGTCGTACACGGTAAAGGTAATTCCTTTGACACCCATATCATCCAGCGCGGCCTTCAATCCCGTCACATACTGAAACCCGTTATACGCGCCTCCGATATTCCAGTGCTCATTCCCGGTACTGAGCGCACCGGAAAAAACATCCTCCCGCATGGTGCTGGGCATTTGTTGCTGGTTCATACTGTCACTCCTCCTGATCCATCATTAGAATTGCATGCTTATTGGAAATCACCACCAAACCCATTGATTTATCATGAATTAATGAGCCATCATCCATTAACCATAAATAAATAATGGTTTATTCTATTTCCAGCATGAATTCCGGCAATAGCAAGAAAAAGCAAAACATGGTTGGTAGAGTGGATATGTATCAGCCATCATCTCTCACCCCGGATGACTTA